>Ga0209710_1000001_pt1 | contig 545460 bp, 510 predicted proteins | sample ArcticOcean_MG_C_5_FD_187436 | JGI IMG/M metagenome (GOLD analysis project Ga0209710, IMG submission 187436) | Marine microbial communities from western Arctic Ocean - ArcticOcean_MG_CB4_138 (SPAdes) (version 2) | ecosystem: Environmental > Aquatic > Marine > Oceanic | place: Arctic Ocean...
TTTTAGAGCTTCTCAGGCTAGGGGGAGGCAGGTGACCATGCGGGTATGGCTGGTAGTAACGTATTGGTAAATATTTTAAAGCCTGTAAATATTGTAAATCTTGGCAATACGTAGAGGTGTGGTGTGGGGATTTTTTGGAGTTGTAAACCCTATTTTCTAACACTTGTTAGGTTTTCTAGTAATGGTTGGTTAACAATTAACTCATTGTTTTTGTTATGTATTTCAAGGATAACAGACCTATTTATGATATAATTAGACCTTCTACTTTGCGCATTGATAAGGCCCGATTTGACTGTAAAAACAAACACTCAACTAGACTATTCCAAACCCTTGGACGTTCATAAGTGGTCTGATTATCCAGAGGTAAATAACTTTGTTAATCAGATCTGGGATGAATACTTATCAGCTGAATTCCCAGAACAAGCAGGTAGAGGGAAGCGCCCTAAAGGCCCACGAAAGCAACAATTCAAAGTTGTGCTATTGGATCTGTATGTTGCGTGGAAAGAAGATCCAGACCTACTGATTGGCGTGTCACTAGAAAATGGGGCTTATAAAGCCAACTCCAGATATAACAAGCTGCACATAAGCAACAAGCTACGAGAGGTACTGCGTCACCTTGAAAGCATAGGTTTGATTGGGCTGCATTTAGGACGAGAGGGAGCTAAACGTTCAACCCGCATATGGGCAACAGATAATCTAATCAAACACTTTGAAGAAGCTAACCTCAATCTATTGACCATCAACCCACATGAAGGCAAAGAAGTCATTGTTCTTAATATTACTAATGAGGCTGGAGAAAAGAAAAGTATTGAATACAGAGACGAAGATTACGCTGAAATCCCTCGTATGCGTGAAGAGATGCAGAGATACAACGCTCTATTGAGGCGCTCTTTCATAGATATTGGAGACTTGGAGAAACCCATTTACCAAGATCAACACTGGAATAAAAAATTCCAAAACTGGGAAACACGGACAGTACAGGTCAACCACTTCAATAAGTTTGTTAGGCGCATCTTTTATAGGGGTAGCTGGGAATATGGTGGAAGACTACACGGAGGTTTCTGGCAACAGGTTAATGAGGATGTAAGAAAGAAGATTCTTATAAATGATTTCACAACGGTTGAATTAGATTTTTCTGGTCTTCACATCAACATAGCTTATGCATGAGAAGGACTAACCCCACTCTCTGAAGATGCCTACCAAGTAGAACCAATCTTCAATGTCCCAGCTGAAGAACAAAGAGAATGGATGAAATCTCTGAGTCTTATGTGCTTCAACGCAAAGAACCTCAGCGGTGCTTACCAAGCATTCGGGGCGATCAAAAGACAGGAACACAAGCAAAGAGTTTGACCAACGAAGAGCTTGAAAGGCTTTTAGATGCATTCAGAAGCAAACATCCTCACATAAAAGACTATCTGTGCTCAGATCAGGGTGTAAGTTTAATGAAAATAGATGCTGAGATAGCAGCAAAAGTGGTCAACCATTTCACAGATAAAGAAGAGCCAATTTTATGCATACATGACTCATTTATCTGCAGAGAACAATTCAAAGAAGAGCTTGTTCAGGTGATGAATGAAAAAGTAAAAGAGACTCTTGATGGTTACACGGTTGGAATCAAAGCAAAGAAACATGTTTTAGATCTAAAACCCTATAGCACTGAAGGGATTTTTAACGTCACAGATCTAAAAAGTATTTATTTAAAAAGCTCAAATAGAGAGACTAAATGTTCAGGTTATACGGCTAGGTGGGATGAACATAAATATTGGTTACATATGATGGAGAACCCTATTTATGCTCTCTATTAGTACATTTACATTGCCCGGACTTTTATTAGCCTAATGGGTCAACTAGCAACGTATTGACTATCGTAAGGGAAAAATGTCTTATCCTATGATGCGTATTAGTACCGTTGCTAAATACTTAACCTTTATCTGCACATTGGCTTTGCTCAATGCCTGTGGCGGCGGATCTTCGGCTGTGCCCACTTCTACGGTATCCATTTCTAGTGCTAGTTCTGTTGAGCTAAATAGTACTTTAGATTTATCTTGGTCTTCAACGTCTGCTGAGTCGTGTACAGCCTCTAATGGCTGGACGGGTGTTAAATCCACAAGCGGCTCAGAGGCATTAACATTGTCTTCTGCAGGTAATCAGACCTTTACTCTTACTTGCCGTAACAGCTCAGGATCTACTAGCCAAAGCGTTGAAGTTGAAGTCTATAGAATCGTAACTGGCGTGGTAGTAGACGGCTATATCACTGGCTCTTCTGTGTTTTGTGACACTAATGGGAACCTCTCTCTAGATGCTGGAGAAGAGTCTGTAACCAGTGCAAGCGACGGTAGTTTCTCTGTAAGAGCGGTGACTTGTAATCTGGTCAGCCTTGGTGGCTTTGATACAGATATGAACAACGCCCTAGATGATCTGTTGCTTGTAACGCCCCTGAGAGCCTCTCAAGCAGTAGCAGTAGTCAGTCCAATTACTACCGTCGCATCCTTTATGGATAACCCTGAAGACTTAAACGCTATTTTAGGCGTTGATCCTTCAATAGATCTAATGACAACAGACCTTGTTGCAAAGAAAGGTACTAGCGATGAGTACGACCTGCTTTATGAAAAAGGTAATCAGTTAACAGTCCTAGCCTACTCGCTACAAAAGGCTACAGGAGAGGTTGGCGATGATTCAAAGGATGCCTTCTCATCTATTACAAAGGTCTTAGAAGACACTTACGAGCTTTCTGAAGGCAAGGTAGACATAGAATCCAGTGCCTTTATAGAAGCCGTTGTGGACACTACAGCGACTACCTCAGAGGCTACTCTTTCTGTTGAGAGTAAAACCAATCTCACTTCTGTACTTGTAAATGTTTTACCGCTCATTCAGGTACGAGAGGACAATAAAGCCAGCCAAGACATCTTGAACTTCGCAACAGATACGCTGCTAAACGACATTGAAAAAATAGCTGACGGCAGTGCAACAACTGCGACACTTGAACAGTATACAACCCAAGCAACTAGCTACATTGCTACCTCTCAAGGCGGCACTGCTTCTGACTACGCTGTCAGCATTAGCGCAATAGAAGATTCAATAAGTACTCCAGAAGATACGAATGTTCTAATTAAAATCATCTCCAATGATGACTATGTGTCTGATGGTGGAGCGATTGAAATAACATTAGCTGAAGCCACTTATGGTTCGCTAAGCTTAGATGCTGACAATCAAGTGACTTACACGCCCTTGGCTGACTACACGGGCGCAGACACTTTCACTTATACATTAAAACAAGGTGAGCAAAGTTCAACCGCAGAGGTTACGGTCACAGTCACTGCCGTAGCGGACGCGCCTAAGCTATCACTGACTTCAAACGCTTTGAGCATTGCAGAAAACACATCAACTGTAGGTACATTCAAAGCCACAGACGCTGATGGTGATGCATTGACCTATAGCCTGAGTGGAACAGATGCAGGTAAGTTCAGCATCTCCTCAACAGGAGAGCTTAAATTAGAAGCTGCTGCAGACTATGAAGGCCAGAGCAGTTACTCACTTACTATCTCAGTCTCAGATGGCACAGAGACAGTATCAGAAGATCTGATCATTGCTATCACTAATGTGTTTGAGACAGCGCCTGCGTTGACTCTACCTGCAACAATTAGCATTGCAGAAAATACATCTATTGTGACTCAAGCAGTGGCTACGGATTCAGAAGGCAGCGCACTCACTTACGCTCTGAGTGGCGCAGACGCAGCTACATTTTATTTAACTTCTACTGGTTTGGTGTCTTTTAGAACCGTGCCAGATTATGAATCTCTGAGTAAGACTCAATACAACATTACCGTTACGGTGACTAATGCAGGAGGCTTAACAGCCTCAAACGCAATGGTTGTAAACGTAACAGATATATCTGAAAACTTTTTTGATACATGCCGTTTTGGGGAGTGTAAGTTTGAATAAATTACTACTTGGAACGTTGTTGGCTTTTGCCTGTTTTAGCAGTTTTGCAGATGATTTAAAGGTGGCTGATGATTTTAAGTCAGGAGACTTGGTATCAGCTGATACGTTTAATCAGATCTTTGGCACGTTGGAGCAAATCAATCGCACCGTTGTAGATGCTGATTTAGTAGGCGTTTGGTCGTGTGCAGTTTCAGAACATAGCGCTAATACAGCATCAACTGTTGTTGGCTGGAGCCAAAAAGGGCTGATATGGGAGCTGACGGGAGCGCAAATAAATATGACTGCTTCATCTGGATCAAACAGTAAAGAAGCTGCTTATACGGTCTCTACGGGCGCACCAAGCCCTCTTTATACTACGTCAAGCGGTGCATCCACTGGTACTTATGTTTTATTCGAAGGGATGATGTTTGTGAAAATAGGTGATTCAACTGCAACTCATACATACGAAGTCGACATAGTGAGCAACGACCGCATAACTCTAAAAGGAAATGCAGAATTGGGGCCTCCTCAACCAACATTTTTAGTATGTGACTCCGCAGAAGCCGTACCAGCTTCACCAACTGCACCAAGAGCCACTAACAATAAAATTGGTATCAACCTAGCTTGGACTGATTCAAGTTCAGATGAGACAGGTTTTAAGGTTTATAGAAAGCTATCCACTGAAACTGAAGCCAAGTTAATTGCAACACAAACAGCAGTTACATATTCAGACACTGATCTTACTGAGGGTCAGACAGCTTATTATCACGTGACTGCATATAACGACAATGGTGACTCTGCTAAGAGTAAAATTGTGAGCGCTACTTTGGACGGTACTCCACCAACAATCCTTTCAGTTTCGCCTTCAGACGGAAGCACCTTAGGATGGGACAGGCAAGTGACTATTCAGTTTTCTGAAAAGGTAGTAACTTGTACTGATGAAAATTGTTTCCCCCTAACTCTCACATTGAATGGAGTGACTAGAACTGAACTATCAGTCACTTATGGAACCTTTGAGACGCTAACAGTTGCGACATCAGCATTTGCAGGGGAGAAGGGAATTTATACTATGACTATTTCGGCGAATGGCATAAAAGATGAATCAGGCAATATTATGGTTGCGGATTATTCTTGGAGCTTTACACATCAGTAACCAAATAAATATATCTAAAATAGATTTTGATACATGCCGATTTGGCGAGTGTAAGTTTGAATAAATTACTAGTTGGAACGTTATTGGCTTTTGCCTGTGTTAGCAGCTATGCAGATGATTTAAAGGTTGCTGATGATTTTAAGTCAGGGGACTTGGTATCAGCTGATACGTTTAATCAGATCTTTAATACCCTAGAAAATATAAACCGAAGCGTGATAGATACAGACTTAATTGGTGTTTGGAAATGTTCAGCGATACATGCTTCAGGAGACGCTTGGAACGGTTGGGAAAGTAAAGGGTTAGTTTATGAAATAAAAGATGCTCAGGTTAACTTTACTGCATCTTCTGCAGCAACAAGCCTAGGCGAAGCTTACAGCTTTACTACGTCTTCTCCCACGCCGTTTTGGCGAAGTAGCGACCCTGCTTCCGCAGACACTGGTACTTACCAATTGTTCAAAGGGCTGTTGGTAATGAAGAGGAATGGCGATGTAAACTTAGTTGATTGGCAAGTAGATATTGTAAGTGACAGTCGCTTCACGCTCTATAAACCTATTGTAAATGGTAACCAGCCAAATTACGTTGTGTGTGACTCTGCAGAAGCCGTTCCAGCCTCACCAACTGCTCCAAGCGTGTCATTAGATGCCGAAAACAAACGACTGATAGTCGCGTGGACTGACGCTAGCGATGATGAATTAGGCTTTAGGGTCTATAGGAAACTGTCTAGTGACACCGATTACAGATTACTAACAACACTCACAGGTGAGAACTCATTTGCAGACGTAAATGTTACTGAAGGCCAGACTGCTTATTATCAAGTGGTGGCATATAACGATAATGGCGAGTCTGCTAAGAGTAAGACAGTGAGTGCCACGCTGGATTATACTGCGCCAACCGTTGTTTCTACGACACCTGAGAATAATGGAACAGGTAGCCGCCAACTCCGCGATGTTGTTGTGACTTTTTCCGAAAAAGTTGAAATTGCTTGCCCCTCAGGAGATCAATACACCGATATGGCTTGTCCATCATCAGGTTATGCCATCTCTTTCACAGCTTTAATTGAAGGAAGCTCTAGGAGCGTCGGCACTAAATCTATTACAGCTGGTTATGGCGGGAGCACTACTTTATCGCTAACAACAATGGGAAGTGCTGAAAGATTTGATGCGAACCAATCAGGGATCAAAGTAACTGTGAACAAGGATTGGATAAGAGATGCGAATGGAGTTCAGATGACTGAAGACTTTCAGTTCAACTTTAATGTTGACGCTTCTTTAGACAATCCTTCGTGTCCACCTAGTTGTTAGATGTTCTAACCAACTCGCTTGAACGGTGAAAGATCCTAAAGAGATGGGGCATCCCTATAATCTCTACGGCTGTCTTTACTAACGGAATTTCATTTTCTAAATGCCGCCACACCACACCTCTACGTATTGCCAAGATTTACAATATTTACAGGCTTTAAAATATTTACCAATACGTTACTACCAGCCATACCCGCATGGTCACCTGCCTCCCCCTAGCCTGAGAAGCTCTAAAAGGTTTAACAGTAGACAAAATAGTAGACACTTTTGCGCCTTTGACAGTGAACTGAGATTGCGTAAGCTGTTGATATACCGAAGCTCATCAAGGGTTTGGTGCTGACGGCAGGAAACAATTCCACCTCAGGCCACCATTTTAAATACTTTAAAGTTTTTAACTCCCTGATCAGCTTAGGAATTTCCTAAAACTGGTTCGCTGGAGTAGACAACGCTGACTTCAAACTAGTTTATTGTTATCTTTTCCATCCAACGTTGCATTATTTCCAATGGATAACCCTCCCCATAACCCTGTCCAATGCTTCGTATACTCCACCCACCTAACTGATCAATCATATCTGTCGGTGCTTCTACGGCCCTTAGCCTGTCCCTGAAGCCGTGTCTAAGGCCGTGGATAACAGCGTCAGTTCCTATTATTGTTTTGATCCATTTATTTATTGCAGCACTAGCAGAGTTACTGTTGCAGTTGATCTGACTGCAGTAGCGGCTAAAGCAAAAGGTAGATGGATTACTTTCTTTTATACGCTTGGCAGCCCAGAGGGAGGTTCCAATTAAAGGAATTGTTCTCTCGCTTGATTCTGTTTTCAATCGGCGGTGTTGGTGAGGTCTAATTATAATGTGCGGATTGTCATCATCTACGGCTAGATCATCAACTAACAATCCAACAGCTTCCGATAAACGCATACCAGTGTCACTAATCAACAAAACTAGCCACCGAATATCATCGTCTATACGGATACATTCTTTTTGTAATTTTTTTAGCTTTTCCGTTTTTATAGGAGTTCTTTTCTTATTTGTCTCTGAAGGAAGATAAACGCCTGAAAATACATTCTTACAATCTAAACCTTGCTCCTTGATGCAAAAGTTAATGACGGCTTTTATCACCCCAAAAATTCTAACAAGCGATGCACTACTCAGCCCCCGCGCTGTTAACCAACCCCTCAAGGTCGCGGCATCTGCGGATGAATAACAATCCAAAGGACGTGATCCAAGACAGGAAACAAGATAAGAAATATTTCTTCTAGCGTGACTGAAAAATAGCTTACTTTTATCTCTACCTTTTACCTGTAGGTAAATTTCTAAAGCTTCTTCTATTGGTGGAAAAGTAGATTCCAACTGCTTTCTGGGAACCACAAGCAAATGCGAGGCTGGAACTTCTGCTTGCTGAAGTCTGAGTCCTAGCCAGTAGTCTTCTAATCTTGAAGATAGCGACCTTGATGCGGTCTTAGCATGACTTGCAGACTTGGTCTTTAGTGACTTGATAATGCGAGGCTTAGCGTAAAAAGAGGCTAAATCTTTAGGAATTGCTTTTGAGAAATAATAAACGCCACCTTTACGGTAGGTATACGAGGGATGCTTTAATGTCCTCAATTTTGTCTACTCCAGCGAACCAGTTTTAGGAAATTCCTAAGCTGATCAGGGAGTTAAAAACTTTAAAGTATTTGAAATGGTGGCCTGAGGTGGAATCGAACCACCGACACGAGGATTTTCAATCCTCTGCTCTACCGACTGAGCTATCAGGCCATACTGCTTGCCGTGGGTCGGCAGCGAGCGGCGTATTAAACCGATGTCGCGGCTTCCCGTCAACCTTCCTGAGCAGGTGTATAGCCTTCTGGTTGGTCTACATCCTCATTTTTGAAGAAACGCCACATCTGACCGAGCAAATATTTGCGTGTTTCGGGGTCAATTAAGCTCAAGTGCTTTTCGTTGATCAGCATAGTTTGCAGGGTTTGCCACTCCAACCAGGCTTTTTCAGAGATTTCTGCAAAGATTTTTTCACCATGCGCGCCTGGAATAGGCTGTTTTTCTAATCCGGGCAGTTTTTTTTCATACTTACCGCAATTTACCATTCTGGTCATGCTGTCTTTATTCCTTTATCCGCGTATAGGCCCTATTTGCTTTGGCTTTCTGCCAACGGCGCCAGTAGTTTAACCGCTACGGCGGACAATCCTATGGCTTCATTGTTATTTTCCAAATGGGCTGGAAGCACCCAGCGAGTATTTGCCTCTGCCACCTCCAGTTCTGGCTGGTCTTGTAGTGATATATAAATTGGTTCTACATCTAAGTGAAAGTGAGTGAACGTATGGCGAAAAACCTTTGCCGTGTGGTGATTTGCGGCTGCTATATCTAAGCCTAACTCCGCCAAATATTCGCCTATGGAAGTTTCAGAGTCGCGTTCTGGCGGGTTCCACAAACCACCCCACAGCCCTGTAGCTGGCCTTTGTTCCATTAACGTTGCGCCATTTGACAGGCTTACAACGAAAAAGCGTGCGCTCCGTAACGGCTTGGCCTTTTTTGCTTTAGGTGTGGGTAGCAGGTGCACTATATCTTTGGCATGACCTACACATTTGCGTTGCATTGGGCAATCAGCGCACCCAGGTTTCTTTCGCATACACAAGGTGGCGCCCAAGTCCATTATTGCCTGGGTATAATCTGCTGTGTGCGCTGCCGGGGTGTGGTCTGCGGCGTGCAGCCACATTTGTGCACTGATTTTACTTTCTCCAGGGTAGCCCTCTATGCCATGAAATCTGGCCAGTACACGCTTTACGTTGCCGTCCATAATGACGCCCTGCTGGTCCATGGCAATGGCTCTTATGGCGCCTGCGGTAGACCGCCCTATGCCAGGCAGTGCTTCCAAGCTTTCTTGTGCGTTAGGCATTTGGCCTTTGTGGTTTTCTACTATGAGTTGGGCAGACTTATGTAAGTTTCTGCCCCGAGCGTAGTAACCCAGCCCCGTCCAAAGGTGCAGTACTTCGTCGATGTTGGCTTGGGCCAGGCTCTTTATATTAGGAAAGCGCTGAGTGAAGCGGTTGAAGTAGTCGATGACCGTTGCAACTTGGGTCTGCTGCAACATGATCTCGGACACCCATACTCGGTAGGGGTTGATGTCGGCTTGCCAGGGCAAATCCTTGCGGCCATTTATTTCAAACCAATCAAGTAATTGCCGCGCAAACCAATCCATCAATAACCCATCCTTTTTTACTTCCCGAAGAGATTTAAGAGCTGTTTAGCGGCTTCTCTGAATTGTTCTGGCACCTGCTCTTCTATCACTTGGTCTAATTTTTCTTTTACTTTATCTTGTTGTGTGTGTTTCACCACTTGTACCAACAATTTACCTACCGCACTGGTGTCTGGCTTACACGAAGGTTCTGCCAATTTGCCCTCACAGTTGAACGGGATAGGTGCGTTGAGCAAAACAGGCGCCAATTTAATCTGTTGGCCGGGCTGTGGAGTTTGAACTACAACGTCGCCAATCAAAGATAGATTATTTTCGAGGAACTGGACAGGGCCTGCGGCGCTAGCCCTCAGGTTATCTAAATCCAATACCACTGTATTGGCTGGGCCAATGATCGTCCACGCGGCTTGCAAGTTGTTGTATTGCAATTGGTCAGGCAATTCTTCGACGGGTTTATCGGCTCCGGCGACTTGGTTGATCAGTATTAGGGCCTTTTTGATTTGGCTGACATCAATACTGCCTTGGCCACCATCCAATTTAGCCTCTCCTACAACGCTTGCAGCTAGCTCTTGTTCGGTATTGCCAAACATTTTGAAACTGCCTTGAGCGCTAAGTGGTGCTTGCCAGTTTAGCTTGCTTTCCGTAAGCGCAAACAGTTTGCGGCTGTCAATTTCTGAACCGCTGAAAGATATCTCCCATGGAATTGGACTGGTATTTACGTCAATAGATATATCGGTTTGAAATTTGCCACCAAAGAAGTCTGCAAACGATAACGACATTGTGCTTTTGCCAGCAACTTGGCGTAAGACCAATTGCCCATTTGTAAGGGTAGTGTCGCCTGCTTGGATTCTGCTCAGGGCGCAAGAAAATTCTGCATCAAATGCCAAAACATCAGCTACAGATATTAAGTCTGTGGCCGCACTGGTAGCGCTGCTTTGCACCAAGTTATCGGTGATCTCGCCGTTACAAATTCCTGAAGCGTAATTGCTTGTGAGCTGGGTTTTTTTAAACTCAACTCGCACGCTGTGCGCGCTATTTGTCGGTTCTAACCGAGTAAATGTAACCTGACCCTGCAGTGTCATTGTGTCGGTGGAAGCATCTGGCTCTGGAGAGGTATAGGCTAAATCCATGGAGAATGGGCTAGCCTCATTCGGACGAAAATCATTGATCTCTAGCTTGTTTAAGACCATTTGGCTGCCTTCGGAGTTAATGCGTACGTCTTCTAAAACAAACTGATGAATTTGCCACGAGTCTATTGCAGAGAAAATATTACCGAACTGGGCCCTTAGTGTGAGCCCTCCAACGTGGATTTTGTCGTCGCTATCAGTGGCGCTAATATTCTGGGCGTATAACCCTAATGTTGGCCATATATGCCATTGGATATCTCCGTTAACCCTAATTTGATAGTCACTAGTCTCGCTAAGGTAGAGTTCAAGATCGGCCTTGTAACGCTCCCCATCTTTAAAGTAAATGTAGGCTGAAACGATGCCCACTAACACGGCGGCAGCAATGAGTCGAAATAAGAGTTTCATATAATTAGTTCTCTAAAATGAACAGTTAATTGTGTTTCTAGTTTGAGTTGAAGCGATAGTTGTAAAATACAGTCATAACAGGTTTGTACAAATTTCATTTACCTAAAATGCGAATAGTTCGGAAAAATTTCATCTACGCCAGTATTACAAAAGCCATATCGTTTATGATGGTGATTCAGACCGAATGTCGGTCTTTTACGACAACTGAATATTTTTTGGGGCCCCAATGTCTGTAGATACTTTTGATCCAACCGATTTTAATACTAACGCTGGGAAAAAGCCCATTGCGGCTGATTTACTGGCTCAGTCTGTTGAGTTGGCGGGCAGCGCTGCGCCAAGTAATTTCGAAGTGGCGCTCAGCCAGGATCAGATCAATGCATTAGCCCCGTTACTGCAACACCCAGGCTGGCAAGATGCTGTGGCTGACTTGGACGATGCTGCAATTGTCAGCTTGGTTCGATTCTTCACTTTAGGTGAAATGCGCCATCAGGCTTGGAAGGCGGAGGCAAAATCTCCTGTGGTTGCGCTGGTGCGAGTGTTGAAGAAGCGTAAAGCTGTGCCCGTAGATTTAGTTGTATGGATTAAGGCAAATACCAGCAATCGATTTTTGCCCCATGGCGACATAATGGATCTTCTTTAGCCGCTTTTCACGGGCACTCGCCCTGGGTGAGTACATGGACTCGTCTTAACTGGTGCAAACCAAGACTGTAATCTTAAGCAAACCCCGTTAAACTTCCCGCCTTTAAAGCATAACCGCAGGTGAAAAAAGTGCGTCAGGCAAAAATAACAAGGGATACTAGCGAAACCCAAATCGTTTTGAGCGTAAATCTCGATGGAACCGGTGACAGTCATTTTGCTACCGGCCTGCCATTTTTTGATCATATGCTGACGCAAATTTCTCGGCATGGAATGATTGATATTCACGTTGAGGCCACCGGTGACCTAGAGGTGGACGCTCACCACATGGTAGAGGACGTGGGCATTGTTCTAGGTCAGGCGCTTAATGAAGCGATTGGCGACAAGAGCGGTATTACACGTTATGGGCATGCTTACGTGCCCCTAGACGAAGCTCTGTCTCGTGTAGTTATTGATTTGTCCGGTCGTCCCGGCCTGCACTATGGGGTGGAATATACCCGTGCCCGTGTAGGTGATTTCGACGTTGACCTTTTGCGTGAATTCTTTCAGGGGTTGGTCAATCACTCAATGATGACAGTGCACCTAGACAACCTTAAGGGCGATAACGCTCATCACCAGGCTGAGACTTTGTTTAAAGCCTTTGGTCGTGCTCTTCGTATGGCGGTGACCGCCGATGAGCGCATGTCGGGTATCGTGCCGTCTACAAAAGGTAGTCTTTAGAACCTATGTTGCTGATTCCTGCGATTGATTTAAAAGACGGCGCATGTGTGCGCCTGCGCCAAGGCCGCATGGCTGAATCCACAGTGTTCTCTACCGACCCGGTTGCTATGGCCACTCATTGGAAAGAACAGGGCGGTCGTCGTTTGCATATTGTTGACCTAGACGGCGCATTTGCTGGAGAGCCAAAAAATGCGGCATTAATTGGCGCAATGGTTGCGGCAATGGGTGACGTGCCCGTGCAAGTAGGTGGTGGTATTCGCAGCGCCGAGATCATTGATGCGTATCTTGATGTAGGTGTAAGTGCAGTTATTGTTGGCACCAAGGCCATTGAGGATCCAGATTTTTTAGCCACCATGGCGCACAAATATCCGGGCCAAGTTATTTTGGGTTTAGATGCTCGCGGCGGTGTTGCAGCAACCCAAGGGTGGGGTAAAGATTCTGGACTGCAGGCACTCGATTTAGCTCGTCAGGCAGGCCAACTACCAATTGCTGGTATTGTTTATACCGATATTGATCGCGATGGCATGATGGAAGGTTTGAATGTTGCGGCCACATTAGAAATTGCTCAGGTTGCCACCGTGCCGGTTATAGCCTCCGGCGGGGTGACTAACATGCAAGATTTGCAAGTGTTGAAAGAGGCTTTTGCCTCCCAGACTGAACTTTTGTTGGGCGCTATTACTGGTCGTGCAATTTATGAAGGCACTTTAGATGTGGCTCAAGGCCAAGCATTTTTAGATCAAAGGTCCTAGGGCAAATTTTCTTAGTCGGTATTAGTGCTAACGAGTACTGACTAGTTCCATTCCTAGCTAATAGCGAAGCTGCTTTTGCTTTTTGTCCGGATCCTCCTTTGCCAGCTTCTACTGTCCACCGCCTTCTTACCCCCTCCCGCAACAATCTTTATCACGCTGTCTGCGCAAAGAAATCACTGTGTACACGCCTCTTTTGGCGCTCAGTCATGCCCGCTATTTGTTTTTTAGCAAATGAGCGGAAGCAAAATTTATTAGATCTTCTTTATCCGCGCTGTAAATAATATCTGGCTCAATACCTGAGTTATGGAAGGAGCGCCCATTTGGCGTGTAGTAGTAAGCAGTGGTGAGTTTAAGTACTCGGGCATCAGGAAGGGGCGGTAGCAATGATTGTACGGTGCCTTTGCCAAAAGAGGTGCTGCCGATTACTGTTGCTCTGCCTCTATCTTGCAGCGCCCCAGCTACTATTTCAGAAGCCGACGCGGAACCCTGATTGATTAATACTACTACGGGCAGGCTGTTGGTTTGGTCTTCATCAGTTGCAAAGTAGGCGGTAGTGTTAGGATCATTTGCCACAAAAGAGGATAGTTGTTGTGTAGAAACGACCAACCCTCCATCTAGAAAAACACCCGCCACACTTACTGAAGATTGCAGTATGCCGCCTGGATTGTTGCGCAGATCAAGGATTAACGCGGTTAAAGGTGCATCTTGATTGAGCGTTGCTAGGCTGAGTTTAAGATTCTCACCGGCGTTCTGGTCAAAACTTGAAAGGCGGATATATCCAATGCCGCCCGCTAAGTTTCTGTAACTGATACTTGTGGTGGTGATCAGTTCGCGCTTAAGGGTTAGGGCTATGAGATCCGGTTGTTCTGGGCGTGCTAATAGTAGCGCTACTGATTCTCCAATGGCGCCTTTCATATTTTCGATCATGCTGGCCATATTCATACCCTTAGCGGGGCTACCGTTGATGGCTCTGATGATATCGCCAGGCAGTATTCCGCCCCTTTCTGCCGGGGTATTCTGTATGACTGAGACCACCGTAAAGAAATCGCTGGATAGGCTGACCTCTATCCCGATGCCGCCGTACTTACCCTCGCTACGACTGACCAGATCTGCATAGCTTTGCTGATCTAGCAACTCAGAATGCTCGTCCAAGCCAACAAGCATTCCCTTAACGGCATAACTCACTAGTTCTTGTTGGTTTATGTCTTCTACGTAGTTGTCATCAATCTGCTTCAGCGCTGCAGAGAAGGTTTCCACGGCAGAGTTGTGGCGCGAGAAGTACCACTGAAAAACGAGAATGCCCAGAAGTATGCCGGTGATCATACTGACGAGTAGATTGATTAATGGCAGTGGTTTTAAAATCATAGAAAAAAGGCTTTATGAGTTCAGTTCTGATCATAAACCAAGTGGTAAAGAGTTTAGGCCACTTTTTAACTCGCTGTTTGGCGGCTTTAGAGAAAAACGCGAGTTTTTGGATTAAAAAATTAGAGCCGCAACCATTTAGCGGGGTTGCTGACTTTGCCGTCCTCGCGCAGTTCAAAGTATACGCCAGGTTCGTCTTGGCCACCGCTACTGCCGGCGCTGCCGACCATTTCGCCGCTTTCAATCCAATCACCTGTCTTTTTGCTCAGGGTGTCGCAAAAGCCATACATGGTCATATAACCCTCGCCATGGTCAATAATAGTGATTAAACCAAAGCCCCGCAGCCAGTCTGCGAAAACTACTCGCCCACGAAATATTGCCGTTACTGGGGTGCCTAAATCTGCTTTGATCTTAATCCCGCGCCAGCTCAAGCGTCCGCCTGCACGTTGTTCGCCAAACCGGTGTGTTAACAACCCCTGCAGTGGTGCGGGTAGATCGCCTTTGGCGTCGACAATACTTGAATCGTCAAATCCTGCTGCTTCTAGCTCAAGGTTTTGTAGCAGTGCTTGAAGTCGTTGGCTGTCTGCAAGCAGGGTTTTTTGTTGTTCAGACTTATTCTTTTTTTGTTGCGCAAGCTTGCTTATAGATAGTGCGCGGCCACTACGTTGACTGCGCATTTCTTGGCGTTGTTCTTTGAGTGCTTGCAAATAGCTGTTGCGTTGCCGTTTCTGTTCGGTAAGAGTTTTTTCGCTATCAGCTAATTGCTGCAAGGTATCTTGGTAGCCTTCAATTAGGTTTAGGCGCTTTGCGCCAAAGTAACCGTGATAACGGATTAGTCTATCTAGATCGGCTGGTGATTTTTTGTTCAGTAGTTGCTTAATGAAGTCGTCCCCACCAAGACGGTAAGCGGCGCGTAGATGAGTGGATACCGCTTTACTTTGCTCTCTTTGCTGGGTTTTTAGCTCGTCTATTTGCTGGTTAGATTTATTCAGAGCTTTGTTTGCTTTCGATAATTCTTGTTCGGCCTGTCGTGTCTTTTTGCTCAGTACGCCAATTTTTTTATCTTGTTCACGCAACTGAGATTGCAGCTGATTGTTTTCTTGCTCGGCTTCGGTAAGCCATTTGTCTAACGCATTGAGTTGATCAAGAGTTTGTTGGAGTGCCAGCGTGCTTTCTTCAATATTGCCATCAGACTCTGCGCTGAATGCTTTGGGGTTTGGCAGTAAAAATACTGCTAAAAAAATTGCCAGCAGACGTCCAATGAACCGAGCGCGGCCATAAGGTTTGCTGTAGCGATTCAATGATTGCCAACGATAGAAGTTAGTCATTTTAGGGGGTCGCTGCAAAAAAATTCGCCGTGATTCGACTACGGCCGGTCTCCAGTCACTAAAGATTTTCCCGTCATTTCTGCAGGGATATCCAGCCCCATAAGATCCAGGAGAGTTGGCGCCACATCGCATAGCGACCCGCCGTCACGCAAACCAATTTTCTGCGGACCCACATAAACTAAAGGCACCAAGTTGCTGGTATGTGCTGTGTGTTCTTGAGCGCTTTTAGGATCTACCATTTGTTCTACGTTGCCATGGTCTGCAGTGACAAGCATTTGTCCCTGGTTTTTTTCTATTGCTTGCCGTAATCGCAGCAAACAATCATCTAAGGTTTCTACAGCTTTGATCGCAGGCTGTAGCTTGCCACTGTGGCCCACCATGTCGCCGTTTGCGTAGTTACAAACGATGGTGTCGAAACGGCCATTTTCTATCGCTTCGATGAGCTCGTCAGTGACTTTTTTTGCACTCATTTCTGGTTGTAGGTCATAGGTTGCGACCTTTGGTGATGGCACCAACAGACGCTCTTCACCGTCGAAGTTGTCTTCGCGACCGCCAGAGAAAAAGAATGTCACGTGGGCGTACTTTTCAGTTTCTGCAATGCGTAGTTGTTTCATGCCTTTGTTTTGGAGATGTTCGCCAAAAGAGTTAAGCAACTGCAGTTTATTAAAGGCGCAGGGCAGATCTAGATCTTGGGCGTATTGGGTTAGTGTGGTGAAATTGGCGGGTTGGATAAATGAGCGACGAGGAAATCCGTCGAACTCAGCCTCAGTCATCGCTCGAGTAATTTGTCGCGCACGGTCAGCCCGAAAATTCATAAACACCACTGCATCCCTAGCACATAAGCGAAATGGCGTATTTTCTGTTGGGTGTATGGCGGTTGGTTGTACAAATTCGTCGTTTTCATCACGCTGGTACGCGTTTTCCAATGCTTCCACACTAGTGGTTGCGTGAAATGGTGCTTCGCCGAGAGCCATCAAATTATAGGCGCGCTCTAGTCGGTCCCAGTTGCGGTCTCTATCCATAGCAAAGTAGCGCCCACTGACGCTGATCACTTGGCCGCATTGAAGCTCCGCGAACAGTGCATCCGCTTTAGCCAAGGAATCTTTGGCGCTGCGTGGTGGTGTGTCTCTGCCGTCGAGAAATGCATGCAGATAAATTTTCCTGATGCCTTTGGCGGCCGCAACTTTAATCAGACTGAAGATTTGCTCTTCGTGGCTGTGCACGCCGCCTGGTGAAAGCAGTCCCATAACATGTAAAGCGCCGCCACTTTTGATCACTGTGTCTGTGACATTGACTAACGCTGGGTTGTCAGCAAAATCACCATCTTCAATGGACTTATTAATGCGGGTGAAATCTTGGTACACCACACGGCCGGAGCCTAAGTTCATATGACCCACTTCTGAGTTGCCCATTTGCCCATCGGGTAGTCCAACATCAATGCCAGATCCAGAAATGAGCGTATGCGGGTGATTGCCCCATAGGTCGTCCCAGGCTGGCATATTTGCCATGGCGATAGCATTATTTTCGGTATTTGTGCTGTGGCCAAAGCCGTCGAGTATGACTAGTAGGCTGGTTGTGGGCATGGTGTGGTAACTCCTGGGATACTCTTTTAGGGGGCTTGCTAACTTTCGTACCGTCTGTCGCGCCTCAATTGGTTAAGGGTGCAGGGGCCGGTGCAAACGCCCAATCGGTTCTTATCTTTTACTCAGAGCTCGTCGATTCACTCTTAGTTGAGGAAACAGTTCTAGGCGCAATTCTAAATATAGTTTTAAACATAGCTCAGGAACTGGGTCCGTACCGAAATATGTCGTTTTTGCGCAAAAAAATACAGGCTTAAGTTTAACAACAAATAGCACCCTAGTGAGATGAAATCTTCATCCGAAAACTGCTGCCACAAATATGCAGTTATCTCGACGAGCGGTACGTAGCTAGTAGCTAAGGTGGTGCCTAAGTCCCGAGCTAAATACCTGCACAAAATTTCTCTATATCAGTGATCCCGTTAAGGCAGCCACAAGTGTATACTCGATAGCGCAAATTTTAGGCGAGAACAATGGAACCGTTTTTTACTTTTATCGGTGCGCACCCTCTATTGGTGGGTGCTTTCGTAGTGCTGTTGGGACTCTTTATCCGCAATGAAGTGGGTCGTGGGGGAGCAACCATAGGAACTCAAGAATTGGTGCGCTTAGTCAATGTGCAAAATGCATTGGTGTTAGACGTGCGCGACAAAGCTGAATTTGCCGAGGGACACATTGTTGACGCAGTGAATATTCCTTATGCAAGTTTAGAAGAAAAGTGGAGTGAGCTTTCTAAGCACAAAGAGCGACCCATAGTCGTGGCCTGCAAAATGGGCCAGCATTCTGGCACCGCTGGTACTTTGCTGAAGAAAAATGGCTTCACCAATGTATCACGCTTAACGGGCGGCTATTCGGAGTGGCGCGCGCAAAACTTACCGGTAGTGAAGAGCTAATCTAATGAGTGAAAGTCAAGATACTGGCGATAAAGGTGAAGTGAACAGCGGCGAAAAAGGTCAGGTTCAATTTCGTATAGAGCGTTTGTTTTTGAAAGACTCGTCGTTTGAGTCGCCCAATTCTCCCGAAGTATTTATTAAGCAGTGGCGGCCCGAGATTAAAGTAGATATCAATACTCGCGCCAACTCGCTGGGCGAGGACCTGCAAGAAGTAATTTTGACCGCCACAATAACAGCCTCCTTAGAGGATGAGATGGTGGGGTTTATTGTTGAAGTGCAACAGGCCGGCATTTTCTTAATTCAGGGAGCAGAGCCCTCCCAGTTGAGTCAGATAATTGGCATTGCATGCCCAAATACGCTGTTCCCTTATTTGCGCGAAACAATAGACAACTTGGTTGTAAAGGGTGGTTTTCCTGCTTTGCAATTAGCCCAAGTCAATTTTGAAGCTTTGTATGTGCAAGCTATGCAGGAGCGAGACCAGCGTGAACAGGCTGGTAATGAAGGGCAGCAAGACCTCTCTGACGTTACAACTCACTGATTCAATCTAATTCGATCTGACTCAATGTCGTAGCGGTAAGCTGCGCAAAAATCTTAGGTTTAGTGCTTAAAATAAGCCATCAAAATTCTGTTGGCGCCAACCCTCGTACAAAGTAATAGCGACTGAATTAGCCAGGTTAATGCTGCGCGATGTGGCCTGCATTGGGATGCGGAGTTTTTGCTCGTCCGTTAAGCTCTCGGCGATGCTAGCAGGAAGGCCCTTAGTCTCTTGTCCAAATAAAACAGTATCGTTGGGACGGAAACTTACTTCGGCGTAGCTTCTTTTTGCTTTTGTAGTTAAAGCAAACCAGCGCGTACCGGCTAATGCTGCCTGGCAGTCCTCGAAATTTTCGTAGAGGGAGACCAGTGCCAGTTCGTGATAGTCCAGGCCTGCTCTTCTAAGGCGCTTGTCATCCCACTCAAATCCAAATGGCTTTACTAGATGCAGCTTGGCGCCTGTGTTGGCACAAATGCGGATAATATTGCCCGTATTTTGTGGAATTTCTGGCTGATAGAGGACGACGTTCATAGGCCATTGTACCGCGCTAATAACTTTAGCGTCTCTTAACTATTCTGCTCATTATTAAAAAGTTGCTGCGCACGAAAGTGGCCAATCCGGATCAGTCTCTTCCCATAAGAGGGCCTGCCCTATTGTATTAAGAGGTACATCAAGATGTATGTTGAAAGCTGCGGTACAGGGTTCAGTAATTAGCACGTTGGCTAGTAGTCTAGCTCCTGCATCTTTCGCGTCAGCGTGTTGCGGCCCCAGCCTAATAGTTCTGCAGCGTCTTTCTTACGGCCGCTGCTTTTTCTTAAGGCGGCATTAATAATGATTCGCTCGAAGCGCGGCATGGCTATTTCCAGAACTGGTTTGCCGTTGGTGTCGTCAAGTAACTGCCCAACCCAAAGTTCTAACCCAGACTCCCAGTCGGTATCACTTTTACCCTCTATATTTTGTTGCAGTTCGGGTGGCAGGTCTTCAATAAGAATGACTCGGGAGCTCGCCATTACCTGGAGCCAGCGGCAGGTATTTTCCAATTGGCGTACATTTCCGGGCCAAGGCAGCAGTGACAAATATTCTGAGGTGGCAGGATCCAAGCGTTTCGTTTCGTCACCCAATTCTACTGCCGCATTGTCGAGAAAGTGCTGGGCTAAAAGTGGGATATCTTCTCGGCGCTCAGAAAGCGCAGGCACGTGCACGCGTATGACGTTTAAGCGGTGGAAGAGGTCCTCACGGAAAGTGCCTTTTTCTACTAAGGTTTCCAAGTTTTGATGGGTAGCGGCGATTATTCGCACATCCACTTGCACCGACTGGTGTCCGCCAACTCGGTAGAACTCATTTTCAGCAAGCACTCGCAATAATCGCGTTTGGGCAGATGAGGGCATATCACCAATTTCGTCTAAAAATAGTGTGCCGTGATCTGCTTGTTCAAAGCGTCCCATGCGTCTTTGCGTAGCGCCTGAGAACGCGCCTTTTTCGTGGCCAAATAGTTCGCTTTCAATCAGTTCATTGGGTATGGCGGCGACATTTAAAGCGATAAAGGGCCCGCTCTGTCTGGGCGAGTGCCGGTGTAATGCCCTTGCTACTAGCTCTTTACCTGACCCTGAAGGTCCATTAATAAGCACACTGACATTGGACGACGACAATCGACCAATGGCTCTAAAAACTTCCTGCATTGCTGGTGCTTTACCGATAATTTCGGTGGGCTCTTCAGGCTTTACACTTGCAAGTGGTTCTACTTCCTTTGTGTACGCTATGGCTCTTTGTACTACGGCTACCGCATCGTCTACATCAAAAGGTTTTGGTAAATACTCAAAAGCACCGCGCTCAAAACTGTGCACTGCGCTTTGTAAATCTGAGTGGGCGGTCATTACAATGATGGGTACTTCAGGGTGGCTAACCTGCACTGTTTCCAGAAATTCTAGCCCCGATGTGCCCGGCATTCTAATGTCAGTGATGATGGCCAGTGGCGCTTCATCGTTGAGATGGTGGAGCGCCTGGTCGGCGGTGTTGAACGCTGTAATTGGAATTCCTGCTTGGCTGAGCGCCCGGTCCAATACCCAGCGAATAGCACTGTCATCATCGATAACCCAAACATGATCGTTCATTTAGTTAGTGCTTCCTGTAACTTGTATTGCATTCACCGATGGTGAGAACGGTAAAAATATTGAGAACGTTGTGGCACCAGTTTTGCTGGTCACTTGTACCGTGCCTTCGTGCCGACTAATTATATTTTGTGTAATAGACAACCCCAACCCCGAACCACTGGCGCGGCCACTGATCATTGGAAAAAAGATCTGCTCAATAAACGCTTGTTCAATACTCGGTCCATTGTTGGTTAGGTCTAGTTGGAGCACTGACTTATGACGTTTATTGCCAATGGTGAACTGCCGAGTGACCCTGGTTTTAATGGATATCTTTGGATTGTTTGTATTGAGCAATGCCTCGCAGGCATTGCGGGCAATATTCAGCACCGACTGAATTAATTGATATTGGTCGCCTTCCACTGTGGGCAAGCTTGGGTCGTAGTCTCTAAACCAATTTATTTCTGGGCCAAATTCTACTTTAAGAATACTCATCGCTCTGTCTGCAACTTCAGCAATGATGATTGGTTTCAGGATCAACGGCTGCCATGGACCAAGCATGCGATCAACCAAATCGCGCAGGCGGTCGGCTTCTGAAATAATTATTTGCGTATATTCTTGCAGCTCTTCGTTAGGCAAGGCCCTGTCTAGAAGTTGCGCTGCGCCTTTAATTCCACCAAGTGGATTTTTGACTTCATGGGCAAGCCCGCGAATAAGGTTGCGCGTTGTCTCTTGCTGAGATTCCAAAGAGCTACCCTGGCTGATGGCATTCAACCTGCTCGTAGGGTGCATTTCTAACAGTAGACCCCTTGAATGCTCGAAGTTCGAGACAGTGAGATCAATCCGCTCCACCACGCTTTCCGGCAGTTGCAGATGAATATCTCTTGTAGTGAAAGGTTGGCCGTTATCTAAGGCTGCTTGCAGTGACTTAATCAGATCATCAGATTTGAGAATAAATTGATCTAAAGAATCGCCGTTAATTTGCGAGGCCGAGACGTGTAATAAGCTCTCAGCTGATGCATTAACTAAGCGCACGCGCAAATCATCGTCTAACAGGATAACTGCTGTAACCAAGCTGTCTAAAAGCCCGACTAAGGCGGGGTTTTTTAACTGCTCTTTGTATGATTTTTTTGCTTGATTCATTGTTCACTCAGTTGACCTAAGTTATCTAGCAATAATTAGGCCGACACTCTTAGTTCAAAAAAATTAAGTTGTGCAGGTGTAAAAGGGGTGGTTTTGCCCCGTATTAAAGACATTTTTGCGTCTTATGGCGCAATCTTTGCCAAAAATTTGCTTACTAGGCGTACGAATAGGCTTTTTTCTTTGTTGAAGCGCTTCGTTGGACCCCAGGCTTGCACCAAAATAGTGCGTGCTCCAAAAAAGGTCAAGCAGTATCGTAGGCAATATCTTAAACAGTTTCTCCACGTGTCTCTGGCGGATGGGCCCTCTACCAGGTTCTTGTACTGTTTAATTTTTTAGATGAGGTCAGAACGAGACTTTAGAGCTTATCGCCTAATGATTGAGCGCCTTAGCAAGGTGAAGGCTATCTGCGGGCTTTGCCCGATTTCCCTCTCACCCTGGTGCAGTGTTGCGCTAATCCCGTGCTCCCCACGGTCTACATTTGGTAAGCGAAAGGTGGAACCACCGTCAGAAGCAACGAGTTTGCCATCCAAAAATATTTTGAGCTTAAGACTTTCGGTCGCAGTGATGATTGCTGGGTCTACGTAAACTTCCATGGCTATATCTAAGTCGCCAGAGTTGCTGCGTATGACTTCGCCCTCAATTGGACTAATGACGGTGATGGACGGTTTGTCTGTGAATTTCCAGTCTGATGCCGGCGGCTCCTGGTCTTCCTCGGTGAGTCGCAGCGCAAGGTGCAAAAAAGTTTTTTTGCAGTGCCTTTAACCTTGGCAACTTCCAAGCCAGCCTTCACTTTGTTGGTTGTTGGCGGGTCAACCGCCGCTAGCAGTAAAAGTGAGTGCGACTGTTGGCGTTACCACCAGCGCTATTTTTAGCACTATCTTCAGTACTGAGGCCGCGGCTAGGTGACACAATGTTGGTGGTCTCTCATAGTGGTTTTCAATTTTTTTCAGCATAGTTCTTCGGAATAGTTTTCAGAGCGGTTATTAAAATGCTAATGCTTAGAGGGGTAACAATGACGAATAGAAACTGGGCTGTGCAGTGCAATGGCTGAAGTTTGGCTAAGTGTTAGTCGTTCTGTCTATATGTTCTTAGCGCAGAGGTACTAAACGGAAGTGAGATTTACCGGAGGAGTGAGGGTGGCAAGCGGGGTAAAAGGCAAAAAGGTTGAGTAAGTGGGTCAGCAGTGTAGAGGGGGTAAACAAACTGCACCCTCAGATTACCTGAGGGTGCGAGTCTCTGGATGGCCAGCCTTTACTTCTTATGGTTCGGGTTAAGCCAATCCCTCCTTTGTGGTCTTCACAATTGCAGCAGCCACTTTGTATGGATCTGCGTTTGAAGCTGTTCTTCTGTCTTCCAATCGTCCTACCCAACCATCTGTGTGAGTAGTAATTGGAATACGGATAGATGCGCCTCTATCAGAAATGCCATAGCTGAACTGATCAATAGACTGAGTCTCGTGCTTACCGGTTAGGCGCTGATCGTTCTCTGCACCATAAACACTGATGTGTCTTTGGATGTTGCGGCCAAAGCTTTCACAAATCTTAGTAAAGGTTTCTTCTTTACCTGATGTGCGCATGGCTTCGTTAGAGAAGTTTGCGTGCATGCCAGATCCGTTCCAGTCTGTGTCGCCAAGTGGCTTAGGATGCCAGTTGATGATGAAGCCGTACTTTTCGCCTGTACGTTCTAGTAGGTAACGTGCAATCCATGTTTCATCGCCGGCTCTCTTGGCGCTTTTAGCGAAAACTTGGAATTCCCATTGGCCTGCGGCTACTTCAGCGTTAATACCTTCTACGTTGAGGCCTGCTTCTAAGCAAATGTCGAAGTGCTCTTCTACACAGTCGCGGCCAAAAGTATTAGCTGCGCCTACTGAACAGTAGTAAGGGCCTTGGGCTGCTGGAAATCCACCATGTGGAAAACCAGGAGGCAAATTAGTATCTGGATCCCATAAGAAATATTCTTGTTCAAAGCCAAACCAAAAATCCTCGTCGTCGTCGTCGATGGTAGCGCGGCCATTGGACACGTGAGGTGTACCGTCAGCGTTAAGCACTTCAGTCATAACTAAGTAAGCATTTTGACGGTCTGGGTCTGGGTAGATCGCTACTGGCTTAAGTAGGCAATCAGAGTCGCCGCCTTCGGCTTGTTCTGTTGAGCTGCCGTCGAAAGACCACATTGGGCATTCTTCTAAGGTGCCGCCAAAATTTTCACGTACCTGTGTTTTGCTGCGTAGACTTTGAGTTGGTTGATAGCCATCAAGCCAAATGTACTCAAGTTTAGATTTCATATTTTCAGATCTCCTATTATATGTGTATCAGCGCTAGTTAAGAATTTCCGATTGCTAATGCAACTGCCAAAACTCATCGAGGCTGATCTCGCTGATTCGCTCTTTATCTCTTCGTGCTTCGTTTTCTTTATCTCATTGCAACTCAAGCTACATAGGCAAAATGTGTGCCAGACGTCATAGTGAATAAATCTACCCTGTGTAGGCGTCTATAGCAAAGGCCTGCCAACGGGCCGCACTAAAATGGTGCGCCAGCTGCTGGGTGCAAACCTTCCGCTCTATTCTGGTGCATACGCAGCAGAGAAACAATTCTAAAGTGCATATTGTTTTGTGCCCCAACATTACAAAACTCCACTATGCGCAGTCCAAAGTTGTCCGACTGGTAGCGCAAGTTGTGAGTTTTGTTCCAGATCCGCGGATTTCCCCACATGGCGCTAGCTGCCCAGCGTACTTTTTTTGCTTGCAATCACGACGCGCCAAAGGCGTGAGGGCGCTAAAACAAGATTCGAAATAGCAGCTTTTGGCTTTTGCCCTCAGAGACTTCGGCACCTCTTAGCTCTCTAAGGCCGTGGCGATTTGTGTACTTGAGCCTTAGTTGGTGGATAGTGTTCAGAGTTGTTGTAGAAATGGCCCATATTTAGATCAACTAGAGAGTTGCCCTGTCCAAAGACTCAGGCCAAAGAAGCGTGTGTACCTACCTATGCATCAAATAAGGCTTACTTAATACACAAAGGTTCAAAGAAGATGTGATATTAGGGAGACAGTTGTGCGATGTTCCTCCATAATCGCCGCCTTCTGTTGTCCCACAACGATTTTCTATTACTCTTAAGTAGGACTTCTGCCTCATTTGCGCTCTGTCGCATCTTGGTGGACGCAATGCATTTGTAGTTAAAGGAAAGTGGTTGATTGCGGTTGAATTGATCTGCATTGCCCAATTTTAAAGAGGAACTTTCGTCCCGTGCCAAATCCTAACGTACGCAACGTCGCCATAATTGCCCACGTCGACCATGGTAAAACAACCTTGGTTGATTGCCTGCTTCAACAGACCGGTATGATCTCCGCTAACGCGGCAGAACGTGTAATGGACAGCAACGATCTTGAGAAAGAACGTGGCATTACTATTCTGGCCAAGAATACAGCGATTGAATATCGCGATACCCAAATTAATATCGTTGATACCCCAGGACACGCCGACTTTGGTGGCGAGGTAGAGCGAATCCTTTCTATGGTCGACGCGGTACTGTTGCTTGTCGACGCTGTCGACGGCCCAATGCCTCAAACGCGTTTTGTTACCCAAAAAGCGTTTGCGTACGGGCTCAAGCCTATTGTTGTGGTAAACAAGATCGACCGTCCAGGCAGTGAACCTTATCGAGTAATAGACGAAGTTTTTGAGTTGTTTGATAATTTAGGTGGTACCGACGAGCAGCTAGATTTCTCCATTGTTTATGCTTCTGCAATTAATGGTGTGGCTGGCTTAGAGTTAGATTCAATTGCCGATGACATGACCCCGCTTTTAGATATGCTGGTAGACCAAGTGCCGCCTCCAGAAGTTGATGAAACTGGCCCATTTCAAATGCAAATCAGTTCCTTGGATTACTCCACTTACGAGGGTGTAATCGGTATTGGCAGAATTTCTCGCGGCCAACTAGCTCGCAACCAGCAGATCATTGCAGTTGACCGAGATGGCAAAGAACGTAAAGGCAAGGTGGTGAATATTTATCGTCATCATGGCCTAGAACGTGTTGACTCGCCTACTGCTACAGCAGGGGACATCATTTGTTTGACCGGCGTAGACAAGATCAATATCTCAGATACGCTGTGTGCGCCTGACCATATAGACGCAATGAAGCCTCTCACAGTAGATGAGCCCACATTGTCGATGACGTTCTGCGTTAACAATTCGCCTCTTTCTGGTAAAGAAGGCAAGTTTGTTACCAGCCGCCAGATCCGCGAACGTCTGTATACAGAGTCTTCTCACAATGTTGCGTTAGTCATCGAAGACACCGCCGATCCAGATAGATTTATGGTCTCTGGCCGTGGTGAACTACACCTGTCAGTACTCATCGAAACCATGCGTCGTGAAGGTTTTGAGTTGGCGGTATCTAGGCCTCAGGTTATTTACCGCGAGATAGATGGCGTAGTGCATGAGCCCTACGAAACATTGACTATTGATATTGAAGACACTCACCAAGGTAAGGTGATGGAGGCTTTGGGTGATCGTCGTGGCGAATTGCAAGAAATGCAGCCCGACGGCAAAGGCCGAGTACGTTTGCAATTCCGTATCCCAAGCAGAGGCATTATGGGTTACCGCCCAGTATTCCTATCGCAGACTTCAGGCACAGGCATTATGTCTTTTGCTTCTGATGGCTTTGGCCCTCGCACAGCGGACGATGTGGGTTCACGTAAGAACGGTGTATTAATTGCGAATGCTCAAGGTAAGGCTGTTGGCTTTGCTTTGTTCAACTTGCAAAACCGTGGCCGCATGATGGTTAAGCCAAACCAAATGGTTTATGAAGGCATGGTTGTTGGTATTCATGTTCGGTCAAACGACCTCACGGTAAATCCGTTGAAGGAAAAGAAGCAAACCAACGTGCGTGCTTCAGGAACGGATGAAAATATCGTTTTGACCACTGCGTTAGAATTTACTCTAGAGCAAGCTCTTGAGTTTATCGATGACGATGAATTGGTAGAGGTAACACCGGAAAACATCCGTGTGCGCAAAACCTTACTGAAGGAAAACGAGCGTAAGCGCGCCTAGAGCAATACTAGTCAAGAAACAGTAGGTTTCTTAGCTTTTACTAGGTTGGGTCATCTGGCGAGCATTTTTTTGATGTAGTTCGGTACTTGTGCCGCGACAACCTATACGTGTGGTAACCCATGAAAGTCGTCTTACAACGAGTAAGCTCTGCTCAAGTGCAAATAGACGGTGCAGTAGTGGGGCAAATTAGAACTGGCGTGCTACTGCTGTTAGGTGTCGCGCCAGATGATGACCAGGCAAAAGCAGATTGGTTGGTGGAAAAAATCCTGGCGCTACGGATATTTCCAAACCCGGAAGATGCATCTCTTAAATCAACAATGCAGCTCGGCTTAGAAGAATCTAATGGTGAAGCATTGGTTGTCTCGCAATTTACCCTTTTTGCCGATGTCGCCAAAGGGCGCAGACCTTCTTTTACTGGTGCAGCGGAACCAGAGCTAGCTATCCAACTATATGAGTACTTCGTGCACAAGCTGTCGGCCAGAGTGGCTGTTCAGACAGGACGTTTTGGTGCCGACATGCAGGTGAGTTCTACCAACGAAGGGCCAATCATGTTAATTCTAGAAAGATAAACGCTCAACGACAAAGAGATATTTCGGCCGCGGACTCTAAATTCTAGCACTCACTTTAAGGTCAAAGACTTGGCTTATCCGTCTTTTCTTCAGCGCCTTTCTTTTCTACGAATCGCGCCATAATCACGCCAAATTCAAACAAAAGCCAAGAAGGTATTGCCAATAACAATTGCGATACCACATCTGGTGGTGTCATAAGCATGCCCACAATAAAGCAGCCAATAATCACATAGGGTCTTTTGCGGGCCATCTTTTCGGCTGTGGAAATACCTGTCCAAGCCAACAAAAATGTCGCTACTGGAATCTCAAAAGCTAGGCCAAAAGCCAAGAACATCTTCATGATGAAGTCTAGGTAGTAGGTAATATCTGGCATCACTTCAGCCACGTTAGGCGCGATGTTGAAGAAGAATTCAAACACCAACGGAAATACCAAGTAGTAAGCAAAGGAAATGCCGCAATAAAACAGCACAACGCTTGAGAAAAGCAGTGGGTAAGCAAATTTCTTTTCGTGACGATACAGTCCGGGTGCAATGAAGCCCCATAGCTGATGCAGTAAAAAAGGAATGCCTATAAAAAAGGCGCAGTAGGCTGAAAGTTTAAACGGCACGATAAAGGGCGATGCAACTTGGATAGCAACCATTTTGGTGCCTTCAGGCAGTACTGCAATAAGTGGCGCGGCAATCCATTCAAACAGCGGTGTGCTGTAGTAATAAATGGGTATAAATAGCAGCGCCACCAAGGCAAAGCTGCGCAGAATACGAGTACGCAGCTCTACTAGATGATCTAAAAACGGCTGCTCATGGTCGTCTACCGCTGCGTCAGGATTAATTTGCTTGTCTTTACTCACGTTAATCAATCTTGTCATTTTCGTCTTTCAGCAAGGCTTGCTTGCGTAGGTAGGCGGCTTCAACTTCGGCATCTGTTCTAGGCGGTGTGCTTGTGAGTTCTGCTTGAACTTCGGTCGGATTAGTTGGTGTTGCGCCTAGTTGTGACTCCCCTGAAGGTTCAACGCTTTCTACCTCTGTTGCTTCTGCGCGTCCAGTGCTCTCCGCCATTATGTTATTGGCATCCACTGCGGTCTGCTGAGTGAGTGCGTCGGCGCCAGCTTTAACTTCTTCTTCTATTCGCCGCATCTCTTCCATCACCGCTTCGTTGTGCAGTTGGCGACGGATGCCGTCCATATCGATCTCTTTTTCTATCTCGTTCTTTACGCCGGTAAACGATCGTTGTAATCGTCCTACCCACAAACCTAATGTACGCAATGTTTCAGGTAGGCGCTCAGGTCCAATCACCAGCAAGATCACCACTATGATGACCATGGTTTCAATTGTGCTTATGCCATCAAACATTATGCAATGACGCCATTAGAGAGTGCCGCAGAAGATACACGATATAACCCAGGTTACTGAGTTTTGTGTTCTTCTTTGCTCTTAGCTGACTCGTTGCTCTGAGTCTCGCCGTTGATAACCTTTGCTTGGGCTGCGGACGTGTCTTTATCCTCAACCTTATCTTCCTCAGAAACGGCGCTCCTAAAACCCTTAATGGCGCTGCCTAAGTCTGAGCCAATGCTTTTTAATCGCTTCGGCCCAAATACCAATAGAACGATGGCCAGGATTACCAGCAGTTCAGTCATTCCCAATCCAAACATTTTCTTACTCCGCTCTCTTAATTCGTATAATTAGTCGCATTCAAGCCCAGGCACTGCTGCGCTATTCGCGCCCAGCTTTTTCTTCAATACCGCCAATGCCAAATCTATCAGCCAATTCATCTAATACGTCTTGGGCTGTTAAGTCTAAATCGCTGAGCATCACCATTGAGTGAAACCAAAGGTCAGCTACCTCATTAACAAGGTCATCTTTTAGCGTTGGATCTGTTTCAGCATCCTTTGCGGCAATAATGACTTCCGTTGCTTCCTCACCAATTTTTTCCAGAATTTTGTTGAGGCCCGCTTGGTGTAGCGACGCAACATAGGATTCGCCTGCTTGCTGATTTTTCCGGTCTGCAAGAACTTCAGTTAATTCATTTAATATGTTCATCTGACTTCCTCATTAACCGTATTCATCATTGCCTGTGCATATAGCGAAGGATAGGCCTTCTGACGAGACTTGAGTTTATACCTAAACGCTATTTTAGTTTGCGCTAAATACTAACGGTAGCAACGACGCTAGACCAGATAGGCTATCTGTTTCACCGACTAAATTTGCGCCCACTACAGCAGCGCAGGCAACGACAATAATTAGCATAACGACCCCACGTCGCCGCTTGCGCTGCATTTGCGCCAGTTGATCTTGGAGCTGGCGAATTTCGTTGCTTTGCCTGGCCAACTCAAGGCGCAAGGTTATTTGACCATCGTCTTTAAGCAACTGGGGTAGGCGGTGAAATTCAGAAAAAAGTTTGGGGCCGTGTTCAGCTAATTCAGTAATTACGGCCATTGGTCCTAAATTGCGTTGTGCCCAGCGCTGCATAAACGGCTCAGCGGTCTCCCAAAGATCTAGCTCTGGATACAATTGCCTGCCGAGCCCTTCTATATAAAGTAGCGTTTTTTGCAGCAGTATTAGTTGCGGTTGAATCTCCATCTCAAATTGGCTGGCGGTCTCCAACAGCTCGCCCATAAAGGGGCCAAAAGATATTTCACTCAGAGGTTTGGCAAAGATCGGTTCGCAGACGGCCTCTATAACTGCTTCAAAAGCGACGGGATCTGTGGTGATAGGAACCCAGCCAGAGCGAATATGCAGGTCTACTACCTTGCGATAATCTCTGTGGAAAAAGGCGAGGATATTCTGCGCCAGGTAAAATTTATCCTCATTGGTAAGGGAGCCCACAATTGCGCAGTCTAGCGCCACGTACATGGGGTCGCTGGGTTTGGAGACATCTATTAATACATTACCCGGATGCATGTCTGCGTGGAAAAAGTTGTGTTCAAAAACTTGGGTAAAAAAAGTTTCCACGCCTTTATGGGCGAGTACGCGCATATCTATGTTGGCCGCTTGTAGCGCTTCTACATTGCCAATAGAGGGTGCAAACATTTGTTCCATCACGAGCATATTATGCCGGGTGAACTGGGCGTAAAGCCGAGGTACGTAAAGCAGCGGCGAATCTGCAAAGTTGCGTCTGAGTTGAATTTGATTGCGTGCTTCGCTGAACATATTCAACTCAAGTAACAACGTTTCTAAGTGATCCTGCATAATTCTTGGCAGGTGTATGCGCCGAACCATAGTGAAGCGGCTATCTAAGTATTTGGCTATATGGATGAGCAGCGACATGTCGCTATTTATTTGAGATTCAATATTTGGCCGCACAATTTTTATGACTACCGCTACCCCGTTTTGCAGTTTTGCCTGATGAACTTGAGCAATTGAGGCGCTTGCAATAGGTACGGGGTCTATCGATTGGAAGGCATCCAGCTTGCCAGTAGATTTTTCTACCTCTGCCTGAATATCGAGATTCTCAACAGGGTCTACTTTGTCTTGGAGCTTGGCCAGCGCTTGGCAGACGTCCATGCCGAGTATGTCTGGCCGTGTGGAAAGCAGTTGGCCAATCTTTATGTACACGGGGCCCATTTGTTCCAATGTGTGTAGTAGGCGCAAACCCAATGGTTTTTTGCCAAGGGGTAGAATGATTTGTAGAAATATTACCGTCCATCGGATGGGTCGGTTTGGAATAGATTGAGCAAATACAAAATGATGCAGCCGATTGCTGAAGCATTTGCCGACAAGTTTTAGCAGTTGTAGCCAATCTGCACGGATCATTGGTTGTCGTTGTCCCGCTCGGTGCGCTCGCGTTGGGAGATTCTTGCACTCAACCGGTCTACGCGCAGTCGCAGTGCATCTAGTTCGTTGAGGTGGTCGGCAAAAGCTTCTGTGGTAGTGAAACGGTCTGCGACCTTAGCGCCAGCAGTCTGCGCAATGTCTTCGCCTAGATTAGAAGCGAAGTTTGCGAATACGGACAAGCCCATTTCTAAAGTGGCGGCTACTTTACTCGCTTGTTTGTCGCCGAGTACAATGCTCAGTGGCGTTACCAAATCTGGGTAGAAGTCTTTGATTAAGGCGCTTATCTCTAACAGTACGGTTTCGTCGCCGTCAATTTGAATCTGTGTAGAGCTGCCGCCGCTGGCTAAAGCTTTAAGCAAGTTAGGTGCGCTACCTTGGATCGCGACATTCGGGTTAGTTGCAAGGCCGTTGTGTAGCGCCATGTTTTTCTCACCTAGTATTAGATGCCAAGTTTTTTCCGGAGTGGTGCAACGGATTTCAATGACTTGCCCAGAAATGGACGCCATTTTTCTTTCCAGTCCCGGATCTAGAGCGGCTGCTTGGCGGCAAATTAGATTAACGAAATCTGTTAAAAATTTGTCGAAGATGTCGCCGGTAACAAAAGCCATAGTGACGCTTTAGTGGGTTGCCAAAGGCTTAACGCCGCGATGAATTGCGGCCACGCCACCGACCAAATTGTGATACTGCGCTTCTTCGAAACCCGCATCTTCAAACATTTGCTTCAGCGCCTTTTGATCTGGGTGCACGCGAATTGAATCTACCAAGTATTGGTAAGGCTGAGCGTCGCCGACCAGGAATTTACCAACCGGCGGCCAGAGTGTTTGAAAAACTTTGTAGGCAGATTCTAATAAAGGATCTTGGGGTTTAGAAAACTCTAACACCAATAAAGGGGCGCCTGGTTTGAGTACGCGCAGTAAGTCACCTAACGCCTGGTCTTTGTCCGTGAAGTTTCTAATGCCAAAGCTAATGCACGCGCAGTCGAAAGTGTTGTCTGCGAAGGGCAGGGCTTCTGCCGGCGCGCGGCAAAACTGCACCTGGGACAAGCCCTCATCAATGAGTCTGTTACGACCCATTCGCATCATTGGCTCGTTGAGGTCGGTTAATATTACCCGCCCGGTGTTTCCGACAACTGGCGCAAACAGTCCTGCCATGTCTCCGGTACCGCCGGCAAGGTCTAATATGTTGTGGCCTGCGCGAGCCCCTGACATTTGCAGCACCATGCGCTTGAAAATACGGTGTGTGCCAAATGACATGAGATCGTTCATGACGTCGTAACGACCGGCTACGGCTTTAAACACTTCGCCCACGCGTTTGGTTTTTTCTTCAGGGGAAACTTTTTGATAACCGAAGTTAACTTCTTCCTGAGCGTGGCTGGTCGCTTGTGCGTTCTCTTTTACATCAGACATATACGTGTTTTATCCTTCTTGGTTTAAGGCTTTAGTATTATGTTTCACAGGTTGGCAAACCATACGTAACGCTCAGCTTTTTGGCGACCATTGATTCACAGGAATATTGGGCAGTCGTGAGGCATTCGCCTGCTTTAGATCGGTTAAGTAATCTTGCCAAAAAGTATCTTGATTGGTGCCCATTTCATTGAGGTACGACCATGCAAATATTCCGGTGTCATGGCCGTCGTCGAACGTAATGCGGATGGCGTAATTGCCTACAGCTTCAATTTGCTTAATGCCTACATTCTTTTTGCCAGTTTGTAGTTTACGCTCTTCGCTTGAATGTCCGCGCACTTCAGCAGATGGCGAGTACACGCGGAGTAATTCAGCAGGCAGATTAAAAGTCACTTCCTCCCAGCGAACTTCCAGGACATGGGCAATTTTATGATAGGTAATGTTTGTCGGTGCTTGCATGGCAGCCTCTAGAGAATAAACCGGGACAGGTCAGTATTGCTGACCAAATCAGCCAGGTGCTCGTTAACGTAAGTCTCATCTACGGATATTTTAGAATCTGCTAGGTCGTTGGCTGAGAACGACAGTTCCTCCAAGAGCCTTTCCAAAACGGTATGCAGGCGGCGCGCACCAATGTTTTCAGTACCTTCGTTAACTTGCCATGCCAAGTGGGCAATACGGGCCATGCCCTCTTTGGTAAACTCAAGCTCAACGCCCTCAATAGCCATTAGCGCTTGGTACTGCTCAGTGAGGCTGGCTTTGGGTTCTGTGAGTATGCGTTCAAAATCTTCAGGGGTTAACGCGCTCAGTTCCACGCGGATGGGTAAGCGACCTTGTAACTCAGGAATTAGATCCGAAGGTTTGGCTAAGTGAAATGCGCCAGAAGCTATAAACAAAATGTGGTCGGTTTTAATCACGCCGTATTTGGTGGAAACAGTACAACCTTCAATGAGCGGTAGCAGATCTCTTTGCACGCCTTCTCGCGACACATCCGCTCCGGTGGTTTCTGAGCGCTTTGCCACTTTATCTAGCTCATCAATAAAGACGATGCCTGTTTGCTCTACAGCATGCAGTGCTTGGCTCTTTATTTCGTCTTCGTTGACCAGCTTTGCCGCTTCTTCCTCGCGGACTCTTTTCAGCGCTTCCTTTATAGGCAGGCGTTGACAGTTCTTTTTGCCCTGACCCATATTACTGAACATGTCTTGTAGCTGGCTGGTCATTTCTTCCATGCCCGGAGGGGTCATGATTTCCACACCTATGCTCACCTGATCTAGTTCGATATCAATTTCTTTGTTGTCTAATTCACCCTGGCGCAGTTTCTTGCGGAACATTTGCCTAGTGCTAGATTCGCTGTTGGCTGGCTTGTCTTCGCCTTCATTGCGCGGCTCTGGTAGCAGAATGTCCAAGATCCGGTCTTCGGCGCGATCTTCTGCGGAGGTTTGTACCGCCTGCATTTGCTCTTCGCGCAGCATGTTTATGGACGTGTCCATAAGGTCGCGAATAATAGATTCTACATCGCGGCCAACATAACCCACTTCCGTGAATTTGGTGGCCTCCACTTTAATGAAGGGGGCATTCGCCAGTTTAGCTAGACGCCGAGCTATTTCGGTTTTGCCCACGCCGGTGGGCCCAATCATCAAAATGTTTTTTGGGCTGACTTCATTGCGCAAATCAGTCTCCAGTTGTAGTCGTCGCCAACGGTTACGCAGTGCAATAGCAACGGCGCGCTTGGCCTCGCTTTGCCCAATAATGTGGCGATCGAGCTCGTCAACGATCTCAGCTGGTGTCAGTTGTTGCAGGGTATTCATAGTAAAAGGCCTTAGTCGAGTGCTTAGGAAATGCTAAGCGTCTCGATAGTGAAAGAGTGGTTGGTATAAATGCAGATGTCACCAGCAATGCCCAGTGCTTTTTCCACCACCTCTTCAGGAGGTAGTTGAGTATTATTTGCCAAGGCTATCGCCGCCGCGCGTGCGAAGTTGCCGCCAGAGCCAATGGCCAAAATACCGGCTTCTGGTTCAATTACATCGCCATTGCCGCTGATCAGTAAGGTGGCAGTGGTGTCTGCAACAATCAGCATCGCCTCAAGTTTGCGTAGAGCCCTATCTGTGCGCCACTCTTTGGCTAACTCCACAGCAGCCCTAGCAAGTTGGCCGTGATATTTTTCCAGCGCCGCTTCAAAACGTTCAAACAGTGTAAAAGCATCTGCGGTGCTACCAGCAAAGCCAGCAATAACGCGCTCTTGGTAAAGTTTGCGTACTTTAATAGCGTTGCCTTTCATAACGGTGTCGCCCAATGAAACTTGGCCGTCTCCGCCAACGCAGACCTGCTTCTCGTCGCGTACGCTTAAAATGGTCGTACCGTGAAATTCTTGCATTGATTCTTCTCAGATTAGATCAAATTGGGGGCTGTAGAATGGTGGGGTTGCAGCCCAGACAATTCAATTGCCAAATTAGCCGTTTGGGCTACTATTTATATGTAAGGCTCAACTAAAATGCCAATTGCAGGCTAGTTGAGCCATATTGCGGTCAGGTTTTGTTGGCGCAGGCGGGTCATAGCACGGTCAGCATTGACCTTTTTGCTGTAGGGACCTATCACCACTCGATACCAGGTTTGTCCGGATATTTCGGAAGCTTCAATTGAACTGGGCAGGTCTGTGAGCAGTAGCTTGGCTCTTAATACATTAGCGTCGTCTTGATTGCGAAATGACGCTGCTTGAATCCTATAAACTCTCTCCACGTCGGAGCTTGCCGGTGGTGCAGAGTAGGTTTCAGGATTTGCTGCCACCTCGTTTTTCTCTAGTATGCTAGGAAACTGAAAGCTGATTTTTGGCGCCTCTTTGGTTTCTACCACGGTGTTCTGGGTGAGCGTTGAAGTGCCAATGATCTCGGGTGCGTAAGCTGCAACTAATACAATTACCGCACCCACCAAGGCACCAGAAGAAAAGCTTGGCGCGTGAAAAGTCATTTTACTTTTTGTGGGCGTGCGCCGTTTCTCCGGCTTTCGAGTGGCTGGCTTGCGTTTTTTGGGACTGTTGCGTTCCGCGAAATCTTTATTCATCTGTCTCTTTTGGGTCTTTTGAGGTCTTAATTACGGCGTCATTCGATACCTGAGCTGCTAAGAGAATGATACAGGCAGCTGCGCTTTGAGGCGAACTAGGATCGCCAAAAACAGTGTGTGATTTTATTTAGTCTCGGTTACAAAGCATCGTATGGGTCTACGTCAATAGACCACCGCAGCTGGGCCGGTACCTTAGGTCTGCCAAGGCCATGTAGCAGCTGATGTAGCTGGCTGCGACTGGGTGCAATGAGCATTAATTGATAGCGAAATCTGTTTGCAATACGCGCCATAGGTGCGGGTATTGGGCCCATTACCTCCGCCTGATTTTGCGCCATGCTGGTTAACGTATTTTTGCAGGTTTGTAAAAAATCTAAGGCAATGCGCCCATCCTCTGATTCAGCGCGGAGCATGGCCATCGGTAAAATAGGCGGTAGCCCAGCTTCCTCTCTAGTTTTTAGCTCCTCCTGAGCAAAACCCTCATAGCCTTCTTCTATTAACCTAGTCAGCATTGGGTTGTCTGGTTGGTAAGACTGGATCCACACTTCACCCGGACGCTCGGCTCTCCCCGCACGACCGGCTACCTGAACAACCAACTGCGCAGTCCGCTCTGGCGCGCGAAAATCTGGACTTAAAAAACCACTGTCAGCATTTAACACCACAACCAATGTAACGGAGGGAAAATGGTGACCTTTTGCCAGCATTTGGGTGCCTACCATAATGCAGGAAGAACCCTCATTGATTTTATCCAACTGTTCACCCAGCTGCCGGTTGGTACGAGTGGTGTCGCGGTCAACACGATAAATGGGCACTTCCGGAAATAAAGCCTCCACGGCATCTTCTGCGCGCTGGGTACCAAGGCCTACGGGCAATAAGTTCGGTTGTCCGCAATGCTCACATAGTTCGGGAATTTGGAATTTGAGCATGCAGTGGTGGCAAATCATTTGCGCTGGAGAGCGGTGCAGCGTGAGCTTGGCGTCACAGTCAGAGCAGTGACATTGCCAGCCGCAGGACTGACACAGTAGTGTCGGCGCAAAGCCGCGCCGATTCAGATAAATCAGCACCTGACCTTTAGCGGTCAAATGATGACGAATCACGTCAATCAACGTTCTAGAAAAACCGTCTTGCAGAGTTTGACCGCGCAGGTCGATCAAATGGTAAGACGGCATACTCGCGCCGCCAGCCCTGTGCGGTAATTTGAGTAAGGTGTAACGCTTGCGCGACACATTATAGAGCGACTCTAACGATGGCGTCGCAGAACCCAGCACCAGTGGAATGCCCAGGCTGTGAGCGCGCTTGGCGGTAAGATCTCGAGCCGAGTAGCGCAGACCCTCTTGCTGCTTATAAGAACTATCGTGTTCCTCATCAACAATAATAAGATCCAGTTGCTTAAAGGGGGTGAACACAGCAGAGCGGGTGCCGATCAAAATATTCAGCTCACCATCGCGGCAACGCAGCCAAGTCTGTAAGCGCTGCTTGTCAGTTAATGCCGAGTGCAGCATACCCACCTGGCCAAAGCGCTTTTCGAATCGGGCCAAGGTTTGCGGCGTGAGCGCAATTTCGGGAACAAGCACCATTACCTGACCGCCGCGCGCCAACACCGGCGCCATACTTTGTAAGTACACTTCGGTTTTACCGCTGCCGGTGACCCCCTCCAAAAGTAGCACTTCAAAGCGACCGGCAGCAGCTTCAATGGCCTCAATGGCCGCTAATTGCTCGGCGCTTGCATCCAAAGCCGGGGCTTTCGCCGCAAGTTTTCGGCGGGTTGCCGCAGAAACGCGAGTAATAACCTCCAGTTCAGCCAGCTTGTTAATCATCGCCCGGCTAAAGCCAGCTTCCACCAAAGCCTTGCCAGCAATCACAGGATATTCCAACAAGTGCTGACTCATGTATTCAACGAGCGCAGTTTGTTTTGGTGCGCGCGCGTTGCTGTACTGCGCATTAGCCAAATGCCAAAAATCCTCTTCCTCCAAAACGAAGGGCAGACCTTTGCGCGCAGCGTTGGGCAAAATGGTCGCCAGAACCTCACCCAACGGGTGATGGTAATAGGTACTCATCCAGTGGGCTAAGTCTAGTAACTCGCCAGTAATGGCGGCGTCATCGTCAATTATTGCGTTAATCGGCTTAGGGCTTTTATGCGGGCTGGTGACATCAACGTTGACGCAAACGCCAATGGTCTGGGTGCGGCCAAAAGGTACGTTCAACCTAGCGCCTATACTAGGAATAGGCATATCCTCAGGCACACTGTAGTCGTAGACCGCGTGCAATGGACGCGGAACAGCTACTTGGATTGTTCGATTTGCCTGGCTCATAAGGCAGTCTACGGAGAATTGAGCCAAGTGCGAAGCCCGGGGAGGAAAGATTGCGAGATTGGGGGTTAACGAGCGAGGAGGAGAGGACAAAGTTTAGTCGACGGTGAGTTAGGGTTCATTTTATCGCCCTACCAAGGTTGCCAATGAGTTGGCTTCTGTTAGACTTTCCGACCTTAAAATTTTGATGACGGTTAGCCGCTATGAAGCCTGAAATACATCCTGAGTACAACATCGTGAAGGCAACTTGTAGTTGCGGCGCTGAACTCCAAATTGGCACAACGCTTAGAGAAGACCTCCACTTGGATGTTTGCTCAAGCTGCCATCCTTTCTACACGGGTAAGCAGAAGACCTTAGACACTGGTGGCCGTGTAGAGAAGTACCGTCAGCGTTTCGCTAAAAGAAGCAGCGGCGGTAGCTAAACCACATATCTCGGCCTAATTTTTGGGCCTTCTGATTTGTGCCAGTTGTCAGTTTGCCTCACTGTTCTGGTGAGGCTGTCTCGTTAAGACTCTTTCTTCTTTTCCGCATTTGCGCAAAAAAATAGGTGTGTCTGTTTGCACACAAATTGCGGTGATCACCTCTTCATTTATAGCCTCTTGTCGCCGAAACTGGCAATTGGTGTCTTACTGCTTCCATTTCCTAAATTAGTCTGTGTATCCTTATTGTCTGGGCTTTCTTTGCCTTTTGAGTTTTACCTACTTTACTGTCTAATTTTGAGCACTGTTAAATGATTAAACATATTTTTGCTAATCGCGCTTCGAGTAGCCTTGTAGCTTTGCTGTTAATGACCTTTATTGCTTTACCGACAGCTGTGCGTGCTGGCCCAGGTGCCGAGATGTACAACGAATTTCTGGAAAAGGGCGTTATCTATCCGGATGATGAGTGGCAGGAATATGTCACCGAGATTGGTGAGCGCTTACTTGCAGTTTCTCCCCACGCCGATAGGACTTATACCTTTGTGGTGGTGGATCAACCCATCGTCAATGCATGGGCCACTCCGGATGCCTATATCTTTGTTACTCGCGGTATTTTGGCTTTCTTTAATAATGAAGATGAGTTGGCAGCGGTGCTAGGTCATGAAATTGGTCACGTAGTTGGCGCGCATTCTAAGCGCACTATCGCCCGCGACCGTATAGGTAAGCTACTTGGTTTTTTGGGTACCTTTGCTACGGGTTCAAGTGCCACCTATGGCTTGGCCAATACCATTAGCTCTACTGCGTTGGCGGGTTATCGCCGCGAGCACGAGTTAGAGGCAGATGAGTTGGGTACAGAATTTATCTTGCGGGCGGGATATAACCCTCGTGCTTTGCTGGCGAGCATTCAGATGCTGCGCGACCACGACGATTTTCAGCGCTCGGTTAAAAATGCTCCGACTATTTACCATGGCTTACTTGGTAGTCACCCAGCTCACAACAAGCGCCTAAATGAGTTGGTTGAGCAGTCTCAGCATTTGCAGTTGGTTGATTTGCCTGACCCCGAGCGTGACTACTATGCAATGCTGCCTGGCCTGCGTTTTGGTGATGAATCTGCTACTGGTGTTGTGCACGATGGTGTTTATTATCACGGTGCATTGCGATTGAAAATTGCCTTTCCAGAGGGCTGGAGTGTTCAGGCCACGTCTTCGGAAGTGTTTGGCAACGAGCCAAATGGCGAGGGAACTATGTCTGCCAGGCGCACAAGTTTGCCCACGGAGACGCAAACTCCCGAAGAATATTTAACTAAAACGTTGCGTCGTGATGATCTGGAAGATGGCGAAGAAATTCAGGCAGGTCCTTACGGCGGTTATTTGGCGTCCATAAAAGTCCCGGGGGAAACGCCGAAGCTGCGCAAGATCGCCGTGCTGTACAAAGAAAAAGGCGTTTACGTTTTTAATGGTGAAATTAAAGACAAGGGCGACCCTGTTGTCTTTGAAAAACTGTTTAAGGAAATGGTGACATCATTTCGTGCAATGTCCGCTGACGATCTGCGCCTGATTAATAAGCAGAGTATTGCTTTAGTAGAGGCTCGCCCTGGCGACACCTATGCAAAGTTGGCTGCCAAAATGTCCATTAAAGTAGATGGAGAGGAAACCTTACGAGTGATTAATGGTCATCACCCCAGAGGTGAGCCAAGAGCCGGAGATCTGATTAAGGTCATTCAGTAACTCGCCAAGCTTCGCTTTTTTAACTCAGATCCGTCTAAGTCGGTCAAAATTAGAATAGGTCCGTCTAATCTAGCCCAGATCTGCTAATGCTGTTTAGAACAGATCTACTGCCCGAATGGTATCAATCTCGCCGGCGCCCTGATTGCTGGACTCTTCTGCGGTAGGTGCATTTTCTGTTAGAAATATTTCCGAAATGCCCTGGGGGTTCGATGGTGAAACCGCCTGGCCTGTTTGGGGATCAACTTTTATGGTCACTATGCCTGTGGGTTGGCTTGGCAATATCTCAGGCACATCTACCAATGCTTCCCGCATAAAGTCCACCCAGATGGGCAGCGGAACGTTCGAGCCGTACGCATTGCTGCCCAACGGTTCTTGATCGCTAAAGCCAACCCAAACGCTGGCTACCAAGCTGCTGTTGAAACCATTAAACCAGGTGTCTGCGGCGTCATTGGTGGTGCCCGTCTTGCCAGCAAGGTCGCCGCGCTTCAGCACAAGGGCACGTCGTCCGGTGCCTCTTGTTACGACGTCTCGAAGCATAGACTGCATAATAAACGCATTACGCTCATCTAAAACTCTAGGCGCATTTTTGGCTTTGGTTGCGGTTAGGCCAATGCTTTGCACCAGGTTTTCTAGAGAGTCATTGCTCAACAACCAATCAGTTGGGTCCGCCGCGAGAGATTGACGCCTGTTAGCTGCGGTGTTGGCAATAGGCCCTTCTTCAGCCAAACAGCTGCGACAAACCTTAGGCGAATTGTTGGCAAACACTACTTGACCGTTTTGGTTAACAATGCGGTCGATAATTTTTGCTTCCACCAGATAACCGCCGTTAGCCAGCACTGCGTAGGCTTTAGCCATATCTATTGGTGCAACAGTCATGGTGCCACCGCCAATGGCGAGCTGGGTATTGCGCGGAAATGTACTGGTATCAAAACCAAAACGCTTTACATGATTCAGCACTGTGCCTGCACCTACTCGTAGGAGTACGCGCATAGATACGAGATTAATAGACCGATACAAAGCCTCACGCAAACGTGTTGGCCCGTTGTAGCGGTTGTTATCGTTGTCTGGTCGATATTGAGATTCTAAATTCTTGTCGTCAAAAACCAGCGGCGCATCGAGGAAAATATCCGCCGGTGTAACGCCATTAGCGATAGCCGTTGAATACAAGAATGGTTTAAAGCCCGAGCCAGGTTGCCGCGTGGACTGAAGTGCGTAGTTGTATTGATTACGGTAAAAGTCATAGCCGCCCACTAAGGCTTTAACATCACCATTTTCTGGGTCTAGAGAAACTAATGCGCCCTGTATCTCTGGCAGTTGTGCTAGCTGCCAAGACGCCTTAATGGTTTTATCTGAAGTGCGCTTTTGCAAACGAATTATATCGCCCACGGCTAGTACCTGATGCATGGACGTCAGCGGCGGTCCGCGGCGATCTACGTCGACATAAGCTCTAGCCCATAAGGAGTTAAGCCTGGTAATAGGGTGAGCTTGCCCGTCCAACATATAAGCTATGGCTTCTTGTTCGTCTACTTGGGAGACAATTGCGGGAAACATATCAGCAAAGATTTTGATGTCTTGTAGAGGTGCCAATATTTCTTCGTTGATAGGCTCTACAACTTCGCTTTGCAAGCTACTGGAGTTTGCTTCCAGCTCTTGTACAAGCGCTTCATCATCCGTTGGAGTAAGTTGAGCATTCATCAAACTGATTATTTCTTCTGATGCAACGCCTTCAGGTCCTCGGTAGCCGTGACTCCTATCGTATTTTTCTAGTCCCTCACGCATGGCTGCAACACCGGCGGATTGCATGTTGGCGTCCAGCGTTGTATAAATTTCATACCCGCCCGTATACAAGTCTGAGAACTTCCCCCGGACCTGCTGACGCGCCCATTCTGCGGCGTAAGGGCTAGGCAAATCTAGGGTGCGCGCATAAACCCGCGCACTTAAGAGGGTTTTAACGGCTTGGTCGTACTCGGCGCGCGTAATCGAGTTTTGGTTCAACATGCGCCCTAGTACTTGGTTGCGTCGTCGTAGTGCCCAAGTGGGGCCGTTGATGGGATTGCCAGCTTCGGGCCTTTGCGGAATGCCCGCAAGCATAGCCAGTTGTTCTAACTTAAGATTCTTAAGCGATTTGCCGTAGTAGGTCAGCGCGGCTGCTTCTGCGCCGTATGCCCTTTTACCAAACGGCACAATGTTGATGTACAGCTCTAAAATTTCGTCCTTGCTTAGCTCTTGTTCAATTTTCAGTGCCAAAAGCATTTCTTTGAATTTTCTGAGGAACTTTCGCTCTAGGGTAAAAGACACGTTACGCGCAAGCTGCATGGTAATGGTGCTAGCGCCGCCTGCTCTAGAGTCAGAGGGTGCAACCATGCCGCCTATAAGTTGGAAAATATCGTTAGTCAGCGAAATATAATCTATGCCGTTGTGGTCATAGAAGCGCTTGTCTTCGGTATCTAAAATTGCGTTGATAAAGTGCTGGGGCACGTCATCTATAGAAATAGGTATAAGTCGGCGCTCGCCAAATTCGCCTATCAGTTCGCCGCCATTAGCGTAAATGCGTAATGGCGTTTGTAATTCTACATTACGAAAAGTCGCTGCTTTGGGGATTTGCGGGTCTAAGTAGATGTAAATACCCGCTAATCCAATACCCACCGCGCACAGTGAACTCACGCCCAGATTTACTAGGAATAGTAGAATTTTTCGTCTTCGACTGGGCCGAGGTGAGCTGGTCATTATGATAATCGATAAGGTTTTTCGCGGTGCCGATTCATCATAACCAACCCTAAGCAGGTAGCAACAGTAGCAGGCTATTCTTTATGCAAATGGACTTGGTGTGAGGTGGCAAAAACCCCAATGGCTAGTAGTGATTACTCACGTATACAGCAGCTATCTCAATATGTATTGCGACTCAGATATTCAAAATACATTTTAAGCATGGGCGGTATTCAACCAGTCACCGGCTGCGTGCCCGTATTGTCACGGCGGATAAGTCTCCTGCACTCATAGAGTCCGGTGTCGAGATTCCATTCCAAGAGGCCAGTAGCAGCCGGGCAACTTCTACCTCATTTAAAAATGCGGTGTTGAGCTTGCGGGTAGTGCCCCGGATAACCCCAGACCAACGCATTATTATGCAGTTGAAAGTGAAGCAAGACACCGTAGCGCAAATTTTCGATGGCATCCCATCAATAAATACCAACGCGACAGAAACCCAAGTGTTGGTGGATAATGGGCAAACCTTGATGCTGGGCGGCATCTTTCAAGAAGATAAAAATAATGCATAGACTAAAACGCCTTTTCTGGCGGCTATTCCTCTAATCGGTCGCCTGTTCAAACGTACGGTGCGACGCCAAGATAAACAAGAATTGCTGATTTTTTTCACCCCAAATATTATCGCTGGACCCGCAACAAGGAAGCCTTCCCCAGTAACTAATATCTCCTCGACTAGTTCAAGCAGCGCCCCTTAAACCCGCGCCCTATCACCTCATTAAGCCGCAGACCCAGAACATAGGTCGTATTCTACCGCCGGTAATTTGCCTTCGCGGATTTGCATACCTCAAGCACCATTTTAGACTACAATTCGTTTATTCAAGACGAGGGCTATGGCCGCTTCCGATCTACCCTTCCTTTTTGGTTGGGGTGTACCAAAGCACAATTTCATAGCTTCTTTTGTCTGCATATCGTAAAAATTAATAGGGGCTTTTTGCGGCCACCTAAACGCTGACAGTCTATGCATGAGCAAAACATATTTTTAGTCGGGTTGATGGCTGTGGGTAAAAGCACAGTCGGCCGACAATTGGCAGCGGCTTTAGATCGTCCGTTTTTTGACTCAGATCATGAGATAGAAAAGCGTGCGGGCGCAGAAATTGCCTGGATCTTTGATGTGGAAGGAGAAGTGGGCTTCCGCGATCGTGAAGAACAAGTCATTGATGACCTGTCGCAGATGCAGAGCATTGTTATGGCTACAGGTGGTGGTGCTGTGTTGCGTGAAATAAACCGCCAAAACCTGGCTTCTCGCGGTATGGTTTTTCACTTAGACAGCTCGCTTGAAAAACTTTATGCACGCACACACAAGGACAAGAAGCGCCCACTATTGCAATCTGAGGACCCCCGCAAGGTGCTCAAAGATCTAAAAGAAAAACGCGCGCCGCTATACCAAGAAATTGCAGACTACCGCATATCTACGGATCGTCAGAATGCGACAGCGGTGGTCCGTCAAATTATGCGCCAGATCAATAAACGAAAATAGTCAAAGCCTCGCACTTGGCAATTTAGAAGGGCTCTAAAGAACTAATGAGTAATACAGCAAATACGACAACTTCCGGCGATCAAACGCTCATGGTGTCATTGGGCGAACGCAGCTATCCCATTGTTGTGGGCGACGTTGGCTTCACAGATCCGGCTAAGTTGGCAAATGTTCTAGCGCCGTTTATCAGGGGTAATCAGGTCGCCGTGATTACCAACGAAACCATTGCGCCACTTTATCTTCCACAACTTTTAGCTGCACTGGGAAACAGACAAGTAGATGTTTTTCAAATGCAGGATGGTGAACGCTATAAAAGCCTAGACACTTACACTCAAGTGATGGACTTTCTTTTAGACAAAAAGCACAACCGAAGCACCTGTTTAATCGCCCTAGGCGGCGGTGTGGTCGGCGATCTGTGTGGTTTTGTCGCGGCGACCTTTCAGCGCGGAGTGGATTTTATTCAGGTACCCACAACGCTGCTTTCACAAGTAGATTCATCCGTTGGCGGTAAAACAGCGGTGAATCATCCCGCTGGAAAAAATATGATCGGCGCTTTTTATCAGCCGTTAGCTGTGTTCGCAGATATTTCAGTACTTACCACATTGCCGGACAGAGAGTACGCGGCAGGCTTAGCCGAAGTTGTAAAGTACGGCATTATCTACGACGCAGATTTTTTCACCTGGATGGAAGACAACGTTCAAGCGTTAGTTCAACGTGACAAGTCAGCGCTCAACCATATCATCACAACATCATGTGAAGTAAAAGCAGCAGTTGTAAGCGAAGACGAACGCGAAGGTGGACGCCGAGCTATTCTTAATTACGGACACACGTTTGGTCACGCTATTGAAAAGCTTCTTGGCTATGGCAAATTGCTACACGGCGAAGCCGTTTCAATAGGCATGGTAATGGCCGCCCGCCTGTCCGTAGAGTTTAGTGGGCTTCCGCTAGAGGACTGCCAGCGCATTGAAAAACTCCTTCAACAACTCAACCTGCCAGTATCTTTGGAAGGTCTAGAGTTAAAGTCCGAAGATATGATTGAAGCCATGGGCATGGACAAAAAAGTTGTGGATGGTGAGTTACGGTTTATCGTCGCAAATAAAATGGGCGCAGTGCGGGTAGCCGCAGATGTGAGCGTAGCAGAACTACTAAAAACGTTGGCAGAATTTTGTTAGCCCTGAACCGACCGCAAAAAAGCAGATTTACCCGCTATATACGTAATGTACTAGGTGCCGTAGTTGTACTGTTGTCACTACATGGCGCAAACGCTTTGGCGGCAACGTCAGGTGAAAACCTAGATGCCGAGTGGTTGCTAAAGCAAGACTCACAAGGTTATGCCATCCAGATAGTCACCCTATCAAGTGCACAGCAAATCCAAGATCTAGTAAACGCGCAATCCCTAAGCGGGTTTGCGCGCTTTCGCTATAAGTCAGATGACCAACTACGCTACGTACTCACCTATGGCGTATACGCTACACCAGAAGCCGCAGAAGCAGGCAGTCAATTGCTTATAGAAAACCTGCAAGGTTTTAACGCAACACCCGCGCTTTGGGTTAGAGAGTTGATGCCCATTCAAAAGTCTATTCGGACGACGTTGCAAGAGTAATAGGCACTCATTTGCTTGATTACGTATGCCAAAAATAACGGGCGTGTTTGAGCATTTCATCAGTATGCCTCCGGCAGGTCTAAGAAAATCACGAGTGTTTGAGGAAAAGAACGCTTGGGCTCGGTTTGAAAGCCTGCATATCGCCACTGCTGCTCGCCAGAAAAGCTGCGGCCAATTCGATCTCCGCTATTTTTTTTGCCTTTTCTTTTTTGGCTAGCTTCTTCAGTAACGAACTTTCCAGTGCGGTCTTCAGTATAGTCCGGCCTTTAAGTCGTTGAACTTATCCCCGGTTTTGGTCTTAGATTGTGCATGAGACGTGACGAATAGTTGGCTGAACTGGAGCTGTTAGAGAAGCATTGGCTGCAACTACCATTAAGTTCTGGGGTGCTTGGTTTCTTACTTCTTACAGCGCTTACTACAATAAATAACCTGTTCCCAATCTCTTTCCCATTTTTTTCTCCACGTGAACGGTAGATTACAGGTGGAGCATATTTTTGTAGGGAGATCGCTTTTCTTTACGCCTTTCATCTTTTGTTTGTTGCATGGTCAAAGAAAGTTTTAGGATTGTGCATCGGATAGGGCATTCATTGCTTAGCTCTGTGCTGTTGGTCCAATACTCCCACCTAGAAGGTTTAGCTTGCGCTTTACTTTAAGGCAGTTATTGGTGCCAGCTCGAATCAACTTGCCAGCGTTATCTATCAAAGCAGTCTGCTGGCGCATCTTTGGCTGACTATGGCAGCTCGGTGCTGCCCATTAGATGCCGATCGATTTCTCGGGCGGCTTCTCTGCCCTCATTGATGGCTCTTACCACCAATGATTGTCCTCGGCGGCAATCGCCTGCTGCAAATACATTGTCTACATTGGTCTTATACTTGCCGTAAACCGCTTGGTAGTTAGAGCGCTGGTCGTATTCCACGCCTAGCGTGTCGGTGGCTACGTGCTCTGGCCCTAAGAAGCCCATTGCTAAGAAAACTAAATCTGCTGGCCAATCTTTTTCTGAGCCCGGGACGTTTTCGAACTTTCCGTCCTTCATTTCTACTTGTACGGTGCGTACGCCGGTTAACTTGCCCGCATCATTGCCTATGAAACATAACGACGATATTGAATACACCCGTGGGTCTGCGCCTTGAGTATGCGCTGCTTCTTCGTGACCGTAGTCTATGCGGAAGATCTTTGGCCATGTGGGCCATGGGTTGTTGTCTGCGCGGCCTTCTGGTGGCTGTGCAAATAACTCAAAGTTGGTGATGCTCTTGCAACCATGACGCAGCGATGTGCCTATGCAATCTGTGCCGGTATCGCCGCCGCCGATGACTATAACGTCTTTACCCTTTGCGGATATGTAAGCGTCGTCATCATGCTTAGAGTCCAGGAGGCTCTTGGTGTTTGCTGACAAGAAGTCCATGGCGAAATGTACGCCGGTGAATTCTCTACCGTCTATTGGCAGATCTCTTGGCACGGTAGCACCTGTTGTAAACAACACTGCGTCGTTGGATGACTTTAGCGCTGCTATGTCGATTGAGCCGTCTCTACCGTCACCGACGTTTGTGTTGGTGATGAACTGCACGCCACCTTCTCGTAGTAACTGAACTCTGCGTTCTACGACTTCGTCTTTGGCGAGTTTCATGTTTGGAATGCCGTACATTAATAGGCCGCCAATTCTGTCTGCGCGTTCATAAACCGTGACGCTGTGACCGGCTTTGTTTAGTTGGTCCGCTGCAGCTAAGCCTGCTGGTCCTGAACCAATGACGGCTACAGTTTTGCCAGATCGTAATGCGGGAATGTTGGGTAGTACCCAGCCTTCTTCGTAGCCGCGATCGATAATCGCCATTTCAATATTTTTAATGGTTACTGCTGGATCGGTAATGCCTAACACACAGGCGCCTTCGCAAGGTGCTGGGCAAACGCGGCCCGTAAACTCTGGGAAGTTGTTGGTTTGGTGCAGGCGGTCCAGTGCTTCTTTCCACTGATCTCTGAATACTAGGTCGTTCCACTCTGGAATAAGGTTGTGAATTGGGCAACCTTCTTCAGACTGACAAAATGGCACCCCGCAATCCATGCAGCGTGCACTTTGTGTGCTTAATCGTTGTACGTCATGGTCTGTATAGATTTCGTTGAAATCTAACAACCTATCTGCCGGCAAGCGATAAGGCGCGGCATTGCGTGGAAACTCTATAAATCCTGTGGGTTTACCCATTACTTTTTCTCAAATCTTTTCTGTAACTCAAGGCGGTTATTAACCCGCGCTCATTTGTTGACTACGCTCTTCTAGTACGCGCTTTAAATCTTTTGGCATAACTTTTACAAACTCGCCAAGGCTTCTTTCCCAGTTTGCGAGGATTTTTTCTGCGACTACTGAGCCGGTTAAATCCGCATGCTTTTGGATTAAGTCTTGTAGCTCTGCGATGTCACCAGCTTCATTTATGGGATCTAGGTCTACCATTTCCAGGTTGCAGTTGACGCTGAATTCAGATTTAGGGTCCCAAATGTAGGCGATGCCGCCACTCATGCCTGCGGCAAAGTTGCGTCCGGTGCCGCCTAAAATAACTACTCGGCCGCCTGTCATGTATTCGCAGCCGTGATCGCCAACACCTTCTACTACCGCTGCAGCGCCGCTGTTTCTTACACAGAAACGCTCCGCTGCTACTCCGCGGAAGAATGCTTCACCTGACGTTGCGCCATATAAGGCAACGTTGCCGAGCAGAATATTGTCCTCTGCTGCAAATGTGCTGACCTTGGGTGGATAGACAATTACACGTCCACCCGATAAGCCTTTACCTACAAAGTCGTTTGCATCACCTTCAACTTCTAAGGTAATGCCCTTAGCCAACCAGCAACCTAAACTTTGACCGGCGCTGCCGTTGAATTTGAAGTGGATGGTGTCATCCGGAAGCATCTGCGGTCCAACTTGGTCGATAACCTGATTGGAAAGCATTGCGCCAACTACGCGGTTGGTATTAATAATAGGTAATTCCGCATAAACCTTTGCGCCCGTTTTTAGTGCCGGTTCTGCCAATGGAATGAGCTGATTATCTAGTGCTTTATCTAGCTCGTGATCTTGGTCGTGTATGGCAAAACTACCTAGGAATTCGTTTGGTATCTGTGCTGGCGCCAAAATAGTAGATAAATCTACACCGTCCGCTTTCCAGTGATTGATGGCTTCATCAGTTTTTAGTAGGTCTACACGGCCAACCATTTCATTGAGTGTGCGCACACCCAGCTCAGCCATAATCATGCGCAGTTCTTTGGCCACCATAAATAGGTAGTTCACAACGTGCTCAGGTGATCCGGTAAATTTCTTACGCAGCTCTGGGTCTTGGGTGGCTATACCTACTGGGCAAGTGTTCAAGTGACACTTACGCATCATTATGCAACCCAGTGCAATGAGCGGTGCGGTAGCAAAACCAAATTCCTCTGCGCCCAAAATAGCCGCTATTGCTACGTCGCGTCCGGTCTTAATTTGACCGTCTGTCTGCAATACAACGCGTGAGCGCAAATTGTTCATAACGAGTGTTTGGTGAGTTTCGGCAACGCCTAATTCCCAAGGTACACCTGCGTGCTTAATGGAGGTCAGTGGTGAAGCACCTGTACCACCTGAGTCGCCGGCAATCACAACGTGATCTGCACGCGCTTTAACAACACCTGCGGCTACAGTGCCCACACCAATTTCTGCACCTAGTTTTACACTGATACGTGCTTTTGGATTAGCGTTCTTCAAGTCATGGATTAACTGCGCCATGTCCTCAATAGAGTAGATGTCGTGATGGGGTGGTGGGCTGATTAGTCCTACGCCCGGGGTTGAGTGGCGCAGGCTAGCGATATAATCGTCTACCTTGCCGCCGGGCAACTCACCGCCTTCACCAGGCTTAGCGCCTTGAATAATTTTAATTTGCAGTTCGTCAGCGTTGCTGAGGTAATTAATGGTTACCCCAAAGCGGCCGCTAGCTACTTGCTTAATGGCCGAGCGCTTAGAGTCTCCGTTGTCCATTGGGGTGAAACGCTTGGCATCTTCACCGCCTTCACCAGTATTGGACTTACCACCTATACGATTCATGGCAATTGCCAAAGACTCGTGTGCTTCTGCACTGATAGAGCCAAAGCTCATGGCGCCAGTCGCGAAGCGTTTTACAATCTCGCTTGCAGCTTCAACTTCTTCTAGCGGTACAGGCTGCTGGCCTTTTTGAAACGCTAGCAAACCGCGCAATGTCGCCTTACGGGTGTTTTCTTCGTTAATTTGTTTGGCAAAGGCCCAGTAAGCATCTTCGTTGTTTTGTCTTACAGCAGACTGAAGGTTGGTTACAGCGATTGGATCCCACATGTGGGTTTCGCCATTGCGACGCCAGTGGAAGTCACCAGGGTTTGGCAAGATCGCTATGGGCGATGCATCTCTACTGGGGAAACCGAGGCCGTGTCTGCGCTGCATTTCTTCAGCGAGTACGCTCAGTGAAATACCCTCAACGCGGCTAGCCGTGCCGGTAAATGCTTGTGTAATGATGTCGCTGGCTAGACCAACGGCCTCAAAAATTTGTGCGCCTTTATAAGACTGTAGGGTAGAGATACCCATTTTAGCCATGACCTTGAGAATGCCCTTGGCCACTGCTTTGCGATAGTTGTAAACCACGTCTTCTGGCGTTTCTACGCCGGCGACCCTATCAAACTCCCCTTGTATCTGGGCATCCCAAAGCGCTTCAAACGCTAGGTATGGGTTAATGGCATCTGCGCCATAACCTACTAGCAAGCAGTGATGGTGGACTTCTCTGGCTTCACCGGTCTCTAAGATAAGACCAATTTGGCTGCGTTTAGCCTGTGCTACCAAGAACTGGTGTACGCTTCCCACAGCAAGCAGCGCGCTCATCGGCACTTGTTGTTCGCTGATGCCACGGTCACTGAGAATAACCAAACTAAAGCCGTCAGCAATTGCTTGCAGGGCTTCATTGTTAATTCGCTCTAATGCGTTTTTAAGACCTTGCTCACCTGAACCGGCGGCATAGGTAATGTCGATAGTGCAGGTTTTCCAGCTACGGTGATCCATCTTCTGAATGGAGGCCAACTCACCATTAGTTAAAATGGGGTGAGGTACGCGTAGACGGTGAGCGTTTTCAGGCTCGGACTGCAGCAGGTTTTGCTCTGGGCCTACATAGCAATCTAGTGCCATGATGACCTCTTCGCGAATAGAATCGATTGGCGGGTTGGTAACCTGCGCAAAACGCTGCTTAAAGTAGTCGTAGAGCATGCGCGGCTTCTCAGACATAACCGCAAGGGCGGCGTCATTACCCATAGAGCCCAACGGGTCTCTGAGTTCTTTAATCATTGGTTGCAGCATAAATTGCATGGTTTCTTGGGTATACCCAAAAGCCTGCATTCTAGAAATCAGCGTATCTGCTTCAAGCCCTAGGCCACTTTGCTGCCCAAGATCAGTCAGTTCTATGCGTTGCTTTTCAACCCAAGATGCGTAGGGTTTGCGTGCTGCTAAATCAGATTTCAGTTCTTCGTCAGGAATCATGCGGCCTTGTTCAAAGTCGATGAGAAATATCCGACCTGGCTGCAAACGGCCTTTTTCTATGACCCGTGCCGGGTCTACCGGCACAACCCCAACTTCAGAGGCCATAATGCATTTATCGTCATCGGTGATGTAATAACGCGAAGGGCGCAGGCCGTTACGGTCTAATACCGCGCCAATGCAGGTGCCGTCGGTAAACGCTATGGACGCTGGGCCATCCCAAGGTTCTATTAGGCAGGAGTTGTATTCATAAAAGGCGCGCTTTTCAGCGGTCATGTTTGTGTGCTGTTGCCATGCCTCGGGGATCATCATTAACAATGCTTCAGGCAGAGATCTGCCAGACATAATTAAAAACTCTAAGACGTTGTCGAAGTTGCCAGAGTCTGAGCAGTTGGCTTCGACAATGGGGAACAACTTATTAATCTCTTCACCGAAGTGTGCAGATTCTGCAACGCCTTCTCGGGCGTTCATTGCATTGACGTTGCCTAACAGCGTATTGATCTCGCCGTTGTGGCTCATAAATCTGTTTGGCTGGGCACGGTCCCATGATGGGAACGTATTGGTGCTAAAGCGTGAGTGCACCATTGCTAAATGACTTTCATAGTCTACGTTGAGCAAATCTGGATAAAACGGAAACAGCTGAGCTGGCGTGAGCATACCTTTATAGACGATGACGCTAGTAGACAGCGAGCAAACGTAAAATAGATAGTTTTGGCTCAGCGCGGCATCACCGCGAAGGCGGTGAGCACTGTGCTTACGAATAAGATAAAGCTTGCGCTCAAACTCTTCAGTACTTTGTGCGTTGTCGCTAGAACCGATAAATAGTTGTGCAAAGTAGGGCATGGCGGCTCGTGAGGCGTTGCCTAGGTCTGCTGCATCAGGATCTGTAGGAAGGTCTCTCCAACCAATAAGGTTTTGGCCGTTTGCTGCAACTTCTTCTGCTATCACTGCTATGCAGTGGGCGCGTTGTTCGGGGTCAGTAGGTAGAAAAACGTTACCCACGCCATATTGACCGTTTTCAGGCAGGCTGGCGCCAAACTGTCGTGTGGCGATCTGTTCAAGCAGTTTGTGTGGCAGGCCAGTTAAAATGCCGGCGCCGTCGCCAGAATTTTTCTCGTATCCCACGCCGCCTCTGTGTTCCATGCAGCAGTTCATGAGGCTAGCATCAGTAACTATTTGGTGACTGGGGCGTCCCTTAATGTCACATACAAAGCCCACACCGCATCCATCTTTTTCATTGGCTGGGTCATAAAGCCCGTGTTTGGCGGGGAAGTTGCCGTCAAATGTTACCGTCATATTCTCTCTCATTTAATTCGCGCCGTCGTAAGCGCGATGGTCCTTACCATTTGTTTGCCGACTCAAATTTGCTTTTGTCGAGGGCAAGGAACTCCGTCTACTCGAATAGTGAGTCGACAAGAATTCTTGAATTAGTGTGCTAGTGAGTAGCTCCGCGAAAGGTTCGATCAAGGTCCCTTAAAGCGGCTACATTCGGCCTTATTGTTAGCCTTGTGAGGTTTGTTTTTGGGCACTGCGGCGTACCGACCAAACCAGTTACGGAAGATCTCAAAAATAGCGCTCTGAAGCAAGCCTCCGGCGGATTAATTGGCTTATGATAATGACCCAAATTTGGGGCATATTGCCTGTTTTTGTGCAGGTTAATGCCGGCATAAATCCATCAAAAGGGAGCGTTATAAGATAATAATCTTTGCACTCATGGCATGCAGCTAAAGCCCAAGCAATTTTTGCCTTGGTGGTACTTTTGCTCCTCAACACTCGCTGTACCAGAGTTTTTGAGCTGCTTAAGTAGACGTCAAGATTCCTACTTGCCCGCAGTCGCGGTTTTTATTGCGATGATTTACCCCTATTTAGGTAAGTTTTTGCCTCTTTTTACTGGGTACGTTTGTAGCAGTAATCTTTACGTTGGTATTCGTCTGGTGGACAGGACTGCGGTCTCAGTTATGTCTGATTAATGGAGTCTCCTAGTGGATCGTTAAAGACGAGCTGTCTTCCGAATCGTTGCTAATCTTAAAATCGCAGAAATCGAACAAGCGGGTCGTGTAACCGAGGTGGAAGTTACCTATTTAAAGCCCTAAATTTTCATGCCTAAAGCCAGCTCGAGCCGATCAATTTAACCAGTAATCTAGTGACCACTGTAACCATTACTCTAACCCCCAGATTCAACTCTCAAACGTCTTTTACCTTTAGTTAGTTTTGGCCTCAGTTTTGGCACTGCATGCAACTTTGTAACATCAACGAACCCAGAATTGGGGCGTGCAAAACAGGTCAGCAAAAAGCGGTAAACGTGCTTTTAGCACTACTGGCGAGCCCAAGTGGCGCTTGCAGCCGGGCAAAGGTGTTGATTAGGGCGTAACTTTGATCAAATCTGGTGATAACAGGCATTTCTTTGCGGTATTTTTTTTTGAGACAAATTAGAATGCTTGGCAACAAATTCCAAATAGATAACACTTCAAGAGAGAAACCATGAAAGATCCAGTTCGCGTTACCATTACCGGAGCCGCAGGCCAAATAGGCTATGCATTAGTTTTTCGTGTAGCTTCCGGCGCGATGTTGGGCAACGACCAACCCGTAATTTTACAACTATTAGAAATCACACCGGCGCTGGGCGCAGTCAAAGGTGTTGTGATGGAATTAGACGACTGCGCATTTCCGCTTGTACAAGACATCGTTTACACAGACGACGCAAATATAGCGTTTAAAGATGCTGACTACGCACTGCTGGTAGGTTCAAGACCTCGTGGACCTGGCATGGAGCGCAAAGATCTCTTAGAAGCCAACGCTGCAATCTTCTCAGCACAAGGCAAAGCGTTGAATGACAATGCTTCCAGAAACGTAAAAGTGCTGGTTGTAGGCAACCCTGCAAACACCAACAGCCTAATCGCCCAGCGTAACGCGCCAGACTTAGACCCACGTAACTTCACTGCAATGACCCGCCTAGACCACAATCGTGCAATGGCGCAGTTGTCGCAAAAAGCAGGCAAGCATGTGTCAGACGTAGAAGGCCTATGCATTTGGGGTAACCACTCAGCCACACAGTACCCAGATATTCACAGAGCATCTGTTGCAGGCGCAGACGCTATGTCGTTAGTAGACATGGACTGGTACACAGGCGACTTCATCCCACAAGTGCAGCAGCGCGGCGCAGCCATTATTGAAGCAAGAGGCGCATCTAGCGCGGCATCAGCAGCAAACGCAGCCATCGACCACATGCGTGATTGGGCATTAGGTAGCGATGCGATTTTGAGCATGGGTGTTTATTCAGACGGCAGCTACGGTGTAGCTGAAGGTTTGATCTACTCTTTCCCAGTACGTTGCAAGGGCGGAGATTGGGAAATTGTTCAGGGCATAGAAATCAGTGAATTCAGCAAAGGCAAAATGGACGCCACTGAACAAGAGTTGACCGAAGAGCGTGACGCGGTAGCACACTTACTGCCATAGAGTCGGTGCTGGCGTTGGCCAGTAGCTCACAGAAAAGGGCTTTCGCAATGAAAGCCCTTCTTTGCAGCTCACTGTTCAGCAGCAGCGCTTCAACTTTTCTCCTAAATCCTTACCGATACTTCTCTCTTGCGGCAGAGCCACCCTTGGCTTTACGCATTAGTCTTACCCTTCAAATCCCATTTGTAGTAAAAAGGTGGTCGTTGTCTTTTTGTATTTAGGAGAGTGTAGATGTCATCTAATGACACAGAGTTGGTCCGTCCTTTTAAAATCAGCATCAGTGATGATGACATCAGCGATCTTAAACATCGTCTTGCCAATACCCGTTGGGCGGATGCGGAAACGCCGGATGATTGGAGTCAGGGTTTGCCTTTGGCATATGCCAAGTCTCTGCGTGACTATTGGCTCAATGACTACGACTGGCGTGAGCGCGAGGCTTACTTCAATGAGTTCGATCAATACCTAACTGAAATCGACGGTCTAGACATTCACTTTATTCATCAACCCAGCAAGGTTCCAGGCGCACGGCCCTTACTAATCACTCATGGTTGGCCGGGTTCGGTGGTGGAGTTTCATAAGGTGATCGGCCCGCTGACCGATCCGGTTGCTCATGGTGGTCGCGCGGAAGATGCGTTCCATGTTGTGTGTCCTTCGCTGCCGGGGTATGGGTTTTCAGCTAAACCCACGGCCACTGGTTGGGGCGTGGAAAAAATTTGTTCGGCGTGGGACGCGTTGATGTGTCGTTTGGGCTACAAGCGCTACTTTGCTCAAGGGGGGGATTGGGGTTCTGCGGTGACTACGGGTATTGGTCGCCAGAATATTGGCCATTGCGCGGGTATTCACGTCAACATGCCCACGGTGGGCGCGACGAGCGATGCGCTGAAAAACCCCACTGAAAAGGACGCCATTGCACTTAAGGCCGCGGGCTACTATGCCCAGTGGGGTGCGGGGTATTCCAAGCAGCAGGCTACGCGCCCACAAACTTTGGGCTACGGGTTGGTGGACTCGCCCATGGGTCAAGCTGCCTGGGTGATTGAAAAGTTTTACGAGTGGACCGACTGCCAGGGTGATCCGGAAAATGTGTTAACGCGCCAAGAGTTAATAGACAACGTTATGTTTTATTGGCTGGGTGGTAACGGGGCATCTTCCGCACGTCTATATTGGGAGAGTTTTGGCACGGCGTTTTCTGGCGCTGGCACTACCGTTGAGGTGCCTACCGGCTGCAGTATTTTCCCGAAAGAAATTGTGCCTGCTCCGCGCAGTTGGGCAGAGAAGCTTTATACCAACATCGTGTATTGGAATGAGTTAGACAAGGGCGGGCATTTTGCGGCCTTTGAGCAGCCTGAACTTTATATTGGTGAGGTGCGCAAGTGCTTTGGTCCTATGAGTTTATAAGCTCTATTTCTTAAGTTATTTGTCTTTCGTTCACTCCCGGGCTTGCTTGATATTCCTATCTTTCGCTATGGTGAGGGTTCAATAGGAGGGCCAAAAAATGCCAATTAAGTTCGAGATTAATGGCACCAGTGTAGAGCTGAATGTGCAGGATGATACGCCGCTTTTATGGGCCGTACGCGACGAGTTAAATCTTAAGGGCACCAAGTTTGGTTGCGGTATTGGTCTGTGTGGGGCTTGTACCGTGCATGTAGATGGCGTTGCCCAGCGCTCGTGCATTACCCCGCTTGCCAATGTTGCCGGCAGCAATATCACGACCATTGAAGGGTTGTCCGAAAACGGCGACCACCCATTGCAACAAGCTTGGGTTGAGGCGCAAACCCCACAATGTGGTTACTGCCAGTCCGGTCAAATTATGCAGGCCGCCAGCCTTTTGGCTTATAACGCCGATCCCAGTGACGCTGAAATCGAAACAGCTATGAACGGCAACCTATGCCGTTGCATGGCTTACTTGCGCATTAAGAAAGCCATTAAGTTGGCGGTAACCAATGTCGCTGCTCAGCAGGAGACGCAAAATGCATAAGATTCAATCTCCAACTCAGCCCACATCAACAAAGCTTTCTCGTCGCGGATTTATCATTGGTGCAACCAGTGTGGGTGTAACTTTGGCTTTTGTCCCAGCCGCATTATTGGCCAGCGATCCCGCCCAAGCGTTGTCTGCGAATAAATTTGAGCCGACTATTTGGTACTCAATTGCGCCTTCTGGGCAAATCACTGTGAATGTGACGAAGGCCGAAATGGGCCAACATATTGGCACCGCTTTTGCGCGCATTGTTGCCGAAGAGTTAGAAGCTGATTGGGCAGATGTGCAGGTCAATCATGTGGATACTGAAGCTAAGTATGGTGCTTTTGTTACTGGCGGCAGCTGGTCTGTTTGGCAAAACTTCGACCTTATGAGCCGAGCTGGTGCAGCGGGTCGCAGCGCGCTCATTGAAGAGGGCGCGCGTTTGTTGGGGGTTGCAGCTACTGATTGTCGCGCCGCCAACAGCCAAGTGATTTGTCGCGGCAAAAGCATTAGTTACGGGGACATTGTGAGTAAGGGCAATCTCAGGCGCACTTATACGGATGCCCAATTAGCGAATTTGTCGATCAAGGCGGCCAAAGATCGTAAATTGATTGGCAGTGAAACTCAGGCCTTGGATATTCCAAATAAGACAAATGGCGCGGCTATCTACGGTATTGATGCCACCTATGAGGGCATGGTTTACGCCAAGCCCATTGTGCCGCCTACTCGATACGGTGCTTCGGTCAAATCTGTGGATGACAGCCAAGCGAAGAACGTCAAGGGCTACCAGCGGACATTAGTCTTAGATGATCCGTCTGACACTGTGCCTGGTTGGGCGCTAGTGATTGCAGATTCCTTTCATGCGGCCCAGCGTGCAGAGCGGTTGATTAAGGTTGAGTGGAATGCAGGCCCAACGGCTAACGTGTCTGAGCAAGATATTCTCAATCGAGGCGCCGAGCTGATCGAGGGTTCGAGCGGTTCGTTAGTGGTGGAAGATGGCGAGGTAGATGCAACATTCGCTTCAGCTAATTCGGTGTTTACTCGGTCTTATACCACCAGCACTGTATTGCATTTTCAGTTAGAGCCAGTGAACGCTATCGGTTTGCAGAAAGACGGTATTTGGGAACTGCACACAGGTAACCAATGGCAGTCACTGATTTTGCCAACCTTGGCTCAATCTTTGGGCGTGCCGGTAGAACAAGTTGTTATGCGCACCTATTTGTTAGGCGGTGGCTTTGGTCGTCGCTTGAATGGTGACTACGGTGTTCCGGCGTTGCTGGCCGCTAAAGCTTTAGGCAAGCCAGTGAAAGTTGTGTTTTCCAGAGAGGATGATTCGCGCTTTGACTCGCCTCGTTCCGCTTCCGTACAACAAGTCAGTATGGCCTTTGACGAGAGTGAGAAAATTATTGGTATGCAACATCACGCGACCGCAGGTTGGCCTACTTCAGCCATGGTGCCAGGCTTTTTGGGTACGGGTACTAACGGCGAAAAGTTTGATCCGTTCTCTATTAATGGCGCGCAACATTGGTATGACGTGGGTGCCCACCGTGTGCGTGCGGTCAAGAATGATTTGGCCAATAAAACGTTTAGACCGGGTTGGCTGCGCTCTGTGGGTCCGGGTTGGACCAACTGGGCGCTTGAGAGTTTTGTTGATGAGGTGGCGCACAACAAGGGCGTCGACCCAGTTGCCCTACGCACGCAATTGCTCACAGGTCTTGGTAAGAACGCAGGCCATGCACCTAACTCCGTGGGCGGTGCCTCGCGGATGGCTCATGTTTTACAGCGTGCAGCTGATAAATCCGGTTGGGGTAAATATTTGCCCGAAGGCGTAGGTATGGGTATTGCGACAACCTTTGGGCAAGAGCGTGATATGCCAACCTGGTCTGCATGTGTTGCGCAAGTTGCTGTGGATAAAGAGTCAGGCCAAGTGACTTTGCAGAAGCTCACAGTTGTTATTGATGCAGGAACAATTGTTCATCCAGACGGCGCGCTGGCGCAAACCGAAGGGGCCGCATTGTGGGGCGCAAGTATGGCGCTGCATGAAGGGACGGAGTTTGTTAACGGCCAAGTTAAGGATGTGAACTTAAACAGCTATCGACCCTTGCGCATGTCAGATGTGCCTGAGCTTGATATTGAATTTGTTGACAGCGAGTTGCAGTCAGTGGGTTTGGGTGAGCCAGCGACTACCGTAGTTGGGCCAGCCATCGGTAACGCTATCTTTGCAGCTTCTGGTGCCCGGGTAAGACATCTGCCGATTACGCCTGAGGCAGTGAAAAAAGCGCTGGTTTAACGGCTTGTGTGTTAAGTCGGCACAGCCGGCTTGAAGAGGTTTATGGAAAAGTTACAAAAAAGGTCGCTAGAAAGACACTTAGGTGGTTTCGTAACTCACGATAGCCAGTTTCTTTGCTAAGAGCGCGCTATTGGCCCTTAAATTCAGGCGTGCGCTTTTCTCCAAAGGCCTTGCGTCCTTCCGCACCATCCTCACTGGTGCGAATGGTTAGCAACGTATCTCTGGCAATAGCGCCTATTTCGGCTGGGCTTTGATTCATCGTGGCCAAGCTGAATTCCTTTAAAGTCTCTACAACTAATGGCGCTGAGTTGGCCAATATGGTTGCCCATTTTTGCGCCGCTTCAAGTTCTTCGCCTTTGGCAACTACCTTGTTCACCATGCCCGTGCTTAATGCTCTTTGCGCGTCAAAGTCCTCGCCCAGTAGCATGAATTCCATTGCTACTTTATGCGGTATGCGTGCAACGGCACTGCTGATCAATCCGCCGGTGAAACCAAGTTGTGCTTCTGGGTATTTGAATACAGTATTCTCTGATGCCACCACTAAGTCGCACATTTGCACAATGACGTAAGCGCCGCCAATACACCAGCCATGTACTGCGGCGATAATGGGTTTGCGTGTGCTAACACCAATACTGGGCACGCCCTGCCACATTTCTTTGGGCGCGTCCTTAACGTCCGCGCCTACTGAAAAAGCGCGGTCCCCTGCGGCGTGCAAAACAGCCACTCGGTCTTCGCTTTCATCAAATCTGCGCCAAGCTTCTTGCAAGCCGAGAATAACGGTTTCATTTAACGCGTTAATTCGGTCGGGGCGATTGATGGTTATGGTGGCCACGTTTGCGGCGGATGTGTAGGTAACAAGTTCGTTCATTATTGCTCCTCTAGCCAAGCGTTAAATTGTGGGTCGCGTTTCTCAATAAAAGCTTTTATACCTTCCTGAGCATCCGGGTGATGGTCAGTGATTGCGGTCTTAGATGCAATTTCATCTAGCGCGTGTGTCCAATCTTGTTCCGCTGCATTATAGAGCGAGCGCTTTAATAGGCGCATGGCCACCTGTGGCCCCTGTGCAAATTCTTCCGCCATGACCATGGCTGTTGTGGGTAACGCTTCGTCTGCTACTACTTCATGTACCAGATCTAGTGCTAAGGCTTCGTCTGCGGTAACAATTTTTTTACGCATCAGAAAGTCTAGTGCTTTGGGTAAGCCTAGGGTACGGACTAGAAGGTACTGGCCACCTTCGTCGGGCAAAAGACCGAAGCGCAGTGTTGCGCTGCCCATGCGTGCAGATTTTGCTGCAATCCGAAAATCGCAGGACAACGCGAGAGAGAAACCGGTTTGAATGGCTATACCGTTAATTGCACAAATGGTCAGTTTGTCCAAATTGCGAATGGTGGTATTGAGTTGTTGAGAGATACTGCGCAGACCGTTGTAGGTGCCCAGTTCGTTATCATGTCCGCCGGGGATAGGGTCAACTAATGAGTTGCCGGCTATGTCACCGGTTTTATAACCCTTCAGGTCATCGCCCGCGCAGAAGGCTTTGCCTTGCCCGGTGAAAACCAGCACCCGCACCGCGTTGTCCATTTGCGCTTGGGTAATGGCCTCAACCAGATCGCGCTTAATTGCAGTGGTCATGCCGTTCATGCGCTCTGGCGTATTCAGTTCAAACCAAGCAATACCGTTGGCCCGAAGGCTGACCTCAAAGCCAGTAAAATTTCCTGTCTTCATCTTTCTCTCCCTTTCCGCCTTTCTTCCAATACCTTTGCGCAGGCTAGCGGCCCATATGAGTGGCGTACTTTAGTGACCCATTAGCGACGTCCATGTGTCGATATCGTTGATGCGTAAATAGGTATTAGATTTTTTTGTTTCGCTCATTGTGGCATTTGGAATGTGACCGTAGTTGTGACCGGGTAATAACAACGTATCATCGGGCAGGCAGCACAGCTTTTGCATGCTGTGGTACATGTCTTCGGAATTTGCGCCAGGTAAGTCAACGCGACCGCAGCCGTTAATGAATAGGGTGTCGCCGCTGATCAACGTGTTTTTAACCTTAAAGCACTGACTGCCGGGTGTGTGTCCAGGCGTGTGCAAAAATTCTATTTCTATGTCGCCTACTTTTAGTCGGTCACCAGACTCTACTTTCTCAATATCTGAGTCCGAAATTTCTGTGACTTTTTTAATGCCTTGGGCTTCGAGCTTATGGGCATAAAGTTTTACCGGGTTTACTTCAAGCAGTTTGGCGATGCCCTCTACATTGTTGCCACTGAATGAGCCGCCAATATGATCGGGGTGGTAGTGGGTGGCCAATGCAGCGGTGAGTTTGTAACCCTTTTCATTGATGTGGTTGACCATGCTGTCTATGTCCCAAGCTGGGTCAACAATGACAACTTCTCGGGTTGATCGGCAACCTATGAGATAGGTGAAGTTTTGCATCGGCCCAATTTCGATTTGTTCCATAATCAGGTCTGAAGGTTCTATCCAAGCGGGTGCAGCCATTGCATTCTCATTCTTTCAAAAACACTACATTAGCTGAAACATTGACCATCCGCACATTTGATATTTTGCTCTACTTGATGTTGCTCGTTGGGCACTGTTTGCGTCAAAGCAGCTGCACAAGGATTTTTTCTAATGTCCGAATATGAGCAGTTTTTGGCGTTATCTTTGACTATAGTGGCCCTATGAAGCGGCAAAAATCTGTTGGCGAAAATCTTAATATTGGCTCTGCAGCGCCTACCCTAACTGCGCGTCAGCAGGCTCGGTTGAGTCGAGATCAGCGTTTTGATGGGCGCTTTATTATTGCGGTTGTGACCACTGGCCTTTACTGCCGGCTCAGTTGTCCTGCACGTATTCCCAAAGAAGAAAATGTCCGCTACTTTGTCTGTGGCGCAGGCGCCCAGGAAGCGGGCTATCGCGCATGTTTGCGCTGTGTGCCAGACCAAACATTGCCAGTGCCTGATTGGGCCATTGGTAATCGTCATGTGGCGAAGGGCTTGGCCATGATCGAGGCGGGCTTTTTAAACGATCATAGCGTTGCCGATCTTGCTGAAACCCTGCTGCTCAGTCCGTGCCATTTGGACCGTCTATTTGCTGACACATTAGGCGCAAGTCCTGTTGCCATTGCGCGCATTAAGCGCGGTCAAACGGCCAAAGTATTGTTACAACAAAGCAAACTGAAACTGTCCGAATTGGCAGAGCATGCTGGCTGCGGCAGCATCAGCCAGTTCAATAAAGAACGGCGTTTGTTGTTTAACAGTTTCCCTAGTGGTTTGCGTAAGGCTAAAGTTTCTTCTAGCAAAAACGCCGTACACAAAGTTCAAGAAGCGCCAAAAGACAGAGAAGACAAAGAAGGCCAGGAGCATGCACTTACCCTGCGTGTGGTTTTACCTGTGCTCATGCCCTACGACTTTGACTGGGTGTTTAATTATCTCAAAGGGCGGGCTTTAGAAGGTGTTGAGGAAGTGTTTGATGGCGCACATGGGCAGATTTTTCGCCGCCGGCTAAGTAAGACCGGTGAGCCTGAATCTTGGTTGAGGGTAGAGCGCAGCGGTAATGAATTGATCGCTTATTTGCCTTTAGGTGGCGAGCCTATTTACCAGCTATTGCGTCGGCTCGGGCGTTTGTTTGACTTACATACAGATGGCGCAGCCCTGCACAAACATTTGTCAGCTGACAGGTTTTTGGCGCCCTGGGTAAAAGCTACGCCTGGGCTGCGGGTGCCTGGCGCTTGGGATGGTTTCGAGACTTGTGTGCGCGCTATTCTCGGTCAGCAAGTCAGTGTGGCGCGCGGTGCAGAGCTCGCCAACGCTATGATTGCGCGCTACGGAGGTGGCGATTTTCCGAGCCCTGAGCAGTTAGTCGATAAGCAGATAGCTGAGCTGGGTATGCCCGGTAATCGGGGGCGCGCCATCAGCACTGTGGCGCAGCAAGTCATAGATCAAGGCGTGACCTTTGATGAAGGGTTAAAGGCTGAGGCTTTTGTTGAGGCTCTGACGCAAATAAAGGGCATTGGCCCATGGACCGTTAACTACATTCGCCTGCGGGTGCTGAAAGATCCAGATGCTTTTCCTCATAATGATTGGGTGGTGTTAAAACAATTAGACACTACGCCGGCCAGGGCAAAGTTGCAGGCCGAGCCTTGGCAACCTTGGCGAGCCTACGGGTTAATGTACTTGTGGTATGCAGCGTCCGTTGGTCGGGCTAAGGCGGCGTCCGAAAAGAAAGCTAGGGCAAAACAAACTGGAGTTAAGCAAAGTAAGGCTAACCACAGTAGGGGTAAGCAAGGTAAGGCAGGGCAAACTAAGAATGCTGCCCAAAGTAATTAGTTTCGTATCCAAATGGAGGTGATGAAATGATCTATTACACACAGGTGCCAAGCCCTATTGGCCAATTGACCCTTTGTGGCGATGGCCAAGCATTAACCGGTTTGTACTTCTCCTCTGGCAGTAAGGCGAGAGACGCAGATCCATCTTGGGTTAAAAAGCCCGAGTACTTCGCCGCGGCGAGCAGGCAGTTGGAAGAATATTTTGCTGGTGCTCGGCATGTTTTTGACTTGGTGTTAAAGCCTCAATCCACGCCTTTTCAGGGCCAGGTGTTGGAAGCCTTGCAGACTATTCCCTACGGTGAGATCTGCAGTTACAAAGACATTGCTGAGCAAATAGGCAATCCCAAAGCGGTGAGAGCGGTAGGTACGGCCAATGGCACCAATCCCATTGCCATTATTATTCCCTGTCACCGGGTTATTGGTAGCAATGGCTCTTTAACAGGGTTTGGTGGCGGCCTAGATGCAAAGCGGCATTTACTGGCGTTAGAAAAAGATCAAATTGGACTATTTGCCACCTAGGGTGGCTCCGATTCCTTGCGTTGCGTAATATAAGTAACTATATAGTTACCTAAATTGAATGGATGACTAAGCTTGCAACTTTTTCAGGAAGGGTGTAATTTTTTTCTGAAACTGGTAATACTTTAGGTAACTAAATAGATACTTATATGGTTGAGTACAAACTCATGCGCAACCCAGAACAAACCCGCCTTAAGCTTATAGCCGCCGCGATCCAATTATTGTTAATCAAAGGTGTTGAAGGTTTGCGAGTGGATGAAGTTGCATCCATAGCCTGCGTTAACAAGCGCATGATCTACCATTATTTCGAGCATAAAGAAGGTTTGCATCAAGCGGTATTACACAGCCAGGTAGGGCTGTTGGCAGATCATGCCGACTTACTCTCCACGGGCGCCAAAGCATTCCTGGTGAACCACTTTACGTTGCTTGCAGATAAAGCCGAGATAGCAAAAGAGACGTCAATAGAAACCAAAAAAAAAGTCCAGAAAGTAGCTCCAAAAAAAGTCAAAGAAGAAAGCAGAGAGCTGACAAAAACAGAGCATGCAGCTGACAACAATGAAGCAAGCAGCGCGGCTCATTCTCAGCAAAGTTTGCAAGATGCAGGGCTCATTGTACTGCGCGCATTGCTAGGCCAGCGGCAGTTTGCCACTCGCCTAAACAGCAAAGACTGGGCGTCGCTGGTGCAGGGCTTAATGGCTCTGGGGTTGCCCCAGTTGTCAGAAGTAGATGAAGCAGCTGTCATCGTAGAAAAGCTAAGTGGGCGCACGCTTACAGAAAAGCCTAGGTATACCCTGCAAGCAAAACTTCGATACAGCCAATAGGCATTGGCTAAGCGTGAGGAAAGTAGTACAGATCTGAACTGGCGTCTAGGCGGCGTTTAAGCGTTGCGGCCTTTAGTGCGGCTCGATTTGCAGCAACTTAGCACTGAAAAGAGCAAGGCTAAAACGACAAGGGCAGAACGGTAGAGGAAAGAGAAGAAAGGTGAGAAAAGCGAAAAAAAAGGCGCAAAAAAGAGCCTAGCTGAAGCAGACGAGCTACTCCAGCATCCGATCTTATTAACAACTACTGCTTAAGCAATGATATCTAGCAACTCAATATCAAAGATTAATGTCGCAAAAGGACCAATCACGCCGCCGGCACCTTGCTCGCCGTAGGCCAATTCGTAAGGCAGTGTTAACCGCCACTTGGAACCTACAGTCATCATTTGTAGTGCTTCGGTCCAACCAGCAATTACGCCGCCTACTGGAAATTCAGTGGGTTCGCCGCGATCGTAAGAACTGTCAAATACCGTGCCGTCGATCAAAGTGCCGTGATAATGGGTACGCACGGTTGAAGCGGCCGTTGGGATCTCGCCTTCACCGTAGGCTAATACTTCGTATTGCAGGCCAGAATCGGTGGTGATCACGCCTTCTCGAGCAGCGTTGTCCGTCAAATATCTGTCACCGTCGACAGACATAGCTTTGGCCTCAGTGTCTTGTTTGGCTTGCATTTGTTCGTTGATGGCAGCAAAAGCAGCACGCATATCTTCGTCACTGACCGGGCAGTCAACGCCATTTACGGCATCTTGCAGACCGGCAACAACCGTTGCTACTTCAAGTCCTTCAAAAGGGTTTTCCATCATTTGCTTGCCCATTTGGTGACCTAGGCCGTAGCTGACGCGCTGTCCGTCAGTAGTGTAATCAGACATCAATTTCTCTCGTTCGGGTTAGGGATAAAAATCGGCGATAATTTAGCATATATTGTCAGCGAGAAGTGGTCGGCGCCGCCAGCTTGGTTGGCCGTGTCGCAACTCCCAGGCGCGCAAAGGCTATATATTCACCCCCAAGATCTTTTTATCGGTGGGTGCCAGAGTTTTGTTCGTGTCGAGGTTGTCCGTGTTCTCGCGGCCGATTTTTTTGCAGCAGTTGTTTGGCCAGATCCTTGCGCTCAGTTGTAGTCAATTGAGTGACAAAAGCACTAAAGTCGGCGTGGCTTTGGCGTTGGCTGGTTTGCAATGCTCCACCTAGCTCTACCAGTGCCTGAGTCAGCGATTTCTCGCTGAAGTCTTCAGCCGCTAGCGCGCGTTGCACTGCTTTATGTTTTTCTCGCAGCAGCGGTCGCTGCGCTCTAGCCCGCTCAAACTGCTCTCTGAGCAGGGGGCGTAATTCTTTTCTGCGCTCGTCGGGCAAATGGTGTGCCCAGCGCGGTGAAATATGAATGGCGTTAGCAAAGCGCGTTGGTTCAAAGATAATCCGCGCAGTGGCAAAACCCAGCATGGCGAGGTTGATGGTCATGGATATAATCAAAGCGATAAGTAAAATTTTAGGTCGCGTCATTATCTAATCCCTCTTCAGCAGCTGGAAAAAAGGCGGAAAACTCAATTGTGTTTTGGCTCAGCGAGTCAGCGTAAACCCAAGAATTTACATCTATGTTCTCTACATATTCGCTAGTCTTTGCATCCGCATCCGGTGGCTGTAACCCAAGGCTTACTCCGGCAGCAAAGCTAATTATCAGCGGGATGGCAGCGGCTAAAACAGTAGGCCAGTGCTTTCTAGGCACCCATGAGGCAGGCCGATTAGCCGCCAAATAAACTGGCGACTTGTAATTTTTTGCGTGTGCTTGGGTAATCTTGTTGATTGCGTCCAACACATGTCTTGGGGCTTTGTGGTTGTTTTGCGCGTCACCAATAATCAGTTCCTCTAACCTCTGCGCAGATTCAAACGCTTGTCTTGCCTCTAATGATGTCAGCAGAAAGGCCTGGGCCTCTTTTCTTTCATGGGGATCCGACCATTGATCTAAATCCACCCCGAAGGTGTCCAAATTTTTCAGAAACTGATCAATGTTCATGGGTCTCTCTTCTTAAGTTGAGGTCGGCGCTGCGTATGGCTCTGCGGCCACGTGCTAAAAGCGATTGAGTTGCCGCGTTACTAAGGTTGAGTATCTCGGCGGTTTCACCGATGGAAAATCCTTGGCGATGCACCAACAATAACGCTGCGCGTTGATTCTCTGGTACTTGGGCCAGCACTTGCGCAAATTCATCTATGGTGTCCCGTTGTTGGCTTTGTTGCTCGGGCTCAAAACTCGCCGGTGCTTGTAGCGCAAGGTTGGCATAATCCTCGGACCTAGAAAATTTGCTCTGCTTACGCAGGTGGTCGACAAACTTGTTGTGCAAGACCCTGTGCAGCCATGTTGTGAGTTTCACCTTACCCACTTTATAACTGCTTGCGTGGGTCCAAACTTTAACCCAGGTTTCTTGTACCAAGTCGTCAGCCGTACTTGCGTCACCACTGAGCCGGTAAGCGTAGGCGTGTAGCGCGTCTACGTGACGCGAAACCAATTCAGTAAAAGAGCCAGTACATTGGCTGACTACTTTTAGCATGAGCTGATCGTCGGACAAATACGTCACGTATTGCGCGGCTCTATGTTGTTGTTTAGCAATCTAATTCGCTAGCTTGTTATTTGAGCAGCTTTACGCCGCTTTAGCTTTGCTTTTAGCTGGGACATCTCCGAGCGATCCACCACACCGTCATTGTTTGTGTCTAAGGCTCTGAGTTTTCTCTCGGGATTCGGCATTTCTTCCTGAGCCAATTTTCCGTCCGCGTTTGTATCAAGCTTCTCGAATACTGCGCGCTTGCGGGCCAACTGTTTGTTTTGTCGCTTATTTGCAGCCTTCTACTCAGCGTCACTGATAGCGCCATCTTGGTCAGCATCGAGCAGCGCGAACATTTCTGTTTCTACCAGCGCGCGCATTTCCTTGCGGTCTATTTCTGGACCCATCATACGAGCCATTGGGCCATCGTGTCCGCGCATTCTTTTGCCGTGATGTGGCTTCTGCCCGTGTTGGCTCTTGGCGTTCTCATTTTTGTCTTTATTAGGGTCTGTTTTCTCCTTGCCAGGATGACCCTTATCTTCGAAACCGTGTTTGGGTTTGTGCTGCTCAAATTCGGCTAAGGAAATCAGACCATCTTGATTTAAGTCGACCAAGAGGAATTGCTCTGAGCTATGTGATTTCATGCGTTCAACTACTTCGTCGATGACTAAAGGTCCGCGCTGGTGTTTGCCGCCGTGGTGACCGGCGAGCAAGCCGGTGCTGAGGACGACAAGGCCAATTGCGGTAAAACCCAAGATTTTGAAAGAAGATCTTGAAGTGATTCTATTCATAACTAAGACTCAATATTAAACATTCATCAGCTATACGCTGGTCCAAGCATTTGTGGTCGGACTAATATAGTCGAATTAATTTTGCTCATATTCTATGGATATAATTGTAAACCGATTGAGCATCTGTTGATTTGCGAAACTGAGAATGCGAGTGGTGCCGGTAGATTGTTGAATGGCCACCTCGTCGCCAACCCCCTTGCCTAGCAGTAACTTGGCCATGGGTGCATCTACGCTTATGTAATCTTTTTGCGTGTCAATTTCATCCGGACCGACCAATCTGTATTTAACCGTTTCAGGCGCGTTAGTTTCTGGCTTGATCTCTTCCGCCTCAAGGGTTACCCACGCGCCAAAATAAACCTTGTCGATTTGGCTGGGTGGTCGATCTACTATTTGTAATTCCGCCATGCGTTTATCTAAGTAACGAATTCTTCGGTCAATTTCCGCCAACTGTCGTTTGCCGTAAATGTAGTCGGCGTTCTCTGAGCGGTCGCCTTGGGCTGCTGCCTCAGAGACCTTGCGCGTAACTTCAGGCCTCTTCACCTTCCAAAGAAAATTCATTTCTTCTTGCAGCGTCGCATAACCGGCAGGCGTAATTACGGCAGTTTTTTTTGGTTCCGGGGGGCGGTATCTACCCATGCAGATTGGCTCAACTGAAAGATAAGTGCCTATCATAGGTGAAAGGCAATTTGAGTCACACAGGGGTAAGCGCCTATTATGCTCTAGGTAGTGTTGATTATTAGTGCTCATTGCCCCGTGGCTTGGTTACAATTTGCGCCAATGGTGGTCACAGCGGAGGGTGAGATGGGAAAGCAAATAAATACAGTAAAGGCGGCAGGGGCCATTGGTGCCCATGTGTCTGGCGTATCCTTGTCGGATATTGCCAGTTCAGACGCTGTCTATGCTCAGGTGAGTCAGGCCATTGTTGAGCATGAGGTTTTGTTTTTTCGTGACCAAGAAAGAACCCCGCAGATTTTTGCTTCATTCGCCAAGAGGTTTGGGGAGGTGTTAGGCCACCCTGCTTATGTCACCGTTGCTGGCGCGGAGGACGTGCAAATTTTGGAGAGCACGCCTGAGAATCCGTCAAAAATTGAAGTGTGGCACTCGGATATGACCTTTATGCCCATGCCCCCTAGTTTCACCTTGTTGCAGGGGCAAATTATTCCCGCCCACGGTGGCGATACTTTGTGGGCCAGTGCAACGGCAGCCTATGAGGGTTTGTCAGATAAGATGCGCGGGTTTTTAGATAGCCTGATTGCAGTACATGATTTCCGTCACGGTTTTCGTGAAAGCCTGGCGGAGCCCGGTGGGGCTGAACGTTTGGCAGACGCCATTGCTGCCAACCCGCCTGTTGAACACCCGCTGATCCGCACGCACCCAGAAAGTGGCTGTAAGAGTATTTATGTGAATGCGCTGTTTACGAGCCACATCAAAGATTTAAAGCCGCGGGAGAGTGAGCAGTTATTGAGTTTTTTGTATCGTCATATTGTCACCGAAGAATACACCGTACGACTTAATTGGCAGCCGGGCACCGTGGCTATTTGGGATAACCGATCTACTCAACACAAGCCGATTAATGACTTTTTGCCCCAACACCGACTGATGCACAGAGTGACCATTACAGGCGATAGACCGCGCTAGGTGAGTACTGCACCGACACTGATACGGCCAAGATTGAAACCAACCCCGCAAAGAAAAAAATAAAGAGAGACAAAAGATGATGAACAAATTTTTCCGCACACTGCCCATTGCGCTGTTAATGCTCTTTGCTGGTACTGCTTTTGCTGATCATCATAAAGAAAATGATGTTGCGCAGGCCTTCACCCAAATTGTTGGGCAAACTGAAGCAGAGCAAGCCGCTCTGAAGGTAATGTATGAATTTATGGCGTCCTTTAACTCAAGAGATGTGGCTCGCTGGGCCGATACGCTGTTATTTCCGCACATTCGTGTGGCCAGTGGCGGCGTTAAGGTTAATCCAACAAAGAGTGGGTTCATTGCCGAAACAGATTTAGAGGAATTTGCGCGGATAAATAACTGGCACCACAGCGAATGGAACAGCATTGAAACCGTTCAAGCCGACTCTGAAAAAGTCCATTTTAAGGTTCGGTTTACTCGTTTTAATCCAACGGGTGAAGCTTACGTAGCATTCAACTCTTTGTACGTATTGCAAAAGACTGACCAGGGTTGGGGTATTCGCGGCCGATCAAGTTTTGCACCTTAAAACGGTAAAGCGAGCGCTGATAAATGAATGACAGCACCCTTTTGCCTCACGCCAACATAGATGAGCACATGGCTGCAGCGGGATCATTTCATAAGGCAATGTTGCCCTTGGGATTTTTAACCGCTTTCTGTTTTCATCATGGCTTGTTGAGTGCGCAGTTTTTATCCCAGCATGAGTCTGTTTTAGCACGGGTGCGTTATCAAGAAGGTCAGGTCAGTGAGTTGTTTGCAGCCAATGGCGCGGTACTGAATAAGCAAGATCTAAACGAACGCGGCTTGGCTTTTCTGCAAAGGTATTTGGTTAAGTTAACCGACGACTATAAAGCGACTTTTGGCGCGGACTGTTACAACATAGAAGACTCTTGGGAAAACTATCAACTGTTCGCCAAAGTTCTGATTCGCGCTCATCTGGGTGCACCTAAATCTCATGGTCTGCTCGGCAATCGGCGGATAGCCCAACCAATTGTTCAAAGCATTAAATCTAGTTGGAAAAAACTATGGCGTTAGGGTTTCGAGATATAGAAGTTTTTAGTGCGCAGCCCCAAGATCTTCCTGCAGACCTAAGCGCCATTTATGCGCAAACCGTTGCAGCGGACACCGCGCAAATCCTCCGCGTGGCCAAGCTCAATGATATGATTATTGCTGGCTATGCCATGCATGGGCCTCTTGCACACAGAGGTGCAAGAGGTGACAGTGCTTCGGGAGACACCGACTATGTTCTGCAAATGGTCGCAGTACAGGAACAGTACAGGCATCAAAACGTGGGGCGCTGGCTTATGGGCCATGCTATGGGTGTTGCCGAGTCTAAGGGCGGTCGAGGTTTGAAAGTGCCGCATACTGCCCACCAAGATTTTTTTCTAGCCCTAGGGTTTAAAGCGGATGCGGCTATTGGCGGTTTTCGTTTTCAGATGATTCAGGAATAAGCGCCTGTAAAATCAGGCGCTGACGTTAGTAATGACTAACTAGCCTTTAGGTTCGTTATCGGTACGAGCCGCCCGGCCTAAATATCCACCGTGATGACGCAAGCCGTAGTCTTCTCTAGTAACACCCTTCTGCTCTAACAGAGCCAATGCAATAGCATCGCTGATAGCCAGCATGACAGCCATTGAGGAACTTGGTGTAAGACCCAGCGGGCAGGGCTCTTCAATGACACCCATGTCCAGGACTAAATCTGAGTGATTGCGTAATTCAGAGTCCGGGTGCGAGGTGACGCCAATAATATTTGATACCCCTAAATGTCTGGCCATTTCCAAAATTTCTATTACCTCGCGGCTTTTACCACTGGTAGAAAACGCGATAAGCACGTCGTCGTTGCCGACAATACCTAAGTCGCCGTGGGCGGCTTCAGCTGGGTGAACAAAGTCTGCAGGCGTTGCTGTTGAGCAAAGGGTTGCCGAAAATTTCTTTGCAATATGGCCGGCTTTGCCAATGCCGGTGGTCAATATTTTGCCGCTGCAGGCTTGCATAACTTCTACTGCTTTGACGAAATCTTCAGTGACATTGATGGCCTGAATTGCCGCTGCTTCGGCTGCAAGTACAGCCTGCATACGTTGTTTTATATCCATAGAAAATTTCGTCTCTTGTTTATTTTGGTCAATTGGTTTTTCAGTTTGCGCAATCTTAGCGCGCTCGATGCGATGAATTTTGGTCTCAGCACTGCTAGTGCGCACCTTTTAGATTATAAACTGATAAAGGCTGGTTGGGCGGGCTAAATTACAACCATGGTAATCACACTTATGGTGAAAATTCCAAGCGGCAAAATTACACGCGCCCGCTACCAAGGAATAGGAATGGTGCGACTTAACACCACTTTTTTACGTAATATTCGTTGCTGGGAAGTGGAAAAAACTCCTGGGCGATAAAAATGAAAACTATTGCGGCGCTCATCTGTTTCAGTGTCCCTGAACTCTCGCCGAGGCAATACAGGCCAACCAATACTATAAAAGACAGGGTACATAGAAGTAACAAACCACTGGCTAAGTGCCCGTGTACCGGCAGGTTTGGGTTGCCTTCCACAGGCTGAGGCTTTGAGTCGTCATTTTTGGGCATCACGTCCCCTGCTGTTTTTTCGCCTGAAACCATCGCGATGGTGAAATAGGTAACAAGGGCCTAGCCGCTGCCCTTCGAAAATTTCTTCAATGGCATTGAACCTGGGCTAGGTGGTGTTTTTGCTTTTGTGTTCTCCTTTGTGCTGTTTTCTTGGTTAAAGTCATTATCATTGGGTGATGCTTAATCAAAATCCTATTTCCGTTTTACCTAAACCAAACAATTCGCAATTGAGCGGCAAGGCGCGAGCTACTCCCTCAGCTTTTATATTGCATTGGCAAGGTACGGCAGATGTTTGCGTAGAAAATTTTGCGTACGAATTGTTGGCCCAAAGCAATTGTGGCCCAGTGCATTTGCATGTCCAGCACGTGCAGCAATCAACGCCCCCTGTGCAAGCTGATGAGTCCCACAGTATTTTCATTCGCGAAGACGGCATTCATTTGTCGGCAAATAATACCTGGGGTGCATTACGTGGGCTGGCAACACTGCATCAGTTGCTTGTGGCTAATGAAATATTTTTGGGCCTAACCATTAACGACAGCCCGCGTTTTCATTGGCGTGGTTTGTTACTAGACGTGGCGCGGCATTTTTTGCCCATAGAAGATTTGTTTGCGGTTGTGGACGGCTTAGCTGTGCTGAAGATGAATGTATTGCATATACATTTTAGCGATGACCAAGCGTACCGACTGCCGAGTTTGGCGCGGCCCCTTCTGCCCAGCACTGAGCATTATTCCAAGCAGCAGTTGTTAGATTTGGTGGCGTATGCAGCCAATCGTGGGGTACGAATTATTCCTGAGGTAGACGTGCCTGGCCATGTTACTCATTGGCTGACGGCATACCCTGAGTGGGGTATGTACGATGTGCAACCGAGTGATCGCTTTGGCGTGCACAAAGCTTGTTTGAATCCAACGGACGACGTGGTTTACACGGCTCTTGAGGCGATATTTGCCGAAGTAGTGGAGATTTTTCCGGACGACTTTGTGCATGTCGGTGGCGATGAAGTGAACCCCTCTTGGTGGTCTAAAAATGCTCAGGCCCAGGCATTTATTGCTACGCATAACTTAGGTGACGTTCGCGGCCTGCAGAACTATTTTTTGCAGCGACTGTGCGCAATATTGCAGGCCAAGGGTAAGCGGGTGATTGGCTGGGATGAGATTTTGCATCCAGATATACCTAATTGCGTGGTGCAAAACTGGCGCGGTATTACTACCCGTGACCGAGCGCTTGATTTGAACCGAGATTGTGTCGTTTCCGGCCCTTTCTATTTAGATCTATTTTTCCCTGCTGACTTGCACTACGGCTTTGATGTTGAAGGCAGCCAAGAGGAAATGTTAGCGTTGGAAGATGATTTGGCTAAAGACCTGCGCCTACAACACATCGCGAAAGCTCTGTCCTGGACCCATCAATGGCGAGAAGGCGCTGTGGATATTGATGTGGCGCAAACCTCTGCACAAGTGCTGGGGGGCGAAGCTTGCTTGTGGGCGGAGTTGGTAGATTCCCAAACGTTGATGCCGCGCTTGTGGAGCCGGCTGCCTGCCGTAGCTGAGGTGCTGTGGTCGAATATAAGTACACCTGTTACAGCAGATAATATGAATGATTTTTATCGGCGGCTTAACAGCAGTTGGCGCGCGCTGCCTGATGATCCAGAGCAGTGTCAAAATCAAGCGTTAGCAAGAATGGGTTTCTCAGAGTCTCAGCAAGCCGTGCTTTCCTATTTAGAGCCGGTAAAATGGTATGGCCGTTTACTCGGCGAGCAGGCATTGCAGGCCAGATTGTCTGGAACGGAAATGCCCCAAGCGCGGCCTTATGGCGTGAACACACCTTTGAATAAGGTCATTGATTTCATAATGCCCGAGAGTATGGCAGCGCGGCGACTAGCCGCATCTTTAGACCCTGATGCCATTAGTCAGCTGAGAGCCGACTGCCAGGCCCAGGCGCTTAATTTTCATTGGCCTGAAGAGGTGCAGGGTGCTTTAGATGTGTTGGTTGATGCCTGTGATCTAATGTTGAAATTTTTTAGCGGCGAGTTGGCGGCGGAAGAATGTCAGGCGCAATTGCTGGCTTTATATCAGCCCCGCGGAGAGTTTATGGTGGCGATTATTCCTCACTTTATAGACCACCTCGCACTCACTACTCACAACGCGAATTAAGCAGTGATTCAAGTCGAAGTTTTACAGCACGCTTATGAAGTATCTGCTCAGTGGTTTGATCAAGTCACGTTAGCGCCGCTGGGCAATGGACACATTCACCATACTTTTTTGCTCACTACCGCCCAGCATCAAGAAAAGTTCGTGCTGCAGCGCGTGAGTGAACATGTATTTCCTGACCCCCATTTGGTTCAGCGCCAAAGTCAGCGAGTAATTGAGCATTTGCTAAATTGCGAAGAATTTTCTAACCGCTACCGAGTGCCTAAATTACAGCCCAGTAAAACTGGCGAATTTTATCATGTTGGGAAAAGTGGGTTTTGGCGACTGTGGCAGTATTTGGCTAACACCCAAGTTGTAGAATCGTTTGAGAACCCTGCGCAAATTGCTTCAACCGCCCGTGCCTTTGCGGATTATCAGCGAGCGTTATTAGATCTACCTGGCGAGCCTTTGGTTGAGACTATAGAGGGGTTTTTACAACTAGACTTTTATTTACAACGATTTGATAAAGTTGCGAAAAAAGCGCCCAAAGATCTTATGCGCTTTGTGGCGCATTTGCACCGTCAGGGGCAAGTATTCTCCAAGTTTAATGCTCATGTTCACGCCGACTGCAAAGTGAATAACCTACTCTTTAATGCCCAGGGCAGCGATGTAGCGGCTGTAATAGATTTAGATACCACCATGTACGGGCACTGGGCTTGGGACTTTGGTGATTTAATGCGGTCTATTGCCTTTAGTCGTGGTCAGGTTGATTTGAAAGATTATCAAAGTGCTGCGGAGGGGTTTTTATTAGGACTGCAAAAGCCCGTGACTGAGCAGACGGTGCAAGAAATGGTTCAAGTGCCCGGGCATATCGCGGGGATGTTGGGGTTACGATTTTTAGTCGATCACCTAATGGGCGATGTCTACTTCCTAGTCAGTGAACCAGGGCAGAATTTGGTGCGCGCACGCGAGCAATTTGCGCTGATGCAGCAATTTGATAAAAATCATGGCCCTATGAGTGAAGTGGTCAAAAATTTGCGTGAGCGGATGCCAGCATAGTGCGCGCTTTAACGGGCCGCTGGCAGTTAGCAGCAATTTTGCAATAGAGTGGCTAACTGAATTCCTAGCTAAATTTCCAGCTATGTTTGAAGCCAGGTCTGAAGCTAAGTTTTAACTATGTGACCTGGTCGAGAATAAACCCCACCAGTGTTGCCATAAGAATTACAAACAGTATGGTGAACCCAACTCCTACCATAATGAAGTGACTGGCTTTGCCCCGAGCAAAATCGCGCTCTCTATTTTCCTTGGACTGTACGCCTACTGCTGCAGACAAAACGCTGCCAATCATTTGCCACAGCGTCAGGGGTGGCAATTCTTCTTCGATATTGGCAATTTCTGCGTCTTGATCTTGAATCATTGTCTCAGGTTTTTTTTCTTCCGCAGTGGTTTCTTCATTCATAATTTTTGACGCGAGTTTTCGTTGTTGGGTTTACTAGTCTGAGTTATTACCGTGCGCAGCAAGGATTTCAGCCTGCAAGCGAGTGTGCCATGTTAAGTGTTGTTTAGATATTCTTAAGCATTGTTAGACCATTGGCTTAATGCGATGCTTGTTTGATGAAATTACATCCGCTTAATCAAAATTTTAGTTGGCAACAACCTTCTGGGCCGTTCACCTGTATCACCCAGGCTCAGGCTGACGCCTACGCAGATCAAGGTGGTTTTGTTTTACCCGATGTTTTTAGCCCGGCTGAGCTGACGGCCTTATTAGCAGAACTTGATCCATTGGAAGCGAAAAAAAATGCACTGCTGCAACATGCAGATTCCAATGCGATAGCTATCGCCAAACACAATGAAATTGTCTTTCGTGCGCACATTGTGTTGCAGTCACCTCAAGCCAAGGCGCTGGCGAGTCACCCCACTATGCTGGCTTTAGTGAAAGATCTCATTGGCCCAACTGTGCGCTTGTACTGGGATCAAATTGTTTATAAGCGTCCGGGCACGCCAACTGAGTTTCCTTGGCATCAAGACAATGGCTATACCTTTGTGCAGCCGCAACAGTATTTAACTTGTTGGATAGCGTTGACTGATGCGGTGGAAGAAAATGGCTGTCCGTGGATTGCGCCAGCCTTGCACAAGTTAGGGACGCTAAATCATTGGTGGGCAGATGTAGGTTTTCAGTGCCTTAAAGAAACCCCGGAAAACGCAGTTGCCATGCCGCTTAAGGCCGGTTCCATTGCGGTCTTTTCTAGTCTTACTCCACATCGTACTGGGCCCAATCGCACTGCGAACACGCGCAAGGCCTACATTTTACAATACGCTCCAGACGGCGCAGTAATGCATCATCGTACTGGCGAGACCGAGTTGGCCGCAGATCAGGGCCGACAGTTTTTGATTGCCTAGTTATCTAATTATCTCAAGTGTCGAATATAGATGGAAAAAATATGATCGCAGCAATAACAGTAGCAACAGACGGTAAGCGAAAAGGCGCTAACCGATATGTCTTGGCATACCTATGGCGACCGATGTTGCTCATAGCCTCGGCATTGTTGATCGCAGGTTGCGTCAGCCAAGACCGGCCCCTGCAACTGAGCAGTGGCGCTGCGCCAATTTATCCGCCACAAGCCCAGGCTCAAGGCGTGGAAGGCGAGGTGAAGGTTAAATATGATGTTACTGATCAGGGCACGGTGATTAATGCGGTTGTTGTTAAAAGCGAGTCTGGCCAAGTATTTGATACGGCTGCACTAAATGCGGTAACCAGTTGGAAATTCACGCCTGCACGACGCGATGGTGTAGCTATTGCACAGAAAGCCCTAGTGAGTAAACTCAGTTTTCAAGTTGGGACAAGGGTTACTGATGAACCTAGAGCAGCGAGAAGATAATCACCTAAGCGGTTGGTCCACGGATTTTGGTCGTCGTGTTATTTTTACCCTCACTTTATTTGCCCTTGGGCTAAGTCTATACCTCCAAGATCGAGCATTAGGCGCAGCCTTTGCTGATGTATCTGCAACGGATCATATTGGCTATATGCTGCGGGTTACCGCACGCATCGCTTTCTTTTTGCTATTGCTGGCTATGATAGCCCGACCGTTTCGGCAGTTGACGGGCATGGGTTTTCAGCTGCTACGCCATCGTCGTTACATAGGGTTAGCAATGGCATTTGTGCATACTGTGCACTTTGGCTACGTACTTGCCTTTTTACAAAATAGCGGCCAGAATTTGGAAGCAGTGACCATTATTTTTGGTGGTTTTGCTTTTTTTCTGACATGGGTTATGGCGGTCACCAGCAATAATACTTCCCAGCGCGCGCTGGGGGTTTGGTGGGGTCGTATACATACCTTTAGTCTTTACTATATCTGGCTGATATTTATGATTACCTTTTTTGGCGCTCTAAGGGAAAATAGCGAACCTCTTTATGCGGGTATTGTGTCCGCAGGGTTAGTTGCTGTATCTCTGCGCATTGCCGTACATCTCAGTCAGCGATTTAAACGTACTGCGTAAAGCCCAGAGAATCCGCCGGCCTCGGTGGCGTCGGCCAGCAACACTTTGGTGCTCAGCGGAAAGCGGCCTTTGCCGGTGCTTTTAAGCTTTTCAAATTCTTCTAAGTGTTCGCCAAAACTGCACGTCACATGAATGTCCTCTGCCACCGGCTTGGCGTAGTCGATCTGACCGTTGGCAATCACAATGGATGCGTCCAAATCATTAAGCTTTAACTGCAAGTGCATCATGCCCCAGCCGGTGAGGGCCTGAATGGCGTAAAGACTGCCCGCAAAAGCGGTGCCATGAACGTTTACATTAGGAGCAAGGTCCGCGTGAATGGTCAGCACATGATCGCGAAAATGTTCAATTTTCATGGTCATGGCTTTAGACAGCGGAATTTGTTCATGCCAAATGGCTTCAAGGTTTTGGCAAAGAGTGTCCATGTCAGTCATAGTGATTCTTCTTAAGTGCAGACAAATTGGGGAAACAAGTGATCAGTGTGAATATGGTAGCCGCCAATGTCTACGAGGTTGTTTTAGAGGGCAGTAAAGAAAGCATTCACCGTGTGACCCTGAGCCCAGAGTTTTATGAAGAAATATGCGACGGCACCTTTACCCAAGAGTGGGTACTCATTCAAGCGTTCCGCCTCATGTTGGAGTTTGGAGAGCGCAGCGAAATAGCCAAAGAATTCGACCTATCTGAACTCACCCAGCGTTATGAGTATTTTGTAATTCAGATGCAGGACAGGCTTGGGTATAAAGAGCCAGCCGGATCAGATTAAAAAGCGTTAAAGCTTAAAGCGGTTACGCATTCCAAACGTCTCGTCCTTGAATCCACAAAGCCACAGCCTCGTTTGGTCCAAGTCATATTCGTTCGTCCTCTGCCGTAGTCGTTGTTAGTTGCTTTGCCAGCGTCCAGAATGGGCTTTTTTTGCTTTCTCGCCCAAACAATTACCCTTATTGGTGTTGTTTTTTTGACCGGTGGTGTGCGTCCTCTCTTTGCCTTCGTATGAGTTTTCCCTGAGCGCCGCTTATGGGCTAAGCTCAGTTTTTTGTCGGAGGGGTGCTATGCGTTTTATTGCCGTGTTGTCTTTAGGTTTATCTGTTGGTTTAGGAGCTTTGAGTTCCGCTGTTTGGGGGGGTGTTAACCCGCATTTGCGGTCTCAACTGGCTGAGGAAGTGAACGCTGTGGCTGCTGACGTGATCAGTTGGCGTCGTGATATTCACGAGCATCCTGAGCTGTCTAATAGAGAATTTCGTACCAGTAAGTTAGTAGCGGATCATCTGAAGTCCTTGGGTATGGAAGTGCAAACTGGTGTTGCCCATACCGGTGTGGTTGGCATTTTGCGTGGCGGTAAGCCGGGTCCTGTGTTGGCGCTACGTGCGGATATGGATGGTTTGCCCGTAATTGAGAAAACCGGCCTTGCCTATGCGTCTAAGCAATTGGGTGAATACGAGGGCCGTGAAGTTGGGGTCATGCACGCCTGTGGTCACGACAACCATGTGGCTATCTTAATGGGGGCGGCTCAGGCGCTGGCTGCTGTACGTGAAGATTTACCTGGTACCGTTAAGTTTATTTTTCAGCCTGCTGAAGAGGGTCCACCGAGAGGTGAAGATGGCGGCGCTAAGATGATGATTGCTGAGGGGGCGTTGAAGAATCCTGATGTGAATGCGGTGATTGGTTTGCACATTTCTCAGGGCAGTGCAGTGGGTACGGCTACGTATCGCAGCAGGGGCTTTATGGCCAGTGCACAGCGTTTTGATATTCAGATTAAGGGCTCCCAGACTCACGGCGCTCGCCCTTGGGCGGGGGTAGATCCCATTGTGGTTGGCGCGCAGATCGTTAACGCCTTACAAACTATTGTCAGTCGTCAGATTGATATTACCCAGCACCCTGTTGTGGTAACGGTGGGTAATTTCCAAGCTGGGGTGCGCAATAATATTGTGCCAGAAACGGCTTCTATGAGCGGTACCATCCGTACGTTCGATCCAAACATTCGTTTGGCGGTACATGAAAAGATCAAACGCATTGTCTCTAATATTGCCAAGTCTCAGGGCGCTGAAGCCACTGTTGAAATTGATCCCGGTGTGCCAGTGACTTATAACGACGCTGAATTGACCGCGCTGCTTGGACCGACGTTAGATAGAGTTTATGGCCCTACCAATGTTTACGAACCACCGTTGGTCACCGGTGCTGAGGACTTTTCATTCTTCCAAGAACAGGTGCCGGGCTTCTTCTTTTTTATTGGCGCGCGTCCTTTAAGTGTGCCGCCCGAGAAGGCAATCCCTAACCACTCGCCCTACTTTTATGTGGATGAAGGCGCGTTAAAGCCGGGGGTCAGTGCTATGACGCAGTTGACGTTGGATTACCTGCAAGCCAATCAGGTAGCCAGCGAATAACGCCTAGAGTCAACAAAGTAGAGACAAGCGTAGCAGCAAACGCAACGCCGCGAATAAACGCGAGATAAGCGAAAAAAGAAGAAAGAAAAGGAAAGTGCGAGTCGCAGCAGGAGCGCTTTCTTGTAAAATTAAAGACCCAGAGGCTTAACTATTTTGTAGTTAAGCCTCTGGGTCTTTTTTTGCCTGCAGTTTGCAGTCAGTGTTGGCTTAAAGTCCCCAACACTCGTTGTCATTGGCAAACAATATGGGTCCATCGTAGCTGGCTTCCATTGCCTCTCTGCTGATGCTCTCGCGGCCACGGGTGCGCGTATTGCGATGGCCCAGTATCAACATGCGCGCATTGGCTTCAGCGGCAACTTTGCCAAGCTCTGAGGGCAGGGCAAATTTTTCTCTTAGCTCACCTCGAGATATTTCTGGAATGGCGTGACTGGCAACTAATGCGTCCACGTCTTTGGCAAAAGTGGCTACGCGGTTTTTGTCGTTGTTAAAGTCGCCGGCGAAGACAATAGTCTTGCCGCCAATTTCTACTCGCCAGGCAAGGGTAGGTACGTCGCCATGATTTACCGGTATCGCGGCTAGGCTCATGATGTCGCTTTTGTAACGTGACCAACGTCGGTTGCCAGTTGCGGGGACGTTGGTCGCGCGCACTTTATAACCAAACTTTGAAGCGCTGGTGAGGGTGTGGGCCAAGTAGCTGTAGGCACCATTGGGACCTATTAGACGGTCAACAAATTCTGTTGTAGTTGGGTAAAGTGGATTATTACTGTCGGGTCCGAGAATCAATAAGGGCAGCTCTCGATCTTCGCCTTCCGAGCCGCTGATATATTCTGCAAGGTCTGCGCTGTGGTCTGCGTGCAAGTGGCTCAGTGCAATAACCTCTACTTCTGTGAAGTTTGCGCCAGATCTCTCAAAGGCGCTCTTTGAGCCGGAGCCGACGTCCACTAAGAGTCGCGCCACATCGTCTTGCCACACTAGATAGCTGCTAGAACCTTGGCCGTCGGTTATCTCGCCGCTGCCGGCGCCGAGTATTTCTATCCATACACCTTTTTCGCCGCAAAAATCGCTGCCCGCTCTGGCGCTTAAAGCGCTGAGGCTGAGCAGTACAGAAAGAGTTACTAATAAAAATTTGTTCATATTTTTAGTCCAGCCTGGAGTGCTAAGGGTATGCTTATCACTTTCTTTATGACGCTATTGATACCTACATGGAAAACTATGTTGATAAGAGGGCCTCTACTTCTTGCAAAATATGTTCTACCGCCGCTTCGTCTGGCATGCGCCAATCGCCCCGTGGCGACAAGCTGACACTGCCTACTTTTGGGCCGGGTGGCAGGGTAGTGCGTTTAAACTGTTGGGTCATAAAACGCTTAAAGAATTGTCCCAACCACTTTTGAATAGTTTGCGCCTCGTATTTTCCCGCAAAGCTATTTACTGCTAAATGAAAGATCTTGGTGGCGTCAGCCCCGGTGCGCAAAAAGTGATAGAGGAAAAAGTCATGTAGCTCGTAAGGCCCTACTAATGCCTCAGTATGTTGGCTGATCTCGCCGTCTTTGGGCGGAATCAATTCTGGGCTAATGGGTGTGGCCAAAACATTTTCCAATACTTGTGCGAGGTCAAGCTGAGATCTGTGTTCGGCGTACCAGCGCACTAGGTAGGCCATCATGGTTTTTGGCACACTCGCGTTCACATTGTAGTTGGCCATGTGGTCGGCATTAAACGTGCACCAGCCAAGGGCCAGTTCGCTGAGGTCGCCAGTGCCCACAACAATGCCGCCAACTTTGTTCGCCATGTTGAAGAGTATTTGAGTGCGCTCACGGGCCTGGGCGTTTTCAAACACCACATCATGATCGCCTTGGTGCTTGAGGTCTTTTAGATGCTGCTCAACCGCAGGCGCGATGGAAATTGCTTCTAACGATACGTTAACGGCTTTTGCTAACCCATGGGCATTGTCTAAAGTGCCAGCCGTCGTGCCGGGTCCGGGCAAGGTCAGGGCGTAAAGATTGGCTGGGGGTAAATTTAATTTGGCCAAGGCATCTTTAGCCACTAAGAACGCCAAGGTGGAATCTAATCCACCGGATAAGCCAATGACCAACTTTTGCGTGTGGGCTGCAAGCATGCGCCGGGCTAGGCCGGTAGATTGAATGCTCAAGATCTCTTGTGCTCGGGCATCGAACTCGCCTTCATCCAATGGTACAAACGGATGGGCAGGGTACTGGCGGGTTAAACGGGTTAACGGTTCGCTGACACCGCCAGCAGGCACAATGCGGTAAGCCCTTGGGCGTGCAGCTTGACCAAACGTGGTGTTTTGCGCACGGTCGTGCATGAGTTTTTGGCAGTCTATTTCGGTGACTAGGGTTTGGCCTTCAAGACTAAAACGCTCACCTTCGGCAATAATTTGGCCCGCTTCCGCCACCATGCAATGTCCACCAAACACCACGTCTTTGGTAGATTCCGTGGCACCGGCTGCTGCGTAGATATAGGCGCAGAGGTTTTTTGCACTGGTCATGCGCACTAGGTCCCGGCGGTAGTCGGCTTTGCTGATGAGTTCATTACTGGCAGACAAGTTGAGCAGTATGTGCGCGCCTGCTAACGCTGCGTTAGTGCCGGGTGTTAGCGGCGCCCAAAGGTCTTCGCAAATCTCTACGCCAATTAAGTGTTTGTCGAATTCAAACAGCTGGTCTACCCTAATTTGGAAGCTGCCGAGGTCTCGGGTGACCTCGGTTTCATTCACTTGCCCGCCGGGTGCGAACCAGCGCAAATCATAAAATTCGCCGTAATTTGGCTGCACAGATTTTGGCACCATGCCGAGTATGCGGCCTTGGCCAATGAGCGCGGCGCAGTTAATTAAACGTCCGTCCCGCAAACGCCATGGCGCGCCCACTGCGATCAACGGCAATGTGGACTCCATGCAAAGCAGGGCTAAAGCGCGGCGTGTGTCGGTTAAAAGTGTCTCGGTATAGAACAGATCTTCGGCAGAGTAGCCGCTCAGACACAGCTCTGGAAACACCCCTACAGCCACACCTTGGCGGCTGAGTTGCTGGCAGGTGGCAGCAATAACCTTGGCGTTGGCTATTGGGTCACCAATGGCGATGACTGGCGATGCAGTAGCCACACGTAAATATTGAAGCTGGGAAAAATTAGGCGATTTCATGGCGTGATTCTAGCCTTTTATCAGCTCGAGGATGCAGTGAAAATATCGCCACACCCCGTGTAGTTTCATTTGAACATTGTTTGGACACTTCGCACAGTTGATAGTTGTGCGTGTTGGGGCTGATATATGCTGTCTCAGTCAAGAGATTAATTTCATTTTGGGTCTGCTATATTCTGCTCTTCACGGCTCTCGGCGCTTTGCCAGTTTGGGGCGACATGAAAGATAAGAGGGGATTAAGGTTATGAATTTTGAATTTTCAGACGAACAAGAATTACTGCGTGAGCAAGCCAGAGGCTTTCTAGCAGACAACTGCCCGCCTGCTGCAGTGCGTGCTGTTTTAGACGGCGACGCCGATCACGATGCAGTACTTTGGGGCAAAGTGGCTGAAATGGGTTGGACCGCTACGGTTATCCCCGAAGAGTTCGGTGGTTTGGGTCTTTCTTATCTAGAACTGGTCGTGATTGCTGAAGAGCTTGGCCGCGCTGCAGCGCCAATTCCTTTTAGCTCTTCTGTTTATCTGGCTACTGAAGCTATTTTGGCTTTGGGTTCTACCCAGCAGAAAGAAAAGTGGCTGCCTTTACTTGCCACTGGCGAAGCCATTGGTACTTTCGCACTGGCTGAAGGCAATGGCCGTCCTAGCGCTAAGAGCCTAAAAACTAAGATGTCTGGTGCGGGTCTAAATGGTCGTAAGTTACCCGTTCCTGATGGTCGCGCTGCGGATTTTGCTGTTGTCGTAGGTGCCAGCGGCTCAGGCGATGGCGCGAGCATGTATTTGGTTGAGCTAAACCAAGCGGGCGTTAGCCGTGAAGCGGTACGCACGTTAGATTTTTCTCGTGGTCATGCGGTTCTTGACATGAAAGACGCACAGGCTGAGTTGCTTGGCGGTGAGGGTGTAGGTTGGTCTGCTCTTGATAAATTGATGGACCGTGCTGCGGTTTTATTTGCTTGGGAGCAAGTGGGCTTGGCCGATGCTGCCCTTGAGCAGGCGAGAGATTACGCCATGGGTCGTTATGCCTTTGGTCGCGCTATTGCATCCTACCAAGCCATAAAGCATAAGCTGGCTGGCATGTATGTGAAGAACACTTTGGCACGCAGTAATGGTTACTACGGCGCGTGGGCATTGGACTCTGACAGCTCTGAGCTGGCTTTGGCCGCAGCGACCGCTCGGGTAGGCGCTATTCAAGCGTCGGTTCACGCCGCTGAAGAGAATGTGCAAACCCACGGTGGTATGGGCTTTACTTGGGAATTTGATTGCCAGTTTTATTATCGTCGCGCCAAGTTATTGAGCGTCAATATTGGCAGCGAAGGCTATTGGCAGGATCGTCTGATTACTGCAATGGAACAAAATAACGCGGCTTAAGTACCGGTTTTTACAAGAATTTAAGTTTAGGAAGAAAGATATGGATTTTAACGATAATCAAGAAGAAGCGGCATTCCGCACTGAAGCGGCAGCCTGGTTGAAAGCGAATGTGCCCAGTGCAGATGAGCTGAGTGGTTTAGATGACATTGCAGCCGCTAAATTATGGCAGAAGCGTAAGTATGACGCTGGCTGGGCCTGCATTCGTTGGGACAAAGAATTTGGTGGCCGTGGCGCTACAGCCATTGAGCAAGTGATTTGGAATCAAGAGGAAGCTAAATACGACCTGCCCGGCGGCGTGTTCAGCATTGGCCAAGGTATGGCTGCTCCGACTATGATGACTTGGGCTGCTGAAGAGCACCACAAGCGCTACTTGCCAAAGCTAGCCAGTGGTGAAGAAATTTGGTGTCAGTTGTTTTCTGAGCCTGCGGGCGGATCTGACCTCGCGGCCCTGCGCACGAAAGCAGAGCGCGATGGTGACGACTGGGTGATTAATGGCCAGAAGATCTGGACCTCGGGCGCGCATTATTCTGACTACGGCATTATTGTTGTGCGCACAGACCCTAACGTTGCTAAGCACAAAGGCTTGAGCTATTTCTTCTTGGATATGAAATCTCCAGGGGTAGAAATTAAGCCGATTAGACAGCTTACTGGTGGCGCTAACTTCAACGAAGTTTACTTTACCGATGTACGTATTCCAGATAGTCAGCGTTTGGGCGAAGTGGGCCAGGGTTGGCAGGTGGCTTTGACTACATTGATGAACGAGCGCGCCTCTATTGGTGGTGGTAGTTCAGCTGTGAATGTAGACATGGCTTACCGCATTGCTAACGAAGTGATGATTGATGACAAGCCTGCCATTGAAGACGGCGCGGTACGTGCGAAGTTGGCTAACTGGTATGTGCAAGAGTCTGGTCTGCGTTTTACCGGTTATCGTTCAATGACAGCGATTTCTCGTGGCGAGATTCCTGGACCAGAAAACTCCATTGGTAAGCTGGTGGGTGCACCTAAGAACCAAGAGATGGCTTCTTTCTGCATGGACCTTTTGGAAATGAGCGGTGCTATTTGGGATGATGAAATGTCCAAAGAAGCAGGCATTATTCAAATGAACTACATGGGCGCGCCTGGCTTACGGATTGCCGGCGGTACTGATGAGATTATGGCCAACATTATCGCGGAACGCGTGTTGGGTATGCCTCAAGAACCTCGCATGGATAAGGGTATGCCATTTAGTGAAGTGCCTACTGGCAGCAACTAAACAGGTAAAGCCTTTGTGGAGGTTTTAACTAAGTAAAAAAGGCGTCTCCAGGGACGCCTTTTTTTGGTCTTTTTTAGGCCGTTTGTTAGCCTTTCATGTCTGTTTGACCGGTTGCCTCTTATGCTGTTTGGTCCTTTTCAGCGCTGGCTCATGCCAGGGCGCTTTTGCAGAACGGTCTTAGTCCAGCAACTCTATAACGTCGCCCTGGGCAAAGGTGCCCGGTGTTTCTATGCTCACGTAGGCGCCCAAGTTGCCGTCATTTTCTTTTACCAAGTGACGCATTATCTTTGGGTCTTTGGGCAGGTCTTCAAAGCCGTGGGTGGTGATGACACAGCGTGGGCAAGGCATTTCAAATTTAATCACCGCGCTGCCAATTCTGGCTCGTCGGCCCATCCACTGGTTTTCTGGAAAGCCGTTTGCGTCTATATCCAGCAGAATATTGGGGCGGAAACGTCTGACATCGAAGTTTGATTGACCGCCTGCTGCTGCGGCCACTTCGTTCAAGTGGATTAAACTTGCCCTGCTCATAATCAGTATTGGAAAAGCGTCAAAATAGCTGCCGGGAGGAGATTCGTATTTCAGCACTTCCTCGGGAAATAAGGAAACATCTGGCAAGGGCTCGTCTGGGTTGCGTGCAAAAATTTCTCTGTAGTAGGCCTCTACATCAACATTTTCGTCCATAGGCGGACGCAGATAATGTTCCAACTGGTCCTCCGGCAGTATTGGCCACAGGCTGACAGGCGAGCCCACAGCTTTGGACAGCGTAGCGTTTATGTCTGGATCTGTGGACGACACCACTTGGCCGTCTTGCAGCGTAATGCTGACAGTGGGCGAGATGTTTTGCTCATTGGGTTCGCTGGCGAATACTGGTGTCATTGATAACAGTTGGGGGAAGCGTTTGCCGCCTTTAATGCCGCCGCGCTCTTCATCTTTAAGCGCCCATGCACGGTCTCCGGGTATGCCGCGCTTAGTCATTATCGCGCTAGATAGCGCGTGGCCCTTCATGCTTTTTACTGGATAGCGAAATATGTCGGTGATAGTGGCGGGCATTGAAGGTCCTTTTTATGTTTGTTCGGTTTTTGCTTGTTGAGCTTTTGAGTCGGTTCTAGAATTAGTTCTGTGATGAGCGCCAATCCGATTTAATGTCGAGTTAGTGATTCGCCAGCTAGCTCATCAACTAATACCTGGGTTTTGTCCAATATGCGGGCGACTAAGGCGTGGGCGGTAAAAAAATTGAAGCCCATTGCGCTTGCCGATGAAAGATCAATGATGGGCGGGGTTAAGTCCCATTCATTGTGGGCTACTTCAATGCGCCGCTGAATGCGTCGAAAGTGCGCCCTTTGGGTTAATCTGCCTTCTGCCTCCAACTGTAGAATAAGCCGGTCCAGTAATGGGCTGATTTCATTTCTCGCTAGCGTGACCTTGTGCATAAACTTTCACCAGTTTGACCTTTTCTTCATTCTGGACTTTGCAGAGAGATATGCCAACCTTTGGCTGGGCTGTTCTTTTATAGGCTGCTATTTGGCTAGTCGAATTTGCTTGGGTTAAATTTCTCGATAGTCCTGCAAAACTTCATTTGCGCCAGCGTTGAGTAGTGCCTCTGCGCCGTTGCTGCCGCTGAGTACGCCAATACAATACATGTTCAAATCGCTACCGGCCTGCATATCTAGTGCGCCGTCGCCCACCATTGCACTTTGCTCAGCCGAACAATTCAGCGCGTCTAGGTTTGCCTGTAAGTGACGCACGTCGGGCTTTAAATGAACTGTGTCATCTCTAGCGTGCAGGGCGTCGATATAGTCATCGAGGTCGGGAAACATCTGTAGCACAGCTGCTCGGCAGTTACGCGTGACTATACCCAGCTTTATGTTTTGCTCGCGCAAGGCGGTGAGTTTACTGCGCGCCTGGTGGAAAAGGTTTGTACTTTGCGCCGCTGCAACTTCTATAGCAATAATGCGCTGGTGGCTGGCGGCTTCAAACTCATCCGCCTGTTTGTGTTGGTTTTGCCCACGCATCCAAGCGCTGGTAGTAGTGATGATTTCAACAATATATAGGTCCGCGTAGACATCTGCCGGTGTTTGAGTGGCTGCTGCCATTGCTGCAATTTGGCGGCGCATGTCTGCTAAATCGAGGTTGGGTGCCAGGGTGCCATCAAAGTCAAAGAGAATGGCTTGGAATTGGGCGGGTCTAATATTGGCCAAAGTGGGCGGCTCGCTTATGGTTTGTTGTCTGAATGATCGGACTGCTCTGAGTGTTCAGAATGATCTGAGTCGGCTGTTGAATCGTCCCGGTTTCGCCTAGCGGCCCAGCGTTCTTCACGGGTGTCGGCTATGCGCTGACGAAACCGCTGTAAACCTATACGCCCTGCGATGAGTGCGCTCACACCCACCACTAACGGGTAGGCCTGAGATTCCACCCAAGAGGCCGAGTTCAGGTCTAGGTGAATTGCTGCCAAGGTGCCGCACGAGACTGCCACCGCCATGACTGAAAAGGTCATAAAGTAAATGCCAATGGCCAAAAGCATGGGCAACCACAGCTTGTGCAACGCCGTTGATTGGCTGAGGTCTAAGACGAATACGGCAGTAAGTGCCAGTGCTGCGCCTGCTAAGCGAAATTGAGTTTGCTGCATTAAACTATGTGCTTCTCTTGGTATAGGGTGATAAGTGATGAGTAGTGTTTAGGAAACCAGACCCAGTTGGCCGCCTTCCATTTTAATATTTTGGCCGTGAATAGCATCGGCTTGAGGCCCACATAAAAAGGCCACCAACCCGGCTACTTCTTCGCGCCGAGAAATGCGTCTTATGGGAATGTCTTTTGCCACATGTGCTTCGATCTCGTCCCAGCTACTGCCCCAGCCTTGTTCAAGTCCTCGTTGCATATAGCCTGCTTTTACCTCGGGTGTGAGGATCATGCCCGGAGAAACTAGGTTTACGCGCACACCTGTGCCAGCGACTTCTTTGGCGAGGCTCACGGTCATGGTGGCCAGTGCGCCTTTGGCTGAATAGTAGCCGGGGTTGCGTGAATTGGGGCTGGTTGAACCCACTGTGCCAAGGTTAATGATGCGTCCCCAGCCATCGGCTATAAGACTAGGCAACATGCCTTCGATCAGGCGCTGGGCCGATAGTACGTTCTTTTGGTAGGCAACGATCCACGGGTCTTCCTCAGCGTCACTGCCGCCACCTTTGGGTTGCCAGCGGCTTGGGTCTGCCGCGCCGTAATTGTTGATCAAGATTTTTACCGGATAATCTGCGCAAGCTTGTAGTAATTCTTTGCATCCGCTTTGACTGACAATGTTGCCACTGACTGCAATGCCGCCGCCTAGCTCTTCTACTGAGGCTTGGGCTTGGCTCATAGCCATGCCGTGTACTAGCACCTGCGCACCCTCACTCAGTAGTGTTTGTGCGATAATTTGCCCAGTGCCTCTGTGACTGCCTGTAACCAATGCCGTTTTGTTTTCTAGATCTAAATTCATGAATTACCTTACCAATTTGCGCCAGAGTAACCCTACCAGATGCGACCCAGTTTTGGCGCTAGTTCGGGTTCAAGTAGAAGTTTAGGTAAGCGTTTAAGAACCCAGAGCGCATAGGGAGTATATTGTCCACCTGTGCTCAGCGCTCCTGTGGCAGACTGTCGCCGTGGAAATTCAATCAATCATCATTTTTCTTCTCGTTATTCTGTTTGGTAGTTATGTCCAATCAGTAGCGGGCTTTGCTATGGGTATGACTATTGTGGCGGTGGTGGGTGGCCTGCGCTTGTTGGACATTCCAACTTTGGCCGCGGTCGTTAGTTTGATGACCATTGTAAACACTACGTTTTCTTTGCGCGGTCAGCTGCAACACGTGCACAGGCGTTTACTGTTTTGGATTGGCTTGGGGCAATTGCCGGGCATTTTCATTGGCCTTTGGTTATTGGGTTACCTGGATGCTGAGGACAGCCGCTCCTTGGAGCTGTGTCTGGGTATTTTCATTACGGTAGGCGGTCTTGCCATGACCATTCGGCCGCGTGCTATGAAAGAGGTGTCCGGCGGATTTTTTGCCTGGGTCAGTGGTTTGTTGGGTGGTCTTTTGGGCGGCATGTTCTCAGCCAGTGGGCCGGTGCTGGGGTGGTTTGGTTACAGCCAGCCTTTAGCCGTGAACGTTATTCGTGCCACCTTGCTCAGCAGCTTCTTTATGACCACTTCTACGCGCACCTTGGTGGTGGGCGTGCAAGGTGGTCTGACTGAGACGGTTTTAACCTATGCCGCCATGGGTGTGCCTGCGGTGTTGCTGGGCGCTTGGCTGGGCAAGGCATTTCCGCCTTTGGTCAGTGAAGATGTGTTAAAGCGCGGCGCATTTTTCATTTTATTGTTAATGGGTGTATGGATTTGTTTTAGCGCCTTGCAGCCACTGTCCGCGTAATAAATCAGCTGCAGTACGCGCCTAATTTACTGGCTCTTGCTTAAGGCCTCTTGAATGAAGATGATAGGCTCTCTCACATGTAGCTGTTGGAGGCCTTTGTAGGCGCCCTGATGTCTGAATACGATTCCATAAGACCTTTTCTTGATCATGAAGTGCCGAGCGTTATTCAGCGCTTAGTGAATTCCCCCGAGCTGGCTGTGGCTGCGAGTGAGTTAGCTATGCCCAAATTTTTGGCAGACAACGTACTTGGCCAGACGTTAACGCGCCTATTGTTGCTGTATAAAACTCGTGGCCTGAAAACTATTCGAGATTGCCAAAAGCTGGTGACCCACTATTTCGACCAAGTTGTGGCCCGTTCAATTGATAATCTTTCCGTTAGCGGCCTAGAGCGCTTAGATCCAAACAAGCCCTATTTATTCATCTCTAACCATCGCGACATTTTGATGGATTCGAGCCTGATTAATTATCTTATTCAGCATGCAGGTCATGACACTTGTCGTATGGCAGTTGGGGATAATTTGCTCTCTAATAGTTTGGCCGCTGACTTAATGCGTTTGAATAAGAGCTTTATTGTTGAACGCGATGTGGATGGTATGCGGGCTTATTATCGAGCGCTAACCAAAACCAGCGGCTATATCCGCCACTCGCTTAACGAGGGTGTTTCGGTTTGGATTGCTCAACGTGAAGGTCGTGCGAAAGATGGCTTTGACAGAACTGATCCTGCGTTGCTGAAAATGCTTTTGCTTGCTTATCGCGATGAAGAGTCACCTCTGAATGCATTGATGGCTGAGGCGCAAATTGTACCCGTCTCAGTATCCTATGAAGTGGACCCATGCGGCACCAAAAAAGCTGAGGAGCTGGTTGCCATCGCTCGAGACGGTGTATACGAAAAGTCTGAGCATGAAGATCTGCAAAGTATGATTCTAGGCTTAATGGGTTATAAGGGCCGGGTGCACTTAAGTTTTGCTCCTCCAATAGATAGTGTTGGTGACGTTGAGCAATTAGCTGAGCGTTTAGATAAAGACATTGTGTCAAATTTTCGCACATTCCCTACCCATCGTTACGCCGCGAAAGTTTTGGCCGGTGGCAAAGATGATGGGGAAGCCAGCACCGATAAGGCGCTGGTTGCGCTGAAAGCAGATTTGGCCGCGTGTGGTGAAGAAGAAAAAACTAACTTGCTCCAACAATATGCCAACGTTTGGGAAAACCGCAAGGCTCTGGATATAGTTTAGCTGACCTTATTCGACTGGGTGAGTTGTATGATTGATGGCTGATCTTGCAAACGGGCCGCTAATATTGGCCTATCTAAATTAAGTTAAAGCGAAAGTTAGGTTTAAAACCACATCAAAAAAGGCCTTTAAAGAAGGCGAAAAGAAGCTACAGATACATCAACGGCGGTTCGTCTAACATTGACATTTGCTCGCGTAATGCAAGTACATGATAGGACCAGTAATTTACCGAATCGAAGGTGGGAAATGCCACTGGAAATGCGGGGTCTTGCCAGCGCCGAGCGATCCATGCCGCGTGATACATGATGCGCAGTGTGCGCAGGGGCTCTATGAGTTTTAACGTGCGCACGTCAAAATCATAAAAGTCGTTGTAAGCATCCAAAATGGTTGCTAATTGGCCGGTTTGTTCAGCGCGGTCGCCGTTTAACAGCATCCATATATCTTGAATGGGTGGTCCCATTAGGCAGTCGTCAAAATCTACAAAGTGCGGTGTTTCGCCACGCCATAGAATGTTGCCCATATGGCAGTCGCCATGAATTCTGATGGAGGGCAATTTTGCCATCTCGCTCATCATCGGCTCGATATGCTTGAGCAGATGCTCAGTGACCGATGCGTAAGCTTCTTCCATTTCCAGAGGCAGGAAATTGTTTTCCAGTAAAAAGTTTCTGCTATTGGTGCCCAAGTGATCATGGGTAAGGGTGATGCGGTGTTCAAATTTTTGCTGGGCACCCACGGCGTGGAGTCTGGCGATGGTTCTAGACAGTACTTCTAGATCGTCCTGATTTTCTAAGTTGGGCGCATGGCCACCTTGGCGGCGGAAAATAGCGAAACGAAAATCTGCATGGTTGAACACGGTGGTGCCGTCAATTTGCATAGGCGGTACGACCGATATTTCGTCGTCGAATAGCCCTTGGGTATACGCGTGTTCCTCAGCGATGGCCTCATCAGTCCAACGATTGGGCCGATAAAATTTGGCAATGACAAACTCGCCGCTTTCTAAACCTACTTGGTAGACACGGTTTTCGTAGCTGTTCAGTGCAAGCAAGCTGCCAGTTGGTTCAATACCGACACTTTCGATGGCGTCTAAAATAGTATCGGGACTGAGGGCGTCGTAGGGCGCTGTATTGTTTGGGTTTGCTTGCATGAGCGCACTGTAACAGCCAGCTTGATTATTCCGAACCATTAACTGGTTGTGTCGCTCGACTAATCGGTTAATGACCTGTGAGAACGCCAGTGTTTGAGCGGCAACTAGATCGCCCGAGTCGCACACCACAAATCTACCTGTTTGACTCCTGCTTTACGCAATAGCTGCACAATGTGTCGAGCCGTTGTGCCGGTGGTGAGTACGTCATCTACCACCGCCACATGCTGCCGGTTTATTGCCCTGTCAGGTTGATGAAGTGTGTAGATGTTTTGTGCCAGCTTAAGTCGATGTGCTCTGGTCTTTTTTCGTTGTGGTGGTCCATATTTACGATTAAGCAGGCTGGCTCTGATTAGAATATTGGTTTCCTGGCGCAGCATTGCGGCGAGTAAATGCGCGTGATCGAAGCCTCGTAGTAGTCGACGTTGCCACGATGTTGGTGTGGGGATTAGACATTGGGGCAGTGGCTTGTCCGCAGTATAAGTGGTGTTAATCATTCACAACATTGTTTGTGCAAGCGTCTGACCTTCGCGGATATTTTTTTGAAATTTGAATTTATGCACTAGATAAGCGGCTTCTTTTTCGTGCAGTAGTGGCACCAAAGCTTGGTCGACCAAGGGATGAGTGATGCAAGGGCCGCATTGGCCCGAGGTAGTTTGCTGCAGTGGTATGCCGCAAGAGGTGCACGGGTTAAGGTTGTAAGGCAGTGCTAGTCGGCGATATGGACATAGGTGATCTGGCCGAGGGGATGCCAGTATTTGCTCACAAAGTGCGCAAGTGTCTGGCAGCAGAGTGTTGTAGATGGCTTGCGCGATGGTTGTTGTGAGTTTTTTTGCCGCTGAGTATCGCTGCATTTTGTGTCGCTCTTTTTTTGATAGTTCTTTTTTGGATAGCTCTTTTCTTGTGAGGATTGTATTTCGTTTTAGGTTGGGGCCTAAGCGGGTATAGCTTTAGGAAGGGAACGTTTCCTGCAACCCTCGGGAGAGTTATAGCACTGAGCAAGAGACCTTGCTGTAAGACGTTGGCTTCACACAGTGCCTGTTGTCCACGGCTCATGTGTAGGTGTTTATCTATTTGTTTGAAAAGGTTTTTAGAAGGGTATTTAGATAGGTGTGTACTTAGGTATTGGTCTGTTGCTCAGCTAGGGGTGAATTAGGACTAAGCCAAGGGCGAGCGAAAGGTGAGTAAGCGATTAGCTTGGACCTACTTAAAAGGTTACTGCCTAAATTAGCCCATCCCAATGGCCGGATTGGAAAAGGGTAATGGAGCCAGCGTTGGGGTCAGTGTAGTCATAGGCGATGCCAGTATTGAGGGATACTCTGAACCGCGCTCGGTCTACTGCGTCGTCGAGCCCAGATAACCATTCGAATAAATTTATGACCGGTATGTCGTCAATAATTACGGGTCCAGGGTCTGGTAGCGTGCATTCCACAAGTCGTGCGTCGATGAAGCGAAAATGGTGTTTTGGTAAAGTAGCTCCAGTTCGCCGCTGTAAACCTCACGGGTTTTTTCTGGCTCCCCTAGCTTGTCTATCACTTCAATTACAGTCATTGCGAAGGCTAAATTTTCGATACCTCGGTGGGGGTATATTTTTGGCTGGCGATAAAGATTGATGTCTAATACTTATCTGAATTTATTATGAAAAAAGGTTAGTACGCAATGGGCCTGATGACTAGACTCTATTACTTAATTTGAAAGGATTTTACGTTGGATTATCAAGCACAAGACAAAGACGCCGCTTTTCTGCTTTTTGATGTATTTCATGCAGATGAAAGCTGGGCTCAGATTGAAGAATTTAGCGCTTTAACACCAGACTTGGCCCGCGCAATTTTAGCCGAAAGCGGCCGTGTTGCTTCCCAAGTCTTGGCACCGTTGAATGAGATCGGCGACACCCATGGTTGTGAGTGGAACGACGGCGAGGTGACTACACCGCCAGGATTCAAAGAAGGCTTTAGTGAGCTGACCCAAGGTGGCTGGCTAGGTTTGTCAGGTAATCCAGCTTTTGGCGGCCAAGGTATGCCCAAGAGCTTGGGCTGTTTGGTTGAAGAGATGTTTTGGGCGGCGAACAGCAGTTTGTATTTATATGGCACGCTGACCGTAGGCACCTGCCTGTGTTTGGATGCTCATGGCAGTGCAGAGCAAAAGCAGACCTACTTAGAAAAGCTTTATTCTGGTGAGTGGACGGGGGCTATGGCCTTAACCGAAGCCCACTCGGGTACGGACCTTGGTATTATGCGTACTAAGGCAGAGCCTCAAGCGGATGGTTCTTACAGCATTACCGGGACAAAGATTTTTATCACCGGTGGTGAGCACGATATGGCTGACAATATTGTGCACCTGACTTTAGCGCGTATTCCTGATGGCCCTGCTGGCAGCAAGGGTATTTCGCTGTTTATTGTGCCTAAATACCTACCTAACGCTGATGGCAGCTTGGGTGAGCGCAACACTATGGGCAGCGGCTCTTTAGAGCACAAAATGGGCATACGTGGCAGCGCCACCTCTGTGATCAATTACGATGGCGCGAAAGGGTTTTTGTTGGGTGAGGAACATCAAGGTTTAGCCGGTATGTTCACTATGATGAACTACGAGCGCCTGAGTGTTGGCTTGCAAGGTCTAGGTTCTGCTGACCTTGCGTATCAGCTGTCGGCGCGTTACGCCCGCGATCGCATTCAAGGTAGATCTGTAACGGGGCCGCAAAATCCGGACGCTGCAGCCGACTCTATTCTTGTGCACCCCGACGTACGACGCATGCTGCTGACTCAACGTGCTTACGCTGAAGGCTGTAGAGCTTTTGCCCTTTACGTGGGTATGCAATTGGATGAAGCCAAGTACAACAATAACGAACGAGCCGGGCGTATCAGTGAATTGCTGACACCAGTTGTTAAAGCTTTTTTGACGGACAAGGGTTTAGACGGCGCTGTTATGGGCCAGCAAGTTCTTGGCGGTCATGGCTTCATTAAAGAATGGGGCTTGGAGCAAATTGTTCGTGACGCGCGAATTGGTCAAATCTACGAAGGGGCCAATGGTATTCAGGCATTAGATTTGGTTGGCCGAAAAATCATGCGCGATGGCGGCGGCTTAATGTTGGAATTGCTAGAAGACATGAAAGCAACTGATGTTGATGATGCTTATAAGGTTGAGCTGATAGCGGCGTGCGATCGTTTAGCTAGATCTACACAGTCTATTGTCGCTCGTGGCAAAAACGACCCGCACCTACCCGGCGCAGTTTCTGTAGATTATTTGGATATGGTCGGTATGACCATGTGCGCTTGGGTTTGGGCGTTAATGGCTAGTCGCGCTCCTGATGATGATTTTGGTGTGGCGAAGAAAGCCACTGCGCGTTATTTCTTTGATCGACTGCTGCCTAAGACTTTGGGCTTGGAGCGCAGTATTGAAGCAGAAGCTGATGCGGTAATGGAAATGCCTCAGGCTTTATTTAGCCCTGCCTAGGTGATGCGCTAGAGTACGCAATGGAAAGGCCGCAGCGTGTTGCGGCCTTTTTTTTGTTTCTTTTTCCTAGGCCTCTCTTTGCTCCAGCCTCTTTTAACCCGCTTCTTCTTCCTAATTTCTAGGAAATACCCAGGGGTGAGATGCGGATAAGCCGCCGTCTACTGGTACGGCTTGTCCATTCACATAAGACGCTCGGTCGCTGAGTAGGAAGCAGGCCATTTCGCCGATTTCGCTGGGCATGCCAGAACGCTTAGTTGGATTAATCTGACCAATTTTCTCTTCTTTGCCTTTCTCTCTTGCTAGGTCAAATGTCGGTTTAGTCATGCCGGTTTCAATTAGACCTGGGCAAACTGCGTTAATACGCACACCGGTGCCATAGGTTTGATAAGCGGTTGTTTGCACAATGCTCACTACGCCGGCTTTACTGGCTGAATAATCTACCCCGCCAGCGTTGGCTCTTAGTGCGGCTACCGATGATGTGCATACGATTGCGCCTTTACCCTGCTTAACAAAGTGGGGAATTGTGTGTTTAACCGCTAAAAATACGCCGATGGTATTTACGGCTAAAGTGCGCTGCCAATCTTCTACGGTGAGTTCGGTGACGCTTTTGCCGCCGCCGGAGACGCCAGCGTTGGCATAAATGCCGTCAATGCCGCCGTATTCGCTGACGCACCTTTCAACAAAGCTGATTACTGCTGCTTCATCGCTGACATCGGCTTGCACTGCGATGGCTGCGCCGCCGGCTTGAGTGATCTCTTTCACGGTCTCTTCGACGCCGTCTGTGAGGTCTACACAAACTACCTGAGCGCCATAGCCTGCGGCCAATTTGCTGGTGGCGCGACCGATACCGCTGCCTGCGCCTGTAATGATGATTCTCTTGTTTTCTAACATTTATTTTCTCCCTACTGAAATTGTCGGCCTCTTAGTCTAAGTAGGCTAGCTTGGTGCACCTTGGTCAACGTCGCGCATGCACAGAATTCTTTCTTCTTCTGCGTAGCCCAGCAGTACAGGGTGTTCGCCTCCTTTATGGGTCAATGCGCTGACGGCGTCCACCATTGACATGAAACCCTCGTCTGTCGCTTTTTCCCCGCGAGCTTGCCTGAAGATCAAGGTGCTTTCGTTACTCAGGTGTCCGCGCAGATTTGTATTCTCGCCATCATTTATATTGCCGCTTGGGTCGGCGTTCTCGAGGAGTGTGACCTCCACACCTCGCGGTAGCCAACCCTGGGCATAGGCGAATTCTCTTATTGCCTCTGGTTGATCAATAGATAGTTTCACCTAGCGGATCGCAACGGGGTTAATCACCGCTTGTACGGCACCGACAAATCTAGGTGTACCTAAAACAAAGAGAAATTCGTTGGCGTTATCTGCCGCCAAAGCGCGTGTATCCATATTTTCTAATATGTAAATGCCGTTCTTGGCCAGTAGTTCTGGATGCACCGGGAACAGCATGGTGGCGTCTTCAGAAGGTAGAACTTCTAACGCCCAAGTGTCGGCGCCAACGGCTACAACGCCTAAGCTGGCTAAGTAGCGTGCGCCTTCTAAACCTAGGCCTGGCGCACTTGCCATAAATGCTTCTGGATCTTTGTCCATGACGTTTAGCCAGCCAGTGTGGAACAAGACAACGTCGCCAGCTTCAATGGTGATACCTGCTGCTTTTGCAGCGGCGTCGATTTCCGCTTTATTAAAAGCGGTGCCCGCTGGCAAAATCTTGGTTTTCATAAGTTTGGCTATGTCTAACAGCACGCCTCTGGTCGCTACTGGAGGCAGGCGGTCGATAGATAATTTGGTCAGACCTGAGGGCGTGACAAAGTCGCTGGCCATATGACCGTTGTAGTACTGGTGGTTAACGCCCATGTGTCCTAAGCCGTCAATTTGGCTGCCGATACCCATCCAAATATGCATGAGGTCGTCGTTACCTGTGGCTTTGTTACTGCCCAGCGGGGTGCCCATGCCATCGTCTAGTTGCAGAATGGTCATTGAATAACTGCGTGGTGGATAAGCTGGCGACGTTGGACCAGTTTCAACCGCTAACGCATAGGTTTTGCCGGTCTTAACTAATTGCGCCGCAAGTTTGGTTTTCTCGTCAGAAAGTTCATTCATGGCGCCCAAAGTGTCATCGGCACCATACTTTGATGGGTACCAACTATCTTCTGCAAAGCCAGATGTGGTTAGGCCAGATAATGCGAAGGTTAGGGCCAGTGCTACAGCCATTTTTTTATTTGTATCAATCATTGAAAGTTCTCTCCCGATTTCATTGTTGTACTGGATCTTTTATGGATCTGTCTTTTGAATCTATCTTTGAATCTCTCTTGCGTCCAATTGTGCCGTTGAGTGCGCAAAAATTTATGTCGCGCATAACTGGTTGTGGTTCTCAATTTTAATTGGCCTTGTCTTTTGATCGGCTCAAATGGCTTCATTCACATCGTTTAACGCATTGATCAATAGTTGATAAATGCCGCCGAAAGAGCCATTGCTCATGATGACTACATGGCGTTTGCGTTGACCCTTTTTTGGGGTGCTTTTGACAATATCTTTGACCAAGTTTGGCACATTGTCTGCCATTTTAGCCGGTACCACGCAGTTGCTGATGATCTCGCCTAAATCCCATTTAATGTTTTCGCCGCGAAACCAAATCACTTGGTCTGCCGCCGCACAACATGTGCAAAGATCGTTACTAAGTGTGCCCAGCGACATGGTATGTGTGCGTGGTTCTATGACTGCTAAAATTTCTTCGTTACCTACCCGTTTGCGCAAGCCTTGTAAGGTTGTACGAATAGCGGTGGGGTGATGAGCAAAGTCATCATAGAAGACGGTGTTTTCATTTTCGAAAATCACCTCTAGACGGCGCTTTACACCTTTAAACTCGCCAAGTGCTTGGATACCAATATCTGCGTGAACGCCAACATGGCGGGCGGCGGAGATGGCGTTTAGGGCGTTGTTGATATTGTGCTCGCCGATCAAAAGCCAAGTAACTCGCCCCTGTGTTTCCTCGTTTAAGATCACGTCAAAAGCGCTACCGTCTGCTTCGGCATTTGCCACGGTCCAAGTATCGCCATTATCTAATTCAAACTCTTTCTTACTGGTTTTTAGGCCTATGCGAGAGACAGGGGTCCAACAACCTCGACTCAGTACTTCATTGATGTGCTCGCTGGCACCCGGGGCAATTACCAAGCCCTCATTAGGAATGGTGCGCATGAGTAAATGAAACTGGTCTTGAATAGCACTTATATCTGGAAAAATATCGGCGTGGTCGAATTCAAGATTGTTGAGGATTAATGTGCGTGGTTTGTAATGAACAAATTTGGACCTGCGGTCGAAGTAGCTTGTGTCGTATTCGTCCGCTTCAACGACAAAAAATGGGGTTTCTCCCAAACGCGCTGAACTGTCAAAGTTGCCTGGTGCGCCGCCGATTAAAAAGCCTGGCTTGAGCCCCGCGTATTCAAGTATCCAGGCTAACAGGCTTGCAGTAGTTGTTTTGCCGTGTGTCCCAGCTACTGCCAATACCCAGCGGTTTTTCAGTACCGTATTACCCAACCACTCAGCGCCTGAGGTATAAGGTAAGCCTTTGTCCAGAACGTACTCTATGGCTTCGTTTCCCCGCGGTAAGTTGGCATTACCTACAATGATTTGATCTGGTATTGGATCTAGCTGATCTGCGGAAAATCCTTCATGAACAGTTATTTTTGCTGCGGCAAGCTGATCTGACATTGGTGGGTAGATGGCATTATCACTACCACTGACGATGTAGCCCAATTCTTTTGCGAGCAAGGCTAAGCTGCCCATGAGCGTGCCGCCAATGCCTAAAAAGTAGAGACGTTGTTTCATATCTTTTTGGGACCCATTTGTTGCCTCATTTTGTGCGTCTTTTTTTTACCGCTGGTGTCAGGTTTGCTGTGCGCAAAGTGTAATCTAGTTTGTTCAAGTACAACTAGTTTCTTAGCTGTTACCGACTGCTATTTGACTCAATGAAAATGTCAGTACGAGTAAAACCAACGCTAGGCTGCTGCCAAGAATCATATGTATTTCAAGCGCTCGGCTAAAGATAAAGCCGAACACAGCAGTACTCCAAACAAGAATTATGATTGCTATGTTACTGAGTAAATCTAACCCCGCGAGTTTGGCGAGACTAATGGCAATGGCGACAAAGATATTGAGTAATAAGTCGCAACCGAAATAGGCGGTCAGGGTTTGGCTGAGCCTAGCGGACTTGCCAATCATAGCAAGTAAGCCGGCCACGATTAGCGATAGCGCTGCCAAATTTATGACAATTGTAGTGGCTACATTGAAAAAGCCTTTGTCGCCCAGGGCTAATGAAATACCTAGGCTGACTAAAATGTTGCACAGGGCAACGGCAGCTAACAGATTACTGTTCGCGGGTACGGATTCGGGTCCGTCTTGGAGGCTTGTTATGCGCCAAAAGATAGAAAAAATTGCCAGCATATTATTTTTCTTAGTTTTAATGCGGGAAATTGTCGCACAAATTTGTTCGTTCGCGGACAATTGGCGCTCATCGAATAATTTTCTGGATTTTACATGCCCAAACCCAATGCGTTTTATGCCCAATCTGGTGGTGTCACCGCTGTCATTAATGCATCTGCCTGTGGCGTTTTGGAAACGGCGCGGGCTCATAAGGATGATATTGGTAAAGTCTACGCTGGCCGCAACGGCATTATTGGTGCGTTGCAAGAGGAGTTAATTGATACCTCTAAAGAATCGAAAAGAGACATTGCTGGGCTCCGCAGTACTCCTGGCGGCGCTTTTGGTTCCTGCAGATTTAAACTTAAATCTCCTGAGGACGACGCTCGTGAATATAACCGTCTAATTGATGTGTTCAGCGCCCATAACATTCGCTACTTTTTTTACAACGGCGGCGGCGATTCCCAGGATACCGCTAATAAAATGGCTCAAGTCAGTCGTGAAAGAAAGTACCCATTGCAATGCATTGGTATCCCCAAGACGGTAGATAACGATTTACCCTTTACCGATTGTTGTCCTGGCTTTGGTTCAGTGGCTAAGTATGTTGCGACCTCAACTAGAGAGGCTGCTTTAGATGTTGCCTCCATGTGTGAATCTTCAACAAAGGTTTTCGTTTTGGAGGTAATGGGACGCCACGCAGGATGGATTGCTGCAGCTAGCGCGTTGGCGCAAACTAATGAAGGCGATGCGCCACACATAATTCTGTTGCCTGAAGTGCCCTTTCAAAAACAGGCATTTTTACGCAAGGTTAAGGAAACTGTAGTAGCCAAGGGTTACTGCGTGATTGTGGTTTCAGAGGGCGCTCGTTATGCAAACGGTACTTTTCTCGGCGAATCGGGTGGTGGTAAAGATGCTTTTGGTCACTCGCAGTTAGGGGGTGTCGCACCAACTATTGCCGCAATGGTCAAAGACAAATTTGGTTATAAGTTTCATTGGGCTGTGTCTGACTATTTGCAGCGTTCTGCGCGGCATATAGCCTCTGCTACCGATGTTAACCAAGCTTATGCGCTAGGTAAGGCAGCAGTTGAGTTCGCTTTGGCGGGTAAGAGTGCGGTAATGCCGATAATTGTTCGGACCAGTGACAGCCCGTATAAGTGGAAGATTGGCGAAGCCAAGCTTGCCAAAGTGGCGAATATAGAAAAATTCATGCCTAAGAGCTATATCAGTAAAGATGGCTTCGGTATTACACAGCGCGCGCGCAAATATCTGGCGCCACTTATTGCTGGCGAAGATCATCCAACGTACAAAGATGGTTTACCGGTATACGTGACACTGAAAAATCAGCTCGTCGCTAAAAAATTACCTGAAAAATGGTAGCGGCTCTTTTCGTTTCTATGTCCTAGGGCTAAGTCTTAGGAATATGTCTAAAGGCTGGGGTTTAATGCTGGGAGTGAGTTTGAGAAAGTAGGTAAAACTGAGGCGAAAAAGGCTGAACCCGTTTGGGTGAGACCTTTGTTTTTGGTTGTATGCCAGGTGAATGCTGGCATTTTTCTGGTTGAGGATGCCGCCGCGAGTGACGGCATCAGCAGGGGAAGCTAGCGCAAGGCTACTTCTTGGTATCTGCCGCGTAGGCTGCCATGGCTTGGCTGATTAGGTCGCGCGCTTCCGCGGCATCGCCCCAGCGGTCCAACTCTACCCATTTTTCGCTTTCCAAATCTTTGTAGTGGGCAAAAAAGTGTTCTATTTGATCGAGTGTGATCTTAGGGAGGTCAGAAACATTTTCTACGTCTTTATAACGTAGGGTGAGCTTGTTAGAAGGCACGGCTATCACCTTCTCGTCTTGTCCTGCCTCATCTTTCATGATCAACACGCCGATGGGGCGGCAGTTGATAACGGCGCCTGGAGTGATGGCTCGGGTACTGGCGATCAATACATCAATAGCATCACCGTCATCAGACAGTGTATTGGGCACGAAGCCGTAGTTGCCTGGGTAGCGCATTGAGGTGTAGAGAAAGCGATCTACAAATAACGCGCCAGAGGTTTTATCCATCTCATACTTAATGGGTTCTCCACCAACGGGCACTTCTATTACAACGTTTATGTCGTTTGGTGCATCTTTGCCGATAGGGATAGATTCAATATTCATGTGGCGTCCTGTTACTGCTCAAAATTCGGAGGCGGCATTGTACCTATCCGCGGAAATAGAAAAAGCTTTGGGGTGAAAAAAAACACGAATTTGCTGATTTTTCCGCTTTTAGAAACGTGCCTCTTGCACTTTGCTTACTGCCGGTGTTTTTTTCCAGCGTAGAAAAGACCATTGGTCGACTATTTTTCAGCGGGTAACTGTTGCTGGGTGGCGAACATTTAGCGCAGAGAGACACTGTTGTTGTTGTACGAGAACGCAGAATTATGATTTTAGGCAGTTGCGCGTGTGGCAAGGTTACTTGTGAGGCCGACCAGTTAGATGGCCCAGTCGTTAATGCACATTTGGTATGCCCAATCGCCTACTTGGTTGCGTTATGGCGAAGAGTTACCCCATTATAGTCAGCGTCCTAGAAGTTCGCTGATGACGCCTCTTAGAGTGGAGAACGGGTCTGACAAATAACGGCTAGCGTGTACTAGGGTGAAAGAGTGATGGTCAACGAAGAAGAATTTTCAGCTAAGGCAGTGGCTGTTCGTGCGCAGGTGCTGCGTGATGGCGGCGCTGATGTAAACCAAGTGGCGGACCTGTTGGTTAGGGCCGACAGCCAAGCGGCCAATTATGGCATTGGTATTATCTTAGATGGGCAGGGGCGGCCTATGCCCACGTCGCCAGAACTAATGGCGCAAACCATGGGGGTCGTCGAAGAGGGCGCTGCCGCTAGTTATTTAAGCTCCAAAAGCCTTCATGCAGAGTTGTTGCAAGAAGCGCTCAGTTGGCAGCGCATTCCCAAGCAATATTGGGATAGCTTTCTGCTCGTGACACCATCTGATGCAGGTACAGGCGCGGTCAATACCGCAGTGCAAATGTACCTAATGATGAATCCCAAAATAAGCTCTCTTGCGGTAGAGGAGTTGTCATGGCCGGTTTATCAATCTATTGCTGAGAGCAATAGAATAGGTTTCGAATCTTACGGGCTGCAGGAGACAGAAGTTGTAGCGCCCAATTTGCTTACAGTGATGCAGGCCGCGCCTCACAACTCTACGGGTTTTGTTTGCCCGTCGGAGATAATTCGAGCCAGGGCTGAAAAATGCGCTGAGCTAGGATTACCCATTGTCCTAGATCGCGCTTACCCGGGTTTTGAAAATGCTGGAATGCTGGCTAGCCAGGGTTATGACGCTGTTATGCAGCGCAGCTGTGATCATTATCTTTTGCCGTTTTTGCAAGCCAACTGCTCCTTTGCCATATCTTTAAGTCCAACAAAAGCGTTCAGGTCTTTCACTTTGCGCCCTTGTGGCTTGACGCTGGTTTTTGAGCCAGATGCGCAAAAGAGAAAATTATTGGCTAGTGCCATAAATACCATTAATCGCGGGCGCGGCTCAGCCTTTGAGCACCCAGCTAGCCGGGCGTTTATTCGCAGCCTAGTAGAAAATCGCTCAGTGCTAGAGCTTGAGCATGGGCAGACTTTGCAGCGTTTGGCTGACGCTCAAGCGTTGTGGCAAAAGCTTTTGCAAGGTCAGCCATTGGCAAAGGCGTTTTCACCCGAATATGCAGGAATGTTTCGTAATCTGTTGGGATCAGAGGGTTGTGAGGAGCCGTTTTATCAAGCGCATATTTACCCGGTGCTTGCGGGTAATCGGTGCCGTATAAATGTAACGGGTATTCCGTTAGATGAAGAACAGGCACAAGCGCATATAAATGTTTTTGCTAAGCTGCTGAGTCTTTAAGCAGGTATCTGCTGTAAATGTTTATTGTCATAACTGGGTCACGAAGCCGGTCTGTAATTTCTCTTGGAATTTCACCGGCCTTTTTGGGTCTTTTAGTTCTCGCTCTTTTCAGCGCTGGGCCAGCAACAACTTACGCGGCAGAGTTAACGCCATTTAGTTCCGATGGGTGCAGTATGTTTCCTGATGGCAGTGGCGAAAACTCAGACCTTTGGCTGTCTTGCTGCAAAGACCATGACTTGTCCTATTGACGCGGAGGCACTAGGGCTGAGCGTAGGGTTGCAGATGACGCTCTTGAACAATGTGTCGCGGCTAAGGGCTACCCCAAAGTGGCGGCCTTAATGTCCATGGGTGTTTTTGTTGGTGGCACGCCATTTTTGCCGACGCCGTTTCGTTGGGGCTACGGTTGGCCTTATTTCAGAGGCTATGGGGTGCTTTCAACTGAAGAAGAGGCGCAGGTTGCCTGGAACTTGGGCCTGAAATCCGAACAGAAAGCGAAAAAGAAAGCGAAACAGAAAGGCAAGCCAGAAATCCAACCTCACGACAAAAGCCAGAAAGGCAAATAAGCCACCGCCTGCGCAACTCTGGTTCCACTCCTCAATGTATTCTCACAATCTGGAAATGATTAATGGCCGGGTTGTTTGGACGTTCTGTTGAAAATAGCGAAATTTCTGGGTTAAGGATCCACCAAATGAGTGTCTGTAAAGCATTGCTTTTTGTAAGTGTATAGCTGACCTTTGACTCTCAGCTATCGCAGTCATGATTAGCTGGCTGTGTTGGAGAGACGACTGTGGCCAATAGCAAACAAGACGGATTCAGCCAGCAGTGTGAGCTGGCAAGAGCCGAGTTGGCGCAACTAGGTATTCCTGCTGAAAGGATACACCCAATAACCCACAGGCTACTGGAGCGATTTGGTGTTCGGTTTAAACCGCCTTTTTACGCAAGTTTCTCAAGTAACCTCTTCGTCTTCACGTTATCTAATACGCTTTTTTTCTTTTTCCTAATCAACCTTATTTTTTGGCGTAGCACTGAATATTCTTTGTTGGAACTTGGCCAAAGTGCACTTTTTTTTGGTAGTTTAATCGGTGCAGTAATAACTAGGTTGTATTGGTTGGGTTCCGAAAGACACAAACTGAAATCTTGGGAAGCATTAGGCGCAATGCTGGATGCTAAACCCGAATAGCGGAGTAGAAAAAAGGGGCCGAAGCCCCTTTTTTAATGCGGATCGTTTTGCTCGATCCTTTGACCAATCCTTAGTCGAGACTCAACTCAGAACTGGTGCAATAACCAAACTGACAATGGCCATAACATTAATCAGAATGTTCATGGCTGGGCCAGAGGTATCCTTGAACGGATCTCCCACCGTGTCGCCGACTACTGTTGCTGCGTGAACGTCAGAACCTTTGCCGCCCAAATTACCTTTCTCAACATATTTCTTAGCGTTATCCCACGCGCCGCCGGCATTAGCCATAGTCAGCGCAAGTAATACACAACCTAATAGTGCGCCACCTAGGCAGCCGCCAAGTGCTTCCGCACCAAGGCCAAAGCCAACAACGATTGGCACGGCTACCGCAATAATCCCTGGCGCTAACATACGACGTAGCGCTGCAGTGGTTGCAATGTCTACACATTTGGCGCTGTCTGGATCTGCTGTTCCTTCCATAAGGCCGGGAATTTCGCGGAATTGACGGCGAATTTCTTCAATCATTTCCATTGCAGCTTCACCCACGGAGGTCATGGTCATGCTGGCTATTAGGAAGGGCACCATGCCGCCTATGAACAAGCCGATGAGAACCATAGGGTCACCAATATGCAGGATGAAGTCGCCACCACGTTGACTGCTTATGGTTTCTACGAAGGCTGCAATAATAGCTAATGCCGCTAATGCTGCTGCGCCGATGGCAAAACCCTTACCCATGGCCGCGGTGGTGTTGCCTAGTTCATCTAATGAATCTGTTATGGCTCGAGTTTCCTCGCCGAGGCCACCCATTTCTGCAATGCCGCCAGCGTTGTCAGCGATTGGACCGTATGCGTCTACTGCCATTGTCATGCCTACTGTTGCCAAAAGACCAACAGCTGCAACGCCAACTCCATATAGGCCTGCTAGTTCAGTTGAAACATAAATAATGCCGCAAATGATAAGTAGTGGACCCACAACAGATTGCATGCCCACGGCTAAGCCGGTGATCATGACAGTAGCTGGGCCGGTTTTGCCAGATTCAGCAATGCGCACTACCGGCGCTGCGGAGGTGTAGTACTCGGTGATGAGACCGATACCAACGCCGCCTGCGGCACCAAACACAACGGACAACCAAATGTTATTTGATATGCCAAGTGTTTGGAGTAAAAAGTAACCTGCCGCGATGAATAAGATCGGAGTGCCAATCATACCAATACGCAGCGCTACAGCCGGGTTTGCTGCGGAAAAACCGCGCACGATGCCAATGCCAATAATGGAGGCGATGAGGCCAACCGAGGCCAGCGCTAAAGGTAAAAACATCAGCGCGGCGCGAGCGTCACCTTCGCTGGCACCTGGCACCAACATGTTCAAAGAGCCTAGCGCTAAGGTGGCGGCAATAGCGATAGTTGCAATCATAGAGCCGCAGTAGGATTCAAAGATATCTGATCCCATACCTGCCACATCACCGACGTTGTCGCCTACGTTGTCGGCAATAACACCCGGGTTGCGGGGGTCATCCTCTGGAATACCTTGCTCTAGCTTGCCAACTAAATCGGCACCTACATCGGCGCTCTTAGTGAAAATGCCGCCACCGACTCTTGAGAACAAGGCGACTACCGATGCCCCCATGCCAAAGCCGTGAATGTGGTGGACTGTTTCTGGGTCGCCACCGAAGTGCCAATAAATAAGCCCCAAGCCCATTAGACCTAATGAAGCAACGGCTAAGCCCATTATTGAGCCGCCAAAGAAAGCCACAGATAACGCGGCAGCTTGGCCTGAATTATGTGCAGCGGTGGTTGTTCGAACATTCGCCTGGGTGGCGGTGTACATACCGAACCAACCTGCAAGCATTGAGGACACAGCACCAGCTAAGAATGCGGTGGCTGTTTTAGGACCTAGTCCAGGAGTGAAGTAAATGCCAATTAATAGCACCAATGCGAACATGGACAACATAATGTACTCACGACGCATAAACACCATGGCACCCTCGTGTATGGCATCGGCAATCTTTTTAAGTGCAGCAGTGCCAGGATCATAACTCCTCACGACGGCATAAATCACAAACGAGACAAGTAAACCCACTACACCTACTAACGGTGGGATTAGAGAAAGATCATTCATTTCGGTCCCCAACAGAAAATTAAATTATTGAAGAACGGTTGCGCAAAATCCCAAGTCGAAAGGTTCTTAATGCATATAGAATATGAACTGCTGTAACTCTATAAATAGATTTTTTCCCCAAGGATGCCCCCGCATCCGCTCCATCGAGCCTCCCAGATAATACCGATGTCTGCGCCACATGCTAGTTGAAATAACTTTATCTAACGTTGATTTATGCGCATGAGTGCTAGGCAGATTGGCGAAGGTTTTGTTAAAGGGCCGTTGACCGAGGTCCCTGGCAACGTTCTTGCCAGGGACTTTGGAGTAAATGCCTGCTTCAGAGGTTTAGAGTTTTAGCCCTGGGTGAGTAGGGTTCTTAGGTCGGTGATGGCTGCATTTGTGCGGGAAATGTGTGAGGCCATGATCAACGAATGATTGGCGACAATACCGAAGCCATCGCCGTTAAGTACCATGAGGCTCCAAAGCGTTTGCTGGGTGGGCTCTAATTCTCGAATGATCTGTCGCAACGAAACTCTAGCGGCTTTTTTGTCCAGCACTTCGCCAAAATCTGTTTCTACAGCCTTCAGTAGATTAAGCAATGCCCAAGTAAAACCGCGAGCTTCGTAGAAAACGTCATCAATTTCTAGCCAAGGTGTTTGTACTAACTGATCTGATGGTGCTCTGGTACTTTGGCTGGCGGAGCTGTCACCGGCGAGGTCTGTGTTGAGTTGGCGCTTACCGACGCTGGCGGAGAGTCTTTGCGACAAGCTGCCTAGGCGAGTTTCTGTTGTCGCCAGCCATTGCTGCAAGTTATCTGCGCGGGCATAAAACTGTGCTTCGTTGTTTTGGTTGTTGGCGAGTTGTTTTTGGTAAACCTTGAAGAAGTCGATGCCTTCGGCGTAAGTATTTTCAGTGCTGGGCAGGAACCACGAGTCGTTCTTAAAGAAAAATTTGCCTTCAGCCTCAGCTAGATTTTTGTTTTCGGCTGACTGACTTTGGGATCTGGAAATGTCGTTGCGATAAACTCGTGCGGTATCGCGCAATATCGTAAGCACACCAAATTCCCAGTTGTGCATGTTGTCTAGCCAGACGCCCGGGGGGAACACATCGTTACTGAGATAGCCGCCAGTTTTGTTTAACATTTTTTCTGCCACGGCAATAAAAGTTGCCGTAGTCGTTGTGCCGGTAACTGCGCTTTGAGCTGAAGTGGTTTTCTGACCTGGATCTTCGAAGCTATCAATTCCGGCAGGTTCTATGGACCAGATGATTCCAACAACTACAGCGGTCAACAGGTATAGACCTACTAGAGCGGCTGCAATGCGAGCAAGAGTGTTCTTTGAGCTTTTGCTGTCGGCTGCTTCCGTTTGATCCAAGTGTGCATCTGCTGATTGCCAGAATTTCCATTCCATTCTTAATATTATGCCTAAGTTGGTTGGTATTGCGTTTGTACCATTAGAGATGCTTCGGGCTATTGCCGCAAATACTAGTTAATGTGCGCTGCCCGAGACATTGACCTTGCTGAACTCTACAGGCAGCTCCGTGCCATCTTTAAACTGTAAAGTAATTGTCATAGAGGCGTCAATTTTTGCAACGCCGAATAGCATCAAGTGGTGACTGCCGCTGACGAACGTCGCACTTTGCCCAGGCTCGATAATTATCTCTGCGAGTGGCCGCATGCGCATTTGCTCTGCCACCATTTTGACGGTGTGCATCTCTACCGCACTTGCAGACGTAGAATTGGCACCGCTCAGTGTTACAGCGGTAGGTTTATTGTTTTTCAGCGTGAAGTAGGCTGCGGTCATATTGCGGCCAGGCAATAGGCCTCGGACTTTCGCTTGGCTAACTTCTAATAGAGGCAGCCCCGTGGTGCTGGTGCTACCGGAGGCTGCAGCACCGTCGCCCATTGTGGCTTCACCACATCCTGCGACAGTGAACAAAATGCTCAGCATAATGATGAACCTGCTTGCTGGTTCGCTGATTGCTGGCCAGCTGTTGGTGATTTTTTTGCTCATGGCGTTGTTAAACATATTTGCTCGATTCTTGTCGGTGAAGAAATAGTGATTCTAGCCTTGGGACGGCTGTTGAGTGTTGCGTCTTTTATAATTTTGTAGATCCAACGCCCTTGTTCGTCGTTATTTACAGCAATAGCGTAATGGCAGTTATTACTACCAGCGTATACTAGGGTGGTGATTTGGCTTTTTGTCGCTGTGGTGAACAATTGTTTGGCGTTTAATTTGACGGCTTTGCGTTTGGCTTTTTCCAGAAGACCTATTTGCGTCATGGTTGGCGCTAGTGAGGGATGATCGGCGTCAACTAGTTTGGCGCGCGCAAGCATAGATTTGGCCTTTGCGAACAGTCGCTCATTGGCAGCGGCTAATGCCAATGCAATATATTCCTCTACCACTTGCTCAAGACCGCGAATGGCTTCTTTGTTGCCTGGATTGAGTGCGAGCATTTGCTCGAAAAGATTCACTGCGCTGCCTGGCCTAGGGTAAGCGAGGTGATTCCTCTTAATGGCTAATTCAGCTTGGTCCTCAAGTTTATAGAGTTGGCGCTGGAGTGCAGGGTCAATTTGTACATCTTCTACATTTGCTGACCCATTAGAGCTGGGGTCGAGGGTCGCGCAGCCGCTGAGCATGCCCAAAATCATAAAAAGAAGCGCAGTAGGGAGCACTGTAAGGCGGTTTAATATTTTTACGCCAATATAGTTCCGGCGAGTCGCTTCAATGTGCATAGTTTATGTTGTGTAGGTTGTTGATGGGCGCTTGGCAGTTATATGAAGGTGCGCTTGCTTTATATTAACGACATGTGCCGGATATCTATAGGGTTATCCTCCGCGAGGCGCATTTTCACAACCTCTCATAGGGCGGCAGATCCCTTTGTTACGAGATCCGTCGTAATGTTGGCTAGCGATGCTAACAATGCGCGATGAGTGCCGGTATTATTCTTGCTGCCCAGAGTTCGGTTTAGCGTCAAAACATATGCCGGAAATAACGCAGAACGCTGTGTTTAAATTATTGCGAGGTTAATCGTGGGAACCATTTTTTTTAATTCTCTCTCAGGCGGAGTAGCCCTAATCAAGTCAGCGTTAGCGCCCTTCACTATGTTGTCCATGAATTTCTCTCTGCTTAAGCAAGGGCTAATGCCGAAATTAGGCTGGGTTCGTTTTTTCTCGGTGATGATAGCCGCCGCACTGACCTTTGGGGTATCTGGTATTCAGGCCGCCACCGACTGGTTAGATGAAGAGCCAGAATTTTTGCGGGTGGACGAAGCCTTTCGTCTTACCGCTGAGCTCAATGCGAATAGGACCATTGTTGCGCGCTGGCAAATGCCGCTAGGATATTATTTATATCAGCATCAGTTTGCATTTCAGCTGTCCGCTGACCAGGGTGGGGCGATGCTGGCCGAGGCTAAAATTCCTGAAGGGAAAACCAAAGTTGATGAATATTTTGGTCAAGTAGAGGTTTATTACGACCAAGTTGAAATTGCAGTGCCGCTGATTGGTAGTCCGACAGATGGAGCAATTATCAGCATCAACTACCAAGGCTGTGCTGATTTAGGCTTGTGTTATCCGCCGGAAACCAGAGATTTTACTTTTACATCTGCGGGGCTAGTTCCGGCAGACCAAGCCTCAGAATTTGGTGTAGATACTTCAATCGGCGGTGCACCGTCACTAGACAATAGGTCGAGTTCAATCCCTGCTATTGGCAAAGCGGCCAATGGCGCTGAAACCGAAGATCGAGAATTAGCGCGTGTCTTAGCAGAAGAAAGCTATGCCTATTCGTGGGCGATATTTTTCTTGCTGGGTATTGGTCTGGCCTTTACACCCTGCGTATTTCCCATGGTGCCCATTTTATCTAGCATCATTATTGGTGAAGGCGAGGGCTTGTCCAAGTCCCGTGCTTTTAGCTTGTCGCTGGCCTACGTTCTAGGCATGGCGTTGACCTATGCTTTGGTCGGCTCATTAGTAGGTTTGTTTGGCGCCGAGTTGAATTTGCAGGCCAAACTGCAAAGCCCGGCAGTGCTTATTACCTTTGCGGTGGTATTTGTGGGTCTAGCAGGGTCCATGTTTGGTTTTTATGAATTGGCGCTGCCTCAAGGTTTACAGCAGTGGTTGGGCGAGCGAAGTGGGGCTCAGGGTGGCGGTCGACACCCTTCAGTCTTTGTCATGGGTGCGCTCTCCAGCTTGGTTGTTTCGCCTTGTATATCTGCGCCCTTGGCCGGCGCACTGATTTATATATCTAACACCGGTGATGTGGTGTTGGGCGGTAGCACGCTTTTTGCTCTGGGTATGGGCATGGGCGTGCCGCTTCTTGTTGTGGGTGGCAGTGGTGGTCACTGGCTTCCTCGCGCCGGCGCTTGGATGAATTTGGTCAAAGGCGCTTTTGGTGTGGGCTTATTGGGCGTGGCAATATGGCTGTTGGAGCGGTTGTTGCCGGGTACAGTAGTGTTAGCTCTATGGGCAATTCTCTTACTTGGTAGTGGCGTATTCCTGGGTGCGTTAGATTTTACCGCCAAAGATACAACTTCTAAGCTCAGCCAGATGATAGGTTTGATCATGCTAATGTGGGGTGCTTTTTGTTTAGTGGGTGCAGCTTCCGGCGCCTTTGACCCGCTACAACCGCTTAAGTTTGCTAGCACCTATGGCGGAGGAAGCGCAGGTGCAGGTGAGTCCAATGAAGTTCAGTGGCAGCCAGTAAAAAGCTTAGAGCAAGTGGAAGGTTTGATATTGGCCAGCGATAAGCCGGTTATGTTGGATCTATACGCGGACTGGTGTATTTCCTGCAAAGTCATGGAGCGCAATGTTTTTCCGGCGCCTGAGGTGGCTAGCTTGCTGCAGCAATATACTTTGCTGAAGGCCGATGTAACTGCTAATGACGAAATTGACCGCGCGTTGTTAAAGCATTTTGGTTTATTTGGGCCCCCAAGCATGGTGTTTTTTGATGAAAATGCGCGCGAGATAGAAGAATTTAGGGTGCAGGGCGAAGTAGATGTGGCGCGTTTTTCAGCCCATTTAGCGCGAGTATTGGCGGCCTCTGAGACATAGAGAAACAATATAGACAAATGTAGGGCGCGAAGCGAAATAGAAGTTCGCTGAATGAGTATCTAAATAAGCTCAATTCGCTATAAACTTCTCGCATCGTGAAAATAGTTCAAAAGTTCATTCAATCAATGAGTGATATTACCTCAAGGTGTTTTATGCTTAACCCCAATGCCAAAATTTTGCTGCTCAATGGGCCAAACCTAAATTTGCTTGGTACTCGGGAGCCTGATGTTTATGGCCATGAGACTTTGGTAGACATCGAAGCTCGCTTGGTTAGTTTGGCCGCTCAGCAGGGTCAAGCTATGACCTGCATGCAAAGTAATGCCGAACACGAGTTAGTTGATGCTGTGCAACAAGCCAAGGCTGACGGCGTAGATTTCATTATTATCAATCCGGGCGCCCTTACGCATACGAGTATTGCCTTACGCGATGCTTTTCTTGGCGTGTCTATTCCCTTCGTTGAAGTGCATTTATCTAATGTTCATGCACGCGAGACCTTTCGTCATACGTCCTATTTAAGTGATATTGCTGTGGGTGTTATCGCCGGACTGGGTTCTCAGGGCTATGAATTTGCCCTGCAAGCGGCGTCACACAATTTAATAAATCCTTAGTAAAAGTGACCGAAGCAAGCCCGCTAAAGTCGGGCGGCAACGCGGCGGTAGGGCCAGCAGTCATTGGAGAGCAATATGGATCTGCGCAAAGTAAAAAAATTAATCGAGTTAGTAGAAGAGTCTGGTATTTCGGAACTTGAAGTCAGTAGTGGCGACGAGTCCATTCGTATTGTGATGCCAAGTTCTGTAGCAGCCAAGGCCAGTGACCCCACTGGGTCTAGTGTTGCCACTGTGGCCCCCGCCCAATCTGTGACCAAGCAGTCCGTGCCTACGCAGAGTGTGATTTCACCAATGGCCGGTGTCTTTTATCAGGCGGCGAATCCGCAAGCCCGACCTTTTGTTTCACTGGGCCAGCAGGTTAACGCTGGAGAGGTGCTGTGTATTATTGAAAGTATGAAAATGATGAATGAAATCACCGCTGTGCATGCAGGAATTGTTACTGAAATATGTGTGGCGAACGGTGAGGCCGTCTCTACTGGATCAGCGCTGTTTAAACTTTCGTGAGTTGGCTACAAGTAACGTTATCTTTGACGTCTGTAAACGTGGCGATGAGTGAGGAGTTACTGCTTCAAGCCGGCGCATCTGCTGTGACATTAGAGAGTCTTGCTGACGAGGTGGTGTTGGAGCCAGATCCGGGTGCTATTCCGCTGTGGAGCAGTATACGGCTCAAGGCACTGTTTCCATTAGATACTGATATTCCAGCGCTTCGCGATGCCCTAACCAGTATTGATGCAGATATTCACCAGCGTTTGGAAGTAGATTTTGTGGGTGAAGAAGATTGGCAGTTGCGCATGCTTAATCATGCGGTCAACGCTCAGTTTGGTGGCCGGTTATGGTTGCAGCCTAAGTCTTTCGAGGGCGATGCTGCCGCAACAAGCGTCGTGGGCAGTGACCAAACTTATTTATATTTAGAGCCTGGCTTAGCATTTGGTAGCGGCAGTCACCCCACAACGCACATGTGTCTTGAGTGGATAGCGTCTCACCTGAAGCCGCAACAGCGAGTAATGGATTTTGGCTGTGGCTCTGGAATATTGGCTATTGGCGCTGCGCTGCTGGGCGCCGAGGTGGTGGCAGTGGATCACGATGATCAAGCTGTGCTTGCGACTAATGAAAACGCTGAATTCAATAATATTGCAGCCAATGTCGAGACTTTGTCATTAACCCAGTGGCAGCAGTTGCCTGAGTTGGAACGCGCCAAATTTGAAGCTTCCTTCGACGTTCTTATAGCCAATATATTGGCTGCCCCATTGATAAGCTTAGCCGACGAGTTTGTGGGTTTGCTTTCGCCAGGTGGGCGTTTAGTTTTGTCTGGCGTGCTGGTTGAGCAGGCGGATGATGTGATGGCGGCCTATTCAGGAATCCAATTTGAAGAGCCTATTATTGAAGAGCAGTGGGCGTGTTTGGTTGGGGTTTTTTATTAGAACCATGGTTTGTGGGGAATCAATTCCTTTGTTGTGCGTTTTTCTATATTTACCGTGTGCCGTCAGGATGGGGGCTTCTCTCGGGTTTGTGGGCTTGGTTTTCAATTCAGGTTGCATGTGGGTGTGGGTTAGCTGTAAAAGATTTAGGCAATCTTAACTAGGAGTTTGGAATGATTGGATATACCACTATTGGTGTGAGTGATATGGGCAGCGCCTGCGAGTTTTACGGTGCTTTACTCGCTGAACTGGGAGCCACTCAGTTGTTTGGCATGGATCGCATTAAGTTTTATGGCATCGCGATGGATGCGCCGATGATTGCCGTTTGCGTGCCCTACAATGAAGAAGCGCCTTCCTCTGGTAACGGCAACATGATTGCGATCCCGGGTGGCGATCGTGCTGGCGTTGATCGCTTGTATGCCAAGGCGATGGAGTTGGGTGCTACCGACGAAGGTGCCCCCGGTGAGCGGATGCCTATCTTCTATGGTGCCTACGTGCGCGACGCTGATGGCAATAAGCTGTGCTTTTATGAAATGAAGACGTAGACAGCCTGCGCTTCTGGGTTCGCACATGAACGTAGAGGCGGCTGCAAAATAGGGCCTGCATTATTTTGTCGGCTTTTTTTTGCTCGTTTTATTGCTGCTATTATGCGCGCTTACTCATACCCTTCCTGCGCCTTGGTTGCCCCCTTTTTTGGCGCCTTGTTTGTTCTCTTTTTGAGCTTTTCAATTTACTTGTGACTGTAGATTTGTCCTCGACAGCGCTATCATTGCGGTCTACAAAACCGAGGTCGAAAAATGCCAGTTGTGACGCCAGCAAATTCCATTTCACTAAGCCCAGCTGTGTCCTTGCGCAGCCCTTTTGCGCTTGCGCCGATGGCGGGTATTACCGATGTGCCTTTTCGCACTTTGGCCTGGGAATTGGGTGCTGGATATATGGTCAGCGAAATGGTGACTTCAAAAGCTGAGCTATGGGAAACCGGTAAGAGCCGTTTGCGGCGTGTCCTGGTGCCTGGCGTAAATCCTAATGCTGTACAAATTGCCGGTCACGACCCGCGGGTCATGGCCGAGTCGGCCAAACGCCTGGTTGGTGAAGGCGTGGAAGTCATAGACATTAACTTTGGTTGCCCCGCTAAAAAAGTTTGTCGCAAAGCCGCTGGCTCTGCACTGCTGGGTGACATTGATAATATTGGCCGCATTGTTGAATTTGTTGCTAGCGCTGTAGATGTACCGGTTACTATTAAGACGCGAACCGGCCTGACTATTGATGATGAGGCGGGTGTGTTAGCCGCGTGTGTGGCCCAAGAAGCGGGTGCGCGCCTGGTGGTGATGCACGGCCGCAGCCGCGCCTGCCGTTTTAAAGGCCAGGCCAGCTACGAGAAAATACAGTTAGCTAAACAAAAACTGAATATTCCCTTACTAGTTAACGGTGATATAGACAGCTTAGCCAGTGCGCAAAAAGCCCGAGAGATAAGTGGTGCCGATGGCGTGATGATTGGTCGAGGCGCAGTTGGCCAGCCGTGGATTTTTGCAGAGTTGGCGGGTAAGCCGCCGCCTGATCGTCAGCAGCAACTAAATATTATGTTGCGCCACCTCAAATTAATGCATGAATTTTATGGCGCAGAACAAGGTATGCGGATTGCTCGTAAGCATATAGAAGCGTATCTAAACCGGTTAGGTGCGTCACATCTTTGCAGAGAATTCATGCCGTTAGATTCCGCCGACGCCCAAGTGGTTTGGCTGAGTTTACAAAGCACTGGTGCATTAGCCTTTGTCAGTAACGCTCATGTTGTTAATGAAGATCATAGTCAAATGACCTCAGCTGCCTAGAGACCTGGCTTTTTTGCAGGCAAGTTACTCAATCATATTGGAAATTTGGACATACAAAGTCCGAGATAATTATTGTCTTTATAGGAAGGAGAGATAAATGCCGTTACATATTCGTAGGGCACTGATTAGCGTATCGGATAAAAGTGGTTTAGCAGAGTTAGGCCAAGCCCTGGTTAAGGCAGATGTAGAGATTCTCTCAACCGGTGGTACGTACACTGCGCTGCAAAAAGCCGGTATCCCGGTGACTGAAGTTGCCTCGCATACAGGTTTCCCCGAAATGATGGACGGTCGTGTAAAAACATTGCACCCCAAAATTCATGGAGGCATTTTGGGGCGCCGTGGTATTGACGAAGAAGTAATGGCCGACAACGATATTAGTCCAATTGATTTGGTTGTGGTTAATCTTTATCCGTTTGCAGCGACTATTGCCAAGGACGACTGCACTGATGAATTGGCCATTGAGAACATTGATATCGGTGGTCCGACTATGGTGCGCGCAGCTGCAAAAAATCATGCCAGCGTACTCACAGTGGTTGATCCCGCGGACTATGCTCAGCTCAGTGAATACTTGGCTGCCAACACTATTGATGCAGCTATGTGTCGCAGCTTTGCTGTGAAAGCATTTCGGCACACTGCTCAATATGATGCGACGGTTGCCGGTTACCTTGGTTCTGAGGAGCTTTTGCCAGATTCGCTGACGCTCACTTTCGACAAGATGGACAACATGCGTTATGGCGAAAATCCGCATCAACAAGCGGCGTTTTATCGTGAGGTGAATCCTGCTAAATCTGGCCAGATCGCGTCCTACACACAGCTACAAGGGAAAGAGCTTTCCTACAATAATGTCGCCGACACAGATGCCGCACTTGAGTGCGTGAAAGTATTTGACCAACCTGCCTGTGTCATTGTGAAACATGCAAATCCATGCGGTGTAGGTATTGGTGCTGATTTGATGGAGGCTTATAACAAGGCTTTTACTACGGATCCTACTTCTGCTTTCGGCGGCATAATTGCATTCAATCGTCCTTTAACTGGCGAAGTACTAGCGCCTATTCTGCAACAACAATTTGTTGAGGTGGTGATAGCGCCTAGTGTAGATGAACATGCCATTGAGATTGCCAAGCAAAAGAAAAATGTACGCCTGCTATCTTGTGGGCCACTTGATGCCAGCCCGCGTGGCCGTGAGCTCAAGCGCGTAGGAGGCGGGTTACTGGTGCAAAGCGCCGATGAACTGTGCCTTGATGAAGACGCGCTGCGCGTGGTTTCTAAAGTTCAGCCTACCGCAGCCCAGATGCTCGATCTGCACTTTGCATGGAAAGTTGCTTGGTTTACCAAGTCGAACGCCATTGTTTACGCTCGCGATTTACAAACTATTGGCGTCGGTGCAGGGCAAATGAGTCGAGTGATCAGTGCCAAAATTGCAGGCCTGAAGGCAGCTGAAGAAGGCCTTGTGGTGCCTGGCTCGGTGATGGCGTCGGATGCATTTTTTCCATTCCGCGATGGCATAGACGCTGCGGCAGCAGCCGGCATTAGTGCAGTAATTCAGCCAGGTGGATCTATGCGCGACCAAGAAGTTATTGATGCCGCAGACGAACACGGCATTGCTATGGTCTTTACGGGCATAAGACATTTTAGACACTAAAAGCCCTAGTTTTTTAGACGGTAAGCCATTAAGTAGCTGATAGGTAGAAGGGTGAGACGATGAAAGTATTAGTCATTGGTTCCGGTGGACGTGAACATGCCTTGGCATGGAAGCTTGCACAAAGTGCTGGAGTAGATGAAGTGTTAGTCGCGCCGGGTAACGCCGGCTCTGACTTGGAGGCGGGCGTGCGCAATATAGATGTTGCAGCTACAGATATCCAAGGCTTGATGGCGTTGGCTCGCACAGAGCAAGTTGACTTCACTGTAGTGGGTCCGGAAGCGCCGCTGGTGTTAGGCGCTGTAGATCAATTCACTGCAGCCGGACTGCCTTGTTTTGGTCCTACTCAAGCGGCGGCGCAGTTAGAAGGTTCAAAAGCCTTTAGCAAAGATTTTATGCGTCGGCATAACATACCTACTGCCGCCTACGCCTCGTTTACCGATGTTGGTGATGCAACTAAATACATTAAAGAGCATGGCGCGCCCATTGTTGTGAAAGCCGATGGTCTAGCGGCGGGCAAAGGTGTGGTTGTGGCGCAAAATGAAGAAGAAGCGATTGCTGCGGTCGAGGATATGCTCAGCGGTAACGTTTTTGGTGAAGCCGGTCATAAAGTGGTTATTGAAGAATTTCTGCTGGGCGAAGAGGCTAGTTTCATTTGCTTATGCGATGGTGAAACCGCTGTGCCGTTTGCTTCTTCCCAAGATCACAAGGCCCGCGACGATGGTGATCGTGGACCCAATACTGGCGGTATGGGGGCTTATTCTCCTGCCCCGGTGGTCACCAGCGATGTTCATAAGCTGGCAATGGAGAAGGTGATTAAACCAACCTTGGCAGGCATGGCCGCTGACGGTATACCTTATGTTGGTTTCTTGTATGCCGGTTTGATGATTGATGTTGAGGGTCAGATTAAGGTTGTAGAGTTTAACTGTCGTTTTGGTGATCCAGAGGCGCAGCCGGTGATGATGCGTTTGCGCGCAGATTTATTGCAGTGCCTTATGTCGGCGGTGGCTGGCACGCTTACTGATGCAGTGTTAGATTTTGATCCGCGCATGGCGCTTGGTGTGGTTATGGCTGCTGGCGGATATCCTGGAGATTATGCAGGCGGCGATGAAATTACAGGCTTAGATAAAGATTTGTTAGACACTAAAGTTTTTCATGCCGGTACCCGAGACGCTGATGGTAAAGTTGTCACAGCAGGCGGGCGCGTGCTTTGCGTTGTAGGTTTAGGCGAGAGTGTGGAAATGGCACAGGCGCTAGCTTACGAGAGAGTCGATTTAATAGGTTGGCGGAACAGATATTTTCGCAAGGACATTGGCCACCGAGCAATAGGCCGCTGATCAGTGATTGATAGATCTTTGCTCAATGATTGATCAGCCTCTAAGGGTTGTCGTTAATCCGCTTTATAAAGGTAACTAATATGCGTAATTCTAATTCATTTGTTGATGACCTCATTGGAGGCATTGATAGAAGTTTGAAGACTCTAACAGGCGGTCACATTGGTACTCGTCCTAATCCTGGAGCAGACCAGCAAGAGCCTGAGTTGTCCGATGAAGAACGTAAGCATGTTGCTGGTTTGATGCGGGTGAATCATGCGGGCGAAATTTGTGCTCAAGCGTTGTACGAGGGCCAAGCTCTGACTGCTAAAACGGTGAGCGCCAAGGAATCTTTGTTGCATGCAGCGGAAGAAGAGCAAGACCATTTGTCATGGTGCCGTCAGCGCTTAGATCAGCTAGACGCTCGGCCCAGTATTTTTGATCCACTGTTCTACGGTACTTCATTTGCACTAGGTATGGGTGCCGGGTTATTGGGTGATCGTATTAGTCTTGGGTTTGTTGAGGCAACGGAAGATCAGGTGGTTAAGCATTTAGAAGAGCACTTAGCGACACTGCCAGAGCAAGACGGAAAAAGTCGTATGATTCTGGAAGAGATGCGCGCCGATGAGTCTCGACATGGTGCCAATGCCCTGGAGCAAGGCGGTAGCGTATTTCCCCAGCCCCTAAAAAATGTGATGAGTTTGGTTTCTAAAGCAATGACCCATACAACTTATCGAATCTAATTTTTCGTGTCTGCCACTTCGCCCCCGCCACTTTGGCGGGCGCCACAAGCAGGTGGTGAGGTTCTCGTTAAGGTCAGGCCGATGCTAGAGCTTGGCGACAATTTCAAATGAATGGCTAATTGCAACGCCGCCTTTTTCAAGCATGATGGATGCTGAGCAATACTTTTCTGCAGTTAAATCTATGGCTCGCTGTACCTTGCTTGGATCAATGCCTTCACCCACAACTGTGAAGTGAATTTCAATTTGCTGGAAAACGGCGGGAACGGTTTCTGCTCTTTTGGCGTTGAGGCTGACCTTCAGATCCTCTAAGGGTTGGCGGCTCTTCTTTAAAATATCTACTACGTCGTAAGCGGTGCAGCCGCCTAGACCCATGAGTATTAGCTCCATGGGTCGGCTGCCGAGATTTTCTCCCCCTGCTTCTTCTGGGCCGTCCATGGGTACTTGATGGCCGGAACTATTCCCAGCCTTAAAATGAACATTTCCGGCCCACTCTACGTTTACCTGCATTGAAATAGATCCTTCTTTTGCGGTCTTGATGAGATTTTCAGTGTCTATATTGTACTCGGGGATTTGCTTTGATTCTTTGCAAATAAAAAATTAGTGGGTAATGAAAATGGCTATAAACGGAATGTCAGTATCCTTAGCTTTGTCGCTCAAATGCATATATTAGCTCGTCAATCCATATTAGTTAGTTGCCTCTAAGTGCCCGACCATAGCTGAAATACAACCGATTGTGGCGCCAAAGCCTTCACTTATCGGGCGCCTGGTGTTTCATGCACCAGTCCTTAGCATCTAGTACTCAAGCCGTCTTTTTGCCGTAATAGGAACAGATCAAAAAATGTCTACTCATACTCAACAAAGATCGATATCAAAGTTGGCTGTCTGTAATACGAAGAGCCCGAGGCGAGTTAACGACTTTGCGCGAGGCACTATTATGGCCAAGGCTCTTCTTAACGCTTTTCAGTTTTCGAAGAGAAAGTCCGCGATACCAGTGGTTCAGGCAAAACCCAGCAAGCCAGTGGTGAAGAGATAAAATTAGGCCAGTCCGTTAACCAGTTCAAGTCGCTCCAGGAAAATAGCAGCTCAAAACTCAGCGGTACTTTAGATATTACTGCCGTGTTGTCCAAGGTTGCCGGCTCTCCCATTAATATTTCATGTTTGTCTGTATTTGGCGATATCAGCGCGCCAGCTATAGCGGAGCTCTTACGCACAGCATCGTTTACAAAAATCCGCGCTAAAAGCGTTGTTTATAGAGAAGGCCAAATCGCTCATATCATTAGCTACTTCTTGGAGGGCTCCCCCACCGCATATCGTTACAGCCTTGATGGGCGCGAATTGGTTCTCGATCATTTGGGTCGCGGAGACTTTGTCGGCGAAGTACCTATGCTGCTTGAAAATAGCGAGTTTAAGGCTACATTCAAAACTAGAGATGAATGTAAGATAGCTAAGATAACGGTGAAAGATTTTCAAAGTATTTGCCAACGTCATCCCGAATGCCTAGTTAGGGTGGCAACTAAATTAGCCCAACGACTTAACTTTAGTGACGACAGAATCCACGATTTAGTTTTTGGCGATGTTACCGGTCGTGTCGAAAACGCATTGAATTATCTGGCCAGTAGCCCGGCGGCAATTACTCCCCCTAATGGCATGCAAGTACGCATCACGCGCCAAGAGGTTGGTAGTCTGGTGGGTTGTTCTCGGGAGATGGTGGGTAGGGCCATCAAAGAACTCTCATCAGCAAATAGAATTTCCGTAGATGGGAAAAAACGCCTGATCCAGTAGCCGCTGCCATGCCTAATGTTTATGCATAGAACAAATTCTGCAAGGCGAGCCCTGGATTTTCTTCACGCATAAACGCCTCCCCAACTAGGAAGCAGTAAATTCCATTACTGTTCATTAATGTCACGTCTGCTGCCGTAGAAATACCGCTTTCGGTGACTACGGTTACATTTGCCGGTATTTTTTTAAGCAAATCAATGGTTGTGTTCAGGCTGGTAGTAAAATTCTTTAGGTCACGGTTGTTGATACCAATAAGCGAGGGCGCTAATTGTAATGCTCTATCTAGTTCTTCGCCGTCGTGAACTTCTATGAGTACGTCTAGACCTATGTTTGTTGCAAGTTCATAAAGCGCTTTTAGCTTTTCCTGGTCTAGGGCGCTGACAATGAGCAAGATGCAGTCTGCACCCAGTGCGCGTGCTTCGTAAACTTGGTAGGCGTCTACAGTGAAATCCTTGCGGATGATGGGTAAATCTATGCAGGCTCTGACAGCTTTGAGATAGTTATCTGAGCCGTGAAAGTATTGTTCGTCTGTTAGTACTGACAAGCAGGTAGCGTTGTATTCTGCGTAACTCTTGGCAATAGCTGCGGGGTCGAAATTTTCTCTTATCACGCCTTTGCTTGGTGAGGCTTTCTTGATCTCCGCAATCACGCCTGGTTTTTTTGCTAAGGCTCGCTTGTGCAACGCGTCAATAAACCCACCTTTCGGCGTGATCTCTTGGGCAATTTCAATAAGTGCGTCTAATGAACATTGAGCTTTGCGAATTGCCAATTCCTCATGTTTTGTTTGGATAATCTGCTCGAGGATATTGCTCATAGGATATTTTCTTTTTTCTAGTCGGTATTGAGAGTTAGGCGTTTCAGCTTGGGTTAAGGGCTATTTAGCGTTCGCTAACTGCCTTTACCAATCAGGCCTTTTGCATCATTTTGGTTACGCGAATCAACTCATTGAATCGCTCGTTGGCCAGACCTGTTGAAATGGCATCTTGGGCCATTGCAATGCCGTTGGCTAAACTGGTTGCCACGCCTGAAGCATAAATGGAAGCGCCGGCATTGAGACTGACAATATCTGCAGCCGCGCTTGTGTCATCGGTCATTGATTGTTTGATCAGCGCCAAACTTGACTCTGTAGAAGTAGCTACTAGCACGCTCAGTTCAGCGGTGCTGCGCGGGCTAAAGCCAAACTGCCGCGGGGTAATTTCATACTGGCTAATGACACCGTCTTTTAGTTCTACAACATTTGTGGGTGCATCTAGGCGTATTTCATCTAGGCCTTGGCTATGCACGATCAGAGCGTGCTCCGAACCCAGCAGCTTTAGTACCTGGGCCATCTTGTATTGCCAGTCTTGGCTAAACACACCAATGACTTGTCTCTTTGCACCAGCGGGATTGGTCATGGGACCCAATACATTCATAATGGTGCGAATGCCGATTTCTTGGCGAATGGGGCCGGCAAATCGCATGGCGCTATGATGGGCCGGTGCAAACATAAAACCTATGCCGACCTCTTCTATGCAGGTAGTAATTTGTTCAACGGTTAAATTGAGATCTACGCCTGCGGCCTCCAGTACATCAGCGCTGCCGCTGAAGCTGGTCATTTTTCTGTTGCCGTGTTTGGCCACGCTGGCGCCGGTTGCCGCAGTCACAAATGCCGCTGCCGTTGAGATATTAAATAACTTTGTACCGCTGCCGCCGGTACCACAGGTATCAACCAAATGATCTGCTTTAACTGTCACCTTGCTTGCAAGTGCCCGCATAGTCGTAGTTGCCCCGGCGATTTCTTCAGGGGTCTCGCCCTTTACGCGCAGCGCCGCTAGGATGGCACCAATTTGTCCAGCTGTGGCCTCTCCTGACATGATTTGGTGGAAGACTTTGGCAGTATCGTCTCGGCTAAGGTTGTGACCTCCGACAATTTTTTCGAGTGCTGTAGGTATATCCATAGTAGGTAGCTTGCCTTTTTTTCTTAGCCTTTGAGGAAATTGTTCAGCAGGTCATAACCGTGCTCGGTGAGAATAGACTCTGGGTGAAACTGCACACCTTCAATACCTAATTTACGGTGTCGCAAACCCATGATCTCGTCCATCTCGCCGTCTTTCTCTGTCCAAGCTGTAATTTCGAGCGTGCTTGGCAAGGTGGCTTTATCCACTACTAAAGAGTGATAGCGGGTGGCTTCAAAGGGTTGCTTTAGACCTGCAAAAACGCCTTCGCCGTTATGATGTATTGCTGAGGTTTTGCCATGCATAACACTGCCTGCGCGGCCAATGGTGCCGCCAAAGCTTTGCCCTATACTTTGATGTCCAAGGCAGATGCCCAGGATAGGAATTTTGCCAGCAAAGTGATCTACCGTTTCAAGTGATATACCTGCCTCGTTGGGTGTACAGGGTCCGGGAGAGATTACAATTTTCTCCGGGGCCATAGTCTCTATTTCTGTAATAGTAATTTCGTCATTGCGCCTAACCTCAACTTCAGCGCCAAGTTCCAATAAATATTGCACGATGTTGTAGGTAAAAGAGTCGTAGTTATCAATCATTAAAATCATGCTAGGTCTCCCTTTTGCAGAGTAGCTGGTTGAAGTAGCTGTATGGGGTTTAGGGTGGCAATTAGGGGGCTGGGTTGATGAGCTTATTTTCAGCCATTGCCGCCGCACGAAATATCGCCCGGCCTTTATTCAGACTTTCTTTCCATTCTAAGCGCGGTATGGAGTCGTGGACGATACCGCCGCCAGCTTCTATATAGAGTTTGCCGTCTTTCACTACTGCGGTGCGAATGGCGATAGCCGTGTCCATATTGCCATTCCACGCCAGGTAGCCTACTGCGCCGCCGTAGATGCCGCGTTTAACCGGCTCTAGTTCGTCAATAATCTCCATTGCTCTGACCTTGGGTGCACCAGATAAAGTGCCGACGGGCAGTGTTGCTCGCAGCACATCCATTGCGCTCTTACCCGGCTTCAGCATGCCCTCCACGTTGGAACAAATGTGCATAACGTGGGAGTAGCGTTCGATCATAAATTTTTCGGTGACTGTGACAGTGCCTGGTTGCGCTACTCGACCGACATCGTTTCGACCCAGGTCGATGAGCATTAGGTGCTCGGCAATTTCTTTGGGGTCGTTTTTTAGCTCTTCTTCAAGGGCCAAGTCTTCGGCTTCTGTGTGGCCGCGTCTACGCGTTCCAGCTAACGGACGATTTGTGACTTTGCCATCTTCCAAGCGCGCCAATATTTCTGGCGATGAGCTGACTATTTCGAAGTTGTCCAAATCCATAAAGTACATATAAGGCGAAGGGTTGAGGCTGCGAAGGGCGCGATACAGGTTGATAGAAGGTGCCTGAAACGGAATGCTCATACGCTGGGCTAAGACCACCTGCATAATGTCGCCGTCCATGGTGTATTCACGGATTTTCTCAACGGCGGCCTTAAATGCTTCTTCGCCAAACTCGGAGACGAAGTCGCTTTCTACAATCACCTGATTGGCGCTGCCGTGTTCGATGCCAGTCACCGGCAATGACAGCGATTCCGCCCGTGCGCTGAGTTTGGTCTGCATGTCGTCAATGCTGCTGGGGACATCTGGATCTACCAAGCTGATCATTTGCATTCGACCTTTGAGGTTATCGAATACCACAACTTCTTCGCTGACCATCAAAACGATGTCAGGCGTGTTCAGCGTATCTTTAGGGGTGCTATTGGCCAGCTTTTTTTCAACATAGCGAACGGTATCGTAGCCAAAGTAACCGACTAAACCGCCAAAGAATCTGGGTAGTCCTTCTGTTTCTGTCACATTGAAGCGCGCTTGAAATGCCTCAATGAACGTTAACGGGTCATCGCTTTCAACAGACTCAACGACTTCTTTATCTGTGATGACTTCAATCTTGTTGCCGTGCACTTTTATGATGGTACGCGCCGGCAGGCCGATGATGGAATAGCGCCCCCATTTCTCGCCGCCTTGGGCAGACTCTAGAAGATAAGAGTAAGGGCCTTTGGCAAGTTTCAGATAAACAGATAACGGTGTATCGAGATCAGCTAGGGTTTCGTGAACAACAGGGACACGATTGTAGACAGGTAAAGTAGTATTCATGGTTAGCCTTCAACATAAAATTTTGACAAAAAAGAGACGGGCAAGAGCATAGCGCCAGCCAATAAGTGGGTTAGCGTCGCCAACGCCCTTGTAACGGAGGGGTTCCGTTATTTCCGTCTTTTATGTCGTAACACGGCATCGCCACGTCCAAAAGTTTTGTGCAGGGGAGAAGGCTACCACGCAAAATTGGCGTTTTGGAAGGCTGGAGTTCTTGTTGGCAGTAAAAAGCCGACGATTACTGAAAAAAAGCCCCAAAAACGCGAGCAAAGTAAAAAGAACGCTAAAACAGAGCTTGTCAAAGCAACTCTTTTATACTGTCTACGACCTTATCTGGGTTCAAGCTGGCAACGTCTACGCCGTGGTTGTAGCCGTCGCGCAAACACACCACATCGACATGAGCCGCCCGGGCTGCACCTATGTCGGCGTCCGAGTCGCCAATCATCAGGGCTTGCTCAGGGGCCACTTTGAAAAAATCGAGCACGTGTTGAATTGGGTCCGGCGCAGGTTTGGGTTTGGCTGTTGTATCGCCGCAAACAATCAAATCAAAGTGGGCCTTTAGGTTTAATGCAGTGAGCAAAGGCAGGCTGAGCTCGGTGAGCTTGTTGGTGACAATAGCCAGGCGCGCACCGCGCTGCTTCAGTTCTAGCAGCGTTGCCATGGTGTTTGGATACAGCTGGCTATGATCAGCAATATGCTCAACGTAATAGCTGAGAAATGGTCCAAGTAATTGGTCTATTAGCCGATCTTCCGGCCGCATTTTCTGATGCAGTAGTGCCTGACGCACCAGCGTTCGTGAGCCATGCCCGATCCAATGACGGACTAAGTTCAAAGAAACGACGGGTAAAAACGCCTGTTGAAGGCTGTAGTTTAGTGCAGCGCCAATGTCAGGCGCAGAGTCAACCAAGGTGCCGTCGAGGTCAAAAAGGTAAGCTTCGTAATGGGTTTTCATGAGCAGTTGACGCAGTTAAGCGGTCGCTCCGGTAATTTCAGCGCGCATGGCGGTAATGGTTTGCGCATAATCTTCAGCGCCAAAAATAGCCGTTCCAGCAACAAATGTATCGGCTCCGGCTTTGGCTGCAGCGCCAATATTTTCGATCTTAATGCCGCCATCTACTTGCAGGCGAATAGCGCGACCACTGGCGTCAATTTGCTCGCGCGCGTTGGCCAGTTTGCTCAAGCTGGAGGGAATAAATGATTGTCCTCCAAAGCCTGGGTTTACCGACATGATGAGCACCAAATCAACAATGTCGATAACCTCTGCCAGCACATCCATCGGCGTTGCAGGGTTAAATACTAATCCTGCTTTGGCGCCACTTTCGTGGATCATTGATAAAGTTTTATGCAGGTGCTCGGTAGATTCCGGGTGCACGGTAATGTAGTCGGCTCCGGCGCTGAGAAAATCTTCCACTAACCTATCTACCGGTTTCACCATTAGGTGCACGTCTATGCAGGCGTCTATGCCAGCTTTGCGCAAAGAACTCAGCACCAATGGCCCAATAGATAAATTGGGTACGTAGTGGTTGTCCATTACGTCAAAATGAATGGTGTCTGCGCCTGCGGTTAAGACATTGCGAACTTCATCGCCTAAGCGAGTGAAGTCAGCGGCTAAAATAGAAGGGCAAATCCAATGACTCATAGTTGTTTTACAGTCGCTTTGTCGCGTAAAAAGCAATTCTAACTTAGCGGCGGCGGATTACCTCACTTTTTCAGAGTAATTTGCAGCAACTATGCTAGCTGCCGTTAACTTTCTGGTAATCACCTAGAGTCCCTATATCTGACCACTGGCTGCGATGGATTTGAGCAGACAATTGACCTTGCTCAATGGCCTCGAACATCAGGTCACGGCTTGAGAAGGCACCTACTGGGCTGTTGGCAAATATGCGCCGAGAAAATATTGAGATGCCACAGTAAACAAAGTCGTCGCCTCGTTTAGTCACTCGCCCTTGGCTGTATTCAAAATCGCCGCGCTCCCGAGTCTTTGGTGTGGGCGTTAAAACAAGGTGGGCAGTATCGTTGGGCGCCAAATTGTTGGGTAGGCTGCTGAAATCAAAGTCGGTATAGATGTCGCCGTTACACACAATAAATTCCTCCTCTTCTAAAAGAGGCAGTGCATTTTTAATGCCGCCGCCGGTTTCTAATAAGGACTGTTCATGGCTATAGGCTATTTGCATGCCAAACTTTTCGCCGTTGCCCAGCGCGTGCTCTATTAGATCTCCGAGGTGATAAAGGTTGATGATCACATGAGTGATGTTTGCTGCGCGCAATTGCTGCAATTGGCGCACTATCAGCGGTTGACCGTTGATCGGTAGCAAAGGTTTTGGTGTGGTGTCAGTGAGTGGCGCTAGGCGAGCGCCTCGGCCTGCGGCCAAAATGATTGCTTTCATATGTGCGTCAAGGCCTGACAGTTTTTCATCGGCGCTTGTAAACTTTGGAAGAATTGCGCTAAATCTTGGGTTTCGCTGTAACCGGTTGCGACACCAGCTAGATGCTTCATTACCGTGGGTATGTGTTCTAGGTGGCTAGACTTGCCGTCACGCAAATGTAGACGAGCGAATATGCCTACTGCCTTTATCTGTCGTTGCATGGCGGTGAAGTCGAACCAGGTTTTAATTTTTGCGTGGTCGCTTGTTGCATCGTAATTGTATTGCGCAAACAAGGGACTGGCGTTTACGTAGTGCCCAAGCAATGTATCAATGTCTTGTTCTGAAAATGTGTAATAACAATCGCGCAGCAACGATGCGGGGTCGTAGAGTGCCGGGCCAATAAGCGCATCTTGGAAATCTACAATACCTATCTTGGGCTGTTGGCCTGAATGATTATTTTGATAAAGCAAATTACGGCTGTGGTAGTCGCGATGCACGCAAGCCTGGGGCTGCTCTAACATGGCGTTAACCAATAATTGTTTTGCCGTCGCTAAAAGTTCAAGTTGCTCGCGGGCGATCTGAGCGCCGAGTAACTTGTCTACAAACCACTCGCCAAAGAGATCAAACTCCATTTCCATGCGCGCTTGGTCGTAGCTGGGTATTAGCTCGCTGCGCATTGGTTGTAGCTGCTGCAACGTATCAAGGGCAGATTTCACTGCTTCCTCAGCCAGTGGATGCGCCGTAGAATTTGCCTGCAGATCAGTTGCTACTGGTGTTGTTGGGTAAAGGTCTTCTAAATGGGCGCTACCAAGGTCCTGCATTAGAAAGTACCCCAATGCCAAATCCTTATGGATGATCTGGGGCACGCCAAGGCCATTGGTGTGGAATAGTTCGGCCAGCGCAAGAAATTGGTCGTTATTTTCTAATTCAGGGGGGCTCGACATGGCAACCCAACTGGTCGGTGTATCACCAACAGTGCGATAAAAAATTCTGTGGCTGGCTTCTACTCTGAGTGAGAGTAAGCTGATCTGAGCGCCTGTGACTTCTCTGCACCAAGCTAGGATTGTTTTTTTAGAGTTTTTCACGTGAGTATTATAACCGGGGAGACAATTCTTTTATCATGTACAACATGAAATATACCTTGATAGCTCTGCTGGTCTCTAGCGCAATATGTCCACTCGGCCTGCAGGCCCAAATATCGGGTGCTGAAGCTTGTGATTCTACAGCCGTGAATAGTTGCGATGGGTCAGCATCTGCGACTGGCGCTAAGACTAATACGGATGTTCCAGCGCAGGCCCAGCCGACAACTTTTTCGTTGTTCAACGATTTGGCCGCCGCGTACTACGTGCCATCGATATTAACATCCGGTGAACCTGCTCTCGGAGTCAATCAGTGTGCTGGTGCCTATCAGCTTGCAGCGCTAGACATGCCGTCTGCTGTCTCAGGCACTTCAGGTGAATCGGGTAAATTCAGCGACCAAGAGTTTCTTCGCGCAAATTTGGATCAGTTGTCTGGTCAAGTAGGTGGTGATTTACGCTTGGAGGGCAACGTCAGTATAGCGTTGGGCCAGCGTAGACTTGCTACTAGCCTTGCAGAAATGGACTTGCCCAGCCAGCGACTATCTTTTCCCCAAGGTGTCCGTATTAGCCAACCGAACCTGGTTATTCAGGGTGACCGAGCCCAGTTGACTGCGGCAACCGGCGCAGTGGAAGTAGAAGGCGTGCAGATGTTACTTGCAGATGTTGGTTTGCGTGGCCGGGGTGCCAGCATGTCCCAATCTGCCGACGGCAGCATGCTGCTTAAGCAAGGCGAATTTACTCGCTGCGAGCCCAATAATAATGGCTGGTCGTTAACGGCAAAATCGCTAGAGATAAAAGATGGAGACGTCTTTGCCACTACTAAAGGCACTGTGCTCAAGATTAAATCGGTGCCTGTATTTTATGCGCCGTATTTACGCGTGCCGGTAAACGATCAGCGGCAAGCGGGCCTGCTTACGCCAGCAATTGGTTATTCTAGCGAAGACGGTTTGGATTTGGCCCTACCTTATTACTTGAACTTAGCGCCCAATTTGGATGCCACCATAGTGCCTCGGGTGGTGACCCAAAGGGGTGTAGGGCTCGAGGGCGAGCTGCGCTATTTGTCGCCAAGGCAGCAAAGCGCTATAGATTTAGCCCTATTGCCTCGTGACGATTTGTACAACGGTGTATTTGACCGGCGCACTTTTCAGGCTTTGAAAAATCGACAAGGCGGGGCTGCCAACTTGCCGAGCAATTTTGCGCCGGTAGATCGCTGGCTGGCAGCAGTAGATCATTTTGGCCAATTTGGTCAGGTGCAAACCCGCGTAGATTTTTCTCGGGTCAGCGATAGGGACTATTTTCGTGATATTGATTCTAATCTTGGCGTAAGTAACCCCATTGATTTACAGCGGCTTGCTGAAGTGGCCTTCGTTTCACCCAAATTACAGGTGCGTCTTTTGAGCCAAGGGTTCCAGCGGTTAGATGAGCTGAACACCGAAAGCTATGAGCGCGCGCCGCAACTGCTACTGAATTATCAATCGCCTATCGGTAGCTCTATTGCAATATTTGGCCTGAATGCTCAATGGGCGGATTTTAAGCGCAATACAACAGGATTGAGTGGGCTGACCTCAGCTGAGGGAAGTCGTCTGCACATTGAACCCAGTGTGCGCGTTGGTCAGCATAAGTCTGCGGGTTTTTGGGCCGCGCAAGCAGGCTATAGGTACAGTCAGTACCAGCTTGATTATGCAGATTCAGTATTTGCTGGGACTGTTGCAGATATTGACCCTAGCCGTGAAGTAGCTTACTTAAGCGTGGATGCAGGTTTGTTTTTTGACCGGCAATTTAGTTTTGCCGGCCTGACGGGCACGCAAACTTTAGAGCCGCGCATTTATTACTTACGACAAGGCTATGAAGATCAGGATGCGCTGCCCATTTTTGACTCCACCTCTATTGCTTTAGATTATGCTCAGTTGTTCCGTGGCAACCGCTTTGTCGGCCTAGATAGAATTGGCGATGCTGATCAAATTACTTTGGGCGTTACTTCAAGATTTTTGTCGGCGCTAGATGGCCGCGAGTTGTTTAGCGTCAGTCTTGGTCAAATTGAACAATTCTCAGATCCTCGAGTATTGATAGCTAATAACCAGCTTGCCAATAGCCTGCCCGAATCATCTGCCCTTGCTGGAGAGATATCTGCACACTTAAGCCCGCACTGGCAAGTGATCGCTAATGAGGTTTGGGACTACGAGCAAAGTCAGTGGCAAGAACTAGGCGCAACGGTGCGTTACCGAGGCGATAATAAGCACCTGTTTAATGTGGGCTTTCGTCGACGTGCTCAATATGACATTGAACAAGCGGAGCTGTCGTTTTATTGGCCGATTAGTCAAAAGCTAGGTGTTATGGCGCGTTGGCATTACGATGTTAGTGACGATCGAACTGTTGAAGGCTTTGGGGGTTTAGAATATGACGACTGTTGCTTACGTGCACGACTCATGGTGCGCCAATATTTAGATAACCCGGTCTTTACCGGCCAGTTTCAACAGCGCAATCAGGCAGCCTTTGCGGGTAACGACTTTTTACGTAAAGACAGGAGCATATATCTGCAAGTTGTGTTTAAAGGCTTAGCTGGCTTCGGTAATAAAGTTGATAGAATTTTGGAGCGCGGTGTTCGCGGCTATAGACCCGTTTCTCAATGAGCGTTATAAGGGTGGCGAGAAACGAGTGCGCCAGCCAAGCTTTGGGCTTTTTTTTGGTTTGGGTTGGAAAAAGCGGCAACATAGCTGGGCGTAGCTGAGTAAAATTAGGCAAAATCAGTAATTGGCTATGCAGCCATTGTTGAATTTCATTAGATGATTAAATAAACGGATGGGCAGAATGAACTATCGCAACGTAATTGGAATTCTTTCATTGAGCATGCTTGCTATTGCTCCGCTAAGCATGACTTTTGCCGCCTATGAAAAATTAGAAGCCATTGTCGCCGTTGTTGATGACGATGTAGTGCTGGTGAGCGAGTTGGTCGACCGCTTGCAGGCGGTGCGTAAGTCAATGACCGCCAATGGGGTTGCGCCACCGCCTAACGACATTCTGGTTAGCCAAATCATGGAGCGTCTGATTATTGAGAATATTCAAAAGCAAGAGGCCGAGCGTAGAGGCGTCACCATAGATGATGAAACGCTTACCAGCGCGGTGGCTCAATTTGCTCAGAACAACAATATGACCCTGCAAGATTTTCAAGTGCAGTTGGCAGCGGACGGCAACAGCTTTCGTCAGTTCCGTGAAGACATAAGGTCCGAAATGGTCATCTCGCGACTACAGCGCGCTATGATTAATCGTCGTATTTCTATCAGCGATCAAGACATTCAGGGGCTTCTGAACTCACCGTTTTATAAGCAGCTATTTTCCGACGAGTATCGCGTTGGACATATCATGATTAGTCTCGACGATGAAGCATCGTCAGAGATTGTTAAGCAAGCCGTTGAGTCTGCCAACGACATGGTTGCAGATTTGCGTGGTGGCGAAGATTTTGCCCAAACAGCCATCGCGAGATCTTCTGCCAGTTCAGCTTTGGAAGGTGGTGACTTAGGTTGGCGTAAAGCCGGCGAGTTGCCCACGTTATTTACTGAGGCAGTTTTAGACATGCAGCTGGGTGACGTTTCGGATCCCATTGTTAGTGGCAGTACGGTCCATGTCATTAAACTGCTAGAGCAGCGTGGTGCAGGGACCGAGCGCTTAGATCAAACTAAGGTCAGACATATTTTGCTGCGGCCTTCAGAAATCCGCACGCTACAAGAAGCAGAGGTTATTGCCAACGAAGTGCGTGAGAAATTAGTGGAGGGTGGCGATTTTGCAACGCTAGCAAAAGAGTATTCAGAAGACCCGGGCAGTGCACTCAATGGCGGCGACTTGGGTTGGGCCACACCAGACCAGTTTGTTGGAATTTTTGCCCAGGTCATGGACGAGACTGCTATTGGCGACATTAGCGAGGCGTTTGAAAGCCAGTATGGCTGGCATATTCTTACCGTTGAAGGTCGCCGCGAAGAAGACATGAGTGAAGACGCCAGACGTAACATGGCCGTAGATTTGCTGCACAGACGACGTTTTGAAGAAGAGCGTCAGGAGTGGTTGAAAGAGATCCGAGACGAAGCCTTTGTTGAAGTGCGCCTGTAGCATTTTCACCAAGACACACACTCGTAATATGATTGCTATCACCCCTGGGGAGCCTGCGGGTATAGGGCCAGACTTGGTTGTTCAAGCTGCTCAGTGCGAACGCCAAGTGCCGTGGTTAGTGATAGCGGATAAAGACATGTTGGCTGCTCGCGCCCTGCAGCTAAATCTTCCATTGAGCCTAGACGAAAACCTACAAAGTCCTACTGTGCAGCCCGGTCATATAACTGTTTTGCATACGCCTTTAGCTCGTGCGGTAATTGCTGGTAAGTTAGATACAGCAAATGTACCGGGGGTGTTGGCGGCACTTGATGCGGCGATAGCCGGATGTATGGGAGGTGACTTCTCCGCGATACTGACGGGTCCAATGCAAAAGTCAGTGGTTAACGATGCAGGCATAGCCTTTAGTGGGCATACCGAATATCTCGCTGAAAAGGCCGGTGTAGATGATGTTGTCATGTTGTTAATGACAAAAGCTATGCGCGTTGCATTGGCAACGACTCACTTACCCTTGGCGCAAGTCTCGAACGCGTTAACACAGCCTCTTTTGGAACGTCGGTTACACATATTGAATAACGCATTACGTCAGCAATTTGCTGTAGCTCAGCCGCGTATATTGGTGGCTGGTTTGAACCCTCATGCAGGGGAAGGCGGGCATTTGGGGACGGAAGAGATAGATGTTATTACACCGGTATGTGAGCGCATGCGTAACCAAGGTATTAACCTTATTGGGCCGTTACCAGCAGATACGCTGTTTACGCCAAAGTATCTAAAACAAGCAGACGCTGTAATGTCCATGTTCCATGATCAAGGTTTACCAGTCTTGAAATATTCCGGGTTTGGCGAAGCGGTCAACGTTACGTTGGGCCTGCCTTTTATCCGAACCTCGGTAGATCACGGTACCGCCTTAGATATAGCTGGGTCGGGCAAAGCAGATATGGGCAGTCTTTTGGCTGCCCTTGAGGTGGCGTCTGAGCTGACTTCGAATAAGGAAATTAATGCGCCCTCGTAAACGCTTTGGACAACACTTCTTGCATGATCAAGGTGTGTTGCAAGGTATGGCTGATGCCATCCGACTTAAAACTGGCGATAGAGTTTTAGAAATTGGCCCTGGACAGGGGGCGCTAACAGATTATTTATATGCTGATGAAGGTATGCACTACTTGGCGGTTGAAATTGATCGCGATTTGGCGCCACTACTGCCCAAGCGTTACCCAAATATTAATGTCCTAAATCAAGACATTCTCAGGGTAAACCTGAACGAAGTTTTCGCCGGAGACGGTGTGATTGATGGCCCGCCTTGGCGAGTTGTAGGTAACTTACCATATAACATTTCGTCGCCTCTGACCGTTAAGTTGATTGATCATGTTCTGGCAGCCCCAGGCACTATTGGCGATATGCACTTTATGTTGCAAAAGGAAATGGCCAGCCGGTTAAGTGCTATTCCCGGCACCAAAGCGTGGGGTCGGCTCAGCGTTATGATTCAAGTCACCGCAAGGGTCGATTACTTGTTTGATGTTGGCCCGGAGAGTTTTACACCGCCGCCGAAAGTAGATTCTTCTGTAATTCGTATCACCCCTATTGCCAATGCACATTTGCCGGTTGCTCGGCAAAACTTGGATCTGGTGCTGAGAATGGCCTTTTCTGCGCGCCGTAAAAGGCTCTCAAATGCACTCAAAAATTTGGCAATTGATTGGGACGCAGTGGAAGTTGAGCCAGGCTTACGTGCTGACGATGTAACCACCGAGCAGTTCATTCAATTGGCTCAGTGGACGGCAGCTAACCCGGTGGAAAGCTGAAGCTTAAAGACTGGTTGATAGCGTGTAAGTGCGGGCGCGGCTTTTTCTTGCCGTGACCGATGAAAAAAATATAAGTTAATGCAATTATAGGTTGGGAAGTTTCTGTGGAAAAGCATATTCAAGTCAGTGTTGAGTCCCAATATTTAGCAGACCAATCAGATCCTGAAGCCCAGCGCTTTGTTTTTGGTTATACCATCACCATTAAAAATAATACTCAGCAGGCCAGCCAGCTGCTCAATCGGCACTGGGTTATTACCGATGGTCAGGGTGAAGTAGAAGAAGTTAAAGGGCCGGGTGTTATTGGCCAGCAACCTTGGTTGAAACCTGGAGAAGGGTTTCGTTACTCAAGCGGTGCCATCCTCAAGACTCCAGTAGGTTCTATGCACGGCTCTTACGAATTTCAAACTGACGATGGTGAAACAATGGATGTGCCTATTCCCATCTTTTCGCTGTTGGTTCCCAACGCCTTACATTAGCAGTAGGTGACATGGCAACTTATGCAATAGGAGACATTCAGGGCTGCCTTCGAGAGTTCGATAGCCTGCTAGAAAAGTTAAACTTTTCTGCGCTTGATGAGCTTTGGTTGGTTGGGGATTTGATTAATCGTGGCCCTCAATCCCTCCAGTTATTACGCCGTGTTAAGACTCTTTCTAGCCAGTGCAAAATAGTATTGGGCAACCATGATTTGCATTTTTTGGCGATTTTATTTGGCGGTCATAAGGCTGGAGCTAAAGACACTTTTGAAGATTTACTGCAGGCCCCAGATGTTCACGAGATTGGTCATTGGCTGCGCAAGCAAAAGCTTATCCACCATGCTAGCGGCCATATTATGGTTCATGCAGGTATCCCGGCATTTTGGAATAGCTCTCAAGCGTTAAAGTATGCGGCGGAAGTGGAGGCTGTTATAGGCCAAGCTGATGTGCAAGCCAACTTGCAAGCAAATGACTTGGACCAGCTAGGTTACGAGGAATTTTTTGCCAAAATGTACGGCAATCAGCCGCCTCAGTGGGATGAGTCATTAAGCGGTATGGATCGCCTGCGAATTATCACCAATTACTTTACGCGTATGCGCTATGTCGACGCTGCTTGTACGATGAATTTTGCTGAAAAAGGTGGCATAAAAAATACACCTGTTGGCTTTATGCCGTGGTTTGAGCAAGCGCCGGGACAAGAAGGGCGAGAAAGACAAGAAAGAGCTGAAACAATTCTTTTTGGTCATTGGGCTTCACTGAATGGCGTAACCCATTCTGCCAAGCACATTGCACTGGATACGGGTTGCGTTTGGGGGCGGTCCTTAACCGCTTATTGTTTGGAGACTGGAGCGGTTACGCGCCAGCCAGCCTGTTAGTTTGCGCGCTTGCCAAAAGCCCATTTTCTATATGCCGTAACTTGCCGCTATCTTGTAAACTCTTGCTATGGAAAATATTCAGAGTCATATAGTTGGTGGTGCAGTGCGAGATGAACTTCTTGGACGTACGCCAGGAGATCGTGATTGGGTTGTGGTTGGCAGTACGCCAGAGCAACTCATCGCTTTGGGTTTTGTCCAGATTGGTCGAGATTTTCCAGTATTTTTGCATCCCGAAAGCAAAGAGGAATATGCCTTAGCTAGAACCGAACGTAAGCGTGGCCAAGGACACTCTGGCTTCCAAGTTGATGCCAGTCCGATAGTCACGTTGGAAGAAGATTTGCTGCGACGTGATCTGACAATCAATGCCATAGCAAAGGCGTCAGATGGCACCTTAATAGACCCTTACAACGGTCAAGTAGATTTGCGCGCAAAGGTTCTGCGTCACGTTTCGCCTGCCTTCGCCGAGGACCCTCTGCGAGTATTCCGTGTGGCCAGATTTGCCGCCATGCTGACAGATTTTGACGTTGCTGAAGAAACTATGGCGCTGATGCGCGACATGTCTACCAGCGGCGAATTGAAGACATTATCAGCAGAGCGGGTATGGCAAGAGATGTCAAAAGCCCTTGCGGCGCGTAATCCTAAGCGATTTTTTCAGGTGTTAAACGACTGCGGTGGATTGCATGACTGGCTGCCCGAGTTGTTGGGAATTTGGCCCCAAAGTAGCAACCTGGGTGACTCACCGGCCGAGACTTTTGCACATCTACCCTTAACTGAAGAAAATTATCGTGCATTAACAGAGCGCCTACGGGTGCCGAATAGTTACATTCAGCTTGCCGTGGATCGTTGTCAACACTTGCAGGCGCTTACGCATTTTCGTGAAACGCCAGTGGCATCACTCTATAGCAGCTTGGTGTCTCTGCAGGTGCTGCACTCGCAAGAGCGTTTGCTCGCGGTATTGAATTTATTGCCGGATCTAAAACAAAGACAGGTATTGATTGCACAGTTGGTGCCTATTGCAGAAAGTTTAAAAACGGTTGAGATGACCTCTGACGAAAAAGTAGGCCTTCAGGGCAAGGTTTTTGGAGAAGCGTTGGCGGCGAAACGCACAGCTTGGCTTGGCGCTCAGTTGCTGCGGTAAATTTTGATGCCGACGGAGTCTGCTCGTGACACAGCCTGAGGTTTTTCTACTTGAACGCTGACGCCTTGGACTAGCGGTTGCCGTAAACAGTGGTGGGCAATATCCTCTATTAACGTTTCAATGAGCAGGTACTTACCGCTAATGGTGAGCTCGGCCACTGCGTTGGCTAGGGTTGCGTAGTCCAGACTGTCCGTAAGGTCTTTGGATGCTGCGGCTTTACTGCAGTCGGTTTCAATTTCTAAATTTATAACCACTTCCTGAGGCTGTTCTCGTTCTAATGGGTAAATACCCAATATCGCCTGCACACGCAGGTTATTAACAAAAATTTCATCTGAGGTAGTTTGAATCGTTTGGGTCATTTTACGTACGGCCATCTAGATGGGTTCCAGCTGGTCCATAGGCCAGCGCGCTTTGGTAGTTATGCCCAAGTCGCCGCGTTGTCCGGCTTGCAGGCGCAAGGCGCCGGCGTAGGCAATCATTGCGCCATTGTCAGTGCAAAGCTCTAGCGGCGCGTAGATGACTTCGGCGCTAAGGCTGCTGGACAATTTTTCTCTAAGTCGGGTATTTGCACTCACGCCACCGGCAATGACTAAATGCTTCACCTTAGTGTGCTTAAGGGCTCGCTTACATTTAATGGTCAGCGTATCTACTGCAGCAAGCTCAAATGCCAATGCGATATCGGCTTTGTCCTGCTCATTTAATGGTGAATTATTGTGCACAGTATTTAGCGCAAATGTTTTGAGGCCACTGAAACTGAAATCTAAACCTGGCCGATCGGTCATTGGGCGCGGAAACTTGAACCTTTTAGGGTCACCGAATTCTGCCTTGGCGGCGATTTTTGGACCGCCGGGATAGCCCAGACCTAGCAGCTTGGCGGTTTTGTCGAAGGCTTCGCCTGCAGCATCATCTAATGACTCACCTAAAATCTCATAGTTGCCCAGCGCTTTCACATGCACTAATTGAGTATGTCCACCGGAAACGAGCAATGCCATGAAGGGCAATTCTGGGGAGTTGTTGCCGTCAATGAGCGGCGCCAATAAATGGGCTTCCATATGATGCACACCGATAGATGGGATGTTCAAGGACCAAGCAAGACTTTTGGCAAAAGAAGCACCCACCAAAAGTGCACCCATGAGTCCGGGGCCTGCAGTGTAGGCAATGCCATCGAGGTCAGATAATGACTTGTTGGCCTTGTTTAACACCAGGCGGGTGAGCGGCGTTATTTTGCGCACGTGGTCGCGCGAGGCCAGCTCAGGAACCACGCCACCATAGTCAGCGTGCAAGTCTACTTGGCTGTGTAAGGCCTGACTGATTAAACCTTTTTCCGTGTCGTAAAGGGCCAGGCCCGTCTCGTCGCACGATGATTCAATACCTAAAATTAGCATTGGGCTATGTTACCTAATCTGTTTATTTATATCTGTGGATATTGCGATGAATTTATTGTCGTGGAGGGAGTTTTGCGCATTTAGGCAGGGGCGGGGTGAGTCTTTTTAAGTAGCGGGCGTTTGCTTCGTCAGCCAGTTTTAGTTTCGGTCGGGCTAGCTGGGCTTTGGCTACGGCCCTACGGCTGTACTCGCCAGGGTGTAGAGTTCTAGGTTTGGTCGTAGTGTCCGCCCAAGGCAAAAATATAAATACACTGTTGATCAAATTGATAGATCAGCCGGTCATTTTGCGAGATACGTTTTGACCACAATCCTGAGAGGCTGTGCTTAAGTTGTTCAGGTTTTCCAAGGCCAGTACTAGGGTTACCGCGAAGCAATTCTTTGAATAGTTTGCACAGAGCGCTATGCAGTTTTTTGTCCTGCTCCCGCATCTTTTCGTAAGTGGACCATGTGTTGCCCTCAAAGACCAGTGATCTCATTTAGCTGCTCGTCGATAGATTTGTACCCGGCAGCCTTACTGTGGGTGCCAAGAGAATCTGCGATTTGCTGCATAAGAGAACTGGATTGCAGTACATGTAATGTCTCTTGTTCGCGCTTCCAGTCGTCTGCGCTCATAACCAAAAAGTCTTCACCGGCACGGCGAGTCACTTTTATCGGCGCATGGTCATTGACTACCTGTTCGATAAATAATTTTAGATTGTCTCTAAAGCGGTTGACGCTGATAAAATTCATTAGGTGAGTCAAGTGTACGGTATGTCCGTACGACATCAGCAGCAATGATTGGATAAGTAAAGTGACCTGCTTGACGCCCATTGGGGTTCCCTTCAAGGTTAAGTGCGCAATAGGTGCATAGAAGATTAGCTGTTTGCCTACTTCGAGCATTTGAGCACCTGTCTTTGGCTGTGCGCGCTTGTTGCCCGCTTTGGATGCCCCTTATACAAAAGAAAGCGCAAGAAAGTGCGTTAGATTGGCTAATCCGCGTAAAGTTGGTTGCTGGTTTAGTGGGCAATGTGTAACATCCTCTCCCTTATCACCTTTCAAGACAAGATATGCCTCACGTAAGAGTCAAAGAGAACGAACCATTCGATATCGCATTACGCCGCTTTAAGCGCTCATGTGAAAAAGCCGGTGTACTTTCAGAAGTGCGTCGTCGCGAGTTTTATGAGAAGCCTACAGCAGTACGCAAGCGTAAAGCTGCGGCAGCAGTAAAGCGTCATATTAAGAAGCTCCAGCGCGAAACGCGCAAGTTTGAGCGCTCTTACTAGACACAAGCGCTAGAGGTTAAAAGCTACAGGGCCTCAAAGCGGAAAGCCTGCTAGCTCGAGCATCTTCTAGTTGCTAGACTCGTCAATTCGATGGGTAATCACGGCCCTACCTGAAATTCCCTCACACTCCATTTTAAGGGTTAATTCGCATGTCTGAAATAAAGTCCGAGTTAAAAGCTACGCTGACCCAAGCGACTAAAGATGCTATGCGAGCACGCGACAAAGAGCGCGTTGCAACGTTAAGAATGGTCAACTCTGAAGTTAAACGTATTGAAGTGGATGAACGTCGTGAAGTAAGTGACGACGACGTTATGACGGTGTTGCACAAAATGCTGAAACAGCGCCAAGACGCGCTGAGCCAATTCAAGAAGGCTGGTCGAGATGACTTAGCCGAGGTAGAAGCATACGAGATAACCATTATCGAAGGTTTTCTGCCAGCCCAGATGGAGTCCGCCGAGCTGGAAGCGTTTGTTGCTTCATTAATTGAGCAATCTGGTGCGGCCGGTATGCAAGATATGGGTAAGGTCATGGCTTTATTGAAAACCCAGGGCGAAGGTCGGGTGGATATGGGTAAGGCTAGCGCATTGGTCAAAGCCAAGCTGGCTTAGTTCTAAAGGCTAGCTTCGCTTGTTCTGTTTGGCTCGTTGCGTTTGGTTTCCTGAGTCGAGAGCCCGATAAAGTTGGGTACTAAACGTTGCCTTGAGTCACCCATCATTTGCGCCTCGCACACTCCTCAAATTGCGTAGCTGTGATACTCTGCTTTAATATTTGAATATTAACTAATAGACGCATAAATCACGTGGCTGGCCTAATACCTCAAGCTTTCATTAATGATCTAATTGATCGCGCAGACATTGTCGAAGTGATCGATGGGCGTGTGGCTTTGAAAAAGACAGGCAAGAATTACTCTGGCCTGTGCCCGTTTCACGACGAAAAATCCCCCTCCTTCTCGGTGAGTCCAGACAAACAATTTTTCCATTGCTTTGGCTGTCAAGAAAGCGGTACCGCGCTGACCTTTATTATGAAATTTGAGCGCATGGAGTTTGTTGAAGCGGTGGAGGCTTTGGCAAAAGATTTGGGCTTAGAGGTTCCGCGTGAAGAAAACGGTAAACCCCGGATTGAGGTCGACAATAGTTTGTTTCAAGTTTTGGAGCGGGCCGAACGTTTTTTTCGAGCGCAGTTACGATCTTCTGCCGACGCGGTAGGCTATTTGAAAAAACGTGGTCTGACTGGTGAAGTGGCGCGAGATTTTGGCGTCGGCTATGCGCCCGAAGGTTGGCATACCTTGAGTGATGCGTTACTTGCCAAGCCAGTCAAAGGATCGGGTGTTGTCGCGCATGATGCGACCAAATTGCTCACTGCAGGTTTGACGATAAGAAACGATAAGGGCAATGTCTATGATCGCTTCCGGCACCGCATTATGTTTCCTATTCGCGATACTCGGGGCCGGGTTATTGGCTTTGGTGGGCGTAAACTAGGCGAGGAAGAGGGGCCGAAGTATTTGAACTCGCCTGAAACTCCGGTGTTTTTCAAGGGTCAGGAATTATATGGGTTGTATGAGGCGCGCAAGGCGTTAAGAAATATCCAGCGACTGATTGTGGTTGAAGGTTATATGGACGTTGTGGCGTTGGCTCAAAATGGTGTGCTGAACGCCGTTGCGACCCTCGGTACCGCTACCGGTGAGGCGCATTTCCAAAAGCTCTACAAATATTCGGACGAGGTTGTTTGCTGCTTTGATGGCGACAAAGCCGGGCGCTCAGCGGCTTGGCGAGCGTTAGAAAGCGCCTTGCCTATTCTCAATGAACACCGCCAGTTGAAATTTGTCTTTCTACCTAATGGCGAAGACCCAGATTCACTTATTCGCTCCCAAGGGCGTGAGTCCTTTGACGGATTTCTTAACAATGCGACGCCTGGCATCGAATTTCTTTTAAAGCGCTTAGCCGACGGTTTAGATTTAACCTCGCTGGATGGCCGAGCTAAATTCATGGGCGTGGCAAATCCCTATGTTGAGAAAATGTCAAAAGGCATTTTGAAGGATCTTGTTGTTGCGCGTGTGCGTGAAATGAGCGGCATGGCGGCGCCAGTCGGTGGTGCTTCCAGAGCTGCAAAGCCCCGGCTGCGGACAAAAAGAGGCGAGGCCGCATTAAGCGAGCGTCTTGCTGGGATCTTGGTTAAAAGCCCCAGTCTTTGGCGCTTCTTGGATGCCGAGCTGCAAAGCCAGGCGTTAGCGCATGTGGCTACTCTTGGCCTACTTGGCGCATTGATGCTGCTACTACAGGAGCAACCTTGTGCAGATGCGGAGGAAGTTATTGCACGCTGGCCTGATGAAAGTTCCTACGAAGCGGTTATTGTTTTAGCAAAGAAACCTTCGGCTTTAGCTGGCGCTGCACTGAAAAAAGAGTTCATGGAAGGCCTAGTTCACCTTGTGAAAACTCATCAATCTGCCCAGCGTCGGGCACAGCTTGCACAACAAAATGACCCCAACATCAATGACCTCCGCAGTTTTGTGCGTCGACCAAATGCGCTCGACGAAGGTTAATGCCCACGCGCGAGTGTCATAAAGCCAGACGCCTAATTGTTTATCTGGCTGCTTAGCGCGTCAGTTCTATGCGCAAAGATTGCAGCAAAGGGTGGCACCAAAGATGCCTCGGCGGTATAATCTAGATTCTACCTCAGTATTTAGACCCACTCAGGTGAGAGCGTCGAGAGCAGCCCAACAGCGTATACGCGAGGCGGTTAAATAAAGCCCCTCAGACACGCAACTTCTTGTTCTTCTCCTCTCATTCATAGTTCTTAGACGAAAAGCCTAGCTCCTATTTATATAGAGTTTTTAAATAGGGTGTTCTTTTTCTTAGACCATGTAAGTGGTTTGCTGCCAGTTCAATTGAGGTGAATGAACCGGCGGAAGTGCCCCGTGTATCTACACAGATCTTTGCAGATCTATGACATCCGAGAGATGAGCAACTATGAGTAATCAGATTTCCACTGAACAGCAGCAGTCGCGTCTAAAAGATCTTATTAAAAAAGGTAAAGAGCAGGGCTTTTTAACCTACGGCGAAGTTAACGATCACTTGCCCGATGACATCTCTGATCCAGAGCAGATCGAAGACATTATCCGCATGATTAATGATATGGGTATAACTGTTTATGAAACAGCGCCTGATGCGGATGAATTGCTTTCCAACGAAGAAAATACTGCAGATGAATTAGCTGCAGAGGAAGCTGCAGCGGCCCTTGCCGCGGTAGAGACCGAAGCAGGTCGTACAACAGATCCAGTACGTATGTATATGCGAGAAATGGGTACAGTTGAGCTACTCACTCGTGAAGGTGAAATTGCTATTGCCAAGCGTATTGAGGAAGGCATCAGAGATGTTTTAACTGCGCTCGCTTATTATCCTGGCACCGTTAGTTATCTGCTTGAGACCTATGCAGACGTAACCAAAGAAGAAAAACTTGCCGATCTGTTGGTAGGTTATTTGGACCCAACAGACAATGTACCTGCAGCTACACAAGTTGGCCAAGAGCCAAAGAAACCAGAGCCTGTGCTAAACGCAGACGGCACGCCTGCGCTTAATGCAGACGGCACTCCGGTAGTAGCTGAGGAAGAGGAGGAAGAAAATAAGGGGCCAGATCCCGTTGAAGCAAAGAAGCGTTTTTCTCTGCTTAAGCGTCAGTACAATAAGTCGCTGAAGATCATTGAAGAAAAAGGCGCTAACAGCAAAGAATCTAAAGCCCAGATGGTTAAGTTAGCCGAAGCCTATTGCTGCTTTAAGTTGGTGCCCAGGCACTTTGATCGCATGGTCGCCATGGCTCGTGAAGCGCAAGGCATTGTGCGCCGTCATGAACGCGTTATCACAAATGCAGTTGTGCGCCGCGCGCGGGTGCCTCGCGATGTATTCCGTAAGGAATATGTGGGCAATGAAATCAGTGTGACTTGGATCAATAAAATCTCCAAGAGCAAGAAGGAGTACGCCACCGGTCTTGAAAATCAACGCGAAGATATTCAGCGTTCACAGAAAAAAATGAAGGCGCTGAGCAAGATCACCGAACTCAGCATTGTTGAGATTAAGGACATTAATCGGCGCATGTCGTTAGGTGAGGCAAAAGCCCGTAGAGCGAAAAAAGATATGGTCGAAGCAAACTTGCGTTTGGTTATTTCGATTGCGAAGAAATACACCAACCGTGGTTTGCAGTTCTTGGATCTGATTCAAGAAGGTAATATTGGCTTAATGAAGGCGGTTGATAAGTTTGAATACCGTCGCGGCTATAAGTTTTCAACATACGCTACGTGGTGGATTCGTCAGGCCATTACGCGCTCAATTGCGGACCAAGCCAGAACCATTCGTATTCCAGTGCACATGATAGAAACCATTAACAAATTGAACCGCGTTTCGCGGCAAATGTTGCAAGAAATGGGTCGTGAGCCAACGCCAGAAGAGCTCGGCGAGCGTATGGAAATGCCCGAAGACAAAGTGCGCAGAGTGTTAAAAATTGCCAAAGAACCTATCTCTATGGAAACGCCAATTGGCGATGATGAAGATTCGCACTTGGGTGACTTTATTGAAGACAGTACAATTGGCTCTCCTATCGACCTCGCTACAGGCGAAGGGCTAAGAGAAGCGACAAAGGATGTGTTGGGTGGTTTAACTGCTCGCGAAGCGAAAGTACTGCGTATGCGCTTTGGCATTGATATGAATACCGACCACACTCTTGAAGAGGTGGGTAAGCAATTTGATGTAACACGTGAAAGAATACGTCAGATTGAGGCTAAGGCTTTGCGCAAATTGCGCCACCCTAGCCGGTCAGAACACTTGCGTAGTTTTCTTGATGAAAGCGTGGAAGGTGGCAAAGGTAGAAACAACGTTTAGGCGTAGATTACTTTTGCATTAAGGAAGCAAATCCTGCGGTGGTTAATTACCACTAAACAGCAAAGTTGTCGCAGGTTATGCAATAATTGTATAAAGGCGATGACAGTTTGGGCGGCAAGCCGTGCAAACAAAAGTTAGCGATTTGATATGGGGCCTATAGCTCAGTTGGTTAGAGCAGTGGACTCATCAATAAAGGTGCGCCTGACACCGAAAGGGTCAGGATGAACGGGATGAATTCAGGGAAACCGTAGCGAACCAGCCTTAAATGGGGGTGCGCCGGCAATCCTGAGCCAAGCCGACAGTACACTGTCGGAAGGTGCAGAGACTACCTGAGAGCTGAAACCTTTTTTAACTTAACTCTAATTTGGTTTAAACATTTTTAAAGTGTCGTTTAAGCTGAGTGAAAAGAAGTTAAGTGAAAAAGAAGGATTCAAGTGCTCTTAATAACAGGCCAGAGCGTCCCGCTCCCTAACGCAGCTTAGTACTAAGAAATTTAGTGATAAGCTGGCGAGGGAGGTGAGATAGTCCGCACATTGTTGAAAGGCAGTGAGAATGTGAATCCATTGGTCCCAGGTTCGAGTCCTGGTGGGCCCACCATATCAAAAGCTAATAGTAAGACGTTAGGAAGAAGCGAAAGAGGCTAAGTTGTTTGCGCAATCGAAGTGCCCTTTGCTTCTCTCCTTCTCTTCATAAAAGAAAAAGCTGCAAAAGAAAGCTGGCTATGAAAGCTGCAGAAAGAACAGCAAAAATCTCAGAAGAACTTCCAATACCGAAAGTCCTTAAAATTAGGTGCGCTGAAGGAACTTAATAGTCGTCGCGGGGTGTGAGCGTGGGTTGGGAGAAATGTCGCGCTACTGCGCTAGAGGAGAAATGCTCTAGAGTAAATCCGCTCTAGAGCCCTTGACCACAAGCTAACCTTTTAGCCCTGCATGAACGCCGCTACGTAAGCGGGCAGTTCTGCAACAGCAATCCTTTCTTGCGCCATGGTATCGCGGTTGCGAATGGTCACCGTGTCATCTTCTTCAACGGTCTGAAAATCTACCGTAACGCACAGTGGTGTACCGACTTCGTCGTGACGTCGGTAACCTTTACCAATATTGCCGGTGTCTTCATAAAATATTCGACCAAGGCCAAGTTTCATAAGATCTTTCTTAATGGCCTTCGCTTTGTTGACTATGCCTTCGTGATTTCTCTTCAAGGGTAAAATCGCGACTTTGATAGGCGCCAAATGCGGCTTGAATGACATGACAGTTCGCTCGGAGCCGTTCTCTAGAGTTTCCACTTTGTAGGCCTCGTTCATGATCGCTAGCACGCCACGATCAACACCTGCTGAAGGCTCAATAACATAAGGAATGTGCCAGCGTTTATTTTCCAGATCTTGCATCACCAACTTCGCGTTGGAATTTGTATTAGGTGCCACCTTCGAAGTGATGTCGTAGTCGCCTTGATTCTTAGTGTGTGAACCTAGGTCGAAGTCTGTTCTGTTGGCTATGCCTTCCAATTCCTCAACGCCATGTGGAAATCGGTACATCACATCTACCGTGGCTTTACTGTAGTGCGCCAACTCATCGGCCGGCACGTGGTATAGCTCTAAGTTGTCTGAATTTACGCCTTGGTCTGCCCACCAAGCCAGTCGCGTTTCAACCCAAGTCTTGTGCCATTCTTCGTCTTCGCCAGCCATGACGAAAAATTCGAGTTCCATTTGCTCGAACTCTCTTACCCTAAAGATAAAGTTACGTGGCGTGATCTCGTTACGGAAAGCCTTACCTATCTGCGCAATACCAAAGGGTAATTTAGGCGAGGTTGAGTCCACTACATTCTTAAAGTTAGTAAAAATCGCTTGGGCAGTTTCTGGGCGTAGATAGGCAAAATTGCCCTCATCATCCTGCACAGGACCAACTTGGGTCTTAAACATTAAGTTAAATGGTCTTGGTTCCGTTAAATCTTCCGAATTACACCCAGGGCAAGTATTGCCTTCCAAGTGGTCTGCGCGCCAACGGCTTTTGCAGGTTCGGCAATCAACTAAAGGATCGGTAAAAGTAGCCTCGTGTCCTGAGTGTCTGAGCGTAGTTGGGTTGGTCAAAATTGCAGCGTCTAACCCTTCAATATCGTCGCGCTCGTAAACCATAGCCCGCCACCAGGCAGCTTTAAGGTTGTTTTTCAGTTCTACACCCAAGGGGCCATAGTCATAAACTCCTTGCAGCCCGCCATAAATATCGCTGGATTGAAAAATAAAGCCTCGGCGTTTAGCCAAAGATACTAACTCTTCCATAGATTGTGCGGTCACGGTTTTTTCCTATCGAAATGATTTGTTAGGTTCATAGCATACAATATTACTTGTTCGCGAAGCGCGGCACTATAAAGCAAATCAACTAAAACGTATCTAAGCTGGGGATTAGGGCTGCAAAAAAGTGGAAATTGTTGACGTATTTTGTTTTGCTCACGCATCTTAAATCTAATCACCATTAAATATAGGCCACGCTCATGACCAGCAACCTTTTCGACCTTTCAAATAAAGTCGCTCTCATAACCGGTTCCAGTAAAGGCATTGGGCGCGCTATCGCCGAAGAAATGGCGCGTCATGGCGCTAAAGTGGTGATTAGCAGTCGTAAAGCTGACATCTGCGAAGAAGTTGCTAATGCCATTAATATTGAGTTGGCTGGGGATGTCAGCCACAGTACCGGCGGCGCGGTAGCCATACCCGCCAACATCAGCCGCAAAGAAGAGTTACAGCGGTTGGTAGATACCACACGCGAGAAGCTGGGCAAAATTGATATCTTAATTTGTAACGCAGCGGTGAACCCTTACTACGGTTCAATGCAAGATTTACCAGATGAGGCCTTTGACAAAATTTTAGGCGTGAACATTAAGTCCAACCATTGGTTGGTCAATATGGTTCTACCAGAAATGAAGGAGCGCAAAGACGGCTCCATTATTATTGTGTCGAGTATAGGTGGTTTGCGTGGTAGCCCAGTGCTCGGCGCGTACTGCATATCTAAAGCAGCTGATCTGCAACTGGTACGCAACCTTGCGACAGAGTATGGTCGCGATAATGTTAGGGTGAATGCCATATCTCCAGGGTTGGTACGTACTGATTTTGCCAGAGCGCTGTGGGAAGATCCGGAAGTTTTGAAGGTGCGCACGGCTGGTGAGCCACTTAAGCGTATTGGCGAGCCTCGTGAGATTGCAGGGGCAGCGGTTTACTTGGCCTCTGCCGCTGGTTCATTTACTACCGGACAAAATTTTGTCGTTGATGGTGGCGCAACTATTAGCTAATAAAGCGGTAGACGACTTTGCATTACATTTTTAACAATAACAAAGATGCATAAACCCCAGCGGTTTATGTGCTTTTTAAGGAATTTGAATATGAGTGAATCGATGATTGATGAACGCCGTTGGTGGTCTAAAGCAATATTGGTGGGCGGCGTTGTTGCTATCTGTTGCGTGCTCGTTGGCGCAGTAGGCGTGCGTATTGGCTTGTGGCCATATGGTACCGGGTTTATGTTCTTAACCGGCGGTGCGGTATTGTCAGTGATGGCTGTGTTTTTAGGCATTATCGCCTTAGTGGTATGTTTGCGCCAAGGCTTGCGCGCAGATCGCTCGGGTATCCTAATTGGCATAATATTGGGCGCAGTGATCCTCGCTCAGTTAGGCGCACAGTATGCGGCGGTTTCAGCGGTTCCAGTAATCCACAATATTTCCACCGATACCGTCGAGCCGCCGGTTTTTAACAAGTTGGTCGCTATTCGAGAGGCGGAAGGCGCAAACCCACTGGCCTATGACGCAGAAGTCTTAGCCGAGCAGCAACAGGCGGCTTACCCTGACGTAAAAACTCTGGTTAGCTTGCAGCCAACTAATGTGTTATTCAATCAAGCAATGATCGTTCTACAAGATTTGGGTCTTGAGATTGTTAATGAAGATACCGCAGCAGGCATGATCGAGGCCACCGCGACAACATTTTGGTTTGGCTTCAAAGATGATGTTGTTGTGCGCGTTCGCGCAACAGCAAGCGGCTCTATTGTCGATATTCGCAGCGTATCTCGTGTCGGACAATCTGACTTAGGTGCTAATGCCAAGCGCATTCGTGCAATTTTGCATGGCATAGAAGGCTAGCTTTACAGCCAGTTTTTGACGCGCAGTTTATGCGAAAATTGCGCATAGGGCTCGGTGGCTTGGAGAAGAGTCGCTGAGGATGTAAGGTCTGCACCGCAGGGTTCGTTCTTGGTCAGCTCAGTACGCCTGCCATATCTAAAATACGCGTCTTCTCGCCAGTAGGTTGTTACATTGCTGTTTTTGGCTTGAATTGCGGCTCAAAGATGACCTTTGGAGCACTAGCTTTGGGCTAGTTCGCCGGTATTCGGCCATTGCATGCAAAATTTTATACATCCGCTTGCCCATCCCAAAAAGTAGCCTCTCGTACACTTTACGTAAGACGCTTACGGAGCTAATCGCCGCTGGCTGAAAGTCCACCTAGAGTTCAATTAAGATACGGTTGGTAATGGCTTTTTGCGCATTGGTCCCTCACCATTCGCTATCTATTTCCCGGCGTGGTAACAATGCTGAACTCTTTGCGTTGCAGGAATTGATTTAGAGTGAAGTTATACTCAACTATAGAGTTATATGGCGGGTCATAGGTATCTACCACGCATGTCTTAACGCAAGTCGTAACGCACGGAGTAAGATATTTTGGATAAGCGAACTAGCTAGGAGAAAGTTGCTATGAAATCACTCAAAGTGAAGGACTGTATGTCGGCAAACTTGGTGACCTTTGCTTTAACTACCAACGTTGTTGACGCAATGGACTTGCTGCTAAAGCACGGTATTTCTGGCGCGCCGGTAGTTGATGATGAGGGTTCTTTAGTGGGTATTGTGTCGGAAGTGGATCTGATACAGGTGGTTGTGCAAGACAGCTACTACAATGAGCCTGTGGGCATTGTCGCGGATTTTATGCGCGCTAACGTTGAAACAGTGACCTCAGATACCGATATATTTACTCTTGCGGAAAAATTTATCAGGGAACATAGACGCCGGTATCCGGTGGTGGACCACGGCGTACTAATGGGGCAAATTTCGCGTAGAGACGTGCTTCGCGCAGCATCGGAGTTTCTCCCAAGTGCTACAAGCTGAAAGCAATTTCTATAGGTCATTAAGCCAGCCATAGCATTTGTCATTGCGTAGACGCGCTATAGCTTGGCTTTGATGATCTCGTTGACCTGCTGAGGGTTGGCTTTACCCTGAGTCACTTTCATAACCTGACCGACAAAAAATCCGAGCATTTTTTCTTTGCCGTTGCGCAGCTCCTCAAATTGCGAAGGTTTGTCATTAATGAGTTTTTCGATAATACCTGTCAGTTCGCCATCATCGCTGACTTGGGCTAGATTCATTTCTTCGATTAAAGCGTCAACATTCTGATTGCTATCGGCCTTATTCCAAAGCCCATCAAACAAAGCCTTGGCGGTTTTGGAGGAAAGTGTTTGATCGCCCAGGCGCGCAATGAGTACGGCTAATTGTGCAGCTGAAACAGGGCTTGCGCTGATCTCAAGATTATTCCTGTTCAGGTAGGCTGACAGATCACCCATGATCCAATTGGTTGCTTGCTTCGCATTTTTGCAGCCATTAACCACTATTTCGAAATATTCAGAGCGATCCAAATCACCACTCAAGCCCCGAGCATCGTGTTCAGAAAGCCCCAATTCTTCTATATACCGCATGCGTTTTGCGTCAGGTAATTCTGGCAGTGTCAGGGCGATCTTATCTACAAGGGCTTGACTGAATGTTAATGGCAGCAGGTCTGGGTCCGGGAAGTAACGATAGTCCTCGCTGAACTCCTTGCTGCGCATAGAACGGGTTTCATCCTTGTCTGGATCGAATAGACGCGTTTCTCTCTCAATGATACCGCCGCTTTCCAGCACGTCGATTTGCCGACCAATTTCGTAGTCAATGGCGCGCTCTACGAACCGAAAGGAATTGATGTTTTTGATTTCCGTTCGCTCGCCGAACGCCTCTTGTCCATAAGGGCGAACAGATACGTTCGCGTCACAGCGCATACTGCCTTCGGCCAAGTTACCGTCGCAGATTTGTAGGTAGCGCACTAAGGTGTGCATCTGGCGGAAGTAAGCAGAGGCCTCTTTTGACGTGCGGAAGTCAGGGTCAGAAACAATTTCTAAAAGGGGGGTACCGGTGCGGTTTAGGTCTATGCCCGTTTGTCCTAGAAACAAATCATGAATAGATTTGCCTGCATCTTCTTCTAGGTGTGCTCGAGTGACCCCAATGGTACGTTCTTGCCCGTCTTCCAATGCAATTACAATAGAGCCTTCTCCCACAATGGGGGTTTCGAATTGGCTGATCTGGTAACCCTTGGGAAGGTCTGGATAAAAATAATTTTTTCTGTCGAAAACCGAATGCAAGTTGATTTTAGCGCCAATGGCTAAGCCAAACTTTATCGCCATCTCTACGGCGCGTTCATTAAGCACTGGCAATACTCCGGGTAAACCCAAGTCTACGGCGCAAGCCTGGGCGTTAGGCTCAGCGCCATATCGCGTGCTTGCGCCAGAAAAAATTTTACTATTGGTGGCTAGCTGAACGTGGATTTCTAGCCCGATGACACTTTCCCAATTCACGCTGTTTCTCCCGGATGACGTTTATGCCAATCCGTAATCTGTTGGAACTGCGCAGCCACCGAGAGAATTGTATCTTCGCGAAAAGCCGGACCGATAAGTTGCATGCCAATAGGTAGGCCATTTACAAACCCGCAGGGCATTGATAAAGCCGGCAACCCGGCAAGACTGGTAGGTACGGTGTATAGGTCTTGCTGATACATGGCTACAGGATCTTGGGCATGCTCGTTGAGCCCAAATGCTGGTGTAGGGCTGGTTGGGGTCATTAGCAAATCCACTTTTTCAAAGGCGTTATTGAAGTCGTTAGAAATTAGTCTGCGAATTTTCTGCGCCTTGATATAGTAAGCATCGAAGTAGCCGACCGAAAGCGTATAAGTGCCGGTCAAAATTCTGCGCTTAACTTCCTCGCCAAAGCCTTCGCTTCGTGAGCGCTCATACAGATCTTGTAATGAAGTAGGATTTTCACAGCGGTGTCCATAACGTACGCCGTCATAGCGTGACAAGTTTGTTGATGCCTCGGCTGAAGCCAAAACATAGTAGGTTGGTATGGCTGCTTGGGTATGAGGCAGGCTGACTTCCTTAAACGTATGACCATTTTTTGCTAACTCGGCTTGAGCAGCCTCGATGATTTCTGCATTGGCTAAATCGGCGAAATACTCTTTCGGCAACCCAATGGTTAGCGGTCGATCTAACTTTGGTATGCCGTTCTGTGCAATGGTCTTTAACCAGTCGTCTTCACGGTTAGCGCTTGTTGAGTCGCGTGGGTCAAAGCCAGACATATAGCTCAACATTAGGCCTGCGTCTTCGGCCGTTCTTGTCATGGGGCCCGCTTGGTCTAGGCTTGAAGCGAAGGCAATCATGCCGTAACGAGAAATTCGCCCGTAGGTTGGTTTTAAACCAGTGATACCGCAAAACGCGGCTGGTTGGCGAATAGATCCGCCAGTGTCTGTGCCTGTTGCACAAGCAACCAGTCCATCAGCCACTGCCGCTGCGGAACCGCCGGACGATCCACCAGGTACCCGAGAGATATCCCATGGATTGGTGACTGGACCAAAAAAGCTGTTCTCATTGGAGGAACCCATAGCAAATTCGTCCATATTGGTTTTACCAACAGTGACAATGCCAGCAGCATTGAGTCGCTCAACCATGGTTGAATTGTAGGGTGCATGAAAATTACTCAGCATTTTCGATCCGCAGGTGGTCAAAAGACCTTCGGTACAAAAAATATCTTTGTGCGCTATTGGAATGCCTGTGAGCGGTGTGGCATCGTCGTTGGCTCTCTGCTCGTCCGCCGCTTTTGCCTGCGCTAGTGCATGTTCGCGGGCTATCGTAATAAAGCTATTGCTCGCCGAATTTCTTTGCTCAATATCGTCTAAGTGAGCGTTAGTCAGTTCTACGCTGGTGTATTCGCCGGCTTCTAAACCAGCGCTCATGTCTCTTAAGGACGTAAATTTTTCTATGCCCACGATTTAATCCACCACCCGAGGCACTAGGTAGTAGCCGTCTTCAGTTTTTGGGGCATTGTTTTGAAAAGCTGCTCGCGAGTCAGATTCTGAAACCACATCAGCGCGCATTAGCTGTTCGGAATCTAATGGGTGCGAGAGCGGCTCTATCCCATCTGTATTCACACTCTGCATTGCATCAATCATGGCAATGATGTTTTCTAATTCTTTTGCAGTGCTTGCATGACTGGCTTTGGGTATTGCCAACCTGCCTAAGCGTGCGAGGTGAGTTATGTTTATTTCTGTGTCGTCTTGATCGGTCATATTCGATTCATTCACTGCGGGTTGCGAGCGTCATTATTGGAACAACCGTTATTGTAAACCAGGACCTAGAAAAATGCTGAATTGTTGTTAATGCCAATTCCGTATTGCTCAATGATGCGCGGGTCAACGCCTCGATTGAGCGCAAATTTACGTCAATTTTGGTCCAGTTCCGCCGGCAGAAAAATCTGCTGATGCCCCAAGCACAACTTTTTTGCAGTCTCGTTTTTGGAACTTTTGCTCAAAGTTGGCGAGTCAGCTACCCTAAGCCTTTCTAGGGCGGCATTTTTGATCGTAAAATAACCCGGTATTTGTTCACCGATTCCGTGCTTTTGTGCCTAGTAATGCCTATCATGATGGGCTAACTATCTCTAGCTTGGGGCCGTAATGCTGAAGAATTTCCGTGGTCTATTTTCTCGCGATTTGTCTATTGATTTAGGCACCGCGAATACTCTGATTTATGTGCGCGATCAGGGCATTGTATTGAACGAACCATCAGTCGTTGCTTTGCGTATTAGCGGCAACCAAAAAACCGTTGCTGCCGTGGGTATAGATGCCAAACGCATGTTGGGTAGAACGCCAGGAAATATCACCGCAATTCGCCCGTTGAAAGACGGTGTTATTGCTGATTTCTTGGTGACAGAAAAAATGCTCAAGTACTTTATTACCAAAGTTCACGAAAATTCTTGGATTCGACCTAGCCCCAGAGTGCTTATTTGTGTGCCGTGTAAGTCTACGGAAGTGGAGCGACGTGCAATTCGCGAGAGTGCTCTTTCAGCAGGGGCGCGGGATGTGCGTTTAGTGGAAGAGCCGATGGCCGCAGCGATAGGTGCAGGTTTGCCAGTGCACGAAGCTGTAGGCACCATGGTGGTAGATATTGGTGGCGGTACCACTGAGATCGCTATCATATCGCTGAATGGTGTTGTATTTTCTGAATCCGTTCGCGTCGGCGGCGACCGTTTTGATGAGTCCATTGTTTCATTTGTGCGGCGCACTCAAGGCAGTTTGATTGGTGAGGCAACTGCAGAAAGAATTAAACAAGAAGTAGGCGCAGCGTATCCGCAGAAAGACATTAGAGAGATTGATGTGCGTGGACGCAATTTGGCTGAAGGTATTCCGCGTAGCTTCACTCTAAACAGCAATGAAATTTTAGAATCCTTGCAAGAACCCTTGTCTATGATTGTTCAGGCAGTGAAGGGGGCGTTGGAACAATGTCCGCCAGAACTGGCCTCGGATATTGCTGAGACAGGCATGGTCCTGACCGGTGGCGGTGCCCTGCTAAGAGACTTAGATGTTTTACTTGCTGAAGAGACTGGCCTTCCAGTTATCATTGCCGAAGATCCTCTGACTTGTGTTGCCCGCGGCGGCGGTAAGGCATTGGAGTTAATGGATGAAACGGGTAACGCAGACCTACTCTCTACATCTTAGCGAACTAAAAAAATACCATTTATCAAATAGTTGGTAACGTTCAGGATATTGAAATGCTCTGCGGTAATGGGGGCAGAATCAAATGGTGTCTTGTAAGCCCGATGCCTCGATTAGACGAGCCATTGGTATTTACTGAGATGAAGGCGCAGGCAGTTGCTGGAGCCGTAAGATGAGGGAACTCTAAAATTAAGACTCTGTTCGCGAAGCAGTCCGGTGCAGGCTTTATATTGCTAAGCCTGCTTGGGCTATCATTCGCGCTGATTTATCTAGACGCTTTTTGGAAACAATCTTTCGATACTCAAAATTCTGCATCTGTAAAGATTGAGCAGGCACTGAAACAAGCCCGCGCAATGCTTTCCACCCCCGCATCCCTTGTCTACTATCTGGCAGAAACGCCCTATTTAGCTACGGATAATGTCCAGGATTTGGCTTCTGACCGATCATCATTGCAAGAGCAAAATATACAGATGAAAAAAATGTTGGCCCTGCAGTCGCTGCAGGTCCAACGCTACGAGGCATTGAAGTCAGAAAATGATCGGTTGCGTGAATTGCTGGGTTCGCGCAAAAAATTACCGGGTAACGCGGTGATCGCCGAAATTATTGGCTCGGTGCCTAACCCTTACACTCGTCAAGTTGTCATTGACAAGGGCAGCGCCGACGGCATTGTTGATGGATTGGGCGTGGTAGACGCCCAGGGCCTATTTGGGCAAATAGTCAGCGTCGGTATATATTCCAGTCGAGTGCTTTTGTTAATTGACCGTGATCATGCAGTGCCTGTCCGCATCAATCGTACGGGTACTCGCTTAATAGCTGGCGGCACCGGTGAAGAAGAAACGTTGCTCTTAGAAAATGCGCCAATATCTACAGACATTGTGATAGGTGATCTAATTGAAACCTCTGGTTTTGGTGGCAGATTTCCAGACGGTTATCCTTTGGGGCTAGTGTACTCGGTATCTAACGGGTCTGGCTTAACCTATGCCCAGGTGGAAGTTAGGCCCAGTGCGCAATTCAACAGCACGGGTCACGTATTAGTGATCATGCCCGACCTTGAGGGCAATAACGCTTTGGTTGAGAGCGTCGCCAATCTCACATCAACCCCGGCGCTTGCCCAATGAGTTCTCCTGGCATAGCCATAGTGCTATCTCTGAGTGTGTTGCTGAGTTTGATTTTGGCGGTAGCTCGACTGCCAGGCGAACCTATAATCTGGCTTAGTTATGTGCGCCCCCAATGGATTCTGCTAATTTGCTTTTTTTGGGCGCAGCAGCTGCCGTACCGCAAAGGGTTGCTCTTTGCCTTGCTCTTTGGCGCGTCAGGGCAATCTGACGATCAAACCACCTATCGTCGTGGCATAATTTTTAGCTGGGTTTTTGGTCTCTTCATAGATGTCCTATTAAATGAACCCTTTGGAGTCAACGGCGCAATCTTTGCTTCAATAACGTTCTTCGTTTGGCGCTTTCACCAACGTCATCAGATGCAATCAATGGTGCAAAAATCAATGATGATTTTTCTAATAGTCTTCTGTGCAGAGGTATTTAGAACCCTTGTCATGCACTTTGTTGCGGATCAACCTTGGGATATTTTGCCGCTGACAACAGCTATTGTCAGTGCACTTTTCTGGCCTTTTCTGAGTCGATTTTTGTTGATTTTCATAGGCACAAGGAATAATTAGTGAGCGGCTATTTGGCGAAGCGGCTCATGCTTTCCTCAAGTTCTCCTCGTCGAGCAGAATTGCTTAAGCAAATTGGTCTGGACTTTTTGGTCAGTCACCCTGAAGTTGATGAAACCCCCATCCACGGCGAAGCGCCTGATACCTATGTTGCCCGACTGGCACTGAGTAAATCTAAAGCGGGATGGTCAGCTGGCACCGTTTCATTGGGCGCAGACACCATAGTTGTGCATGAGGGCAAGCTGTTGGGTAAGCCAACTAACGCTGACGAGGGCATGTGGATGTTAAGTTGTCTCTCTGCGCAAACGCACCAGGTACTCACTGGTGTGGCTCTCTATGATGGCACGCGCAGCGAATCTGTGGTTGTTACCAGCCAAGTTTCTTTTCGTTCAATTACGCCAGCTGAAGCACAGGCTTACTGGCAATCAGGTGAGCCGCAAGATAAAGCCGGTGGCTATGGTATTCAGGGTCTGGGCGCTGTTTTTTGTGAAAAAATAGAGGGCAGTTATACAGCGATAGTTGGGCTACCTGTGCATGAAACAGAAATTTTGCTGCGCAGTTTTGACTTGGATACTTGGGCAATGCGCACAAATGTCTGAAGAATTGTTAATCAACGTCAATTCTTTTGAGACTCGGGTGGCACTGATCGCTAGCGGTGCGCTGCAAGAAATTCATATGGCACGTTCCAGCGGATACAGTGCTACTGGCAATATCTATCTGGGCAAAGTAGTACGCATTGTTCCCGGAATGCAGGCCGCGTTTATTGATGTCGGACTTGAGCGCCCCGGATTTCTTCACGTCTCAGATATACAGTCTTTCTTAATAACAGCCGCCGATGGTTTGGCTGACGGTGCGCCTAACAAAGCGAAGCCAAATATTCGTAGCCTTCTGTATGACGGACAAACCATTCTTGTGCAGGTGGTTAAAGACCCTCTGGGTACAAAAGGGCCACGGCTGACTACTCGGCTTGCCATTGCAGCCAAATTTTTGGTGTTAACGCCTTATGAAAACCATGTGGGAATATCCCGGCGGATTGAAGACGAAAGCGAAAGAGCCCGTCTTTATCGCTCGCTCAGGCCGTTGGTTGAGGCAGCCAAAACGGGTGTTATCGTTAGAACAATCAGCGACGGTGCAGAAGAGAGGGTGTTAGTTGAAGATTTTGAGTTACTACAACGCATTTGGTCCACCATTCAACGCGATACAAAAAAAATCAAGGCGCCGAATATAGTCTATGCAGAGTTGCCAATTCAAAATCGCTTGATTCGCGACTTAGTGGGCAAAACAACTCAACGTATTGCCGTAGATGACCATGCCACGTTTTTACGCATTCAAGAGTACATGCAAACTTATGCGCCGGAGTTTTTACCGCACTTATTCTCTTATCAGGATGACGTGCCGATTTTTGAGCGGTATGCCGTTGACGGCGAAATTGCTCGAGCGCTTGAACCTACGGTACGGTTGCAGAGCGGTGGTTCCTTGGTTATTGAACAGACTGCGGCCCTTGTTAGTATTGATGTCAACACCAGCGGTTTTGTTAGCGGTGCAGATTTAGAGGAGACCGTTTTTATAACTAATTTAGAAGCCGCCCAAAGTATTCCAAGACAGCTTCGGCTGCGTAATTTGGGCGGTATAATTGTGATCGACTTTATAGATATGCTGGAATCAAAACATCGCCAACAGGTTTTAGAGATGCTGCAACAGGGTTTAGAGCAAGACCCATGTAAAACTTTTTGCGACGACTTTTCTCAACTGGGCCTTGTACTAATGAGCCGAAAGCGCACTCGCAAAAGTTTAGAGCAAACGGTTTGCGTGCCTTGTGATAAGTGCGCGGGTACGGGCAGTTTCGTGTCTGCGGAATCAACGTGCATGGAAATACTGCGAGAAATCTATGCGCGGCATGCGCTAAACGATGAAAAACGCACAGGTGCCAGCGAGTGTCTTGTTACGGCGCCTGCAACAGTCATTGAGCGGTTTTTGGATGAGGATGCTAGGTTTCTTGCCCAAGTTTCTGCAACGCTCAATTGCACGATTAAATTTCAAAACGATCCCGCCTTTGTTTCAGGAAATTTTGATATTCGATTTTCCACCCACTTAGTCCTGTGAGACAGAGCATTAAAATCTATATGAATTTGGCTCAACTGCAAGTAGTGAAATCACGAGCAATCGTTGGGGCGGGTGTTATCGTGTGCATCTTATGCATCGTTCAAAGGTATTAGGGTTGAGTTCGCCTGTATCAACAAATTTCACCGGGGTGCGAAATTCTGTGCACAATTTTGTGATTCGTCCGGTGCTCATTCTTGTTACTAGTTTGGTATTGATTCTAGCTGTAGCGCAGAGCTTAGGGAGGGTGGGCGTAAACTTTGTCTCTTACTTCGCTACAGAAATTAATACATCTCTTGCGCCACTAAACGTAAAAGTTGAAGGTGTTTCAGCTTCTTGGCATGGGCTTAATCCGGTCATTGAAATTGACAAGCTAGAATTTGGCGCCAGTCGTATTGACGCTTTAGAATTTGAGGTAGCCTTCACTGAAAGCTTGCTGCAGGCAACTTGGATCCCAGCATTGCTAAAATGGGATCGATTTGATCTATACGTAGATCAGACGCTGGAGGGGTGGCGGCTGCGTGATCAAGGTAACACTGAGCTGCCGTTTGACCTGGAAAAGATCGTCACAAAAGGCGTTCGTATATTAGGCGATGTGCATGCTCATCTAACGCCGATTGGGACAGAGTCTCAAACCTATTCTTTAAGTCTAGATTTAGCTAATCATGGCGATGAACGCTTTGGTCATATAATTTTAGGATTGGCGGGTACAGACATCCAACAATTAACAATTGGTTACCTGTATAAGAGCGATCCGCTTTTGCCAGACACTTATTCCGAGCAGTATTTCGCCGGTGGTAGTTTGATACTCCCTGCGGGATTAGTTGCAGATAGCGAGTTACTACTGTCGCTAAGCAATGGCTACCTAAGTATATTGAATGGCAATAGAACGAGTGGCCAAACGACTGTTAGGATTGTGGCATCCGAGTCAACTCTGCTATCCAACGAGTTGGTTGTAGATTTCGTTTTGCAGCTGCAGAGCTTAGATAGTCACTTTGTTGGTGCCCTGTCGCAAATTGTGCTGGCCAATTCATCTAGTGCTATAGCGTTATCTGACTTTCTTTTGCGTTTGGATATTGAGGCCGATAACTTGTCCTTTGGTGGCGCCAAATCTAGGCCTGCTCTAGAAATTTGGTCAGCAAGTCAGGACTTTGGTGGTGTCAGCAATTTCCTTTTAGATGCTGCGGATGCTACACACGTGTTGTCGGAATGGCTTGTAGCGCTCCAAGCGTCAGGGACTGCACAAGACCTGCATCTATTTGTCGACTCCGAGTTAGGGTTTGGTTACGCCGTCGAGTTCGAACGCGCCCAGTTTCGTGGCTATCGAGGAGTGCCGGCGCTAAATAACGCAAGCGCTAATGTTTGGGGCGACTCAGGGCATATTGGTATGTCAGTGCATGGTGAGAATGTGACCATGTTTTTCCCAGATCTATTTTATGATGCATGGCAATTGGATAGCGTAGCCGGTGAATTGTCGCTAATTATCCGACCTGGATATATTGCTTTGCGCGGAGAGAATATTGTCGCTCAGAGAGGTGACTCGACAATAGCGGGTGGCTTTGCAACCAGTAGACCTCTGGCGAAGTACGAGCAAAGAGTCGCTGCTCGTGTAACAGTAAACGTGGCCGAATTAGATGACGCCCAAAGTTATGTGCCTTATAAAGTGAGTGCTGGGTTATATAAATGGCTGAAAACTGCGCCAGAAAAAGGCCGCTTCGATAACGTTGAACTAGCCCTGCAAAGCCAAATCCACATTAAACCCGAGCGCAAGTTCGACCGACGGTTTGAGTTATCCGGTGATTTCAGTTCCGTTCAAGTGAGTTATTTGCAGGACTGGCCGCGCATTTCAAATGCTCAAGGGCGCCTTCGAGTACTGGGCCTAGAAACTGTTCTAAAAGATATTGAGGGCGAATCTTTTGGAATCGAATTTACTCAAGCGAAAGCTCACATCGACAAGACCGGTATTATTTCGGTAGATTTCTCTGCAACGCCGACTGGTCAGGTGGCGTTAGATTTTATCCGTGCTACTCCCCTTAAAGAAATAATGGGCTTTATCGAAGACGACTGGCGCGTAATCGGCGAAGGTGAAATTGCTACAGTTGCTCATTTGGAAGTGCCGTTAGCCCAGCGTGCTGCTGCGACTAACAGTGAATCTGCTGACACAGTGCCTAGCCTGTCGACGAAGGATTTGGTGGCGAATTTGAGTTTGCAGGTATCCGGTGTCTCATTAGATATGCCCGGCTATAAGTTGGCGGTGCAGGATATCAGCGGCCCTGCCAGTTTTATGCTCCCTCACCACTTTCACGGAGAATTGAACGCTTCAATGTTTGATCGCCCCGCTGTGATCACGTCAAGTAGTGAAGAGCAATGGTTGAATATTCAGGTGGAGGGGCTGATTAACGCCGAAAAAGTTCTACAACTACTGAGTCTTGATGCCCCTACTGTATTGCAGGGTAGTACAGATTTTTCCTCTCGCTTGAATCTGTCTATGCAAGGCGAGGTGTCCAATTTGGTCGTGCAAACGGATCTTTTAGGAATGAGCGTAGATTTGCCGGCGGAATTTGGCAAGGATAAAGGTGCGGCTGAGCAGAGCGAATTCGTTTTAAAGTTTTTGCCCGAAGGCCAACAGATAGGCTGGCAGTATAAAACCACTCAGGGGTGGTTGCAGATAAATCCAGAAGAAGTTGGTGACCCTTTAAGCGGTGAAATTTTTGGTGGAATTGGTATTTCCACCGCTGCTCCATTAGCTGCGCTTGAGCTTGTGGGGCTAAAGGTTGTTGGCCAAATGCCTCGCTTAGACATAGCCGACTGGGTTTCCAAAGACGGCGAGACTGCCGTAGTTTTACCGTTCGATTGGCAAGTCAAAGACCTTAGCGTAGGTGAATTGATTATTGGGGAGTTTGTTTTTGACGACGTTAATCTAAATGGATCGCGCACGGTCGACGAGCTGTTATTTGATTTAAAATCGGATGCCATTATCGGTCGGATTGACCTTACCGATGTAGAAGTTATTGATATTGATCTGTCTTTTTTGCAACTTGCAGAAAAGAGTCAGCTGGCAGAGGATGGTACATTGGTTGATCCGATGTCGGTGGAGGTGGGCAGAACGCTGCGTAAGGCTAATGTACGTATAGGTTCACTCCGGCTTGCTGACGAATCTTTCGGCGCGTGGGTTTTCAACATTAGACCTGAAGAGACTGGGGTTCGTTTCGATATTGAATCGATAGACGTAAAAGGGGTGCACATAGCGGATAGTGTCGCCTTCTGGGACTTAAACAACGGCAGATCCTCTTTTTCCGGAGCTGCAGAACTTGATAATTTGCTGACAACGCTGCCAGCTTGGGGTTACGTCCCCGTGCTGGAAACAGAATTTGCGCGGCTTTCAGGCAATATTTCTTGGCCGGGCTCGCCCGCTAACCTGAATATTGTTGACGGAGAGGGCGGCTTGTCGATCTTGGCGAAAGATGGCCGATTTTTGGATGTGGAGGCGGGGCAGGGTGGTCTGCGTTTAGTCAGTTTATTGAACGTTACCGCTCTAGCAAAACGCATCAACCTAGATTTTTCCGATGTGGTGGACGAAGGTGTAAGTTTTAGTCGTATGGCGGCGGAAATCCAGCTAGAGGACAAACAACTTTCCTTCAATAAAAACCTCTTAGTTAAAAGTACCTCTTCGACTTATGAGCTCGGCGGCACTGTAGATTTTCGTCAAGGCACTCTCGACAACGAAATGATAGTCACCCTGCCGGTTAGCGACAATCTTCCCTGGTATGCAGCTTATGTGGCATTGGCAAACCCTTTAGCAGGTATTGGTGTTGCTATTGGTGAGCGTATTTTGCGCAAACCTATTCAGCGGATGAGCAGCGCCAAATTTTCGGTGGCCGGTCGCATAGATGATCCAGAGGTGAAGTTTTTGACCCTTTGGGGGCAGTCGATTGACCCAATGCCCGAAGCAGGCGAACGGCTTTCGCCGGATTTGTTGGGCCAAAGCGACAGTCCTGAAGAAAATCCAGATACGCTAGCGCGGGAAGAAAGTCCTATTGAAGAGGGACCGATGTTAGACAGAGATGCTAATGAGTGAGTCTTCGCGTTAAAGTGGTAGCGAACGTAATAAAAATGACACCGAGCAAGAATTATATATGAGCGATTTAGTCAGCCAAGCAGAAGAAACTCTGCTGAAGAGCAAAGGTATGGCCTTTGCTGAGATAGAAGAAACAGTGTTCGACTTGCTGAGCCGGGAAATTGATTACGGTGAGGTTTTTGTGCAAAGCACGCGTTCAGAGGCTTTTGGACTGGAAGATGGCATTGTCAAAGATGGCACATTTTCTGTGGATGCTGGCATTGGTGTAAGAGCTTTAGCGGGTGAGAAAACGGGTTTTGCTTACAGCGAAGACATTCGACTTGACGGCTTGCAGCAGGCGGCAAAGGCCGCGCGATCTATAGCCAAGAAAGGTGCTAGTCGAGGCGCACCTGCGTATAAAGCAACGGCTTATCCAGCGTTGTATGAGGGTGTAGATCCAATCTCTAGCTTGTCTGATGCAGAAAAAGTAGTGCTGCTGAGGCAGGTAGATGGCGTTGCTCGTGCTGAGGACTCTCGCGTCAAAGAGGTCAATGTACGTATTTCAGCCAGCCATGAAACTATGCTGGTGATGGCTAGTGACGGCACATTGGCAGCAGATATACGGCCTTTGGTGCGCTTAGATGTGTCGGTCATAGTACAACATGGCGACCGCCGCGAACGCGGAAGTGCGGGCGGGGGCGGCAGACGCAGCTTACTTTCTTTAGGCGAAGGCGGTTGGGCCGGTGACTTGGCCAAAGAGGCTGTGCGCATGGCATTAATTAACTTAGAAGCCATTGATGCACCAGCCGGTCCTATGCCGGTAGTTCTAGGTCCGGGATGGCCGGGGGTGCTCCTTCACGAGGCCGTGGGCCATGGTCTAGAGGGTGATTTCAATCGTAAGGGTAGCTCCGCATTTTCTGGTCGCGTCGGCGAGCAGGTGGCTTCTACCTTATGTACGATCGTTGACGATGGCACCATGCAGGGGCGGCGCGGCTCTTTGTCCGTAGACGATGAAGGTACGCAGACGCAGTCTACTGTGTTGATAGAAAACGGCATTCTAAAAGGCTACATGCAGGACAAATTGAACGCCCGTTTAATGAACGTTGCCCCAACGGGTAATGGTCGTCGGCAGTCTTTTGCGCATGTGCCTATGCCGAGAATGACAAACACCTATATGTTGCCAGGGCAAGATTTACCCGAGGATATTCTGCGCTCGGTGAAGAAAGGCGTATATGCAGTGAATTTTGGCGGCGGTTCTGTAGACATTACTTCTGGGCGTTTTGTTTTCTCAGCCACGGAAGCTTATTTAATTGAAGACGGTAAGGTCACAGCGCCTATTCGTGGTGCTACGTTAATAGGTAGTGGCCCCGAGGTAATGAATAAAGTGTCTATGGTGGGTAACGATCTCAGCTTAGATGGCGGAGTAGGAGTTTGTGGTAAAGACGGTCAATCTGTACCCGTAGGTGTCGGGCAACCCACTCTCAAAGTAGATGAAATAATTGTTGGTGGTACTCAGGCCAGCTAGGGCTAATTACTCGCTGGCGCTGTCGCGTAAAAATTTGAACAAAAGCTTCAGCGCACGTTTGTGTGCTTCACTGGCATGCTCAATATTGCTGGGTTTAGAGGCTGCCGCTTTAACCACAACTTGACGCAGTTGTTGCCTATCAACGTGTGGGTATTGGTCGATAAAGTCCTTCATTGCATCGGGCTGCTTAACTAAGCGTTCTCGCCATTGTTCGAGTTGATGAAAGAAGGTGCGTGCATCATTAGATTGGCCCTCTAGGTCAGCTAATTGTTTTTCTAGAGCCTCGGTGTCGATTTTACGCATCAGCTTGCCAATAAATTGCAGCTGGCGACGGCCACCTTCGCGGCTAGAGATACGCTGGTGGGTAGCAATTGCTTGGCTCAGTTCTACTGACATTTGAATGGTTGCCAGTACATCGGGTTTCATCTCGGTGAGCTTACGACCGACGAGTTGCAGTCGCTCAGCTTCACGTTTTCGTGCGGTTTTTGAGAGGTCTTCAGTCATTTTTAACTTTTTTGGAATAGTTCATTGGATTTTATAGATCATCAAACAGAATTGACGGAACTTGTGCAAGATATTCTTACAGAAGCAAAACAGCAAGGCGCAAACCAAGCTGAAGTTTCGGTCAGTATGGACCAAGGGCTAGGTGTTCGAGTGCGCAAAGGCGAGCTTGAAAACTTAGAATTTAATCAAGATCGCGGTTTTGGCATAACGCTGTATTTTGGCCAGCGCAAAGGCTCTGCCAGTACTACGGATAGTAGTATAGATGCTATTCGCGATACCGTTAAAGCCGCTAAGAATATTGCCCAGCATACACAAGAAGACGAGTGCAGTGGTTTGGCGGATAAGGCGTTGATGCCTACACAGGCTATGGACCTGGATCTTTACCACCCTTGGAACATTGAGCCAGAAGAAGCCACCCAGCTTGCCATTGAGTGCGAAGCGGCCGGTTTAAGAGTGGACGATAGGCTCGTCAACTCCGACGGCGCCGAAGTGAGCACCCAGCAAGGTTTGCGAGTGTACGGCAATAGCCATGGTTTTATCGGTAGCTACTCAGGTACCCGACACAGTTTAAGTTGCGTGTTGATAAGTGAAGACAATAACGGCATGCAGCGTGACTATTGGTATTCCTTGGCGCGGCAAAGCAGCGACCTTGAAAGTGCTTTAGCCGTTGGCGAGGAAGCCGGGCGGCGAACCGTCGCGCGCCTATCTCCGCAAAAAGCGCCCACAGGAAATTATCCAATTTTGTTATCACCACAGTTAGCCGGTGGGTTACTTGGTCACATTCTTGGCGCCATTGGTGGCGGTGCGCAGTATCGCAAAGCTTCATTCTTGCTAGACAGCTTGGGTAGTCAAGTGCTGCCTAACTGGATGAGCTTGAGAGAAAACCCACATATTTTCGGTAGCCTGGGCAGCGCTTATTTCGATGGCGATGGCGTGGCAACTCGGGTCAATGAATTCGTATCCCAAGGTGCAGTGAGTAGTTATATATTGTCCACGTACTCAGCGCGCAAATTGGCAATGCAAACTACCGGTAATGCAGGTGGCGTACATAACCTGGATATCATCGGACCCCAAACGGCGCATGCGGATTTACTCAAGCAAATGAACACTGGCTTGCTGGTTACTGAGCTTATGGGTCAGGGAGTGAACGCTGTCACGGGTGATTATTCTCGGGGCGCGTCGGGTTTTTGGGTTGAGAACGGAGAAATCTTATATCCAGTGGATGAGCTAACCATTGCCGGTAACCTCAAAGACATGCTTTTGAATATTGTGGCAATTGGTGATGATGTTGATATGCGCGGTAACATTCGAGCGCCCAGTATTTTGCTCGACGCAATGACCATAGCGGGGCAGTAAACTTTAAGGTTAGCTATACACCAGTGTAGCCAAGCCTAAAAAAACGAAAAATCCGGTGATGTCTGTAATGGTGGTGAGCACCACGCCGCCGGCAATGGCTGGGTCTATGTTCATACTGCGCAACAGGCTTGGTAGCAGGCTGCCGGCAACCGCGGCCACCAAAATTGTCACCATCATAGCCGTTGCAATAACGAAACCGAGCAGCGTATCGGAGAAGACCACTGCTGCCGCAACCGCTACTAAAGTTGCCCATAACAAGCCGTTTAGTGCTGCGACAATAAATTCCCTGTTGAGCATCCAAAGCAGATTGTTTTTGCCAATTTGCCCCGTGGCTTGTCCCCTAATGACCAAGGTTAGTGTCTGTGTGCCGGCTATCCCACCCATGCTTGCCACCACGGGCATAAGAACCGCTAGGGCAACGACTTTGACAATGGCTTCTTCGAACAGGTGAATGACTCCCGCAGCCATTAACGCGGTAAGTAAGTTGATACCTAACCATACAGCTCTCCGGCGTACTGCTTTGTGCACTGGCGCAAAGGTGTCGCCATCAACATCTAAGCCAGCCTGGGCTAATACCGCCTCCTCGGCGTCTTCTATAATAACGTCGACAACGTCATCAATAGTGATACGGCCTACAAGCAGTCCCTTGTCATCTATAACTGGCGCGGAAATTAGATCTCGCTCAGAGAATATTTTTGCCACAGCTGCATCAGTTTCCGTGACATGAATAGCCGGCACATCACTGGCCATAATTTCTCTAACAGTCACTGTTGGATCCGATGTAAGCAGTTTTGCTAACGGCAGCATACCCACATATTTGTCCACACTATTTACCACAATGAGCGAGTCTGTAGATTTTGGTAGGTCCTTACGTAAGCGCAAGTATCTGAGAACCAGTGCAATGGGGTGACGTGGGCGTACGGTGATGGTATCTGTATTCATCAGTCCACCGGCGCTGTCTTCAGGGTAGGACAGTACGGACTCTACCCGCGCACGATCTCGTGCATCTAAATTTTCTAATACTTGCGTCGTTATTGTCTCTGGTAGTTGCTGCAAAATGTCAGCGAAGTCATCGGTATCTAGTTTTTCAGCTGCAGCCACCAATTGCGCGGTATCCATTGCCTGCAAAAATCCAGCGCGTACATCTTCGCGCAAATACTGCAAACTTTGGTTGCGCGCTTCGTCGTCGAGAAGCTGCCAAATTACCCTTCTGGTATTCGGCAAGTTGGTCTCTAGCGCCATGGCGACTTCGTTGGGGCGTAGAGAAGTGAGGAGAATTTTGGTTTCGTCTACGCTACTGCGGCCGAGGCCCCTTAGAATATCTTCTAGCTGTTGCTGGTCGCCGCTTATCATTAGTCTTCTAGTTCGCCAAAACCTGCTTTGATTAGATCACATACTGTGCGGAGGGCGATTTCTTCGTCTGCGCCGTCCACGCGCAGTGTCACTCGAGTACCTACCGGAGCGCCTAGGAGTAAAAGCTTCATTATGCTTTTGCCGTCCACTTTGTTGCCATCTGTTGCGAGGGTAATCGTTGATTCAAAATGCTTCGCACAATCAACAAGTTTAGACGCAGCTCGAGCGTGTAGGCCGAGTGGGTTAATGATGGTGAGTACGGTTTGCTGCATTGCTTCTAGTTTCTCTGGCGTTAGATTGTGCGCGTAGCATAGTTACTGCAACAACAGAAAACTACAGCAACACATAATTCACGTTGATGGAGGTCTAGTTGCCACTGCTGGTTCAAGTAAGTAGCTTAAGATAGGCTGGTAAAAAATCCCTAGACCAAGGGCAGTACGGTAACTGTTATTTGATTTTAGGGCGCTCGAGTTCTCTATGTCTAACGAGTACGTTCTCGAAGTGCTCGCCAAAGAACCGGGCGAGCTTTTCAGCCATATAAACACTTCTGTGCTGTCCGCCGGTGCAGCCAATACCAATTGTCATATAAATTCTTTCGTTAGACTCAAAACGCGGAATCCAGCGCTTGAGTAGCCCTGATAATTCTTCGAACATCTCTACCACCATAGGTTGTTCGTCGAGGTAGTTTTCCACTTCCTGATTGAGACCAGTCAGTGGCCTGAGCTTAGGTTCCCAGTGAGGATTAGGCAGGCAGCGCAAGTCAAAGACAAAGTCAGTGTCTACGGGTACACCGTGCTTAAAACCAAAAGACCTAAACACTAAACTTATGGAAGATTCCTCACGCAGACATATTCTTTCTTTGATTTGCTCGCTGAGTTGTTTTGCGCTGAGGTTTGTTGTGTCGATGATCAAGTTAGCTAGGTCAGCAATGCGGTCTAGGATACGCGCTTCCATATCGATGGCTTGGCGAAGATCAATGTTAGTGGTAGTCAACGGGTGCTTGCGTCGCGTTTCGCTGAACCTCTTCACCAGCGAGGGACTAAGCGCGTCCAGATAAATAATCTGCCGTTCAATGGAGGGGTTTTCTATTTTCATTAAGATGTCTGGAAATTTTTCCAGCGACCTACTTCTAGCATCAATGCAGACGGCAAGTTTTACATTAGTGGAGTCTTCATTAATGTATTCCATGATCAACGCTTCGAGAAGGCTGATGGGCAAGTTATCAATACAGTTGTAGCCTGAATCCTCTAAGACTCTAACTGCGGTAGATTTGCCGGAACCTGAGCGCCCACTGATGATAATTAATCTCATTAGCTGATATTGGTCGCTGTTGCATTAGTTTGTTCAGAAATTTCACGCTCAATAGTGAGCATGGTGGCGCGTAACTCCTCGTCTGTAGTGGCGCTTCGAAGTCTTTGCCTGAATGCACTCTCGCTAAATATGTGCGCCAAAATTGCGAGCATCTCAAGGTGCGCTTTGTTTTCGTGTGTAGGCACGATGAGAACAAAAATCAGATCTACCGGTTCGCCATCTATGGATTCATAGTCTATGGCCTCGCTTAGTGAGACAAATGCGCACTGCATTTTTTCACAGTTCATGCGGCAGTGGGGAATGGCGACACCGTCTCCCAGTCCAGTGCTGCCTAGGCGCTCCCGTTCTGTCAGGCCATCATAAATTTCATTTAGCGAATTTTCTTCATCGTTAGCTTCCTTCGCCAAAGATTCCGCCACTAATTGCAGAATCTTTTTGCGGCTGTGCGCTGTAAAGCTACAGTGCACTTGCGTTGGTTCTAGAAGTTCTGCGATTGACGGCATATGTTAAACGACTCTGTTCGGTCTATTAAATTTAGGTCTGTTAGTTTTCAGACGCCTAAATTATGTGGTTCGGCGATCTGTCGTGGCTGCCATTGTGACGCGCCACGGTCTTTTCTTTGTGTTTTATTAGCTGCCGGTCGAGCTTAACTAATAGTTGGTCTATTGCTGGATACATTTCTGACGCTTCAGCATTGGCAAATAATTCCGCACCTGGTACATGGGCGGTAGCTTCAGCCTGATGAAATAATTTCTCTATGTTCAAGACAACGTGAATTTGCGTAATTTGATCGGAATGTCTTTCAAGTTTTCGAAACTTTTCCCGAATATAAAGTTGCAGTGAATCAGTGAGGTCAATTTGGTGGCCGGTGATGTTTAGCTGCATGGCTAATCTCCTTATTTTCCAATGAATCCTTCATTTGTCAGTTGCAGAATACTCTCATTGTCCGCCGGTTTTCAGGCTAATGCTACACAAGTTGTTTGCGTTCGTTAGACGGGGGTATCGATAACGATTCCCGATATTTTGCAACCGTGCGGCGGGCCACATTAATGTTCTGCTCGTGCAATATTACGGCGATTTTGCTATCACTCAACGGTTTTCTTGGATTTTCTTCCGCGGTGAGTTTTTTGATGATGGCGCGTATCGCCGTACTTGAAACTTCCCCGCCGCTGGCTGTACCCACATGTGAGGAGAAGAAGTATTTTAGTTCAAAGAGTCCTCTAGGCGTTGCCAGGTATTTGCGATTGGTGACGCGTGAAATAGTCGATTCGTGCAATTCTACTTGGTCAGCAATGTCAGCCAGGATGAGTGGCTTCATAGCTTCGGGGCCATGTTCCAAAAACCCTTGTTGCACTTCGACAATTTTTGTGGCGACTTTGAGTAAAGTGTCGTGCCTAGTCTGGAGGCTCTTCAAAAACCAGCGCGCCTCCTGCAAATTGTCTTTAATGAAATCTTTGTCTGCGCCGGAGTTTAAATTTTTGACATAACCCGCATAGGTGTTGTTGATGCGCACCTTTGGCAGTGTTTCCGGGTTTAACTCTACTAGCCAGCGATTGTTTTGCTTTCGCACTACAACATCCGGCAGCACGAAATCTGAATCTGCTGAATCAAATGCTGCGCCCGGTCTGGGTTGTAGAGTGCGTATTAGAGTAACAATTTCGCTGAGTTGAGACTCTTGCAAGCGGGTTCGTTTGATTAGGTTGACGAAATCTTTCGCGCCCAGTAGGTCTAGGTGTTGGTCAACAACACTGATGGTTTCTTCCAGCCACTGAGTCGCGGGATCTAGTTGCATTAGCTGCAATAGCAGGCACTCGCGTAGATCCCGCGCACCTACACCAATTGGGTCAAATTGCTGCACGCGCCCAAGTATTTGTATGACGTCTTCGTCGTTGACCTGCTCATCTTCAGTCAAATGGGGGTCAAAAAGTGTTGTGCGAATTTCCTCAATGCTGGTGTCGAGCATACCGTCTGTATCAATGGCATCGATAATAGCCATTGCAATCACCCTGTCTGATGGCGCCATGGGTGTGAGGTTAAGCTGCCATTCTAAGTGATCGATGAGGCTGGGTTCGGTGACATTATTTGCGCCCGGGTCTAGGTCGAACTCTCCATTGGCCGGCGCGGGTGCAGGTGACTGGGGGTAGACGTCATCCCAAGATGAGTCTACCTCTAATGTTTCGCTTAATGGTTCAGAGAGCTGAGCGCCGACATCTTGCTCGAGATCTTGGGCGTCTGGGTAGTCGTCGGTTGGCGCGGGTTCAGCGTCAAAGCTGTCGTGGTTGCCTGTACTGTCGTCAACTTCTGGTAAGTTTTCGTTCCAATCATCTTCAATTTCTAGCAGCGGGTTACTGTCCAATGTGGTCTGAATTTCCTGGCTTAGCTCCATGGCTGATAGTTGTAAAAGCTTGATGGCCTGTTGCAGTTGAGGAGTCATCTTCAACTGCTGGCCCAGCTTCATGGAGAGAGACTGCTTCATGAACTAGTGCGGGCCTTAGTAAAAGCGTCATTTTTGTTTAGTCTCGCAGGCTTTTTGCCAGATTTTTCGTAGGGTATTTTAGAGTGCTCTGGAAAAGACACTGCAAAAGTAAGAGGCAGCGGTATGCTGAGACTTTCGATTCTTACGAATTGTTGTTCCTTTAGATGCATGTTTGCCCACGACCCATGGTACTTTCTCAGATCCTTTATGCTATTCCCCAAAGCCCTCGCCAAGATAGACCTTTTGTACAATTTTATTGGACAAAATTTCCGCTGGCTGGCCGTCTGCAATTATCCGTCCTTGGTGAACAATATACGCTCGGTCACAAATATCTAGCGTGTCTTTGACATTATGATCTGTTATCAACACGCCGATCCCGCGCTTAGCCAAGTCAATGATTTCGTCTTTGATGTCATTGACGGAAATAGGGTCCACACCAGCAAAAGGCTCGTCCAACAAAATAAATTGCGGATTACTGGCTAGCGCCCGCGCAAGTTCCAAACGCCTGCGCTCGCCGCCGCTTAGGCTTTGTCCTAGGCTCTGACGCACCGCGCCCAAATTAAATTCTGTAATCAGTGCTTCCAAGCGTGTGCTGCGTTGTTGGCTATCGAGTCGATCATCTAACTCTAGAATGGCCAAAATGTTGTCTTGGGTGGAAAGGGTTTTGAAAACGCTGGCCTCTTGTGGCAGATAACCTATTCCTGCTCTGGCTCTTTCATGCACAGGTGCGCTAGTAAGGTCCTGTGCGCCTAACTGAATATTGCCCGAATCTGGTTTGATCAAACCTACTAAGATATAGAAGCAGGTCGTTTTGCCAGCACCATTTGGCCCGAGCAAACCTACAATTTCGCCCTTATTTACGTTGAGCGAGACATCCTCTAATACCAAGGTTGCGGCATAGGACTTGCGTAAGTGTTGGGCAGATAAGCTATCCATCATTATTTATCAGCGCTTTTTGACTGCGCTGAATTTCCATCAATCTTTGGCAGTAATAATTGCATCTGTACCCTTTCTTCGCCCTTGGCGTCGCCCGCCGCCACTTCGCCCGCTAAGATGTTATAGCGAATAGACGGGCTGCTAATTACATTGCTGCCCTGAGTGAGCCTTGCGTTGCCAATCAGCTCTAACTCATTTTTTTCGGGGAAGTAGATGATTTTTCCTGCGGTAGCGGTCGTGTCATTGGGGCGACCTTTGCTAGGGCTAGCAGCATGGATAAATCTAGCTGGATCGCCTGAAGTGGTAATGAGTTGTACTCGATCTTGGGCGAGATTGACTAGAAGTATCTGGCCATTAATTGCAACGCTGTCCATTTTCGCCTCTACATCGCCTGTATAAGTGATGGTGTTGTTGGTCTTGTCGAATTCTGCGCTAGCGCCCTCGATAACGATTTCACCCGCAGCTCTGGTAGTTGCTGCATTGCCGATACTTGAAAAAGCCATTAGTGTCAGAGAGGCTAATACTGTTAGGAGTGGTTGTCCGTTCTGTCCGTTCTGTCCGTTCTGTCCGTTTATAGCGTTAAGCCGCGGCGCTCGTATAATTTTTTTGTGAGTCACTATATTTGTCCTCTTCTCATAGAAATTTTAGAGCGGCTAGACAAGGCGGACCGGGCCGGTGTTGGAATAAATGTGCTTCTTACTCGTTGTTGAGCATTTTTGGGGAATTCAATTCTGCCGCTGGCGAGATCTATGATTACTCCCAAAGCCTTGGTTTTAAACGCCGAGGTCTCAACAACAACGGCTTGCTTGGTGCGAACAGTTTGCGCATCTGGATAAACCGTTAGAGCCTCGCTGCTCAGGCGTACATAGTCATTTCTGTTGAAGTTTTGTGTCACAGAGACTGCGCCGTTCAAAAGCAGCACTTTTTCGTCTAGTCTTAAGTCAGAGCCTGAACTATCTTTACCCGGTCTGATAAGGCCATCTTTCGCTGTGATGATCCATGGGGAACTGCCTTGGTTGTTAAGCGTGATCAGCGGCGCTTGTAGATTGATTGAGTTGTCTGCCAAATATTGCTGCATTGACTTAGCTTGCACTTGGTACTGTACGTTGCCATCCGCGGCAAAAGTCTGCAACAGCATGTTCTTGCCGTAGCTGTCCGGTACGCGTTCCGATTCACCCAGCGGTGTAGTTTGATCGGTAAATGGCACTGCCGCTTGTTGTAAATCTTGAAACGAGTTCGGCATGAAGATCGCTAGCAAAATCAGCGTGCACAAAACCGTAGCTGCTGCGCGCAACTGATGACTGCGGGAAAATGTTAACAGCGAATTTTGCGCCTGTGCCTGTTGCCGCAGTTTTATCTGCTTCTGCGCCGGCGTCTGTTGACGCCGGCGTTTTTGCTTGCGCCGTTGATTTTTGGCTATCGACATCAGTCGAAATCCCAGTGACCTTGAGCTTTGAGTATAAGCTCAGCCAGTTCTAGCGCTACGCCCTCGCCACCGGCTCGCTTGGTGGTAAAGTCAGCCTTCGTCAGCACTACTGGGTGAGCGTCTGCAACAGTTGCACGCAGCGTAATGCTGGGGTGATTAAATAGCTGTAAGTCTTGGATGTCGTCGCCAATAGCGCAAAGGTCGTGCCTAGGGAAACCATTCTCCATAAGAGATTTCAGCGCGTGTGTTTTTGATTCAGCACCCTGCACTACATGCACAATGCCTAATTCTTCTGCGCGCCGACTGACCATTGACGATGCCCGCCCTGTGATGATGGCTATCTCAATACCTTTGCTGGCTAGCAACTTTATGCTTGCGCCGTCGCGGACGTGGAAATTTTTGCTTTCAACGCCGGCGTCGTTGTAAATAATCTGCCCGTTCGTGAGTACGCCGTCCACATCAAAAACAATGCCCTTGATGGATTTTGCTATTTGTTCTAGGGACATGACTTAGGCCTGTTGAATCAGTAGCAGGTTATAACCAATCCATGCCATCAGCATGACCGAGCCTTCAAATCGAGTAATCACGGTCCTAGAATTTAGGCCGTAGGCGAACAGGGCCAGCATTAGTGTCAGTGCCAGCATCATGCCGCTGTCCCGCCAAAGTGCTGCGTAGTCCATGTCCGTTGCATGAATGAGCCCTGGCACGGCCAGTACTGCTAGTATATTCAAAATGTTGGAGCCAACGACGTTGCCAATAGCGATATCCGGTTGACCCTTAATGGCTGAGCCAACTGTGGCTGCGAGCTCAGGTAAGCTTGTGCCTACGGCGACAATGGTTAAGCCAATGATCATGTCGCTAACGCCTAAGGTGGAGGCAATGTTAGTCGCAGCGTAAACGAGGATCTGCGCGGAGATCAGCAGCACGACTAGCCCAATTATCAGCCAAATAATGCTCTGCTTGTTCGTCATCTCAGGTAGTTCGCCTAGTTCGTCTGAGATGGCATCGGTAGAGTATTCCGGGTCACTTTGGGAGGCCACCAGTTGCCACAGAATGTAGGTTAAGCCTAGTAATAATATTATGCCGTCAACAAAGCCTAGGTGGCGGTCAAATAATAGGATCATTGCCAAAAATGTGGCGCCTAACAACCAGGGCAATTCTTTGCGTCTGACATTGGCTGAAAAGGGTAGGGGGGTGATAATTGCAGTGATGCCTAAGACCAAGCCAATGTTGGCAATATTTGAGCCAATAGCATTACCTACCGCAAGCAGTGAGTTGCCGTCTAATGCCGCCATGGTGGCAACGACAATTTCTGGTGCGGAGGTGCCCACTGAGACAACCGTCAGGCCGATCATCATTTTGGACACGCCCATATTTGTCGCTGTTGCCGCAGCTCCGGACAAAAATTTGTCCGCTCCCCATATAAGAGCAACGAAGCCCAATACGAGTAGTGTAAGTTGAATCCACATGGGTATTGTCTGTCCTTATTTAAAACAGGCCTGTAATGAAAACGCACTTTAGTCCGATCTGGTCCGTGAGCCAAGCCGCTTAGGGCATTGGAACCTATTTATGCAACATACTAATGGTCGAAGAAATAGCTAGGTAATGGTCAATCTCTTCATGATTGTCGCCATAGAATTGCGTACCATGCGAGCAGCGGAAGTGTTTGTTATCGCCATTGCGCCCAGTAAGCGAGAGGCAGTGACTGAGACAAGCAACGCTATAGCGCTGCCCAGATAAAGGCAAGCGCAACAATGAAAGTACAACAAACCAAGAAAGAAAGACCCTATTTATGCAAGACGAAATTAAACAACGTATTGAAGCGGCAATTACAGGCGCGCAAGTCAGTGTACATGTGGACGGCAACCGAGCGACGATAGAAGTCGTTGCTAGCCTTTTTTCCGGCATGAGCAGGGTCAAAAAACAGCAACATGTATACGCGTGCATTGAAGATTTGATCGCTGGTGGTGCTCTGCACGCCGTGACGATTAAAGCTGACGCGCCCGAATAGGTTTACGCACTATGGATAAGTTAAGTATCGATGGCGGTTTTAGATTGGACGGCCAGATCCGAATATCTGGTGCTAAAAACTCTGCGTTACCGATTTTAGCCGGTGCTTTGCTCACTGCTGAGCCGGTCATTATTTCGAATGCGCCGCATTTACATGACGTCACCACAATGATCGAGCTTTTGGCTTGTCTGGGGGTCGGTGTATCTCTCGACGAGCGTATGAACGTAGAGATCTCAGCTCATCATCTTAATGATTTTTGTGCGCCTTATAGCTTGGTCAAAACCATGCGCGCCTCATTTTTGGTGCTTGGCCCCATGCTTGCCCGTTACGGCGAGGCAGAAGTATCGCTGCCCGGCGGCTGTGCCATTGGCTCTCGCCCGGTAGATCAGCATTTGAAAGGCTTAGAGTGCATGGGCGCAGAGATAGAAGTTTCTGACGGCTATGTGCGCGCCCACGCTCCGAACGGTTTAGTGGGTAGTGACATTCATATGGATGTGGTAACCGTGGGGGGCACCGAGAATCTTATGATGGCGGCAACGCTTGCAAAAGGCGTGACTAAAATACACAACGCTGCCTGCGAACCGGAGATTATAGATCTCGGTAAGTTCTTGCGCACACTGGGTGCGAAGGTTACTGGTCACGGCTCACCAACCATCACGATTGAAGGTGTGGAAAAATTGCACGGTGGAAGTTATCGCGTAATGCCAGACCGTGTTGAGGCAGGCACCTATCTAATAGCCGCCGCTGTGACTGCGGGTAGAATCCGCTTGCGTGATGTTAAGCCCAGTACATTGGGTGCTGTGCTCGATAAGCTTGTTCAGGCTGGCGCCGATATAGAGGTAGGAGAAGACTGGATCAGTCTTGATATGCACGGTAAGCGACCTAAAGCTGTGGATATTGAGACGGCTCCCTACCCAGGTTTTCCTACGGATATGCAGGCTCAGTTTATGGCGCTTAATGTAGTGGCTGAAGGCACTTCCACGATCCACGAGAAAATATTTGAAAATCGCTTTATGCATGTGCCCGAAATGAATCGTTTGGGCGCTAATATTGAATTGCACGGCGTGTCCATGGCGGTAGTTCATGGCGTGGATACGTTACGCGCTGCGCCTGTTATGGCCACGGATTTGCGTGCATCTTCTAGCCTTGTGTTGGCCGCTTTGGCAGCACAAGGTACTACGGTTATCGACCGGATTTATCACATTGACCGCGGATATGAGTCCATTGAAGAGAAGCTGCAGCAACTTGGCGCCCAAGTGCGCCGTGTTTCTTAGGTGCTGGATTTTTAGGCGTCTGCCAGTGGCTCAACTAAAATTGATATTAAGCGGGCGCTTTTTTTACAGCGCTTTCGCTCAGAGCATTTTCGAACGAAATTTAATCAAGGCTGATTGGAACTATGGGTTTAGTCATCGCGCTCAATAAGGGCCGTATTTTCAAAGAGTGTTTGCCATTGTTGGCAGCATGTGAGATTCAACCAAACGAGGATCCGGACAAGTCCAGAAAGCTCATATTTGATAGCGCTTCTGGCGGCCACAAGCTCATTGTCACACGCTCTGCTGACGTTCCTACGTATGTTGAGAATGGCGTTGCCGATATCGGTATTACTGGTAAAGACACCATTCTTGAGTACGGCGACAGCATGAGTTTCTACGAACGCTTGGACCTAAAAATCGGCCAGTGCAAGATGATGACGGCTGGGCCTGTGGGCGTTCCAGAGCCTGAGCATGTGCTCAGAGTTGCGTCTAAGTTCGTTAATATCACGCGTAAATATTATCAATCCCAGAGTCGGCAAGTGGCGTTGATTAAACTCTCAGGTGCTATGGAAATTGCACCTTTGCTTGGTCTGGCAGATTGTATTGTGGATATCGTAGATACAGGTAACACGCTACGCGCAAACGGCCTTGAAGAGCGTGAGACTATTTGTGATGTAAGCACTCGTCTGATTGTTAATCGCGCTTCTATGAAAACTAAATTTGATGAAGTTCAAGCGCTCATCGCCAAGCTCGCGGCGGTGGTAGAGAACATGGATAAAGAAAAACAGGTTGGACCGTGATCATGCGTCAGCTTTCTTCCGTCGCAGATGATTTTTCCCAGCAGCTAGAAAAGCTGCTTGCTTGGGATATGAGCACTTCCAGCGATGTTGATGTTGTAGTCGCCGAAATTATTGCAGAGGTTCGAGCCAACGGTGACGAGGCTTTGCTGGCCTATACCGAAAAATTTGACCGTCTGTCCGTAGACTCGGTAGCAGAGCTAGAAATTGATCAAGACACTCTGGCCGCCGCTTGGGCAAAGATCGGCCCAGCTGCGCAACAAGCGTTACAGGTTGCGGCTACGCGCATTCAGCAATTCCACGAAAAACAGGTTGAGGCGTCTTGGTCTTTTACAGACGACTTAGGGAATCAATTGGGTCAGCGCATTAGCCCCATTGAGCGAGTGGGCGTATACGTACCTGGCGGTCGGGCGGCCTACCCTTCCAGCGTGCTGATGACGCTAGTGCCAGCAAAGGTGGCCGCGGTTGATGAGGTTGTGGTCACAGTGCCCACACCAGATGGTGTGGTCAACGACATGGTGTTGGCTGCCTTACACCTCGCCGGGGCAGATCAAGTATTCACTATTGGCGGCGCCCAAGCGGTGGCTGCAATGGCCTACGGTACTCAGACTATTCGCAAGGTAGATAAGATTGTCGGCCCCGGTAGTGCGTTTGTCGCTGCCGCAAAGAAACAGGTCTTTGGTCAGGTGGGTATAGACATGATCGCCGGGCCCAGTGAAGTATTGGTAATTGCTGACGGCAGTACGCCAGTGGAATGGGCTGTTTTAGATCTCTTTTCTCAAGCAGAGCATGATGTTTCTGCCCAAAGCATATTGATCAGTCCAGACGCTGCTTTCATAAAGGCTGTTGCAGATAAAATTGATGAAATGCTGCCTGGCATGCACCGGGCGGAAATTATTGCCGCATCATTAAAAGACCGCGGCGCGTTGATTCACTGCGCCGATGCACAGGACGCTATTGCCATATCTAATCGTATTGCACCGGAGCACTTGGAGTTGGCTGTTGCCGACCCAGAAGAGTGGGCCAAAGGTATACGTCATGCAGGTGCAATATTTATGGGTGCTCATGCGGGCGAAACCTTTGGTGATTATATTGCTGGGCCATCCCACGTTTTACCCACTTTTGGCACAGCGCGATTTGCTTCGCCTTTAGGTGTTTATGATTTTCAAAAACGTAGCTCTATGATTCACATGTCGGGCAGGGGTGCTGCTCAATTGGCGACACAGACCGACCTGTTGGCGACAAGTGAAGGATTAGAGGCGCACGCACTGGCCGCTCGCGTTAGAGGGCAAGGCGAGGTGCCCCTTTAGAGGGTGCGCCCGCACGGGAGGTGCCTGCACAATGAAGCCCACACTTAATAGATTAAGATCAAAGAAATTCGATAGATGCGTCAAAGTCCTGAAGAAAAATACCAACACAGCTTAAGCTCGGGCGAGATGTTGCCTGATCCGGCCCAAGCTGAAGTGATGCGACGTTTAACGGACCTGTTTCAGCGCATAGAACTAAGTCATAGTGAAAAAAAGGGCCTATTTTCTACGCTCACCGGTTGGACCACGGGTTTGTTTGCGAAGGCGCCTATACAACCTGAGCGAGGGTTATATTTGTGGGGTGGTGTTGGCCGCGGTAAGACCATGATGATGGATCTTTTTTGTACATGCTTGCCTGAGGACCGGATTTTGCGCATGCACTTTCACAGGTTTATGCGGCGAGTACATGACAGTCTTGGGCGGCATTCGGGAACCATTAATCCGTTGTATAAGGTCGCCGATGAATTTGCGGCCGAGGCTGACATTTTATGCTTCGATGAATTTTTTGTGTCAGATATTGGCGACGCCATGATTCTGGGGGAGCTGATGACAGCCATGTTTGCTCGCGGGGTGAGCTTGGTCGCCACCTCTAATGTTGAGCCTAAAAATTTATATCTTAACGGTCTTCAGCGTTCGCGTTTTGTCCCGGCAATAGACCAAATTTATCAATATTGTGACATCTGGGAAATTGATCAAGGCCAGGATTTCCGTCTGCGCACGTTACAACAAGCTGAGCTGTACCACTTTCCGCTGGATGCATCTGCCCGGCAGAGTATCGCTGCGAGCTTCAGCGCGTTAGCCTCGGAAGCAGAGAGTGAAGGTGTCGCACTAGAGGTGGAAAACAGAAAAATATTGACGCAAAAACTGGCTGGTGATGTGGTCTGGATTGAGTTCTCTGATCTATGTGAAGGGCCGCGAAGTCAGAACGACTATATAGAGTTGGCCACAGTCTTCAGTACAGTTTTTGTCAGTAGTATTCCTGCCCTCACTACCGACACAGAAGATGCGGCTCGGCGCTTTATCAGTCTAGTTGATGAATTTTATGACCGGGGCGTCAAGTTGATCGTTTCCGCAGAGGAATCTATTACAACTTTGTACCAAGGCAAGCGGTTGGCCTTTGAATTTGAGCGCACGCAAAGTCGTTTATTAGAGATGCAATCCAAAGAATATTTGGCTGGTGCTCATCACGCCGTGACTAGAGACTCGAAAGAATCGAATTCTCAGTTGTAAAGCGCTTGGTGCTCCTCTATCATTCGCGTCCCGAATTTCCGGCGATGGTTTATGGTCGCCAATCTTACGAGAAGGGCTAAATTAGGGGCTTATCTGCTAAGACGGTCGTTAAGATGGCCGTTGGATAAGTTTTACAAAGTGCGACATTGGCGCGAGAAATGCCAGGCGAGATGTTAAATAAAAGAGATAATTATAGACGTTTACGCAAAAAAGCGTACTTATGTCTTTCTTTGAAATAGAGAAATGGTGATTAAGTGATCGGCTCCAAATTCTGGAAAGGACTTGGGTTGATAGAAGAGCAAACACAGAGCAAATGACGCACGACAGCGTTGATTAAGAGTTGACCTACAAGGTCAGCGCTGAGCAAAAGAGGCACACAATGAAAACGACAGTGAGTATGCGCGAGCAGGACGTTGAAAGATCCTGGTGGATTATAGACGCCGAAGACCAAACCCTTGGTCGGATCGCAACCGAGATAGCCAGCCGGCTACGCGGCAAGCACAAGCCAGAATTTACCCCCCACGTTGACACTGGAGATTTCATTGTCGTTGTAAACGCAGAGAAAGTGCGCGTTACGGGTAATAAAGAAAAAGGCAAACTGTACTGGCGGCACACCGGTTACCCAGGTGGTATTCGCAGCACTGACGTTTCTAGCATGCGAGCAGAACACCCCGAGCGAATGATTGAAATCGCGGTTAGAGGCATGTTGCCTAAAAACCCGTTAGGTCGCGCGATGTTCCGCAAGTTAAAAGTTTATGCAGGCGGTGAACATCCGCATGCTGCTCAGCAACCTCAGGCTCTGGAGCTACGCAGATGACAGATTATAATTATGGTACGGGTCGTAGAAAGACTTCGGCAGCAAGAGTATTCCTTTCCAGCGGTACTGGAAAAATTACGGTAAATGCTCAGTCATTAGAAGAGTTTTTTGGTCGAGAGACTTCGCGCATGGTTGTTCGCCAGCCTCTAGACGTGGCTGAAATGAGTGACAAGCTTGATATCAAAATCACCGTTCGCGGTGGCGGTAACTCTGGTCAAGCTGGTGCGATCCGACACGGTATCGCTCGCGCATTGGTAGATTTTGATGAGAATTTCCGCGGGCCAATGCGCCAAGCCGGATTCTTAACACGAGATGCTCGTGCTGTAGAGAGAAAGAAAGTCGGTCTGCGAAAAGCGCGCAAGCGTCCACAGTTCTCGAAACGATAAGACAGCGTTTTTTCTCGCTAAAAGTTCACCAAGCGGCTGCCCCGCTTGGTTATGTGCTAAGCTCCTATCGTTCGAGGAAACCGCACCTTTTAGGAGGTGTGGTTACCGATAGCGCGAGACTTTCGTTCTCCGCACTAATCATGACCTAGGTAACCGGGTCTAAGATGTTGATTCTTTTGTAGGATTCAGGGTTTTAAAAAATCTTGGCTACGGGACGCGAACAGCGTCACTTCGGTCGAGGACAAATCATCAGATTATGGGAGCTAACTGCCGTGAGCGATGGCGATGTGGCTATAGATTCAGCCAAAGACGACAATACAGACGCAACATCAGGTGGCGTTAATTCAAATAGAAGATACTTTCTAATTCAAGCAACATCGGCTGTAGCAGCGGTGGGTGTGATTGGAGCAGCTTGGCCTTTTGTCAAGTACTGGACTCCAAGCGCCAAGGCTCGCGCAGCTGGTGCCCCAGTTAAGATCGATTTCTCTAGGTTAGCTCCGGGCGAAATGTTAAGCCCAATCGTTGCCTGGAGAGGAAAGCCGATTTTTGTCGTTTCTCGAGACAATCAAACCATCGACTCTCTTAAATCAGATACATCTGATCTTGCGGATCCAGATTCACAAAACCCAGAGCAACAACCAGAGTTTGCAGTCAACGCATGGAGATCTGCGAAGCCTGAGGTTGGCGTTTATTTGGGTATTTGTACTCACTTGGGTTGTTCGCCTAAGTACGTAGTTACAGATAATTTCGAAGCATCAGGTCAGGGTGGCTTCTTTTGCCCATGCCATGGTTCGAAATTTGATCTAGCTGGCCGGGTGGTAAAAGGCGTTCCGGCACCGGATAATTTACAGGTGCCCCCTTATCGGTTTGTAACCGACACGGTGATAGTAATTGGCGAAGAAGGTGTTGCTTAATGGATAAGACGAAATCTGAAACTGGGCCTACCAAACTGCAAGCAGTGATGGGATGGGTAGATAAGCGCTTTCCAGCGACTGAGACATTTGAGTACCACATGTCTAAGTACTACGCGCCTAAGAATTTTAACTTCTGGTACTACTTTGGTTTTTTAGCCATGTTTGTACTGGTTAACCAGCTGGTTACCGGCGTTTGGTTAACCATGAATTATGTGCCCAGCGGCGAAGGCGCTTTTGCCTCCGTAGAATATATTATGCGTGACGTTGAATACGGATGGCTTTTACGCTACTTGCATTCCACCGGTGCATCTTTCTTCTTTATCGTAATTTATTTACACATGTACCGCGCTTTGCGTTACGGCTCATATCGCGGCCCACGTGAACTGCTTTGGCTGATTGGCATGGCGATCTTTATCGCACTGATGGCCGAAGGTTTCTTTGGCTACCTCCTACCTTGGGGCAACATGTCCTATTGGGGTGCCCAGGTAATTGTGTCCCTGTTTGGTGCAATTCCATTTATTGGACCTGAGTTGATGGAATGGATCCGTGGTGACTTCTTGATGTCAGAAACTACGCTGAATCGATTCTTTGCCCTGCACGTTGTAGCGCTGCCACTTGTACTGTGCATTTTGATCTTTGTTCACCTGGTTGCATTGCACCACGTCGGATCAAATAACCCAGACGGCATTGACATCAAGAAGAATAAAGATGCCAATGGCATACCGTTAGATGGTATTCCATTCCACCCTTACTACACCGTGCATGATATTCATGCCATGGTGGTGTTCTTGTTTATCTTCTGTGCTGTCGTTTTCTTTGCGCCAGAGATGGGAGGCTACTTCTTGGAAAAGCCGAACTTCGATATGGCGGATCCGCTGAAAACACCGGATCACATTGCACCGGTTTGGTATTACACTCCGTTTTACGCAATGCTTCGCGCAGCGACCTATCCGTTATTCGGTATGTCGGCCAAGTTCTGGGGATTTGTGGTAATGGCAGGTGCCATTGTGATTCCAGCGGTACTACCTTGGTTGGATCGCAGCCCTGTTAGATCAATGCGCTATAAAGGCCTCTGGTCAAGAACGATGCTTTCATTGTTTGTTATCAGCTTCTTTATACTCGGCTATTTGGGTACACAAGCGCCTTCTAAACTAGGCACAATTATGGCGCAGGTTTGCACCACGATTTACTTCGCTTACTTTATTCTGATGCCTTGGTACACCATGATAGAAAAAACGAAGCCTGAACCGGAGAGGGTAACCGGATAATGAAGAAGTTATTACTATCAGTTCTAATATTACTGCCTGTAACAGCATGGTCCGCCAGTACTAACAACTGGCCCATGGAAGGGTTCGAGGGCGATCTCGAAAACTTGCCCAGTTTGCAAAATGGCTTTCAGTTGTACACCAACTATTGCTTGGGTTGCCACACTCTGCAGTTCCAGCGCTATGAGCGCACCGCAGATGATTTGGGTATTCCCCATGACATCGCTATGGAGAACTTGGTATTTACCGGACAAAAGATTGGATCGCTGATTACCAACGCTATGCCCAAGGAAGAATCCAAAGGTTGGTTCGGTGCGTCACCTCCAGATTTGACATTGGTTACCCGGGTTCGATCGCCAGAGTGGGTGTATAACTATTTAAAGACTTTTTATGCGGATGCTGATCGTCCAATGGGTGCAAACAATAAGGTCTATCCGAATGTTGGTATGCCCAATGTTTTGTTAGATCTGCAAGGTTTACAACGCCAAGTTTGTAGGGACGATAACTGCGATCAATTAGTGTTAGACCCAGGCACCGGCAAGATGTCAGCGGAAGAATTTGACACCGCAATTTATGACCTGACGAATTTTCTTTATTACACAGGTGAGCCAACGCGACTCCAGCGTCAGCGTACAGGTATCTACGTTTTATTGTTCCTGATCTTCTTAGGATGCTTTACGTACTTGCTTAATCGTGAATATTGGAAAGACATCGACGGTCACTAAAGATTGCTTGTGCAGTATCCAACTTAGGATGCTGCTTCGAGGTCGGACTGGTTAGAATTTTAGAAAGCGAGAAGCGAATGAGTATTGTTACAAAAAGATCGTCAATGACACTTTTTTCTGACCCTAGAGATCACTATTCCCATCGGGTACGCATGGTGTTGGCTGAAAAAGGCGTGACCGCTGAAATCGTTGATGTGGTTGCTGGCAAAGAGCCGGAAGATCTCGCTGAGATAAACCCATACAATACCCTGCCAACACTGGCGGACCGAGATTTGGCGCTTTATGAAGCCAATGTCATTATGGAGTACCTTGACGAAAGGTTCCCTCATCCGCCTTTGCTACCTGTTTATCCAGTTCAGCGTGCATTATCGCGCCTGTGGATTACTCGTGTAGAAAAAGAGTGGAGTAGTCGGCTAGACATCCTCATGGCCGGTAAAGGCAGAGAAACTATTCTAAGTAAGGCTCGTAAAGAGTTGCGCGAAAGCATTATTGCAATTGCGCCGATTTTTGCTGAAAAGCCTTATTTCATGAACGACGAATTTTCCTTAGTGGACTGCTGTGTTGCTCCTATTCTGTGGCGTCTTAAAGAAGTGGATATCACGCTTCCGGAAAAATCTACTCGTCCTTTGCACAAGTACATGCAAAAGATATTTGAGCGTGATGCATTCAGAGCAAGTCTTACTGAGACAGAAACGGAGATGCGTGAGTGAAAGCCCGCCGCCCTTATTTATTGAGGGCTCTTTACGATTGGATTCTTGATAGCGACGAAGTGCCCAATATCCTTGTGGATACTGAGAGCGAAGACGTTGTCGTGCCCAGAGAATTTGTCAAAGATGGACAGATTGTCCTAAACATTTCGCCGGAAGCCGTGCGCGGTTTGTCTATAACCGATGATTATCTTATGTGCGAAGGTCGATTCTCAGGGCGCAGCTTTGAAGTAATTCTTCCAATGGAAAGCATTTGCGCCATTTATTGTCGCGGCAGTGGCCAAGGCCTAGCATTCGACGACGAAGATTATCCAAGGGAAGTCGGTAGCGGAGATGTCCCACCGATTCGGCCAATTGGTCCAAGTGACTTGGATGATGATGAGCCGCCGCCGCCCAAAGGCGCAGGCACGCCTTCTCTTCGCCTAGTTTAGAGCCAAATCGCCAACGGACAGTCAACTGCAGAGCGAACGTTAGAAGAATGAGCTTACCTGCCTACCGCACTTGCTAGAAAACGGCACAAGAGCTGCGGTTACCCAATACAAAAGATCTTAGCGAACTAGGTTGTGAGGGGTAGCACGTTTTTATCTTGCCTTTCTCCAATTTCCGCCCAGTTATCCACGAGCTGGCCCTAAAGCTACATTCTCGTTTTTTCTACGTAAGTACATTCGCGCTTATATTTAACCTAGTTTTCACTCTGACCTTTCCGGCCCAAGTTAACTGTATGGATTCATCTGCTATGTTAGTTAGTCAACGCTTTGCACGTAGTCGAACACCTTGACAATTTTTCTCACGCCAAAAGATTTTTGCGTTGCTGCAACGGCGGCATCTCCCTGCTCTTCGGTAATTTTTCCTAACAAATAAATCACGCCATCCTCGGTCTTCACCTTAATCTTTGTTCCGGGTACGGCTTTTTCAGCCAGCAGGCGAGTCTTCACCTTGCTACTTAAGTAGCTATCATTGGTTCTGGCAAGAAACGAGATGGGTCCTTCCTCCGTTAAGTGGTTATGCACGCTGCCGACCTCAACTTTGCTCAAGGCTTCAGTTGTCTGCGTAGCTAAGTCTCTGAGTTCCTCGCTTGGCACTTGTCCCACAAGCAGCACCAACCCGTCATACACAGTGACAACCACGTGCGCACCTTTATAACCCTCGTCGGAGGCTCTTATGGCTCTCTCTATAACAACTTCAAGGACATTGTCGTCAATGATAGTGCCTGCCGATCTTTGCTTTTCTGGATTACTTGTACATGCAATGAGGCCTAGCGACAGAAGCAGAACAGTGCTGATTAATATTTTGTTAGTCATCGAAATGCGTCTCTTATCCACAAAGTTTTAGGCTTACAGTTTCGCTGGGTTACCGCAACGACGTCAAACCTAACTGGTAAATTAGTATATTCGGTATGTCTGGCTAAATACGCATTTGCCGTGCGTAATATTTTGGCTTGTTTGCGTTAGTCGATGCTTTCCGCCGGGCTGCCATATCTGTCATTACGTTGGTATCGTACCTCCACAAAAACTAGAATTGCATTTCCTCGGGAGGTTTTGCCATGTGAACCCAGCTTATTGCGGAAGGTCTTGGTATCACCGTCGGTGCTGTGTTCTTTTTTAAGCATGACAAGGTCAATTTCACCCCAGCGCGAATGGAAATTTTTTTCTATGCACTACAAGCCATGACCAAAGAGATACCAAGCTGCCAATTTCTCTGCCCAGCTTCCACGTAAAGCGCTCGTTATAGAGACTTCTTTATCTCTTGAAGGCGACCACGTCGATCTATATTGACCAAATCAAGTGTTCGCTGGAAACGCCCATTAGGACTGAGTTGAATAATCCCAGTTGCCATTGAAAGCCGTAGCGTACGTTGTGTAGAAGTTTTCTCGCTTTGATTCAAAAGGTGTATCCAAGTCGCCAGTTGATACGCGTCGTAGCCTAAGGCATACAGCTCCACTAGAGGGGAGCTGGTCAGCGCATAAGTGCTCACCAAGTTACGCATGTTCAGGCTTGGGTTGGCGAGAATTGGTAATTCCGTCACCGTAAATCCGGCGAGCTCGCGGATATTACTGCCACCTCTGATACTTTGGGAGGTCGCGTAAACCGGTAGATTATTGGCAAAATGAAAGCGCAGGGCAGGTACTAAAGCCCGCGACTCAACGTTGGATGTAAGCGCAACAACTGCATCTAAATCCTGCCTGGCTCTTGGCAAAAATTGCATTTCTTGGTCGAACAATTGTGTGAGCTCGGTTTTTCTCGCAACGCTATCGGCAACGCCCATCGACCCACCGACGGCACTTGTGACCTGTTTAATCTCATCGAACCGTGCGATGGTGATCGGGAACGGCCAGAGGTTTTGAAATTCTGCCAATGCTCGCTGCGACCACGACTGACCGCTATGAACCACAAGGATCCGTTGATGATCACTGCCTAGTAACGACGCTACGAGGGTAGCAGCCTCATTTTCAATAGCGGTGCCTAACTGATAAATTTCCGCTTTTTCACTGGCCAATGATGATGTTCCGGTATTTGCCTCAATGTAATTAAGCAACAAGGTTGGAATATTCGCTTGGGCGGCAAGTTCGGACATGCGTCTTGCTTTGTCCTTGCGCAGGGGGCCAATAATTAAATCTGCGCCATCAGCTTTAGCCAGAGCTACTAAGGCACTCAGTGGGGCACTTGCTGAGTCGTATAAAGTGAACGACCTGCGACTTATCCTAGATTGATCTATGCGGCCGCTTGCTGCTTGCAAAAGATCAATATTTTGCGTGCTTATTGGCTTAATCTCGAGGGACTCGGTCTGCGTATCACGTTGTGAATGCGAGCTGCTGTCGGCAAAGTAACCGCCCAAAAAACCGTCACGAACCGCATCGCCTACATTACTTAATCGCCCAGTTAGTGGCAGTATCAGTGCGGTTTTTGGTGGCTTATAACTTTGTAGTTTATCTAACATGCTGGGCAACTGATGGGCGGCGGTGTGATTTGGGTTGCGCCTGGTCCACTGTGCAAGTGCTAGCCTTGCTCGTTCTACCGACCCGGAGTTCACTATGCTGTCCCGTAGCGACCACCAGCCCGGCTCTAGTGGGCTGCTGAATGGTAGCTCTGGTGCGTCTGCTAACATTAAGGCGGCCCATATTGCGTCTTGGCTTTTCTGTTGGTTAAAGGTGCTTGATGTCAGTGCGCCGTGCTCTTGGTGTAGACGAATTAGATTGCGCGCGCTGCACGCATAGTTCTGTAAGCCACTGCATAGTTGAACTAAAAGTTCCAAGTCTTGCCGGCTTGGTGCAGATACCAAATTCATTAGTAAAAGCGCCTGGTCTTTATTGTCAAGTTGACTATAGGCCATTGCGGATAGTCGCTGATATTGATCGTTCAGGGGCCCGGGTAAATTCTCCGTGACTAGGTCTTTGAGAATATCTAGTGCGTCTAGACTTTGCCTCGCATTAATTCGGCCGAGCGCCTTATTCAAAATTTTGCTCACCGATCGATACTGGCTAGCGGAATATTTTTCTGTGTTTTTGCTAGTCGAACTAACATCTCCACGGTCGCGTGGAACTTTATTTTGCACTTCTGCAGATTCTGGCGTGCTTTGACAGCCATTCATGGTCAGAATGATCAAACAAAGAACTATCGAGCGATTGGGCATGTCAGGAATACTCTATGTGGTCGCCACACCTATTGGACACCTTGGGGACTTTACTACGCGAGGGGCAGAAGTCCTTAACCAGGTGCAGATTATAGCCGCTGAGGATACCAGACGTACGCGCGTGCTGTTAACGCATATTGGTCATAAAGGCTGCGATCTGTTGAGTTTGCACGAACATAACGAAGACCGGATCAGTGAAAATTTGGTGCGCCGGCTAAAAGCTGGCGACAGTGTGGCACTGGTATCTGATGCCGGTACGCCTTTGATTAACGACCCAGGCTTTCAATTACTCCAATTGGCCTGGCGGGAAAACATTCGTGTCGTGCCTATCCCTGGCGCCTGCTCTATCACTACTGCGTTGAGCGTATGCCCAATACCGTGCCAGCCGTTTCGTTTTGTGGGGTTTTTGTCATCTAAAGCAAAAGTCCGCCAACAAGCGCTTAGTCAGTGGTTGTTGATGCCTGAAGCTCTGGTGTTTTTGGAATCACCCCACCGTATTAGGGCTACCCTGGCGGATATTGCGGGCTTGAGTAATAAGCGAATGTTGGTTGGGCGAGAAATGACCAAGCAATTTGAAACTTTTATTGTTGGCCCAGCAGAGCAATTGCTCGATGAATTAGCCGAACAACCGAAAGGCGAATTTGTTTGTATTGTTGAGGCGGGTGAGCAGGTCACAGAGGGTTTTGAAATTGCGCATGTACTCCAGGCGTTGTTGAAGGAATTGCCGCCTAGCCAAGCGTCGCGAATTGCGGCGAGCATTTGTGGTCTACGCAAAAAAGACGTCTATCAAATTGCATTACAAATGAACTCCAAAGACTCAGCAAAAGACATTGAGAAAAACACCGATTAGGGTCGTCTCGTCGTAGCCGGACCTCCTGCCAATTGCGCCTCTGGACCTTCCTCAATAGTTAGCGCTTACTATAGCGCGCGATTGTCATTCTGGATCTCTACAGCAGTTATAAAAACCTTGTATCGCAGGGGCTGAGTACTTACTCTGGCGCCGAGAGTCAGCTGGGCAGTCGCCGGTAATTTGCCTTGTGTAAATTGCGGGAGGAAAGTCCGGGCTCCATAGGGCAGGGTGCCAGGTAACTCCTGGGGGGCGTGAGCCTACGGAAAGTGCAGCAGAGAGTAGACCGCCAGCGGTAGCTTCGGCTGCAGTTGGTAAGGGTGAAAGGGTGCGGTAAGAGCGCACCGCGCGAGTGGCAACACATCGTGGCAAGGTAAACCCCACTCGGAGCAAGGCCAAATAGAGATCTGTCGACGCGGCCCGCGTTGGATCTGGGTAGGCCGCTTGAGGCTGTTGGTGACGACAGCCCTAGATGAATGACTGTTCAAGACAAAACCCGGCTTATAGGCTGGCTCTCAATTTTTTTGCGTGGTGGGCTGTGGCAAAGACCCTACTTCACTTGCTGTTAAAAGCGCCAATGTCTTCATGTATGCCGAGCAATATCGATACAACTTAATGTTTTTTCGAGGTTGTGCGTCCACGCACTTGTTTTACATAACTTATTTTCTGAGCGTGCTTATTTCAAAGAAAAAACTTCTTATTTTTCCGCAGCTTATAGGCTTTATCTGTATTTTATTTCCTTGACTCTCGCTAAGCGCCTATATAGTGTCGCAATGTGGATAAAAGTGGAGAAAAGTGGGAAGCATTCCTGAGATCGGCAAAAAAACTTTAAGTAGAGCTCATTTCTCTACTTTTTGCTCAAGCCAGCGGTAGATGATCGGTAGAATTATTTCTTCACCGGATCGTGATTTTTACGCAGCTTGAGTACTGATGTACACATCAGAGAAGCCGCATTCTTTTTGTTTTGGAACGGTTACCCTCAGCTAAAGAAATGTTTCGTGGTATCAACAGCGCAACGCTTGATGGGAAAGGTCGAATGGCCCTGCCCACTCGTACCCGTGAGACTCTTTCTGCGCTGAGCGAAAATAAAGTCGTTGTCACCATAGATATGCGTGAACCCTGTCTTCTCCTATACCCGTTGTCAGAATGGGAAATAGTGCAACGCAAATTGGAAGGCTTGTCGAATATTAATCCCCAAGCTCGATTATTGCAGAGACTCTTGATAGGTCACGCCACGGATATGGACTTAGATGCAGCAGGGCGTCTGCTTTTGCCGGGGATGTTGCGGGATTATTCCCAGCTAGAAAAAAAACTAGTGCTTGTGGGTCAAGGCAACAAAATAGAGATTTGGTCTGAACAAAATTGGCAGCAACGTATGGGTGTTTGGCTCGAAGAGGGCGCTCATGCATTGGTTGAAAATGCTGACATGTTTGAAGGGCTGTCAGTTTGAGAGTTTTTGCGCAACCATCATTCGTTATAGCTCATCAAGGGCGCAAGTCTGGGTTTGATGTGCTGGATTCTCTTGCCCAAAATATTGCATCTGAAGAAGTGAATTTTGGTGGCGGCGCTGCTAAAGCCGCATCTGAAGAGCACATCCCAGTGCTCTTGCGCGAGGTTGTGCATTCGCTGATTCAGGCTGATTCTGGCATCTACGTAGATGGCACCTATGGGCGCGGCGGGCATTGTCGTTCTATGCTCGCTAGGTTAGCGCCAGATGCCAAAATGATTGGTCTAGACCGTGACCCTGAAGCAGTATCCGCGGCGCAAGTACTTGTGCAAACAGACCCCCGTTTCAGTATTTTTCACGCGCGCTTTTCTCAGTTGGCAGATGTGCTTGACCAAGCCGGAGTCGTGGGCGGTGCTCAAGGAATTCTCTTAGATATTGGTGTTTCGTCTCCTCAGATCGACGACGCCAGTCGTGGCTTTAGTTTTAATGCCGATGGGCCTTTAGACATGCGTATGGATCCTACTGAGGGTGTGAGTGCTGCCGAATGGCTTAACACAGCAAATGAAGAAGACATTGCCAAAGTGCTCTTTGTTCATGGAGAGGAACGTAATTCTCGTCGTATCGCCAAAAATATTGTTGCCGCTCGCCCATTAAGTACAACTTTGCAGCTGGCAGATATTGTCGAAGCCTGTGTGCCGCGCAGCCGCAATAATATGAGCAAGCACCCGGCAACTAAAACATTCCAGGCTGTCCGCATATTTATAAATGCAGAGGACCGCGAGCTTCGCGAAGGCCTCCAGCATGCCTTTGCGGCCTTGGCCATTGGCGGCAGGCTAGCGGTGATCTCTTTTCATTCGTTGGAAGATCGACAGGTGAAACATGTGTTTCGCGGTTTAAGTCGCCCACCGAGTATGCCGCGTCGACTGCCGGTGCGTTACAGTGAGCAAGGTATCAGTGCTCGCCTTATTGGCAAAAGCATTAAGGCCCAATCTGATGAGTTAGCGACCAATCCAAGAGCGCGTAGCGCCACTCTACGGGTCATAGAGAGGATTTATTAGGTGGCTTTGAGCGAGGTCAAGGGCCTGAAGCCCAAGCCGCTAGTCAGGAAAAATACGGCCAAAGTAGTGGCTGCATCAAAACAGCGCAAAACTGTTCCTGCGCAATGGGTTGCTGGTGTGGTTATTTTACTCTTGGGTATTTTTTATGGTGGTCTGCGGTTGGTTGAATCTGCAGACGAGATGCGTTTTTTGTACCGCTCTATGGACGAGCTACAAACTAATCAAAATGTTCTGCTGGCGAACTATAGCAGACTTTTGTTAGAGCGCAGTACCTTAGCTAGCATGCAAACCGTAGAAGTTGTGGCTAAGAGCGAACTGCAGATGTTTTTTCCCGAAAATATTGTGCAGGTCAATAATTGAAGGCCTGGAGGCATTATGTAGTCCTCGTCGCCTTCTTGCTTTTGGGCGTGGGTTTGTCCGTCAGAGTTTTATATTTGGGTGTCACTGAGCGCGACTTCTTGCAACAAGAAGGCGATGAGCGCTCTGTACACGAAGAGGTTATTCCCGGTATGCGGGGCATGATCTACGACAGAAACGGCGAACCCTTAGCGGTAAGTACGCCAGTTTTTGCGGTATCTACAAATCCTAGATTAGCTAAGTTTAAAGATTCCGAGTTACAACAAATCGCAGATGCATTGGGTTACACTAAGGATGCGGTGCGTAAAAGGGTCGAAAATAATCGAGAAAAAGGCTTCTTGTATCTGAAGCGGCGGCTGAGTTGGGCCAAAAGCAATGCGCTCAAAGAGTTAAAAATAAGCCACCTTAAACTGGAACCCGAATACCAACGTTACTATCCAGCTGGAGAAATAGCCGCCCACATTGTCGGCATTACCGACATCGACGGATCAGGTATTGAAGGCCTAGAATCCAATTTTGAAGCAAGTCTGCGCGGTCATTCAGGGGCCAAAACTGTCTTGAGAGATCGCAAGAAAAATTCGATTCGTGACCTCGATTATCTTAGCTCGCCAAAATATGGCGAAGACCTAAATCTAACAATTGATTTGCGCCTGCAATTTATTGCCTATCGTGAATTAAAATCTGCGGTAAATAGTCACCAAGCGGCAAGCGGCTCACTGATCATGTTGGACGCGAAGACAGGCGAGGTTCTGGCCATGGTTAATCAACCCTCCTTCAATCCTAATAGCCGGGGGCGATTGCAAAATAAGATGCGTAATCGTGCAGTGGTAGATGTCTATGAGCCAGGTTCAACCATCAAACCGTTTACCGCTCTTGCAGCATTAGAAACAGGGCGTTATACACCCGAAACGATGATTGATACCGCGCCAGGTTACTTTTGGATTGGTAACAAACTGATCGAGGATCCAATAAACAGAAAGAGCTTGTCGCTGGGCCAGTCTATTCAGAAATCTAGTCAGGTCGCTTTTGCTAAGTTAGCGCTAGATTTAGAGCAAGACGCCGTATTTGATGTATTAGTTAGGGCTGGCTTGGGCACCTACGTAGGCGTTGAACTGCCTGGTGAAGCATATGGAAAATTATCCAGTGCCCAGCTTAGATATCCAGTTGAACGCGCTACCTTGGCGTATGGATACGGGCTAAATGTCTCGCCAATTCAGCTAGCGCAAGCCTATTTAACTTTAGCCAGTCATGGCCTCAGACTACCTGTCAGCATTGTCAAAAGTGCTGCGGCGAAGGTTGGCGAGCGAGTGTTTGAGGAGCAAGCGACTAAAGATGTTCTTGCGATGATGGAGACGGTGACGGCACCCGAAGGCACCGCCTATCAGGCGGCTGTAACTGGCTATCGAGTCGCAGGTAAAACTGGTACCGCGCGCATGATTGGTGCCAATGGCTACGACGACGAAAGACATATTGCTTGGTTTGCCGGTGTGGCACCTGTGTCAGATCCCAAGGTCGTTATGATTATTGTTATTAACGAAGCCAAAGCGGGTCGCTCTGGTGGCGGTAAAGTTGCCGCGCCGGTTTTTGCACGGGTCGCGGAGCGTAGTTTGCGCTTGTTGGGCGTAAGCCCAGACAAAGTAGCTCCTGCGTTGTCTGGGACTGCTGTGTCCTCGGCGAAGGTTGGCGTTGTTCCAACCGGATTTGGCGGTCGCGGATGATGATCAATGTCGACAACGTGTTAAAAGATGTGCTGAGCGACTCTGCCTTTATTGGCGATGTCGGAATCTTTGGGCTTTGCGAAAATTCCACCATGGTGTTGGCCAACGATATATTTATTGCCAGTGCGATTGACTCAAACCAACGCGAGGAGCATATCAAGCAAGCGGTGTCGGCAGGTGCTGTTGCCGTTCTTTATGATCAAGGCAGCACTGCTCCGGTGCAAAGAGGCGTGCCCATGTTAGGGGTGGAAAACTTGGCCGCCCGTAAAAGCGCGCTTGCAGTCAAATTCTACGCAGCGCCCAGCGCAAACATACAATGTATTGGCGTTACTGGCACTAACGGTAAGACGTCTATTGGTTTTCACGTGGCTAACTTTAGCGACATACTCGGCGTGCCCTGTGGTTACTGCGGGACTTTGGGTTGGGGGCGGGTAGAACGATTATCTGAAGCTGCGTTAACAACCCCCAATGCAGTAGAAATGCAACGGCGAATCGCCAGTCTTTATGCTAATAACATTCCTCGATTGGCGTTAGAAGTCAGCTCTCATGCTCTGGCTCAAGGGCGTATCGATGACGTAAAAATTGATGTCGCGGTTTTTTCCAATCTCACTCGCGACCATTTAGATTTTCATAAGACCATGGATGACTATGGCCGAGCAAAAGCCCGGCTCTTCACTCAATGGCCACTGAAACTTGCTGTTATAAATAGCGACGATGCTTTTGGTAGAAGTTTGGCGGTGACCAATCGCGCTCAGGAAGTTATTAGTTATGGTAAAGGTGGCGATGTTAGTTGGCGTGCATCACCGGTCAGCAAAGGTATGGATGTGAAGTTCGCCACCCCTTGGGGCAAAGTAAGTTGTTTGTTGCCCGTGGTAGCAGACTTTGCCATTGCCAACATCGCAGCATCGTTGGCGGTCATGATGGGTATGGGACATAGGCTGTCGGATGCCTCTAATGCCCTACAAAATATGAGCGTAGTGCCCGGGCGTATGCAAGTTTTAGCCGGTGGCCCAAAGAGCCCCAAAGTTGTAGTGGACTACGCGCACACACCTGATTCAGTGCATAAAGTGTTGGCCGCAATTAGACCTCAGTGTCGAGGTAAGGTCATATGTGTGGTGGGTTGTGGCGGTGATCGTGATCTCGGCAAACGGCCGGAAATGGCAAAACTGGCTTGTGCCGGAAGCGACATAGTCTGGCTGACGTCGGACAATCCTCGTAGTGAAAATCCAGAAAGTATTATCCAAGACATGCTTGTTGGCGTGGCGTCTGATGTAACGAACAAAGTACATATACAGGTCGACAGAGCGAAATGCATTCAGGCGGCTATTGAATCCGCCGGTTCTGATGATGTAGTCCTGATCGCCGGTAAAGGGCATGAAAATACGCAAGAAATACTTGGTCAGCACAATCACTTTAGCGACGTTGAGTTTGCTGAAAAAATATTAAGGAGTACGGGTTAATGCTGCTGTGGTTAACGGATTATCTTTCTGCATATGTGGGCGGCTTTGTTGTCTTCAAGTATTTAACCCTACGCACTATGGTCAGTGTCATGACGGCACTGGCGATGTCTTTGCTAATTGGACCCTGGATGATTGCAAGGCTAGGTCGGGCGCAAATTGGACAGGTCGTTAGAGACGATGGCCCTGCCTCGCATTTTAGTAAGGCGGGTACGCCTACTATGGGCGGAGCGCTGATTCTCGTCATCATTTTGGTTACCACCTCTCTATGGGGCGACCTAACTAATCGCTATATTTGGTTGGTGCTGGGTGTGACCATGGCTTTTGGCGTTATTGGTTGGGTAGACGATTATCTAAAGATTTCGAAGAAAAACAGTAGAGGTCTGTCCGGCAAACTGAAATATTTTTGGCAGTCAGTATTCGGCTTGGCGGCGGCAATCTACTTATATCAATCGGCAGAGTTTCCGGCCCAAACTATGCTTTATGTGCCGTTTTTTAAGGATGTGGCTATTCCCCTTGGCGTGAGCTTCATAGCGCTAAGCTACCTAATGATAGTGGGTATGAGTAATGCGGTTAACCTAACCGATGGGCTAGACGGCTTGGCCATTTTGCCCTCGGTGATGGTTGGCGCTGCTTTGGGTCTGATTGCCTACCTTGTTGGAAATACCGAGTTTTCTAATTACCTGCAGATTCCTTACATTCCCGGGGCAGGCGAATTAGCGGTTTTTTGTGGCGCGTTAATCGGTGCTGGATTGGGTTTTCTTTGGTTCAACACTTATCCTGCGCAAATTTTTATGGGCGATGTAGGTGCTTTAGCGCTCGGCGCCGCCCTTGGCCTAGTTGCCATTATTGTCCGCCATGAAATAGTGCTGCTCATTATGGGCGGGTTATTTGTGTTAGAGACCGCCAGCGTTATTATTCAGGTGATCTCCTTTCGCCTGACTGGGCGACGGATCTTTCGTATGGCGCCTATTCATCATCACTTCGAATTAAAGGGCTGGCCTGAGCCGAAAGTTATCGTGCGATTTTGGATCATCACGCTAGTGCTGGTGATTATTGGTCTTTCCACTTTGAAGCTGAGGTAGCCCCAACCATTATGACTGCGCGCAATGCAATTTTAGGTTTTGGTATAACTGGCCAGTCCGTGGCTAGGTATCTGCTTGCGCGGGGTGAGAATCCAGTGGTGTTAGATACACGCCCAGAAAGACCAGTTCACGCAGATTTTGCAAGCCTGGAAATTCATTGGCAATGCGAGGCTTGGCCGGAGCAGATTTTGTTGGACGCTCCGGCAGCAATTGTTAGTCCTGGATTACCTTTAAGCAATCGTTTGTTAGCGCAAGCCAGAGCCTCCAAGCTATCGCTGGTCAGCGATATAGATCTATTTTTTAGCAATGTAACCGCGCCAGTAATAGGTGTTACGGGGACTAATGGTAAAAGTACTGTTGTGTCCTTAGTGGGGCATATTCTGCATAGCGCAGGTTACCGTTGTGCGATTGGCGGTAATCTTGGTGAGGCGGCGCTGGACCTGCTTGATGAACACATGGATTTTTTTGTTTTAGAGCTTTCTAGTTTTCAACTTGAGCACAGCAAAAATTTGCCCCTGGCCCAATCCGTTATTCTTAACATCACAGAAGACCATTTAGATCATCATGGATCATTGCATAATTATATTGCGGCCAAGAAAAAAATCTTAGCTGATGCAAAAAGCTGGATTTACAGCCGAGAGGATACAAGTACGCAAGGTGCAAATTTGGCTGGTATTGCTAGCTTTGGATTTACTAAGCCAAACTCGCAAGACGCCTGGGGTCTTGAGAGTCACAAGCAACAAGAATGGATTTTTAGGGGCGAATTACCTATTTGTCCTAGCGTCAGCTTGCCGTTAAAAGGTCGTCATAATACGCTCAATTGTATGGCTGCAATGGCTCTGGTTGAACCTTGGATAGCGCCAAGTGTTGTTGCAAATTATATGAGTGATTTTCAGGGGCTTAAGCACAGGTTTGAAACGGTCACTGAGATTGCCGGTGTCACTTTTGTGAACGATTCAAAGGCGACTAATGTTGGCTCAACCATAGCTGCGCTAGATGGGTTAGCGCGGGCGGATAATGTCGTTTTGATAGCGGGTGGCGATGCTAAGGGGGCAGATTTAGGACCTTTGGCTGACGCTTTAATAGGTCGGGTTAAGCAGTTAATTGCTTTAGGCAAAAATGGCCCCGGTGTTGCGGCGGTAGCTGATCAATGTGGTATTCCTCATATCTTCGCCGCTTCTATGCAAGATGCGGTGGCTGCTGCTGTAAAGGGTGCCGCCACTGGAGACTTGGTGCTCCTCTCGCCGGCATGCGCGAGCTTAGACATGTACGACAATTTTCAGCAGCGCGGAGATGTTTTTGCCGATGCTGTGCGCGGCTTAGCCGCCGCTGATTTACCGGCGGTGCATGCATGATGTTAACCACAATGCGCAACTTACCTATTGGCCGCGACAGCATGGAACTACTCATTCCATGGTTTGTGCTTTTGGTCTTTGGTAGTATTATGGTCGCTTCAGCTGCGGTTGCACTTAATGGCAACTATTTGACCAAACATCTTTTGTTTCTAACACTTTCATTGGCCCTTTTTCTGGCGGTGGCGCTTGTCCCAATTTCTATTTGGTCACGCTTTTATCTTCTGGGGTGGGTGGCAGCAGTGGTCATTGCTGTGCTCGTGTTGATCCCCGGTATTGGTCGAGAGGTGAATGGTGCTTCGCGTTGGTTGCCAGTAGCAGGGTTTACCATACAAGCATCTGAGGTTGCCAAATTTGGTTTAGTTCTCTATCTGGCGGGATATATACAGCGCTATTCAAATTCTGTGATTGAGTCACCGTTGCAATTTTTGATCCCTTTGATGATGTCCACATTTGTGGCGGGCCTACTCATTGTCGAACCTGATTTAGGTTCTGCTGTAGTGATTATGGCGGCGGTATGCACACTGTTTTTTTTGGCGGGCACTAAACTGCGTTATGTTTTGCTGCTGCTTTTGGTGGCTTGTCTTTTGTTGGCGCTGCTCATATGGATCGAACCCTATCGCATGCGCAGGTTCAATTCCTTTTCTAACCCCTGGGCTGTGCCGTTCGATGGCGGCTATCAATTGGTCCAAGCACTGATCGCTTTTGGTCGCGGAGAACTATTTGGCTTAGGATTAGGTGAAGGTATACAAAAACTCTACTACTTACCCGAAGCCCATAACGATTTCATTTTTGCAGTCATTGCCGAAGAGCTTGGCGGGGTGGGTGCAATATTTTTAGTTGTAGTATTTAGTTTTCTTGTGCTGAAAATTTTTACGGTTGCGCGACGCTGTGTTGATGGCGGTCATTTGTTTGCCGGCTACGCATGTTATTTTGTTGGCTTAATTTTTGCTTTTCAATTACTCATTAATTTGGGTGTTAATACCGGCGTTTTACCTACCAAAGGTTTGACCCTTCCTTTTATTAGTTATGGCGGCAGTAGCTTAATGACTTCGTGCGCTTTATTTGGTCTGGTTTTTCGTAGCTCATTATTGGAGGGTAAGGCGCGTGTCTGAATCCAATGACTACAAAGTTCCAGAAATGGGGCGTATCCGCTGCGTTCATTTTGTCGGCATCGGTGGCGCGGGTATGTGTGGCATTGCAGAGGTTCTAATTAATCAGGGCTATCAGGTGACTGGCTCTGACATTCGGGCATCTGCTACTACAAATAGGCTGCAACGAAAGGGCGCAAAGATTCATATTGGGCACAGTGCTCTGTGGGTAAAAGGTGCAGATGTTGTAGTAGTTTCCTCGGCCATTGATACAACCAACCCCGAGGTAATGGCCGCTAAAGATTCACGCGTGCCCATAGTGCCCCGGGCAGAAATGCTGGGAGAGCTTATGCGTTACAGACACGGCATTGCTGTTGCAGGCACTCACGGTAAAACGACCACGACTAGTTTGATAACAGAAATTTTTCGCTGCGCAAATTTGTCGCCTACATTTGTTATTGGCGGTCTGTTAAATAGTGTCGGCACTAACGCAGAGTTAGGTCTTGGCCGTTATCTGATTGCTGAGGCGGATGAAAGTGATGCCTCGTTTTTACGGTTGCAGCCCATGACCGCTGTAATTACAAATATTGATCAAGATCACATGGCGACCTACGACCACGACTTTGAAAAGTTGAAATCGTCTTTTGTGGAGTTTGCGCACCGCCTGCCTTTTTATGGCAGCGTAGTTTTGTGCATAGATGACGCTGAGGCACGAAATTTAATTACTTCACTCTCTAGGCCAGTATTGACCTATGGATGTGCTGAAGATGCGCAATTTCGCGCAACTAATATCCAAGCTAATGGGCAGCATTGGACATTTTCTGTAGAGCGACCTGGCTGGGGCAAAGATCTCAATGTCCGGTTGTCTATTCCAGGTCAACATAACGTAATGAATGCGTTGGCCGCTATTGCAGTTGCATCTGAAGAAGGTATCAAGGATGAGGCGATTTTGGCTGGCTTGGACGGTTTTGCTGGGGTAGATCGGCGCTTCCAAGTTACTGGCGATGTTTCCTTGGGTGGCTCACAAGTCACTCTTGTTGATGACTACGGCCATCACCCCACTGAAGTTGAGGCTGTGATTAAAACCGCCCGCAGAGTGTGGCCTGGAGAAAAAATAGCGATGGTTTATCAACCTCACAGATATTCGCGCACCAGAGACCTGTTTGATGACTTTGTGCGTGTATTGTCAGGGGTCGACACTTTGATACTGCTAGAAGTGTATTCGGCAGGCGAAGCGCCCATTTCTGGCGCTGACAGCAAGGCGTTGGCCCAAGCAATACGGCAACGAGGTCAGGTAAGTCCAGTTTATGCTCAAGATCCTGAGGAAGCTTTGGTGCTTCTGCCCTCATTGTTAAAAGAAGGCGAAGTGCTTTTAGTGCAAGGTGCCGGCAACGTCAACGTAATTTCTAACAGTCTACGAGGTGCCGATGCTTAGAAAAGCTATGAAAACCTTTGGCTTAATCGTTGTATTTGCCGCCAGTTGGCAGCTTTGGGCCATATTAGATAAACCCATTGATACCCTAGTTGTTGAAGGTGATATGACGCCTGCGGAGCGTACAAGAATTCGAGGTGCCTTAATTGAAGTAAATGTTGAAGGTATTTTAAGCACCGACCTCGCGGATTTTGAGGACACACTGAAATCTATGGGTTGGGCTCGAGGTGTGGAGATTCGCCGGAAGTGGCCAAATAAATTGATTGTTAATATCCGTAAAGAAAGCCCCGTCGCAAAATGGGGTACGGACGACTACTTAACGGCAGATGGCAGCCTATTGCAGTTGCCAGACCAATATCCAAACTTGCCCACCCTGCGCTCATCGGTGAGCAATCCTCAGCAAAGTATGGAAGTTTATCGACTGTTGCAGCAATTTGCTTCGAGGCAGGCACTGCGCATTATGGATTTATCAGAATCTGCTGAAGGTGAGTGGGTCGTTGAGTTTGCTAACGGACTGGCCCTGCATTTAGGCAGCAGCGAAATTAATGCGCGTATGAATAGGTTTCTTCGTGCATATAGCAGTGTATTACGCGAAAAGGTTGAGATAATAGATTACGTAGATGCACGCTATCCGAGCGGCATTGCTGTAAAATTTATTCAAGAACAAAACGACCCAGTGGCAGATTTGTCGCGCTTGAGCGCAATTGAATTTACTCTGAATATAAATCAAAGCTCTTTATCTGGAATTTAGCTATGGCGACTGAATTACAAATGAACAAAATTGTTGCACTAGATATAGGCACAAATAAAGTCGCCGCGATCATTGCGAATGTAAATGAACGCGAAGAACTCGAAATTATTGGCATTGGTACCCACCAATCCAGAGGGTTAAAAAAAGGCGTTGTGGTCAATATCGACTCCACCGTGCAATCTATTCAGCGGGCCATTGAAGAAGCTCAACTGATGGCGGGTTGTTCAGTTGAATCAGTTTATGCAGGCATAGCGGGAAGTCATATACGCAGCTTGAATTCTCACGGCATTGTCGCGATCCGTGATCGCGAAGTATTTGCCCAGGATGTAGAGCGGGTTATAGACGCAGCAAAGGCCATGGCGATACCCGCTGACCAAAAGATTTTGCACGTGCTACCGCAGGAATTCATTATTGATACCCAAGAAGGCGTTAAAGAGCCTCTGGGTATGTCCGGCGTGCGCTTAGAAGCTAAGGTTCATATGGTCACTTGCGCGGTGAACGCGGCGCAAAACATAGAAAAGTGTATTGAGCGATGCGGCCTGGGTGTTAATGGCGTGGTTTTGGAGCAGTTAGCGTCCAGCTATTCAGTGCTCTCCGATGATGAGCGCGATCTTGGTGTGTGTATTGTTGATATCGGTGGGGGTACAACCGATATAGCTATATTTACTAACGGTGCAATACGGCATACTGCTGTCATACCAATTGCCGGCGATCAGGTTACAAATGATATCGCCATGGCACTCAGAACGCCGACGCAAAATGCTGAGGACATAAAAATTCGCTATGCCTGTGCACTGACACAGCTTGCAAAAGCTGATGAAGTGATTAAGGTTCCAGGGGTAGGCGAAAAACCAGAACGAGAATTGTCTCGGCAGACCCTTGCCGAGGTGGTTGAGCCTAGATACGACGAATTGTTTCGGCTTATCCAGGCGGAGCTGCGACGCAGTGGCTTCGAAGATTTGATTGCATCAGGTATCGTGCTCACCGGAGGCGGTGCCAAGATGGAAGGTTTGATTGAGCTTGCTGAAGAAATATTTCACATGCCAGTCAGTTTGGGGGCGCCACGTAATGTGGCGGGTTTGAAGGACATCGTAAGGAACCCCGTTTTTGCAACCAGTGTTGGGCTGTTGCAGTACGGGTTAGACCAAGAGAAGGAACGACCGAGCAAACGAAGCAGCCGTAAGAGCAGTATGTTTGCCAGAGTTAAAAGTTTCTTCACTGAAAACTTCTAGCAGGAGAAGACGATGTTTGAATTAGTAGATAGTGCACCACAGAGGGCAGTGATCAAAGTTATAGGGGTCGGCGGCGGCGGCGGTAACGCTGTGCAGCATATGCTGACCCAAGAGGTAGGTGGCGTTGATTTCATATGCGCCAATACGGATGCTCAGGCATTAGCAGGTTTAACTGCGCCGACTACATTGCAAATTGGTAGTGGTATTACCAAGGGACTTGGCGCTGGAGCTAACCCGCAAATAGGTAGGGAAGCAGCACTGGAAGACCGCGACCGCATAGCTGAGTTGTTGATCGGCTCGGATATGGTGTTCATTACCGCCGGTATGGGTGGTGGCACAGGTACCGGCGCAGCACCCGTTGTTGCGGAAGTTGCCCGTGAAATGGGTATCTTGACCGTTGCTGTTGTGACAAAACCATTTGGTTTTGAGCGCCGTGATGCAAAAGCAGATAAAGGCATTGAAGAGCTTTCTCAGCACGTAGACTCGTTGATTACCATTCCTAATGAAAAGTTAGTAGACGTGCTTGGCGCGGATACTTCGTTTTTGGACGCATTTGGTAGCGCCAACGATGTTCTGCTTGGTGCTGTTAAAGGTATTGCAGATCTTATTATCCGACCAGGTTTGATTAATGTCGACTTTGCTGATGTACGCACTGTTATGTCCGAAATGGGCACAGCAATGATGGGTACAGGTATGGCATCTGGCCCAGGACGGGCACGCTCTGCGGCTGAAGCTGCAATACGTTCACCATTACTTGAAGATGTTGACCTGAATGGCGCTCGCGGCATTTTGGTCAATGTATCTGGTGGTTCTAGCCTAAGCATTGGCGAGTTCAGCGAAGTAGGTAATTCAATAGAAGAGTTCGCCTCTCCTACTGCTACCGTCGTGATCGGCATGGTTATTGACGAGTCCCTCGGTGACGAGATTATGGTGACAGTAGTGGCTACTGGATTGGGCGGCGTTGCCGGACCGACCATGGCGGTAGACAACAGTAATGGTATTGTTGGAGGTAAGTACCCTGGGTATCTCAATATAAACGATTTGGATGTGCCAACTTATAAGCGCAACCAGCCTTCGGAAGCGAAAGGGATCGATGAGATAGATCTTCAAGGTAAAGATCTTGATTATTTAGATGTGCCAGCGTTTTTAAGGCGTCAGGCAGACTAAAGTTCAAATAACTAACGCATCCTGCTAGACGCGTGCAGGGGGAGGAGATCTCCCCCTTTTCTAGTTGATGTAAAGTCGTTTGAGTTGTCCCCTGATCTATCCAGTTTTATCGGGCTATTTGTTTGTTGCAGTAGCTGCAAAATGATAGTCGCAATATTGAGTTTTGCTTATGAATGGTTCTATTAACCAACAGACGCTGAAGAATTCTGTCCGTGCTACTGGGTCAGCCCTGCATACGGGCAAGCAAGTTAATTTAATTCTTGGTCCGGGCCCTGTCGACAGCGGCATCGTATTTCGTCGTACTGATCTGAATGAGGAAATGAGCGTCCATGCTCATGCTCTAAATGTGGGCAGTACGCATATGGCCACCTCACTGAGTAACGGCCGATATGAAATTTCGACTATTGAACACTTAATGTCCGCGTTCTCAGGGCTTGGCATAGACAATGCGACCGTTGAAGTGAATGCCGCTGAATTACCCATAATGGACGGTAGCGCTGCGCCATTCGTCTTTCTTATTCAGGCCGCCGGAATATTAGAACAAGATGTGCCGAAGAAATTTTTGCGCGTATTGAAAACAATAAAACACGAAGAAAGCGACTTCTCGGTTGAGCTGCGTCCGTACGAAGGGTTTAAACTCAGCTATACATTGGAGTATGACCACCCCGTTTTTGCCGCCCATGAACATACAGCCACAGTTGATTTTTCCTCGATGAGTTTTTTAAAGGAAGTATGTCGAGCAAGAACATTTGGCTTTTTGGCTGATATAGAGAAACTCCAAGATATGGATTTGGCTAAGGGCGGTAGTTTAGACAATGCCATTGTTGTTGATGACTCAAAAATTCTAAACGAAGATGGCTTACGGGTTAGAGACGAGTTTGTAAAACATAAAGTCTTAGACGCAATTGGTGATCTGTACCTCTTGGGTTGTAGCCTAATAGGTAGTTTTCATGGGCATAAGTCAGGCCATGGTCCCAATAATGCGTTACTCCGTAAGTTGCTCGCCACACCTGATGCCTATGAGATAGTCACCTTTGCCAGCGATGAAGAGGTGCCATTGGCTTATAGAAGAGCTGAACCTTTATTGGACTAAGATTTAGCGCTTGTTGATCTGGGATCGAATTATTTAGCCAAGTGTGGGTTAAAGGTGGGTTAAAGAGTGAGCTTAAGATTTAAGGCCAGCGACACTTTTAGTTTGGCTTACCTCCACCATCGTCCGCCACCCTTAAACTCAGAGATAGAACTCGGCTGAAGCTGGCCAATTGATTGAGTAAGGGTAAAATTTCTGGCGCTTTAAAACGCATTCTTGTTGCTGCTGAAGCGCTTCTGCAAAGTATATGGGCAACAGGTCCCTGAATTTTTGTGACCTCCACATTATATTTTAGCGGCTCATCTAACACTGCACGAAATTCAGCGGTCCATGCTTTTTGATTGGCAGATAAATGTAAAAGCTTCTGTAACGGTGAGTACCTGCTTCTATCCTCACTGAGTATGTTGTCTATTTTTTTCGTTGGCAAAGCTACTTTCCTATGAGCGCGCGCAAATTGTGGCGTAAGTGCACATGCGCTGCATACGCACAGCAGTTCTCGTGGGTAACACTTTACCCTTAGATTCAATTCGGGTCAGTTCGAATGTTAAGGAACCGAAATCGGCTATTAACTACTCAACGATAACTTTATCCGTATGCCAAATTTTATTTTGGCTAAAGCACCGCCAACTCCAGGCAGCCCATTTAAATAGAGCAAATACCAGCCAAAGCGACCAAAGCAGCATGCTTAACCGATATACCCATACTGATACGCTGATTACATAACCTTGTGGCAGGATGTCGACAGCTCGATCTTGGAACCAGTGATATTAGTAGTTGCTAAAACCATTGCCGACTACCTGTATGTCTGGGGCGGACAGCAGGCTTGCGGGTATGGTTGAAAATAGGCTGATCATTGCTATCAAGCTTAAGACCACTAGCCCCATCTGCTGTAAGTTGAAGCCAGTTCTTCCGTTCAGTTTTAGTCTAGATCTGGCTTCCATAGCAAAAAACCATAAAACCACGGGGACGATCCCTAATATGTTGATGGAACTCATGCCTAGAGCCAGCAAAACCCATTGAGTGGTATTCACGGGAATGGTCAGATTTTGCCGTCTGACAACATAGCCAAGGCCAATTGTTAAGCCGAGAATAACAATGAGCACGCCCCAGAAAAGCATGGCAGGACCAAAGTTTGGACCGTCTACAAATAGCGGCCAGCGGGATTGTGGTAGATTTAGAGTCAAGCTAATGCTGTTAGGATTTAGCGGCAGCACTAGACCTAGCGTTGATGTTCTAAAGGTAACCCCTTCATCAACCATCTATTCTCGTTGCGCGGATTGCAATCCTGGATGTAGGGGCAGAGTGATTTGCGCATTTTCTTCTTCCACTGTTGCGGCTTGACCGCCTACAAACACATTTTGTAGCGTTGCGTTCGGTGGTTCAGGTATAACAATATCGCCGCCTACACTTGAGAGCAATTGAAGCGACACCGTGACCTTTGAAGACCGTTCGCCCGGGTTGTTGTTCACCTCCACGCGCTCAATAGTTATGGAAGGGCCCCTTGGCGGCAAGCGGCTTAGTTAGGTAAATTGACACCTGCTCTTGCGGCCAAGGATGCCAAGTAGTTTTGGCGAATCCAAGGGATGCCGCCTTAGCATGCGTTAAACCACTTAACGTCGCGTACCAGCGGGGGGTGTTACCGTAAGCCATGGATAACTTGAAGCCACCATATTGGTGGTTTTGGAAGGCTCAAATATTGAGTTCCGTGTAAACGCCGACTGACCATGCTTAGACCCTACGGAGATGTAACGCTCGTTATTTTCTTCAATAACCTCTATATCCTCGGAGAAAACGATTTCGTTCTCTATCAATGAGATTTTGGCGGTAAATCCGCCGTCTTTAGGGGCAACTAGTCATACATGAGTTGTAAGTTGCCAGTCGAGATCTATTTCCAGGTTTCTTCTGAAAGTAACAAAAGGCGCTACGGGCGCCGCTACCAGTAGTTCACTTTGCACAGTCTTTGCTCGTTTTTGTAGCTCAAATTTTCTGTTGGGTCGGGTGTAATTTTGCAGTCCAAAAGCCTCCCAGCCGGGGGCTTTGAGCGCAATATTGTGAGGGTTGAGGGGGACTGATAAGTTCACCGTGTCGCCGAGGATTAATGCTTGAATTTGCATCTCGTTTTTGACTTTTGGAATATTGAGCCAAATTTGTTCGTCCACTAGAGCAAATTGCTGGCTGACTTTATTGTCTACCAGTGCGCTCTGGAGTTGCCAAGATTCATCTCGATCTATTGGCAGACTAAGGTGACTGCCACTGCTGGTAAGCATGGTAATTGTCAGCCGGTAGCCTATAACCTGCACCCTCGTGTTGTCGATGGAAACACAGTCGGGCAGGCATTCTGGGCTCTCCAACAAACGTTGCTGCCAAGTGTTCATTGGATACTCTGGCGGGAATCCTGTGCTGGCCACGGCATCTGTAGGAAGTGCTGCGTAAGCAGAAAGTCCGAATAACAATACATTGATGCTGTTAGTGGTGGCGCGTCCCCACATGCTGCCGCCTGGCCCCCAGTTTTTTTGGATGTTTTTATTAGCGCTAAGGCGAAACCTAAGCCAAGTAAAACCACCACGGTGGTCTGGAGTATGAGCAAGACGCTGGTACTCAATGGGCCAGTTAGATAAAGCGTCAAGGGCGCGTCTTAAGTGACAGGGCCGGACCAATTGAGATTGACCGTGTTCCATTGCCAGATCGCTTGCCCTTGTCCTGTCTGTATATAGGAGTCAGGTTCGTAGCGCCGAAATTCTGCGGCTATCGACCGGCTCTTAGAAGCCGTCACAATGACTTCCTCAACATTTTCATCGCCGCTAAGCGCTTGGGAATTTTTGGAAACGTTAGCGCGAACTGGGGCATCCATCGTACCCCCTAGTTCCTGATCTCTCTAACCTACGACCGCTGTCGCATTTTGATGCTCCAACTGTGGGTAAAGACCTATTCTGATCTGTTTTACGGCAAATACTAAGGTGCTCAAAGTGAGAGCGAACAATGTTAAATAGGCGACTACATTGGTGCCCAAGCGAATTCTGCCTGCAGGCAATACGCGTAAAAGTGGTAGAGCCAATATTAAAACAAGCCAGCTGATGAGGGCCACGTTGTTTTCGTGGTAGTACAGTGCAAAAGTGGCAATAGATAAAATGGCCCAGCGCACACCCATGAGTTTAAAAATCGTGCCAGAAATTAGCAGGCACAAAAATATGTCCCAAAGGGTCCAGCGACTAAGCCTCGAGGCTTGTGCGTTGTCTGGCCCCAACGCGTGCCAAAGCCGCCATCTGGCTGGCAGTGCTAAAGCTACCGAAAGACTAGCAATATTCTGTTGCCAATCTGTGGCTGTGAGTTGTTGGAGGTCCTCTAAACGGTTAACGGTTTTCAGGTTGAGGTTAGTGTCGCGAATTTCTACACTCTTACCGCTCTCGTTCTCTAGTTGAGTGATCAACGCGGGCTCGCCACGTAGTGATGCTCTGCCAAGATCTAGAGCGGGTTGCGTAAATAGTCGTGGTGTTCTACCTATACTGCCAGTCAGGCGGTCGCTGATAGTGGTGCCAGCGCCGTCGAAATCGAGGAATATGCCGCGCTGTAGACTAATTTGATTAGAGCTATTGGAGGTGTCGCCTCGATATTGTTCTTCTATCTCAAAGGTACTGTCGCCAGTGACAAGGTAGGTGGGCAAATCGTACCATGGTCTAGGTAGGTCAATTTGGCTGGGGTCGAGTGTTTTCACCCCGCTATTTTTGCCCCCGCTCAATGCATTAGCAGATTTTAAACTCCAGGTTTCCTGTTCGGGCCAATTTTCCGTAGATCGGTTCATGCGCAAAGAGGCTGGGTTGCTCTCATTACGAGCGCGTTGCAGCCAAAGCATGCCCGCATCGTTAAAGTCTGGTCGCGCCACCCGACGGCCATCGATTTCCAGTTGAACGATGGCGCTATCACTTGGAATAGGTATTGACTGAGGTTGGTCGCGCCACCGCAGGCGGCCGGCAACTTCATATTTGCCAGGCACCAACAGTATTCTCGGGCGCCCGTTTTTCGAGAGCACGGCCACTGAGTCTTGTGATTTGTTGTCCCGGTAAACACTTACCTCCGCGCGCCATAGCTGTTCATTACCCACTAAAGTTATCTAGCTCTCTTCAAAGACCGTCCAAGTTTGATAGAATATTGCACCGCTACCGTTGACCTTTAACTTTAGGGTTCCTGGCCAGACGCATTTTTTAGAATTTGCGAATTCGCCAAAATAGGGGCATCGGTATTCAGGGAAACCGGCTGCTAACCAGTCCTTCCATTGAGCCATTTCTTCGGGCGGCTCAGTAATCACCGTTGCCAAGGCGACATTTTTTAGCAGGAGTAATATGATCAGAACTAGTCGCATCATTTTGATAGCCTTATGGTTGGATTTGGACGGTAACGTTTTGCGCTCGCCTCGAGCGAATCAAAGCGGAGCATTGGCATCTTCCAATGGCTTTTTTTATAAATGGATGAAAAATATGGATTAACGGCGGATTTTTGATTTGAAATCTGAGCTAAAATCGCCAGTATGTGATTCGCTATAAGCGTCGTTGATTCTCTAGGGGGCAGCGCCACCCGGTGAATTATGTGGTGTAGGGTTCACCAGTATTGCCATCGAGTGTGACTTTGATGGGTTTTTTATTCATTTCATTGAGTTTGTAATGCTAAAGGTAATGTATTGCTAGCCGACTTTTTGTTATGTTCGTTACTACATTTGATGGTGAAAATTAGCTCTGCATGAAAATTGTTCTGATTGATAAATTAGGTGAGCCCAAAAGCTTGTCCATTAGTCCCTGGGGTGGTAAAGCTATAGCCCTATTTTTTACGGTTCTTTGCGCAGGGATTTTCACTTCTGGTGTGGCGCTGGTGCAGCGAGACTTTGTAGACTCTGACGTCATAAGTAGCTGGCGCGGCCAATTAGCCGAACAAAAGGGCTTAGTTGCCGACTTGCAGGGTAAGTCTGAAGCTCAAAGCCAAGCCGTGGGGCGTCAACTTGCGGAAATGCAAGGCAGGCTTTGGCGCATGGAGGCGCTCGCATCCTATATGCACAAGTCCACAGGCTTGCCGCAGGATGAATTTAGTTTTGACGAAATTCCTGCGCAGGGCGGTCCAGTGGATGCTAGTCAAAAAGTTATGGCTTGGGCCGATCTCGAGAGTGACTTATCTTCGTTATCAACACGTCTTGAGCGTCGCGAAAAAGAGTTAGGTATTCTCGATGATGTGTTGCTTGGCTATTACAGTGATGCTGGTGCCCAGCCCACTGGCAGACCTATTTCGCAAGGGTGGATGTCTTCACCCTTTGGTAAGCGCGTAGATCCAATTAATGGCAAGCAGGCTTGGCATGCGGGTATGGACTTTGCCGGGCGTCATGGCTCCGATGTTATCGCCGTAGCAAATGGCGTAGTCACCTATGCAGGTAGACGCGACGGTTACGGAATGATGGTGGAAGTAAACCATGGCAACGATATAAGTACTCGCTACGGCCATCACGACTCCTTGCTAGTCGCGCCAGGGCAGACCGTCAAAAGAGGCGACGTTATTGGCTATATGGGTAGTAGTGGCAGATCTACTGGTCCCCACGTGCACTTTGAAGTTTTGCGCAAAGGCAAAGCCATCAATCCAGCGAAATTTGTTAATCGAGGATAATTTTCCTCTTTGAATTGTACTTCGACAATTTGCCCCAATTAAACGCTCTAAGGATGAATTTGTCGGTATAGAAATCGTCATTCAACCGCTACAATGCCCCACCTCATTTTTGCGCATGCATATTTAGACCATGGCCAACTTTTTAACGAGACTTTTTGGAACGAAGAATTCACGAGAACTTGCTCGCATGCAAACAATCGTGGATCAGGTTAACAACCAAGAAGCAAATTTCGATTCCAATACAGACCTGATTCAATTTACCGCAGACCTGCGTTCGAGAATTGATGCCGGCGAATCTTTAGATCAGTTGTTGCCTGAGGCGTTCGCTGCCGTGCGAGAAGCGGCAAAACGGACTAAGGGCATGCGCCATTTTGACGTTCAGTTGGTTGGCGGTATTACTTTGCACGAAGGGCGTATTGCAGAAATGCGTACCGGTGAAGGTAAGACCTTGATGGCCACTTTGCCATGCTATCTGAATGCGCTGTCAGGAAAAGGCGTACACGTTGTAACTGTCAATGACTATCTGGCAAAGCGTGATGCCGAATGGATGGCGCCTATCTATGAAGCTTTGGGTTTAAGCGTCGGCATTATTCAGTCTAATCAGCCTACCCCGGAGAAATTGGTAGCCTATAGATCTGATATCACATACGGCACCAACAACGAATTTGGTTTCGATTATCTTCGCACTAATATGGCTTTCACCGTAGAAGATAGAATTCAGCGCGAGCTGAACTTTGCAGTTATTGACGAAGTTGACTCAATTCTTATTGATGAAGCGCGAACGCCATTGATTATTTCCGGGGCCGCTGAAGAAAGCACCCGGCTTTATCAAGTGCTGAACAAAGTAGCACCCACTCTGATTGAGCAGCCCTTTGACGACACTCCACGAGTATTTGGCGACGAAGTGCCAGAGCCCACGGCTGACTACACGGTGGATGAAAAAAATAGGCAAATTGAACTCACTGAGCTAGGACATCAGAAAGTTGAAGATGCGCTTATCGAGTTAGAATTATTGACAGAGGGCGACAGTCTTTATTCTTCAAGTAACCTCAACTTACTGCACCACGTGCTGGCCGCGTTAAAGGCGCACTCATTATTCAAGCGTGATGTTGACTATATGATCACCGACTCTGAGGTGGTGATAGTAGACGAACATACGGGTCGAGCTATGCCCGGCCGACGTTGGTCTGATGGTATCCACCAGGCGATTGAGGCGAAGGAAGGGTTACCTATTCAAAACGAAAGCCAGACGTTGGCTTCCACCACCTTCCAAAACTACTTCCGTTTGTATAACAAACTGTCGGGTATGACAGGTACCGCAGATACTGAAGCGTTTGAATTCAAACAAATATACGGCCTAGATGTGGTGGTGGTACCCACCCACCGGCCAATGGTGCGTAAGGATGAAAACGACCTCATGTATCTATCATTGGCAGAGAAATATGATGCCATTGTTGAAGACATAGGACAGTGCATAAAGAAAGGCCAGCCGGTTTTGGTTGGTACTGCTTCAATTGAAAGTTCGGAGCTTCTTTCTGCGGAACTCAATCGCAGAAAGGTTGAGCACAACGTATTGAACGCCAAGCAGCACGAACGTGAGGCGGATATCATCGCCGACGCAGGTCGTGCTGGATCTATTACCATTGCCACAAATATGGCTGGCCGTGGTACAGATATTGTTTTGGGCGGTAGCTTAGAGGCCGAACTCAGTAAGTTAGACAACCCGGGTGAAGAAGAAAAAAATCAGGTCCAAGCTGCATGGCAAGTTAGGCACAACTCCGTACTTGAATCGGGTGGCCTGCATATTATTGGTACTGAGCGCCATGAATCACGTCGAATAGATAACCAATTACGAGGCCGTTCTGGTCGTCAAGGTGACCCGGGATCTACTCGCTTCTATTTGTCGTTAGATGACAACTTAATGCGTATTTTTGTCACCGAAGGGGTGCGCAATATGATGCTGAGGCTCGGTTCTGGAGAGGGCGAGGCAATTGAAGCCAAGATGATTAATCGATCTATTGAAAACGCGCAACGCAAGGTAGAAGGGCACAACTTCGATAGCCGTAAAAACTTGCTTGAATACGATGACGTCTCTAACGACCAGCGCCAGGTGATATACCAGCAACGTCGTGAGCTTATGGAAGCGCAGGACATCAGTGCGACTATTGAAGGTCTTCGCGAAGAAGTTATATTTGATTTCATAGGACAGTATATTCCGCCTGAAAGTTTGGTTGAGCAGTGGGATGTGATTGGTTTGGAGGCTGCTTTAGCGTCGGAATTCAATAGCACCCAGCCAATTGCCAGGTGGCTGAACCAAGACGATGCGCTAGACGAAGAAAAGCTCTGCGAGCGTATTCTGAGCCAACTTGAAACCGAGTATGTGCAGAAGGAAGGTGAGTGGTCTGCAGCTGATATTAATATGCGATTGGTAGAAAAGCAGGTGATGCTGCAAATCCTCGACCAAAAATGGAAAGAGCACTTGGCTTCTATGGACCACTTGCGCCAAGGCATTCATTTGCGTGCCTACGCGCAAAAGCAGCCCAAACAAGAGTTTAAGCGCGAGTCTTTTGAGCTATTCCAAAACCTCTTATTCGACATTAAGTTCGAATTGATTCGCATGCTTTCACGTATGCAAATTGAAAGTCCGGAAGAAGTTGAAGCTCAAGAAAGACAGCGCCGCGCAGAGGCTGCAAAACGCATGAACTTTGAGCACAGCAAGGCCCAAGGTATGGGCGCCGAAAATATGCCAGCGCGATCAGCTGATCCAAAAGGTGAAACATTTGTACGCAACCAACCCAAAGTGGGGCGTAATGAACCTTGCCCTTGCGGGTCTGGACGCAAATTTAAACAATGTCACGGCACCGTATAAAATAGCTAGTGCCCTCGGAGTCTATTTGTTTGGAGCGCATTTATAGCGAGCACTGTTAGAGTGCACTCATAGTAGTGTTTTTAATTCGTGCGGCTTGGAGAGAAAGATGGCAGTTAATTTAGCGATGCCCGGCACCCTGCTTGCAGTCCCTGGTGTACAGATGGGCACAGCTAGAACAGGGCTTAAATCTGCGGATCGAGACGATGTAGCCGTATTTTCCTTCGCACCAAGCACTACTACCGCCGGTGTTTATACCCAATCTTCTTTCATCGCGCCCCCCGTGCAACTGGCAAAAGCAAGGCAAGAACATTGCCGTGCATGGGTAATCAACAGTGGTAATGCTAACGCTGCCACCGGTGAGCTAGGGCATCGAGATGCAGACGCTGTTTGCAACCATGTGGCCGAGCATCTCAATACAGATTCAAACACAGTTTTACCATTCTCCACCGGGGTTATTGGTGAAAGGCTAAATGTGCCCTCTTTGCAAAAGGCAGCAACGGCCGCAGTTGCGGACCTTGGTCCTGACGCTTGGCTAAAAGCTGCTGCCGCTATTATGACAACAGACACCGTAGCCAAAGCCTGCAGTCAGCAGGTATTTGTTGGTGGCGAAGTGGTCACAATTACCGGTATTGCCAAAGGCTCTGGCATGATCAAACCCAATATGGCCACTATGCTCGGTTTTGTTGCTTGCGATGCTAAAATTTCCCAAGCGCTGTTGGCGGTAATGGTGAAAGAAATTGCCGACGAAAGTTTCAATCGTATTACCGTAGATGGTGACACTTCAACCAACGACTGCTTTATGGTGTCGGCCACCGCGCAAAGCAAAGCTGCTGCAATAGATTCGCAAGCTGAGCAGGCCTATCACCAGTTGCGTCAGGGTTTGACTGAAGTCGCACGGCAATTAGCGCAAGCCATTGTCAGAGACGGTGAAGGTGCAACTAAGTTTGTGACGGTTCAAGTCACCGGCGGAGCGACCGCGCAAGAGTGTTTAGAGGTTGCCTACACCGTTGCTGAATCGCCGTTGGTGAAGACTGCGCTCTTTGCTGGTGACGCCAATTGGGGGCGATTTTGTATGGCCATTGGCCGTGCCGAGATTGTAGAGCTCGATGTCTCTAACGTTGCACTTTGGTTAAATGAAGTTGAAGTGGCAAGTGGTGGCTTAATGTCATCTACTTACACTGAGGCCGCCGGCGCTGGCGTGCTGGCTCAAGATGAATTCAGCGTTCTCATCGATTTGGGGCGCGGCGACGCCAGTGAAACTATTTGGACCACTGACCTTTCCTACGAATACATACGTATTAACGCCGAGTACCGTTCATAAGTACATCTAGATACTAGGTACACCTAAATAGGTGAGGAGCATCTAGCTGTACCCAGGTATTTTTAGGTACGTCGCGCTGCTCCAGTCTTTGTGCTAGTGGTCTTCGCTAAATTCTGGTTCGCTATCGGCAGGAATTCTGTGGTCTTCGCCTGCCCAAGCGCCCAAGTCAATCAGCCTACAGCGCTCGGAGCAAAACGGCCGGTTAGGATTGCTGGGTGTCCACTTCACACTCTGCTTGCAGGTCGGACATTGAATTATGTGGGCTGTTTCTGTCATAGATCTACTAGCTCTCGGTGGATGTTCTCGACGTTGTTCTTCAACTCATTAATGCCTTGGTCATTAAGCAGTACGAAGTCGGCAGCGGACAAACGATCTTCCCGACTCATTTGTGCGTTAACAATAGATTGAACCTGCTCACGGTTATTGTCATCTCGAGCCATGGTGCGTTGAATTTGCGTTTCTACAGGGGTGTCTACCACGATGATTTTTTTACACCATTGCGATTGGCCAGACTCTAGCAGCAAAGGGTTAACCAGAAGACAGTAGGTAGACGCGCTTGCTTGGATCTGCTGCGCCAGGTATTCACTGATCAGTGGGTGTAATAGGCGCTGCAACCATTTGCGTTCTGACTCTTCAGCAAACACAAGTTTACGCAATTGAGCGCGGTTTAGTCCGCCATCTGCGGCAATAATGGATTCGCCAAAATGTTCAGCTATAGACTCTAGAGCCGGCTGCCCTGGCTCCACTACCGCTCTACTGGCAAGGTCAGCATCGACTACATCAATGCCTAAAGATTCAAAATGATTGGCGGCTGCGGTCTTGCCGCTACCAATACCACCAGTGAGACCGATCAACATAGTTATCCCTAGTACAAAACGCGCCTGTGACGCTCAACAGTGCTGCAGAGGATAATCTAAGGGGCGGGCTAAAAGCCACAATCGATGGGAATTGGTTAACCGCCAAGCACAGTGCCTATTTAAAAAAACGGGCAGGTCTATGGCGGTGATAAGGCCGCCGATGACAAGTCCCAAGAGGGCCATCATAGCCGGCTCGAGCACAGGTAATATTTTGTCGATGGCGTTTTCAACCCCACACTCGTAATGTGCCGCACCTTTCTCGAGCATGGTGTCTAAAACTCCAGCTTGCTATTCAATAGCAATCATTTTGATCATCAAGTTCGGGAAACAGTCGGCCTGAGAAATTGCCTCATGGAGTGATTCTCCATGCGCTACCGCATATTGTATTTGCGTCATGGCATGCTGATAGACCAGGTTACCATTGACCGGGCCAGCAAAAGCTAACGCGGATGATGGCATTACTTATGAGATCAGGGAGAGCGATGGATCGTTTTATCAGGTGGTCGCTATAAATCCTGACGGCACCTCAATATGTTTACAAATGCCCAGCAGACAACAATGTGGACAATGACGTCGCTAAAAACTGTTGAGTTCTTTTTGCCCTTATCCTTTTTCCGCGAAGGCGAAAAAGATCTGAAGATATTTTTAGCAACGCCCGAACAAGATTCCAAATTCTTCACAAGTCGCAAGTCGCAAACAAGAGATCACAGAGCTCTGGGCCTAACTGTGTGTGGAATATATGATAGAGGCCAAATTTACCTTGAGTAATATTTCATGTGCAGCTTACCCATGCCAATATACCTAGCTCGTTCGTTGTTTCGGTTGACCTGTTTAGTGCTTAGCTGCGCTACGATATCAATTGCTTCAGCAGGAGGCCCAGTGTCAGATCAATTAGAAAGAATGCAACCTTGCCCATCTTCACCCAACTGTGTGTCCAGCAAAGCTGACCTCGGCCCACATTTCATTGAACCATTAGAGAGCGCTGCGGATGTTGCAGGGTTAATTTCGGCGATAAAGGCGAGTCTTGAAAAAGATTCAGCGTTCACAATTGTCGAAGCGGAGGGGACCTATCTGCGCGCCGAGGCGCGCACTCGCATTTTGCGCTTTGTCGATGATGTAGAATTCCAAGTTCGCCAAGGCTCGAATAGGGTAGATATGCGTTCTGGTTCAAGAGTTGGATATTCAGATTTAGGCAAAAATCGCCGACGCCTTGAATCAATTCGCAAATCACTCATCAAGCAAGGAAGCGCCTCTTCCTAGCCACATTATCGCTCTTAACTCATGGATTAGCTTCCTAATGCCGGATGTGGCGGGTTCTAATCACCGAGATGTCTGGAAGACAGGTGCCTGGTTAACAGCAGTCAGTTTCCTTGCCCAAACAGGTTCTGCACCGCTTAGTTTGCTTAAGCTACAGGGTTCTATGTCAAGCAATTCGACTAGCTGCCGTTTTTGCTGTTAGTCTATATACGTAGCAATGAACTCCGATATCAAGAAGAAACGTTACTATGTCTATATCACGTCCCATGAATCTGATTAGCTGCTTACTTATCGCTTTGCTCTATGTGTCGATGTCGGCCTTTGCTGGAGGTCACGAAGATGGTGACAAAGCCGGTCATGCTAGTGAATACAACGGCATACACGGCAGTGGCCTCTCAGATGCTGAGAAAATAAAGCTCGCCACAGCGGCGGCTCCCGCCAACGTGAGTGATGACGCGTTAGTTTTGGACTCCGATAACAGTGTTTTACGTGAAGGTGATAATGGCTGGGTGTGTATGGTGGGTACGCCGCCTTCCTACGAAAACCCTATGTGTGTAGATGCGCCTTGGCGGCGCTGGCTGGACGCGTTTATGGGGCAAAAGCCATATAAAAACGAACCTAATGCCATTGGCGTTTCTTATATGTTGGTAGGCGATATTCCAGTGGACAACGACCACCCAATGAATTTAGACGAGTCCAAAGGCACATGGGTCCAAGAAGGCCCTCACCTAATGATTTTGGTGCCTCAAGCGCTTTTTGGTGATTTGCCCAGAAATCCTTATGAGGGTGGCCCCTACGTTATGTGGGAAGGCAGTGATTTTGCTCATATTATGGTGCCACTTGAGAAAACTACTCCAATTGTTTATGAATAAGAATTCAGACGGAGTTGTCGGTTGTAATTTATCGTGAGCGTTGACGAAACGGCGACTAACCTCACGATAGGCCAACTGAAATCTGAAATGAGCTTTTTGGCAGAAGAGATAGGGTCAATTGGTCTTGACGCGATGGATCAACCGGCAAAATATGGTCCAGCGGCTTTGAAAGAATTACGTCACAGTCATATGGGTGAAATCCTAAGATTGAGATCAGAGCTGGAAGGGTTAGAAAAAGCGTTATTGGCGTTAAAGATCAATCTATAAGGCACTTGCCCTGGGTAGGTTGGGGCCCCTCAGTAGTTCTCTGACTTATCCTCATATTGCCTAATGAGGCGGGTAGGGAAATAAGACCGCTAAAACTTAGAAGTTCGGGCAAGAATTTGAAAGAAGAATAAAAGGGATGATGATATGAAATGGATTTTAGCTTTTTTTCTCAGTGGTGCGATGGTATTCGCTCAAGCGTCAATCAACGAAGGCGACATCGCACCTGACTGGACTTTGCAGGGGTCGGATGGCAATAGTTATCAACTTTCTGAGCTTCGTGGCACCCATGTAGTGCTCGCGTTTTTCCCTAAAGCCTTTACCGGAGGCTGCACAATAGAGTGCAAGTCAATCCGCGATAGCAAAAGACAAGTTCGTCGCTTTGAATTTCAGTTTTTTATGGCCAGCACCGACGATGTTGAAACCGCCGTAGCCTTCGCAGAGCAGAACAACGCAAACTTTCCAATTCTTTCCGATGATTCGCAAGCCGTAAGCGACGCCTATGGTGTTTTGGGTTCTGGCGGCATGGCGAAGCGCTGGACCTTTTATATTGATGCTGAAGGAGTCGTCATCAAGATTGATAAAAAAGTCAATCCTCGTAATGCCGGTCGAGACTTGCTGCAAAACCTTATTGCCTTGGATGTGCCTGTAAATTAGCACGCCTTATCACTGATCACTACTGGCTCTGGCCGATCAGTAGTAGGGCTTGGTGACGCGCTTCTAGGCCCTTTTAACTGCGCTAAACCCCTCTAAATTAATCAGCTGGTGGGTCGCGCGTCTTCGTTCGCGGTATCGCCTCTCATCAGCTTATGTTTCCTTTTACAGAAAGCTCGTGGCGCGCAGTAAAGCAAAATGCCCTCCTCTAATACTCCATCGGTGCACGCCGCATTCTTTCGGCAGGCCCAAATGAACAGTTTTTACGCTAATATCTGTGTCTCTCAATGGTGGGTAAGACCTCATATATGCATAGCGCTTTTGTTTAGGGGAGCGCCGAGAAGTATGAGACTTTGGCATTCTGGAGTAGGTGAATTATTTTGACGACTTATGAAACTGTCACTGCGCTGATCAGTTGTTGCTTCTTTATGGGGTTGGTGGCCTGGATTTCATATCAAAAAACCAAGGGCGAAGTAGACACCCGCGACGGCTATTTTCTAGCGGGCAGAGGGTTGAGTGCGGTTTTTATTGCCGGCTCAATGCTATTAACCAATTTGTCGGCCGAGCAATTGATTGGTCTAAATGGCTCCGCTTATGGATTTAATCTCAGCAGCATGGGCTGGGAGGTTACCGCGGCCTTTGCCACTATTTGCATGGCATTCCTATTTTTGCCGCGCTATTTAGCCGGGGCGTTCGCCACCTTGCCTCAATTTCTAAATGACCGGTTCGATGGCGGCGTGCGGCGAATGTCCGTGGCTTTGTTTATGGTTGGCTATGGGCTGATTACCATTCCCTCGGTGCTCTATGCAGGGTCAATTGCAGTGCTGCAGTTGTTTGACGTGCCCACCTTATTGAACATCGCTTACAGCCAAGCACTGGCCTTAACCATTGTTGTTATCGGTTGTCTTGGAGCAGTTTACGCGGTTTTTGGCGGGCTCAAGGCCGTTGCGGTTTCAGATACGTTGAATGGCATTGGCTTGCTCATTATTGGTATTGCGGTACCCATTCTCGGACTTGCGGCACTTGGGCAAGGTAGCGTCGGTGATGGTCTCTATACAGTCGCAAATAGTCAGACAGAAAAGCTCAACGCCATCGGTTCCGAGTTTGACCCCACACCGTTCGCCACACTATTTACCGGCATGATTTTCGCAAACCTATTTTATTGGTGCACAAATCAATACGTTATTCAGAGGACCTTGGCTGCGAAAAATCTCGCCGAAGGTCAGAAAGGCGTTTTATTCTCTGGGTTCTTTAAGGTCTTAGTCCCTTTCATGATGATGTTGCCTGGCGTTATCGCCTACCATCTTTATGGTGGTGTGGGCGAAGAGGGTGGCCTCGCCTCTATTGATTTGGCCTACCCAAGATTGATTCGTGATGTGCTGCCTGTAGAGGCCACTGGGTTCTTTTTGGCAGTTCTACTGGGCGCGGTTTTCAGCTCCTTTAACTCTCTACTCAACAGCGCTGCTACGCTATTTTGTTTAGACATCTATTTGCCTTACAAAGAGTCGCGCGGCATTGCTGTGGTAGATGACGCGCTTTTGTTGAAAGTTGCAAAGCGCGCTAGCATTGTTATTGCCTTGTTCTCTTTTGTTGTTGCGCCATTGTTGCAATTTGCCGCTGACGGCTTGTGGCAGGTCATCCGAGTTTTTACTGGGTTTTACAATATTCCCATTATCGCAATCGTTATTGTTGGGTTGTTTACGCGCCATGTTCCAGCCCTAGGGCCTAAGCTAGTAATTGTTTTTCATGTTGTGGCCTACGGGCTTTTGCAGTTTGTTTTCAAGCAAGCGGTAGACATACATTTCTTGCATCTCTATGCGATTCTTTTTCTGATAGAGGTCACTATTTTGCTGGTGGTGGGTCATTTGCATCCGCGTGCTGAGCTTTGGACATACAGCACAATCCATAAAGTAGACATGCAGCCGTGGCCCTATGCGGTGCCCTGTGCGGTTACATTAATGTCCTGTGTAGTCGCTTTGTATTTGTTGTTTTCGTCCATTGGCTTGGTAGGCGGTCTAAGTAACCTTTTCTGGCCGCTGATTTTTGCGCTGATTCTGCTCAACGTTGTAAATTGGTGGCGCTATATTTCAAATAATCCGGCGACTACAACTAACTCTGAGCCGTTCTAGCAGTTATGCTGTTAACCAAGATTTCGCTGAATAAAATGGATCGAGAAATTGACTAAGACTAGATTGCGGATGTTTGAGAGTTCACCGGGGCAACACCATGTGACTGACGTCGACAGATACTTATATGCTCAAGAGCCTCCCAAATTTAATTTGGTAATTATTGGCACGGGCACAATAGGGCAGGAGCATATGCGTGTTGCCGCAATGTTGGGGCGCGCACGAGTACATGGAATTTTTGATACTCAAACTCACAGTTTAGACAGCGCCGAAGAAAATTTTAAAAAATTTAGCACGGGCACTTTGGTGCGCTACCCTGATTTGCATGCTGCGTGTAACGATCCAGTAGTGGATGCGTTAATGATATGCACACCCAATTACACGCATTTCGAAGTGCTCAAAGTTGCTATGGCGTCAGCTAAGCCGATATTCCTAGAGAAGCCTATGGCGACAGATCTGCAAGACGCCGCTGCTATAGTAAGTATGAGTGAGACCTATAGTTCGTTTATTCAGATTGGCCTGCAGTACCGCTATAAAGCCCAGTACGTAGAAGCGTTTCATGAGGCGCTAGATCGCCGTTCGCTTGGCGTAGTGAGGACAATAAGTGTCAGCGAACACCGCCCGCCGTTTTTGGACAAGGTCGGGCAGTGGAATAAGTTTAGTCGTTTTAGCGGTGGCACTTTAGTAGAAAAATGCTGTCACTATTTTGACCTAATCAATTTACTCGCGCAGGCTCGACCAAGCCGGATTTACGCAAGTGGCGGTCAGGCGGTAAATTTTTTGGATTTTGAAAAGAATGGTGAGCGCTCGGATATTGACGACCATGCTTATGTGGTTATCGACTATAACAATGGCGTGCGAGCAAATTTTACCCTAAATATGTTCTGTCCTGATTTTAATGAAGAAATAATTATTGTTGGAGATGAAGGCAAACTTATTGCCAAGGAAAACTTTAACTTTCAGCAGCAGTCCGAATCAACCACTACTGTTGAAGTTTTAAAAGGCGAGCTGGGTGTTTCAAAAAAGGCTGACGTTAGCTATGCCCGAGCATTAGAGAAGAGTGGGCATCACGGTTCAACCTACTATGAACATATTGCATTTGTTGATCAGCTCGAGGGTAAATCGGTCAACTGCGCCACAGCGATGCAAGGTATGTGGTCAATTATTGTGGCAAGTGCGGCGCAGCAATCAATGGTTACAGGGCAAGCTGTAGATGTTGAAGAGTTCATAGAAACTAACGGTTTGAAAACTCTATTGGCTAATAGGTCGAGGGCAGCCACCTTTTGATCGCGCTTTGCTGAAGAATAAATTTAACTAGGATTTTGTAATGACAGAAACAATTGAAGTTGACGGCCAGACTATGCCCGCAGTGGGTTTAGGGCTTTGGAAGATAGATGCCGATGCGGTGGCTCAAGCAGTTTATGATGCGATTAAGGCCGGCTATCGGCACTTAGACAGCGCCGCTGACTATGACAACGAGGTCCAAGTGGGTGAGGGCATTGCCCGTGCAATTACCGAGGGTCTTTGCTTGCGTGAAGAGCTTTGGGTGACGTCCAAACTTTGGAACACTTATCATCGTAGAGAGCATGTAAAAGCAGCCTGCCAAAAATCTTTAGACGATTTGGGGTTAGATTATTTTGATCTGTATTTGGTGCACTTTCCCATAGCGCTGAGCTTTGTCGACTTTCAAGATCGCTATCCGCCAGAGTGGTTATTTAACCCCTCCGCTGAAATGCCGAGTATGCAATTAGATCGTGTGCCATTGAGTGAAACCTGGGGAGCAATGGAACAATTGGTCAGTGCAAAATTAGCCCGACAAATTGGCATTTGTAATTACAGCGCCAGCTTGCTTCACGACCTAATGAATTACGCCAACATAAAGCCGGCAATGTTGCAGATTGAGTCACACCCCTATCTGACCCAAGAAGCGCTGATACGTACTGCTCAGTCTTACGATATTGCAGTGACTGCTTTTTCTCCCCTCGGCGCGCTTTCGTATGTGGCGCTAGATATGGCCAGTGAGGCGGAAACGGTATTGACCCAGCCCGTAGTTGTGGCTGCTGCACAGCGCAATGGCGTAACACCAGCACAGGTTGCTTTGCGTTGGGGCTTACAGCGTGGCACCGCGGTCATTCCGAAAACCAGTAACCCCCAGCGGTTGCTAGAAAATTTATCACTATCTGGCTTTACGCTGACAGATGTTGAAATGGCTGCAATATCTGGACTCAATCAAAATCGGCGCTTTAACGATCCTGGCGCGTTCTGTGAAGAAGCGTTCAATACGTTTCATTCGATCTATGACTAATAGACAAGTTGGCTAGAAAAATCGGCGCGCTACGAGGTAAATTATGATTGAGCAGAAAGAACTCCAAGATCAGCAGGAGTATGAGCAAGGCGATGTGTTTCCGTTGTTTTACTTGGCGGGGCAAGAAGTTGCTAATGGTGATCTTTATCAGGTGTGCGCGTGGGTTGAAACCAATCGAGAAAAGTTGTCGGCACAGTTAAGTGCTCACGGTGCAATCTTGCTGCGTGGCTTTGGTATCAACAGCGACCAAGACTTCGATCAGCTGATACGGGCGTTTGCTTGGCCGAATTTCACCTACGCAGATTCGTTATCTAATGCCGTGCGTCGCAACCGCACCGAGCGCGTGTTCACCGCTAATGAAGCGCCAGCCGATGTTTCCATTTTTCTACATCATGAAATGGCGCAAACGCCAGTTTATCCATCGCGACTGCTTTTCTACTGTGAGCAAGCCGCTGACTCAGGTGGGGCTACTCCTATTTGTCGCTCAGATATTTTGCTCAATCGTTTGCGTCAGCAAGCACCGAGCTTTGTTGCTACTTGCCTTGCTAAAGGCGTTCGCTATTCCCAGACCATGCCCTTGTACGACGATGTAGATTCCGGCCAAGGGCGCAGCTGGGGCAGTACGTTGACTGCGCAAACTCAAAGTGAAGCTGAGGCCAAACTGACTAAATTGGGTTACTCATGGGTTTGGCAGGCAGACCAATCACTCAGCGTAACCACACCGGTATTATCGGCGATTTGCGAATTGGCTGATGGCCGAAGTGTGTTTTTTAATCAGTTGATTGCTGCCTTTCGCGGCTGGAAAGATGCGCGTAATAGCGGCGAAAAATCCATCAGTTTTGGCGATAGCACTGCCATTCAACATGCAGATATGGCTGCGGCTATAGAGCTTGCAGATGAATTGAGTTTTGACATTCCATGGCTGACAGGGGATGTGGTATTGGTAGATAACTTTTTGGTCATGCATGGACGCAGGCCTTTTCAAGGCACGCGCAAAGTTCTGGCCTCGCTAGTTGGTTAGAGCAGGTTGTTGAAAGCGTTAGTAAAATTTGTAGCTTTACCTAATTCTAAAAAATACCTATCTGGCAAACACCCATTGCCCACTCGGAGGCGGGATGTAAGCAAGGCAAACGCAGAGCTTTTTTCAACTGAATATTGTCTTTAGCGGTCAGCGGCCTTACCTTGCTAAAGCACCGAGCAGTCGCCAGCTAAGCGGATGACACAGATGTTATAATCCGCTCTTAACTCACAACTCTTTGTATTGAGCATTTCTTCGGTAAGCTGAGAATGCGGCTACTTCTTACGCATTTGCGTACGCGTGTTAACCAAATCCAAAAAAATGAGGCACATAGAAGAAGAGGATTTTGATGGCACCTATAAAACGGCCGCCCATCAAATCAGATCCCTCTTTGTGTAGTCTTTGTACTTCTGGGTCTGCTGCGTATTCTTTTAATTCGGCCATGCTGATAGTGCAGCCAAAAAAATCCAAGGCTTCAACATGATTTCGCCAACTAAAGTTGTGTCGCAGCCAAAAACTATGTGAGTAAGATCATGGTCTGTAAAGAGCTTGCCTTGTTCCTTAGATACAGTCGCAACCGCTGGGTGGTGAAGATATAACTCTTCTAACCCTTGTCTTAATTTCAGTTCGCAATTTTGGTCTAGAAAGTCCGTTAAGCTGCGCCCTCTTTTTTTCAACACTTAGCAATTTTCTAAATACTAGTCAACTTAGTGAGTTGAAGATCCTTTCCTTGGAGCTGCGCTCGAGAGACGGTTCTAGGCGTTATTCCGGCGGATTTCGGGGATCATATGCGCGTGGATTGGCCCTTATGCAATTGAATGCCGCTATCTAAAAAAGGGTGGGGTAACGTTGTCGTAAAACCGGGGAGGCATTTGGGCGGCTAGTGAGTGTTCACTATTTGTGAATTTTTTGCTGCGGAAGTTGTAACTAATAATGCAAAGAGGGTGCCGCGAGAATTCGCGAGACACCCTCTTTGCTCCGATTATCGCGAGTTTCTAACTGTCTCTGCGGTGAACGTATGCTCACCAGTACAGTCAGCGAATTCAGAATAATATTCTGCGCGTGCTCGCCAGCCGTTATTGTTTGCAATTGAGTTCTTGGCTGCAGCGAAAGCTTTCATATCGCTGTAATTGACCAAGTGGTAAAAGTCTCCGGGGAATAAGTTGTCTCGGACACCGGCTTGTGGGTACCCAACGCCCCACCATCCCGCTGTTGTCGTATCAGCATTCTCCTTTGCCACCTGTTCATGCTTCGCTGCTAGTTGATCTTGAGTCACCCCTTCTTTTCGGGTGCACCACTCGACAGTTACGATTCTTGAGTCGTCGTCCGCTATTTCTGGTTTTCGTATTAGCGGGAAGGCAGCAGAGACGATAGCGTCACAATCTTCAATGGCTGCGTATTCCGCAGCTATTGCAGCGCCTTTCTTCGAACCTAGCCATAAATCCCATTCTTTGCCGAACTCATCCCACGCCATGAAGTCGAAAGCAATGTAGTCATACTTTGCGCCTGCCGCGAATAGCGGGGTTAAAAGTTGGCGGAAGCCCTTAATGTCCTGGGCATCCAAAAAGCCATTTAATTTTTTGTCGATGCGTTCTATGTCTTGCATAGTGCCGCCATTCTTTAGTGTGCAGAGATGCGCTGTATGTGAAATAGCGTCCCCAATATCGACAATCCAGTTGGATGATGTCTCTTTGGCTTGTATAGCCGCTGTGCTTAGTAGACTAAGTACTAAAGTAGTTAGGATGATTTTCATTCCCATTTCCCCCTATTTTTATTTGCCACCTCCGTGGCGACCTTGTTATTACTTCGGATGCGACGACCTAAGACATCTAAGTCGCCCCAATGCTGTTTCAGTAGTCTAGCTTTCGCTTACAAAAACTCTGTGAGATCTGTGCAGGTCCCAAGTGTCGCAGGAGCTAGGATCTGGTGTATCTGTAAAGGCTTTACGTGCAGCGGGTATTTTCCCGGTTCTGGCACCGTCTAGAAGATTTGCCATCTCACTTGGCGTGCCAAAGAGAATGTTGAGAAAGTCAAAATCGGGGTCTATACCAATGCGCGGAGGCATGGCGAGAAACTGGCCCCTATCTGAACCTGCAGCTGAACGCGTGGCTTTAGATAAAGCTTCGGAGTTGAACTCTTTTACATCATTTAGAGTTGCACTTTCATTGATGTTGCAACGGCCGATCAACAAGCGGTTACCATTTTTGCCAACCATAGTAAGGGGCTTTTCAGTCTGCACCACCATATGTGCATGCATAAAGATTGGCATCTTACAGGTAGACAATTTTTCGCTGTCCTTGCGCACATTGGTTGCTTTATTTGATGCCCACAGATCGTCGGCCGCCTGATAGGAACCCCAACTGGGGTAGTAGTTTACCCAGCGAAAACCAGTCTGCTCATAAGGCGGGGCGATGGACATGGGCTCCCAAACAAAACCAGACATATCAAGGTTTGCATCGCTGAAAAGGGTAGCAAAATCTTCCCGGCCAAACTCTAAAAGATCCTCCATTGAGGCACCTTTATTTAAGTCACACTCAAAAATTTCCATAACCACGGGCGCACTTTTTTGCGATTCTTCATGGTGTCCGGCTAAAGCAGCTGCGGAGAGCAGAGTAGCCAGTAGTGTTGTCATTAGTCGCATTTAGTTATCCTTTACTATTATTGGGTGTCTAAAGGTACACAAAAAGTTGACTTTTGTACTTATTCTGGCGTTACCAATTCTTTGCCGTTTTGGTGTGAGTTCAACAAGGGTCGAATAGCAGAAGGTGGCATTTATATGCTAGCTATGGGAATGATAAAGCGCCTTTTTGGCGTGGTTTATAGATAAAGTATTCTTTTCGTCTCCCAGCAGCATTGGCTACAATAGAAAATACTTCTTTTGCCTGCTCCGCAGTTATAAGCGATATTTTTGCGAGTCGTTTCTCGCGTATCGTGTTGGGGCGGTTAAACCGAAAAGGCAAGGTGCTACTCAGATACGCCCTAGTGCTTAAGCACAAAAAATGACTGGCTTGTATTAGTCGTTATTTTGTAGGATTTAGATTATTGCCGGGATAGCTCAGTTGGTAGAGCGACTGATTCGTAATCAGTAGGCCCGCGGTTCGATTCCGCGTTCCGGCACCATAATAAAGCTTTAAAGCACTGTATGCCTACGTTTGGGTAGCTTTAGAGATGCAAAGTTTCTAAAAAAGTTTCTAAAACATTAAATAAGCGTGCTAATCTGCCCAGGTGAAGCATATAACCAAGCGCAAATCTAAGCTCTACTTCCAACGTGGAATACCCATCCGGCTAAGACCTATTGCAGGTAAATCATCATTTTCAATGCCGTTAGGTCTAGATGCTGCTACAGCTACTGAGGAAGAAAGACTCCACTCACGGATAGAAGCCCAGCGCATGTATGAGCTTTATCTCAAGACGCTGGAGAATTCCTCAGCAGATGCTTTTGCTGATAGTGAGATAGAAGCACTGGCTGCTGATGTCCTCAGGCGTAATAGAGTTAATCCTGGGCAGTACGCAAAGCACATGCTTGGCCCTAAGCTGCAAGAGAATGATCCAGAGCTAGCAAATATTCCATTTGAATTAACTGGTAAGGACTACGCCACAATAGAAGTGCCTGAGTACCTGAACCAATACCTTCAGTGGCATCAAGATGGTGAGCTTGATGATGAAGGTAAGCTAACTAGGAATCTCACGGCCCAAGAGGAGGCAGTTAAGCGTGCATGGGAGGCGGTGCAAGAGGTTTCCACTAGAGCTCCAAGGACTCTTTATAAGTGCTGGGTGGAGTACTTAGTTTTCCGGGGTGTGGATGTAGCAACGCGTGAAGGTAAGCGCAGCCAAGGACGGTGGAATAAGTTTTCCAAGCATATGCCTGACGTAATCCTCAGTGAGGATACTCCACAACTGCTTGAGCACGCCTTAGATACTTTTCAAGCCGTTGAGAAAGCTAAAGGAAATAAAGTCTCTAGTATTCAAAGAGACACCAACGAATTTATTGCTTGTTTCAACTGGGCAAGCAAAGAGTATCGCCTTAACTGGCGGCCCGTTAAAAGCAAGCTGAGTGCTAGCAGAAAAACTCAAGCTGAAACAACTAAGCAAAAGCTGACTTTAACGCGGGAAGAACAGACTCTCTTGCTGACAAATGTGCTCAACGCCAATACGCCGATGGCTGCTGCCTTGCTAGTGTTGTTTCAAGGAGGTGGTATGGCTACTGAGATTGCACGCCTTAGGGTGGGGGAAGATCTCTGGTTGGACGGTGAGTTACCCTTTGTTGCTTTTATGGGTGGTTGGAACCGCACAACTAAGAATGTTGAGCGTATGCGCTACATTCCTATAGTGCTGGGCTTGGATTTGATAAAAGAAAAACTGCCTGAAGCTGTGGAGATTCTTGCAAGACACAGTGAGCCAGCCTCCAAGCTATCAGATGAACTACAGGCCTTTTTGAAGCCAATTAGTTTACAAAAGCATTTTACTAGCCATTGTCTGCGGCACACTTTTAGACTCAATGCTCAGAATGTCCTAGCTAACTCAATGGTCACTATGACTATTGCTGGCTGGTCTGGTGAGAGAAGTAACAAGATTGCCATGGAGTACGGTGCTGAAGGTTTTAGCCATAGTGAATCATCGAAGGCACTGCACTATGAGCAAAGCAGGATTTTCGCGCACCTAATTAAGCAGGAAAGAGAACAGCAAGAAGTACATAGCAATGTGCTGGTCTTTAATGGAGACAAGAATAGATGAGAAACTTTAATAGCAAAGTAGAGGATATTTTCAACATGAATGCACAAGTAATGATCTGTCCTGCAGGCGAAAGTATCAGAGAGCGGTTTGCCGAAGAAATTGGCGGACTAGTTCACGCCACCGGCCCGGTTTCATATGACTATCATTTTCCAAAACGAGCCATTTTTGATCAATTAACTAAGCTGTCTTGGCTGCGCGATGGTTCCTTATTTGCGGCGGATGCAACTCATCTTGCTCTAAGAGATGATCAGCTTTTGGGCATTGAAATAGGGTTTCCGGGCACTGAGTGGAAAGCTCGCGAGGCTGCGCTTGGGTCACTTTGGACAGTGTTGATTGACGGTGGGCAAGTGAGTCAACATGATCTTAAAGAAATATTAACCAATTCTGATCACGCCAGTTGGCTTAATCCCGCGGTACCTTCAGATGTTTACTACGTACATGCACTGTCGGTTAAAAGTGAGGCGCGCGGTCAGAAGGTAGGCATGGAGTTACTTTCTCAAGCTATGTCACGCGCGAAAGCGGAAGGTTTTCGCGGGCTACAGCTAGATGTGTTATCTGACAATCCCGCCGTCAACTTTTATCAGTCAATGGGTTTAGAATTACTGGTAGAGTCTCTTGCGCCAAAACCCAACGCCGCTGGCGTACCTGCGGAATATCGTATGGGGATTATCTTTTAGCACGCTGATTGCATCAAGCAAGGAAATCCATGCTGTAGGTGTTAGTTCGTTGGAAATACGTGATTTCCAATACAGCTGTAAGAAGCGTGGCCATGCACTTTGGACAAAACCAGACAGCGCAACGGTAACAACTTTTATTGGTAGTTGTGCAGAGTTTAAGGAATAAAGGATTCTTAGAATGACATCACTTAAGCAATGAATCTAAAGATCTAGAGTGTGAGAGGCGCGATAGCATCCTTTAGCACACTTAAGTATCTGTTTTAATTGAATATTTTACTGACGTACAAGCCTTCTTTAGCCATATCTATGTATATTTTATTTATGTGCCACTAGGTAGTGTTGGTACAACCACTTGTTAATCCCTCAGTTGGCTATTTGGGCCTCCATAGATTGGTCATTCTCCCTGCATAACCTCACTGTTAGTTGCCATCCACTCCATAAAAGACTGAGTTTGTTCTGCTATATCTCCCTCAACAAAGCTAGCACCATTGTCCACGTGTACTATTCTGTGCGTAATTTTCCACTCACCGCCAATCTTCTCAAGATCTGTTTCGTAAGACCCTGCTATGAAAGTATAAATCTTCTCTGGCCGGCTCAAAAAACCTACTAGGGTGCAATGATTCTTAGCTCTCAACTTGTCTACAGTTGTGATGTGATTTGTTTGCACATGCCTTGTGCCGGGCAGCAAGCGAATATGAGCATTTATGAACTTTGATAACGCTTTCTCACCAATAAATTGCATGCGTACATTGCCTGTGTGCACCTCAAAAATACCTTCATTAGAAAAGCATCCCACCCACGCTTCTGCATCATATTCGTCTCCAGCGTGCGCGTAACGGGCTATTAAATTTTCTATATGCCAGCTTTCAACTAGTTCTTCCATATTTCTATTCTCACAGATGTGGCTTTTTTGACGTTGTCATAGTGCCCTGAATACGAAAAGGAGAATAACAATAACTTTTCATTCTGTATTAGGGGCAAAAAAACAAAGCGTTTTCTATTCGCATATTTTAACTAAGCGCACTAGAACAAGAGAATTTATACTTATTAATTAATTGTGTGCTTAGGATTTCTTAGAATAGTGCATATAGAGAATCTATAGAGCCTAGAGAATCTATAGAGCCTAGAGGAATTAATTGGTACTTCATGATGATGGAGCATAATGATGACGATGGTTACGTAAATGCTTTATTGGGTAATGGGAACGTTAAGCAGTCAGAAGTGTCTTCTTCTTCCTCTCTAAGGCAGTCCTTAGTGAATACTTATAGATGTAGAAGTAGAACTATTGTCCCCTTTAGCAGGCTATTAGTAGCAGTAGGACTATAGGTGTATGTATATGTATATGTACTTATGCAGTCTTAAGTACTCTTTGGCTTAACCCAAGCCGTCTTGGGCTATATACACAGGAGTATTATTTCCATGATCAATACACTCATACCAATCATAGAAGGACTACCTGATCCTCTAGACTTCAAAGATGAGCATCACACTTGGTTATCACCACTGAAACTCAAGAGCACTGCCTCTAGTCATCCAGAGTTTATCCAGCTAGTTGATCAGTTTGCAGCAGCAAGCAAAGGAACTAGAAAGAGTAATCATGTAAAAACATTGAGGAAGCACTGGGAGCTAATACTGCTGAACCTGACTTATGTTGTATTTCATAGGAGATGGTTATTAGTAGCTTTAGATAACAGAGCCTTTAGCTCAGATGCAAACTATAGAGCCAATGGCTGGTCTCATGGAGCTATGAAGGCAGTAGTAGATTACTTAGAAGAACATGAGCTAATAACCAAAAAGATTGGTAAAGCTTTTACAAGTGGTGGCAAGAGAACAAGGATCTTCCCTACTGCTAAGTTAGCTCCGCAGTTGTATCAGTTCTTCCTAGACGCAGAGCAGCCTATCAAACCACCCTACACACTTGTAAATGAACCTAGTGAGCCCTGGCTGGAAGTATCTAATAGTGGTGGCGCTAGAGCAGCTGAATGGGAGGAGGATGAGCTAAAGGAGTTAAACAACTTCCTTAAGGATCACTTATGGGCTTGTAAAGGCCCAGTAAAACTAATCTACAAAACAGATCCTTTCAATGGTGGAAGGTTATACACCAGCTTTCAAAACCTACCTGACCGTAAAGCTAGAGTCAGGATCAACACTTTAATTGATGGTGAAGCTATTGCTGAAGTGGACTTCAATGCTAATCACCTAAGGCTACAACTTGCCGTACTACACAAGCAGGATGCTGGAGAAACACCCTATGAAGATATAGGTGCTATAGCTAATGTCAGTGAAAGATCTGAGGTAAAGATGTTTACAACAATAGCTATGGGAGCAAGTGATAGAGGCGCAGCTATGAATGCTTGCTTCAAAGAGGCTATAAGCCAGTCTAAGTTTGAATCTCTAGAGGCTGCCTTTGCTCAGTTGTATCCAGAGCTAGAGCTTTTCATTGGCTGGGGTATCAATGCTCAGAACTTGGAAGGTCAGATCTTGAAGAAGGTTATGCAGGAAGGAATGCATCAAGGCATTGTATGTCTACCAGTGCATGACGCTGTAGCCGTACAGCAAAGACATCAAATCTGGGCTATGAAGACCATGATGCGTCTGTGGACTGAAGCAGTTGGCTGCAATGTTAAGCCAAGGTTCAAACTTGACAAACCATGAAAAACTGGCTAAGCTCAGCAAGGCTTTATAGAGCCTATTTGAGACGTTAAATTAACCCCCACTACCTATGTACCAAGAAGCCCTTAAAATGGCTGTATGAGCCTCTGTGTGCGTTTAAACAGGTGTTTTGCTATGGTCTATGCATATCTCAAAAGCAGTCATCTTTCCTACTATGAAGAAACTAACTCTAGCCTTACTACTAACGCTGTCCTGCGCTACTGCATGGGCTGCTGACTTTGACAAAGGTTTAGCTGCTGCTGAAGCAGGTGATTACACTACTGCATTGTCTGAATTAAAGCCGTTCGCTGAGCAAGGTAATGCAGTTGCTCAACTCTTGCTTGGTTTTATGTACCGCGATGGTCTAGGCGTAATAGAAAACGATGAGGAAGCCTTTAGATGGTTTAGGCTTGCCGCTGAGCAAGGTGTTGCAGACGCTCAAAACAGCCTTGGTGGGATGTATGAAAAAGGCAAGGGTGTAATAGAGGATGATAAGAAAGCCGCTAAGTGGAGGAGGCTTGCTGCTGAGCAAGGTCATGCACAAGCTCAACTTGTACTTGGAGTGATGTATGAGGATGGCGTAGGCGTAATAGAAGACAATAAAGAAGCTGTGAAGTGGTACAGGCTTGCTGCTGAGCAAGGCAATGCAAAAGCTCAGAGCAGACTAGGTTTTGCATACATCTTAGGCCTAGGTGTTATTCAAGATAGTGTCTATGCGCACATGTGGTGGAACATTGCGGGAGCTAATGGCTATGAAAAAGCTAGAGGCTACAAAGGTGACTTAGTCAAAGAAATGACACCTCAAGACATCTCCAAGGCTCAAGACTTAGCTAGAGAATGTGTGAAGAAGAATTATAAGGATTGTTAGCTACATGAAGAAATATATTACAGGTTTGCTTTTGTTAGCTTTTGCAGTTCCTAGCTGGGCTGAAGATAATTTAGCTGAAGAGTCAAATCTAACTCTTAATATTTTAAATTTAGATAAACCAGGAGACCTGCATTTAACCATATGCAAAAACGCAGCAGGATTTGAGAGTTCAGTTGAAAACGAATCTGAAGAAGAGTCATGCTTTAATGGTGCAGTGGAAATAGGCCAAGATTTGCAAGGTATAGACGAAATGTTGCTGCATGGTGAATATGCTATAGCAGTCTTTGTTGATTTAAATGGGAATGGAAAAATGGATAAAAACTTTCTTGGAATCCCAAAAGAACAATATGGATTTTCTAATAATGTTATGGGAAGGATGGCCGCTCCATCTTTTGAACAGGCTAAGTTTGAAATGAAGGGGCCTACTACTCAAAACATAATACTCAAAACAGGGATTCCTAAAAAAGATTAAACCTTAATACTAGGAAGTGCTTTGATATTTTCCCCATAAAGTCTTTGTAGTATTTTTTTAGATACGCAATATCTCTTTGATAAACTAGTCTATGGAAGGCTTCGTTCTCAGAAGCCCCGCCCAACTGCTCAGATGTGGATTTATGTTTGAAAATCTTATGCCTGTGTATCTTTCCAGCCACTAAAGGCCTCACAAGCACCACAACCGCCTACCCATGACTCCCCTAAAACCTACTTTTATAAATCCACATCCAATGTATCCCACTGGTAACTACAATTATTAGTGTAGGGCTATAGATGCCCCCCGGGGGTGCTTTAGATGGGCCGGCTTGGTTAGAAGTTTCTAAAAAAGTTTCTAAAACACATCTAGAACCATATAAAATAGCCTGCCGTAGCTACGTTTTAGAAGGAGTTTCTTGATGGGTGGTCCTGCGTTCCGGCACGATTTGCCTACTCCAAATATTCTAAAGCCTTAGTTCACGTCTCACGTAGGTTTTCAAAGCCTCAGAAGCCTGTCAAGGGAGCAAAGGTGTCTACCACTTTAGCTTAAACAAATGTGGGTACCCTAAAGAGGCGGCGGGGGCCTCTACAGCCCTACACTAAAATTGGTAGTAACCAGTGATATACATTTGTAAATAATTTAAAAAGGTAGGCGCTAACTGTTTTTTTGCTAAAGGCGAGAGCTAGGCCTCTCGGCGCGACTAGAAGGCTATCGACTTATTAATCTCAGACTTGAAGAAGCAGAAATTTCAGCAGCGCATTTGCTGCGCCACTCTCCTAGTCAGAACCACCTTGCCACACTACCTACTATCCGTGACGCACTAGAGGTGTGCCAGCGAGTCAAGGTGACGGCAAAGTGACGGCCTTCTTCACGCATAGCAAAAGATCTTTTGACTACCTAGTGCAGTGTCTTGGATGCAGATCATTGGCTCAATACTACTGCCGATAATGGGCTCTTTGAATCGCTAAGATTACGGTGTTTGGCCTTGCGTTAGTGCTGTAGGCTTACTGTAAAAGATCTATTAGAAAAGAAATTACAAGGTTAACCTCAAAATTCGGAGCTTTTATGAATGAGCAGCGTGATTACGATAACGACGAGCCCCTTTTAGTCAAAGTTACAAAAAGACTATTGGAGCGAAATTCGCTAAATAAGCGGCTTCATTGGACGACGATCGCTAGCGAGAAAGCATTGCTAGCCGTTATCGGAATTCTTACGTTGGTTGCGTGTGTTCAGTCTCTATTTGAGATGTATACGAACCTTTATGTTGGCCTCCCCGACTTATTCTTATTGTTCATATACGCCGAGATTATTGGAATGATAGGGGCGTTTTATGCAACCAGTCGTATTCCAGTGACCTTACCAATAATCATTGCCGTGACTGCTCTTTGTCGTCTTATTGTTATGCAGAGTAAGGAAACTGAAGCTTTAGTTTTACTTGCTGAGGCAGGCGCAATACTAGTACTAAGCTGCGCTGCGTACTTGATGAGTCTTAAGGACAAAAGTAGCCTTGATAAGCTAAGAGAAATTGAGCAAAGACGTAAAATGGAAGATTTCGGAGAAGATTAGAGGCACCTAATATAATTACGTTAGAGGCCTTGGTCATGCTTGGTTGGCTTTGGCTTATTCCTTGGTTGTTGAAGCCGAGCCACGGCGACTAACCTAGATTTTTCGAAAGCTCTATCCAATTTATATCCTCAGCCATTAGAGCCTACACATGCAATTTGCAAGGCGACCGGGTGGGAGATGCTAGCCCAGTGCCTCGGCATTCAACGGGGACTTGTTTGTCTTGATGAACATATTGCGGACTATCACTGGCCGAATGCGGACTGCCACGAGATAATTTTTGAAGTGAAGTATTCGGAATTTGTGGATTAACTGAATAATAGCCTTCCTCGCGCAACGCGCTGCATCGAGTTGGCGGTTGATCGGCAGATAAAGAGGAAAAACCAACAGCGAGCAGTGTTGGGTGACTCGCCCCGCAAAGATTACTTTTGCGATTTCGCGTTGCTTCAAGAGGTGACCAAGGCGACTTGCTCGCGGCTTTGCGAAGGTACGACCATCACTCAGACGACCACAGATATCTCTTTCTTCTCAGTCGTCAGTTTCTATACCGTTGGCCGGGAGCTTGGGCTAGTGGATCTCGACGATATGGTCTCTTATTCGGGTAACACGGAGAGTTAACCGTTGATGGGCCGCAGGCATTATGGGTCGCTCAGTGAGAGCTGCGCATAACGAAAATGCGCTGGCACCAATCGCCACTGTATTAAATTGCTCGACTATATTCGCTTAGGCTTTAGTTTCTTGAGTGTCGATATTAAGGAAAAGCATAAGCGCCTATGGCTGTCTACTAACCCACGCTACAAGAGAGTAATTGCGCCATTAGAATCTCTAAAACGCCAATAAGGTATATCACTGTAGCCACTACAGCCTGCATGCTACGTTAGTTGGCTTTGCAAACGCTGCCTCTAGCGTTGTATTAGAAAGGCGCTGCCAGGTGGTACCATAGATAAAACAGTACAGGTACAGGTTATGAGTAAATATACGTTAAACGTAAATGGCGAGGATTTAGAAGTTGATGTTGTTGCAGATATGCCGCTGCTATGGGTGTTGCGTGACAAGTTCAAACTCACCGGCACCAAATTTGGTTGTGGTATTGCGCAATGTGGTGCCTGCACTGTGCATGTTGACGGTGTGGCGATTCGCTCCTGCGTGCTGCCTGTTTCTGCAGTGTTAGGCCCTGTCACTACCATTGAAGGCCTCGCGCCAGGGGATGAATTGCACCCCTTGCAATCTGCGTGGATAGAGCACGATGTGCCTCAGTGTGGTTACTGCCAAGCTGGGCAAATTATGAGCGCTGCGGCGCTGCTATCTAACAATAGCGAGCCATCTGATAAGGACATTGACCAAGCCTTGGAGGGAAACTATTGCCGTTGCGGTACTTACGTACGAATTCGCAAAGCAGTGCACACAGCTGCTTCCTTTTACAATGCAGATAAGAGGAACGGATAAATGAATAGCAAAAAAATTAGTCGCCGGAATTTATTTAAAGTTTCCGCTATTGCTGGCGGTGGGCTGATGCTTAAGCTGAGCTTGCCTGCTAACGCTCTGGAGGACAGCGCAACAACTTTGGTGAAGTCGTCAGAGTTGAACTTTTATGTGCAAATTGCATCGGATGGTCAAATCACTATCTATGCGCCTAACCCCGAAATGGGCCAAGGCATTAAGACAACTCTACCAATGATTATCGCTGAAGAAATGGGGGCTAACTGGGATGATGTCGAGGTTGTTCTTGCACCCATCGATCCTGCTAGGTTTGGTATGCAGGGTTCTGGTGGTTCTATGTCGGTAACCAGAAATTTTGATGCTATGCGCCGCATGGGTGCATCCGCGCGGGAAATGTTGATTGGCGCTGCCTCCCAGCTAATGGAAGTCGAGCGACGTGATCTAAAGGCTGAGGCAAGTCAGGTAGTTCACGGCTCTGGTCGGAGTATGAGCTTTGGTCAACTGGCGTCTGTAGCTGCCCAGCAGCCCGTGCCCGTGCCCGAGCAGTTGTCGTTTAAGGACCCTCGCTCATACTCGATTATAGGCACCTCAGTGGGCAGCGTGGACAACTTAGTCATTGCCACCGGTCTGTCCAAGTTTGGTATTGATGTAGATGTGCCTGGCATGAAGTTTGCCAGCTATACCCGGTGTCCTAGACCCGGTGGTAAAGCAATTAGTTTTAACCGGGCAGAAATAAAGGCGTTGCCGGGTGTGGTTGATGCATTTATTCTGCAACCAGATGCGCGCTCGGGTAAAGCATCTATGGCCTTCCTGGAAGGCCTAGCCGAACTGCAGGGTGGTGTTGCTATTGTTGGTGATGACACGTGGTCTGTTTTTGCAGCCAAGGCAAAGCTTAAAGTCAGCTGGGACGAAAGCGCAGCATCAAATGATCAATGGTCAAAGATGGCCACTGACGCTCGAGCAATAGCTGCCAAAGGTGGCGGCGAAGTTAAATTGGCAGGCGCTTCAGTGGCTGAAGCTTTGTCAGACAGCAGCAACCGTACGTTAGAGGGTTTTTACGAATTCCCCTATGTTGCCCATGTATGTATGGAACCCATGAACTGTACCGTTGATTTCCGCAAAGGCACAGCCGGTAATCCCGATTCTATGGAAATTTGGTTAGGTAGTCAGTTTCCTAATCAAGTAAAGGAAATTGCTGAAAATATGCTGGGCGTTAAGCAAGAAAACGTCAAGGTACACGGTCTGCGCATGGGTGGCGGTTTTGGTCGGCGTGCAGTGCACGACTTTGCAGCAGAAGCCATGGCTATATCTCATCGCAGTGGGTTGCCGGTGAAACTCACGTGGACTCGAACTGACGATATTCATAACGACTATTTTAGAGTGGGCGGCTTCGAAAATATGAAGGGTGCCGTAAGCCCAGGCGGTAAGCTGGCCGCTTGGGATCAGCACTATATTGGTTTTGCAGACAACGGTAAGCCAGTGATCGGCTCTGGTTTGCGTGGTAATGAATTGCCAATGGTTGCGTTCGATAATGCCAGTGTCAGGCAAACGATGATGCCCGTAGCAACCGCATGCGGCGCGTGGCGTGCGCCGGGCTCCAACACCAATGCTTTTGTGGAGCAGAGCTTTATTCATGAGCTGGCTAATTTGGCCGAGCGCGACCACGTAGAATTTTTGACTGAACTTATGGGTTCACGTCGCTGGATTGATGAGGGCAATATTTCGGCTCTCAATACTGGGCGCGCTATAGATGTGATCAAGTTAGCTGCAGAAAAAGCGGGTTGGGGTAAAACGATGCCGGACGGCACAGGGTTAGGTCTGGCATTTTACTTCTGCCATGCGGCTCACGTTGCTGAAGTTGCAGAAGTATCAGTAGATGCAGATAAAAATTACAGCGTTAAACGAGTTACGGTAGCAGTGGACGTTGGACCAATTATGAACATGAGCGGTGCGATTAATCAGGTGCAGGGCTCTATTGTTGATGGACTAAGCACGATGGCCCTGCAAGAGATCACCATGCAAAATGGTCGTATTGAGCAGGATAATTTCCACCAATACCCAGTTATGCGCATTGCTTCTACGCCGGAAATCGACGTGCATTTTATCCAAAGTGAGAATAAGCCAACGGGGTTAGGCGAGCCGGCGTTACCGCCTCTAGCACCGGCCGTGACCAATGCAATTTTTGCGGCAACTGGCGAACGTATCCGGTCTATGCCACTGAGTAATGCTGGTTATAAACTCGTCTGAAAGGGATTTAGATAGATCTAGAAAAAGTTTGTCGGGGCATTGAGCGTGTTCTAGCTCAGCCCTGGCCGGCTTCGACAGGGAAGTTGGGGCGTCATCTAATTGTAAGACTAATTTAGAGTTAGTTGCCACAGCCAGATCGGCGCTTCGCGTTTAAGCGCCAAGCCCCCTTGATTTAAAGCCATTGCCTACTAACGTTAGGCAACTATGCCGCGTTCGGTCATTGCTTTAATGCGCTGCGCAGAAAACTCAAAATCACCCAAAACTTCAGCGGTATGTTCGCCGTGATCGGGGCTAGGGCGAGAAGGCTCTAAGCGTTCGCCGCCGAAGCGTGCTGGAGATTTTATTATCCGCATCTTGCCCATTATTGGGTGATCAAGAAGCCCAACCGTATCATTGGCGGCGAGTTGCTCTTGGGCTAATACTTCATCTTTATCGAGGCTCCTGGCGCATGGCACATCGGCAGCTTGGAGTTTTTTCAAAATCTCGTCGGTAGTAAATTGCAAATACGCTTCGGCAACGAGACCTTTAAATTCTTTCAGGTTTGTGACCATTTTTTCGAAGGAGTTGAAGCGTTCATCTACTAGCAGGTGTTCTATGCCTAGTGCTATCAACCCCCGCATTTGCATTTCGTCAGTAGCTGCTGACACGGTTATAGCACCATCTTTTGTTGGCGACAGTTCGTAGAGCAAGTCGATTAACAGCGGGCCCGGTTCGTGATCGGGGTCAAGCAACGTATGGTTTTGAAAGCCATCTGGAAAAACAAAAAACAAACTGGAGTCTAGCATAGACAAGTCAATGTGCTGACCCTGGCCAGTTTTCTCGCGTACGTAGAGTGCGCAGGTTACGGCCTGGCAGGCAGTATAAGCTGTGATTTTGTCGCAGATTAAAGTACGAAAAAAAGCCGGTTCGTTATTTCTACCTTGGGTAGCGGTGAGTCCTGCTTGGGCTTGGATAATGGGGTCGTATGCTGGTGCGCCACCTAATGGACCTTCTTTGCCAAAGCCTGATATTGCGGTGTAAATTAGTTTCGGCTGCAGGGCCCGAAGCGACTCGCTGCCTAAATTCAACTTATCCATAACTCCAGGTCTAAAGTTGTGAATAAATATGTCTACTTGGGGAATCATTTCGCGAATTACTGATTGGCCCTCTTCTTCTTTAAGATTAACGCGAATTGACTGTTTGCCTCTATTGCAATTAGCGAACAGTGATGAGATTCCACCTTTGTTGGCACCAATGTACCTCATTGGGTCACCCACATTCATCGGTTCAACTTTAATAACTCGAGCGCCTTGCTCAGCCATCATCATCGCCGCAAAAGAAGCGGTAATCATTGTTGAAAATTCTAGTACGGTAACACCTTCTAACGGCTTCATTGGATTCCCTTTGTCAAAGTAACATCTGCAGCAAGCTATGATCTTGGTTTTAGTTAGAACTATTTCCAATAGATCTGCTGGTAGTTTTTCTTCTTCTAATAGTTCAGGCAGTAGTTCTATCCTAGATTTAAATACGACACAAGCCTGCGCCTTGGTAGAGATCTATCTGATCGATCGTAATAGGCTAAAGAAATACAAAGAGCGCAATGAATAAACGTTACTGAAGAAAAGGCGGCGTGAATAAGGAATAAAACCACGACGCAGTGGAGGCGGTAAGAAAGCGCGAAGTGATAAAAAAGACGATGAAGTATACAAGGAAAAGGTTTCGGATTTGGCGACTGCGGCTGTTTCTACGCACCACCTTTATCTTATGAGGTAGTTCCCCTAAAGGTCAGTCAGCAGCAGGGGGATCCCTGCTGCTGACCTCAGTTCTAACTCTAGGGCTCTAACTTTCGCCTTTAAATAGTCGGTGGGCTTTATGTAAATCCCAAGCTTCACAAGCATACGGTGGCGGCTCACCTGCAAACGTCCGCTGAGCTGTGAGGACTTTTCCGTTCATTCCTCCATCGAGAAGTTTCGCCATCTCACCAGGTGTGCCGTAAAAGATGTTCAGGAAGTCAAAGTTTGCTTGGGTGCCTATTCTAGGTAGTGCCATAAATTGGCCACGATCAGCGCCGGCTGCTGCCCTGGTAGCCTTTGATAGCTCGGTAGAGTTATAGCTCTTCGCGTCAGCAAACGTTGCCCCGTCGTTCAATTCACAGCGGCCAATGAGTAATCTATTGCCGATTCTGTCGGTCATAGTCAGAGGCGCTTCGGTTGGTACAACCATATGAGTTTGATTGAAGATTGGCATATCACATGTGGAAATTTTGGCCGCGGCTGCCCTTGTTGTTGCTGCCTTTTTGGAGTTCCAAAGGTCATCAGCAGCTTGGTAGGATGCCCAGTTGGGGTAGTAGTTAATCCAGCGAAAATTTGTCTTCTCAAATGGCGCTGCTACCGCAAGGGGCTCCCAAATGATTGGTGTAATGTCTATATTCGCATTCTTGAAGAGGTTGGTAAATTCATTGCGCCCGAAAGATATTTGATCTTCCAGCGTTGCTCCGTTAACGAAGTCACAGCCTAAAACCTCCATTAAATCTGAGTGGGTAGAAGTGGTTTCTTCGTGATGTCCTGCCTGGGTATAAGTGCCTATCAGCAACGCCGCAGTGGCGACCGCCGTGGTTAGTAATCTTGACATGTCTTTCCTTTCTTATTGTTCTTGTTATTTTTCTAATTATTTTTTCTGGAGGTGCGTGCGCTGCCTAATGTTTAGGTTATAGCCTTCGTAGCTTTGTCCTGCCACGCAAGTAACTGAGGTCATTAGAAATGTCGTTAGGATTTCCCCGAGCTTAGTTTTTATATCGCCGCTACATTTTCAAAAACTTCTGGTCATGTCAACGTGCCGTTTGCGCTGCGCAGTTTTGCGTGCTGCTAAGAAGAGAGGTCGAAACATCGCAGATAGTGTTAAAATTAGGAATAGAGGGTGAATAAAAAATAATAATATTTTGGAGTTGTTTCATGCTTTCCTATATATCAGCGGTGGCAGATGTATTGGCGTCATCGGCGCTTCTCGTTTCTGTAATTTTTCTGCTTAAAGAAGTTCGCTTAATGCGTGACTCTTTACGCCACTCCGATTTTGTCAGTTCGGTGAACCGTAGCTCAGACAATATGTTGCGAATCACTGAGAATGAAGGGCTGCTTGGCACCATCCATAAAGTCAGTGTTTACCGCTTTAAGGAGCAGCGTGTCCCTGCGGAATTGCGCGCAATTCTCGCAGAGATCCCCTCCTTGGAGAAAATTCGTTACTTTCATTTTCAACGTAATGCTTGCCTGAATTGCGAAGTGTTTTTGGAGAGTGTTGAGTCCGGATATATCGATGCTGAGCGATTCACCATGGCTTTTGGATGGTCTAATGTGGATTTTGAAATCTGGACTGAGTTAGGTTTGGAAGTGGGACCTAGGTCCCAGCTGCATTTCAAGGAAGCTCGAGCCTCTATGGAGCATGAAGATACGCAACCCTCTGCGCCGGAGACGGTTGCCAATGCTTTGACGGATGCAGATGATGTTCCAGCTTGAGAGTCCGCTGGGCGCAGTTAAAAATAGTTGCTGGTAAGGTGCAATTGTAGTCATTACGCCCTGCGCTGACGTCCAAGCAAGGTCCGTCCAGGAGTTACTGCGCTGAGATCAGATAAGCGATTATGCTTTCTGGAGATGTTTCGCCGTACGGATCTTCTGCGTAATTGTCTTGGCGGCCCGGTTCTTCAAACCATTTCTCTACAACGTCATCCTTGATAACTGCCGCATATCGCCAGCTTCTAAAGCCGAACCCGAGATTGTCTTTCGCCACTAACATTCCGAGTTGTCGGGTGAATTCAGCAGATCCATCAGGGATCGGTTTAACATTTACGGCATTCTGAGATTCCATCCACTTGTTCATCACAAAGGCATCGTTTACCGAGGTAACGTATATTTCCTCAATGCCAAGTGACTGAATTTTTTTATAATTGGCCTCGAAGCCGGGCAGCTGAAATGTAGAGCATGTTGGCGTAAATGCGCCGGGTAGTGAAAAGACGAGTGTTCTACGTCCAGCGAATAGGCTCTGGCTCGACACGTCTTCCCATCGAAACGGATTGTCGCCACCTACAGATTCGTCTCTTACTCGTGTTTTGAAGATTACTTTAGGTACTTTGATGCCTTCTTGCATATTAATTCCATTCTATTCGTCTATTTTTATGTTTGGTTAACTAACCTATTTGCGCCTGTAACGGGCGATAGTGTTAGCGGTTTGATTCTTTCACTGGTTCCGCTAGTCTGTCGGTTTAGGCGTCGTAGCCGGTTAGTTCCACGGGTTCTTTAAGGGTTGGTTTAACGCCACTGGCGATAACATCCGCCAAGCGCCACAAAATGCTTGATGTCACTTGCTCTCCTTCCATAGCGATAATTCGATTCACCGCTAAATTGAGTAGGGCGTTGTCGAAACTCGCACGCAAGTGGTGTGGTGTTTGATCAAACACTGTTGGAATTTTTTCTTCGAGCACGTCCATAGTGCTTTCCAGCGCTGATATTGCATAACGCTCCATTTTTCTTTTTGCTGTTCCCATAATTGACTCTCCACTACTTTGCTTGTTGTCACTCAAAATAAGTTGAAATGATAATCATTCGCATTTAGGATGGTGTAACTCGAAGCCCATGTCAAGGAAATAAGATGACATTAAAAGTAGTGGATCTGCCCATTTTAGAAAACACACAGTCAACAACGATAGAGACCGAAGTGGACTCCCTTGGTGCCGCGGCTCAGTTTTCGATCTTCGCTATTCGTGTATGGTCATCCGCAGCGCAGCAGCGATTACCCATTGAGCATGCGCTTGGCGGCGTATTTGCGGATTTTCGCTGTACCCAGGCGCTGGCTATATTTGATGAGTGTATGACTTTGCTGGCGATTGCAGCATTGCGGAAAGTCAGTATTGGCTGCTGTCCGTCGAATAAGTATGTTGTCGGAGACGAAGTTATTGTGCTGGACTGCTTTAGAGAATTGGAGAAGGGCAATGTCGAGGCAGCCTCAGCGATTATGGATAAGGTCATTGTTCGGGCACTGAGACCTACATTTTGCAAAACCGCAAAAATATATACTGACCACCTTAATCAAGTGGGATTGCACTTCCAGCCGCCGAGAAGTTTGGCATTGGTATAGTTTTGCTGGGTTCACAGTGGTGTCGGCCCGCACTAATAATCGGCTTTCTGCTTCGTGCAGTGGCTGGACTTCGTGCTCCGGCCGCATAGTTTAAGCGAGCGCCTGTGGCTAATAGCCTAGGTTTAGAGCGCTGTGATGCTGGTGTCTCTTAAGGCGGTGGTGGTCATAGCGGATACTCGCAATTTGTTTTTTTACGTCGGTTGACGATTTCCTTGATCTAACAAGAGCGTTTACTTTCTAGTTTATGCTCAGTTTTATTGCTTTCGCCTTGCCAGAGCACTGTGGTGAAATTGAAAGATTTATTTTGCTTGTTGGCTTACGATGAATCTCCATCAAATCTGCAGTTACTTAATGAATTCACCCCCAATAAATCACCAAAACTCATCATGGGCGAAACTCGGTTGGACTACCGTTATCCTAATCGCCCTGGCGGCTGCAGTAGGCCAGGCATTTGGCCGGTTTGGTTATGGCGTCCTGTTACCTGCAGTGCGAGATGATTTAGGTATTAGTAATACGTTGGCTGGTTTTATTGGGGCAGCCAACGTAGGCGCATACCTACTGGGTACGTTGATGGTGGCTTGGGCGACCAGCCGCTACTTATTGATCAACGTCATGCGTGTAGGACTAGCATTCGCAACTCTAGGATTACTTATAGCCAGTTTGGCTGGCTCCCCTTGGGTATTGGCTGCGGGATTGTTTGTGGCCGGCATTGGTGGCGCGTTTTTATGGATCCCTGCACCGGTTATTGCCGCGGACGCATTACCGGCTCATCGACGCCCCCTTGCTGTAGGTTTGATGAGCTCTGGCATTGGTGTAGGTGTAATGTTCGTGAGCATTTTGAGCGGCATTTTACGACCGATAGAAGGCGATAGCGCCTGGTCTAGTGTTTACGAAATCCAGTTCTTTATTGGTGTAGGAGTGTTAATAGCTGTTTTGCTATTAGTGCGTCATCAGCAAGCCGCGCCGTCTGGTGGTGCGGGCTTCGGCGGATTCACTGCGCTACAACGGATGCCTGGTTGGCTGCCGCACATCATTGCTTATTCCACGTTCGGTTTCATGTATTTACTTATTCTTGGCTTCTTGACGACAAGGTTAGAAGACGACAGCATTTGGAGTTCCGTGGATGCAGCGTTTGCATTTACGTTGGTGGGATTCACGATGATTCTTGGCGGCCCAACCTTTGTCATCATTGCGCAACGCATAGGTGTTCGTTTGACCTTGGCTCTGGCCTTTGCGCTCTGGCCAATTTTTGTCGGCGTGATACTCACGGGTTACGAACTGCCGGTGTTAGCAGCATGTGTCGGTATTGGCTTTCTGTTTGGCGCAATACCTACGCTGATGACGCTTTATGTTGTGGAAAATACGACTGCCCAAGATTATGGACCGAGCTTCGCCGCAGCCACGCTCGCGTTTGGATTCGCGCAAACTATCTCCCCGCCTATTGGTGGTTTTATTGCGGACTTCACGGGTTCCTTTACTTTTGTGTTTCTGCTGGCGGCGTTCATGAGTATTATTGGTTTGTTTGCTGCGTTGCGGTTGCCGCGACAGGACGCCCAATAGCGCTCTAGAGGTTGGTAGGTACTATAAAGAACAAGAACAAAAAATTGGTAACCATTTAAGTAACTATTAGAGAATATTAATGAAAATAAACCTAAACTTGATTTATACGACATTTCTCTCACTCACGTTGTCTTTTGCAATGGCGAGCCATGCAGGAGAACCAACAGCACCACACACCTCTGCGGAATGGCAAATTTGGGCCTACACTACAGCCGCACCTTCATTCATTGGGAACTCTGCTAAAGTCTTAGATGCAAGTAATGAAGTGCTTCGCGAAGGCAACAACGGCTGGACATGCATGCCGGGTAACGCTCGACCAATGCCCGAAGCAGGCTGGCCCAGTGCTCATCAGGCAATGCCAGTATGTGCTGACGTTGAGTCTTTAAAGTGGATGCAAGCGTATCTTTCAGAAGAGAAGCCAGAGCTGATGCGGGATGGGTTTATGTGGATGCTGCATGGTGATGTAGGAGAGGATAATACAACCCCAATGGTCATGGAGAAGTCCAAGTCTGCAATGGGACATTGGATTGAATCAGGTCCTCACTTGATGGTCATGCCAAAAGACCCGCAAACGATTGCTGGGCATACCACTGATTTTAGATCCGGCTCGCCATACTTAATGTTTCCCGGATCCATTTATGCGCACTTAATGATTCCGGTTGAAGGCTATTATCAGTACAGCGACTAATAAGACGCTGGTAGATCGTGGATACTTGATTAGGTCGGTTGCTAACAGTCAATTCGGCTATTCCGCCCTTTAATACTGAATTAATTAACATTTAGTAGTTGGAGAAATATATGACAAAAGGTGGATGTTTGTGTGGAGAAGTGCGTTATTCCATTGCGGGCGACCCAGTGGCGCAGCTTTTTTGTTATTGCTCTGATTGCGTCAAAGTAAGCGGGGCAGCGGGTTATGCCGCCTATGTTGTTCAGCGAGGGGATCTCTCGATAATCCAGAAGTGTTCCAGCCATCTATAATTCACTGCGAAAATGACGCACCAGCTTGGGCAAGTATTCCCGTTGAGCTAGCCTCGCTACCGGAAAGTTAATTTACTCTCGGGTTTTGGCAAAACAGGTAAGCGCTAAACTCCAAACGAATTTCAAACAAAAATTTTAAACAATAAAAATAGGGGAATTGAGAGGAAAAAAATAATTGCAACAGCTCTAATGCTGATGTCTACAACAGTTTTCGCTGGCCATCACGCAGAAAATGAAATGTCGGCTAATGTCGCTATAGCTAAGTCGGGTTATGACGCTTTTGCTTCCGGTGATATGGAGGCCTGGAAAAGCACACAAGCCGATGATGTGGTGTGGACTGTTCAGGTGGGTTTACCCTATGCGGGAACTTATACAGGCGCAGAGGCTGTGATTGAGGGTGTTTTTAGTCCTATTGGTGAAATGTGGCCTCACTTCAAAGTAGAGCCTATTCATTATTATGAGTCTGGTGATACCGTGTTTGTGCACATCAAAATGACAGCCAAAGGTTTAGATACAGAGTCCATTCACATGGTGACTATTAAAAATGGCAAATACGCGAGTTTTCAGCCGTTTGAAGATTCAGCGGCGATGATGAAAGCAGCCAAGTAACTATTAGCCGCACCAGAGCCAGGGTTCAGTTTTGAATCCGCACTCTCGCAGCATTCCCTGCTGCTTTGAACCTACCTTTCTAAAATGTCATTCTAGAAGTCTTTATCGGAACCGCTAACAATCCCCGGAAAAAAGTCTATTTCTGTTGACGCCAATACGCGCTATTAGCGTACAGTACTGGGTCTAGTTAGTGAGTACGCCGAATAATAAGATTTCGTAATCTAGGGGATTTATCATGAAATTGTTACCGATTACATTGCTCGTATTTGCGGTTGCGCTTTTGTTTGGCTGTGGCCAATCCGGTGAAATAACAGCAGAAAAAAAAGCAGCGGTGGGCGCGTCAAACAATGATCTTGCCACCCGCGCCGGAGCGCCACTGTTTGACAACATGGGTGCCTTTGCTATGTCGATTACAACGGCTGACCCAGATGCGCAAAAGTATTTCAATCAGGGCATGGTCTTAGCCTTTGCTTTTAACCACGCTGAATCTATCCGTAGTTTTAAAGCGGCGCAGACTTTAGACCCTAGTTGTGCAATGTGTTTTTGGGGTGAGGCGTTGGCTTCTGGGCCAAACATTAATGTCACTAGCAAAGGCAAGGTGATTATGTCTGCTCAAGAACGCCAAAATGCTTTTGCCGCTCTTCAGAAAGCGATAGAGCTTAGCGGTGACGTTAGTCAGCAAGAGCAGGACTATATTAAGGCGTTGTCTGGCCGGTATAACGGAGACGTGGACAGCCCGCGTGAACCCCTCGATCTTGCTTGGGCAGAAGCTATGGGCGACTTGGCTGCGCAATACCCGGACGATATGAATGCCGCATCTATCTATGCTGAAGCACTCATGAACACAATGCCATGGAACTACTGGTCCGACGACGGCATAGCGAAGTTAGAAACCTCGGCGGTTATTGCCAGCTTAGAAAAGGTCATGGAGGCTGAGCCTGATCACCCTTTAGCTCTGCACCTGTATATTCATGCGTTAGAGGCATCCTCTGATCCCAATCGTGCTGAAGCTGCCGCGGACCGTTTACTCAACCTCGTGCCTGGTGCCGGGCACTTAGTGCACATGCCCTCACACATCTTTTTTCGTATAGGTCGATACAACGATGCGGCGCAAGCCAATTTACGTGCGGCTGAAGTGGATGAGGCTTACATTGCAGCATGCAATGCGCAGGGTTTTTATCCTGCTCTATACTATCCTCACAACATTCACTTTCTTTGGTCGGCTTCGACCATGCAAGGGCAGAGTGCTCTGAGCATCGAAAGCGCTCGTCGTGTAGTCGAGAACGTACGCGTTGAGCAGGTGAAGGCATTTCCTACCATCGAGTTTTTCCGCACAGTGCCTTTGCTGTCCTTAGTGCGCTTTGCAAAGTGGGATGACATTCTAGCGGAACCGCAGCCTCAGGAAGAGTTTATGTTTGCGCGATCTGTTTGGCATTATGCGCGTGGTGTCGCCTATGCGGCTAAAGGGCTGCCTGAGAAGGCCAAAGCGGAGTTGGCGTTGTTGGATCCGTTGAAAGATGACGTATCTGTCCGCTTCTTAGACAGCAGGGATTATCCGGGCTCTGCGTTGGTGGGGATTGCTATTCATTTGTTGCACGGCGAAATTGCGTATCGTGGTGGTGAGTTTGGTCGAGCGGTTAATCATTTTGAACAAGCAGTGGCTGCTCAAGATCTGCTGCCCTATACGGAGCCACCGTTTTGGTACTACCCAACGAGACAGTCGTTAGGCGCAGCGCTTGTAGCTGGTGGCAAGCATGCTGAAGCCGAAGCGGTGTTTAGAAAAGATCTAAAGCAATATCCGCACAATGGCTGGTCCATGTTTGGTTTGGCCCAGAGCTTGACGGCGCAGGGTAAAATCGAGGAAGCGGCCAAGGCGAAAATGCATTTCGAAACGATTTGGCAGTTCTCAGATGTTGAACTCACGGCCTCAATTCTTTAAGTGACGGGCTTCATTACTTAAAAATAAAGAGCTGAACGAATTACTAAAATAAAGGACCCGCAGCGGCGGGTCCTTTTGGTTATAACCGCCTATATATAATGGTTTTTATAAAGCGGTCATTAACTAAATAGACGTTAGCAGGGGCTCTGGCCGCCGCTCTAAAAACCGACGTAGTTAACGAAGTCTTCACTCTCCTCGCGATCAGCCCGCACAGAATTCGCCGCAAAACTGTTGTCTGGATAACTCATAGCGACGCAGGTCATGATGATTTGATCATCGGGAATGCTCGCCACTTCGCGGACGATGTCCGAACGCATAATGCCTTGGCCATTGATCACTGAGCCTATACCTTTATCCCAGGCCGCCAGTACGATGCCGTAGCATAGCGCACCTAAGTCAAAGCGCGCTTCAGCCCCTGAATCCAGTGCTCTGTGGTAGGTTAAGACCAGTGAAACGGGTGCGTCGAACTGTCTGAAGCCACGCATCACCCAATCTTGGCGCATAACTTTGTCCTCGCGCTCTATCTCCACAACAGCAAAGAGCTTCTTTGCAACGGCAACCTGGCGAAAGCGGTGATCCCCCTCGTACTAACCGTGAGAGGGAATATCTCGCTGAGGTTTGCCTCCCTCGCTCATAATTTTCATATTTTTAGATCTAACCTCATCTAGTGCGTCGCCGGTTAATACGTGAACATGCCAAGGTTGCGTGTTCACAGACGATGGTGCGCGTTTAGCGACGTTTATAATCTCTTTTGGGATAGCGTCTTTTTTGTATCCGCGAACACTCTTACGGCTCATCACTAATTGCTCGAATTCCACTGCCTTCTCTTTTCTACTTATTGCGGGCAAAACTTCTCGTCACAGCGTTGCTGAAATAACGGCTCTCATTATATTAATCGAAACCAAGAATAAAGAATAAAGAATAAAGAATAGTGGATAAGGCTAAAGTTTTTTGAGTAAGCGCGGCGTATGCGTGGATTGTTGTCTCTTAGTTGGCTTAAACGTTAGTTAACTCCGCCCAAGTTAATTCAACATTGCCAGAATCTGCGGCAATAAATGCGGTCATGCCGGTAACTGTTACGCTCAGTGAAAGTTTTCTTTTTACTAGTCCTGCAAGTTCGGCAATTTGCTCCCACTGAAATTGGTAAACTTGCGCACCGCAGCTTTCAATTTCGTTTTGTGCCTGAGACCACCAGACGTTAGCCTTAGTGTTGAAGCAGTAGACTTTTACTTGTCTGGCAATAGTGCTGGCTTTGCGAACACGCTCAGCGCTTGGTTCGCCCACTTCGATCCAATTGAGAGTTATGCCGTCCAAGCTGCGTTGCACTAAATCTGGCTCCTCGGTGTTACTTAGCCCCGTGGTGAAATCTAACCCCTCACTGATATTTAGACAGTAGGCGAGTAGGCGAACCATCATGCGCTCAATCGTCTCCGATGGATGCTGGGCAACGGTGAGGTTGAGGTTTTCGTAGCGTCCCTCGTCAATGTCGGACAAGGCAATATCGAATTTGTAGATTGTAGGCTTAAGAGCCATAGCTTTTATTTCCCCAAAGCCTTTCAGTAGCAAAAGTCTTTTATTGTAAAAATTTCGTCTCAGTCTACTCACTTGGATTAGAGATAGCATGAAGTTATGGTATTTGCTCCAAGGGCGGATATTCGATATTTAATCGCGGATATTAGCGCTGATATTGGGTGTGGTTGTAGCTCGGCTTCGCTGATAAAGTCCAGTTGCCCCACCTAACAATTATTTGTAGGAACCGTCGCATGAGTAAGATCAATTTGATGATTTTGAGCGCACTATTGTTCAGCGGTTGCGCGGAATATTTGCCAATTTCCGGTGGTCGAATAGAGGGTGCTGTCTCCCCCTTGCCAGAGCAATGGGGTGCTTTAGCAGATGACAAAATAATTCAATTTGAGACAAATCCCGGTGAAGCCTACTCGGTTAACCTATGGGTTGTGGAGGTTTCTGGAAGTCTTTACGTTTTTGCTGGGGACAATAAAGCGAGTTGGGTTAAGGACATTGAGCAAAATCCAAATGTTCGATTGCGCGCCGAAACTTCTATTTTCGAGCTTGAAGCCGTAAAGGTAAATGGTGCCCAAGAGTTTGAGTCGTTCGCTCAAGCTTGGGAGGCCAAGTACGGCAATCGGCCTAGAAATGAAGATGTCGATAAAACTTATCTTTACCGTTTGCGTTCACGTACTAACTAGCCTCATTGCAGGGCCTTTATGTGTCTCTAATCGCTTTTAAAGACCGAGACCTTTAAAGCTAGGCGGGCGTTTTTCTATAAATGCGCTAATCGCTTCATGGTGCTCAGGACTTTTATAGCATTCTGCCAATGCTGTGAGTTCTCGCCTTTGCACTAGCTTAATATCCGACTCAGCCATATTTTGTGTGACTAACTTTTTTACTCTTCCAAGTGTTCGCGAGGGGTTTTCACCGATTCGCTTAGCTAGTTCAATTGCTCGTGGCAGAAGCGCATCTTGGTTCTCTACCAATTCGTCTACTAAGCCTATTCTCTCTGCTTCCACCGCATCTATTGTTTCGCCGGTGAGCATCATCCGGTTGGCGAGACCGAACCCTGCGCGGGCAATCAAATAGTAAGAGCTTGCTAGTTCCGGCACTACGCCCATTTTAACAAAGCGTGCACTGAACTTAGCTTCCGGTGCTGCCATAATAAAGTCGCAGGGTAGGATTTGTGTTAATCCTACGCCGACTGCGGCGCCATTCACGGCGGCTATAATCGGTTTTGCGCTGCGTACTAGGCCCACCCAATCTCTTGGCGTCTCATTGTCGGTAGAACCGTCGGACCTTGCTTGTTGCTGAAATAGGTCTTTGATATCAGCCCCGGCACAAAAGCCTCGACCAGCACCTGTAATGATAAATACGTCCACCTCCTCGCTGGCGTTGCCGGTTTCAATGGCCTGCTGCATTTCTGCTCCCATCTTGTAGGTCCAAGCGTTAAGGCGGTCAGGGCGGTTCATTGTGATTGTCATCACGCCCTCAGTTAGCGTGGTGAGAATAGTTTTGTATTTAGTAATGTTCATTTGCTTTTCCCTTTTAGCGGTCGCTGTTGCTTTTTCTCGCAGTCGAAATAAGTGTTTGAGGTAAGTGCTTTATGACTGCTAGATTAAGATGTATCACTTTGTGAACGGCTCTACAACTTCTTGGGTAGGCCATTGCTGAAACTATTCTGGGTGTTCAATATTCCGCGCTTTTGTCAGTCTGGGCGTTGATAATTGTACAGATACATATTTGCGTTCATCAAATGCTCATAAACCCTTAAAAGTTCTGACAAATGAGGTTCACCATGTCCACAATCGATCAACAAAGCTACGTTTCTATAGCGACTAAAAAACATGACGGCAGTTGGGTGTGGACTCCGGTTTGGTTTGCCGCGTGCGGAGCTGAGGGTGCATTTTACGGTTTTTCCGCCGGTTCCGCTGGGAAGGTTAAACGCATACGCAATTACCAAGATATTCAAATGGCGCCCTGTACCGCTTTTGGCAAAGTTTTGAGCCAGAGTGTCGCAGGCAAAGCTTGGCTTGAAGATGGCAGTGATCAATGCCGTGATGCCTATACTGCTCTGCGACACAAGTATGGTTGGCAAATGTCACTACTAGACTTTTTCAGTAAGCTCAGCGGTAACTTCACCAAAAGGCAGTTGCTTGGGTTCTCGATAAACAGCGACTAGGCCTGAGTTTGCCCAAGGTTCAATCTCTGCCAATCGTTAGCGCAATTAGGCAATGTCGCGCAAATAAACGGCGCTTATAGACAGTTTTTAGAGATGGGCGACGCATGTAATTTCTATTTTCAATGCGGGGTCCACTAACGGAGAAGCGCCAATCAGTGTTTGGCAAACTTTTGGTGGTTGTCCGTATGCAGATTCTCGAGCGACGAACACCCCGCCGGCACTTTTCATGACATCTTGTACGCCTGTAACGAAGTAAGTTTCGTCGACGATATTGTTCATGTTCGCACCGAACTCAGCCAGTACGCTCTCGATGTTGTTGTAGGGCAGCGCAGTTTGTTTAGTGATGTCCTAGGGTACTTTGCCGTTGTCGTCCATGCCAACCTGACCCGATAGGTAGAGTACGTTGCCTACTTGGACCGCTGGGGCTACCAGGGCCGCATAGGGGCCGCTGCGGAAACTCTTTTTATTTATAGCCATGCTAGATGCTTAATCAAAATTACTGTTGTTGTTGTTTATTGGCGCACTTTGTAAGAGTGAAAGTGTGTTCTCTTAAGTACGCAAAGCTAACTGCGCAGAGTGGTATTTTTCACCCCTTACTAAGGCAAATATTAGGGGATATTAACCGGGTAATAAAATCCCCTAAAATTTTCTAAACAGCCTCAAGTTTGCTCAAGTGTCACCGATTAATATTGTAAGCGGCAATTAATTGCCGGCTTCGGCAGCGATAGCGGGCTAAAGAGAAGTCACTGGTGGTAACTCGAAATTGTTTGGAGGGGTCCAATGATTATTTTGAAGTGCTTACCAGTGGCGCTTGATCCACTTATGCCTATTTTCCCCCTAACTGCCCATGTCATTTGCCGCGGCCTAGATTATTAAGCTGGACGTTCTCCTTTGACAATGACTCTGTGCATGTGACGCCTATGGCCTTGATAATCGTTCAGCGCATTATGAAAAACGCAGCGATTATCCCACATAGCTAACGTGCCTCGGGTCCAATGGAATCTGGTTACGTACTGTTCCTGGGTAAAGTGTTGGGTTAGAAACTTGAAGATGGCTAAGCTCTCGTGCCTAGTCCAACCCTTAATATTTACCGTATGAGGAATGCTGCAATATATGCTTTTATTGCCTGTTTCAGCGTGGGTGCGGATTAGTGGGTGCTCTACTTCAGATTCTGCAAAATCAGCACTTCCACCATAAGCTGCGCCTAAGTTTTTCTCTGCTTCTGAGCCCTTGTAGTCGCCTTGTGCGCCGTGAACTAGCTTGGGCGAATAAACTCCCGTTTGCTGTTCTAACATGTCACGCAGTGCGGGACTGAGTTGGGCATAAGCGGCAGTCGCGTCTGCAAATAATGTATCGCCTCCAACTTTCGGTACTTCTACGGCGTAGAGTAGGGTGGCCTTGGGTGGGGTCAGTTGGTAGGACGTGTCTGTATGCCAGTCGCCACCAAAATTCATTTGTGCATCTGCTTCTTTAATAATGGGTATGACATGTGGATTGGCCTCGACCGCCTGCATAAACGGATATTTGTCGAGCTCGCCAAAGTTTGCAGCAAAATTTGCTTGGGCTTGGGGCGTTAGATCTTGGCCGCGAAAAAACAAAATGTGGTGAGCTAGCCAAGCGCTATGTATTTCGTCGACTGTTTCTTGGTGCAGTGGTTGCGATAAATCTACGCCTGTCACCTCAGCGCCAACGGCGCCGATGCTCGCGTCTACTTTTATGTGCTGAAAAGTCACAATGATCTCCGCCGTCTTTTAAAAGCTATAAGAGTTATAACAGATATGACTATGGTGCCAAACTAAAGATGTTCCCCTAAATGGGGGTGGATGTAGGTGCGGAATATTTGCGCTAGAGTAAAGCGAGAATAGGGGTGTATTGAGGAAAGCAGCTATGATTACAAAGCATGTCACAGTTTTTGATGGGGACGATGCGTCACCCGAAGTAATGGTGCCAACCGTCGATATTCTAAGATCTATGGATTTAGATATTGAGTTCAGTTATCCGCTGATTGGAGCGGCAGCAAAGGCGGCCAGTGGCGCGCTTTTTCCAAGTGATGCTAAGGCAGCAATTGACAGTGCGGATGCGACATTTTTTGGGTCTACCAGTGGCGACAGCACCGCCGCGCTGTTTTATTTACGTTGGGGCAAGCAGACCTTTGCCAATGTTCGGCCGTGTAAGTGGCTGCCTGGATTTAACTCGCCTTTAGCCAGTCCTGAAGGTATTGATTTTGCCATTGTCCGAGAAAATCTCGAGGATCTATATTTAGGCCTTGAGGGAGATATTGAAGATCTTGCCGGGCTGAACTTATTTTCACCCCATGCGCGTGCAAATATTTCTGATTTGGGTCCGGGCAAGTATGCGTTAAAAGCCATTACTGAGGCAGGATCCGAGCGGGTGATCCGGCATGCTTTTGAACTGGCGCGCCAGCGCAATGGCAAGCGTAAAGTCACTGTGACGTGTAAGTATAATATGCTTAGTGTATCCGACGGTTTGTTTCTCGAAGTGGGTCAGAGTATTGCCCAAGAGTATCCAGATATTGAGTTTGAGCACTTTATTGTTGACGACTTTCTTTGCCGGATGATCTCTAACCCTCATGCGTTAGATGTGGTGGTGATGCCCAATTTATATGGAGACATTATGTCCGACGGCGCAGCTGGTTTGATTGGCGGTCTTGGTTTAGCGCCTTCCGGCTGTTACGGGGCAAATTACGCTTACTTTGAGTCAGCCCATGGCACGGCGCCAGACATTGCTGGGCAGAATATTATTAATCCAACGGCGACCTTGTTGTCAGCAGTGATGCTTTTACAATATTTGGGCTTTTCTGACGCAGCGTCTAGTCTAGAACGGGCAGTCAAAGAAGTTTATGTGAGCGGATTGGCGCTCACTAGGGATCAAGGTGGTAGCTCCAGCACTTCTGAGTTTTGTGCCGCGGTAGGTGGCCGGCTCTTGAGTTAGCAGGACGCGAGTTGGTAAGCGGTAGGCACTGGTTTTTACGCGGGTCAGAGAGGGCGACTTACGCTGCGAGCGGCCTTAATCCAACTCTCGGGGTGCTTCGTCGGCAATGCCCACGTGGAGCATGGGGGATGCATCTATGTTCTCTGCGTTCATCATGCCGGCGACTCTCTGTAGCGATGCGACGATCATAGATTTTTCCCATTCTTCTAATTTTTCAAACGCAGCGCTAAAAACATCCTGTAGTGGTTTTGGCGCAGTTGCGATCTTTGTTTCACCCTCTTCAGTCAATGTTGCGTGTACAACGCGTTTGTCTGAATGACTCCTGTGTCGCGCTATAAGACCGCGGCTTTCAAGACGATCAAGAATATTAGTCACCGTAGCTTGGCTCAGGCTTACTTTGGTCGACAATTTTGAAATTGCCACCGCACCCAGTTCTTGAATAGCCTGTAGTAGCAATAATTGCGGTGCTGTGAGCCCGGCTGTTTTGCTTAATTGTCGAGAATATAGGTCCGTTGCTCGAATAATTTGCCTGATCGTAATGAGGACTTCTTTTTCTTGGTTCAGAAGAATTGCTCCTAAATATTGCCCAGTTGGGTTAGTGGCTATCCGAAAAATGCCGTGAGTGAGAGGTCGTTAGGTGCGCCTCAAACCCGCATAGCGTTAACTTCGCGATTAGATCATGAGACGAGGCTGGGGTAAAAGGCTAGTTTTCGATTTTCGATGTTTGGTGGTTTTTTTCTTCGAGTTGGTCGTGTTTTCGCCGATATATGGCGTCGTGAAATCGCCGATTAATATGTACTATAAATACTTTTTCGCTTTAAAAATTCTGCTTTTTTCGAGTTAAATGTCAAAATCGAGGGTTTTTACTGTATGGTGTGGCGTGCGAGTGGGGCGAAACGCTTTATTTCCTTAGCCCACTAAACATATGCATAGTAAGAATATGTTGACCGTAAATTAAGAATTTTGATGTTTAAGCAAAGAGGTGAGATTTGAGATTTCAACGTAGTAAAATAAACCAGGCGGTGGTTTCTGCCATAGTATCGATGACAGCGGGTTACGCTGGCGCGGATCAAGGTGTCATAGAAGAAGTGGTGGTGACAGCCACCAAAAGATCAGCAAGCATGCAAGATGTGCCAATTGCAGTCCAGGCGATGACCGAAAATACCCTGGAAGAGCAAAACATCACTAGCTTTGAAGACTATGTGAAGTATTTGCCTAGCGTAAATGCTGGTGGCCGTGGTCCTGGCCAAAACGAAATTTATATCCGTGGCGCTGCGGTTGATGCAATTAATGTCTCAGTTGCTGAATCTCAAGGTTCTGCCCCAAACGTGGCGCTCTATCTTGACGAGCAACCGGTAACGGCTGGCGGTCGTAACCTAGACGTCTATATTACGGACATGGAGCGCATTGAAGTACTTCCTGGACCACAGGGCACCCTTTACGGTGCAAGTTCACAGGCTGGTACAGTTCGTCTGATCACCAACAAGCCTGTTATCGACGAGTTTGGCGCAAGCTTGGCTGCCGGCTTCTCAAGCACCTCGAAGGGTGAGCCCAGCGACAAAGTTGAAGCCATGATCAACATCCCTGTTATCGAAGGTAAGCTAGCGATTCGTGCAGCGGTTTACAGCGATAACAAAGGTGGTTACATCGATAATGTCGAAGGTACATTCACCGCAAATCCTTCTGTGAACCCAGCTTACCCTGGTAACTCTGTAGACTTCGAAGAAGGTCACGTGTTTGCTAACGGTACGGTAGTTGGTGCTGGCGGCGTAACTATCCCAGTTAATTACACTACAGCGACAAGCGCAGGGTTGGTTGAAGATGATTTCAATGATGCGTCTTATCAGGGTGTGCGTTTAGGCGCAAAGTACCTGATCAATGATAATTGGTCAGCTTTGGTTCAGTTTACTCAGCAGTCGCTGAAGACCCAGGGTGTTTTCGATTACGACGAATCTTTGGGCGACTTGAATGTTGCACGTTTCACAGAAGATTCATTGGAAGACGAGTTCAACCAGTACGCTTGGACCTTGGAAGGTCGTGTTGGCGCTCTGGATTTAGTCTACACAGGTGCTTTCCTTGACCGCGAAGTATCTCAGCGGTTGGACTACACCGGCTACTCAAATATCGGTAAATTTGTTCCTGGTTACCAGTGTGAATATCTTGTTGGCAGCGGCTACACAGGCGATATCCCAGGTGGCACAGCTTATACCTATGACCCAACGCTCAGCGGCAACACTGGGGTAATTGAGTGTGGTAACCCAGCGAATAACTTCAATGCTGAAAACGAAAATACTCGTATGACTCATGAAGCCCGGCTTTCTACCGACCCAGATCGTGCGTTGCGCTTTACTGGTGGTGTTTTCTACGAAGATGCTGAAATTCTCCACGTTGGTAATTTCAACTACCTCGGTGCAACTGAAGCGGGTTTCGCGCCTATTGATATTTCTCGCAATAGTAACCTAGATAATGCTGATGCTAATGCACGCGGTCTTGTTGATGCCTCAACGAATTTCCGTAACGATAACCACCGTAACGAAGAGCAAACAGCGATATTTGGTGAGCTTTCCTATGACCTCACTGAAACGTTGACGGTTGCTGGTTCAGCGCGGTACTACGATCTTGAGTACGGTTTCACCGGTTATGGTGCGTTCCGCTATGGTAATCGCCCTTTGTTCGTAGATGATGCAGATCCTAGCAATGACGTTAGACCCAATGTCACTGGTGGTCGAGATTACGCTGTTAACCTAAATCAGCTTCAGCCTCTGACTACGACAGATACCATTACCAAGTTCACTGTTACTTGGACACCGAACGACGACATGTTGTTCTATGTGACGACTTCTGAAGGTTATCGTCCTCCTGGATTTAACCGTGGCGCCGCAGCGAAGTCTGTTTATGACCCCACCGCGTCAAATGAAACTAATAATGGCATCGCTTGTGGCTCCAACATTGCTATCGACTCTAAGCTAGCTGCTGGTGAGAACGGGTTCCCAGGCTATTGTCTGCCCTATGTGTTTGAGTCGGATACGCTGGAAAACCTAGAGCTTGGCTGGAAGTTGAATCTTCTAGACGGTCGCATGCGCGTCAATGGTTCGCTGTATCGGATCGACTGGGAAGATATTCAGGTATCTCAGTTTGATTCGCAGAACATCTCTATCTTCACAGTCGTAGATAATGGCGGCGACGCTGAGATCACGGGGCTTGAGCTAGATGCTGTTTGGGCGGTTAGCGATAACCTGACTCTGTTCGGCGCAATGTCTTATAACGAAACTGAACTGGTTCGCGTTGACCCAGGCTTCGCGTTTGTTGTTCAAGATGAAGGTCGCCCCCTACCATTAACACCTGAGTTCCAAGGTAATCTTCGTGCGCGATATTACTGGAACATGTCTGGTGGAAAGGAAGGCTTCTTTCAGTTAGGTGGTAAGTATTCTGGTAAAGCGCTCAACTCTATTGTTGATACGACAACAGAGCCAAACACCAATCAGGATAGTTATGTCATTATGGATGCTTCAGTTGGCTTAACCACTGACACAGGTTGGGGCGTTGAACTTTATGTCAGCAACCTAACTGATGAGCGTGCGCAGTTGCACATCAACCGTCAGGACTTCTTGGAAAGAACGACCACTAACCGTCCTCGCACGATTGGTGCTCGCTTCAAGTACGATTTTAATGAATAACTGCTAGTGCAGATTCGTTAAGACGAAGTAAAGAGAAAGGCGAGCTTAGGCTCGCCTTTCTTGTTTTGGGAATAAGACCCTATAATCTAGTCGTTCTAGATCCAATTACACATCAGGTAACGGAAAAATCTATGTCTGGCAGCGACCAAACTAATAAAAGCGATGATTTATCGAAGCGCTCCATGGTGGCGGCAACGCAATTGTTGTCGCAAGGTAAGGCCCAGATCCAGGCGGGAAGATTCGCCGATGCCCAAGGGCTACTTGAACGCTTGCTGACCGATTACCCCAATCACTCAGAGGCACTGTATTTTATCTCCGTGGCCCAAAGGTTGAGCGAAAACTATGAGGGTGCTCTAGGTTCTCTGCAAAAATTAATTGCCATTGAGCCCACCTATGGCCGGGCCTATCAAGAGCGAGGCCATGTTTTTATGGCCAGCAACGAATCCGACGAGGCTAAAGGGGCCTTTCAGCAAGCGGTGAGACTAAACAGCAGTTTAATCGCCAGCTGGCAGATGTTGATGGAGCTGACAGACGCCGAGATAGAGCAAAAAGCCTACGACTATTTTAAAGATCAGTATCAGCGCCTTGCTGCACTTCCTCCCGAACTTTTGGGGGTTAGAAACATGATGGAGGAAAACAAACTATCAAAGGCGGAGCAGTTGTGTAGAAGTTTTCTTCAAAAACACCCCAAAAATATTGAAGGCATGCGTCTGCTGGCCGACTTGGGCGTCAAAACTAATGTGTTGGATGACGCAGAGTTTATTTTAGAAAGCGCTTTGGTCTATGAGCCGGATAATAAGTTAGTGCGTTTCGACTATATGAATGTGTTGTACAAGCGGCAGAAATTTGGGCTGTGTATGGAGCAAGCGCAGGTTCTTTTAGATGCAGAGCCAGAGAATAGTCAATATCGCTTCGCCTATGCAAATCAGTGTGTTGCAGTCGGTCGGTTCGATGAAGCATTGACCTTTTATGATGAGTTTGTCGCCAAAGATCCCAATGCTGCTCCCGCCCATTTGTTGCGAGGTCATACGCTGAAAACCGTAGGTCGAATTGACGAATCCGTTGCTGCCTATCGCGCTGTTTACAAGGCCAGAGCAGATTTTGGAGATGCATTTTGGAGTTTGGCCAACCTCAAGACCTACCAGTTTGAGGACGCGGAAATAGACCATATGCGCGCCCACCAGCTTTCGGATGCGACGTCCTTAGATGACAGGATTCATCTTAGTTTTGCGCTGGGTAAAGCTATGGAAGACGCCAAAGACTACACCGCTTCAGCCGACTATTATTTACTCGGTAATGAGTTGAAAAATGCGCAGACCCATTACGATAAAGAGCGCATGACGTATAAGTTGGCGCTGCAGCAGAAATTTTGTACAGCCGAGCTTTTTCAAGATTTCGGTGATGCCGGTTGCGCTGCACCAGATCCAATATTTATTGTTGGGCTGCCCAGAGCCGGCTCTACGTTACTTGAGCAGATTTTAGCCTCTCACCCCATGGTAGACGGCACTTTGGAGCTTAATAATATTCCTGCGATAGCGCACCGGTTGAATGGGCGTCGTACTGTATATGAGGAGCCAAGATACCCTGAGGTATTGAGCCAATTGACGCCGGAGATCGCCCAGCGGCTGGGTCAAAAATACATTGATGAAACTCAAATTCACCGCGAAGGTGGTAAACTCTTTATCGACAAAATGCCAAATAACTTTCGAGATATAGGGTTGATTCGGATGATTTTGCCCAATGCGAAGATTATTGATGCACGCCGTCACCCCATGTCTTGTTGCTTTAGTGGCTTTAAACAGTTGTTTTTTGAGGGGCAGGATTTCACCTATGGCCTTGAAGAGATAGGCACCTACTATCGCAATTATGTTGAATTGATGGATCATTGGGACAAGGTTTTGCCTAATTTCATTTTACGTGTTCAGCATGAAGATGTAGTGGATGATCTAGAAACCCAAGTGCGTCGCATGCTTGATTTCTGTGGGCTGCCTTTTGAACAAAGTTGTGTGGATTTCCACGAGAACAAACGCAGTGTTCGTACGCCGAGTGCTGAGCAAGTGCGCCAGCCCATTTTTCGCACTGCATTAGATGCATGGAAAAATTATGAGCCGTGGCTGCAACCCTTAAAGACATCCTTGGGCGCTGATCTTTGTCGTGAGTATGGTATCGAGTGATTAGCCTTTAAAAGTGGTACTTGGCCACGCGTGCATTGCCGGGATTTAGATTGAATTTTATGAAGTATTCCGTGTTACTCACATTTTTTGTAGCTTACATTCTCAGTTATCTTGGGCCGGCATACGCTGGGTCTGACCTAGAAGAGGATGAAGAAAATTATGTTGTAATGCTCTCACTAGACGGCTTCCGTTATGACTATCTCGACAAGTTTGACGCGCCAAATCTAGAAAAAATTGTCGCCAGCGGGATTACCTCCAAAGGGCTGATTCCAGGTTTTCCCAGCAGCACTTTTCCAAATCATTACAGCATCGTCACAGGCTTATATCCGGGTAATCATGGGCTGATAGGCAATAACTTTTACCATCGTGAGCGTGGGCAAAAGTATGCGATGAAAAATGCTAAAGCGGTTATAGATGGCAGTTGGTACGGCGGGCTGCCTTTGTGGCAGGCGATACAGCAAGCTGGTTTCCCCACAGCTAGCTTTTTCTGGGTAGGCAGTGAGGCGAATATCCAGGGCGAGTACCCAACTTTTTATGAGCGTTATAGCGGCCGTGTGCCAAACGCTGAGCGTGTTGCACAAACCTTAGAGTGGTTGCGTCTGCCAGAAGACCAACGACCGCGATTCGTGACGCTGTATTTTTCGACCGTAGACAGTGCCGGACATAACCACGGGCCTGATTCCAAACAAGTGCGTAGCGCAGTCAAGGCCGTGGATAAGCAGGTCGGTGTGCTTATGGAAGGGCTGGCAAAATTAAATTTGCCGGTGAATTTGTTCATCACTTCAGATCACGGCATGGACGCAGTTGTGGCAGATAAGGTGGTTTATTTGGATGACCACATTAATTTGCAGCAATGGCGGGGTAAATCGAGATTGATCCCGGGTGGTGCGCTATCGTACTTCTATAGCCCAGATGCGGATTTGGTAAAGCGTACTTATACAAAATTGCGGGGTGTGGCGAATGTAAAAGTGTTTAAGTCGCCTGCATTTCCCAAGTCCTTTCATTTCTCGCCTAGTGACCCGCGTACACCAGATTTGGTGTTGGTCGCCGAGCCAGGTGGCTATATTGGGTTGCGTCGGGCTAAAGATCAAAACCGAGTGGTTAAAGGCGCTCATGGCTATCGAGCGGAAAATAACAAAAGTATGCGCGGCATACTCATGGCCACTGGGCCTAGTTTAAAATCTGGTTTGGTCGCGCCCGCTGTTGAAAACGTTCACATTTATCCGTTAATTATGCACATTCTCGGGGTGCCGGTGACGACAAAGATTGATGGCGAACTCTCAGTGTTGGTGCCGTACCTCAACGCCTCCGGATCAGATTAAGCGCTTGATTAAGTGTCAGAGTAGGCGCCGTATTAGGCAGTGAAACGCATAGACAAATCGAGTGGCTCAACGCTTTTAGTGAGGTCGCCGCTTGATATGAAATCTACGCCAGTAGCCGCTATCTTGCAGATAGTGTCCGCCTCGATGCCACCTGACGCTTCCAGCAGAATTTTGCCTTCACTGCGCCTTACCGCCTCTTCAGTATCCGCTATAGAAAAGTTGTCTATCAGCGCAATGTCGGCCCCTGCCTGGGTTGCTTGATTTAGCTCATCTAGAGTTTCAACTTCTACTTCTATGGTTTTGCCCGGGTGTGAGGCTTGGGCCAAACTGATCGCTTTGCTTATGCCGCCGGCTGCGGCGACATGATTTTCTTTGAGCAAAAAAGCATCAAATAAGCCAATTCTGTGATTGCTGCCGCCACCGCAGCGTACCGCGTATTTTTGCGCATGGCGCAAGCCAGGTACGGTTTTTCGTGTGTCTAAGAGCTGGGCTTTGTGGCCGTCTACCAGCGCAACATACCCTGCGGTGCGCGTGGCGGTGCCAGAAAGAAGCTGCACAAAATTCAACATGGTGCGCTCAACCGTCAGCAAGCTGCGTGCGCTACCGGTGAGCGTGAACAGGGTTTGATTGGCGACAAGCGCATCAGCGTCTTTTACATGCCATTGGATGGCAATGTTTGTATCGACTTGTTGAATGGTCTCATCTACCCAAGCTTTACCGCAAAATACGCCGTCTTCTCGAGTGATCACCGTGGCGTTTGCTTGCTGATCTTGGGGTATTAGGCTAGCTGAAATGTCGCCATGACTACTGCCGCCGCCAAGGTCTTCAGCAAGGGCCGCAGCCACATTTTTTTTAACTTCAGCATTCAGAGAGTTAGGATCTAATTGGTTGTGCATACTAGGTTTCACTGGATTATCTGGGTGAATTTTTCGGGCTGAATGATACATCCCAAAGACTAATTTGGCCGCCTATTTGGTCAAGGTATTTGCACAAGCATTTGGCAGTAGGTCGCAAATAGGCATTCAATAATGCACTGCCACAGTACTAGTTGTCTGCTGCGCTGGTAAAACCTGCTCATTACAAACGTGCCGCTGAAGTATAAACTGCAGGGGTGAAAGGAAAAACATAATGATGTCGGATATCGATCATCGCTTACCGAATGCTAACTGGACGCCCAGTTCAAACTGCGCGCCGCGTGCAGAAAACTGCGCGCCGGAACTTATTGTATTGCACTGTGTTTCGCTGCCAGAGGGTCGATACGCCACCGGCGCACCCGAACGGTTATTCCTCAATCAATTAGACATTAACGAGCACCGTAGTTTCCACGACCTAGAGGGTATGCGTGTGGCCCCCCATTTGTTTATTGACCGTTTTGGTAATGTTCAACAGTTTGTGGGGTTTGACCACCAAGCTTGGCATGCCGGCATTTCCAGTTGGCAACATAGAAGTGGCTGTAACGGCTACAGTATAGGTATAGAACTCGAGGGTACGGCAACTTCGGACTTCACTCAGGCCCAGTATCAATCGCTGACAACAGCCTGTCGTTGGCTTCTTGCTTGTTATCCCAGTATTGGTTTTGATGGCATTGTTGGGCACATGGAAATTGCGCCAACTCGAAAAAACGATCCAGGCACCGGATTTGATTGGATCACGCTTTTTCAAGCGCTACATTCTCTCCCAGTAAAATAATATTAGGCTCTTACTTAGGAAATTATAAACAAAATGGATTCTCAGGATCGGTTGGAGCAACAAGCAAAATTAGATGTCGAAGAAATTCAAGAATGGGTGGATGCGCTTGAAGGTGTGCTCAAGCGCGATGGCGTTGCTGGCGCAACCCAATTGCTCAGAACTCTCTCCGCTGAGTTAACAAAAACCGGTGCCAGTCTGCCCTATACGGTTTCCACTCCTTATCGAAATACCATTCCTACCTCGCAAGAGGCCTTCATGCCCGGCGATCTATTTATGGAGCGGCGCATTCGCAGCCTGATTCGCTGGAATGCATTGGCTATGGTTGTGCGCGCTAATCGCCGGCCAGGAGATTTGGGTGGACATATTTCTAGTTTTGCGTCGTCGGCCACGTTGTATGACGTTGGGTTTAACTATTTTTTCAAAGCGCCTAATGCTGATCCGTCAGTTGCTAATTCAACTGCTGGCGATCTCATTTATTTTCAAGGCCATGCGGCTCCAGGCATTTATGCACGCTCATTTTTGGAAGGTCGTCTTTCAGAAGAGCAGATGGACAACTTTCGCAGGGAAGTAGATGGCAAAGGCTTATCATCTTACCCACACCCTTGGCTGATGCCGGATTATTGGCAGTTTCCAACAGTTTCTATGGGGCTGGGGCCGTTGCAGGCCATATACCAAGCTCATGTGATGAAATATTTGGACAGTCGCGGTTTAGTTGAAATGGGCAACCGTAAAGTCTGGGCGTTTCTGGGTGACGGGGAGTGCGATGAGCCTGAATCTCTTGGCGCGTTATCTCTAGCCGGTCGCGAAAAATTGGACAACCTGATTTTTGTCGTGAACTGTAATCTCCAGCGCTTAGATGGCCCAGTGCGCGGTAATGGCAAAATCATTCAAGAGTTAGAGGGCTACTTTAGAGGCGCCGAGTGGAACGTACTCAAAGTAGTTTGGGGCCGCCTCTGGGACCCAATATTAGAAAAAGATAAGCATGGGTTGCTACAAGCGCAGCTGGATAAAATTGTTGATGGTGAGTATCAGAACTTCAAGGCCAAAGGCGGTGGTTATGTTCGCGACAAGCTTTTTGCCCAGCACCCTGATTTGCTCAAGATGGTCGAGCACCTCACCGATGATGACATTTACCGTCTCAATCGCGGTGGTCACGATCCGTTTAAAGTTTACGCAGCGTACCATGCAGCCACACAACATAAAGGTCAGCCTACCGTAATTTTGGCCAAAACCGTGAAAGGTTATGGTATGGGCGATGCCGGAGAATCTGAAAATACCACGCACCAAGTTAAGAAATTGAACTTGGAAGAGTTGAAGCAGTTCCGCGACCGATTTGATGTGCCGTTGGACGATACTCAGCTCGAAGATGTACCTTACTTCCGGCCATCTCCTGACAGTTCTGAAATAGCCTATATGAACAAGCAACGCCAAGCACTAGGTGGCGCTATTCCTCAGCGCGTGCTCGATGAAACGATGTTAACTGTGCCCGGGCTAGAAATTTTTGAGGCACAGTTAAAAGGCAGTGGAAAGCGCAGTATCAGCACCACAATGGCCTTTGTACGTATTCTTGGTTCCCTGATTCGTGATAAATCTCTGGGCAAACGCGTGGTGCCCATTGTGCCTGATGAAGCGCGAACTTTTGGCATGGAGGGTATGTTTCGTCAGTTAGGAATTTACTCTTCCGTAGGCCAGCTTTATGAGCCCGAAGATTCAGATGCACTGGCCGCTTATAAGGAGTCAAAAAGCGGTCAGGTTATAGAGGCGGGTATTAACGAAGCGGGCGCATTCGCGGCGTGGATGGCTGCCGCAACGTCCTACAGCACCCATCAATTCACCTTGCTGCCGTTTTATGTTTACTACTCTATGTTTGGCTTTCAACGTATTGGTGATTTAGCCTGGGCTGCCGGAGATTCTCAAGCCAAAGGCTTTTTATTAGGCGGTACAGCGGGTAGAACAACCCTGAACGGTGAGGGTCTCCAGCATCAAGACGGGCACTCGCATTTGCTTGCAGCCACTGTGCCTAATTGCATAAGTTACGACCCTGCATTTGGCTACGAATTAGCGGTTATTGTGCATCGTGGCCTACAGCATATGTATGCAGAAAATGCCGCTGTCTACTACTACATCACCCTAATGAATGAGGCCTACCAGCAACCTACTATGCCCGACGGTGTAGAAGAGGGTATTGTTAAGGGCATGTATTTGTTCTCAGAACAGGGTAATGCCAAGGCACCAGCAGTGCGGTTGTTTGGTAGCGGCACAATATTGTTAGAAGCTATAGCGGCTGCCGCAATGTTGGTTGAAGATTATGACGTGCGGGTACAGGTTTGGAGTTTGACCAGTGCCACTGAGTTGGCGCGTGATATTCAAGATGTGGACCGGTGGAATCTGTTGCACCCAACCTCTGAGCCGAAACACTCTTACGTTGCTCAGTGCATGAATGAAAATGCGCGCAAAAAATGGATGGGCGCGCCGGTTATCGCAGTCTCAGATTATATGAAGGCGCTGCCAGAACAACTGCGGAGTGCCATAGATGCGCCTTTCCACGTGTTAGGTACTGATGGGTTTGGTCGCAGCGATACCCGCGAAAAGCTCAGACATTTCTTTGAAGTGGATCGCCGCTTTATTGTTTTAGCGGCGTTGGGCCAGTTATTACGTGCGGGTAAGATTGACGCGAAAGTGGTTGAAAAAGCCCAAGCTGATTTGCAGTTGGATGCTGAGAAAACCAACCCCCGGTTGGTTTAGAAAAGATAAGAGACGGCAAAAAAATAGAAAATAAGTAAGCTAAGGTAGTTAGATTACTGGTTGTTTAAGTGAGGATGATTTGGACGTACGTGTACCCAACTTGGGCGATATAGATGAAGTAGAGGTGACCGAGCTGTGCGTCTCGGTGGGCGACCTAGTGGGTGAAAACGACCCTATTATTGTCATTGAATCTGACAAAGCGTCCATGGAAGTGCCGGCAGGTGTTGCAGGTGTTATTCAAAGCTTTGCCATTAATTTGGGCGATATGCTCAGTGAAGGATCGCTCATCGCAAGTATTTCTGCCGATGCTGAAGAACCTGCATCAGCGAGTGACGCTAAAGATCAGCGTGCTGTTGAATCTCAGCTTGACGCGTTGCCCTCAGATGTAGGTGCGCCTCAAGTCGTCAGTGACGTTGCAGTTCCTCAAGCATCACTCCAAAAGGAAAGCCAAAACAAAAGCCAAAACCTAACAAAGAGTCTAGACGTGTTGGTGCCTGACCTAGGCGATATTGATGAAGTGGAAGTCATCGAAGTGGGTATAGCTGTCGGCGACAGCGTAAGTGCTGGTGACCTGCTGTTGGTTTTAGAATCTGATAAAGCTTCTATGGAAATTCCCGCTGAAGTCGGCGGAGAAATTATAAAAGTTGCAGTGGCAATGGGAGACCAAGTGTCCGCCGGCAGCCTAATTGCTGTCATTTCAACAACGGATGCTGGCAGTGTTTCTTTAACAAGTGAAGGTGTGGCGTGCCTGACTTCTGAAGACGCAGGTAAAAGGCAATATACAGACGAGCCTAAAACGGGCGCGCCGAACGAAAGCGTGTCCAACAGCAAAGACACCCCAATAGCGGCCCGTGCCCAAACTGCAGCGGCGGTAAGTTCTGTTCTGGCGGACAAGAATATTTATGCCGGCCCAGCCGTGCGCAGATTAGCTCGGGAGTTGGGTGTTGATTTAACCTCGATAAAAGGCACCGGCAACCGCGGGCGGCTAACTAAAGATGACGTTAAGGTTTATGTTAAAGCTCAGCTAAAACAAGAAGCTGCCGGTAACAGTGCTGGCAACGCTGGCGGTATCCCTGCTTTGCCGGACGTAGATTTCTCTCGCTTCGGTGAGGTAGAGGCAGTGGCGCTGTCTCGTATTCAAAAGCAGGTTGCTGTGAACATGCATCGCAGTTGGCTTAACGTGCCCCATGTTACGCAGCATGGGAAAGCGGATATTACTGAGTTAGAGGCCTTTCGTAAGGGTTTAAAGCCCGAGGCAGTTGCGCGAAACCTTAGTCTGACGCCCTTAGCTTTTTTGGTGAAGGCGTGTTGTCACGTATTGGAGGCTTACCCCAAATTTAATAGTTCGCTGCACGGTGACGGTGGGCAGATCATTGTAAAAAAATATATGCACATTGGTATTGCCGTAGACACCCCGGGTGGACTCGTGGTGCCTGTGATACGTGATGCTAATAAAATGGGTATTTGGCAATTGTGTGAAGCTATTGGCAGCCTTGCGCAAAAAGCGCGTAACAAGAAACTCGCTATGGATGACTTAAGTGGCGGCACTTTTACAATTTCTAGCCTTGGTGCTAGGGGTGGCACTGGCTTTACGCCCATCGTAAATACTCCGGAAGTGGCCATTCTAGGCGTGGCAAATTCTGCGATAGAGCCAGTCTGGGACGGTGCAGAATTCAGTCCCAAACTGATGTTGCCCTTGTCCTTGTCCTATGATCACCGTGTGATCAATGGAGCAGATGGAGGGCAGTTTATGCTTTTGCTCAGTCAGATCCTGGGCGACATCAGGCGTTTGGCTTTGTAACTACTTTGTTAGGTACCCTCAAGATATTAAATGTTTTCTTGAGGGCCTCGCCACTGAGGTTCCTCGGTGCTACTCATAAGCGTTCTAGCAAGCACAAAAAAGTAGTCGCTGAGCCTGTTGAGATATACCCCTGCGGCGCGCAAGTTGTTTGTTGCTTCTTGTTTTTGAAGAAGGCTTTCAGGAGAGTTCGCAGCTGAGTTCTCCAAGCCGATTACGTCTTCCAATATTGACCATAAATCTGTTTCCGCCCGCCTGCATACCGTTCTGCAAATATGACTATGGGCTGCTGCAATGGTGCCGCCTGGAATAACAAATTCGGTGAGTGGCGGTAACTTTGCATTCATTAGCTCAACGGCCTGCGAGACATTGTCTTGCCCGCTCACTAATGTCTTGGCGTCATACTGACCCTCTAACGCTAAAACAGCGCCGAGATCAAACAGCGCCTGCTGAACTTCACCTAGAGTAGTTTGTATTTCGCCAGCGTGAGCGTCTTTAGTCAGGTGGCAACGCAATAAGCCTATAGCGCTGTTGAGTTCATCGGTGCTGCCAAGGGCCCTGATCAAAGGGGCTGTTTTGGATATTTTTTTACCGGTCGCTAGTCTTGTTTGACCGCCGTCACCATTGTTTGTTGTCACTCTACTGATTCGACTCATAACTTTTTCTTGTTCCTTAGCCTATGACTGCTGGTAGAAGCTTTGTGTAGCAGGCATGGTATAACGAATTACATAGGACTAAATCGCAGAATTTTCATCTGCTACCGCGACTGCTAGCTCTTTATGATTTAGGCTTGGCGGAGATAAGACAGTTATTGAGCAGTTAATAGGAGAGGAAGCTATGCCCTCATTTGATGTTGTTTCAGAAGTAGATTTGCATGAGATACGTAACGCAGTAGATCAGGCTGTTCGAGAGATGCGTACTCGTTTTGATTTCCGTAATGTTGAAGCGGATATCGAGCTAGAGGAAAAGAGCATTTTGTTAACTGCGCCTGAGGAATTTCAACTTGGTCAGCTAAAAGACATTTTACGCGACAAAATGACCTCTCGCGGCGTTGATAGTCGCGCACTGACGCCTGGCGACGTAGAAGGCGCGGGCAAGTTAAAGCGACAAAAATTCACCCTCGCTCAAGGCTTAGATAAGGATAACGCCAAGAAACTCATCAAGGTATTAAAAGAAGCTAAGCTAAAAGTGCAAAGCCAAATTAATGACGACAAAGTGCGCGTCACCGGTAAAAAACGTGATGACTTGCAAGCGGCTATGGCCGCCCTGAAAGAGAGTGATGTAGACCTGCCCCTGCAGTTCAATAATTTCCGTGACTGATTTAAATAGCCCAACTGAAGTGGTCGGGGAGTCACTCTGGCAGCAGTTGCTCGACCGGCGCATGCTCATATGCATGGCAACCGGTTTTGCTTCGGGTTTACCACTCTATTTGCTTATTCAACTGGTGCCTGCTTGGTTGAGATTGGAGGGGGTTAGCCTTACGGCCATTGGTTTTTTTACCATTGTGCAGTATCCCTACGCGATTAAATTTCTATGGGCACCGGTCGTTGAGCGCTACTCATTGTCCATGCTCGGGCGACGCAGAAGCTGGATGCTCATTACTCAATTGGTGTTGATTGGGTTCATCGGGTCCCTAGGTTATTGGCAACCAGGCTCGCAGCTACAAACTATTACTTTTATAGCTGCCGCCGTTGCGGTTTTTAGTGCCACTCAAGACATAGTTTTAGACGCTTACCGCCGAGAAATCTTGGAGACCGAAGGTCAGCTTGCGTTGGGTAACACAATTCATGTGCAGGCCTATCGTGTAGCTGGCTTTGTGCCCGGGTCTTTGGGTTTGTTTCTCGCCGGCGCAGTGAGCTGGGAGATTAATTTTACCGTTATGGCCGCATTCATGGGGGTTGGCGTGTTGCTTACGCTGTTGATAAAGGAGCCTAAATCTCTGGCGCCGCCGCCGTCCAACCTCTGGCAGGCGACTTGTTTACCCTTCCAAGAATTTTTTCAGCGCCGCGCCTTGGGCCCAGCATTGGCAGTACTGGCCTTTATGGTCCTGTATAAGCTTGGCGACAATATGGCCACTGCATTGTCTACACCCTTTTATATTGATGCCGGATTTACCACTCAGCAGATTGCCATAATTGCCAAGAACGCCGCTTTTTGGCCGGCGGTGATTGGTGGTTTTTTAGGCGCAATTGCTATTTTTAAGATTGGCATTAACCGTGCGCTGTGGGTTTTTGGAGTCTTTCAGCTGGTGACCATTTTTGGTTTTGTGTGGCTGTCTCAAGCGGGCAGCGACCCTTGGGTGTTGGCTGTAGTCATTGCCGGTGAGTATTTGGGCGCGGGGCTAGGCACCTCGGCGTATGTTGCCTACATTGCCCGCGAAACCTCACGTATGGCCGTTGCCACCCAACTGGCATTGTTTACCGCCTTGGCGTCTCTGCCTCGGGTCGTTACTTCCAGTTTCAGTGGTTTGATTGTCGACAATATTGGTTGGACAGATTTTTTCTATTTGAGTGCATTATTGGCGGTCCCCGGCATGCTGCTGCTCTATTGGGTTGCGCCTTGGAACGTCCCAAATGTAGACAAAAAAAGGTAGAAAAAGAACGCTAGAAAAATAAAAAAGCTGAGCGCAAAAATTGATCGGTAGGGGCTGGAGCTTTACTTTTATATTTGCCAGCGGTGATGTTTCAGTATTTTTTCACCCAGCAAACCTACTCCTTCGGCTTCAAGCAAGCGTCGCTGTTCGATCATACGAGTGCCGCCACGTTCGGCGATTTTCATTGCAGCGTTAACTACCCGGTGCCAAGGTAGTTTGGTGCCGGCAGGCAGTCGGGCGAGTATTGTGCCCACGTATCGCGCATAACCAGGAAGGCCGGCTAACTCGGCTATTTGTCCGTAGCTGGCGACTTTACCCTTAGGTATGCTAGCCACAACTTGCCAAATGAGTTGTGGTTCATCTAGCTCGGTAGAATACTCAATAGCGTCAAAGTTTTGCGCTTTGGGTTGTTTTGCACACTGACCATCCCGATTTTTAGTTTTTACAGATGTTGAGATTTTATTTATGCCCTGGCTGCTGCTGTTCTTTTTGATGCCCATTATTGAAATGTACCTCCTGTTCACGGTGGCTGGCTACATTAATGCCCTGCCAACGTTAGCATTAGTCATGTTAACGGCGGTCATTGGTGTTTCGCTGTTGAAGCGCCAAGGCTTAGCAACATTAACTCGTGGTGTGGGCAGAATGAATTCTGGCCAAGTGCCGGGACAAGAAATAGCCGAGGGTATATTACTGGGTATCGCGGGTGCGCTATTAATTACCCCTGGGTTTGTTACAGACACAGTGGGTTTTCTTCTGCTCTTTCCACCTAGCCGTATTGCTATTGCTGGCGTCATTCTGCGCAATGCCACTTTACAGACAAAAATGCAGACCAGTATGAGTGCCAATGCATCGTTCTACGGGCCGGGTAGTCAACCGCCGCTAACAGGGCAAAGCGCCGATCCGACTAAAGCTGCGCAGGATGCCAGCAAGCCCGGTGCTACCGTTGAAGGCGAGTACTTACGTAAAGATCAAGACTGATCCGAACTCGCTAGGTCAGGGTCCGAGTAAAGAGTGCGCCGTGCGTTTGCGTATGAGTGTTTCGCTTCATTGCAGATAATTATCCAGCGAGCTCTGCCTGTTTTGATGTTGTGCTGTCTAAATATTCGCCACTAATTGATATCTCCCCTTGAATATCGCTGCACTGACCTTATTATGTTGTCTCTCGGGTTAGCACTGTCTTGTAGAGACTGCTAATTGAGAGTTGGCGCTTAGTCGCCAGATCATGTGGGAGGTGAGTTAGCGCTTATTGGCGTTTTCGACCTCCTGCGTTTTGGAAAGTATTCCGTTTTTGGAGCAACTGGGAGAACTAGTTAATGAATATTCGACCCTTACACGACCGCGTTGTCGTGCGTCGGTTGGAAGAAGAGGCCATCAGTTCTGGTGGTATCGTACTTCCTGATTCCGCCACTGAAAAGCCTTCACAAGGTGAAATTCTTGCGGCAGGACCTGGCAAAATGACTGACGGCGGCGACGTACGCGCCTTAGATGTTAAGACAGGCGATAAGATCATATTTGGCCAGTACGCTGGTAGCACCGTCAAGATTGATGGAGAAGAACTTCTCATCTTGAGCGAAAGCGAAATTTTTGGGGTTTTGGAAGGCTAAACCCTTCCTTCCACTAGCACGAGTTAAGAGGAAATAAGCGATGAGCGCTAAAGACGTAAAATTCGGTGATGATGCGCGTAGCCTAATGCTAGAGGGCGTAAATGTCCTTGCAGACGCAGTAAAAGTTACGCTTGGGCCTAAGGGACGTAATGTTGTTTTAGACAAGTCCTTCGGTTCACCAACAGTAACGAAAGACGGTGTATCTGTAGCCAAAGAAATTGAACTGAAAGACAAATTTCAGAACATGGGCGCGCAGATGGTTAAAGAAGTTGCGAGCCAAACTTCTGATGAAGCTGGCGACGGCACAACAACTGCTACAGTTTTGGCTCAAGCCATTCTGCAAGAAGGTTTGAAGTCAGTTGCTGCAGGCATGAATCCAATGGATCTCAAGCGCGGTATTGATAAAGCAGTAGCTGCAGCAGTCATCCAGATCAAAAGCATGGCAACACCATGTGAAGATACTAAAGCCATTGCTCAAGTAGGTACTATCTCTGCAAACAGCGATTCAGCTGTAGGCGAGATCATTGCTGAAGCAATGGAAAAAGTTGGTAAAGAAGGTGTAATTACCGTTGAAGAAGGTTCAGGCCTTGAGAACGAACTAGATGTTGTAGAAGGTATGCAGTTCGATCGCGGTTATTTGTCTCCTTACTTCATCAACAACCAAGATTCTATGGCCGCTGAGCATGAAGATCCTTTCATTCTTCTATGTGACAAGAAAATCTCTAATATCCGAGATTTACTGCCTATTCTTGAAAGTGTTGCTAAAGCAGGCCGACCTTTGATTGTGGTTGCTGAAGACATTGAAGGTGAAGCACTTGCCACACTAGTGGTTAACAATATGCGCGGCATCGTTAAAGTTGCAGCTGCTAAGGCACCGGGCTTTGGTGATCGTCGTAAAGCAATGTTGCAAGACATCGCGGTTTTGACTGGCGGTACAGTAATCTCTGAAGAAGTTGGTTTAACCTTGGAAGGTGCAACTTTAGAAGATCTTGGCACCGCCAAGCGTGTTTCTTCATCAAAAGAAAATACAACTATTATTGATGGCGCTGGCGACAAGGGTGAGATTGCTGGTCGAATCAAGCAAATTCGTCAAGAAATCGAAGACACATCTTCAGACTACGATCGTGAAAAACTACAAGAACGTTTAGCTAAGTTGGCTGGCGGGGTTGCGGTAATTAAGGTTGGCGCGCCAACTGAAGTAGAAATGAAAGAAAAGAAAGCACGCGTAGAAGATGCATTGCATTCGACTCGTGCAGCCGTAGAAGAAGGCGTTGTGCCTGGCGGTGGTGTGACTTTGGTACGCGCTATTGCAGCAGCTGAATCAGCTGTAGGTGATAACGAAGACCAAACGGTAGGTATTGCTCTCGCAGTACGTGCTATGAGCGCACCATTGCGGCAAATTGCCCACAACGCTGGCGTCGAAGGCGCAGTTGTTTTGGACAAGGTTGCAGCACTAAGCGGCAACGACGGTTATAACGCAGCTACTGGTGAGTATGGTGACATGATAGCGATGGGTATTCTGGATCCAGCTAAAGTGACCAGAACAGCGCTTCAAGCTGCCTCTTCTATTGCGGGTCTTATGATCACAACGGAAGCTATGGTAAGTGATCAGCCTGACGACGGCGGTGCTGGAGGTGGAATGCCTGGCGGTATGCCTGATATGGGCGGCATGATGTAGAGCAATCTGCACCTGTTTAAAAACCCGGCTTTGGCCGGGTTTTTTTTGCCTGTAATTTGTTAAGGCTGGGTTGTAGCTTTAGTTTGAAGGTGCGCTGTTACATTGGTTAGTTATTTGCGCGCTAAAACCTACCGTTCACCTCCTCTTTTCTTCAATCCATGAGGTTGGGAGCCTGAATTAGCAGATTTTTCTCAAGTCTTAAGCCTAAGAATTCGCTGGGGTGAAATTTGATTAAAATTAACCTTCGCCTCATAGCTTATCTACCAAAAACGAGTAACTGAAAAATAAAAGCAAAATTATGACGGCCCAGAATAATAAAGATGTAAATCAGGCAGCGCCGCAATTTGAGATCAATTGCTCGCGTCCATTTGTTGCTTGGCTCATAGAACAAAATGTCAGCCTTTTTTTCAGTACCTATAAGTCACGCGAAATATTTCGCTTAGGCCGTAATGAGCAAAAAAGTTTGTCCGTTTTTGCGCGTACTTTTGAGCGAGCAATGGGTTTGTGGAGTGATGGTAAAACCCTACTGATGAGTAATTTGCACCATTTGCACCGCTTTAATAACACTCTGGGTGCAGGTCAGGGTGCCGACGGCTACGACCGGCTTTATGTGACCGGGATCAGCCCTATTAACGGCGCCATCGATGTTCATGACCTTGCGTTGAGCTCAGACGGTAAGCCGGTATTTATCAATAGCTTATTTAGCTCATTAGCCACTATTAGCGATACTCACAACTTTAAACCGCTTTGGCAGCCAAGTTTTATCTCCGACCTGCAACCCGAAGATCGTTGCGACCTAGGTGGTTTGGCGATGAAAGATGGTGCACCGGCCTATGTCACAGCGATTTTTAAAACTAATGTAAATGAGGGCTGGCGAATTTCGGTACTGGAGAGTTCGGGTGAATAGGTCTGACCAGTGGTAAGTTTGAACCGGTGGTTTTTTGTCCCGGCTATATTCGCGGCGCCGCGTTTCATGGCAACTTCGCAATACTTGGCTTATCTCGGCTGCGGGACAACAAGACCTTCAATGGTCTTGCGCTTGAGGAAAGCTTGGGGAAAGAACAAATAGCCGCACGCGGTGGTTTAGTGGTGGTAGATCTTAGTGTCAGCGGTATTCCGCATTCTCTAATTACAGAGGTTTTTATCTCTGAGCGTTACGATGTAGTAATACTGCTTGGCGTAAAAACACCCAGTATGATCGGATTTAAGAATGACCAAATTAGGCGCGTGCTTTCTATCGAGTAATTTCCTGAAGTGCTGTGCTACTAGTAAGGTCGCAAGATCGGTCCATTTTGCTCTTGGTCCACGTTTTGTGGAAATAATTCTGAGCCAAGCCTTTCCCTCAATATCCATTATTTGGGTAAGGCTTTTACTGGTGCCTTGTACCGTGATTCGTTATCCTTCGGCCAGTTTTGTTTTTCAGACCTTATTTCTCAGAATTTAATAGAACGCCTGCTTTGTGTTTCTTGATGGTTTAGGTGGTTTGCCCACTTTTGCCGTTCAGGGCTCTAACAAGGAAAAAGATGTTCTTCACGGTTCGCAACATATTTAGAGGATTTTATGGACGCATTGTTTCTTGATTACTTGGCAAGGTATGCCCATGTCGTGTTTGGTGTTACTTGGATAGGCCTACTTTATTACTTTAACTTTGTGCAAACAGAGTACTTTAAGGAAGCTGAGCCGAGTGCCCGAGTCGACGCATTTTCAAAGTTGGCGCCTCGCGCATTGTGGTGGTTCCGTTGGGGTGCAATGGGTACCTTCATCTCTGGTGTGATTCTGCTTGGCTACCGACATACAGGGCTAACCAGTGACATCACTGTGGGTGCAACCATGGGTACCTTGATGTTCTTGAACGTCTGGCTCATCATTTGGCCGAATCAAAAAATCATTATTGAGTCGAACCAAGGCGTTGCCCAAGGCAATGAGCCGGATCCCGCTGCCGCAGCCGCAGCGCCAAAAGCAGCGCTTGCTTCACGGACGAATACACTTTTCTCATTACCGATGCTGTGGTTTATGGGGTCAAGTGCACATTTTTCCAGCGGCAGCATAGCTTCAAATACCAATGGGATCATCGCGTGTTTAGTGATCGTTGCACTGCTACAGGTTAACGCAATTGTAGGTAAGCAAGGACCATTGACCACGGTTCGTGGTGTGATCGTTTCTGGTCTGGTGTTGACCGTCGTGCTCGCAGGTATTTTGCGAGTTCTATAGTGGAAGGTGCTAGCTGCGTTGGGCTTTCGATTTGGCCCGATTGTAGATAGATACAATCAGACGAAAACTAAGCGACCCGAGGGTCGCCTAGTTTTGCTTCCTTATATCCTCTCACGGATTTTTATAGCTCTTTGCCCTGCCCCGGTTATTGCAGGTTTACATGACATAGTTGGAATTAGTTACCGCACTTGCCTTCACTACACTTATCTTCGGCAAATTGCATGTAGCCAGAATTTAGTTCTTTCATGGCAAATGAGTTTTGATCTGCGTTTACTGAAGGTATAAATGCAACCAAAACACTCAGTGCTGTACTTACAGCGATTGATAACGGTGATTTAACTTATGTGTTTAACATTTCAGTCTAATTGCTAATTTATTTCGACTATTGTCAAACTGATCCAGTGGATCCAAAGCCTAATTTTTGAGGTTTTGATTCACGAATCTAGAGATTACAAGTATTTGAAGCGAGAGACTTCCTAGACTGTTGAATGCACTTATTTACCAGATACAAGGTCGCTTTAGTTTTATAAAGCAACGGTTTTGGCAGGCCAGTGGTAGCATGGTGATCTGTTTTGATAACGCTAGCGGCACTAAAAATTGCAGCAACTTGAGCATGTACAGCCGCGCAGGCTGACAATTTGTTTTCATTTTCGTAGGTAGTGAATGCCAATTCCTTGCGCTAATTACCACGCCACAGTAGCTTGTTGCATAACTATGCAAATGACAGATTCGGCATAGTTTAGGTCCTGAACAAGTACTGCGCTGCTGTCCGATATCGCTGGTGGAGCTGCTGCCGATATATTTACATGTAACTTGTTATCCAGCTGATGCTGGCAATGGTACGTTTCATTCAAGATATGCGTGTTTTGGCTACGCGAATGTTGGGTTTTACAAATTTCCACTGTTTCTGCCACACACATGGGCAGCGGAGCTGCGATTGAAGCAAAAGTAGCGAGAAACCCTTCCTTTCCTCAGATTAGTTTTTATACTCTGCGGTAATCACAATGTGAGATTTTTATGAGTGACATGTCAGAAGACCCGCTCTCTACTGAACCCGGGGGCAATTACCGTCCAAGCAGCAATCGTCGTAAATCAAGTGGGAATTCTGGACGCGGGTTGGTCAATACCTCTATTCTCGCGTTGCTGGTGGCAGGGTTGCTGGGTGCCGGTTGGTTCATCTCAAATCAGCAACAGCTTCTTGTCTCCACGGAAGCTGAATTGAAGAACGCTGATAATCGTTTAATTAAGCTCGAAGAGCGCCTGTCTGCAACAGACAGCGCATTGAGCCAGGGCGGTCAGGACACAAAGCAGCAGATCAATTTATGGGAATCTGAAATTCGTAAATTGTGGTCAATTGCGAATGAGCGTAACCGCGATTGGATCAAAGAAAATCAGGCCAAAGTCGCAAAATTAGATAAATCTATGAAGGCGATTCAAGTCACTAGTAGAGACCTAAAGGCGGCAAGCAGTCAGCACGATGACGCTTTAGCTGATCAGCAAACCGTTGTCGATCAATTGACCAGCCTTGAGTTACAGGTGCAGCAAATGCGGAGAGCGCAGCGAGAGCTCACTGATAAGACGAATATTGCAGCGCAGTCTGTTGCCAATCTGAACTCTGGTTTGGGTGTGCAAGTAAAAGATAATAGTGAAGCGGTGGCGGCCATGGACGCTAATAGATTGGCGGTCAATAAGCGTTTGGTCGCCCTAGAAAAAGCTTTAGCTAACACTCGACGAGACTTAGATGCAGGCATTTCACCAGCGGATATTCAATAACCTTTGTTCGCCAAGCAGTAGTCTGTTACCTGCAAATGTTGCTGCTATTAAAGACGCTAGCCTCAAGAGGTCGCCGCTGCCGAGCTATAGTAAGATTATCGCTGTAGGGTAAAAGTCTGATTCAAAGATTGTCAGGTCACTAAACAGTAGAACGATCACAGAAAGCGACCATAAGCTAATTGGTAGTCCAAGGCAGGCCGCAATTATAATTCAAACAAGTATTGTTACGGGTAGTCCCATTACGGTGAATCTATTTGCTAGTGCCTAAATAGACTGATAAAGAAAGCGAATAGCTCGCAATACGCTACGGTTAGCTGTTCTGTGATTCATAGCTTACGTTTGTTCTGCTAAAAGCGATTTCGTTTGTGTAATGCGCTGATCTTTCTCAAGCCAAAGTTTTTTCACCCACTGGACAATTTCAGTTTTGCGCTCGGTGGTTTCCTCCTTTGAAGTCCATTCCGGTATTGGGTGGTGCCTAATATCAAAGTCCACACGCTGGCATTTACCCTGAAGAAAATCCATGAAGGTAGGCACAGTATCCGGGTAAACAATAGTTACCTCTACCAGCCGGTGTAGGTGTTTATCCATGCCCTGCAGCACGTACTCTATGCCACCGGCCTTGGGCCTCAGTAAGTTTTTGAACTCGCTGTTTTGTTGGTCGTGTTTTCCCTCGGTAAAGCGGGTGCCTTCAACAAAGTTGAGAACGCTAGTGGGGTGGTTTTTAAATCGTTCACAGGCCGTCAGTACATTGTCGCGATCTGCATGGCGAAGTTCAGGGTATTTCTTTATCTGGGCCTTGTTTACGCGTTTAACGTAGGGGAAGCCCAGTGCGTACATGGCGAGGCCCACAAAAGGAATCCATATCAACTGAGCTTTGGTGAAAAATTTCAGCGGCGGTAGGTCATCTATGAGATAGGTTTGGAGTAATAATATATCGGTCCAAGTCTGGTGGTTGCAGACTACTAAGTACCAATTGTCTGGAGAAATTTCTTCGCGGTTATGCCAAGTAACGTTTGCGCTGATCAAGCCTAGCCGCTTGAAAGTCCAACGATTTGATTTAGTCCACCAAATGATGATCTTATCCATCTTCTGCAGGTGCTTGGATCGAGCGGGGCCTTTTACCCAAGTCAGCTTGATCGCCCACCAGCTCAGGACAACACACACATTAACTGTCGCAATTAAAATGCCAATAAAGGCTAAGGCAGCTTTGAGAAAATGCATGAACGAACCCTTTGATTTTGCCGAGGAGGCTATGTTGGCACTCCCAGAGTGGGGCGGCAACTAGTGCGTCGCGCCAAAATAGGCCTGCTGGCCCTAACCCTTTGTCTTTTAGCCGGCTGCGAGCACATCAGTTTTTACAATCAGGCGGTTAAAGGCCACCTGGGTATTATGCTGAGTAGTCAGTCTGTTAATGCATTGCTAGAAGATCCAGAAACAACGCAGGCTTTGCGTCAGCAGCTAATTTTGACGCAAAAAATAGTGCAGTATGCAGGAACGAAATTATTGCTTGATGCAGATGGCAAGTATGAGCGCTTTGTTCAATTGCAGGGTGATTACGTTGTTTGGAACGTTTTTGCGGCAAAGCCCTTAGATCTACGCGGGCAGACTTGGTGCTACCCGGTAGCCGGTTGCGCACCTTACAGAGGCTATTATGCTCAAGAGGATGCCTTGGCTTTTGCGAATAAATATCAACACTTGGGTTTTGAGACTTACGTGGGTGGCGTATCAGCTTACTCAACGTTGGGTTGGTTTAACGACCCATTGCTCAGTACCTTTGTTGACGATCAGCCGTTTCCGTTAGCTGAGCTGTTGTTTCACGAACTGGCCCATAGCAAAGTCTGGGTCCCCGGCAGTACAGCCTTCAATGAAAGTTTTGCCAGTTTTGTTGGCAGGCAGGGTGCGTGGGAATGGTCGCAGACCGCAATGGTGAGTGAATCTAATGCCTACACAAAGTGGCTAGAACAAAAGACCCAATGGCAGATTTTTAAGGCGTTCGCACTGCAAGTTAAGGCAGATTTAGAAAAAATCTATGCAGGCAAAGAAAGCAAGGAAGGCAATGCAGGCGAGGGAAAAGGCACTTCTGACGTTTTGTCACAGCGGCAAAATTATCTTGCCCAAATACAAAGTTGCTATGAAAAAAACAAAGCTAAGTTAGGCGGCGGTAGATACGACAATTTAATGCGCTCGCGCTTTAACAATGCGTTTCTTATGTCGCTGGGTACCTACGATGATTTCTTCCCCGCCTTTGGGCAACTCTTTAGGCAGGTTCGAGGAGATTGGTCGGAGTTTTATATTCAAGTTGCTGTTCTGGCAAAGTTATCCGCCAATGATCGTGCCTTTGAACTGGCTCAGTTGCTGCAAGCAGCTTCTGCAATAGACTCGGATTTAAGCAGTGGTTCAGGTCAGCAAAAGATAGCAGCCCAAGCTAATAACCATAACGCCGAAGAAGTTCATTGCGATGCCTTCGCGGACCATGGTCTGAATTGAAAACTTACCGGTAGCAAACGTCACTACATTGGGTGGCGTAGCTACGGGCAGCATAAATGCACAAGATGCACTCATTGCAGCCGGGATCATAAAGAGTATAGGGTCAATACTCGCGCCCACCGCTGCTGCGCCCAGAATGGGCATTAACAAGGTCGTGGTGGCTGTATTGCTGGTGACCTCGGTTAAAAATGTCACGGCCAGGCACAAGACGCCAATCATCAGCAATATCGGTAAGGTTGACAGCTGCTCCAAGCTCGCCCCAATGCTGGTACTTAAGCCCGAGTTGGTAAACGCCGTAGCAATGGTAATGCCTGCGCCAAACAGCAGTAGCATTCCCCAGGGTATTTTCTCTGCGGTTTCCCAATCCATGAGGCGAATAGAAGTACCGTCTGCGGCTTTCTCGCCGCTTGGAATAACAAAGAGGGCTATCACGGCTAAGAATGCGACGATGGCATCGTTGGTATATGGCACGTTAAACCAGCTGCTCCAGCCGCCAAATGGGCCCTTGCGGGTTATCCAAAGTAGCGCTGTCACAACAAAGACCACTAATACTCTGCGCTCTGCGGTAGTCCAGCTGCCTACTTCCGGCAATTCAATGTGACCCTGGTGGTCAATGTTCCTGGTTATCCAAAATGCAGCAATAGGCAGCAACACTAAGGCAATGGGCAGAGCCCACATCATCCACTGCCCAAATGAGATCGGTGCACCCATTATTTCGGTATATACGCCCATAAATACCAGATTGGGTGGTGTTCCAATGGGTGTTGCAATGCCGCCAATGCTGGCAGCGTAGGCGATGCCCAAGAGCAGTGGTGCGGCCAAATCGTTATCTTCAGATTTTTCCAGTACTGCTAGGGCAACAGGTAAAAGCATGAGCGTTGTGGAAGTATTAGATATCCACATGCTTAAAAAAGCACTGGCTAGCATAAATCCAAAGACCAGTCGGCGAGAACTGCTGCCGCCAAATAACCGCACCATATAAAGGGCAATGCGACGGTGTGCGCCGCTGCGTTCTAACGCGGTTGCTAGTAAGAAACCACCCATCATCAATAAAACCAGCGGGTTGCCATAGGCGGCGCCCAGTTCTTTGGCGCTGAGTACGCCAAGCATGGGTAAAAGGGCCATGGGTAAAAGAGATGTTGCAGGAATGGGGATGGGTTCAAATATCCACCAGATGACCACCCAAAAAGTGACGCCTAGAGTAATGGCGGCGTCCATGTTGCCGGTAGAAGACCACATTAAAAGTCCGGCAAAAAGCGCAAAAGCGGGTCCACTTGGAAGGGCTAAGGTTTTAATATTAGGGTATCGTTGTTTCATCCACGGCGAGGTTAACTGACATGGCAGATAGTTTCTATTGGTACGACTTGGAAACCACAGGTACAAATCCTAAATGGGATCGTATTGTGCAGTTTGCTGGCTTTCGTACCGATGCTGACCTTAACCCAATCGGCGATGAGTACTGTACCTATGTGAAGCTACCAGACGATGTTTTGCCCAACCCTGATGCCACTTTAGTGACCGGTATCACGCCAGAATTGTTGGCTCGAGAAGGGATAAAAGAGAGCGCAGCGTTGGCCAAAATTAATCAGCTGTTCTCTGTGCCCGGTACTTGTGCGCTGGGTTACAACAGCCTGCGCTTTGATGATGAATTTATGCGCTACGGTCTTTACCGCAATTTAATGGACCCTTATGCAAGGGAGTGGCAGAACGGCAATTCCAGGTGGGATCTTATTGATCTAGTTCGCGCCACCGGTGCGCTGCGTCAAGAAGGTATTAACTGGCCTCATAGCGAAGAAGGGCTGCCCGTCTATAAGCTAGAAGAGCTGACCAAGGCCAATGGTATTGATCATGGCAAAGCCCATGATGCTATGTCAGATGTGCACGCGACCGTTGGCATGGCAAAGTTAATTAAGACCCATCAACCCAAGTTGTTTGACCACTACTTTGATTTGCGCAGTAAGAAACAGGTGCGCAAGGTGCTCGAACCCTATGGGGCCAGAATATGTGTGCATGTCAGTGCCATTTACCCGCGGCAGCGTTTTGGTGTCGCACCTATTATGTCGTTAAGCAGACACCCGACCAATGGCAACTCAATAATTGTGGTGGACTTAGCCGCAGATATTCAGCCGTTGATCGATTGGAGTGAAGACGAAATTCGCGCCAAATTGTTTGCGCGTGGCACCCACGAGCGACCGCCATTAAAAGAAATACGCATTAATCGCTGCCCTTTTATTGCGCCCATTGAGGTACTTAACGAAGAAAATATTTCGCGTTTGGGTTTGTCTATGCGGGAGATTAAGGAACGTTCACGCCGTCTTAAGCAGCCGGGGATTGCGGAAAAAATGCGCCGCGTATATCTGCAAGGTTTTCCAGACAAGGCCAATGACGTGGACGCAGGCTTGTATGATGGTTTTCTCCAGGAAGAAGATAAGGCTCGCTGTAATCATCTGCATAACTCAATCGCTGAGGGCGAATGGCAGGATATGGATTTTCGTGACCGTCGTTTGCAAACACTAGCCGAGCGTATGAAAGCACGTTCATACCCAGAGTGGATGACCGAGCGGGATCAAGGTCAATGGCATGAGTACGTTGAGGAAAAGTTGGTTGCAGAAGGTGATTGGCTGAATCTGCCGAAATTTTATCAGCGCATGGCAGAGCTCGAAGCAACTGACCTAACCCCAGAGAAACGCGGCCTGTTAGAAAGCCTGAAACAACATGGTCAGCAGTTGCAGCAGCGCTATGCGTTAACAATTGATCAGCCCTGATGGAAACACAAACACATTGCGTAGTGTTTGATGGCGTCAGCAAAGCCTATGGCGACCTTCAGGTGTTTTCTGATCTAAGCGTCAGCTTACCTAAGGGCGTGACCACTGCCATAGTTGGCGCCAGTGGCAGTGGTAAAACCACATTACTGCAAATGGTTAATGCCTTGGAAAAGCCAGATGCCGGTAGCGTATTCGTAAATGGTGACCCGGTTCCTCAGGCTGAGCTCGAGCCGTTTCGGCGTAGGATAGGTTATGCGGTTCAGGGTGCCGGACTTTTTCCGCACATGAGCGCCAAGGAAAATGTCACATTAGTTGCAGGGCTGGAAGGCTGGAGTCAGGAAACAATAGACCAGCGTTTTACAACACTGCTCGCCGCTATGGAATTACCATTAGATGTCGCGCAGCGACTTCCGCGCCAACTTTCTGGTGGGCAACAACAGCGCCTAGGACTGTGTCGTGCCCTGATGTTAGAGCCAGAACTGCTACTTCTGGACGAGCCATTCTCGGCAGTCGACCCTATCACGCGTCTGGGTTTGTATGAACGCTTTGAGTTGGTACAAAAACAAAATCAGGTCAGTACGCTTTTAGTCACCCATGATCTGCGTGAGGCGAAACGTTTGGCTGACTATTTGTTGATATTAGATAAAGGCGCAATGGTTCAGGCTGGCACCCCAGAATACGTTTTGCAAAACCCTGCTTCTGCTTATGTTGAGCGCCTTATAGAGAGTCAATTGGCATGAGATATTTATATCAATTGCCCTTTCAATTGGCCTTGCAGTTGATAGTAGGGCTGCTGCTCAGTTCGAGTATTTATTGGACTGCTGCGGCCGCAGACTCCGAAGCTGTGACCAATGCAGACGCAACTATAGTCATTGGCAGCAAAAATTTTGGCGAAAGCTATTTGTTGTCAGAAATTGCGGCCCAAGTATTAGAGCGCCAAGGTTTTGCTGTTGAACGTCGTTTTGGCCTTGGTGGTACCCTTATTTGCTTTGATGCGCTGCGCAATGACGAGATTGATTTTTATATCGAATATACCGGTACGTTAAGTCAGGCCGTATTGAAGATGCCCGGTAGACCCACTCGCGAAGATATTAATGCAGAGTTACGCACGCTCGACTTACAAATGTTAAGCGAGATTGGATTCAATAATACCTACGCTGTTGCGGTCCGAGAGTCGCAAGCACAAGAATTGAACCTAAGTACAATTAGTGATTTGGCCGCTTATCCAAATTTGCCCTTTGCATTCAGTCACGAATTTTTGCAGCGCGGCGACGGCTGGCCAGGGCTATCTAAACTGTATAACCTAAACCATAAAGTAGAAGGCATAGAACACGGGTTGGCTTACCAAGCCATAGCAGACGGCGCCATAGATGCAACCGATGCGTACAGTACGGATGGCGAGTTATTGCGCTACAACCTGCGTGTATTAGAGGACAGCAAAAGTTACTTTCCCGCCTATCGCGCGGCCCCTCTAGCGCGCAGCAATCTTTCGCTTGATGTGCGAGCTGCCCTAGCACCACTTAAAAACCTAATTGATGATGCGCAAATGCAGTGGCTGAACGCTGAAGTTGTGGTGCAAGGCAAAAGTTTTCAAGACGTGGCCAACGAGTTTATTACTGGAAAATCGAAAGAATTAGGTTTGGCCAAATCTGCATATCGCAGTGTTTCTTGGCAGCAAGAACTGTGGGGACATTTTTTGCGCCATATTCAATTGACTGGCGCAGCTCTGTTCAGCGCCATCATTGTAGGCATAGGTTTAAGTTTGCTGATCTACAGTAATGCGGCTGTTGCGAATGCCGTGGTTTATACCTGTGGGTTAATGCAGACCGTCCCATCACTTGCGCTACTTGCGTTGATGATTCCGATATTTGGTATTGGTGTGCTGCCGGCGATTATTGCTTTGTTTTTGTATTCGTTGTTACCTATTGTACGTAACGCGGTGACAGCGCTATCTGGTGTAGATCTCACTTTAGTTAGGGTTTCACGTGCGCTAGGCCTTACGCCTTGGGAGCAGTTGCGCTTCTTACGTCTGCCATTATCTATGCCAGCCATATTTGCCGGTATTCGAACCGCAGCTGTTATCAGTATTGGTACCGCGACATTGGCAGCGTTTATTGGCGCTGGGGGGCTGGGAGAACCCATTGTGGTGGGTCTGTCGCTGAATGATACAGATATGATTTTACGCGGCGCTATCCCAGCTGCACTGTTGGCCATTTTGACCGAGTTTTGTTTTGAAATTTTGCAACGCAAAATAGTCCGCAGAACTACTTAAGAACCACTTAAGATTAGTTGCACAAAACTGTCGATATTCGTAGCGCTAAGCTTGCAGTCAGCGAAATGCTTGAGAATTGAATAAATATAAAAATTGTTAGATAGAAGGATTACTTTTGCAGCCTTTACAAAGAGAAAATATACGACTTGCAGCCACCGTGATGATTGTTCGCGACACAGCCAATGGCCTTGAAGTTTATATGGTTAAGCGTCCTGGCAAGGGAGATTTTCCTGACCTTTACGTTTTTCCGGGCGGTAAAGTTGACGAGGACGATTGGCAGCCTGAGTTATGCCCGGATATGGCTGATGGTGATGCCAGCGTGCGCCTCGGCATAGATGCAGGCGCACTGAGATATTGGATAGCGGTAGCTCGAGAATGCTTTGAAGAAGTAGGTGTATTGCTCGCTAGAGATGACAGCGGCATTCATGTACCAAATGCTGAGCAACGCGCGGTGCAGGCAGATTTGCGCAGCAAATTGCTGACAGGTGAAATGTCTTGGGGCGAAGTTTTGCGCGCGCAAAACCTATCTATTGCTTCCGAGCGCTTAGTTTACTTTAGTCATTGGCTCACGCCGCCTTCCGTACCTCGCCGTTTTGATACGCGCTTTTTTCTGGCTGCGTTACCCGAAGGCCAGGTGGCAGTAGCAGACACTTCGGAAACAATTTCTGGGCAGTGGGTCAGTCCCAGTACAGCTCTGCAACTACATAAAGACAAAGAGTGGCAGATGATTGGCCCTACTTTAAGTTCGCTAAAGACTTTAGCCCAATACACGAGCGCCGAAGAAGCGTTGGCCGATGTTGCCGCTGAAAATCATGTGCACCCTTGGACGGAAGAGCAGGGCGAGCAAGGTATGCGGCCGTTTCGATAGTCTCGATAATTCGCCAAAAAGTACGAATGCTTCAAACCGAGCATTGGCGTGTGCAACAAGGATAAGATAATGAGCGATCAACCGAAAGACGCCGAGCTAGACTGGGATAAGCTAGATACCCGTTACGAAGACGCAGGGTTGATGTTGTTTGAAAAGCGCATTGATACCATGCGCAACCCGCGGAACAGCAAAATCTTTGAGCGCATTATTCTTGAATCTGTCGACTGGGTTAACGTGGTGGCGCTAGATAATCAGGGGCGCTCATTAATGATCAGGCAATTTCGTTTTGGGGTTGGTTATACAACGCTGGAAACTCCCGGTGGCATGGTTGATCCTGGTGAAGATTCTAAAACTGCCGCAGCTCGAGAACTGCTCGAAGAGACGGGTTATGTCAGCAATAAGTGGACATACCTTGGAGCAGTAGAGCCTAATCCAGCCTATCACAATAACCTATGCCACCACTGGCTGGCTGAAGACGTGCACATGGCCGACGCGCAAGATCTTGGCGCCGGTGAGTCCATAGCGCTAGAGTTTATGGCGCAAGATGAAGTGCGCGAGCGAGTACAGAGCGGAGAGCTAAAACACGCGCTTGCGCTTTCTGCTCTGTCTAGGGTTTTTTCTATTTGGCCTGTACCGTTTGTGCAGGCTGATCTAAAAGTTGTCGAAAGTTGAAATGCATGTGTTGCCGGGTATGTGGCCTCTCTAGTAATTGGTATGCGGAGTGTCTATGAGTGCTTAAGGTGTTGATGCACACAACTTGGCTCGTGTGCTTAATCAGTTAGTCACAGGTAGCGATGCGCAGCAGTCTGTAGAAATCTCTGCAAACTTATTGCAGTACCTCGTGGACGTTAGTCAAGATCTGTTATTTCTAATTGATGCCCAAGGTCTGATCCACCATCGTAACCAAAAAGTTTAAGAGGACCTTGGCGCTAACGCCGTAGATGTTGACGGTCAATTAATAAGTGCATTGGTTTATTCACATGACCAACACCTTATGGATCAATTGTTGGCTGTAGTCACTGACGTCGAGACAAATTCGACGAGTGTCGAAATTCGGTTAAATTGCGCCGATAAAGTCAATCCATTGCTCTGGGTGCAAATGTTCTCCACCCAAACTCTGGGGTCGGATGAGTCATCATCTGGAGTCATTTGTCTCGCGGCAGGGATATTTCTGCGCCTTTGAGTGCAGAAAATATGCTGGCATTCTTGGCTGAAAATAGCGCAAGCGCGGGTCGCGAGAGCTCCTTTTTAACACCTAAATAGACGTTTAAGCATGGGTTTACTCCTAATCTAAATGTGCTCATTGTCATGTAGCTATTCCCTAACACTCACTAGCGCAGAAAATGAATCCATCCACAGGTGTTGTAGAAGGCAGTTAGAAGTATAGTAGGCCGCTAATTTCACCAGCTACAATAGAGAAAATGACTGATAAAGGATTCACTACTACCGTTGTACACCGCGATAGACTGGAAACAATTGAACATGGCTCTCTGCACAAGCCTATTCACGCCAACGTTGCCTACGGCTATGAAGACGCTCGAGATCTGGCGGCTGTATTTCAGGGTAAGCAATTTGGTTACAGCTACGGACGTCAGGTTAACCCCACGGTCACTGCGCTAGAGAATAAAATCTCCGCCATGGAAAATGGTATAGCGACAGCTTGTTTCGCCACCGGCATGGCGGCTATCGGCACCACATTGTTTTCTTTATTGCGTGCTGGCGATCACATGATATCCAGTGCATTTTTGTTCGGTAACACAAACAGCTTGTTTAACACGTTTACGAATAACAACATTGAGATAGATTTTGTCGATGCAACGTCGGTAGATGCCGTAATTGCGGCAGTCACAGAAAAAACTAAATTGGTCTTTGTGGAAACGATTGCTAACCCTCGCACGCAGATCTCCGACTTGCAGGCCATCGGTGATTTTTGTGCTGAAAAAGGCTTGGTTTATATTGTTGATAACACCATGACCTCGCCCTATTTATTTCAACCCGTTAGCGTAGGTGCTAGCCTTATTGTAAATAGCCTGACCAAATACATTGGTGGCCACGGTAATGTTCTGGGTGGATCAATTACCGAAACTGGTCTTTTTGATTGGAGCAGGTTTGAGAATATTTATGACACTTACAAAAGCGGTGACCCGCACAAGTGGGGTATTACTCAGATAAAGAAGAAGGGCTTGCGTGACTTTGGTGCCAGTCTTGGTCCAGAGGCGGCTAATCATATTGCCATTGGGGCGGAAACCTTGGCGCTGCGCCAAACCCAGCAGTGCGCTAATGCATTGTCTATGGCTACCTTTTTAGATCAGCATGAACTGGTGAAAGCCGTTTACTACCCTGGCCTTAAGTCTCATGCCCAGTATCAACGTGCTGCAGATTTGTTCCGCTATCCCGGCGGCTTGTTCAGTTTTGAACTTGCAGATGGTGTGGACCTTTGGGATTTCATGAACCGTTTTCAGGTCATAGTAAAATCCAGCAATTTGGGCGATAACCGTACTTTGGCGATTCCGGTAGCGCATACCATTTATTTTGAAATGGGACCCGAGCGTCGCGCCAGCATGGGTATTGATGAGTCGTTGATTCGTATCTCTGTGGGCATTGAAGACAGCGAAGATCTAGTCGCAGATTTGCAGCAGGCGTTCCCAGCAAACGGCAGCTAATAGCTGGTCGTTACCCGGTTCCAAAAATTTTTGATAAATGCACCTGGCTTTTAAATAACGCCAATAAAAAGAATATTGTACGCACTGAGAATTGGAGAGACAGCATGGGAAGACTAGACGGCAAGGTTGCCATAATTACAGGCGGCGCTGGCGGTATTGGTATTGCCGCAGGGAAACGCTTTGTCGCCGAAGGCGCATCAGTTTTATTGGTAGATCTAGATGAGCAGGCTCTAAGTCAAGCATGCAGCGAAATTGCCAGTAACAAGGTCAGCTATCACGTGGGCGACGTCTCCAGCGCTGCGGATAATAATGCAATGGCAGAAGTTGCTGTTGAGCGCTTTGGCGGTATAGACATCTTTTTAGCCAACGCCGGTATTGAGGGCGATGTAGCTTCAATTTTAGATTACGACGAGGCGCGCTTCGATCAAGTAATGAGCGTTAATGTGAAGGGACCTTTCCTTGGTCTGAGGGCCGTTGTGCCTGAAATGCAAAAGCGTGGTAGCGGTAGCATCATTATTACATCAAGTATTATGGGTGTTAAAGGTGGCGCTTCCGTAGCCCCCTATGCCACCAGTAAACATGCGGTTATTGGCCTGATGAGGTCAGCCTCTCGAGAATTTGCTGCGCAAAATATCCGGGTAAACACGGTTAATCCAGCGCCGGTAAATACACGCATGATGCGCTCTCTTGAAGAGGGTATGCGTCCAGGCGAGGCTGATGAGGCCAAGGCAGGCATCGAGGCAGGTATTCCAATGCAGCGCTATGCTGAACCAGAGGATGTCGCCAATATTATGTTGTTTTTGGCCAGTGATGAGAGCGCATTTATCACGGGTTCTGTATACTTAACAGACGGCGGTATAACGTCGTAAGACTACTTTTCGAATTAACCAAAAAGGACCTTTTTTGATGGCGTCAGCATTGCTTGGGACCGACCTTAATCTATTAAATAAACGTACCGGTAAGGTACGTGATTTGTACGATGTAACTTTGGCTTCCGGTGAAGGAGCGTTACTGATTATTGCTACTGACCGCATCAGTGCATTTGACGTAGTCATGCAAAATGGACTACCTGGCAAAGGTATTGTCCTTACGCAAATTTCAAAGTTTTGGTTCGATCACTTTGCTGACACGGTACCCCATCACTTGATTAGCACAGACGTGGCTGATGTTCCTGGTCTCACTGACGTCCAGCGCCAAAGTTTAGCGGGCAGAATTATGTTGTGCCGTAAGACTGAAGTTGTGCCGATTGAGTGCATTGCACGCGGCTACATTACCGGCAGTGGCTGGAAAGACTATCAGCGTAGCGGCGAAGTGTGTGGCATAACTCTTCCTGTGGGATTGCAAAACAGCGACCGCCTAGCAGAGCCATTATTTACGCCCTCTACCAAAGCGGTAGATGGTCACGATGAAAACATCAGCTTTGCCCAAGGCGCAGAAGAAGTCGGCGAAGATTTGATGCATTGGTTGGGTGAAAAGACCCTATCTCTATACAGCTCAGCCAGAAATTATGCGGCCTCGCGCGGCATTATTCTTGCGGATACCAAATTCGAATTTGGCCAGGTAAATGGCGCGGGCGAGCCAATTCTTATTGATGAAATCTTTACTCCAGATAGCTCACGTTTTTGGCCGGCCGATGATTGGCAGCCGGGACGCGAGCAAGCCAGCTTTGACAAGCAGATTGTGCGTAACTATCTAGAAACTGTGGTGGCCAGCGGCGAATGGGATAAAACATCTCCAGGGCCAGTACTGCCAGATGAAGTGATAGATCGCAGCATTGCCCGTTACCTAGAGGCTTTTCATTTGCTCACAGGCGAGCATTTGTCCCTATAGTCCAAAAGGGGCTATAGAGACCAATGCGCCAAAGTACTATGAGTCGATGCTCCTAATGGATTGGCCTGACTATAAAAAACTCTGCGACCAACCTGACTATTGGTCGCACTGGATGCTCAGTCAGTGTCTTGATTTGATTGCGCATTCAGACTGTCCAGACTTAACGTTGGCTATGCAGCAAGCCCTTGCAAGCCAGCCGTTGGACAAACCCTCAGATCATAAAGGTCCACAGAGTACTTTTATGTACCACTTCCCCGTGTCGCTAGCGCTCAGCGAAATGCTGCTTACTCAAATTCAACACGCACAAAATAGTAATAAAACCACAGCGGCTACCCAAGGCCGTGGTCTTGCTGGTTTTGCCGCCGCTTGCCAAGAACTGGTGAGCTATCGGCGAGCTGAAGCGGCAGCAAAGATGAAAGTTGAGACAGCCGCGCATGTTTAAAAAAATTCTCATCGCTAATCGTGGCGCCATTGCACGCAGAATAGTGCGCGCCTGTAGTGAGCTTAAGATTCAAAGTGTTGCGGTGTATTCCCCAATAGATATTCAAGCCCCCTATATTGCAGAAGCCACCGAGGCCTACCCATTAGCAGGCAATGTCTCTAAAGAAAGTTATTTAGACCAAGATCAGATTATGGCTATTGCGCATAAATGTGGCGCAGACGGCATTCACCCCGGTTATGGGTTTATGTCTGAAAACGCAGATTTTGCTCAGCGTGTGATGGATGAAGGCCTAACTTTTATTGGCCCTTCACCGAAGTGGCTGGACCAGATGGGCGACAAAGTCAGCGCCCGGGCTGTGATGTCAAAGCTGGGTATGCCCGTATTCCCAGGTAGCGAACTCATCACTAACATTGCAGAAGCCGAGGCTTTTGCCCAGCGCGAAAGTTATCCATTAGTGGTCAAGCCCGCTGGCGGTGGAGGTGGTATGGGCATGCAGGTGGTGCATGAAAAAGCCCAGCTCGCCCAAGCTTTGAGTCAAGCGAAAGCCATTGCCAGCAAAGCATTTGCTGCTTCTGGGGTATATCTAGAGCGGTGGATTGAAGCGCCGCGACACATTGAATTTCAGATCATGGCAGACCAGCACGGCAATGCTATTCACCTCTTTGAGCGTGAGTGCTCGGTGCAGCGGCGTCATCAAAAGTTAATCGAAGAAAGCCCAGCGCCTGGAATTGATAGCCAAGTGTTATTGCAACAAGCCCAAAACAGTGCGGAGATATGTGCAGAGCTAGGGTACGACAACCTAGGCACTGTTGAGACCCTTTACACCGCTTCCGGCGAAGTGGGTTTTTTGGAGATGAATACGCGCATTCAAGTAGAGCATGGGGTCACCGAAGAAGTGACTGGTTTAGATCTGGTGCAGTTACAAATCACCTTGGCCGCCGGAGGCAGTTTGCCCACGCAGGTTAAGTGCGAAGGCTTTGCTATAGAGGCCAGGCTATACGCAGAAGATCCCGAAACTCAGTTTCCTTCTACCGGCACGCTCAATGTTTTTCGCCCGCCCAAATTATTTGCTGTTCGCATAGAAACTGGTTTCCAAGAAGGCCAGGTGGTATCGCAATATTATGACCCCATGTTGGCCAAGATTATTGCCAAGGGCACTACCCGTGAGCAGGCCATTGGCCGGTTGTTGATTGCCCTGAAGTCATTTCAAGTGCAAGGGGTGCGCACCAATGCATCGCTGCTGATTCAAGTGCTCCAAGACCCAGCTTTTTTGCGCGGCGAGGTAGACACCAATATTATTCAGCGCATTCAAAAGGCAAAGAAGGGCGAGAAATAGCCAACTCCACAGCCACAATGAGCTCGGCGGGCGCAACTAAAATCGCCGGCAATATTGCGTTATATTGGAGCCTATTGAGCGCTACAGGAAAGAAAGAGATTTAGGTGAGTGCTATTAAACGGATTAAAATTAGAGGGGAGAGAAATGGCTAAACATGATGTTGAAAGCGAAGTGACAGGCAATGTTTGGAAGGTATTGTTAGAAGCAGGCACCACCGTCGAAGTCGGTGATGTAATTATTATTTTAGAATCTATGAAGATGGAAATACCGGTTGAAGCAACTGTTGCCGGCACTTTGGTAAACGTTTTGGTGGCACCAGAAGAGCAGGTGAAAGAAGACCAAATACTTGCAGTGATTGAAAACTAAAACTAAAACTACAATCAAGAACACAACTAAGAAAAAATCAAATTAGAACAAGCAAATGAAAAGAGGTGCAGCATGGAACAAGATTTAGTCACCATAGACATTAAAGACGGCGTAGCTGACGTACGCTTAAATCGCACAGAAAAATATAACGCGCTAAGCCCAGCTATGTTTCAAGCCATTATTGATGCTGGCGAATCTTTAGCTCAATCTAAAGAAGTCCGCGCAGTAGTGTTGTCAGGTAATGGCCGAGGTTTTTGTGCTGGTCTAGACATGGGCGGCTTCACCGCCATGGGCGATGGGTCGCGGAAAAAGGGCAGTACTGAAAACACTTTGCTGCAAAAAGACGACAGAGTGGAAAATTTCGCGCAACGCCCAGCACTCGTTTGGAAGCGCATGCCGGTGCCAGTCATTGCTGCTCTGCATGGCGTGGTTTTTGGTGGTGGTGCTCAAGTCGCTTTAGGTGCAGATATTCGTATTGCTGCCCCTGATATGAAGATGTCTATTATGGAAATTAAGTGGGGTTTGATCCCAGACATGAGCCTTACGCAAACGCTGCGTGATCTTATGCCTATAGATTTAGCTAAAGAGCTGACCTTTACCGGGCGCATTTTGAATGGCGAACAGGCTTTAGAAGCCGGTCTTGTGACCCATGTCAGCGATGATCCTCACGCACATGCCATGGAATTGGCCTGCGAGATTGCGGCCAAGTCACCCGACGCAGTGCGTTCTGCCAAAGAGTTGTTCGAGGCCGCATGGCATGCCGATGAGCGTACTGGTTTGGAGTTAGAAGCATCACTGCAAGGTGCGTTAATTGGCACACCTAATCAGGTAGAAGCCATTAAAGCGAATTTTGAAAAGCGCGCACCTGCATTTAGCAATCCAAAGTAAGCAGCCAGAGTAAGCAGCGAAAGTAAGAACCCAGAGTAAAGATAATGAGTTGGGAATCAGAAGTTAAAGAAATAGAACGCCGGCGCTACCTAGCCAAGCAGCAGGGTGGCGAAGCAGGCATTGCCAAACAGCATGCCCGCGGTCGTATGACCATTCGTGAGCGCATTGATGTGCTCTTGGATGACGGCAGTTTTAGAGAGCACGGCCAGGCAACAGCCAGCCCTGTTTATGACGACAATGAGCAACTCATTGAATACGTACCAGCAAACTATATTGTCGGTTTTGGCAAAGTGGATGCCCGCAGAATAGTGGTCGCTGGTGAAGACTTTACTCTCAAGGGCGGTTCCCCAAACGCAGCAGGTCTGCGCAAAAGCGTTTACGCAGAACATCTGGCGGTACAGTACAAAACACCCCTTGTACGCATGTTGGAAGGGGGCGGTGGCAGTGTTAAAGGTGGCGCAAAGAAAGGTGGCACGGTTGGTGATCCTGTTTTTACTGAACCAAGATTTAAAATTATCGCTGACGCAATGACCGTTGTGCCGGTGGCTTCAGCGGCATTAGGTGCAGTGGCTGGTTTCCCAGCAGGCCGTTTGGTGGCATCGCATTTTTCAGTGATGACACGGCATACCGCTCAAGTACTCATAGGTGGCCCGGCATTGGTTGAGCGCGCGCTAGGTGTGAAGATGACCAAGGAAGAGCTGGGCGGCGCTGAAGTGCATGTGCGCAGTGGTATTGTAGACAACATGGCCGAAGACGAGCACGACGCTTTGGCGCAGATCCAGCGGTTCTTAAGCTATCTGCCAAGCAATGTTTGGCAGCGCACCCCCAGAAGAGAAAATACCGACCCCATTGAACGTATGGATCAAAGCTTGCTTACCGCAGTGCCCCGCGAAAGCAATACCGGTTTTGATATGCGCGCCATTGTGAATAAAATTGTCGACGCCGACAGCTTCTTTGAAATTTCACCTTATTACGGACCTAGCCAGATATGTGGCTTGGCTACATTAGACGGTCAGCCGGTGGGCGTTCTCGCTAACGATTGCATGCACTACGCAGGCGCCATGACCGCCGAGGCCGCGCAAAAGTATCGCCGTTTTGTTGAAATGTGCGACACCTTTCACGTGCCCATTGTTAATTTTATTGATCAACCCGGTTTCATGATTGGACCAGAATCTGAAGCCGCAGGGACCATTCGTTATGGCATGGCGGCGGTTGCAGCGGCTGCCCAATCAACGGTGCCTTGGGCAGTGATTCAAGTGCACAAAGGCTTTGGTGTAGCTACTGCCGCCCACTATGCGCCCGGTGCTTACATATTGGCTTGGCCTTCCGTAGAATCCGGACCCTTGCCTATTGAAGGTGGTGTTGCGGTGGCGTTCCATCGTGAAATTGCCGCGGCAGAAAACCCAGAAGCCAAACGTCGAGAGCTAGAAGACAAACTGCGCGAAGCGCGTTCACCTTTCCCTCGAGCAGAATCTTTTGCAGTACACGAATTAATTGATCCCAGAGAAACACGGCCAGTGCTGTGCGAATGGATAGATTGGATTCAGCCTCAACTTGAAACCCTTGTAGGGCCAGTGAGTTTTGGTATTCGGCCTTAATAGCTAAATAGTAAGTTAAATAAGACGCCAAATACCAGTTTAGTTAATTAACCCAATTTTTGGAGAGAACATATGTCGATTTCATTTGCAGATCAGGTAGCCATCGTAACCGGTGCTGGTGGTGGTTTAGGTCGTTGTCACGCCCTAGAGTTAGCGCGTCGTGGTGCCAAAGTTGTGATCAATGATTTAGGTGGTTCCATGGACGGCAGCGGCGGATCTTCAGAAGCTGCTGAAGCGGTTGTTGCGGAGATTAAGGCTATGGGCGGCGAAGCCATTGCCAATGGTGGATCTGTTTCCGACAGAGCTGGTGCACAGAGCATGGTAGACGATGCAATGAACGCATGGGGCCGAGTAGACGTACTCATTAACAACGCAGGAATTTTGCGTGATAAGTCATTCTCAAAAATGACTTTGGACGATTTCGATATGGTCGTTAACGTTCACCTTATGGGTGCGGCATATTGTGCCCACGCGGTATGGCCCATCATGAAAGCGCAAAACTATGGTCGTATCCTAATGACCACTTCGCCAACAGGCTTGTATGGTAACTTCGGTCAAACCAACTACGGCGCGGCTAAATTAGGCCAAGTAGGTTTAATGCACAGCTTAAAGATTGAAGGTGCGAAAAATAACATTCATACCAACACCATCGCGCCAGTTGCTGCAACACGCATGACCGAAGACCTTATGCCAGAAGCGGTATTAGAAAAGTTGGGACCAGAATTGGTAACCCCAGCAGCTATTTTCTTGGTCAGTGAAGACGCGCCAAACGGCGTAATTCTGCAAGCCCAGGGTGGCAAGTTCTCAATCGCCTGTATCGTTGAAAACGAAGGCGTGCAGATTGGTGTGGACGCAACGGTAGAAGATATAGCGTCTAACTACGAGTCTATTGTGAACCTAGATGGCGCTAAGCCACGCGGGATGTTGCAACTCAACGCAATGTAGCGTGGCCTACTCACTCTTACGATCTGGGTGTCGTCTTATAGACGGCACTTAGTTTTCGCGGATGACTGCGTTAATGATTGGTCCAATAAGAGCTATGTCCAAAGGGTAGAAGTGTTATAAGACTCTCCCTCTTGTAAAAAATAATCGGTCTTGGTAGCTATGGCAGCGTTAATTTTAATTTTCATCAGTGCCTTTGTTTTGGCAGGATTCTCGTGGCTATTATTGGGCTCACGATTCAGCCTCCGCGCTGAAGGCTCAGACAACGATATGGCTAATTTAATGGCCTATTTTGCTGCATTTATTCCCATTACATTTGTCATCGTCTTCTTTGGTATTGGCGGTTAAGCGACGCGTTTTTACCCGACTATCTATCTGACAACGATCCGATAACTATCTGACTATCTAAGTTGGGCATTAATGAAATTACCTCTCGACCCAGAATCTATTAAAGGCTTTCTTCATCCTGAAGAAGGTGCCTGCCTTTATCGTTACGCATTAGCAGCATCCACACTAGGTCCGTGTCTTGAAGTGGGCAGCTATTGTGGTAAGTCGACTTTGTATATGGGTACGGGCGTGCGTGATGGCGGTGGTCAGCTCTTTGCTCTAGATCATCATCGAGGTTCTGAGGAACATCAGTTGGGCGAGGAATACCACGACGCTGACTTATATGACAGCGAGCTGGGTGCTATGGATTCATTGCCCGCGTTTCGACGTACGTTAGCCCGAGCCGAGCTAGAGCAGTGTGTTATTCCATTAGTTGCAGCCAGCGCCCAGGCAGGGCGGTTTTGGCAAACACCATTGGCCATGGTTTTTATCGACGGCGGTCACAGTCATGCCGCTGCACAAACAGATTACCGAATTTGGGCGCCGCACATAAAAGTAGGCGGCATTTTGGCCATTCATGACTTATTCCCCAGTCCTGAGGACGGCGGACAAGCACCGTATGAGATTTATCAACTGGCACTAGCTTCAGGTTTGTTTGAAGCCCATGAGACGTGTCATACCTTAGGCATACTCAAGCGCATTTAGTTGTCTTTTAATATTTTTTTAACGGCCTTTTGGCTTTTATAAAGAGAGCCAGAGCTGCTTAAGGTGTCTTGCTGTTTAGTGAGAAAAAATTCGCGCCTGGGCTAATATCCGTTAATGCATCAGCCGCTAGCAATACGGCTGCAGCTGTCCAAGTCGGTTTTTCATCAGGCCAATGTACTTGGTCAGTAAATACATAGCCTGTCCACCAACTGCCATCATCTAACTGAAAATGTTGTATGTCGGCAAACAATTCTTGTGCTTTTCCGCGCTCGCCAGCGGCCACGCAAGCCACGATTAACTCGCAGGTTTCTGCAATAGTCACCCAAGGCTGATCTGAAACACAGCGGCAACCCAACTTGGGTTCAACAAAAATGTCCCACTTATCGGCAAGCCGCCGTCTTGCTGCGCCCCCAGTAATCAATCCGCAAAGAATAGGATAAAACCAATCCATGGAATAACGGGCTTTAGATTCCCACGTGCGATCAAACCGCTCGGGCCGATGCAAAAGCGCATTGCCCAAAAGCGCTTTGGACTGGATCCAGTCATCGCGCACATAACCCAGTTCTTTGGCGTTGCTAACTGCACAGGTTAAAGATTTGAAGATAGAACTACAGCCTGTGACCAACGCATCTTCAGAGGGACCCTTTGCAGTATCTACTGCCCAGTAAATCTCGCCAGTAGGTTGTTGTTGGGCCAAAACGAAATTAATAGCGGCATCTACCATTGGCCAGTATTTTACCAAGGTCTGCTTATCATTGGTGATTTGATAATAGTGCCAAAGGCCAGTGGCCACATAAGCAACAAAATTTGTTTCAGCGCGGGTGCCGTCCACTACCTCTTTGTCATCGTAAGCTGCAAACCAGGCACCATCTGCACGCTGTCTATCGGCCAACCACTGCAAACCTTTACGGGCAGCGGCAAAGCGCCCGGCAACACTCAACCCCATAATAGCTTCAGTATGGTCCCATGGATCAGTTATGCCGCCCGCAAACCAGGGTAAAGCGCCACTGGGTAACTGCAATTGCTCAATGTAGTTCGCGGTATTAACCAACGAAGGCGTTAGTGGTGGTTGTATATCTGGGATCATAGGGGTGGCTAAACAAACCTAATTATTACGAAAATACATAACAACACTCTTACCCAGTAGAGGGTTCAGTAGGTTGTCTAGTATCTGCGTGAGTTTAGGCCTTTGCATTAAATCCCAAACCAAAAAACGGTGATATTGGCGCACTAGCCAATGGGCTTCTTCGGCCGGTTTATTTTCGTCCCGAGACCAAAATAAGCAGCGCAACCACCAGTAGGGCACGTGCAAACTGTGGGCCCAGTGACGCTCAATAAAGTGCATGTTCGTCTCAGTAATCTGGCGCTTCAATGTGCTGATATTAAAAATGCGCACGTGACCACCTTCGACTTCGTGGTAGGCATCGCTCAACTGCCAGCACACCCACTCAGTAAAGTAACGAGGCACACTCACCGCAAATACGCCGCCCGGCTTAAGCACACGCTTAATCTCGCTAAGCACTTTTTCGTATTCAATAATGTGTTCAAGCACCTCGGAGCAAATGACCTGATCAAAAGTATGGTCGGCAAAGGGCAGTGTAAAACCGCTGCCTTGAATGAATAAGCAGTGATCAATTTTGTCCGCAGCAATATTAAAATCTGCAAGCCTGCCTTTAGCCGTGGCTAGATCTTTCGCACTGAGGTCCAAACCCACTACGTTGATATCACCCTGCACGAAAGCGCTGATACTATGGCGGCCTTCACCGCAGCCAAGGTCAAGTAAGTTGTCACCAGGTCGCAGCCCAAGCCGGTCTATATTGATGGTTTCCAAACTCATGAGCGAATAGCCTTTGCGTAGAAAGAGGTCATTTGTATTGCAACAGTAGACCAATTGAAGTGCGCAAGTATACGCGCTCTACCGGCAACGCTTAAGCTTTCGCATCGTGGTTGATCTAAAAACAGTTCGCGAATACCAGCGGCTAACGCATCGGGATTTTTGCTTGGCACAATAACACCTGCGTCGCCCACCACTTCAGGTAGCGCACCACCATCGCTAGAGACCACAGGTACGCCACAAGCCATGGCCTCGCCAGCAGGAAAACCAAAGCCTTCGTATTCCGATGGCACTACCGCAATGGAAGCGCTGGCATACAGTTCAACAATCCGCTGTGTAGAAATGCCATGAAGAAATTCAATGCGATCCTCCAGGTCGTAAGCCTTAATGCTGCGCTGTGTGACGCCGCCGGGCTTAGGGCTACCAATAAAGGTCAGGCGAAGATTTGGGAACTCATCAACCAATTGAGCAATAGCAGGAATCAAGTGTTGGGTGCCTTTAAGTGGTTGGTCTGCGCTGGCGGTGGTAATGAGGTGAAAGGGAATACGAGCAATTTCTGGCAACGGCCTAAAGGTCTCAAAATCAATGCCGTTGTAAACCACGGTAAGTTGATCTGTGTTCACACCGAAATCTGCGGCAATATCAATTTTCGAATTTTCACTCACGGTAACAATATGTTTGAGTTTGCGTGCGACGTTAATCTGCATATTCAAAAAGTTGTACCAACGCCGCACCAATAAGCGCATGCCCCAGTCAGGCGTGTTAGCTAATGCGATGTCGCGGTCGAAAGTAATGGGGTGATGAATAGTGGTGACAACGATGTAACCAAGCTTGGCGCTTTTGAGCAAGCCTGAACACAAACTTTGGTTGTCGTGAATGATATCGTAGTTAGGGCGCTCAGATTTAAGGTAGTTAACCAGACGGCGACCAAAAGCGTAAGGCTCAGGAAAACCCCCAGACAAAAACGAAAGCCACTCAAACACGTCAGCAGGTTTAAAGAACTGCCTAAAGCTCAACGCCTTAGACGGTTGTTTGTGTTCATAAAGGTTAAGTCCGGGCAATTTGATTAGCCGTACCTCAGGGCTTAGGTCAGGATAGGGTTCACCAGAAATGACATCCACCTGATGGCCCAAACCAATAAGGGCCTCTGACAAATACTTAAGATAGACACCCTGGCCGCCGCTGAACGGATTGCTGCGATAACCCAGCAGCGCAATGCGCAGGGGTTTAACAGCACTTTTTGGCGAAAGAGCCGTGGCACTTGCGGTGGACCGAGCCTGAGTTTCCAAATTGTGATTCCAGAGCGATTCAGTGGAGAGTTTAAAGCAGAGGGGAGAGTTGGGGTAGAGGTGGGAAGAGTCGTGAAGTTTCTACTCGAATGTCTGCATTACGTATTGGGTTAAAACACTTGTCCAAGCGGAGAGGGAGGCGCTGGATATCGATTGCTTGGCCCTCGACCATATTCATTTCTAGCATTGACTTGAAATTCTTATCCAGACCATGTTATCCGGATTGGGATTGCTGCGGGTGTCATCGAGCTAATATTGGTGGAATCGGCGGCCAGGATTAGTTCGGCTTCACTTAAGAGCAAACAGTGATAACCAATTTCTTCTTCACTATAGCCTTTCAGCATTATAGGCAGCGTAAATCCATCCTTACTGGCCCCCATCGCCAAGGGAATTTCTCTTATTAAATCCATCGAACGATGCATGGTCTTTTGATCCTAATTATATAGCTTGAGGTAAAACAGCTACACAATAGCAACCCGTTATTAGCTTGGCGTTACCGCTTATCTCACGCTTATGGTGTTTGATCGATATGTAGTAATGGAACTTAAAGCAGTCGATCCACACGAAATTTGTAAGGCTCTCGTTTTAGGCTGCGCCGATCAACCCGGTTAGATGGCCCGTGACTTAACCTTTCAACGTGAATATAATGCGTGTTTGGAGTATTAATAGTGAGCAATATTCATGTCTCAAGTTGAAATGCGCCATCTGCGCACTTTAGTGGCTTTGCGTGACACCGGCAGTTTGGTTGAGGCGGCGGAGCGAGTTTATTTAACGCCGTCGGCTTTGTCCCACCAAATTAAAGAGCTAGAAACGCGGATTGGTTGTGCGTTGTTTGTGCGCAAGACGCGGCCTGTGCGTTTTGCTAGCGCTGGTAATCGGTTGCTTAAGCTTGCAGACGAGGTTTTGCCTCGCGTGCACAGTGCCGAGTTAGACTTGCAGCGGTTGGCTGGCGGTGAGTCTGGGCGTATTTTTATGGCTATTGAGTGTCATAGTTGTTTTGAGTGGCTGTTGCCTGCCATCGATTCGTATCGTGATGATTGGTCCGATGTGGAGTTAGATATTGCCAGTGGTTTTCATTTTGCGCCGCTGCCTGCGCTGGCTCGGGGTGACTTAGATTTGGTCATTACTGCTAATCCCGTTAACGAGCCCGGAATTCACTATTTTCCTTTGTTCAGTTATGAGGCGCAGCTGGCTGTGGCCAAGGGTTATCCGCTTGGTCAAAAGCCTTGGGTTGAGCCCAGTGATCTTGCTGAAGAGGTGGTTATTTCTTATCCGGTTGATCGTGATCGGCTGGATTTGTTTACCAGTTTTTTGGATTTGGCGGGTGTTGAGCCTCAGCGTGTTCGGCATGCTGAGTTAACCACAATGATCATTCAGTTGGTGGCTAGCGGTCGTGGTGTGGCGTGTTTGCCTAATTGGGCGTTGCACGAATATTTAGAGAATGACTATATTGAAGTGCGCTCGCTAGGCGAGGAGGGTGTTTGGCCGACGCTTTATGGTGCGGTGCGTGCCGACCAAGCAGATGCTCCGTTTATCTCGGGATTTGTTGATGTCGCTAAAACGACTTGTTTTAGCAACCTTAGAGGCATTGTTACTGCAGAGCTAGATGATTTGAAGTTCTAGCGTTGTTTTATGCCGGCGCCGGCACTTGTAATGGTTTGGACTTGGCTGGCAGCTAGGGCTCTCTAGGGTATCAGTGTTTGTTTTTGCCACTTGCCCTGGTGCAATGTGTATGAAGTACGGTCATGTACCCCATTACTCTGGGTCAAATCTAACCGTTCTATTTCCGTTACTTGAATAAGTAATCCTTTCGCCGCCTCTGGTGCTACTAGTGGCTCTGGGGTCTCTAACTGATCTAACTGTTTAAGTAACTGCTCTCTGTCAGCAACCGCTGTGCTCTGGGCGCGTTGTTGATATAGCCAATCCATCTTCTTTGGCACGTCTGGTCTGAACTGCCAGCTCTCCGCTAACACTTTGGGATCTAACGCCTCAACTTGTACCTGCATACGGTATTGCAATTCTACGCTTGGCCAATACACCTGAACGCACGCGCTGGCGTTATTGGCTAGCTCCGCCCACTTGGGGCTATTGGCATTTATAAACAGCGCCAGTCGCGGCGAACCGTTGTGACCGACATTCCTTAGCACTAATGTGCGAGCCTGCGGGCGACCTTGCTTATCTACTGTTGCCAGCACGCATACGTGTGCCATTGGATCGCCGGCGTCTCGCGCTGTTTGGCGCTCTGTGTGGAACTGCACTAACGGATCTTGCATATTCTTTTTCTTATCTATCTTATCTATCGAGCTATTTTCTTACTTATCGGACGGCACTGTTTTCTAAGTCGCTTTTAATAATGCTGATCCAACGCGATGTATTGATAAAGCCTTTGCTCCAGTTTGCGTAGTCGCTGAGCTTTGCTTCTATTTTGCTGTGAGACAACCCGGCGCTTACGCCTTGCTGAATGATTTTTTGCGTTGCTTTAATTGTGGCTAGGCTTTCGCTGAGGTCTGCAAGGTTGGCCATGGGGCCGTGGCCGGGAATAATTTTGATGTCTGCCGGCACCGTTTGTATCACCTGCTCAAGGTTGCGAATGACGCCACTCACACTGCCGCCGCTGCCTATGTCTATGTAAGGGAATGCGCCGTTAAAGAAATGGTCTCCCATGTGAATGACGTTTGCTTGCTTGAACCACACCACACTATCGCCGTCGGTATGGCCGTTGGGCAGGTGAATTAGCGCCAGTTCGTCGCCGTTGAAATGCACGGTGAGCTGCTGGGCAAAGGTGACTACGGGTAAACCGCTGGGTGCAAATCCGTCCTGGGTTGCTAGTCGCACGCGTACGTTGTCATGGGCAATGATGGCGCCGCTGCTGCCGAAGCTTGGATTGCTGCCGGTGTGGTCGCCGTGGAAGTGGGTATTTAAAATCAGTCGGGGGCGGTCACCGCCCAATTTGGTTAATGCGTTTTGTATTTTTTCTGCCAGTGGTGCGAATTGGTCGTCAATAATGAGCGTGCCGTCGGAGCCAATGGATACGCCGATGTTGCCGCCTGAACCGGTAAGCATATGTACGCTTCCGCTGACTGTCTGGGTTTTTACCTCAACGCCAGCAAAGCGGTCTGCTGCCCAGAGGTTGCTGATGCTTAAAGCGGTAGTGGATAAGAGAATCAGTAAGGTCGTAATAGAGGTGTGCATGGTAAACGTCCTAAATGTTGATCTGAATTCCTGTTTTGTGGTGATCGGACCATTCTTCTGGCGCATTGGCTTGATAGCTTTTCATGCGCACATAGAGTAACCCATTGGCGCTGGAGGTTAGTGCATCTTCTAGCATACCTTGGGGGTCTACTTCTTTTACGTTTTTCATCAGCCGTTCAAAGGCGAAGAGGAAGTGATTGCTGTGCCTGGCGCGAATGGCGGTGCCATAAAATAGTGCGAATCGCTCGCTGTCGTCTGCTTCTAGGATAATGGCTTGTATGAGTCGTCGTGTGAATAAGTCTAGGTCGCCATTACTCTGCTCTGAAAAGAGCTGGGTCATTTCCACCGGGCTTATGGTGCCGTCTCCGGAGTCACCACCTTGGCTTGACGTATAAAGTAGGCCGGCAATGGCGCCAAGTTGAGCGCGTACTAATTGTGCTATTTGTAAGAAAGCTTCCTGTCTTGCATGCAGTTCGCTGGCAGCGAGTTTTTCTGACTGAATTATAGCTTGCTCAGCGGTGCGACCAATTTGCAATGCTTGGGCATGCAAGGCCTCGGTATTTTGCTCCAACTCTTTTTGCTGCAAAAAATAGCCGATAACCAACCAAAGAAAAGCCAGCGGTGCAAAGGCTCCCTCCAAAAAACTGCCCAGTTCCTCTGCGGGCAGTCGTGAAAATGCACCCCAACCTATCTGCGTGGTGATGTAGGAGCTTCCGAGAAATATCCATGCAGCGCTGAGCGTAAGGCCAAAGCGGACACGCCAATCTAATGGTTTTTTGCGCTGAGAGGTAGCAACGGTTGGTTTTTCAGTAGCGGACATATTCGTCTCAGTGAGTACCTATTAAGACTTATACTTAGCTGTCTGCTTCTGGCTTTTTTTTCGATGTGGGCTTTTTCGTTGCTAGCGCATTATCGGATGAGGCCGCTGCACTGCGTCTATTCAGCTCTGCAATGTCTTTTTGTATTTCGCCTAATCTATATAAAACGTCGGGTAGCTGATCGCTGACGCGCCATAATAAGTAAGCAATGACCAGTAGTACTAGAAGTGATAAAAAGCCCATGATTGTCTCCAATATAATATTTATTAGGTATCAACCTAATATTTCAAAATGCATTTGGACAGGTATACCCATAAGGTAGCCCATAGTCTAGTAAAGGTTGACCTGTATAGATCCTTATGAGCCTGAAGGTTGTTTTTTGTGCTTAAGCGAGTGATCCGGTAATAGATTTTCTTTGGCTGAGTTCTATCCAGTTGCCGTCTGGGTCGCGCACAAAACTGATAAAAGCAACTTCACCCAGCCGCACTGGTGCCATGCCTTCGCTGCCTCCGTGGCTTATTACATAGGCATGTTCTGCCACTACATCAAAAATTTGAAAGGTCATGTAGCGCAGTCCCAATGCTTTTTGTGGCACTTCGCCTAACTTGCCCCCTTGGGTGAGTAGTATCTGAGAGGCGCCAGCGCGGAAGCCACCTTCATCGTCTTGGGGTAGTCCCAAGGTTTGGGCGTAAAATTCTTGGCTGCGGGCCAAGTCGGTCACCGCTAGCGTGAGTGTTAAATTTGGGCTTTGGGCGGTTATTGGGCAGAGGTCTATGTCGTTGCCGTTTGGGTCCAAAAGCTGGGCGGGTTCTTCAACCGATGCGCTGTAAATGCTTAGTTTGCTTAGCCCACTATCGCCAACCTCTAGTTCATGCCGGCTATGATTAACCTTCAGTACGCTGTCGCCAATGGCGTGTCGGTGTTGGCGCGCGCCGCCGCCTAAGGGCAACATTTCGCTGTAGGTAAGGCCAACTTGGTCTTGCCAAAATGCCAGACTGGGGTCCAGCTGGTTGGTATAAAGCCCAACGTCTAAAGCGGGTTTTGCGAGTTTCAAGAACGCGACTCCTGTGAATAAAGATACGAAGTGGTGTTTGTACACCTTATACTTTGCGCAATAATACCGCCGCACAAAGTGTGGGTGGTATGCATTTTTGGCTGTTTTTCCATTTAAATAGTATAAGCGAAGGCAATTGAGAGATTTTACGTCGTGGCGAAAGAAAATAAATTTTTAGTGCTCCCTGCTAACCCAGAGTTGGTTGTGCAATTGCCGGATGACTTTCAGTGTGCTGAAGATTTTTGTCAGCGTCTTGAGGCGGTTTTTGGACTTGCGCAAGCCGGTAGAATTATTACTGAATTGGGGCAAAAGACAGTTTCAAGTTATTGGTTGAATGACCTACAGATAGAGTCTGAGATAGACAAAGATCAACTTGTTGAGTCATTAAAAGAACACTTGGGCGGCTCTTTGGGAGAGCCAGTGCCTATGGTTTCTGGTTTGTATTCAGTGGCTCGAGATGCGGGTATTTCTCAGCATGCGAGCGCTGAAAGCGGCCAAATTTATATTCAAAATCCGGCCAGCTATTTTGCTGTTTCAATACTCGCCCCTCAACCAGACGAAGAGATACTGGATTTAGCAGCGGCCCCTGGAGGCAAAACTTTAGCTATTGCAGCGCGTATGCATAACACTGGCCGGCTTGCCGCGGTTGAACCTATACGCGGTAGGTTCTTTCGTATGCAGGCTAACTTGCAGCGTTGTGGAGTGACCAATGTTGAATTTTATCAGCGCGATGGGCGCAGCGTGGGGCGGGCTGTGCCAGAGCGATTTGATCGAGTGTTGTTAGATGCCCCTTGTTCGTCTGAGTCACGGATGAATTGGCAGGATGCGAGCACTTATCAGCATTGGAGCCCGCGCAAAGTTAAAGAAACCCAGCGTAAACAAAAAAGCCTTATTCGTTCTGCCTACGCCGCGCTAAAACCTGGCGGTACTTTGCTTTATTGCACCTGCAGTTTTGCGCCGGATGAAAACGAGTTGGTAGTGGCATCATTGTTGAAAAAAACCGACGCGCAGATTATGCCAATTGCAGAGTATCCGTCTAACTCAATGCCTGGACTTACCCAATGGTTGGGTAAGGAATTGAATGAGAATTTGGCTCTGACTTTGCGTGTGTTGCCTGCTGGGCCCTGGGATGGCTTTTATGTGGCAAAGATTTTTAAACCCGCTGCATAGGCCCTAAGCGACCAACTTAACTAAACGAGTTCCACTGTTTTTTTGCTCACCGGCTCACCGGCTCACCCAGTTATTTTGTCTGGATTGTCGGTGTCTTGTAGTCATAGGTGGCTTGGAACTGGCATTGGCCAAAGTTCAAATCCTGCCACTGCCCGGTAAACTTCAGCTCCACTATACCTAGAGTGTCTAGCTCAATCGTTTGCGCTGGGTTGTTGAGCAGTCCAGCCAACATACTAATGCCCGGATTGTGCCCCACCAGTATGACGTTACGAAAATCCTCTGGGGTACTTTGCAGCACGCTGAGTATCGATTCTGGACCAGCTAAATATAGATCTTCCTCCAATTGCATGGAGCAACTGCAAGTAGATGAGATGGCTTGGGCGGTGGTTAATGTTCTAGCGGCTGAACTGGCCCACAACCAATCTGCGTTGTTTTCTTTGCGTGTAAGTAGCTGGTGGGTAGTGTTGCGCAAATCATCAAGGCCTCGTTGATTTAGTGGCCTTGCATGATCTGTTTGTCTAAACCGACTCGGCTCGGCACAGCCGTGCCTAATGAGTCGGATTTGACGTGGTGGGTGCAAGTGCTGGGTACTAATCCCAGAGGGCGAAGAATTCTTCCAACGCCTTAATCTGACCACCCGATGCCGATGACGGCACGATGATCGGTGTCTTAATGCCCGCGTCGAACCAGGCTTCTACGCCTTCGCGTACTTCTGTTGCGCTGCCGAAGAGTGTGGTGTCCGCAAGCCAGCGATCAGACAGGCATTCAGGTACGCGGTCGTAGTCTTTTTCTGCAATGGCGGCTTCAACACCATTCATCTCTTCTTCAAAACCTGCGGCCTTCCAGTAGTTTCTATAGTTAGGAAGAAACGCGTAGCTGGTCAAAGTTTTGCGGCAAACGGCTGCTGCTGCTGCTTTGTCGTCGCTGACACATGTAGGAATCATGTTGCCAATAAAGAAGTCATCGTTGCTGCGTGTTTCGGCAGATAGATTGCCTAATGAGTGACTCATGTAAGAACGTGCGCCGTTAGCAAATACCATGCCGCCACCGATCTCTTGGGCCAACTGAATCATCTTGTCGCGCAGGGTCGCCAAAACGATAGGCGGCATATCGCCCACTCGTGGCACCGCATGCATATCTTCAACAAACTTACGCATATCACCCAATGGCTTACCTGCGGTAATACCCATTCTGTTTAATGCGGGCGCGTGGCTGACGCCGACACCAAAACGAAAGCGGCCATTGGATACTTCGTGTAAGAAACCTGCGGTTTGCGCGAAGTCGGTAACGTTGCGCGTATAAATAGGAGTAATACTGGTGCCGATCATGACATCAGTTGTCGCCAGCGCGATGGCGTTACAAAGAGAAAGGCTGTCACCTAGGCTGGGTCCGAAGATGCCGGGGAAACCTTTCTTTTCAATTTCTTTGGCGATCTCAATGGTTTGTAATCTGCGGCCGGGTACGGCGGCAAGGCTCACTGCGGGTAGTTGAGTCATATCCCCTCCTCATAATTATTCTGTAAATCAATTCGTAAATTATTGTGTCTAATAATGTACCGAGCAACCGGTGCATTGCGAACGGGTAAAGGGTACGCGACCTTATCGCATTCGCCAATGGCTCGGGCTCGGCTAGCGGCCTTTAACCTCAGTAATGTCTTCCCAATCGGAGTAGGCGCGCTTGCCATGTGAGCGGGTCATGCTGCGTTTTATTTCTGGGTAATGGACAACGTCTACAGGCCAGCCCTCGCCGCCCATGAGATAAACCAGATCTTCGGCGTTTGGGTTGTGCAAGCTGTGGGCGTCCGACGGTGCTGGAAAACCCATAAAGTCTCCAGGGCCCACTTCGAATGATTCCTCACCAATACGTGCAATGCCATTGCCAGAAACAATGTAAATAAATTCTTCGTCGGCATCATGGTAGTGGTGGGTAGTGGAGTCGTTACCTTGGCTAATGGTGACGAGATGTATGCCTAAGCGCTGCATGCCCGTGGAGGAACTCAGGATTTTTGTTGAGCGAATAGCATTGTCGTTAAATTGGTGCTGTACCAGAGTGGTGGGCAGCGCTGCAATCTTTTCTTCATTGAGTAGGTGTTTGCTCATTGGAACCCTTTCATTTTGTCTTGGCAGTCAGCTAAATTCGCTTAGCGAGTGATCAGCTGGCGTATGGTGTTGATCAACTTTTCGTTTTGTTTCGCAGAGCCCACTGTGATGCGTAGTTTGTCTTTCAGTCTGGGTGTTTGGAAATAACGCACCAAAATGCTTTTGGCTTTGAGTGCTTCGTACAAACCTTCTGCGTCAATATCCTCTGGCATTGTGGCGAGTAAAAAATTGGCTTCACTTGATGGGCAGTTAAAGCCTAGTGCACGTAAGGCCTCATGCAACACCTGCCGTTGTTCGCGCACCTGACGCCATGTCTCTTGGGCGTAGGCTTGATCTTCTATTGCCGCTAAACCTAGAGTTTGGCTGATGGCGTCTACATTGTAGCTGTCACGAGTTTTTTCCAGCATGGGTTTGATCAGCTCTGGGTCGCCGAGCAGGTAACCTAGACGTAACCCAGCCAAACTGTAGCCTTTGCTGAAGGTGCGTAGTACTAGCACATTGTCTCGAGCGTTAATCAGATCTTTGGTGGAATAGGCAATGCTCGGATCGACAAAGTCGATATAAGCTTCGTCTACTAACAAAACGCCGCTGATATTTTGCGCAATGGCCTCAATAGTCGCCAGCGGCGTAAGGTGTCCGCTAGGCGCATGGGGGTTCACCAAACAAGTTAGCTGGGCGTTATGTTGTGTCATAACTTGTGCGAATTCATCAGGAATAGACCAGTCATCTTTCAATGCCAGTGTGCGCATTGTGGCATCCTGAATTTTACTCAGTACGGGGTATAAGGAATAACTTGGATCTGCGGTGCCCAGTGTGCCGCCAGGTTCTACAAAAGTAGTAATGGCCAGTCGCAGTGCTTCATCACCGGCATGCGTCACCATAATGTGATCTCGCGTAACGCCATGATGAGCGGCAATGGCATCACGCAATTTATCGGCGGTGGGTTGTGGGTAAATCCTAAGGTCTGCTGTTGCGAAATCCATTAATGCCGCCTGTACTTTTGCGCTGACAGGAAAAGGGTTTTCGTTGGTATTGAGTTTAAGCGTTTGTTTTTCTGAGAGTTGCTCGCCGGAGCTATAGCCTTGCATTGCCGCAATATTTGGCCGTTCAAATTGACTCATTAGTTATTGGACTCTTGTTGAGGCGGACTCTGGATTAGAGGCTGACTCTGGGTTTGAATTTGGGTGTTGCTAGGTGGTGTGCCTTGATCAATTGTCGCGGCTGGAGACTGCTCGCTGTCTTCACCTTGTCCGAGCAGCCGTGCTAACCACAATGTTTTTGGGTTGGCTTCCAAGGCGATCTTGCCGGTCATGGTCAAGGGTACGGAGAGAAACATCCCCACTGTACCTAATATCCAGCCCCAAAAGATCAAAGATAAAAATACTACCAAGGTGGATAGGTCCAAGCCCTTGCCCATGTAACGAGGTTCTAAAACGTTGCCAACGCCCATGTTGATGAGGAAAAAAACCAATGCCACCGCGCCAGCGGCGCTTGGGCTATGCTGAATGAGCGCTAATAGTAATGGCGGTATGGCTGCGAAAATTGAGCCGATGGTTGGGATGAAATTAAGCAGAAACGCGAGTAGGCCCCAAAGTACTGGAAAGTCGATGTCTAACAGCCATAGAGCGACTGTTACTAACGCTCCGGTGAGTAAGCTCATGGAGGTTTTGAGGGCAACGTAGCGGTTCATGTTGTTGGCGAACCGTGTGAAATACACTAAGTCCCGCTCTGGGTTGCTCAGCACTGAATTTAGCTTTGGGTAAAAGCTGGTGGCTTCGGCAAGAATAAAAATAACCGTGAGAATGATTAAAAAGCCATTGCTTAACAAATTACCAAGGCTCGCCAGTGTAGAGCCAGCAAATTTAAGCGCCGAGCTCAGTGAAAATCCCTCTAGCACAGTGGATAAATCTATAGGAATGCCAAAGCCCTCTAGCGCCTGGACTACTTCTATTTGAATACTAATGAGTCTTTCTTGGTAAAAAGGTAGCTTGGCAATAAACGCCGCAGTGGACTGTGTGGCTACTGCGCCTATGAGCAGCAGCGCGGTAAATATGCCGACTACGACTAACGCTAATGCAACGCCTGCGGGTACACCTTTGGCGCGAATCCAAAACATGGGTGTTGCGGCGATGGTTGCGATAAAGGTGGCCAACAAAAATGGCACCATTATTTCTTGGGCTGACTTAAGCCCGGCGGCGACGATAATCAGCGCCGCTAGTAAGAAAACAACTTGGCTGCCGCCGCGGGAGTTTTGTTGTTCGAGTTGATTGCTCATGGGTCAGCTTATGGGTCTTTGATTGGCAAGGCTGGGTACTTCGCGTCTAATTCTGTGTACTTCTTCGCTGTCTACGCTGGCGATAACGTAGCCGTCGCCCTCGGGTAGTTCCGCAATGACTCTGCCCCATGGATTAACAATGAGTGAGTGTCCGTAGGAGGCGCGGTTGGCGCTGTGGGCACCATGTTGCGCGGGCGCAATGACATAGCTCTGGGTTTCAATAGCGCGTGCGCGGAGCAATGTGTGCCAGTGGGCAGCGCCCGTAGTAGCGGTAAATGCCGAGGGCACTGTCATGGCAACGGCACCCATGCCAGCTAAGCGTTGGTATAACGCTGGGAAGCGCACGTCGTAGCAAATGGTTAAGCCCAGACTACCCATTGGCGCGTCTACGCAAACGGCTTTTTCGCCTGCTGCTGTCTGCTTAGATTCCATGAGTTGTGGGCCGTTAGGAATGCTTACGTCGAATAGGTGTATCTTTCTATAGCTTGCACGAACACTGCCTGTTGCGTCTAAATATACACTGGTGTTGTAGCAGCGGTCCGCGTCTCCAGGCACTGCTTCGTGGAAGCCACCTAGTAGTAGATGACAGTTGAGATTGCGCGCCAACGCTTGGCAACGCTCAAGGATTGGTCCGCCTTCGCTGAGCGATTCTAAAATCTCTTTTTTGCCATTGTGCCGGCCTAGGTATGCGAATGCTTCAGGCCAAGTGATGAGCTGGGCACCCTCGCTGGCAGCTTGGGTGGAGAGTAATTCTAACTTGCTTAAGTTAGCTTCCACATCTACCCCAGCATTGTGCTGAACCACCGCCACTTGAGTGACGGTAGACGTGCTTTGGGTTGCAGTATTGTCCGAGTATTGTTCAGTCATAAGTCTTTTTCAACCCGCGGCTTAGGTAGCTGATATTAACTGTCCGGTAGCAAATCAGGCTGGATGCATTTGATCTGACTGCCCAGATATTGCTCCAGCGCAGGGAGGTTAAAAGCGTCATCTTCAGAAACGAAACTAATAGATACGCCTGACGCCCCGGCACGGCCTGTACGACCAATACGGTGTACGTAATCTTCCGAATCGTCCGGTAACTCGTAGTTTACAACGTGAGATACGCCGTCGACATGAATGCCGCGGCCAGCAACATCAGTTGCAATTAAGTAGCGTAACTTGCCTTCCTTGAAGCGGGCTAAGGTTGCCATGCGCTTGCGTTGTGGTACGTCACCGGCCAGCGCTTCGCAATGGATGTCTTTTTTCCGTAGGAATTCAACTATGCGGTGCGTTTGGTCCCGCCTGTTGGCAAAAATAATTGCTCGTTCAGGTTGCGCGTGGGACAAGAATTGAAACAGTACCTTTTGTCTTTCGCGTGCACCGACTAACCAGAACTTTTGCTCAACGGTGTCTGTAGCTACGCTCTCAGGTTCGACAATAATGTGCTCTGCGTCGATGGTCCAAGATTGCGCTAAGCGCATAACAGCATCGTTAAAGGTTGCGGAGAAGAACAATGTTTGGCGCTTACGTTTGTGCGGTGTTTGCAAAACAATGCGGCGAACATCTGGAATAAAGCCCATGTCTAACATGCGGTCTGCTTCATCAATAACCAGTACTTCTACTTCACGCAGATTGATTTCTCGTCGCTCGACAAAATCTATAAGCCTGCCTGGGGTGGCAACCAATACATCTACCGGGCCTTCTTCAAGCTCTTCGCGCTGCTTGCCGTAGTCCATGCCGCCGACTACGCAAACTGTGCGCATGCCCATATGCTTACTGAGGCTTTGTGCGTCGCCCTCAATTTGCATAGCCAGTTCCCGTGTCGGGGCCAGTACTAATGCGCGAGGCGTGCCTGAGGCTTGTTCTGTTTGTAAAGGGTTTTCCCAGAAGCGGGTGAACAACGTAATCAGAAATGCGGCTGTTTTGCCGGTGCCCGTTTGCGCCTGTCCGGTAACGTCATAGTCGGATAAACTGAACGGTAATGATCTGCCTTGGATAGGCGTGCAAAATTCGAACCCTAACTCGTCTACTGCTGCAACCAATGGGGCTGGTAGAGCCAGTTCTTGGAAACGTACGGTTTCAAATACTTCCGCTGCTGTGGCTGCTTCTGCTACGGGAGCTTCTTCAACGACAACTGCTGCGCTGACGGTTTCTTCAACAGTTTCTTCAACTGCCTGTCCAATCGTCGCGTCAGCGCTCTGTTCAGCACCCTCTGCTGCAACTGTATCTGCAACAGCCTCATTGCTGGTTTCGCTGTCTTGTTCGGAATCAGCTTCAACTGGTGCGGTTGTTTCTTCCACAGTAGCTTCAACTAGATCGCTTGCACCTGTATCAATGGACACGCTTGCATCAGCGGTTTCGCTCATTTTTTCTGCCGGTGTGGCCGGTGTGGCCGGTGTGGCCGGAGCGTCGGGTGTAGAATCTTCAGCGTAAGTTTCTGCTGCAGCTTCTTTTTCGGCCTTGTCTAAATTTTGAATTTCGCCATTTTCTTCTAACATGTAATACCTAATTAAGTTTGGTCGCTAACTAGCTTGCGTACGCTAGCCAACTTTATACACAGCGTCAGGATATCCATTGCTGCGTTAATTTCATCTAAGGACCCAAAGGTAGGCGCTATTCGCATATTTCGGTCTTCGGGGTCGTGGTCGCCAGGAAATGTCGCACCTGCGGGCGTCAGGGTAAGACCTACTGCTTTTGCCATTGCTACCACTTCTTTGGCTAGGCCGGGCTTAAGGTCTAAGGAAACAAAGTAGCCACCCTTGGGTTTAGTCCAAGTGGCTACGTCTAAGCTTCCCAATTCTTGCTCGAAACTTTTCAACACTAGGTCGAATTTTGGTCGGATGATTGCAGCGTGTGCAGCCATATGCTCTTTTAACCGACCCTTTAAAAATCGCGCATGGCGCAATTGATTCACTTTGTCTGGACCAATGGTAAAAACCGCCATGTGTTTTTCTAAGTTGGTCAGCGCGCTGTCTGTCCCTGCAATAAAGGCAACGCCTGAACCTGCATGGGTAATTTTGGAAGTGGATGCAAACTGCACAATATGTTCTTGGGTATTTTGTGATATTGCGGCGTCGCGAATAGATTTTAAGTGCTCGCCGTGCTCATCTAGATCGTGGACGGCATAAGCGTTGTCCCACATTACGACAAAGTCATCCGCTTTAGCTTGTTTGGGCAGGGCGGCAATTGCATCGACCACTGCATCGCTATAAGTGCAGCCTGTGGGGTTGGCGTATTTGGGTACACACCAAATGCCTTTGATGCTGTCATCGTTTGCCACTAGCTCCGAGGCTAACTGCATGTCTGGGCCATTGTCGTCCATGGGCACATTGACCATTTCTAAGCCGAAATGCTCCGCTAATGCAAAATGTCTGTCATAGCCAGGTACTGGGGTCAAAATTTTCGCTGTTGGGCAATTGCTCCAACGACGCCCATCGCCCCAAAGGCCGAGCTCCATGGCTGTTCTAAGCACTAAGTGCATCATGGTCAGGCTAGAGTTGCCGCCGGCAATGATTTCGTTGGCCGGAACGCTCATAAGTTCAGCGCCTAGCGCTCGTGCTTCGCTGACACCGCGGATGCCGCCGTAGTTGCGTGCGTCCGATCCGTCTGAACTAAAGAAGTCACCGCCAAGGGCTTCTTCTAAACCGTTACTCAAATCTAGTTGCTCTGCGCCGGGCTTGCCGCGACTTAAGTCTAGCTTCAGCTGATTGCTACCCTGGGCCGCAGTAAGGCTCTGATAAGTTGCGCTTAGTTCTTGTTGTAATTTTTTTAGCTCTGCATTCGAGCGTTGCGCCAACAGTGTGCTCATAGTCCTGACGACTCCTTTATACCAAGCATAATATTTAAGTTTTGCACGGCAGCACCAGCAGCGCCTTTGCCGAGATTGTCATAGCGTGCGCAGAGGATTATGCGTTGAGCATCGCCCATCACAACGAGATCCATGCGGTTGCTGTCATTGCAGTCTGTTGGGTTGAGGAAGCCACCATCCATTAGCTCTTCAGCCCCAAGGGACGCAACATTGATGAATGGCTCGTCGGCATAGCGCTGTTGCAGAACCTCGAGCACTTGCTCTGGCGAACTGTTATTTAGTTCGCTTGCAAATAACGGCACTTCTACCAACATGCCTCTATAATAGTTAGCAACGCTAGGGGTAAAGATGGGCTGCACTGCTGTGCCACTGTAGCTGAGCATTTCAGGTAGGTGCTTATGTTGCTGTCCGTGCGCATAACTTTGCACGCCTAAGGTGTCTGCTTGAACAGGAGAAAAGTCGCGAAACTTTTCAATCATTTGTCGGCCGCCGCCGGAGTATCCGGATAAAGCGTGGCAGCGTAGTGGTGTGCTGGCAGACAGCAGACCTGCTTGAATTAGGGGTCTTGTCAGTAATACAAAACCTTGGGGGTAGCAGCCAGGGTTGGAGACAAATTGCGCATTGGCAATTTCTGCTCGCGCTGTTGGGCTGAGTTCGGCCAGCCCATAAACCCATTCGGGATTGGTGCGGTGCGCAGTGCTGGCATCGAGTATTCTGGTTTCACCATCTGCTAACGCAACAGATTCGACAGCGGCGTCATCGGGCAGACACAGAATAGCAACGTCTGCTTGCTGAAGCAGGCGCGTGCGTGCCGACGGGCTTTTGCGCTCGTCATTGGCCAAACTAATTAGTTCGATATCTGACCGACTACTGAGTCGTTCGCTGATTTCGATACCAGTTGTGCCTACTTGTCCGTCAATAAAAACTGTGGCCATCGGGTGATTCTTACCTGATAGAAAATGGAAAAAGTGTGAGTATTTAAGGCTCTTACTATTTTTAACTCAAAAGGTTGTTATGCCTTGAGGCGCAGGCATTCTACGGGGATTGTTGGCCACTGTTAACTGCTAATTATGCCGCTGATTTAAACCCCGCCAGTGGATTTTGATGGTAACCAAAGAGGATAGTCAAAGAGATTAGCCGAGAAGGGTAGCTAAAGATCACAGCTAAAATAGCTGTACCCGGGGTTGGTGCGGCGCACTGCGAGCTAGTCTAGTAGCCGTAATTCTTGCGCCTCACCCAAAAGTGTCTCTAGCAGTGATTTATCTGGGTGAAAGCGACGCGCAAGGTGGATAAAGCGCAGGGTTTTGAGCCCGTCGAACCATTCGTTAGCGACTCTTTGGCGCTGGTTTGGCGAGGTACTTGTGTCTGTAAGCCGGGGTAAAACTCGCTGTAAACCTAGTTCAGTGAGTATTTCGTCTACCTTTAATGAGAATTCGACCTTGTCTCCGTGGACATTTTTGCAGGCGGCGTTTAACTCTGCCAAGCCTTGGGCTAATAGCTTGAAGCTCGCATAGTTATAGCTCAGATAGCCGCTGCCGTCTGGCTGCTGGCGCAGATTTTCGATGATTCGGCTCAATGCTGGACCGGTGCCAAAAGGTACTCTGGCCGAGGTTCTGGCTTGTACGTCAATGCTTGGGCCGGGCAAAAGGGTTAGTGGCGTGATCTTGCTTAATTTGTTGAGGATATGAAAATCCTCTCCAGCGCTGCGCTTTGGGTAGCCTCTGACACTGGCGTAGTCTTTGGCGTGGATGCTCAAAGTGCTGCCTAGGCTTGAGTGGGCATAAGCGCTGCCATGTTTTTTCAGTGCGGCCACGAAGTAGCTCATGTGCAAATCATAGAGTCGCACAGCCGCATTTACTTCACTGTCTGTGCTTACATGTCTGTAGGGAAATATAACGCATCCGCGTTGTGGCATAGGTGCTGTGAAGTAGTTTTGGGGAAGGCATGCATCGGCATCGGTTTGATAAATCCATGGCGAAGTGACTGTACCTTGGTGGTGTAGTGCCAGAGCTACATCGCTGGCAATTTTACGTGCCAGTCCTACGCCTTGTTTGTGCGGTATTTCCAGGCCCTGGCTGACTCGGTCAATGACTATTAGGCTGCAAGTGGTAGCGCGTTTTTTGCTTAGGTGTTGGTTTTGTAGTGCTTGCATAAGCTTCTGGCTACGTTGGGTGGGTGCAGGGTCATAGCCTGCTTGCCCCTCGTCCTTTGGCCCATTGACCACAATGATGACGAGTAGATTTTTGCAGTCAGCAATGTTGCTCAGTAGGTGGGTTAGAAAATCTTCGGCTTCATCAAAAGCGGGTACAACCAAGCATTGGGCGTAGATATTTTGCTGTGCAAATATTGACGCTTGTATGTATTTTGGGTCGGCTGCTTCGGGTTCTGCGTAACGGTCTAAATATTGTTCTATTGGGTCCTTCATATTTTTACCCATTCGCCATAATCAGTGCAGGGTTGCTGCTACAGGCAAGCTGCTGACCAGCTCATTTTCGTAGTCAGCCAGTTGGTTAAAGCGCTGTTCAATTTCATCAACTGCACAGTGAGCCCGTGCCAGCTCTACAAAAAGCTGCCAGTGGCGCTCTTCGCTGGCAGTAATGGCCGCATAGAACTTTTTCATTGCAGGATCAGTAATATGCTCAGCGATTAGGCTAAAACGTTCAGCACCTCTGCGCTCAACTACTGCTGCGACCAGCAGTCTGTCGAGTAAAAAATACTCGGCATCTTTGCGCACCTGCTTATTCAGTTGGGTGACGTAGGCGTCTTTGCGATCTGCGCGTGGGGCAATTTTTCGGCCCAATAGTATGCGCATCACCTCGCGGTAATGATTCAGTTCTTCCACTGCTAAATCGACCATGGCACTGACTAGGTCCAGCCGATCTGGATAATGGGACGCCATGCTTAACGCCATACCAGATGCTTTTTTTTCCGCAGACGCGTGATCTTGAAGAAAAGTCTCGAAGTCTTGTAACACCGTGTCTACCCAAGCCTCAGGGCTGGGTAACAGGGGCACTAGTTTTGATAAATCTGATTTAGCCATTGGCCTATATGCGTAATTTCTTGAGGGCAAACCTGGTGACCCATAGCGTACTCTTGCCATTCAACGGGGTAAGCCAAGTCCAATAATGTTTGTCGTGAAGTAATGGCGCGGGTGATTGGAATGACCGGATCATTGATGCCATGCGCCATAAATATAGGGGTATCAATATTGGCAAACCCTACCCGGTCAGTAAGGCGCTGGTGATCGTGCACGTAAGTAGATAAAGCCATAATACCGGCCATTTTGCGGTCACTTGACAGGCCAAGCTCCAGAGCAATTACACCGCCCTGTGAAAAACCTGCCAATATGATTTGGTTAGACTTAAAGCCATTGGCCATTTCATTTTCTACTAAAGCCTTAATGGCTTCCGCTGACTCAATAATGTCATCGCCACCGACCACGGATGAACTTGGGTCTATGTCGTACCAACCACGCATCTCCGCGCCGCCATTCACCGTGATTGGGCGTACTGGCGCGTTGGGGAAGACAAAGCGCAGGGGCTGATTTAGTGGCAGCATCGGTACGATGGGTTCAAAGTCGCTGGCATCAGCGCCGAGGCCGTGCATCCATATGACGCAGCCAACGGGATTTTCGCTTGTTTCTGTTTCTAAATACTCAAGTTCGGTCATGTCAGTCATTTCGGTCCTCGTCGCACCCTGAGCAACGATTGATCAGGGCGATTTTAATCCATTGGTATTCCCTCGGCCTTCCTTCGGCCTTCCATAGGTCTGGTGGCCAGCACCTTGACGAGATAGCCCCCACAACCTCAATTAAAAATTGAAAAATTTTTGCGTTGTCTAACCTTAAGTGAGGGGTTTTATTGCCTCTTGGTAGCAAACTCAAATAGGGGTTTGTGATGGCCAAAAGCATCAATAACGGTTTGACGACTATGCAATATTTTTGATCTCAATGTCAGGCTTTGATGCTAACCAATCATTAATTTCTGCCTCTAACCCGCGGTCTGCTGGGGTCTCTGAACCAGACCGAAATCGGCGTTTGGGCCTTAGGATTTTGGTGAATATTTTGACTTTCATTATTGGCTTAGCCTCCATAGAGATCTACTGCTAGTTAGTCAGCGAAGTTTTTCGCTCCTTCATTCCCTTCTTGTTTATTTACTTCATTTTCTCTCATTGCCAGAAACAGCGGTAGTCCAAGTGAGTTGCTAATCAGACATGTTCCAGCAATGGGTAACCAAATATTTGCAACTGACACTCTTCTACCTTCTACACCTATGAAATGAATTAAAACACCGGTTGAAATTAGCACGTCTGCTCAGGCAAACGACGATAGCCGTGAACCTGCGATTTCGCGAATCATTAGGCCCGGATCTATAATATGCTAATTTCCACGCCCCACAGAAGAAGAAAGTAATGCGGAATCACCTTGCCAAGAACACACATTAGCTAATAAAAGTTGCCATTAGGGCTTCCTGCCGGATTCATTTCGTTTGCGTATCGAGTAACTGCTGACAGTATCTACTTCTTCGTAATGTAACAACCTCCATATAAAACTTGGTTGTCCTGGCAAAACGCAGTTTTGCGCCAATACGAGTAAGCAATGGTTAGTTACTTTTGCGGTTATTGATATTTGTCTGAATCGCGCTACAACGTATTTTGCCATTTGGAACAGTTGCGTAGTTAAAAAATTATTGCGGCATGCTCATTGTTTCAGCGCTGGGGTTTTTTGGAATAAGTTTAGGGATTACAGAAAATGCCTGTAAATATGATTGGCCTTTTGATTCTAGTAGCAGGTGTTTTCAACAGTCCGCATGATCCGGCGAGCGTAAAAAACTTAGACCTGTCAAAGGGCCATGCTGTGTTTTTGTTTGAGCAACAAGCATCAAAGATTAACATAGATCGTGAACCTTTCGTGCTGACGTTTTTTCAACGTCCCTACAACAATGGATCAGATGATAATTATTACGCTGTGCAGATAGCGGTTGTACTCGATTGCCAACTTTTTGACTCGATGCAAGTGGGTGGCGTTTTAGATGAAATCCTTATGTTCCAACGAGGCGCGGATTTAGCCGCAGGGCCTGGCGGGTAAAGTAGCCTGCATATATCTGAAGCAGGCCATCACTATGTTTATTATCAAAATGCCGCAAAACATCGAGCGCAATTGGTGGAGCATCTCAACAACGGATACCTGAAACTAACTTCCCAGTAAGCGAAATAACACTAGACGGTGAAACCTATACGTTAGCGGACGCACCAACAGTAGGTATGCTGTTTATTATCGTAATTGATAGAAATTCAGACAATGTAATTCTGGAGGGCGAGTTGACCAAAATAGAAGTCGTTTTTTAGCTGCGCTCAATTTGAGATTATATTCACTATTTTTTTCGTTTGGGTACCGTTGATGTGAGCGAGCATAAATTCAAAGGTAAAGTCGATTTCCTCCGCAGGCACTTCTGGATGTAGGCCGGGATTAGCGTGCAGGCGTTTGTCTTTTGAGGCGAAGGCGTCGAATACATCAAGGCACCCTTGGCGGTTGAATAACTCGTCCTCTAACTGCATCAGAAACAGTATTGGGCATTTAATCTGCGCGGCATTTTCGAGCAAGGTTTCGCCATGGGGAAAGTCTGGTTGCACGCCCATTAGACCAATGGCTGCCACCGTAACATCCGTTCTGCTTGCGATGAATGGAATGCCGAATAAAGAACCCATAGAGAGGCCGAAATAGGCGAGGTTGCCGGCGCCCGTTGCAGCCTTGATCTGTTCAACTGCAAAGGCCCACTCATTAGTCATATCAGCCAAACTATTGTCTCGCTGATACTCTGGGAAAAAGGCCTCCCGCCCGCCGTCGCCAACTTTGCGTAAGCCGTGCACTGGTCCGTCTAGGGATAAGACCGGAAATCCTGCATCAACAAAGCGCTCTGCGAGGTGACTTATAGGTGCCTGATAACGATCGCCGGATGCCCCATGGCCGCAGCAGATCAGCGTTTTACCCTCAACGGAAGACTGGGGTAGCCATAAAGCGCCTGTGATATCGCGACTATCAGCGCGTTGGATACGGAACTCTCGAGTAACTTTGTTGTGGCTGTCCTCGGCATCGGTCCATTGTATGTTCGTTTGCATAACTGCTCGGCTTATTTGGGCTTGGGAGTCAGTGTGCCTTGCTCCTGCTCCCCTCGGCAAGCGCAAAGCTAGGCTCGTGGGCTTGTCTTGAGCGAAGTTATGGGGTTGAAATAATTTAGCCATCAGATTGCTTGGCAATTCCTCTAATAGGGCGGTTTTGGCCGTGATTTTTTGTAAGCTCTGCAACTAGCTTTACAAGCAGGTCTACAAGTTAGTTCACAAATATTCCAGCTTAAGAGTGCAACTTGGAGGTCGCATGGACATAATGCCGCGATGAATGAAGAAGAACGTGAAAGCTCGAAGAATTTGCGCCGTCTAGGCCCCGCATTTGCCTTTTTAAAACCCTATAAATGGCAGGTGATTATCGCCAGCGTGGCGTTAATTGTTACTGCCAGTGCCACTTTATCTCTGGGCCAAGGCATTCGCATGGTCATAGATAGTGGTTTTGCGAGCGGCGAAATTGCCATGTTGACCCAGTCGCTGATGCTGTTTGTGACCTTTATTGGCATTTTGACCGTAGGTACCTTTGTCCGCTTCTATTTTGTCTCCTGGGTAGGTGAGCGGGTTAGCGCAGATATTCGGCTGGCGGTGTTTGATCATTTGATTCATATGCACCCAGGCTACTTTGAAGACAACGCGCCCAGCGAAATTCAGTCTAGAATCACGACGGATACAACGCTGCTGCAAACGGTTATTGGCTCCTCTGTATCTATAGCACTGCGTAATATACTGATGTTCTTTGGCGGCATGGTGTTGTTGTTTTTGACTAATGCAAAGCTGTCGTTAATCGTGTTGGGTAGCGTGCCTTTTGTTGTACTTCCGGTGATCTTTTTTGGTCGGCGGGTGCGGATTTTGTCGCGTTCTAGCCAGGATCGGTTGGCTGATGTGGGTAGTCACGCCGGTGAAAGTTTTCGCCATATAAAGGTGGTACAGGCTTTTAATCATCAAGACGCTGATACGCGGAGCTTTGCTTCTAGAGTTGAGGAAGCTTTGCGAGTCTCTCTACAGCGAGTTTGGCTGCGCTCGGTGCTTATTGCAGTGGTTATGTTGTTGGTTTTTGGCGCTATTGCCATGCTGCTTTGGGTCGGCGGCCAAGACGTTCTAGCGGGTAATACTTCCCCTGGAGACCTTGCTGCTTTCATATTTTACGCCTTTATCGTTGCAGGTTCGGTGGGCGCAATATCTGAAGTCTGGAGTGATTTGCAGCGTGCTGCCGGGGCAACAGAGCGCTTGATTGAGATTTTAGAATCTCCTTGGGCCATTGTAGATGGCCCTGGTGCTGGACACTCGAACTCAGAGCAGTCACTCGGATTAAGCCTAAGTGGGATTAATTTCACCTACCCTAGTCGGCCAGAGCAGGCGGTGCTGAAAGATGTCAGTTTTGCTATTTCGCCTGGCGAAATGGTGGCATTGGTAGGTCCGTCTGGGGCCGGTAAGAGTACCTTGTTTGATCTATTGCAGAGATTTTACGACCCAGATTCAGGCATTATTGCTTTGGGCGATGAGGATATTCGTTCGCTCAAGTTGCACAAATTGCGGGGTACTTTTGGCTTTGTTCCGCAAGATCCGGTGTTGTTTGCTGGCTCGCTTAGAGAAAACCTAACTTACGCAAAAGAAAATGCGTCAGACGAAGAAATTGCCACGGCGCTAAAGGGTGCCAGTGCAGGAGACTTTATTGCCGCGTTGCCTAAGGGTTTAGAAACAAAAGTAGGAGAAGGCGGTATTGGTCTTTCTGGCGGTCAGCGCCAGCGTTTAGCCATTGCCAGAGCTTTGTTGTTAAAACCTTCTTTTTTGTTGCTAGACGAGGCGACCAGTGCTCTAGATGCAGAGAGTGAGCAATATATTCGTCAGTCTGTTGAAGCCCTCAAGGGCGATATGACTATTTTAGTCATTGCTCATAGGTTATCTACGGTAAGGCAGGCTGATAGGATTTTAGTTTTGCAGGAAGGTGCACTGATTGCCAGCGGCAGTCATGATGAGTTGGTTGCTAGTAATCCGCTATACGCACGCTTTGCGAACATTCAATTTTCTACGTAACCGCAGCGGCTAAATGGCTATAATGAACGCGGTCGCTGATTTTTCAGTTGCTGTTCAGCTTCGCTCTTAGCTTTAGGTAGTTAGCAGCAGACAGAAAACAGCAGATAGATAGACTTAGAGGGCTCCTTGCCGAAGCCCGCCGTAGTTTTAGGGCCGAGGCTTGGCACTTTAATATCTAGCCATGAAGGCAAAGCTGGCCTCAAATGAAGGCCCAGTGCTAGCTGTTAGGTGCTTTAGCTATTAGCGTCGCTAAGTGCTCTTTGATCCACACACTTGCGCCTTCTTTGCCCGCGACAATCTTGATGTCGCTCGCAGCAGGCAACCGTAGCCATGACTGGGTTGAAAATTCTTCGTCACCTTCACTGAATGTTCCTGCAATGACTAATATCTCCATGCCATAGCGGCAGCTAAGGGTGATTTCAGCATTTGCGTCCCAATCTTCCAAAGACACTTTTTCGCGGGCGTCTGTAAATAGTTCCTTTACGCCAACGTCGGGTCTATGTGCAATTGGGCTGTAGAGCATTTCAGCAGTATCAATGCGTACATCGTTGCGGTCCGTCAGATCAAATTGCCAAAGTTTGACAAAAATTACGCAGCCTTTTTCGGAGCCGGGCGTATGGGATGACTCTGGTGGGTTGCGGATATAGCTACCGGCGGGAAAGTCGCCGTGTTCGTCTTGAAAAACGCCTTCCAATACAAGGAATTCTTCGCCGCCAGTGTGTACGTGGGGAGAAAACTGGCTGTTGGGTGCATAGCGCACAATGCTTGTTGCACGCGCTAGTTCGCCGCCAACGCGATCAAGCATGCGCCGATCCACTCCAGCAATAGGTGATGCTAGCCAGGCTTGGCTTGCCGAATGAACGGCTACTCGTTGATTAAAATTGTTATTTAATTCCATGAGACCTCCGGGGGCGGTTGCGCTAATTATTCGAATAAATTTGACTGAAGTGGGCTGTCCTCTTCCTTAAGTTGAACACCAATACCTAATAACCTAACGGGTTTTTGTTGCCTTAACCATGCTTGCTTAAGCATATCTCTATAAACCTTTGGGCTAATTTCCTGGCCTGCTACTGAAACTGTTGTAGTGTCGAAGCCGCTAAATCTAATTTTCATGGTCCGCGCTTTAACCAAATTTGCGCACTGGGCCCTTTCTATGCGCATTTCGAGGTCTGCAAAGAGCGCTTGTAGCGGGCTGTTGCAAGCTCCTTCGTCTGGGAGGTCGCGGATAAATGTACGTTCTGCGCTAACAGATTTACGTATTCTGTTGTTATTTACTGGCCTCTCGTCTTGGCCGCGACATAAGTTGTATAAGCGGCTGCCGAATTTGCCGAATAGTTTGCTCAGTTCTGGCAAGGGTAGAGTTTGTAGGTCTTTGCATGTGTGAAGGCCGCGGTAGCGCATTTTTTTTGCGGTAACGGAACCTACACCGAAAATCTTCTTTACCGGCAGTTCCAGCATAAATGCGTCTATTTCCTCCGGAACTAGAGTGAATTGTCCATCGGGTTTGTTCCAGTCTGAGGCTATTTTTGCGAGAAATTTGTTGGGCGCTATGCCTGCAGAAATAGTAATGCCGACCTCGTCTCTAACACGTTGTCTAATTTTTTTTGCAATCAGTGTGGCGCTACCCCGCTCAATAACACTGTTGCTAACGTCTAGAAAAGCCTCATCTAATGATAACGGCTCTACTAGATCGGTGAATTCGAGAAAGATTTTTTGAATTCTTTGTGATTCGTATTTATATTTTGCCATGTTTGGCCGAATGATTACTAAGTCTGGGCAAGTCCTGAGCGCCTGCGACATTGGCATAGCTGAATGCAAGCCAAATTCTCGGGCTCTGTAGTTACACGTCGCGATAACGCCTCGTTGGTCGGGACTGCCGCCCACCGCGAGGGCTTTTTGCAGTAAAGAAGGATCGTCACGCATTTCCACAGAGGCGTAGAAGCTATCGCAATCACAGTGAATGATCTTTCTTAGCGGCGTTAATGACGATTTTGTGGGGCTTTTTTGGATCATTTTTGCGTTATTTACCGCGAAATATGGCGTTATGTTTAGCTACTCTAATGAAATTTGTTAAATTTGTTAACGATAACTGGCAGAATTTACGGCTCTGCTGTTCACTCGACGTTTAGGGACACCTATAAGGTGGTGTTGGTAACTAGCGCGTTTTTAAGTGTGTGTTTAAGTAACGAGCTAGGTGGTTTTCTTATTTTAGGCGTAAATAAGTCGTTTTTCGCCAGTTTGGTCCAGTTTTGGTTGGCACATTGATTAATCGTATGTGTAATATGTCAACCGAAGATATACGATTTGTTGTGCCTGCGCTTTATAGCAGATTAAGTTCGCTAAATATTAATTTGACCATGGAAGAACAAAGTTATGGGGCCATTGTCTGGATTTAAAATTATTGAGTTGGCGGGTATAGGCCCCGGTCCTTTTTGCGGCATGATGCTGGCGGATATGGGAGCAGAAGTTATCCGTGTAGAGCGACTAACAAACTCAATTAAGTCCCCGACTTCAGCTCCAAAAGATGTGCTTGCAAGAAATCGCCGGTCAATTGCCGTAGATTTGAAAAGCCCTCAAGGCGTTGAAACCGTGCTGCGCTTGGTCGAAGGCGCTGACGCACTATTTGAAGGTTTTAGGCCGGGAGTCACCGAACGATTGGGCCTAGGTCCTGAGCAATGCCACAGTCGTAATGAGTGTTTGGTATACGGGCGCATGACAGGTTGGGGGCAAAAAGGGCCTATGGCTCAAGCCGCTGGCCACGATATTAACTACATTGGTTTAGCTGGCGCATTACATGCAATGGGTCGCGCTGGTGAGAAGCCAGTTCCGCCTCTGAATCTTGTTGGAGATTTTGGCGGGGGCGGCATGTTGTTAGCTTTTGGTCTGGTTTGCGCTTTACTTGAGGCTTCTAAGTCAAGAAAGGGACAGGTGGTAGATGCAGCTATGATAGATGGTACATCCGCTTTGATGGCGATGTTTTATTCTATGTCTGCAAATGGTACATTCCAACTGAAGCGCGGAACCAACTTGTTAGACGGCGGAGCTCACTTTTACGATACTTATCGTACCAAGGATGGTGAGCACGTTAGTATAGGTTCGATTGAGCCACAGTTTTATGCTTTATTGATTGAAAAGGCGGGCCTAGATGCAGAAAGGTTTGCGCCGCAAATGGACCCAAGTCAGTGGCCAGCGTTAAAGGCAGAGCTGACACAGGTGTTTTTAACTAAAACTCGCGCTGAGTGGTGTGAGTTGATGGAAGGCACCGATGTATGTTTCGCGCCGGTACTGAATTTGAAAGAGGCTGCTGAGCATCCTCACAGCAAAGCGCGCAACAGTTATTTAAAGGTGGATGGAGTACTACAACACTCTCCAGCGCCAAGATTCTCTAGGTCTAAAGCTGGGGAAGTGAAAGGTGCGCGAGTTCCTGGTGAGGATTCTCGCGCAGTTTTAAAAGAGTTTGGATTTAGTGATGACGAGATCGGCCAGTTAGAAGACGGCCAGGTAATTGCTAAGGTCTAAACTTCACAGCAATGTGAAGTACGTAAGTCAGGTTGTGACCCTGACTTTTCATAGGCTCAAGTCTTTAAGACTTGTAGTTAAAACAGTGATGATCATTTGAAATAGAGAGCAGGAAGCATCCGATGAGTGTAGAACTATTAGATAACCCGAGATTTTTTGGTTTTCGCGTACGCAGACAAATCGAGGGTAAGACCTATCAGGAATATTTTTCGTTAAAGGAAAATAGCAAAAGAATGCGCGGTGCTAAGCGTGCCGAAGTTAAGGCAATTGCTGACGCAAGAGATGTAGTATTGAAAGATCTACAGCAGAAGAATCGCGATAAGAACGATCGTGAAATTCAGCTAGATCCAAGCGGTCAGATTCGTGGAATTTTGTGCCGTATGAAGAAAGAAAAGAGTGGGACATTGACACCAGTTTTTCAGGTAGGTGTTATGTCACGAATTCGAAGCAAGATTGTGAATACCACTGTTTCTATTACCAAGCACGGTCGTGTTGAAGCGTGGCAGCGAGCAGTAGACTTTTACTGTGAGCACAAGCGTATTGGTAATCGCACAAAGACTTATAAAGAGCTTGTGGCGCGCTGTCCTAAGCCTGCTCAGATCAAAAAGTTCACCCAACAGTAAGATCTCTATTACTGTTTTTAGCATCGCAATTTGGTATCTGCCATTCGCGGTGCTGATTTTTCCGCACTAAGCTAAGTCGAGCTGGCAGTGCAATGCCATATTTTTATCCTATTTAGCAAGTCCGGATTAAGCAATCCTTTGGGGGAATCTTTGGGAACTACTACGACTAATGCCACGAATTACGCTCAGGTATATCAGCGTTCGCTGACGGAACCCGAAGCCTTTTGGGCTGAACAGGCGACTGAGATTCCATGGATTAAGGCACCGACTAAGATCCTTGATAAGGACCATAATGATGTTTGGCGCTGGTTTGCTGACGGCGAGTTAAATTCTTGTTATGTGGCGCTAGATCAGCACGTTGAACAGGGCCGCGGCGAGCAAAGGGCATTGATTTATGACTCTCCTGTAACCAACACAGTAGAGCATTATACCTACGGCGAGATGCGTGATTGGACTGCTCGAGTTGCTGGTGGTCTGCAGGACTTGGGCGTCACTAAGGGCGATGTGGTCATTATTTATATGCCCATGGTGCCGGAAACCGCTGTTGCCATGCTGGCGTGCGCGCGTATTGGTGCTATTCACTCAGTGGTATTTGGTGGCTTTGCGCCCCGTGAGTTAGCCATGCGTATTGATGACTCCTCACCTAAAGTAATTATGGCCGCGTCCTGCGGAATAGAAGTGGATAAAGTCATTGCCTATCAACCATTGTTAAACGAAGCCATTGAGATTGCCGAGCACACGCCAAAGCATGTGGTCATGCTGCAGCGACCTCAAGCACTGGCAACGTTGCAACCTGGTCGAGATTTAGATTGGAATACTTGGCAGCAACAGTCCCAGCCTGTGGATTGTGTCCCTGTAGCCGCAACCGATCCGCTCTATATTTTGTATACCTCGGGAACCACAGGTAAACCTAAAGGCATTGTTAGAGACAACGGCGGCCACGCAGTCGCTTTGCGTTATAGCATGGGGGCTATATATAACGTTGGTGTAGGCGATGTTTATTGGGCAGCGTCGGATGTGGGCTGGGTTGTCGGCCACTCTTATATTGTTTACGGGCCATTATTTGCCGGCTGCACGACTATTCTTTTTGAAGGTAAACCTGTGCGTACACCAGATGCTGGCGCTTTTTGGCGAGTGTTGGCCGAACATAAAGTGAAGAGCTTTTTTGTTGCGCCCACCGCATTTCGTGCAATGAAGAAAGAAGACCCTGATTGTAAATTGCTTGCCCAATACGATATTTCTAATCTTGAATATCAGTTTGTGGCAGGAGAGCGTCTAGATCCGCCTACCTACCATTGGTTACAAGCCCACCTTGAAGTGCCGATCATAGACCATTGGTGGCAGACGGAAACTGGTTGGTCTATCTGCGCAAATATGGCTGGTATAGAACTGCTTGAATGCAAAGCTGGATCTTGTACTTTACCTGCCCCCGGTTGGGATTTGCGTATTTTAGATGAGGCGGGGTATGAGCTAGGCCCTAACCAAGAGGGCGCGATCGTCATAAAGGAGCCCATGCCGCCAAGTTCCTTTCCTACGGTTTGGGGCGATCATGACCGCTATGAAGAAAGCTATTGGAGCCAATACCCTGGATTTTATCTGACCGGCGATGGCGGCTATCGTGATGAAGAAGGCTATGTCTTTGTTATGGGGCGCACGGACGATGTGATGAATGTTGCCGGGCATAGATTGTCTACCGGGCAAATTGAAGAAGTTGTGGCTGATCATCCTGCGGTAGCTGAGTGCGCTGTGATTGGTATTGCCGATCAGGAAAAGGGTCAAGTACCAATGGGGCTTTTGTTGCTGAAAGATGGCGTTAATATTGATGCAGCTACCTTACAGGCAGAACTGGTTCAGTTGGTGCGTAAGGCCGTTGGGCCTATCGCCAATTTTAAAATGGCAATTGTTGTAAAACGATTGCCAAAAACCCGCTCTGGCAAAATTTTACGCCAGGTGATCAGAAAGATAATTGATCAGCAGCCGTATACGGTCCCCTCTACAATTGACGATCCGTTGATTATAGACGAGCTTAAAGAAACCCTAGTTGAGCATGGTTTGCTCTAAGAGGTAGCGATACATTTAGTTTTGAGTATGGGTTTATTTACGAAACAAACCCTGCAGATTTTGGAGTAAAAGGAAGTCGTGATTATTGTTCAAGGAAGCATTCCGGTCCGCCCTGAGTGTCGTGATCAAGCCTTATCCATGGCAAAGAATATGGTTGAAGCCTCAAGGTTAGAGTTAGGTTGTGTCAGCTATGATTTTTATGTGGGTTTGGCGGATCCAAATACGCTGATGTTGTTCCAAGAATGGGAAAGTTTAGACGCATTGCAGTCGCATTTTGAAACCAAACATATGGATGATTTTTTGCAGCAGTTACCGGATATCCTCTCAGGCGAAGTAGTGACGAAGCGCTATGCGGTGCAAAGTATTGAAGAAGAGGAAGCGGTGTTGATAGAGGCTGAGGAACCGATAATCCATTGATTAGAAGTATCCTACCGCCTAGCAGTAGTGCAGGTATAAATGCCTGCAACAGCGCTAGCGTGAGGTTGAATTCGGTGCGTAACGAGTTGTACGGCAAACCAAGCTAAACCCGAGCTAAATACACGTTGGCACAAATTCCAGCCCTCGCTGAGATAAGCAGATTTCTAACAAGCCACTTAATGGGGTATCTATGTCTGAACTGTCGCACATCACTAATTTTGTTCAACTCACTCCGACAGTAGGCACTGCCGGACAACCACGCGCTGAGTACTTTGTAGATATAGCCGCAGCCGGCTATGACATAGTTATCAATTTAGCTATGGCAGACTCCGATCATGCGCTACCTAACGAAGGTAGTTTGGTGCCCAGCCTTGGCATGACCTATATTCACTTGCCCGTTAACTTCCAAACGCCTAGGCCGGCGGATGTTGCTCGGTTCATCGGTTTAATGCGTAGCCTTGATGAGCAAAAAAGCGGCCACAAAATTCTGGTTCATTGTGTCCTCAACCTGCGTGTTTCGGCCTTTATGTACCACTATCTAAAATTGGCAAAAGGCTATTCGGATGACGATGCCCGGTCGCCAGTGTTTAAAAAATGGGCACCCCACATGGATGACATGTGGGCGGATCTTTTGAGTTGGACCAGTGAAGATATTTTCGGCGAGTTATTGCGCGTTCATTTTGGCGTCTATCTAAACAGAGCCTAGTTTCGTCTTAAGCCGGACAAAGGCGCTCTGTCAAAAACCTCGATAAAAGATGCTAGTTGGCATGATAGATTTATCAAGTTTGCGCGGGTGCAACCGCGTAATCTAAGTTGAGGCCGAACGTGGGTCAGGCAACGAAAAAACAGCTATGACTAAATCTGCCGCGGAAATTGAAACAATGCGCAAAGCTGTCCAAATCCTGGCGAAAACTCATGAAATAGTAGGGCAAATGGTAGTGAGTGGGGTGTCTTTGCTCGAGTTGGACGCTGTTGCGGAAGCAGTTATCCGTGCCGAGGGCGCGGTGCCCTCATTTAAGGGGTATCACGGGTTCTCTGGCACAATTTGTACTGCGCTCAATAATGAGGTGGTGCACGGCATTCCCGACCAGCGGATATCGCAAGAGGGCGATATTAGTACTATTGATTCTGGCGCGTGTTGACAGAGCTATCACTCGGACGCAGCGCGTACTTATGTGATGGCCGGTATCAATCAAGCCCATGCGGGCAATAGGTTAGGTGATATATCCGCAGCTATACAGCCGGTTATTGATGCGTCGCCCTATAGCTTAGTGCGGGAATATGGCGGTCACGGTTTGGGCAAGGGAATACATGAAGAGCCGTTTATCGCCAATTACGGTTGCGCGATTTCTGGCATTAAACTTAGGTCGGGCATGGTGCTAGCGATAGAGTCTATTGTTGCTATGGGTTTGCCAAATACCAAGGTGCAGGAAGATAACTGGACTGTAGTGACAGTAGATGGAAGCGATGCTGGCCAATGGGAGCATTTTGGTGTGGTGCGAGCGGATCATTTCCAAATTCTTTGTTAATGATTTGCGGGCTGTTCGTTAGTCTATAACGACACTCAGCGCCGGTATATTGTCTTCCTAATGCCGCATTACTCCTGTTTCCCCTCACCCATATAGCTGTCCAAAAAACATCGTTTCAATTAACCGCTGGATAAATTATGCATCGTAAAATTGTTAGATTTGTTGTGACTAGGTTAGTGTAAGGCATATAAGCGAAAGTGCTATGACATTGGCAGCAATTGAAATCGTTTTAGCCAATTTTGGAAAAGCGTTTTTATCTTCCTAATTGGCAAGCAATGGATTGGCTGGCGGTTATCGTTGCGTGAAAGTTTAAGGTGATTTGTGCCTCCCTTCTATGATGACATCAACCGCATCGTGAGCAGCCAAGTCAGTTTCCGCCTCTGTTCTGATTATTGGGTACGAGCTTTTTGGCTGAAGGAGATATTCAGCTTTTGTGCGTTCAGACGTAAATGTGGGTAAATGTCCGCCTAATTTAGCTTCCTCGTTGTGTCGATCCGGTGTTTGGCCTAAAATGCTTGCCTTTCCACCTGCTCTAAATACTTGCTCTGGTTAGAAATTTCCTATTTTTACGTTTGAGGCGACCATCAAGGACTGCCGAGAACCGTTATTTCCAATGAGAACTATATGATCGACCTCCTACCTAGCAGAAGCGCTTCTGTAAGCAATGATATTCTTTCCGGATTGACCGTTGCATTGGCCTTGGTGCCAGAAGCGGTGGCATTTGCTTTTGTCGCTGGGGTTGAGCCTTTGGTGGGGTTATATGCGGCTTTTATGGTTGGGCTAATAACCGCCTGCATTGGCGGGCGGCCCGGCATGATTTCTGGTGCCACGGGCGCACTTGCCGTAGTGATGGTGGCGTTAGTTGCCGATCATGGCGTTGAGTACTTATTCGCCACTGTTGTGCTCATGGGCATACTGCAAATATTAGCTGGGGTATTCCGCCTTGGTAAGTTTATCCGCATGGTGCCGCACCCCGTAATGTTGGGCTTTGTTAACGGCTTGGCCATTGTAATTTTCTTGGCACAACTGAGTCAGTTTGGTGTCGCCGGAGAACCCGGTTGGTTAGCCGGCACCTTTATGCAGGACAGTATTCTAGATGTCGCTTGGTTAGAGGAAAGCCAACTCTATATGCTCATTGGCCTTATACTGCTAACCATGCTGATTATCAATTTCTTACCGAAGCTGACTACGGCGGTGCCATCCTCCCTGGTGGCGATTGTTGTGGTTAGTTTGCTGGTGGTCTTTTTAGAGCTAGATACGCGTGTAGTGGGCGATATTGCTTCCATTAGCGGCGGCTTACCCACTTTTCATATTCCATCAGTCCCACTTAATTTTGAGACGTTAACAATCATCTTTCCTTATGCAGTGATTTTGGCCGCTATTGGATTGATTGAATCTTTGCTCACCCTGCGCTTGGTAGATGAAATTACGGAATCTCGTGGTCGTGGCAACAAGGAGTGTGTTGCGCAAGGCATTGGCAATACGGTTACTGGCATGTTTGGCGGTATGGGCGGTTGTGCAATGATCGGCCAAAGTATGATTAACGTGAAATCAGGTGGACGAGGGCGCCTGTCTGGAATTTCCGCCGCTTTGTTCCTTTTACTGTTTATTTTGGTGGCGTCGCCGTTCATCGAACAAATTCCGCTTGCCGCCCTAATAGGGGTGATGTTTATAGTGGTTATTGGCACCTTTGAGTGGAGTAGTTTTCGGGTTATTCGTAAAGTACCAAAGAGTGATGCGCTGGTCTTAGTGCTTGTTTCCGCTGTAACAGTGGCCACCGACCTTGCCGTTGCCGTTATTGTGGGCGTTATTGTTTCCGCGCTAGTATTTGCTTGGGAGCACGCCAAGCAAGTGCACGTTGAGGCGAGAGAGGATCATAAAGGTTCAACAGTTTATGCAGTGCATGGGCCTCTGTTTTTTGGTTCGGTAACTTCGTTCTTAGATCTTTTTGATCCGACTCTGGCCAATGATGACGTAATAGTGGATTTTGCTGGGTCTCGCGTGTGTGACCACTCTGGGTTAGAGGCAATAGATACCCTTGCTGAGCGTTATCTGAATTGCGGTAAAACTCTGCACTTGGTGCATTTGAGCGCTGAATGTAAGCGCCTGCTTAGAAAAGCCGGCAGTTTAGTTGAAGTGAATGTCATTGAAGATCCGCGCTATTTTGTAGCGGAAGACTCTTTAGGCTAGCTCTCCCACGCCCTTTCCCAAAGGGCGGCTCTAAGTGCTGGCTTTGAGGCGCAGCGGTTGTAAGGCGGTTTATGCCCGTATCCCACAGTAAGCTGATTTAGCCCGGCCTCATCCCGTCTCGCCTATTCGTTTCAAACATGGGTACACGCCCAGGCTCAAAAATTAAATATCTTCATCTGCGGGACGCAATTGATCTGCGCCTTGCGCTATCGCTGGTAAATACCCCTAAGAAGGTTGAGTGACTCTTTTGGTCGTCTAGGTACAACCTCCTATCCACTGTCGCCATATATAACTATTTTTATATGTATTTAGCGCAACGGGGTAGGTCGCGGCACGCGGTGTCTTTTCTTGTATTAGTAGGTATTTCATTGATAAAATGTGAACTTGCTCACACATTTGGAATTTGTTAGTAGTTTTAAAATTTTGTTTTGTTGATTATCATGCTACGGAGAATGCTTTGATGGTTTGCTAGTCGGTACTACTCGCTAGCAGCAGGTTTTGCTATAGCTATGTTTTACATTCCCGGTATTTCCATCAATGCGTTTTTTGACGTGCACAGTGCAAAAAATATGCGCGTCAATGAATTTGGTATTCTATTTGCCGATAATACTGATCAGATCCGCCTGGCGAATGTGGTGATAGCGAACTTCCGAAATGCCTGTTATGAGGCAGATTCAGCCGCTAATCTTAGTTTGATCAACACGTCAACGCCTGGAACTAACTATCTTGATCGTGTCCACTGTGCCAATGAAGCAGGCTCTAATGCTAACTTCGGTGTAGTGCGTGCAGGTGCGGTTGGGTTCCCCACAGGTACGGTGGCAGCCAGTAACTCTAACGGTAACGATCTTGTTTATTACAATGGCGCGGTTAATGCGTTTAATTTTACGGGCGAGGGCTCAGGGCGTGGTAACAACTTTACTGCAGGCTGGTATCTTTCAACTATTGGCACTATCGGTAATGGTTTGGTAGGCAACGTGAATTTCCTGAATGGATTTTTAGATGGTGATACCAATAAGGATGGTGTTGTTGATGCAGCCGATACTATGTCTGTGTTTGTTGTAGAGGATGATGGTGTGAGAGGCTTCAACCAAGACGTGGCCAGTGACACGGGTGGTTATGACCTAACGCATGTTGGCGCGGTCAGAGGCGGCGCGGTGACTAATGTGCAATTCGATAATTGAACTGTAGGCACGCTGCGTAGTGATAACTTTACCGTTCGTTAAAGGTCAGTTACATAGAAGATGCATGCTTGGGTGCTTGACGTGTTAAACGTCAATCATGCACCTGAGCAATTTCTTGGCAAGGCGCTTATCTGATTTTGGATAGGCTCTTACGCAAATGTGCACTTTACCTAACCCTCTATTTAAAGCTCACTCAGCTTTTCGTTCGATTGAGCATTTAATAAGATTTCTAATGACACAGTTAGCCAGATCTTGTTGCACTGAGCGTTTGGGTGCGCGGATTGGTATCTTAAATAGACTCTTCAGCCTTTCTGCTGGCGGTGCTTACTCTTCTGGCGGCCCATTAAACTCGCGCAGTTTGCGCACAAACAATGCACTGATCACACATACTGCCAACGAGAAGAATAGCTCGGCTGTACCAAACCAAAACAGCGTGGGGTCGAAAATCACCAATATGCCATGGATGAAATATAACGTGCTGACCATGCACAGTAAGAACATGCTTTTGAGTTGACCCTGTATGACTCCGGGTACGGTGAACAACAACGGCGCTATCTGTATAACAAACCATACGGCGTTAACCGAGGGCGTAGCCAGCGGTTCGATAAAAAACTGTCTGAGGCCGGTGAGTGAAACCAGTGAACCCAACATCACAAGAATAATAAATAACCAGCCTTTCAATTGGACACTCCTCTTATTTTTAACGCCAGTTCAGCTAACTGTTGACCGGCAGCTTTTGCTAAGACGGCCTCTTCTGTAGAAAGTTTAGCGCCATCATTATGATCACTGCCCTGTACATGAGTGACACCGTATGGTGTACCCCCAGACTGGGTCGCATTAAGTTCTGGGTGGCTATAGGGCAGGCCTTGAATGACCATGCCATGATGCAGCAATGGCACCATCATTGTTAATAAAGTGGATTCTTGGCCACCGTGGAGTGAGCCGCTGGAGCAAAATACGCTGGCCGGTTTACCAACCAATTGTTGGCCCGCCCAAAGGTCTGCAGTGCTGTCTAAAAAATATTTCATCGGTGCAGCCATATTGCCAAAGCGAGTTGCACTGCCCAACGCTAGGCCACTACACCCAGCCAAGTCCTCTTTGGTACAAAAAACCGCACCTTCGTCGGGTACTGATGGCGCTGTGCGCTCAGTCACGCTACTTATCGGTGGTACAGTTCTGATTCTAGGTTCTATGCCAGCTACTTTGTCGACACCGCGGCCCATGTGCAGTGCAAGGTTTTGTGTTCCTTGGGTGCGGGAATAGTAGAGAATAAGGATGTAGGGTTTGGTACTCATATTAGGCTCAATACTTGTTCGGGTGGCCTGCCAATAATTGCTTTAGTGCCGCGCACGACAATAGGTCGCTCTATCAATATTGGATGCGCGTTCATTGCCTTGATTAGCTGCTCGTTTGTCGTGGCTGGGTCACCAAGATTAAGGGCGGTAAAGGTCTCTTCGTTTGTGCGCATTAGCTCAATGGGCTGCAAGTTGAGAAGGGCCAAAATGTTTTCCAGCGCGGTAGTGCTGGGTGGGTTATCGAGGTACTCGATAATTTTGGGCGCTACTTTGTTCTCAATAAGTAGCGCGAGAGTGGCGCGAGATTTTGAACAATTTGGATTGTGATAAATAACGTAATCTGACATTGAGCTTCAGTTAAGTGAGTTGAAAGGAATCAAGGGTACAGTATAGGCATGAGTAAGAATGACGCCAGCAATAACAACAATTTGATTGGTGCAGAGCTTGGGCAGCGCTTTTTTGCTGCTGCTGTCCATCATTTGTCCTTACTTGGGCAGCAGCTTATTCGCTATGACTGTTTAACTTCTGCGGCGGCGCTTACTTACACCACGCTTTTTGCAGTGGTGCCATTGATGACGGTAACGCTACTGTTTTTTTCTTTGCTACCTGAATTTGCGGTTCTGGGTCAGGATTTCCAAAATTTCCTTTTCCAGAATTTTCTGCCTGCTGGTTCAACGCTTGTGCAGGAAAAATTGTTGGAGTTTGCTGATCGAGCAACCGGATTGACCGCAGCAGGTGTTATAGGACTTTTGGTCACTTCCTTGCTGATGTTGGTGGCGGTGGAGAAACAGTTCAATAATATCTGGCAGGTAGAAGCGCCTAAGTGGAGTTTGCACCGAGTTTTAGTTTATTGGGGCATATTGTCGTTGGGCCCCGTAGCTATTGTCAGTGGCATGTTAGTCAGCGCCTACTTGGTGAGTATTCCACTTATCTCAGATCTTGAAGCTTGGACTTTAGGTAAAAGTCTACTCACGTACCTACCTGTTTTACTCACGGCTCTCGGCTTTACGGCGCTGTATGTGTTGGTCCCCAATTGTAAGGTGTCGGTGTTGCACGGCTTTTATGGTGGTGTAGCTACGGCGGTTGTTTTTAAGATCGCATTCTTCATTTATACTGAGGCATCCAAAAACTTCTTTTATGATGCTATCTACGGTGCTTTTGCGGCGTTACCCATATTCTTGATTTGGTTATATCTGGTTTGGGTGATTGTTTTGGCTGGCGCAGTATTTGTTTGCTCCATCGCCATGGGGTCTTTGGATTTAGCCTCCTCTGAACCGACCATTGTCAAAGCAATACGTTTGCTCAATCTAGTGCGTTTAGCTCACGCCCGCGGTGAGGGGGTTGATGAAGATCGCTTGCGCGCGGCGGGGCTCTTTGCGGCGGATCAATGGAGAGACGTTGTGAGCGCATTGCAGCGGGTCAAACTTATAAAGCTCGACGAAGATCGACGTTGGCGCTTGGGTAAAGATCTAAAGACGGTTACTCTATGGCAATTGGTGCAAATTTTTCCTGAACACGTTACTAAAGAGAGCTTAGGAGCGGTTTCTGATCTCCCAGAACTGGTGCGCTCATTGTTGTCTTTGGTTGAATATGGTGAGGCGCATTTGTCTTTAAGTCTTGATGAGATAATCACGGACTAAATTTTTAATAGTGTTTTTTTAGCAATTTTTGCGCGGCTTATCGCGCAATTTTGAGAGTAGTAGATTGACTAATTCAGCTTTCCCAAATCTAGGTTTAGGCCTCAAAGCAATTTTTATTTTAGTGCTTCTAGGGTTATCCGGGTGTGCAAAAGAACCTAGCTATCGGGTAGCTGATGGCTCCCAAATGCAGTTGTCTGAATTGCGTGGTAACTGGATATTGATTAATTACTGGGCTGATTGGTGTAGACCTTGCCGGGAAGAGATTCCAGAATTGAATACTTTGCATCAGCGCGAACGCGAAGAAGGTCAGCCGATATTTGTACTAGGTGTTAATTTTGACTATCTGGGAGGACAGGAGTTAACCGATTTGATCACAGAGATGGGTATTGAATTCCCAGTTCTGGTGGACGACCCCCAGGGGATTGTTGGGTATGAGGCAGCTCAAGTGCTGCCAATGACAGTGATTATTTCACCCGCGGGTGAGGTGCATAATGTTTTGATTGGACCGCAGACTGCGGAAACCATTGAAGCCAGTTTATAAACATTTGCTGGCTTTTGGCCGCGCTCTTGCTTGTTCGGTCTGGGCGCAATTGGGCAAGTGCCCTAGCCAAAATAAATTTAATTAGTAGCGCCGCCCGCGCTGTCAAAAGCGCACGGGCATTCTGCATTTAGGTCCATCGAGGCTGCTGCAATTGTTACCCTGTCTTTATCCTGATTGCCAAGTGCCTAAATCCATTTTGCTATTTGTGCACTGACTCCTGCTACTGCCTCGTTTAATGGCAGTTCGGCAGCTTCTTTTTCATGGCGTTGCTTGTATTCAACCACACCGTTTTTGAGTCCCCTGTCACCGACCACTAAACGCTGGGGAATGCCTATTAAATCTGCATCAGCGAATTTGACCCCTGGGCGCTCGTCTCGGTCATCTAGTAAAACCTCTAAACCCAACCCTATTGCTTCGTTGTAGAGATTGTCGGCAGCTTCCCTCACGGCTTCGGATTTTTGCGAATTTAGCGCAATGATGTGCAAGTCATAAGGGGTCAGCGGCTGTGGCCACAAAATTCCGTTGTCATCATGGTTTTGCTCTATTACCGCAGCCACTAGACGTGTAACGCCCATGCCGTAGCAACCCATAATCGGGATTTGGCTGACGCCTTCTTTGTCTAACACAGATGCCTCTAGGGGTTCACTGTAGGCTTTGTCTAATTGGAAAATATGTCCAACTTCTATGCCCCTTAAAAACTCGATAGTGCCTTCGCCATCTGGCGCCAGGTCGCCTTCAACTACATTTCTAGCATCGACAATTTGTGCATCATCCAGTGGGCAGTCTCTATGCCAGTTGGCGCCTGTGAAATGCACGGCATTTTCGTTTGCACCGCAAACGAAATCAGCCAATGCTGCCGCATCACGATCTACGAGGTAAGCAATTTTGCAATTTACCGGTCCAAGAGACCCTGGGTGGGCGCCCATTGATTGAAGTATTTCGATTTCATCGGCAAATGCGAAAGGTGATGCAATGCTTGGTAACTTCGCAGCCTTTATTTCATTTAGGTCATGATCGCCGCGCAAAATTATGGCGACGTGGCCTTCCACTCCCTTAACAACCAGCGTTTTTACGGTCTGACTAGCAGGAATGTTGAGCAGTTTAGAAATGGCATCAATGGTCTTTTCGTTGGGTGTGTCGATTTTTTCAAGATTTTGGCTTGCAGTTGGTGCAGCTGGTGGCGCCATCGCGCTGGCTTTTTCTAAGTTAGCTGCGTAACTGCCAGTGGAGGAATAAGCGATGGTGTCTTCGCCAGAAGACGCCAATACGTGGAACTCGTGAGAGTTATCGCCGCCAATATTGCCCGTATCGGCTTGTACAGCTCTAAAGGTCAGCTGCATTCTATTGAGTATACGGGTGTAGCAGTCATACATTTCTTGGTAAGTCGCGTCAAAGCTCTGTTGGTCTAAGTGAAATGAATAGGCATCCTTCATGATAAATTCTCGCGCACGCATGACACCAAAGCGAGGGCGTCTTTCATCGCGGAACTTCGTTTGTATCTGATAAAAGTTAATTGGTAGCTGCTTGTAACTGTGTACTTCGCGGCGAAAAATATCAGTGATTACTTCTTCATGGGTGGGTCCGAGGCAAAAGTCCCGTTCGTGCCGGTCTTTAATGCGTAGCATTTCGTCGCCCATTTTCTGCCAGCGACCACTTTCCTGCCAAAGTTCGGCGGGCTGGACCACAGGCATCATTACCTCTTGGGCACCGCTTACATTCATTTCTTCGCGGATTATGCGCTCAACTTTACGCAGAACTCGCAATCCTAATGGCAGCCAGGTATACAATCCGCTGGCGAGTCGACGAATAAGGCCTGCGCGTAACATCAGCCTGTGGCTGACTACATCAGCGTCGGCAGGGTTTTCTTTCAACGTAGGCAAGAGAAGGGTTGATTGGCGCATATTTGAACTTTTGCTTGGTGGGTGGAATTACAGTCGCATTAGACACAATGCGCGGGTCATATAACAAGGCAAAAAAAACCGATTGATAGTCAATCGGTTCACTACTCTCGTATTACCTAACTAGATTTTCACCCTGTTTTTAGAATCAATCAAAATCTGAGCATTCATCAAAAGTCGATTAACCCGTCTCGGGTTGATCGACGAGAGGTGAAATAGCTCTCCCCTCGTCATATCTAGCATTTGGGTATTAGGCGCCTATCTTTTAGGCGATCATATCCTTAAGTTTCTTCAGAGCAGAGATGCGAACTCTAGTAGTCGCAGGCTTGGCAGCAATGACGATTTCTTCGCCAGTAGCTGGATTGCGGCCCATGCGCTTCTTAGTTGCAGGTCGCTTAGCAGCCTTAATTTTGAGCAGGCCAGGAAGAGTGAACTCACCAACCGAACGCTTGCGAATGTGGCGCTCTATTACAGACTCTAGCTCTTCCATAACAGAAGTTACTTGAGCACGAGTCAAATTAGTTGATTCAGCAATATCATTGATAATTGCTGTTTTGGTCATCTTCGCTTTAACGCCGGCTTTTGGCTTGGCTGCTACTGCTACGGCTGCTTTCTTAGCAGGCGCTTTTTTGGCAGCAACTTTCTTTCCAGGTGCTTTTTTAGCAGCTGCCTTTTTTGCTTCAGGAACTTTTTTCGCTACCGCAGCTTTCTTAACTGCAGGTGCTTTTTTTGCAGGTGCTTTTTTTGCAGGTGCTTTCTTTGCAGGTGCTTTCTTAGCCACCGGTGCTTTTTTGGCAGTTGCTTTCTTTGCAGGTGCTTTTTTCTTAGTAGCCATATGCTGGTCCTTTGGTGTCAAATTGGTCAGCTCATTCCATTCAATGTCCATATCAAAAAGTCACTAAGCACTTTGCCTAGAAAACCTATTGATGAAAATCGAAGGCGGTCGCAACCTCTGTTATAAAACTCGATCTTTAACCCGGCTTTTAACCTTAGTGTGACCAGCTACTTACAGATGCTGATCTAACAACTTAACAATCTCTAACCTCAATCTGCCATCAACGCCAATGTGCATCCTACAAGTGTAGTCAAAGTCAACGGGCATTCTAGATCTTGCAAACGCCATTTAAAGAACATTTATTAAATGGTTTTCGCGTTAAAGTTAGCGTTTGTTTTGTGGTGTATGGTTACACTAAGTTCTCCATCGTACAGACTCTAACGTCTGAGGGCGCTGTTATAGCTGATCAAATACGGTGTCGCAAGAAAAAGTAAGTAAAAGCACTGTATTTTTACGGCTTTTTTTAAGATCATGCGCCGCTCGTTGAAAGTTTTATCTAGAAGAACATTTTATGCCGATTTATGAATATCGATGTGCGGACTGTGATCACCAATTAGAAGTGGTTCAAAAACTCAGTGAAGAACCTATAGTTATTTGTCCCGAATGCAAAAAGGACAGCCTTAGAAAAATAATTTCTGCTGGTGGTTTTCGTCTTAAAGGCGATGGCTGGTACGAAACGGATTTTAAGTCAGGAAAGAAGAAAAATGTTGCTGGATCAGAATCTGGCTCCTCGGGCGATAGTTCATCCGGTGACTCATAGAGTCTACTCTCACGCTCTTAGCAAAGGCGTATAAAGGTCACGTCGATGAGGCGAAAGACATCAATTGAGACTTCTAGTCTCAGTTGTAACTAATACAAACAAAAAGGGATGGCTATGCGCAGTCACTACTGTGGCGACATTCGCTCAAGCGATGTTGGTGAGGAAGTTGAGATTTATGGTTGGGTGCATCGTCGCCGCGACCACGGCGGAGTAATCTTTTTGGATGTCCGAGATCGTACTGGGATATTGCAGGTGGTGTTTGATCCAGATACCCAAGAGAGTTTTGCTGCAGCGGATTCTGTGCGTAATGAATTTGTGCTTAAAGCAAAGGGTCGGGTAAGACCTCGCCCTGAAGGCACGGTTAATGCCGATATGCCAACAGGCGAAATAGAAGTGCTCGGTTTAGAGCTGACTGTGTTGAATGCAGCCAAAACGCCACCCTTTCAATTGGATGAACACTCCGAAGCTGGCGAAGATGTCCGACTGCGCTATCGTTATTTAGATCTGCGCCGTCCTGAAATGCAGCAACGCATGCAAACTCGGGCCAAGATCACCAGCCAAGTAAGAAGCTTTTTAGAAGAGCAAGGCTTTTGGGATATTGAAACGCCAACGCTTTCTAGAGCAACCCCGGAAGGAGCTAGAGATTATTTGGTGCCCAGCAGAACTCACCCGGGTGAATTTTTTGCGTTACCTCAATCACCCCAGGTGTATAAGCAGCTGCTGATGATGTCGGGAATGGATAAGTATTATCAAATAGCTCGGTGTTACCGCGACGAAGATTTGCGCGCTGACAGACAGCCCGAATTTACTCAAATTGATATAGAAGCTTCTTTTACTAACCAAGATCAGATCATGACAATGACTGAAGGCATGCTTAAACAAGTCTTCACAAATGTCTTAGGTGTCGAGCTTGGCGAATTCCCAGTGCTTAGCTGGGCCGAAGCGATGCGTGATTTTGGCAACGACCGCCCAGATCTGCGTAACCCAATGCGTTTGGTTGATATTGCAGATTTGATGAGCGGCGTTGAGTTTAAAGTGTTTCAAGGACCTGCCAACGATCCCAACGGGCGTGTAGTTGCCCTTAGAGCGCCTGGAGGCGCAACACTGTCGCGTAAGCTCATTGATCAATATACCGCTTTCGTTGGTCGTTATGGTGCCAAGGGCTTGGCCTATGTGAAGGTCAATGATTTAAGTGCTGGCGCGGATGGCCTGCAGTCGCCTATTTTGAAATTTATGCCCGCTGAGGTAATCCAGTCCGTGCTTGAGCGCGTCGGTGCCCAGACAGGCGACTTAGTATTCTTTGGTGCTGACCAAGCAAAAGTCGTGAATGACGCTATGGGCGCACTACGCAACGAGCTAGGCGCAGATTTAGAATTGCTAGAGGGTAAGTTTAAACCTTGCTGGGTTGTTGATTGGCCCATGTTTGCTGAAGGTCGCGACGGCACCTTTAGTGCGGAACATCACCCGTTTACACGTCCAACATGTTCGCCCCAGGAGCTGCTAGATAATCCTGCCGCTGCTCAAGCGGCTGCGTACGATGTGGTTTTGAACGGCTATGAATTGGGTGGTGGTTCGCTGCGAATTCATGATCAGAATATGCAAAAGGCCGTTTTTGATGTTTTAAAAATGGACGAAGCAGGCCAAGAGAAATTTGGCTTCTTGTTGGAAGCGCTACAGTACGGCTGTCCACCTCACGGCGGTATCGCGTTGGGTCTAGATCGTTTGGTTATGTTAATGACAGATAGCCAGTCTATCCGTGAAGTTATTGCATTCCCGAAAACCCAGACAGCTTCTTGTGCGATGATGGATGCGCCAGGTGGTGTGGAAGAGCAACAATTGCGAGATCTGCATATTCGTTTGCGCACTCCGGCTGCGGCAAATACCGAAAGTCAGTAGGAATGGTAGCTGAGCGTCTGTAGACACCTCCCTTTATGAGCGGTGTCTATAGATACATAGATACGTTTCGAGCCAGCGGACAAAAGATTGAGAATATATTTGGGAACTTTGTGTCGAGGAGGTTAGCTAATGGCAGGTCATAGTAAATGGGCGAATATCAAGCACCGCAAAGCGGCGCAAGATAAAAAACGCGGCAAGCTATATACCAAGTTGATCCGTGAAATAACGGTAGCTGCCCGGTTAGGCGGCGGTATCGTTGACGACAACCCGCGGCTGCGTGCTGCGGTAGACAAATCTTTGGGCGCTAATATGCCTAAAGATACAATCGAGCGAGCTATAGCGCGTGGCGCTGGTGGTGTTGACGGTAACGACGTAGAAGAATTGGTCTACGAAGGTTACGCCAGTGGCGGTGTTGCGGTTCTCGTTGAAGTAATGACAGACAACCGCAATAGAACTGTTGCAGAAGTGCGCCATGCTTTTAGTAAGTACGGTGGCAACCTGGGTACTGATGGATCTGTTGCCTATTTATTTACCCGCCAAGGCATTATCAATTTCGCTCCCGGCGTTGATGAGGAACAGTTGATGGGCGCGGCCCTTGAGGCTGGCGCCGATGATGTTGAGACAGATGACGACGGTGGCATCAGTGTTACTACACCTTGGGAAAATCTCAACACTGTGGTTACTGGACTAATTGAAGCTGGTTTTGAACCTGACCATTCTGACGTCACTATGGTGGCATCTACTACCAGTGACTGCGATTTAGAGATGGCGGAAAAAGTTCTGACATTAATCGACGTTCTTGAGGACCTTGATGATGTGCAGGAGGTTTATACTAATGGTGAATTTCCTGAGGAAGCTTACGGCTAAGTAATTTTCTGCCCTGATAGTTTCTCGGTTAGGTAAAATTCCATTAAGTGAGAGGCTATGGTTGAAATTCAGCATTGTATTCTTGGTATAGACCCAGGGTCGCGTCTTACAGGTTACGGGCTGATTGCCATCAGCGGGCGCAAGGCGACTTACGTTGCAAGCGGATGTATTAATACCGAAAACGGCGATTTACCCAGTCGACTTGGGATGATCTATAAGGGTGTTGCTGAAATAATTGAGCAATATTCGCCGTCGGAAATGGCCATTGAAGAAGTTTTTATGGCAAAAAATCCAGCATCGGCGCTGAAGTTAGGGCAGGCTCGTGGGGTTGCCATAGCCGCCGGTGTTATGGCGAATTTGCGAGTTTCTGAATACGCAGCCCGACGCGTAAAGCAAGCCATAGTGGGTACCGGTCGCGCCAGTAAGGAACAAGTTGCCCATATGGTAAAAATACTTTTGGCTCTGCCGGGAACGCCCCAAGCCGATGCAGCGGATGCCCTTGCGATTGCGCTGTGCCACGTCAATACTGCCACCCTTAGTGGCCAATAAGGTTTAACTCATTGATCAGTAGACTCAGAGGCGCTCTTATAGAAATTCAGGGCAACGTACTTTTACTTGATGTAGGTGGCGTAGGCTATGAGATCGAGGTCAGTGCTAATGTGCTTGGCGCGGCCCCACTTATTGGCGCAGAACTCACTTTGCATACACATTTTGTTGTGCGCGAAGATGCCCAATTGCTCTTCGGCTTTTGTGACAAAAACGAGCGCGACCTTTACCGAACTTATATACGCATAAATGGCGTTGGTCCAAAAATGGGGCTAGCGTTGATTTCCTCTATCGATCCTTCGACTTTAAGTCTCGCAGTGCAAAATAACGAAGTTGGCGTTTTGACAAAAGTGCCTGGCGTTGGCAAAAAAACTGCTGAACGTCTCATGGTGGAGTTAAAGTCGAGAATAGATACGTTGATTCTGCAATTACCCACGGCTGCAAATTTGGCCATGCCCAGTTTTGGTAGTCGGGCAGTTTATCGAGAAGCGGAAGATGCGCTTTTGGCCTTAGGTTATAAAGGTCATCAGGCCCAACAAGGGATTATGCAGGCGCGCAAAGATTTTGAGAAAAAGGCTGCCCATGCCGGTGTTGATGAAAAAGACCCAACCACGGAGCAAATTGTTACTTGGGTATTACGTCAATTTGCCCGGAGCGGAGCTTAACAAATGGCTATTGAACCAGATCGCTTTGTATCGCCAGTTGAAGACAGTGGTGATGTGAGCTTTGACCGTGCTTTGCGACCCACGCAACTGAGTGAATACATTGGTCAATCTGCGGTGAAAGAGCAGATGAGTATTTTTATTGAGGCGGCACGTAAGCGTGGCGAATCGTTGGACCATACCCTGATCTTTGGCCCGCCCGGGTTAGGTAAGACTACCCTAGCCAATATTTTGGCACGAGAAATGGGCGCTGGGTTTAAATCGACTTCTGGACCTATTTTAGAAAAGCCCGGCGACCTTGCAGCCATGTTGAGTAATCTAGATGCTGGTGACGTGCTTTTTATCGACGAGATTCATCGTTTAAGTCCTTTGGTCGAAGAAATTCTTTATCCCGCCATGGAAGATTTTCAGCTCGATATTATGATTGGCGAGGGGCCTGCTGCGCGCTCGCTGAAATTGGAATTACAACCCTTTACCTTAGTGGGTGCCACCACCCGAGCCGGGTTGTTAACCAGTCCTTTGCGAGATCGGTTTGGCATTGTGCAGCGACTAGAGTTCTACAGCATTAATGAGCTCACACAAATTGTTAATCGCTCAGCGTCCAAACTAAATTTACCCATAGAAAGCGCCGGGGCCACAGAAATTTCTCGGCGCTCTCGCGGCACCCCGCGCATCAGTAACAGATTGTTGCGTAGGGTTAGAGACGTGGCTCAGGTGCGCGGAGATGGTTCAGTGACTAAAGCCATAGCGGATGAAGCTTTAAATCTACTCAATGTAGATAAAGAAGGTTTTGATGCTATGGACCGACGTTTGTTGATGACTATTATAGATAAATTTGCCGGCGGTCCTGTGGGCCTTGATTCAGTGGCAGCAGCCATTAGCGAAGAGAGAGGTACCATTGAAGATGTTCTTGAACCCTATCTGATTCAACAAGGGTATTTAATGAGAACGCCTCGTGGGCGAATAGCGACTGCAAAGAGTTATCAGCACTTCGGCTTACGTCCGCCAGAGCAGGAAAATGGTTCGCAAGTACATCAAGATAGATCCGAGTTAGATCCGAGGTAGATTAAGGAGCAGTTTTTTGACTGAGCAAATGTCCATATTTGAACTCATCTCAAACGCAAGTTTGCTGGTGCAAATTGTCATGCTGTTGCTGGCCATTGCATCAGTTGTGAGCTGGATGATGATCTTCCAGCGTTGGTTGTTTTTACGCCGAGCCTTGAACGAGGTAGATTCTTTGGAGGACCATTTTTGGTCGGGCATTGATCTGCGTGAGTTTTACGGTGAGCTTTCCAGCGAAGAAAACCTCAACGGCGTTGAGACCATATTTGTTTCGGGCTTTCGAGAATATACGCGGCTGTCTGAACAGGCAGGAATGGATGCCGATGCGATTATGCAGGGTGTTCAGCGTTCCATGCGAGTGGCTTTAAATCGTGAAGAAGCACGCCTTGAAACCCATTTACCGTTTTTAGCAACAGTTGGCTCAACCAGCCCTTATGTAGGTTTATTTGGCACGGTCTGGGGCATTATGAATTCCTTTCGCTCTCTAGCAAATATGAGTCAGGCGACATTAGCGTCTGTTGCACCAGGTATTTCTGAGGCCTTGGTCGCAACTGCCATGGGCTTATTTGCTGCTATCCCCGCGGTGATTGCCTATAACCGTTATGCCGCAAAGGTAGACTCAATTATGAAGCGGTATGAAGCCTTTGCTGAAGAAGTGACAACTATTTTGCATAGAGCAGCTCACGCACTCCCCTCGCAATCTAATGCTTAACGCAAGGATTTAGGTTATGGCACAGCGCAGAAAACCGATGTCCGAAATTAACGTTGTACCTTACATCGACGTAATGCTGGTTTTATTAGTTATCTTTATGGCGACTGCGCCTTTGCTTACTCAAGGGGTTAAAGTCGATTTGCCTAAAGCGCCATCGAAATCAATTGAGACCAATGAATCTGATCCACTGGTTGTTTCTATGCGCAAAGACGGCGCGCTGTTTATGAATGTCGGCATTCAAGGGGTAGCGCAAAGTGCCGAGGATGGTACGCGCGTCACGGTTTTTTCTCTTCAAGAGCAGGCTGGTAAAGTTTTGCGTTCGCGGGCCAATGTACCGGTTTATATTAAGGCCGATCACGCATTAGATTATGGCGCCGTTGTCCGAGTAATGACGGTTCTGCAAAAGGCCGGCGCGCAAAGTGTTGGTCTAATTACTGATCCGCCCATCATAGAGAGTTAGAGTGCGGCTGATTCAGACATATGCCATACCTTTGCTATTCGCTTTGGTTATTCATGCGGGCCTAGGTTTTGCCATGTACCGGGGGTGGACGTCTGATACAAAGGTATCGTCAGTAATAACGCCAACAGTGGTCAATGCCAAATTGATTGTTTTGGAACTTAAAGCGAGGCCGAAAAGAAAGCCTGCCAGTAAAAAACCTGCCCCAGTTAAGCCGCCGCCAGTAATGAAGCCGATACCAAAAAAATCTGATTTAGCGAATAAGGTAAAGGAAAAGAGCGCTGCGAAGATTAAGGCTGCAAAAGAGGTTGCCGAGAAAAAGGCTCGAGAGGCGCGTTTAGAGCTGCAACGTTTAGCGCGTTTGGCAGCACTTGGTGAGTTGGCTCAGTCTAATCTTGAGCAGGATATTGACGAAGAAGTGCAAAATCTCAACGACATTGAGGACGATGTAGCCGCCCAATCGTTTAGAGCAGCCATTTACGAGCAGGTAAGAAAAAGCTGGAGCCGGCCGCCAAGTGCACGCAATGGTATGCAAGCCCTTTTGCTTGTTGAACTCATTCCCACTGGCGAGGTTATTTCAGTGACCGTGGTCGAGGGTTCAGGTAACTCGGCATTTGACCAATCTGCGGAGCAAGCCATTAGACAAGTCCGGCGTTTTGAAGTGCCAACAGAAAATTCAACATTTGAAAAATATTTCAGGCGCTTTTACTTTCTTTTTCAACCCAGCGATCTTTTACGTTAAGTTAATGGTGCAAATGGCTAGTTTGGTGGCGCAGAAATTTACAGTGCAGGAATTATTATGAGTTATGCGACAGATTCTATTTTGGTACAAAGAGCACTAGTGCAGAGAACATTGGTGCAAAGAGGATTGGTGCAAGCGTCTGCATTGGGCCGTTTGTTGAAAAATCACCTAGGGTTGGTTTTTCTACTGCTGTCCTTGGCGCCAGGGCTTCATGCCGCTAGCTCTCTAGACACCATTATTATTGACCGTGGTGTTGATGAGCCTATACGAATTTCTATCGTACCTTTTGCAGTGCCAGAATTGCTCACTGATGAAGCTAACCTTGCAAATATTGTGGCATTTGACCTCGCAAGAAGTGGCCAGTTTGATCCTTTAGCCAGTGAAAACATGCTTTCCTATCCAAGCACCAGACAAGCTGTTTTTTTTCGTGACTGGCGCATATTGAAAAGTGCCTACCTTGTGATTGGCCGTGCTCAACCTTTGCCTGATAGTGCAAAGATTGTTGTGGAGTTTGAGCTTTATGACGTGGCGGGCGAAAAGCGCTTAGAATCTCGTAGCTTCACCATAGATCGCGGCCAATGGCTAGATGTAGGTCACAAAATAGCCGACTTGGTATATGCAAAAATTACTGGGGTACAGGGCGCTTTTTCTACCAAGATTTTGTATGTGCTGGCCAAAGATGCCGGTTCCAGTAGCGCGCGTTATCAATTAGAAGTGGCGGATGCGGACGGTGCGCGAGCACGTACTTTATATTCATCCTCCGAACCTATTCTTTCTGCTAGCTGGTCCCCTGATGGTAAACGAGTTGCTTATGTGTCTTTTGAGACCGGTAGACCGAGTATTATTCTTCAGGATATTGACGGTCCGTATCGAGAACGGCTGACTAATTTTAGGGGCATTAATAGCTCGCCGGTGTTTTCTCCAGACGGTAAAAATCTCGCTATGGTGCTTTCTCGTGGTGGTGATCCTGAAATATTTATAATGAATATTGCCAGTAGAAAGTTGCGCCGCGTAACCAGACACCACGGCATTGATACTGAGCCGGCTTGGTCCCCAGATGGCAAATCTATTGTTTTCACCTCTGATAGAGGTGGGCGGCCACAAATTTACCAAGTTGATTTAGCAACCAATTTTTTGCAGCGCCTGACTTTTATAGGCGATTACAATGCCCGGGCCCGGCTGTTACCGGGTGGTAAGCACTTGGTTTTTGTCCATCGGCGCAATGGTGTGTTCCATATTGCATGGCAAGATTTGGAGAAAGACAGCTTATTGGTGTTAACTGCAACGGATTTGGACGAGTCTCCTTCATTAGCACCTAATGGCGCAATGTTGATGTATGCGACTCAAGATCGAGGTCGAGGCATTTTGGCGGTGGTTTCTATTGATGGGCGAGTGAAGTACAGGTTACCGTCCTCCGCAGGAGATGTTCGGGAGCCAGCGTGGTCACCATTTTTACCTGATATTCTCCTGACCAATTAGTAAGGTCATGAGAAAGGTCAGGAGATAAGTAATCTAAATGCAACAGGGCGCAGATAAAGTGCAGTGTTGAGTAGACTACTTTCTTTACCTGTGTAGAATTAAACCATTGCGAAACAAGTATTTACAATGCAGTTGCAATAAGCGGATGTAATAAAGAAGTTTCATAGTGAAGATGCGGTCTCCGGAGTGCGATCAAACATTGAGACAATTTCTAATGCCAATAGTGATTTTGATAAGCGGTTGCAGAATCATGCCGAACAACCCGAAACATGAGGAATAAATCATGCAAGTACAATCTCGATTATCCACTACAGCGCTTTCAGTATTGGCCGCTCTATTCATAGCTGGCTGTTCTAGCACAGCTACTGGGCCAGTAGACCAACAGGAACCTGTAGATCAGACTCCAGAGGTAGTAGCACCAATTGAAGTAATAGAAGAAGTAGTCTTAGATTTCTCTGCCGACAACAGCACACCGGTAGATGGCTCTGGACAACCTATTTCTCGAACGTTCTACTTTCAGTATGACAAAGCAATTTTGAATCCCAGTGATTTAGCGACTTTAGAAGTTCACGCGCAAATCTTACTTAGAAATCCAGATCGCAGCGTAGTTGTTCAAGGACATTGCGATGAACGCGGCACTCGAGAGTACAACCTTGCTTTGGGTGAGCGTCGAGCAGTAGCGGTCAGTAGTTTCTTGCGTTCAGCTGGTGTTGGCTCAAGACAAATTGAAGTAGTTAGCTATGGCGAGGAGCGCCCTCAAAACCCAGCGCATAACAGCCGCGCTTGGGCACAAAATAGACGTGCGGTTGTTGAGTACAGATAGCCTATTACTGGGGTAGCTAGGCGCTGATTATGGCAAATGCAGTAATGTTGTCCAAAACCACAGACAGGTACTTTGACGTTGCAAAGGTCTGCGCCAGTTTGCTTTTAACGGCTAGCATAGCTAGCCAAGCTGTATATGCAGCTGTGCCGGTTGAAGAATCTCTTCGCAGTGGTAACGCTGCCGCTCAATCAAGCGATCGAAACTCTCTAAATAGTGGGTTTAGAACCATTGAACGGGTTGCTATAGATGACGAATTCGATAACAACCAAGATGATGATCTATGGGACAGGAGTGGCTCAGTTAACCAAGGGTTAAATGTGGCTGGTGATAATCTACAAGACGGCTCATTGGCACAAATGTTTTACCAGATGCAGGTTTTACAACAAGAAGTACAAGTACTTCGTGGTCAACTAGAAGATCAGCAATACCTAATAGAAAATCTGCGTCGAGATCAAAAAGAACAATATGTAGATCTAGACGGTCGAGTAGCGGCGCTAGCCTCTAATCGTCCAGCGCCACCTCCCGGGAGCTCCGGACAAGGCAGTACAAGCGCAGGTGAAACCATCTCCCAAGCTGCAGAAAAAACTTGGACTACTGAGCGTGAAGCCTACACCGCTGCTATTGAGCTGATGCGCGCGAAGGATTTTGAATCTTCCATCGATGGCTTTGAAGGCCTAATTGTTAATTTCCCCAACGGCAAGTATACGCCCAATGCATTTTATTGGTTGGGTGAGCTATACCTAGCCCAGACTGAAGCCGAAAAGGCTCGGCAGAATTTTGTTCAAGTGGTCCGCCTATATCCTGATCATCAGAAGGTGCCGGGTGCACTGTATAAGCTAGGTGTGCTCTATCACGGTCTTGGTGATGACGAGCAAGCTAAAACTTACCTAAACAAAGTGCAGGCTGAATTTCCACAAAGCTCAGCGGCTAAGCTAGCGAGTAAATACGCCCAAGCTATGAACTAGCTCTTTCAAGGCGTTTTACCCTCTTTATCCTAGTGTTTCTGAGTTAACGTCATGTCCTTTTTATTCAAAACTCGGCCAATACCATGAGCGCACTGCGCATTACTGAAATTTTTCTATCCTTACAAGGTGAAGCCAATACTGTAGGCAGGCCTACGGTGTTTGTGCGTCTTACCGGCTGCCCGCTACGCTGCCAGTACTGTGATAGCGCTTATGCATTTTCTGGTGGTGAGCTCATTGAAGAAGCTGACATTCTCAACACCGTTAAAGATTTTGGCGTGGGCCACGTAACGGTTACCGGTGGCGAACCTTTGGCTCAGCCTGGAGCGCTTTCGCTGATGGTAGCCTTAGCTGATGCTGGGTTGTCTGTGTCAATCGAGACCAGTGGCGCCTTGAGTGTTGCAGACGTAGACCCACGAGTGATTAAGGTCATAGATCTAAAAACACCCGGCTCTGGCGAAGTGCAGCGCAACTTGTGGGAAAACATGCGTCACCTGAATGCTCATGATCAAATCAAGTTCGTAGTCTGCGATCGGCCTGATTATGATTGGGCGCGGATGCGCTGCGACGAGCACAATCTCTATGCTCAGGTGACCGACGTGCTTTTTTCCCCAAGTCATCATCAGTTGGCTTCTCGGGATTTAGCAGATTGGATTGTTGCCGACCGCCTGCCTGTGCGTATGCAGGTTCAACTGCATAAATTGCTTTGGGGCGATGTCCCCGGGCGCTAGTTAAAAACTCCGAGCGATCATTCATATTGCTCTAAGTGATTGGATAAGATGAAGCAAAAGACAAAACGAGCGGTTGTGTTGTTATCAGGTGGGCTAGATTCGGCCACTACATTAGCCATGGCAATGGATACAGGATTTAGCTGTTATGCACTGTCCTTTGACTATGGTCAGCGCAGTAGTGCTGAACTTAATGGCGCGAAAAAGGTAGCAGTAGCGGCTGGCGTCGCAGAACATAGAATCTTAAAAATTGACCTTGGGCAGTTTGGTGGTTCAGCGCTTACCGATCATGATATTGCAGTACCTCAGAGCGAATTTGCCGAAGGCGTACAGACGCAAACTGAACCCAGTGAAGAAATCCCTATTACTTATGTGCCCGCGCGAAATACCGTTTTTCTATCTTTAGCGCTGGCTTGGAGTGAGGTGCTAGATTCTCGGGACATATTCGTGGGTGTAAACGCTGTGGATTATTCTGGTTATCCGGACTGTCGCGGTGAGTACATTGAAGCATTCCAAAATATGGCGAATTTGGCCACAAAGGCGGGCGTTGAGGGTAATCAATTAACGGTACACGCGCCATTAATCGACCTGACTAAAGACGAAATTATTCAAGTAGGTACGGCACTAGGCGTCGATTACGGCTTAACGGTTTCCTGTTATGCGGCAGAGTCCTCGGGTGCAGCGTGTGGTTTGTGCGACAGCTGCCATATTCGCAAGCAAGGATTTGTGACTGCTAAGGTGGATGATCCAACAAGCTATGCTTAGGCCGCCAAGCAATTGGATCTGGCTGTTAAGAACCTCGATCTAAGTTTTACCTCAAGCACAATTTTGGGGCATTTTTAGTCGAAATAGGGCCTGTTTTGAGTTGCTGATCCAGAGGAACATAAATTTGATAAATGTTTTTCATTAGATCGCGCCGGAATACTTGTCTCTAGCGTCATGGCTGTCTACAATGCGCGGCGCTCGCGAATCTAAGGGTCGTTAGCTCAGCTGGTAGAGCACCGGACTTTTAATCCGTTGGTCCTGGGTTCGAACCCCAGACGACCCACCATTCTTTTATTCTTTTCGCCCGCCTTCGTTTCAGAGCCTCTATTTACAACCCCTCACTAGGGGTTGTAAAAAACCTATTTGATGACGAACTTTCTTTGCGGATTATTTACATCGCAAGGGTTCTAACTTTCCTTATCTATACGTTACAACACTCCACCGGGGTTGCCTTGATATAGCTTTGGGCTGAATGAATTTTTTGCGCTGACACCGTTTATTGTGTATTCGCCCAAGTTTTCAGGCGAGAATGCAAAACTAGCTCGAGAGGTTAGAAAGCGCACTAACCGACTAGTCGAAAAAAATGCCACCCGTCCCCTTTCTCAGTGAATATATTTCCAAGCGGCGTATTTCTGGATTTGTCTAAGCAAGCTAAGTAACCATTAGGATACTTAAACGGTGACATTTCTAATGGTTATGAGGCTCAGTAATGAATGAGAGGAAATAGCTATGGCGAGTATGTTATTCAATCGAAATCTAATTGCGGACTTCTGGTCCTTAATAGGTGAAAAGCTTGGTGAATCTATAAAGCGCTATTGTTGGGCTTTGTTAACCGGCTCGTTGGTCGCCGCATCTTTGTTTTTTCTAATGCAGTCATTGATCTCAGGCTCGGACATAAAAGTCACGGACTCTACAACCGCTGCGGATTTGACCTTTGTACGTATGGTAGAGGATCGTGATGTCATTGTTGACGAGCCGAAACTTGAGCCGCCACCGGTGCCTGAGGCTCAGCCTCCGACAAAGCTGGTGATACCAGTTTCTCCCGGTGGGGGCTACGATGAAATAGGCTCGCGGGATGTCCCTCCACCGTTCTCACACCAAGTCACAGTGGGCGTCACCGATGGTGGTATTTTGCCTGTAGTGACTGTGGCGCCGACTTACCCGCGCCGAATGGCAGCGAGGGGCATAGAGGGTTGGATGCTGTTGGAGTTTTCTGTGGACCAACTAGGTCGGGTGCAAAACCCACAAGTTATAGATGCTCAGCCGACTGGCGGTTTTAGTAATGCTGGGATAGACGCGGTGCTGCGCTACAAATATAAGCCTAAGGTATTTGATGGTAAGGCTACTTGGGTACACGGGGTACAAACACGAATGGTCTTTCAGTTGGATAATGGTTAGCACCAATCCCAATTACGGAGGTTATTTTATAACTCTACTTATAGCTCTACTATGAAAGTCTTTTACAGAAGCCTCGGCTGAGACGCCGGGGCTTTTTTGTCTAAGCTCATTTCAGCAAACTGTCGTCCGGTTTTGCAGACATTCTCTTTTGCGCAAATTGAGCGCTCCATATCAAGAACTACAAGACAGCATTGAACAACCTGCCTTATTGCGCGCCCACTCGGGTCTCTTCTTCGCCAAATGCTCGTATTCAGGTTGTTCGTCGTAAGGATTTTTTAGGGCGTTGAGCAATTCATCTACCTTTGAATAGTCCCCGGCCTCGGCGCTATCGATGGCGATCTGGGAAAGGTAGTTGCGCAATACATATTTAGGATTGGTTTGATTCATCAAAACGACTCTATCCTCATTGCTCTGGTCCTGAGCCTTAGCTGCCTTGAGATAATCTGCTAGCCAAGTTTCAACTTGGGCTTTATCAGCATCACTCAAAAGCTCCGGCGTGTAGTAACAGTGCGCCAGTGCATTAAAGGGCTGCGGGGTATCCTCGGCAATGCCAGCCAACGCGCGAAAGAACAGCGTCATATCGGTTTCGCTGATGCTCAATAAAGTCAGCAGACGATCAACAATATCTTTGTCGTACGCTTTTAACCCCAGCTTTGCCGCCATGGTCTTTTGCCAGCCGTCTTCGTATTTAGTCACATAGGCAGTCAGCGCATCCTCTAAAGGTTTAGAGTCTTCTACAAGCGGCAGTATGGCATTGGCTAACTGCATCAAATTCCATTGGCCGATGGCAGGTTGTTGGCCATAGCGGTAGCGCCGCTGGCCAGCGTCTGTTGTGTTCGGTGTCCAATTGGGATCAAAACCTTCTAGCCAACCGTAGGGGCCGTAGTCGATGGTCTCGCCAATGATGGACATGTTGTCGGTATTCATCACGCCGTGAACAAAGCCCACGCGCATCCAGTGCACCATAAGGTCTGCCGTGCGCTTGCATACTTCTTCAAACCAAGCTTTGTAAGTGCCTTTGGCATCCGCGGCTAGATTATCTAATTCTGGAAACTCTCTTTGAATAACGAAATCTGTGAACTCTTTTAAGAGATCCAGCTCTTGGCGTGCGGCGAGCATTTGGAAATGACCGAAGCGCACAAATGAGCTGCTTAATCTGCACACCACAGCGCCTTTCTCGGGCGCCGCGTTGCCGTCATATAACATGTCTCGAACCACATCTTCGCCTGTGGTGATGAGGGACAGAGCCCGGGTTGTGGGCACGCCCAGGTAGTACATAGCCTCCGAGCAGAGGTATTCTCTAAGTGACGAGCGCAATACCGCTAAGCCATCGGCTGTTCGAGAAAAGGGTGTTGGGCCAGCACCTTTTAATTGCAACATTAGGTGCGTGTCGCCTAGCGCAACCTCTCCGAGGTTGATGGCACGGCCGTCGCCTAGCTGCCCAGCCCAATTGCCAAACTGATGGCCGCCATAGCAGGTTGCATGAGCATCCATACCAGCTATTTGTTTATTCCCAGCAAAGACCTGCAAAAACTCATCGCTGGCGCAATCCTCACCGCTTAAGCCCAGCAGTTGGGCTGCATCTTCAGAGTAGTGAATCAACGTTGGTGCGCTCACCGGGGTTGGATTAACCCTTGCAAAGAGGGCATCTCTAAGTTGTTTGCGCTGTGAGCCGGTGTCGGCGTCCGCCGGCATTTGGGCGGTGAACTGGTTATCGAAGTTAAGTGATCTCATACGCGCAGATTACCCTTTGCCAAGAGCTAAAACGAGAATTTAAGTGTGATTTTAGCCACTCGCACGAAATTCTCCCAGGGTGTATTGTCTGGTCAGAGGAAAATGAGGAGATCAAAATGTCGGAGTTGGTTGCACAAGATTATTCATCGGTGGCAGATATTCCCTTAGAAGATATAGATGTTAGTAGAGCAGACCTATTTCAGTCAGATACGCATTGGGAATATTTCGCTCGGCTGCGTAAAGAAGCGCCAGTACATTATTGTAAGGACAGCCTTTTTGGTCCTTATTGGTCCCTGACCCGGTTTAACGACATCATGGCCATGGAGAAAAATTTCCAAGATTTTTCTTCTGACTCGGGGATTGTTTTGGGTGATCGGCCCGCAGATTTTGAAACAGCAAATTTCATTGGTATGGACCCGCCCAAGCACGACGCCCAAAGAAAGACCGTGCAAGGTGTTGTAGCGCCAATGAATTTGGTCAAGTTAGAAGGCACCATTAGAAGTCGCGCCGAAACTATTTTAGATTCGCTGCCTATTGGCAAGACGTTCAATTGGGTTGATTTAGTCTCGGTGGAGCTGACTACGCAAATGTTGGCAACAATATTCGACTTTCCTTTTGCCGAACGGCACAAGCTCACTTATTGGTCAGATATGGCCACATCAGGTGAGTTAGGTGGCGGCCCTACACCGGAGCCCGTACGCCGAGCAGCCCTGCTTGAATGCCTTGAATACTTCACCAAACTTCGGGACGAGAGAGCCACTCAGCCGGTTAAATCGGACTTACTTTCCATGCTCGCTCATGGCAAGGATACGCAAAATATGCCGTCAATGGAGTTTTTGGGCAACCTGATTTTGCTCATCGTAGGCGGCAATGACACTACAAGAAATTCTATTTCCGGTGGCGTTCTAGCCCTCAATGAAAATCCTGGTGAGTACGACAAACTCCGCGCGGATACCTCCATAATTCCAAACATGGTTTCAGAAATTATTCGTTGGCAGACCCCTTTAGCTTACATGCGTCGCACAGCATTACGCGATGTTGAGTTTGGGGGGCAGCAAATGAAGAAGGGTGACAAGATCGCCATGTGGTATGTCTCAGGCAACCGTGACGGCGAGGTTATAGACCAGCCTGATCGTTTCTGGATTGATCGCCCCAACGCTCGTCACCATCTGGCCTTTGGTTTTGGTGTCCACCGCTGTATGGGTAATCGGTTGGCTGAAATGCAATTGCGCGTGCTGTGGGAAGAAATTATGAAGCGCTTTAAAAAGGTTGAAGTGGTGGGCGATATTGAACGGGTGCAATCGAGCTTTGTGCGAGGTTATGCCACCATGCCCGTGCAAGTGCACCCTTGGTAGCACCTTTTAGGTTAGCGCCGGTTGGCTTTGTAGTAACAGCTTCTGAGCAATTAGCCTCCCGGCAAAGTTTTGCTGGAACAAGCAGGGCAAAGGTCGGGCCAGTAAATAATTAGAAACTTTGGTATGGGTAAGGCAGTAAAATGGCGTTGACAGAATTAAGTCGTTCAATTGAAGGTATGGTGGCCATTGTCACCGGCGCAGGGTCAGGTATGGGCGCGGCGACGGCAAAGTTATTTGCCGCTCAAGGCGCCAAAGTTGCAGCCATCGATATTAATCAGGACGGGCTTGCGGCTGTGGTCGACGAGATCAATGGGGCGGGAAAAACCGCTCACGGCTGGACATTAGATTTGTCAGATGGCGCAGTTATAGAAGGGGTCATAGGCGAAGTGGCCGCACACTTCGGTGGCATAGATATTTTGATCAACAATGCGGGCATTTCTATTTTCACACCTATTGATGGTGAGGATTATGACAACGCTTGGGATAAAACGTTTGCAGTTTTATTAACGGCGCAAACTCGCACCATTCGCGCGGCCTTGCCTCATTTGCGACAGTCCACTAACCCTAGAATCATCAACATTGCCTCCACTGAAGGCTTGGGTGCCACTAAGTTCGGTAGCCCGTATACCGCAGCAAAACACGGCGTAATTGGCCTAACGCGTTCCCTAGCAGTAGAGTTGGGTGGCGAAGGCATTACTGTGAATTGTATTTGCCCCGGTCCTATTAATACCGGCATGACTCAAGCTATTCCGGATGACCAAAAAGCAGTTTACGCGCGACGGCGGGTGGCATTGAAGCGTTATGCTGAACCTGAAGAAGTAGCTCATGGCACGCTCAATTTTGCTTTGCCTTCGGCGAGCTTTATGACCGGCGTTGCCTTACCCGTAGATGGCGGATTGACCATCAAGAATGCTTAGATTTTCTCAGCATTATAGGACCTCCAATTTACCCGCTACCTTGCCTTCGCAATGTGATCGAAGCATAGACTTATTAGGCTAATAAAGGACGGGAAATATAGATGACATCCTCTATTCCGATTAGTAACTTGCCTAGCAATAAGGTTTCGTGGTCAACCACTTTGTCCTTCGGTGCACCCGCTGTAGGCGCCGGCTATATGTATTTACTGCTTAGCTTATACGTAATGAAGTTTTCCACCGATGTGTTGTTAATAGCCCCTGGGGTCATGGGCGCTATCTATAGCCTGTCCCGCATTTGGGATGCTATATCTGATCCACTGGTGGGCTATTTCAGTGATCGAACTTCCAGCCGCTTGGGTCGCCGGCGCACATGGATATTAGCCAGTTGTCTGCCTATATCGCTGGGCTTTTACATGGTATTTGCGCCCCCTATGTCCTTCGACACCGCCGCGTTGACCTGGTGGATGGCGGTAGCAATTATATTTTTCTATTCAGCCATGACGCTGTTTTTTGTCCCCCATATGGCGCTGGGCGCTGAACTAACAACTGATTACCATGAGCGCAGCCGCCTTTTTGGCATGCGTCATTTGTTTTTTACCATTGGCTCAATTATTTCTCTGGCCACCATGTACTTCCTCATTACCGAAGAGTTCAAACCTAACGGTGACGTGCGCGGTTTGGCTGAAGACTATGCTTTGATAGCCGTTGCCGTGATGAGTGTGTTGGTGATTTATGCGGTGATCCAATTACGCGAGCGGCCAGAATTTCAAAATAGAGTGCAGGGCAGTCCTGTTAAGGCCTTTCGTGATATTTGGCATAATCCGCATGCGCGGTTATTGATCGTTGTGACATTTATTGAGCACGTTGGGTCAGCGGCCATTGCCGCTCTAACGTTGTATGTAACTCAATATGTGGTGGGCGCGCCAACTTTGGCCCCCTTTGTCATATTGGCCTATATGGTGCCTTCTAGTTTGTCGGTGCCTTTGTGGCTGCCTCTCTCTAAGCGTTTTGGCAAAATTCGCGTCTGGATTTTTGGCATGTTGCTCACCGGTGTATCATTCGGCGGTATGTTCTTTTTACCCTTCCTCGATACGGTAGGGGAACGCCTGTGGCTGATTATGGTTATGGCTGCATTCGCTGGCCTGGCTGCTGGGTGTGGCGGCACCATTGGACCCTCTGTTCAGGGCGATGTCATTGACTACGACGAACATGTCACGGGCGAGCGCAAGGAAGGTTCTTACTTTGCTGCGTGGAATTTTGTTTATAAAAGCGCCTTGGGCATCATGCTTTTGATGACGGGTTTTGCACTGGAGTTTTCTGGCTTTGTGCCTAATCAGGCGCAGACTATGGAAGTGCAGTTGGTGATGGTCGGACTATACGGACTGTTTCCGTTAGTTTGCTACGTTGTCGGCGCAATACTGTTTAGCCGCTTTAAGCTCGACGAAAAAGCCTATCAAAAGATCCGCGCGGATTTAGATGAAAGGGCGCAGCTTCAATCGACGAAAACTGCGCCAGCCTAACTAGACACACTCAGTTTTAAGCTGAGTGCGCTTTTGCCGCTATGCGCCGATAAAGTTACCGGGGCGGCGCTCGCCCACTGCCTTAACCCCTTCGCGGTGGTCAGCGGTTTGTTGTAACCGGTGTTGTTCCAAACCTTCATGGTCTGTTTGCTTCTTTACAGCCTCTGCAATGCCTTTGCGCATGGTTGCGCGCACAGAAACTACGGCTAAAGGCGCATTTTCTGCGATCTCGGCAGCTAACTTAATAGCCTCGGCGCGAAGATTTTCTTTGTCGGTAATGACATCAGCTAAACCAATATCAAAGGCTTCTTGGCCACTGATTCTGCGCCCAGTCAAAAACAACATGCTGGCTTTTTGCTGACCGATGAGGCGCGGTAACGTATGAGTCAAACCAAAGCCTGGGTGAAAGCCTAGTTTTACAAAGTTCGCCGTGAAGCGTGCTTCTGGGCAAACTACGCGAAAGTCTGGCATGACCGCTAGCCCAAAACCGCCACCTACTGCCGCGCCTTGTATTGCGCCAACTACTGGGGTTTTTGTGTCGAATAATTTCACCGCCGCGGCATAAAGCGGGTTGCCGTCTTCAATCTTGCGGTCGGCGCGCTCTTCATTGCGCGAAGCGCTGCCAAAGTTGTTGCCGGCACAAAAGTGTTTGCCCTCTGAGCATAAGACTATGGCTCTGACATCATTGCTAGCGTCCATTTTTTCGAAGGCGTCGGCTAAATCCTTAATCATTTGGGTGTCGAAGAAGTTATTGGGTCCTTTTTGAATTTCTACCACTGCAACGTAGTTGTCGATACTGATGCCTATACCTTCGTAATTCATTTCTTCGTTCATGCTGACTCCCCAATATGTCTTAATTATTTCTAAGCATAAGATGTTTGACCATAAACTTGGAATTTGCAACGCTGGACACTCATATAAGTTGCGCAATTGCAGCCAGTAAGGGAGCGATTATGTTGAAGTGGCAGATTGGCGATGTAACGGTAACGCAAATTGTAGAGCTGACAACAGCGTCCCTTGGACCGCATTTATTACCTCAGGCCACCCCAGAGCGGATGCAAGCGTTGCCTTGGCTGGCGCCTTTCATTGACGATCGAGGGCGTATTATTTTGAGTATGCATGCGCTGGTCATCGAAACACCCAGTCGTACAATTGTTGTGGACACTTGTATTGGCAACGACAAAGAGCGCAGTTACCCGCGCTGGAATATGATGCAGGGAGATTTCCTGCAGCGCTTTATTGCGGCGGGCTTTGCGCCTGAGAAAATAGATGCCGTTTTGTGTACTCATATGCACGTAGACCATGTGGGTTGGAATACTCGGTTGGTAGATGGAATTTGGATGCCCACTTTCCCCAATGCAGAGTATCTATTTGCCCAAGAAGAGTGGGCTTACTGGCGCACCGAAGAGCAGGAATATGGACCGGTTATAGAAGATTCCGTAGAGCCAATATTTACTGCGGGGTTGGCAAAGTTGGTGGCATCCAATCATCAGGTTTGTGCAGAAGTTCAGTTGGAGCCCACCCCCGGGCATACACCGGGCCATGTTAGTGTTCATATCACCTCTAATAGTGAAGAGGCGGTCATTACCGGCGACATGATTCATCACCCTTGTCAGATAGCCCACCCCGAATGGTCTTCAACAGCCGACGAGAATAAAACTCACTCAGCCACCACGCGTGATTTGTTTTTGGAAAAATACTCAGATCGGCCAATACTGATTATTGGGACACACTTTGCTGCGCCAACGGCGGGGTATATTGTTGCAAGCTCGGATTTGGCAGCAAAAAGCCGGGCAGAAAAACATTTGATAGAAAAGCAGCTGCCCGATCAAAGTGAGGCTAAAGGCGGTGTTGTTTATCGCCTAGAGTATTAATTCAGCGCTAAGCGGGGTTTCGGTGGGCAATGCGGGCAACGCATTCGCTGTCCCCATGAGAGCTGCGCTAGCTGCTTCTGAGTCTGGCGAAATCGCCGTTTGCGGCTTTGCGTGCTAACCAGATTCCTGAAAAGCCTATGCTGCCAAAGATGATGTTGGCCAAAATGCCTTTAAGTAAGAACGGTAGACCGGCCATGTAACAGGTCATCCAGCCCTCAAGCGTGTTTGGATAGAATCCAAGCGCTATTGGGGTGGCGTTAGATACGATATAAAAAATCACCGCGCTGAGCACTGCAGCACAGCCAAAGATTGGCACTGAAATTTTCTTCTTTGCCGGGGAGAGTACTGGCGTCAGTGACCAAGCTGCGGCTAAGTGAGCGACATAGACAAAGGCCATGGCGGCAATTTGATAAGTGCCGTTTATTAGGTCAAAACTAACCACTGTGAGCAGAACCGGTATCGGTAATAAGTGCCGGGGTAACAACGCTGCTGCCATCATGCCAATTGCGCCCACGGTAGATATGCCAGCGCTGTGAGGGACTAGGTGGGAAATCACGCCTAAAGCGGTCAATGCCAGCAGTACGGTTATTGTCTCGCCGCGCTGATCGCGCAGTGTCTGCCAAATATTTAATAAACTCATTTGTTAACTCGGTTTAACTCAATGCTGTTGTAGTTTGCGGGCTTTGAAAAGTTACTTACAAAATTATGTTCAAGGCCGCTGCCTCGAAAAAAATGCGCGCGCGATGGGAAAGAGTTTAATCCCCCAGGCTTTTGATGTCCTGCCATTATTCGCTTCAGACCATGAAAATACCGCATGAAAATGTCTTCAGCAGCAGTCTGCTATGATGCTGGCTCTATAGGGGAATGATTTGGCCAGTAAAGACATATTCAGCGCACTGGCAGTGCCTAATTTTCGCTGGTTATGGGTAGGCAGCCTTGGTTCTTCTTTTGCCATGAATATGCAAATCATTGCCCGGGGTTGGTTGGTGTATAGCCTTACGTCCTCGGCTATGGATCTTGCCTGGGTCACCTTATCTTTTATGCTGCCTTCGATTTTATTCTCACTGTATGGCGGTGTACTGGCGGATCGTTTGTCTAAGCGCAAGGTCATAGTGTGTGCGCAATCACTTAACTGCCTGGCGACCTTGATCATGGCAGCAATCATCTTTTCCGAGGCTGTAACGTTTTGGGATTTTATTTGGTTCGGCTTCTTCAACGGCACAATTTTAGCGTTGTCCATGCCCTCTCGCCACGCCTTCGTACCAGAGCTCATTCCAGAAAAATTGATATTTACGGCTATGGCGCTGAATACCACTGGCTGGAATTTATCGCGTATTATTGGTCCTGCCTTTGCTGGATTACTGATTGCTTGGCTCGCCGGTGGCGACAAAACCTCCTCTTACGGAGTAGGCATTGTCTATTTGGTCATTGCGAGCCTCTACCTTATGTCAGCGTTGACTGTGTTGCGGGTAGATCGTCCTGGCTTAGCGTCCCAGCAAGGTAAGACAGGTACATTTAATGAAATGCGCGAAGGCCTGGTCTATGTGGGCCAACACCCCAAAGTCTTTGCGCTCATTATTTTGTCCATTGTGCCTTTTCTCTTTGGTATGCCACTGAACACATTACTGCCAGCCTTTAACGAAGATGTGTTGGGTGGTCACGCGGACAGTTTGGGTTTACTGATCTCCGCCATGGGGGCCGGCGCCATCATTGGTTCTATTTTAATGGCGGGTATGGGCGACCTAAAACGCAAAGGCTTATGGTTGCTTTTAAGCTGCGGCGCATGGGGTGTGATAACCGCCTTTTTCGGGTTAACTCAAAATTCCATCGCCGCCATGCTGGTGATTGCATTAATCGGGCTGCTCAGCAGTTGGAATATGTCTTTAAATCGCGGCATGTTACAGATGACTGTAGACGACAATATGCGTGGGCGTATTATGAGTATAGATATGATGTCTCACGGTTTAATGCCCCTTGGTGTATTTCCAATCAGTTGGGTAGCCGAAGTGTATGGCGTAGGCAGCGCGTTGACGGTTAGTGGCAGCGTTTTTGTGCTGCTGACGTTGCTGAGTTTTTTCTGTTTGCACCCTGTCAGAGGCCTAGTAAGAGGTCCGGTAAAAGAGCCGAATAACGCATAAAAGTAACGCGTAAAAAATTACAAACGACCGAGTCATATAGTTTGGCTTGTCTATCTTTAGTCTGGACTTTGCGCTTACACAGTTCAGCTTAATGCGGCGTAAGACCGTAAACTTGGTTTTTAATTGAGGTGACCCCTATGCAGTGGGATTTAATTGTTCGCAATGCAAAGGTTTTTGATGGGTCCGGCCGGCCCGGACGTCAGGGTGATATTGCGGTTAAAAATGGCAAAATCGCCGCGCTGGGAGGACGCTTGCCTACCAGCGAGACCAAAACAATACATGACGCAGACGGCCTGTGGTTGACCCCCGGCTTGCTAGATATTCACACCCATGAAGATTTGGAAGCAGAGTTAGATCCAGGATTGCCCGAAGTAGTCCGACACGGTACCACTAGCGTCATTGTCGGCAATTGCAGTATTGGATTGGCATTCGGAGCCCAACGTAGTGAACGCCAAGACCCTATAGTCGACTGCTTTGCTCGAGTGGAAAATATACCCAAAAGCGTGTTAGCTAAAACTGCAGATAAAGCAGTGTGGACCAAGCCGAAGGAATATTTGGAGCATTTAGACGAACTGCCGCTGTCCGCTAATATGGCGCCATTTTTGCCGCATTCTATGCTGCGCATCGAGGTCATGGGATTGCAAGACAGCATTAGCCGTCAACCCACCGGCACTGAGTTGCGGCGTATGACGGGTATTCTAGAAGAGGCGCTGGAAGACGGTTACATGGGCATGTCTACCGACGGCTTACCTTTGCATTTTTTGGCCAATGAACCAAACCTCGATAAACGCATACCTACCCAATATGCGAGTTTTGCAGAATACAAAGCGCTCACTGACGTACTGCGTAAGCACGAACGGGTGTGGCAAATGACACCTGCTACGGACGATGGTGTGCTGACTACACGGCTGTTCATGCTCAGCAGCGGCAGAATTTATGGCAAGCCGCTTAAAGTGACAGCACTAGCTGCAATCGATAGTGTCAATAACCGTACCAACAAATCTCGTGCACTACTTTTTGCGAATGTGCTCAACACCGATTTTTTACAGGGTAACTTCCGCATGCAGGCGTTGAGCGCGCCTTTTCGCATTTACTCTGAAGGTGCTGTGAGCCCACTGGCTGAGGCGGATCCGTTGCTGCGTCGTTTGATAGCGACGGAGCTTGAAGACGTTGCTAAACGTCGTGAAATTCTCAGTGAGCCTGAATTCATTGAAGCCTTTCGTGATATGTGGATGCGTGGCAAGAGTGGCTTTAACCTAGCTCACTTGCGCCGTATTTTGCGCATAGAAAACGAGTTTCTCACCCGCGACCTTAACGATATGGTTATATACCGCTCCGTGGTGTCGCCCTGGTTAGATCAATCTATGGCTTGGATTTACCAGCGTTATATTGCTTGGTTGAGCATGGCTGAGATCATCGATGACGCAGAGGAACTGCGAGCATTCGCGGCCATGGGCAAAAATATTGCTGACGAGGCTGAGTTCTTTTTGGCCTTGCTGCATCATTTTGATCGCGACCTGCACTGGCATTATGTAGCGGCAAATAAAGATCCAGAAGTGATCAAACAATTATTGTTACACCCCAAACTTTTGCCCGGGTTCAACGATAGCGGTGCGCACGTGACTAATATGGCTTTCTTCGACGGCAATCTGCGTGCACTTAAAATTGGTTTGGAAGATTCCGAAGAAGTTTTCAGCCATATGGTCAGTCGACTAACCCAAGAGCCGGCAGATTTTTTTGGCTTAGATGTAGGGCGGTTAGAAGTAGGCGCAAGGGCGGATATGGCATTGTTCAACCCAACCAATTTAGTAAAGTACGATGGTGAGGCCAGTGTCCAGTATCAATATCGAGACGTCTTTGACTGCCATCAACTGGTCAATAGATCAGACGGTGTGGTGGATGGTGTCTTTGTTGGCGGTGAGTGTGTTTGGCAGCATGATCAGTTCACCGAAGTGCACGGCAAAAAATCTTTGGCAGGTGCTCTAAGAGTTAAAAACTGAGGCTGGCTTTTCAAGTTAGGTTTCAGGGACTGAGGGCGGCCGGCTCTAATTAGGTAGGGCCATGGCGCAAATCTAGAGTAGTCCAGCTTTGCGCCAAGTTTGCATCTAACAAACATTCATTGTTAGTCTTTAGGCTGACCTAATAGACGTTCAGCAATAATATTGCGTTGAATATTTGGCGTACCACCACCAATCACTACATTTGGCCAATTCAAAGCCGACTTAGACCATGTACCGCCATCTACAGCACTTTCACCGCCGCGCAGCTGTAAGCCGGCTTGACCCATTAGCTGCACTGCGAAATCGTCTATTTCAATTTCCAAGCTCGCACGGTGTAGCTTGTTAACCGAAGTTTCTGATGTCAGTGGTTCACCCTTAATTTGCTTTGTCAGATAGCGCAGGCCATTAAACTTCATAGCGGCAACTTTCATTTCAAAGCGTGCAATGCTGCGTCTTACTTTAGGGTCTTTGCTGGCAGGCTGGCCTTGCTTGCTAGTGGTTTTAACTAGCTCTTTCAGATTTTCGAGTTTCTCAAACATTTGTGTGACTTCACCAATGCTCGAGCGTTCGTTAGCCAACGCAGACACGGTTACGTTCCAACCTTCGCCTTCAGCGCCGAGTCGGTTTTCTACCGGTACTTGAACGTCAGTGAAGAAGATTTCTGCAAAGTGCTTGTCGCCTGCCATATTTTGTATGGGGCGAACTTCAACGCCTGGTGCATCCATTGGCACTAAAAAACAGGTAATGCCATCGTGTTTAGATGCCACATCAAATTTTGTGCGGGTGAGCAAAATAATCCACTGTGACCAAGGCGCGCCAGTGGTCCAAATTTTTTGCCCATTGACCAAATAGTGATCGCCCTTAAGTTCTGCCTTGCACTGAATGGCCGCCAAGTCAGATCCGTGGTTTGGCTCAGAATAACCAGTACACCAAGTGACTTTGCTGTCCAAAATGTCAGGGATGAATTTGCGTTTTTGCTCTTCAGTACCGTATTGCATAATGCCTGGTCCCACCCAAGCGAGGCCCATCATTGATGTGCCTAGTGGTGGTGCTTTGGCCAGCGCCATCTCTTCACGCAAAATAGTTTGCTCTATCAAGCCGCCTTCGCTGCCACCAAATTCTTTTGGCCAAGCAAAACCAACCCAGCCTTTGGCGCGCACTTTTTCTAGCCAGTTAGCGAGAAAATTTTTGTCGCGCTCTTTCTTGGGTGGCAGGTTGTCGCTAATAAAACTGCGTACTTCTTCGCGAAAAGATTGTTCGCTTGCGGTGTAATCAAAATCCATTACAAACCTCCTAAGGTTGCGATTCGGTCCATATGATAATCAGAGTCGCCATACATTGGACGAGCCCATTTAGATCTCTTTAAATAAAGTTGTGCATCGTATTCCGCCGTGAAGCCGATGGCGCCATGCAAGCCAACGCCGTCGATGCCAATTTGTGCAAAGGCGTCCGAAGCATAGCCTTTTGCCAAAGACACAGCTTTTGCCAGCCCTGCAACATCGTCATCTACGGACCAGGCCGCATAATAGCTGAGTGACCGATAGCTTTCTAAATCTACATACATATCAGCCAGACGATGCTTAACCCCTTGGTACTGACCAATAGGCTTACCAAATTGAATGCGCTCTTTGGCATAGCTGCTGGTCATTGCCAAAATAGCTGCGCCAGCACCGACCATTTCTGCTGTGGTGGCCACAGCGCCGCAGTCGGTTAAAAATGCCAGTTGGTTCTCGCTCATTGGCAGTAAGAATTCTGCGCTGATACTCACGCCGTCTAGATTCACACTTGCCATTGGTTTGGTGGTATCCATTGTCGGCTGGTGCGTAATCTTGACGTTATCTTTAGCAACTGCAGCTAGGGCTAAACCGTTCGGTCCGTTGACCGCCAAAAGTAAATAGTCTGCGGCTGCGGCGTCATTAACGAAGGGCTTAGTGCCTTTCAGTATGTAGCCACCTTCGCTGGCATGCGCTTCGGCAGTAATTGCCTTAGGGTCAATCCAGTTGGCTTCGTCATACAATCCAATGGTGCAAATGGCGGAGCCGGAAGCCATGGCCGGAAGCCATTCGTCTTTCTGTTTGTCATTGCCACAAGTCAGCACCGCTGCGCTGGCCAATGCCTGTGAAGCAATGGGCAATGGGCACAGGCCTTCCGCCGCGGCCTCAAGTACCACAGTGAGATCAATCCATTTTAAACCAAGGCCGCCGTGCGCTTCGGGAATAGTTAGGCCCAACCAGCCAAGGTCCGCTATTTGCTGCCAAAGTGCGCTGTCGAAACGGCTCTCGCTGGCTGCGATTTCGCGCACCTTAGGCATTGGACATGCTTGTTTAATAAACCGCTCAACTTGATCTTTGAGCAGGCTTTGTTCTTCTGTAAAACCAAAGTTCATATTTTTATCGCTCCATAAAAGTGAAAGGCGGGATTAAGCGCCACGTAATGGATTGACCGGTGGCCAATTTTCTTTGCTGGCGAGAATTTTCTCGCCAATTTCTGCTACGTCCCAAACCGCACCGCTGGCACTGCGCTGAGCGATAGGCGTTACCTGCCAGCTCAGTAGTGAGACATTGTTTCCGGCTACCAGCCACTGTCTGCCGCTGACGTCTTTGGCTTCGTCTGTGCACAACCAAACCACTGGAGGTGAAACTGCTTCAGGTGGAAAGTCCTCTTGGATGTCTTCAGGTAAGATATCTGTTGTTAGGCGAGAAGTGGCTGTAGGTGCCAATACGTTAACGGTAATACCGTACTTTATGCCTTCCAGCCATAAGCAGCGCATAAAACCAGCAATGCCCGCTTTGGCGGCACCGTAGTTGGTTTGTCCAAAGTTACCCAGCAAGCCTGAGGTAGAGCTGGTCATAATGATGCGCCCGCCAGTGCCTTGTTCAATCATTTGATCATATGCGACCTTAGTGACCAAATAAGTGCCGCGCAGATGCACGTCCATAACCACATCCCACATGTCGTCGGTCATATTTTTGAACGACTTGTCGCGCAGAATGCCAGCATTGGCGATAAGGATATCAATTTTGCCAAAGCTGTCTACGGCTGCTTTGACCATGCCTTCAGCGTCAGCGCGAGATGTGACCGAGCCATAGTGGGCTATGGCTTCGCCACCAGTTGCATTGATTTCATCTACCACGCTATCTGCCATAGATGCGCTGGCACCGGTGCCATCTCGAGCACCACCTAAGTCATTGACTATTACTTTAGCGCCCTCTTTAGCTAGCAGAATTGCGTGGGCGCGACCCAAGCCGCCACCTGCACCGGTGACCAGTGCAACTTTACCGTCTAACATTCCCACATCGTTCTCCCTTTAAATAATCTCTTGCGTGCGCAATTTAAAGTTCTATGCAACGCGTAAAGTCCGCGTCGACCTTAATTTTTGGATCATCCGATAAATATCCGCTCTGATAGGTTTGCCTGTAATGGCGAAGCAGTCGTCTGTTCAGCCGTGACCCAGCCCAAATAATATTGGCTGGGGGTGAGTAGCTGCTATGTCGTTACTGATCCGTACTGCCCCCATAAATTGGTGGCATCAGTCATGTTCGGAATCAGATATTAGCATTGAAAAAAGCCAAAGTAGAATGTTGTCTGGGTGTCTTATCTACGAGTATTTATTACCTAATATTCTGGGCCGCCTGATTTATACGATTTTTCACGAATAGGTTTAACCCGACTAACTAACAGTCTCCGACAGCCCTTAACCTCGACAGCATTTGGTGCTACAACTGACGTTTATCAATCTTCACTGATTAGAGTGAGCAGGCGCTTGGGAGAGCATGGATATGGATGAACTATTTGATTTCACTGGCAAGGTGGCTTTGGTAACGGGTGGTAGCCGAGGACTGGGTCGAGAAATGGCCTTGGCGTTAGCCGCCCGCGGTGCTGATGTGGTGATCACCAGTCGTAAAGCCGACGCGTGCGCCAGTGTCGCTACCGAAATAGAAGCTATGGGGCGACAAGCCTTGGCATATGGCTGTCATGTTGGTCACTGGGGCGAGATCGATGCAATGGTTGAGGCGGCCTACGAGCGCTTTGGGCGCATCGACATACTCATTAACAACGCGGGCATGTCGCCCTTGTACGACAAGCTATCGTCAGTCAGCGAAGAGCTGTTTGATAAAGTTATTGGCGTTAACTTAAAGGGCCCGTTTCGCCTTATGGCCAATGTGGGCGAGCGTATGGCAGAAGGCCAGGGCGGCAGCATTATAAATATCAGTAGCGTTGCATCTCTTTCTCCATCGCCTGCGTCTGAACCTTATGGCGCAGCAAAATCAGGTTTGAATGCGTTAACGCGTTCTTTTGCTTTTGCTTTAGGGCCAAATGTTCGAGTCAACGGTATCGCTGCGGGTCCGTTTTTGACGGATATTTCCAAAGCCTGGGACATGACTGCGTTTGAGCGCAGAGCAAAATCTAGCCAAGCTCTAGGGCGTGGAGGCAGACCTGATGAAATAGTTGGGGCGGCATTATACCTGGCTAGTAGTTCCGCGAGTTTCACCACAGGTACAGTAATTCGCGTAGATGGCGGTTCCATATAACGTTTGGGCCGAAGCGAAGTCTTATATTTGAGGCAAAGCCTTTTTTAAGGCCACTTTGATATGTGTAAAAGGCAATTTAGTTGGGTGTTTTTAGTTTAAAAAGCGCTCAACAGCCCCCACAACTTTTGGCCCAAAGTCGTGTTCGTACAATCGGTTCAATGTGCCCAGTCCGCCTGGATTGGCAATGTTCACCTCCATCAGCCAATGCCCTACTGTGTCTATAGACGCAAAACCAATGCGTTTGTCGACCAGATCTTGTTGAATGCGCGCAACCAATTTGGCCGCAGGCCCTTCTAGTTGGATTTTTTCTGTACTGGCCATTTGAGCCAAATTTGCATGCAATTCATTGGTAGGTTTGCGTAGATAGCTGCCAATAATTTCTCCGCCCACCACCAGCGTGCGTATTTCACCTGTGCTGATTTCGGGTAAAAAACGTTGTAGGCAAAAATAGCTACCGGGAGATTGTGCCAGAACCTTTTTTAATCGCGGACCCTGTTCTGCATTGATGATTTGTACGCCCCTGCCAAAACTGCCAGCCATAGGTTTGAGTACCCAGGATCCTTGCTCGCTATACAATAGCTTTAAGAGGGTGTTGGGATTATTCGATACATGGGTTTCTGGGCAGTGTTCAGCCCAGGCACTTTTGCCATGGTGCAGAATTTGTGTGGAGATGGGTGTAATAAGTTCAGTGGACTCAACGCTAGCGAGTAGTCCGCTGCGATCCAAAAATCCGTTTTTGGGTCCAAAACCCACCGGCCAAATAAGGTCGTGGTGCGCAGCTAAGCCACCTGCTATCTCAACTCCGTGACGTCCAAGGCTCAGCGCCTCGTGGGTTGTGCGCGTAACTTCCCAGCCGCAGTGCTCAAATGCTTTGGGCAGCAAAATATGATTTTCTTCTGCGGCTTCCTCCGTCATAGATTTTACCGCAGACCCTGTCGCAGACGGCGTGATGAGAAAAATAATTTTTTTCGATGTCATGTGTGCTTTTTCATCTGCTTGCTCGGTTTCTAATTACGCCTATGCTGTGCGGTGGCTGGCCTGTATGTTTAACGAGTCGCTGACTATGGGCTGTTTGAACTCTATTTTGGGCGAGTTTAGAGTGTCTGCGGAGCGCGTCGATAAATAGTTTAAATGTAGGTGTTCGCATTTGATGTCGTTTGGACCTAAAATTTTGTTTCTCAACTAACCAATGATGATCCGCAATATGCCTAATCAGAGCCTTCCAGACTACAGTCTTTCGCCTGAACAAGTGCCTTTGGTGGGCAGCTTAGCTCTAGATGATTCGGAGCGCACTCAGCTCAAGGCGCAAATTGCGCAAAAGCTAAAAGCACGAGGCGCGGTGCTTATTGCCCATTATTATGTTGACGGCGATATTCAAGACCTGGCCGAGCAGACTGGTGGCTTTGTTTCCGACTCGTTGGAAATGGCGCGTTTTGGGCGCGATCATAAGGCCGACAAATTGGTCGTTGCTGGGGTGCGCTTTATGGGCGAAACGGCGAAGATTCTGTCGCCTGAAAAACGTGTATTTATGCCCACATTGCAAGCCGAGTGTTCTTTAGACTTGGGTTGTCCACCGGAAGATTTTGCCGAATTTATTCAAGCTCATCCAGACCACACGGTAGTGGTTTACGCCAATACTTCAGCCAAAGTAAAGGCCCAGGCAGATTGGGTGGTGACCAGCAGCTGTGCCTTGGAGATTGTTGAAAGCCTGAAAGCCAATGGCGAAAAAATCTTATGGGCACCAGACAAACATTTGGGCGCCTATATCCAAACTCAGACTCAGGCAGATATGTTGCTCTGGAGTGGTGCCTGCGTGGTCCACGAAGAATTTAAAGCTAAGGCGCTGACTGATTTGCTGCGGGTTTACCCTGAAGCGGGGATACTTGTGCATCCTGAATCTCCGGCAGCAGTGATTGATATTGCCGATGCCGTGGGTTCTACCAGCGCCATTATCAAAGCCGCAAAAGAGTTACCTAACGAGACATTTATTGTTGCTACAGATAGGGGTATCTTTCACAAACTGCGTCGAGAAAATCCAAGTAAAACCTTTATTGAAGCGCCCACAGCTGGTGATGGCGCTACTTGCCGCTCCTGTGCCCACTGCCCTTGGATGGCTATGAATGAACTGCGTAATTTAGATCGACTGTTAACAGACGTAGCCTATCGTTCAGCTAATGAGATTCACGTTGATGCAGAATTGGGTTTGCGAGCAAAGATGCCTTTAGATCGTATGTTGGCTTTTCAGGCTTGATTCCCACATTACTTAAAAGCTGGTCTAAAGCCTGATGTGTCCGATGGTCAGCTAGCTATTGGCTCTGCGGATTTCGGTGCGAAGATCTTGAATTTTTTGCGTCAACTTAGCTTCCAGCTGAAAGTTTTTGTCGTCGACTAAGCGTTGGGCATATTCTAAGTGCTGAATAGCCCTGTGAAACGCACCGTTCAAATAAAAGTATTCAGCTCTGGCCAAGTGCACGCCCGTAACATTGCCCGCCAAACCAGATGTTTCCGCCAGTTCATACCAAATGTTGACATCATTGGGCCGCAGCCTGGCTTGATTTTCTAGTAATAGCTCAGCATCCATAAAGTCTTTTGTGGCTATTTTGCTCTGGGCCAGCAGCATTTCTAGAGGGTAGTTTTCGGGGTATAGCTGCAGCGTAGCATTGAGCAAACGCTGAGCTTCAGCGTGCCGCTCTGCCTTCATCATCACTTCAGCCAATGCTCCCGTATACAGTACACTGCGCGGGTTTTGCCGATAAAGATTTTCTACCAATTGCACCGCTTCGGCGTGCTCTTTGTTTTTACTCAGCGACAGCGCCAAGGCGTATTGAATGGTCAGGTCTTGAGGGTCGTCTTCAAGTTCATTACGGTAGGTTTCAATTTCTGCGCCGGGGGTTGTGACGTAATGCTCTCTGGCGCGTGCGCGCATAAGTTGATAGTCGAAACCGTCTCTTTGGTTTTCTATATTGTCTTCAGGTTGAACCTTGTCTGCGTATTCACGTGCCTGACTCTTAGCATCACTTATGCGAGTTTCTGATAAAGGGTGGGTGAGCAAAAATTCAGGGGGGCGTCTGGTGAACCGGTAGGCTCTTTGCATTCTTTCAAACATGCGCGACATTGCTTGTGGGTCGCGATTGGCGCGGGCCAAAGTGTTCAGTCCAATGCGGTCCGCTTCTTGTTCACGGTTTCGGCTAAAGCGCAGTTGCCGAGACTGACCTGCGGCTTGCACGGTTGTTAAAGCCGCCAGCGCAGCATCGGTCCCGCCTGCTGCACCGACTAATACTGCTGCGAGCAGTCCAACCAAATTTGGTATAGCCGATGTTTGGCGAGCCTCAATGCCGCGAGCGAAATGCCGTTGGCTAAGATGAGCCATTTCATGGGCCATAACTGAGGAGTACTCATCGCTGTCTTGGGCGTATATAAGTAGCCCTAAATTGATTCCAATAATGCCACCCGGTGCAGCAAATGCATTGATGTTTGGATTATCAACCACTACAACGGTTTTCAAGGCGGTCTGTAGGCTCGAATATTGAGCCAGCGTGGACATGTGCTGCTCAACATAATATTGGATAAGCACATCTTTTGATAAAGGCAGTGCAGCGTGCAGTTGCTTTAAAAATATTTCACCAATTTGCTGCTCCATTTGCGGCGAGACAATGCGCGAAGAGCTGTCGCCAAGGCTGGGCAGGTCGTCGGGTGCCGATGCACTGAGCGCCGGCATTAGCAATAACGCGGTAAGGGCGCTTTTTTTCATAACGAGTCGAATAAGGCGCCGAAATGGAGCGGGATTTGAGGTCGTGCTTCGGTCGTTCATAGCCCGATAGTACGCTATCTGAACTGTTAGGAAAGTTATGCAGTAAAAAAAGTCTAGAATTGCGGCCTAGTGGGCTAAATTCACAAGTCTGTGGTACATTTCGCCCATAATTAAGATGGATAATATGAGCAACTCAAACTCAATCGATGCAACTGCCGGAACTAACTCCGAACCAAATGTGGATACGGACCTAGATCTCAAAGGTTTAATGTGCCCAATGCCGTTATTGAAAGCCAAAAAGGCCCTTAATGAGCTGCAACCGTTACAAATTTTGCGTGTGCAAGCTACAGACCCCGGCTCCGCTAGGGACTTTTCCGTATTTGCTTCGCAAAGCGGGCATAAACTGATGTCGTCCACTGAAGAAGACGGAATTTTTACTTACCTGATACAGAAAAAAGCATGAACTTTTTAAATATAATCAGCGGCTGGTTGAACCGCTACTTTTCTCAGGAAGATGCCGTTTATTTGGTGCTTGCCTTGGGTGTGATCATGGTTTTGCTCTACACCCTTGGTGGTGCGTTGGCGCCGGTACTCACTGGACTGGTGATTGCCTTCTTATTGGAAGGGCTGGTGACGCGCCTGCAAAATATGCGTATGCCGCGAATTTTGGCGGTGAATATATCCGTGTTGCTGTTTGTCAGTTCAGTCATGGCTATTGTTTTCCTCATCGTGCCATTGCTTTGGCAGCAAGTGCAGAGCTTGGGTCGTTTGGTGCCAACATTGGTGACACGTCTGCAAGAAGGTTTGCTTAATTTGGCCGAGCGATTTCCTGAATATGTGACTCAGACACAGGTAGCGGCAATTGTTGAGCAGGGTGCCCGTGAATTGGGTAACGTCAGCGGGGCCATTCTCGAAACCGCATTCTCCCAAGTTTTTTCTGTTTTTGGTCTGCTAATTTATTTAGTCTTGGTGCCTATTTCGGTATTTTTTCTACTCAAGGATAAATACGCGCTTATGGCATGGGTGGTGTCCACTTTGCCAAAGAAGCGCCCACTACTAGATTCCGTTGGCGTTGAGATGAACGTTCAGTTGGGTAACTATGTGCGTGGCAAGGTGTTGGAGATCTTAATAGTTGGCAGTGCCACCTTCCTTACTTTTATTCTCCTTGGTTTAAATTACGCCGCGCTGTTGGCGGTGATCGTTGGTTTGTCGGTGCTCATTCCCTTTGTTGGCGCAGCCGTAGTGACCCTGCCTGTTTTCGCAGTGGCAGTTTTGCAGTTTGGCTGGTCCTTAGATCTTGGCTGGATCATGTTGTCCTACATGTTTATTCAATTTTTAGATGGCAATGTTTTAGTGCCCTTGTTGTTCTCCGAGGCAGTAGATCTGCACCCAATCACCATTATTATTGCGGTCCTTGCCTTCGGCGGCATTGGCGGCATTTGGGGTGTTTTCTTTGCTATTCCGTTGGCTACACTGATAAAGGCTATTTATTCAGCTTGGCCGGATATGCATGAAGCGCTAGATGAAGACCAGAATGAGATGCCCACTTAACCTCTTCAAGCGATAACGTACAACGCTCAGATTAAGCAGGCACATAGGCACTTTAAAAATAACGAAATAGGACCGGCGCGATGAGATCATTACACAATTTTTTGACGCGAAATTTCGTTCTAAGTCTCTGCGTGATCATTGCTTTGGTTGGCTGTGGCGAAGCAAAAGTTGCTGCATCTGCCAAGGCGATTGCAGCGGCAAAGACTGCAGCAGAAGCGGGCAAGGACGAAATTAAAAGCATAGAAGCTGTGATTAAAGATGACGAGGTTATTGCTGGTTTCTTTACCCTGTATCGTAAGCCAAGTGACGGCTCGGTCCACCTCCGTATTAAGGCAGATCAGCTCGGCAAGGAATTTATTCATACCGTCACTTTAGGCGATGGCGTGGTGGAAGGCGGGCATTTTCGCGGCCAATACAGAGATAACAAGGTGCTCAAAATTACCCGGCATTTTGATCGCGTTGAATTTGTGCAAGCAAATACCTTGTTCTATTTAGACCCAGAAAGTCCTTTGAGCCGCGCAGCAGATGCCAATGTGCCAGGAGCAGTTTTAGCCGTCGCTAAAGTTGTCGCTGAGGATAAAGCCAGCGGTGATATTTTAGTCGACGTGGGTGGCGTATTTATAGGCGAAGCCCTGAGTCAAATTAAGGCCTCACCTAGGCCCGACGAAAAACCAGGTAAAGCGTTCACCTTAGGTAAGTTGAATAAGGATCGATCCAAAATAGTTAAACTTGCCAGCTATCCAGACAATACTTTGGTTGTTACAGATCTGGTTTACGAAGATCAGGCGCCTAAAGTATTGGGTGGTGAAGACGTTACAGATAGCCGTTATGTAAGCGCTGTTATTCAGCATAATTTTATTGCTATGCCAGCAACGGACTATCGACCACGCCGGGACGATTATCGCATCGGTTTTTTTACCGATCGTATTACCGACCTAACCAGCCGTGATGCAGCACCCTACAAAGATGTAATCAATCGCTGGCATTTGGTGAAAAAAGACCCCACCGCAGAAATTTCCGATCCCGTTGAACCTATTACTTGGTGGATAGAAAACACCACGCCTTATGAGTTCCGAGACCTTATCAAAACCGCAGGCCTAAGTTGGAACAGTGCTTTTGAGAAGGCAGGGTTCAGCAATGCTATTCAAATTAAAGTACAGCCAGATGACGCTACATGGGACGCCGGAGACATTCGTTACAACGTGTTGCGTTGGACCTCATCGCCAACGCCACCGTTTGGTGGTTACGGCCCGTCTTTTTCAAACCCTCGCACAGGCCAGATTATTGGCGCTGACATAATGTTGGAATTCGCCTATTTGACGAGCCGCCTGAAGATTAAAGAATTATTGCAGCCAACTCCGAGCCACTCTCGGCCAGCGGGTAAACACGGTAAATATTGTGATTTGGGTTATCAGATGCAGGCGGACTTTTTGTTTGCTGATCAGGCTCTGTTAGCGAGTAGTGCCCCAGAGGTCCTGCGTGAGCAGCTGATCATAGACAGCATATATATGCTGACGCTACATGAAATTGGCCACACCTTAGGCTTAACCCATAACATGCGCGCCAGCCAACTTTTACCCGATGTGTTTGACCCCGTGGCAGTGGCCGAAAAGGGCCTTTCTGCATCGGTTATGGATTACGAGGCGGTGAATGTTGCGCCTGGCAATAAGCCGCAAACGTTGTTTTATCAAAATCACCCTGGTCCTTATGATAACTGGGCTATCACGTATGCCTACTCTGAATTTGCCGACGCCGATGAAGCAGCGCACCTTGAAAAAATATTGGCCAGAGCCAGCGAGCCTCAGCTGACCTACGGTAATGACGCCGATGACATGCGTAGTCCGGGGCGTGGTATTGATCCGCACATTAATATTTACGATCTGAGCAGCGATGCTATTGGTTACGCCGAGCAACGCTTAGAGCATTTAAAAGCTGTGCAGGTGCAGCTGGTCGAGTCTTATCAGGGCGCAAGTTATCAAAAGCTGTATAACAATTACGTGGTGCTGATGAATCAGTTTAAGCGCTCCTCCGGAGTGGTTTCACGATATGTTGGCGGTGTGCATATTAATCGTCTACCGCCGGGCAGCTCTGATCTTTCACCCTATGAACCAGTTTCTGCCGCGCAGCAGCGGCGGGCAATGAAAGTGCTCAACGACTATATTTTTGCACCCAATGTTCTTGAACAGTCTCAACCCTTGTTTAGCAAGCTGCAACGGCAGCGCAGAGGCTTCGACTTCTTTGATGACCCTGAAGACCCTAAGATTCATGAAATGTTTTTGTCTGTGCAAAAAGATGTAATGGCGCATTTGCTGCACCCTAAAACTTTGCGGCGTGTTACCGACTCAAGTACTTACGGCAATGAATATCAGCTCGGGCAAATGATGAGGGACCTGACGAAAGGCGTTTTTGCCGCAGATATGGGTGGAGATGTCAGTAGCTTTCGTCAGTACCTGCAAATTGAGCTGGTCACTCGCCTAGCGACAATACTCAATGATGGTGGGGGCAAATTTGATGCCCTAGCGCGCTCGGCGGTACTGGTGCAATTAGAAGATTTGGCTACAAGTATCAAAGATAAGGCTCGCAGTCAGAGCATGGCAGGTTTAAATACGTCTACCCAAGCTCATGTAAGATACCTCGATCGCCAGTTGCGTCAGAGTTTGCTCATAGAGCATTGATTGCCAGTTTAAAAAAAGGCACAAAAGACAGCAAGAAATAGCGGAAAAATGTGCGATATGTGGTGTTAACTGGTGACTCAGAGCTTGTTACCTACACCACGCCTGCGTACCATTTCGCTTTTACTGAAACCACATAGGCGAACCTTATGCTAACAGGGAGCATTGTTGCCCTAGTTACCCCAATGCGCGACAACGGCGACATCGATTGGGTGGCTTTGGACAGCCTTATAGAGTGGCATATTAAAAGTGGCACCCACGGCATTGTACCCATGGGTACTACTGGCGAATCAGCGACATTAGATACCGATGAGCACTTACAGATGATCAAACGCACCATCGAAGTGGTTGCAAAGCGTATTCCCGTCATTGCAGGCACCGGCAGCAACTCCACCGCTGAGGCCATTCACCAAACTCAGGAAGCCCAAGCACTGGGTGCAGATGCCTGCTTGTTGGTAACGCCCTATTACAACCGCCCAACCCAGGAAGGTCTGTATCAGCATTATAAAGCGATATCTGAAGCCACTACGGTGCCTATTGTTTTGTACAATGTGCCACCCAGAACTGGCTGCGATATGCAGGCAGAAACCGTAGCAAGGCTGGCTAATTTTTCTAATATCGTGGGCATTAAAGATGCGTGTGGCGATGCCACTAGAATCACTGCCATTAAGAACCAGCTAACTGGTCCAGCCCAAGACGACTTTTTTCTGCTTTCAGGTGAAGATGCACAAACTTTAGAAATGATGACTTTAGGCGCGGCAGGTGCAATTTCTGTGACTGCTAATGTGCTGCCTCAGTTGATGTCAGAATTTTGTGCCAGTTACCTGAAGGGTGACCATGAACGAGCCCAAAATTTGGACGCAAGGTTGCAACCTGTGCACGATGCTCTGTTCTTAGAGTCATCGCCAACCCCTACAAAGTGGGTACTCAGTGAACTAGGCCGTATTCAGGCGGGTATTCGTTTACCGCTTATTCCATTAAGTGTCCAACATCATGAAAAAGTGCGTGACGCAGTAACTACAGCCGGAGCAGCTGAATGAGATTTATAAGTGTTTTATTGCTTGCCTGTCTGAGCACAAGTTGTGGTTGGTTGGGGGGTGGTGCCCCTGAGGAAGATTCGTATATTGATACTAAGCCGCTGCCGCCTTTGCAGATACCGAGCGATCTTGACGATAGCGTGGTAAAGAATCCTATTCCGGTGCCGGTTATTCCAGAGCAACGTAATGCCTCGTTTTATCCGAATAGACCGCCGCTACCGGATGCGCTTTACGCCAGTGATAATCGTGACGAAGTGCGTCTGCAAGCATTGGACGGACGTAATTGGTTAGTGGTGCCTGAACCGGCTACTACAGCATGGCCAAAGATGAAGCAGTTTTTTGCTGATAACGGCATTGTTTTGGAGGCGGATAGACCAGAAGTCGGACGTCTTAATACCGCATGGCTAAGCATAGAAGATAAAGACTATCGAGACGTGGTGCGAACGCTGCTGCGTAACAACAAACGTGGTGAAGAAGCCAGTGCCGAAGTTTACACCGGTAAAGACAGATTCCTCATTCGAGTAGAGCAGGGCCTACAGCCGCAGTCTACTGAAGTACACATTCGTCACGAGAATGATGCCCAAGGTGAAATTACAGCAGACGATGTAGTGTCTCTCAACGACCTGCAGTCAAATATGACCACTGCCGAACGCAGCTTGCTTAACGAAATTGGTGGCTATATCGCGGCACGAGTCGCTGAGACAACAGTTTCCAAAGTGGCCCTGCAAATTGGCGCTAGTGCAAAAACCGACTTGTTGCGCAATGCTGACGGTATACCAGTGCTGAAGCTTTATCTTGACCGTACCCGGGCATGGGCCACATTGGGTCAAGCAATGAAGAATGCTGATATACAAGTAAACGAGCAAAGCAGCGAAACCGGCGAGTACGACGTGACCATTGCTACAGAGCTATTTTCTGGCGAGGCAAGTAACGGTGTTTTGTGCAGAATTACTTTTTCTTGTGATAACGAATCTAGGCGGGTTAACGCGCTGATCCAAATGTCAGAAGATGATGACAGCGGTTTTAATGTCATTATTGTGCAAGACGGCGCGCCTATGAGCGATGCCGACAAAGCTCAACAGATCCTTGTACTGATCAGAGAATTCGCCACCTAATGGGCGGTTTTGCATCCTTAGGTAGTGGTAGTCGTGGCAACGGTACGCTGGTTGCTATTGGTGATGCAATTTTTTTAGTCGACTGTGGTTTTAACCGTAAGCAAGCCGAGCAGCGTTTAGCCCGGTTAGAAATGAGCCCCGGCGATATCACTGCGATTTTGGTCAGCCATGAGCACAGTGATCACATTGCCGGTGTAGCAGGTTTATCTCATCGCTATGCTATTCCTGTTTATGCCTCTCACGGCACGTTGAAAAATAGCCCACAAGATTTTCAGTGCAACGCCTTCGATGGCGATGCGCCATTTGAAGTGCAAGGGGTGTTGATTAATCCGGTCAGAGTGCCGCACGACGCTCGAGAGCCTACTCAATTCGTCTTGTCGAAAGACGCTACCAAAATAGGTGTGTTGTCCGACTTTGGTAGTGTGACGCCCCACGTGGTGAAGCAATTTGAACACTGTACGCATTTACTGCTAGAAGCTAATCACGATCGTAATATGCTTTTTGCTGGCGCTTATCCACCCGCTTTGAAACGCCGGGTGGCGGCAGATCATGGACACCTCTCCAATGCCCAAGCACGAGATCTGCTGAAGTTGTTAGCGCATAAAGACCTGCACGTTGTAATAGGTCATGTCAGCGCTCAGAACAATGCAGTTAATCTGGTTGACGAGATGTTTGCAGAGCTTCATGACGAACTAGCGAGCTTGGTTGTTGCCACGCAAAACGAAGGTTTCGATTGGATTGGCAAAAAACCACTAACGCGGCAAATTTCCTTCGACAAGGTGATTTAGACCACGATAACAATTATTGTTTAGAAATCTTGGTGGCCGCAAAATAGCTTTGACAATGCAGACAAAGTTGCCAGCCCCGCAAATTTATAAACAGATCACTCATAAGTAGGTCGCTCAGAGACAGTGGCCCAGCAAAAGGACTCTTTATTCATGCAAGTTCACGCGCCAATCCACGTTACCGCTGAATCGTTCCAAACCGACGTTATCGACAAATCGCAATCTATTCCCGTAGTCGTACTATTTTGGGCCGAGCAAATTCCCTTATCGGTTCAAGGTAGAGCTCTGCTAGAACAATTGCTCACGGAGTATCAGGGCAAATTTGTACTGGCCCTGTCGGACGTATCTATTGATCAAAACTTAGCCCAGCGACTGCAGGTACAGGGCTTACCCAGTATTCGCGTAATTCACCTAGGTCAAATGGCCGAGCAAATCGATGGCCCGGCAGATGAGACTCAGCTACGTGCAATTTTGAATGGTCTCACCGAATCAGCGGTGGACGCGATTAAGGGCGACCTAGATTCCATGCTGGCATCAGGTGACTTTGCCAGTGCAATTGCAGTGTTGCAGGAGAGCATTCAAGAAGAGCCCAAAAATCAATCCTTGCGCGTGGAGCTGGCTGACGCATTAGTGCGTAAGGGTGACCTAGATGATGCGCGCACAGTGCTAGCATCCATTCCTGACGGCACTACGGAGCTCGAGCGACCTCAGAACAGGCTTGAGTTTGTTGAAGAGGTAGCGGCCATGGATTCCTTAGATGCGCTCCAGCAAGCAATTAGCAGCACGCCTGATGATCTTGAAATCAGATATCAGTTAGCAATTGCACTGATTGTTGCAGAGCGGTTTGAAGATGGTTTGGACAGTTGTATGGAGATTTTGCGCGGAGACCGCGAGTTTCGTGAAGATATCGGTCGGCTGACAATGATTAGGGTGTTTAACATGCTAGGTAAGGGCAATGAGATCGCCGGCAAGTACCGCCGCAAGATGTTTAACCTGATGCACTGATCGGTGACTTTCTCCTCTGATTTTTGGCGTGTTTTGGCTGTCAATTGCGTCTTATTTGCGCATCCTTTCCCCCTTAACGGGGCAGATTGGCGGTAGTTAAAATTGGTGACGGTAATTGAGCGGGGTGTAGTTAAAAAGCTCTAAATTTGCCCATACCTGTGCAGCATATATTTGTTGTGATAATTTTTCTAACGTGTGAATTTCGTGGTGACCCGGAGTGAATTAGAGGAAATTTATTGCCGGTAGGGCTTTGCGGGTTAGTAACTACTTACATGCAAACGGATTGCTTTATGCACATTAGAAAACAAAACGATGATATGTCATGACATGGCGTCGAACGTTCAATTCAAATGACATAACCCTACTCTAACTTATTGAATTTAATCGCTTTTGATGGTTTTTTTAATATACTGTAAAAATCAATTTAAATAGATTTCTGTAGATATACAGGTTAATGACACAAGTTATCCTCAAACTTATCCACAGGGTAGCAGCGCCAAATTTTGACCGTATAGCAAGGGCTTAGGGCACTACGTGTCGCTTGGTAACATTTATCAACTCCGATAAGAAATATCTCGCGTTTGCTCGAAAGGTCGCTTTGGCCTAGGCTGAAACCGAAAACAGGTTATTACGAGCAAAAGGGTCGAGAAATACGCATTTTTCGCAAGTTTTAGGCATTATCAATGAGCGGCGCTGAATTGCGTACGGATGGTTAAAGAAACGCGATAGGAGGTTGGGCTGATGTCACACATAAGTTCGCAGACAGGCAATATTGATGCCGAGGCCTTGCAACAAAAATTAACTCACTATGCCGACCGAGGTGTTAGTCAGGTTAAGTTAGGCCTTACCGACATTGATGGCGTAATCCGCGGCAAATATGTGGGCATCGACAAGTTTACTAGCCTGCTAAAAAAACAGGGTGGCTTTTGTGACTGCATTTTTGGTTGGGACGTAGATGACCAGCTCTACGATGCTGGAACCTACACCGGTTGGCATACCGGGTTTCCCGACACAAGTTTTCGTCTCTTAGTGGAGACGGAGCGTTGGTTGCCCGACGAAAACTGTCCTTATTTCATCGGCGAGTTCGTAGGTACTAATGGCGTCGACCACCCCTTGTGTCCCCGCACCCGATTAAAAAATGTGCTGGCTGAATATGCCGACATGTGTCTAAGCGTTCGCTCCGGATTTGAATACGAATTTTTTGTTTTTGCGGAAACCCCGCATAGTGTTCGTGACAAAGGCTACCGTGGGCTCACACCATTGACCCCCGGCAATTTTGGCTACTCGATACTGCGCTCCTCTGTAGAGTCGCAACGCTTTAATGCACTACTGGACTACTGCCGGGCAATTGAATGCGATATTGAAGGCCTGCACTGCGAGACGGGTCCTGGTGTTTGGGAGGCGGCGCTTAAATCTAAAGTAGGTATTCAGGCTGCGGACCGTGCAGCATTGTTTAAAACATTTACTAAGGTGTTTTTTCAACGCCAAGAGCTTATGGCAACATTTATGGCTAAGTGGTCTATGGACTATCCAGGTCAGAGTGGGCATTTCCACTTCAGTGTCGCAGATGCCCAGGGCGCCAACCCGTTCTTTGACGGCAACGGTGAGCAGGGCATGTCTTTATTGCAGCGCCAAGCTGTGGCCGGCTTGCAGCGGTATTTACCTGAATTCCTTGCTCTATTGGCGCCCACTATTAATAGTTACACGCGGCTGGTCAAAGGCGCTTGGGCGCCCACGGCTGCAACCTGGGGAATCGAAAATCGCACAACGGCAATTCGCGTGATTCCTGGCGATAACAGTAGTCAGCGTATTGAATGTCGAGTGGGTGGTGCCGATGGCAATCCGTATCTCGTAGCAGCAGCGATGCTGAGCGCGGCGCTAGAAGGTATTCGGCAGAATCTAGATCCGGGGCAACCTGTTGTAGGTAACGCTTATGATGTAGAAGATAATTTGCCGGTTGCTGCCAAGTTTTCCGCCAACCTCGGTGACGCAGCGAGTGCCTTGGATACATCAAGTGTTGCTAGACGCTATCTGGGCGATGATTTTGTAGATCACTTTGTGATGAGCCGCCAATGGGAAGTGCGCGAATACCAACGCAGTCTCAACAGTTGGCAGCTAGAACGGTATTTCGAGATTATTTGATGAAGCTACATATTGGCATTTTGCAAACCGATTCGGTCTTAGAGCACCTGCAACCCGCGCACGGTGACTATCCAGACATGTTTATGAATTTGTTCCTTGAGCAAGACCCACAGATTAAGTTCACCAATTATGTCGTCCAAGAGGCCATGCCTGAGGTGGTTGATTGTGATGCATACATTGTCACCGGTAGTCGCCTGAGCGTTTATGACGACGAGTCGTGGATCTTTGAGCTAGCGCAATTTATTGCCCGTGCCTTAAATCAACAGAAGAAGCTCATTGGTATTTGCTTTGGGCATCAACTGATGGCGCATTTTTTTGGTGGCCTTGTGGCGCCGGCATCCGCTGGGTGGGCCGTTGGTATACACACAAGCCAAGTGGAAAAGCGCTCTTGGATGGAAGGCGATGCCCAAGACCTCAGCTTGCTTTCTAGTCATAAGGACCAAGTGCAGCGTCTGCCAGAATACGCTCAACTATTTGCCAGCAATGACTTTTGCCCCATGGCCGGATTCACCATGAACAATCAGGTCATTACCATTCAAGGACACCCTGAGTTCAATAAAAATTATGCTCAGGCGTTGATGAGCCACCGCAAAGAAATTTTAGGTGAACGAGTTTATGCACCAGGGATAGATAGTTTGGCCAATGACTTACATAGCCAAACCTTTGTGCGTTGGGCGCTTTCTTTTGCTCGTCAGAACGTTACAACCTATGCGCCTCAAGTTTCCTGGATGGCAACTAAACCTAGCAATACAAGTAGTCCAGCGCTGGCGGACGAGGCAGATCTTTAGCTATGAGCGAAAAGGAGCCTTCAGGATTTAGCGCCTATTTACGCCGGGGCGCACGATTGCTGAGCAATCCAAGCGGGCTGAAACGGTTGGTTGTGCAGGCGGCCAAAAAGCTCAATGGCAGCGGTAGCGAAAAAATCAAAGCGGTCGGCGAGCAGCTTGGCCTTTTGATTGATTTACTCAAGGCCTATATTGCCGGCGACTATCGAGATATTTCTACCCAAGCCATTGCGAGTGTTGTTGGGGCAATTATCTATTTTGTGGTGCCCTTAGATGGCGTGCCGGACTTTTTATTCGGCTGGGGGTTTGTCGACGACGCAGCAGTAATAAGCTATGTCATTGCACAGTTGAGCACAGAGCTCGAAAGCTTTAAACAATGGCGGGATACCGCATCTAATACGCCTACACAAGCCATTGAGCAGTCTGATGACGAACTGCCGCCGCCCTAAAAAAACGAGACAAGATAACGCCCCCAATGGTGACAACGACTGATATTTGGCGAAAGTTCTTTTGCCTAAAAAGCCCGGACTGCAAAAGTTACCCAAGTGCGCTCTTGTTGATCTTTGTACTCTATTTACAGGTGGGTGCAGGTCAGGTTGCTGCAGCGGACAGTCGACCGACTGAGCAAAAATTTAACGCAATCTTTGCAGATGATCTATTAGCCGCAGACCAAGGGAAGTTGATCGCTCAGGCAATGGCCGGTAGCTGGGAATACGGGGTGTATTTGTTGGGTTTGCCGGTTGGCCTGAAGGCTAAAGTTGAGGTTTTGTGGGACGGTCATCAGCTCAGTGCAAAAAGTCAGGTTAATCATTTCTTGGCAGCGAATAATCACCAGTCAGTTTTTTCCTTACCCAACTGCGACTACCGCTTAGAAAGTTATCATAACAGTGGCTTTAGTCCCGGTTGGCATTTTAATGATACCGTAGTCATTGACTGGCCGGAAAAGCTGATTCGTTATCAAGGCTTAACTCAAGGACCAAAAACACCTAATGCCCAACCGCAGACAGTAACGTTGCCTTTGGACGATGCGATCTACGTAGACAAACTCAGCCAATTTTCAGCAATTGCTTGTGCTGTGGCAAAGAACGAAAAAAATAAAAAGCCGAACATTTCGCAAAGTATTCCTTTGAGTTATGTCGACGACACTATTGGCCGTTATAAATTTTTGGTCGATCAGTCTAATGCGCAAATGTCAGTTGCCGGCCAGACTATTAGGGTTATTAAGGTGCAGTCTGAGCCGTACGAATATGTCAAAGGCAGTGTGCACCGAAGAGTGACCTATTGGTTGGCCCCTTCGCTTGGATACCTGCCGGTAAAGATTTCGACAAAATTAGGCGGCATGAAGTTGACGGTGAAAATGTTGCAAACCTCCGCGCAGATGTCTGCGACTTTATAGAAAGTTTTAGAAGGGGTAAGACTTTTCTTATCGACCTGTCTAACTAGAATTTCTAGTAGTATTTGCCGTCTCGTTTTCATGGCTTTAAGATTTCGTATCACCGGCTTCATCGTCAACGCGAAACGAACTTACTTGCGGATTGGGGTTGTCAAACATAAGCCAAGCAATTAGATAAATTGCGATGGTTAGTTTGGCAAAGAACAAGCCGTTGATAATGGCGCATACGCGGACTAGTTGTGGCGCCAAGTTGTGTGCTTTGCCAATGCCCGCACAGACACCAAAAATCCAAGCGTTGTCTTTGTCTAAATAGATGTTGTCTAAATGTAACTTTGTTTTCCAACTCACAATATCTTTCCTCATATACATTCATGTTTTCAAGCTTTGGGTGCACAGTCGAATTACAGCGAGTGAACAACTCTAATGATATTAGTGCTTGGCTTGTCGGCTGCCGTCACAAAAAGGTGGGTCAGTTGTTCAATTTGCTCATCAATTTTTTGCATAACCCGTTGCTCGGCAACTTTCTGTGACAAGTTGCCATCTCAAACATTGTGGTTGTAGACCCACAATCCCAATGTGCAATAAACGCCTCCCACGATCAATATCGCCAATAAAGTCGCTCGTGGTTTTCTAACACGAGATATACGTAGCTGGCCTTTCACTGATCCTGTCTCCAAATAATAAAAAGAAGTAAAACGTAGTAAACAAAACTTCCATGTCACTTATGCCAGTAACGTATCAATTCCCGTGCCAGTTTTATGCCGGGTAAAACCGACGACATGACACGGCTTGTGGGACATTCACGAAATATTCGAGGTCAAATTCACTAAAAGTTAGCTGGAAGCATGCCGATGTCGGTGCGGGATTAGATAAAAGGGTGAAAAAAAGAATGAGCGGGAGAGAATGTCAGCGACCTGCAATGTTTAGCAACTCACTTGGCTGCAAAACCCAGGCGTGGACCTTTGTCTATAATTCAGCCAGTATTCTTGTTCTTAGTGGAAATTTTGCCCCGCGCGGGGAGGGCAAGTGGCCCGTAGAGAGTAATTTTTACTGCATTTTTACACTATATTTACAGCACAGAAGCTGAATAGGAGAAGGTATGGATTTTCACTTTGCTGCTGCTTGGGAGGCCCTTAGCGATGCCTATCCTAATCGCACCGCAACTATTGCCGATGGGCGATACACGAGCTGGCGCGAGTTCGAACGACGTTCGGCATCTATAGCCAGCTTGCTCAGCGCCCACGGCGTTGGTCCTGGTGCGAAGGCCGGCCTTTACATGCACAACCGCAACGAATACCAAGAAGCTCAGTTTGCCATTTTTAAGATGGGTGCTTGCCCCATCAACGTCAACTACCGCTACAAAACAGATGAGCTGATTTACCTATTAGACAACAGCGACTCTGAGGTGATCTTTTTTCAATCTTGTTACGCCATGCGCATTTGGGAAATTAAAGATCGATTGCCCAAGGTAAAGCTATTCGTACAAATTGACGACAACACTGAAACTTTGCTTAAAGGCGCCGTAGATTATGAGCGCGCCACTCGGCAAAACAAGCCAGCCCCTCGAGTTGCCCAAGATCCTGAGGGCGTATATATGCTTTACACCGGCGGGACTACCGGTATGCCCAAGGGCGTAATGTATCCAGTGGGCGCTTTTGCGCAGTTTCTTATAGGCATGGGCGCGGCTGGGCGAGGGTTGACGCCGCCAAAAAACATGTCGGAATATCTAGGCTTTCTTGAGCAAATTGAAGCGCCGCCTGTGAGTTTGCCAGCTTGCCCACTGATGCACGGCACAGGTGTTTGGTTAGGCAGTTTCTTGCCCATGTTATTGGGCGGCACCGTGGTCACTACTTCGAAACTAGGCTTAGACCCAGATCTATTGCTGGGTCAGGTGGAAGAGTATCGAGTCTCAGATGTAGTGATTGTGGGTGATGCTTTTGCACGGCCGATATTGGCAGCGCTAGATGCAGCCGAAAAGCGTGGCACGCCCTACGACTTGTCCACGTTGAAGCAAATTGCCTCCAGCGGGGTAATGTGGAGCCAAGAAATTAAGCAAGGTTTGCTGCGCCATCATGACATGGTGTTGGCAGATATTATGGGTTCTTCGGAAGGCGGTATGGGCAGCTCGGCAACCACCCGAGAAGATGTCAAAGGTACAGCCAAGTTTGAGCTTAATGAAGGTGTTAGGGTGATCACGGACGATGGCCGCTTTGTTGAGGCCGGGTCCGGCGAGATGGGCAAAATTGCTACCTCAGCTTTTGTCCCACTGGGTTATTACAAAGACGAAGAGAAATCCGCTGCAACGTTTCGCGAAGTAGATGGCGTGCGTTACAGCTTCCCCGGAGACTACGCAACGGTAGAAGCGGATGGCTCCATCATCCTCTTGGGCCGTGGCAGTGCGTGTATTAACACCGGGGGCGAAAAAGTATTTCCGGAAGAAGTAGAAGAAGCAGTGAAGCGCCACGATGATGTAATAGACTGCTTAGTGGTCGGCGTGTTTGATGAGCGCTTCGGTGAGCGCATAGTTGCGGTCACCTCGTTTAAAGAAGACAGCCAGTTAACCGCCGAAGAATTAATAAGTTTTACCACAGACCATTTATCCGGCTACAAAACACCCAGACAAATATTGCCAGCGCCGGAGGTCCGCCGAGGCCCCAATGGCAAAGCCGACTATAAGTGGGCCAAGGCTTTTGCTGCAAAAGCCATAGGGTAAAGAGGCTTTTGCTACAAAAGTTCAGGGGTAAGGAGGCTCTAGCCGCCAAGGCAATAGAGTGAAAAGGCTACTGGGCGTAACACACGTTAAAGGAAGTAAAATGACAACAATAGAAAAACCTACAGGCCCTTTAACAGGTGTTCGTATAGTAGATTTAACCTCAATGATTTCTGGCCCTGTAGCTACCATGATGTTGGCAGATCAGGGCGCTGATGTCATAAAAGTAGAGTCGCTCTCTGGCGACTTGGTGCGCGGCGCAGGGCCCAACCGAGCGGGTATTACTTCAACATTTATTTCATCCAACCGTTCCAAGCGAGCCATTGCTGTAGATCTAAAAACCGCAGCAGGTGCTCAAGTGTTACGCGATTTGGTTAAAACCGCCGACGTGTTGGTGCAAAATTTTCGCCCTGGCACCATCGAGCGCATGGGCTTTGGTGAAGACGCGGTGCGCCAACTAAAGTCCGACATTATTTATGTGTCTATCAGTGGCTTTGGCGAAAAAGGGCCATTCTCGCACCAAAGAGTATACGACCCGGTGATTCAAGCATTGTCAGGCTTGGCCTCCATTCAAGCAGATGGCGAAACCGGTAGGCCAAAGATGATTCGCACCATTATTCCCGACAAAACCACCGCTCTAACCGCAGCCCAAGCCATTACCGCCGCGTTGTTTTCCAGAGAGCGCACTGGCGAAGGGCAACACATAAAACTAGCCATGTTAGACACCATGGTTTCTTACCTATGGCCAGAAGGCATGTCGGGATTCACATTGGTAGGTAAAGAGGTTAAGTCCGCGCGGGCCCAGCTGTCACCTGACTTAATTTTTGCTACCCAAGATGGCTACATTACCGCCGGCGCGATGAGCAATATTGAATGGAAGGGTATGTGTACCGCATTAGGGCATTTAGAATGGCTGAAAGATGAGCGGTTTTTAACCACCAATGACCGCGCGGTAAATGTCACCGCCCGACTTACCATGACTGGCGACGTGCTTGCCACAAATACGTCCGCCTATTGGTTACAGCGTCTGGATGCCGAAGGTGTGCCTTGTGCGCCGGTGCTGAGCCGTGAGGAAGTGATCACTCACCCACAAATCATTGCCAATGATTTAATTCACGAATCTGACCATCCTATAGCAGGCCGCATTCGCCAGCCTCGTCCCGCTGCCTTGTTTGATAAAACGCCTTCCAATATCCAAAGACCCGCGCCTGGTTTGGGCGAACATAACAGCGAGCTTTTGACTGAACTAGGTTATAGCCCTGAGCAGATTCAAGGCCTCAGTGATGACGGTGTTATTGTGGGTATGTCCGATGCGCAATAGAGGCTTTTAGGGCAGGCAGGGCGTTCTAGCCCGCTAACTCTTGTATCCGCTTATTGCGGCCTCGCCTACCCCCATCGCTGATAAACAGGGGGCCAATGCAGGCCGCCAACATGAGTCCAGAAAGTATTAAGAAAGCGATTTTATAACTGCCAGTAGTGTCATAAATAAGCCCGGCAATGGGCGAGGCGCTGAGAATAAAAGGCAGCTCTATAAAGCGGATAGCGCCGGTTGCCGCGCCAAAAGATTTGCTGCCAATAGCTGTGGAAATTGAAAACGTGCGCAGTGGCGACATGCCAGAAAGCCCAAATCCATACAGACAAGCCGCAGCGAATGACAACATTGCACCTGAAGCCACACTGAAAATCAGCAATGCTGTGCCCTGGCAGGTCAGCGCCAGCCATATGCTAATGCGCGCGCCTAAGTAGTCCGACAGCCAGCCCACAACGGGCTTGCCTATCGCTGCAAATAAGCCAATACAAGAAAGTATTAGTGCGGCGGTACTTTGCGCTAAACCAATGTCGGTGAGGTGACCAAACAGATGCAGCATCACCGCGGAAAAGACACAGGTCATAGCGCCGAACATAATGCCAATGCTCCAAAATGCTCGGCTTTTATACATCTCGCGAATGGACCATTCACGCGTGTCTTCAATAATCTCGACCATCTCTAAGGGGTTGGCGTTCACATAGTTGTGGCCATCTCGCACATCGCCCACCTCACTTGGATGATCTTTCATACAAAGAAAAACCACAGGAAACAGCGCAAAGGCAGTAGTAGCAGCAAAAATGACGTAAGTGGTGCGCCAGCCATATTCTGCGACAAGGGTTGTGACTAAGGGCGGCATCATAATGCCCGCTAACGATGCACCCAAAACAGAGAACGCAATGGCGCGGCCACGCCAATGATCAAACCAGCTAATGACCGAGCGGTGCCAAGACAAACCGCCCATACACGCTATGCCAAGGCCCATGCCAATAGACACAACAAGATAGTACTGCAGCAAGCTCGCCACGTTAGCTAAGGACAAGTAGGCGGCGGTCATAATTAAAATGCCAATGAGCATGATCTTGCGAGGGGAGCCGCTGTCTAGAAGTTTGCCGATATAAGGTGCAACCAATGCTCCGGTTACAGCGGCCAGCGAGAAGCCCATAGAAATATTAAAGCGCTCGCCGTTGTCTAGGGTTTCGGCCAGCGAGGGTAGAAAAATGCCTCGGGAGTAGGAATAAAATCCGGTGCCTAAAAAACTCAATGTACCGGCGACCATGACAATGACCCAACCGTAGTAGACCCCAAAAGGACCGGTCTTGAATGCTACTGGGTGGTCTGCTGTGGCGGGTGAGTCTGAATTTGTTTGCTCGGTCTGATGTTGCTGCTTTATTGAAATGTTTCCCCCTCATACCTCTTCAGCTCTCTTCAACTTTTGTTGAAGCCGTTTTGGTGCTTCGTTGATTGCCTTTTGGCTAAGCTTGCGTGGCGGATTTTTTCGCCGGACTGTCCTCACCGCACAGCCTAGGCTATCTGCGCACTTTTCCCAAAGGAGTATTTTGTTAGCGGGCGGATAATCCCGACCATGCGTCTACTCTCATTGCTCCCAAGGGTGTTAAGTTATAGGGCAGTACTGTAACGGTTGCATGGTTTTACCTAACTTTTATCCATATAGCTGCATTCAGCAAGTGCACGCCTAAAAATGCATCTACCACAGCAAAATGATGCTTGAACCGATACCTGGTGGTGATGTTGGGTGATAGACTCCAGACACAAATAGAAAAACACACGCAGTATTTGATCGCCTACATTGGCAGGTCTAGCGTTTGAGTGGTTATGCAAAAGCGCCTCCGCGTTGTGCGTATAATTGCAGGTGGCGTAACAGGTACTGACGCCGAATTTCTTACCGATTTATCTGATTCCTGGGAGGAGAGTGCCACCATGGCAATGCAACACACACCATTATTAATGTCGAATATCTTAGATCGAGGCGCCAAAATTGCGCCAAACGAAGAAATTGTCACCATGACCGAAACTGGCGTTCGCCGTCAGACCTACAAACAAACCCGAGATCGTGCACACCAATTGGCTCATGCTTTGGCCGCCGCCGGTATTAAGGTTGGCGATCGCGTTGGCACATTTATGTGGAATGGTTCACGCCACCTTGAGGCATATCATGCCTGTGCGGGTATGGGCGCGGTACTGCATACCCTGAATGTACGTTTGGGCGAAAACGATTTGGACTACATCATTAATCACGCGAAAGATCAGGTGATTATTGTTGATGCAGACATTTTGCCGTTACTTGAAAAAATGAAGGACCGCATGCCTACCGTGCGCCAGGTCATTATTGCAACGGAAGAAGGCTTTGAAGGCTGGACCACAGAGCTGCCTAACCCCATCGACTACGAAGACTTTATTGCCGGCCAGCCGACCCATTACGAATGGCCGCAGATTGACGAAAATTCACCTATGGGACTGTGCTACACCAGTGGCACTACGGGTAACCCTAAAGGCGTTGAGTACGAGCACCGTTCGCAGTATTTGCACACTATGACGCAATGTCTAACCGACTCAATGGGCTTGTCTGGCACTGATACCGTTTGCGGTATCGTGCCAATGTTTCACGCCATGGGCTGGGGTATTCCTTGGTCCGCACTGATGCTGGGTTGCAAGCAAGTCATGCCTCACCGATTTATGGATCCAGCCAGATTGATAGATCTAATGGCCAGCGAAAAAGTCACATTGTCAGCCGGCGTGCCGACTATTTGGCAGGGCGTAAAAGCATTGTATGAGGCCGATCCTACAACATATGATTTGTCCTCTCTCTCCAGACTCACTTGTGGCGGTAGTTCGCCCCCTCCTTCCCTTATTCGTTGGTTCTGGGATGAGTTAGATGTTGAGATGATTCAAGGCTGGGGCATGACCGAAACTTCACCTTTGGCCACATTGTCGCGCCGAGTTATGAAGCGTTCACAATTGTCTTTAACCGAAGACGAGCAATTTGAAAACGTCGCCAAGGCAGGCCTACTGATGCCCGGCATTGAGCTAGATATATTTGACGAAGACTTCAATCGTGTACCTCACGACGGCGAAAGCGTCGGCGAAATTTTGGTTCGCGGACCTTGGATCTGCTCCGAATACTTTGATAATCCGCAACCTGATAAGTTCCACGACGGTTGGTTGATTACTGGCGACGTTGGCAAGATTGACCCAGAAGAATATTTGATTATTTCTGACCGCTCAAAAGACCTTGTGAAGAGTGGCGGTGAGTGGATCTCGTCAGTAGATTTAGAAAACCACATTGTCGGTGTGCCGGGCGTAGCGCAGGCTTGTGTTGTTGCACAACCTCACCCCAAGTGGGATGAGCGACCTGTTGCGTTAATCGTCTTAGAGCCGGGTAAGAAAGTTACCCAAGAGCAAGTGTTAGCGCACTGCGAAACGGCCTTTGCTAAATGGCAGCTACCAGACGAAGTGCTCTACATCGACGCTATTCCATTAACCTCTACCGGCAAAATGGACAAGAAAGTGGTCAGAGCTGATTTGGACGCAAAAGGCTATCAACTGCCTTCACTGCGCGCCTAACTTAGGCGGTCTTATACAGACCAATAGTTGTTGGACGCACAGCTTGGATCTAATGCCGTTTAGCGCTGGTGTTAGAGCAGGCGTTAGGCCTGCATTAGGTTGCTGCTTGGGTTGGGGCCGATGAGTCCTAGCCAAAATATGAAAAGGCTCGGCGTTCTGCGTTGGGCCTTTTTTTATACTGACAGTTTCATCTGTATCGTTCATGCGCTGGCAGTAATTGTTAGAGCCGATATGAGGCGATAAATGAGCAAAGAAATAACCAAACAAATAGGGAAAGAAAATGTTTGATGATCAAAGTGTTGATGCTTTAACAGAGTTACAAATGCCAGAGTCTTTGGTGCCATACAAACACAGCGCCGACCCTTTTGCCTGCCCATGCTGCGCTAACGTATTTTCTGAAACTCTACGACTGACAAACACCGACCTCAGTGAGCACGCTAAAGGTCTGCCGCCAGGTAAGCGGCAATTAAGCGCTGCGCCATTAATGGTGACCAACGCGCACATTATCACCATGGATGCGAGTCACCCCAATGCAGATACCATGCTCGTAGTGGACGGCAAAATTCTTTGGGTGGGTATGCAAGCGGACGTGCCAGACGAACACAATGACCTTAAGCGGTTAGACCTTAAAGGCAAAGTTGTGGTGCCCGGATTTGTTGAACCGCACATGCACTTGCCGCCTCTAGCCATGCTGCACAGTTTTTCCAATGTTGGTCCAAATAGATTTGACACAACAGCGCAAGCGATAGAGCAACTAAAAAAAGATGCAGCCAATACGCCGCATGGCGAATGGGTGGTGGGGCGTCAATTTGATCCGTCATTGCAACAAGGCCCAGACTATTTAACCCGGCAAATGCTGGACGAAGTAAGTACTGACCACCCCGTATTTATCTACAACGCATCGCTGCATTTAGGTTATTGCAACAGTGTTGCCATTGATTTGGCTGGTCTGGATGAAAACACTCCAGACCCGCAGGGCGCGGAGCTAGGTCGCGATGCTAACGGTAAGCCTAATGGTGTACTCAAGGCTGGCCCAGCAATGGCATTGATTGTGCGCCACAACACCAAGCTAAAAGAACAAAATTTGGCTGAAGCCTGCCTAAGCGTTTTTAACTCAGCCAATGAGGTAGGTATTACCACCCTGTGCGATCAGGGCACCGGCATGTTTCAAGGTCCAAAAGAGTTGGATCTATATCAGAGCCTGCATGACAGCGGTCGTATGACGGCACGTTTTCGCTACTGTGTTTCTCAGGCCGCCGCTAAGCGTTGGGACGAAATTGGTTTAACCTGGGGTGAAGGCGACGAATGGGTGCGCCGTACTGGCTGGAAAATAGTATCCGACGGATCCAACCAAGGACGTACGGGTTTACAGCGTGAAGCCTTTGTCGGTTCAGATACTAAAGGTATGGCTTACATTGAAAAAGACGAATTAGATGAGGCGGTAGAAAAGCGCCTGCGCGAAGGTTGGGCGGTGTGTGTCCATGCCAATGGCGATGCGGCCATTGACCGCGTGTTAGATGCGTTCAGCAAAGCCAAGGCCAAAGGCCTAGACCCAGCGGCCCAGCGTTGCCGAATTGAGCATTGCAGCATATTGCACGACGACCAAATTGAAAAAATGGCCGAGCTAGGGCTGTCACCCAGTTTTTTAATTGGCCACGTACATTATTGGGGCAAGGCTTTTATTGACGACATATTTGGCCCAGAAAAAGCCGCCAAACTAGACCGCACTGGCGCTTGCGAGGATTTGGGTATCCGTTGGACCGTTCATTCGGATGATCCAGTCACCGAAATGAATCCATTGCGCTGCATGGAAAATGCGGTTACAAGGACTATGTGGCGGTCAGATCAGCTGTTGTCTCCAGAAGAGCGTGTGCCTGCGGCAGCGGCATTGCGCGCCGTGACTATTGATGCCGCTTGGCAGTGCCACTCAGATCACGAGGTAGGTAGCTTGGAGGCAGGTAAGTTCGCTGATTTTCTGGTCCTAGATAAAGACCCTTTAACAGTCGCCCCTGAAAAAATTGGTGCAATACAAGTAATGCAGACTTGGATAAATGGCGAGCAAGTGTTCGTTCGGACATACAAATAGGAATTGCCCCTAAAAAAATGGTCAGCCTCGTTTTGTAACCTCAAGACCTTTACAAAGGGTCTTTATAATATTTGGTGCTTGGCAGATGCTGAAAAAAGCCGAATATTTGTCATTTGAAAAGCATTCCTATTACCGGTGACGTAAACGGTTTATGTACTCGCGCCACTAAAAAAATAGCATTTGACGAAGTTAAAACATCTTTTTGTCTAAATTTTGCTGATTTTAGTGAACTTTAGTGCGTTGTCCCTACTACAAATTGCCTACTGGTTCATGTAAGCGGCTACCCGCTGATTTATATTTTTACGCAGGTTCATATGGAACAGGCTGTAGTCGTACACGTGGTAGTTGCCTGGTCCAAACGCCATAAGCGTATATTTGTCTGATTTAACCTCTGAGATAATCAGTTGGCCATTGCTGCACTTTGCGTCGGTAACGCTTGGTTCAATTTCGCCGCCGGCCATAAATACAACGCCGCCGAGGTTCTCTTCGAAAGTTGCCTGCTCTTCATCAACCTGCCATGTGAGCGGGTTTACGCAGATGTCGCCAGGTGTGCCGAGAATTACATCGGCACCTTGTGTGTTGGTATTCCAAGAAACCTGACAGTTGATTTGCTCTGGGGCGGTGCAAATGTCAAGACCATTGCTGCCGTCTAAGGAGAAGCCTATGGGATAGGCTGCAACCATGCGCTTTGCCAGTTCCGTGCCGGCGATTTCTTCTTTAATGAGTCTGTCTGAGTGAAACGACCCTTGGCTATGCCCAGCTAGAATGAAGGGGCGTCTTTCATTGTAGTTTTCAATAAAGTATTTGAACGCTGTTTTGACATCGCCATAAGCCAGCTCTAGTGCTTGCGCGCCATTTTGGATTTCGCTTGTGTCAGTAAAGCTGTACAAGGTGGCTTGGCGATAGCGTGGTGCATAAACATCACAACAGCCATTGAATACACTGGCTTGGTCGCGCATAACCCATGAATCTGTGATTTCATTCGCACGTTCATTATCCAGTGGTTGGTTCCAATTGCTGGGGGAGATGAAAGTAGTTGGGTGAACGAAGAAAACGTCTACCGCTTCTTTTGAATTAGAGTCTAAGGTCAGTCCAGTTGGTATGACATCGGCGGAGTCTTCACGGTTGGCCAATGCGGCCCAATTTGTATCGTCCGTGTAGTCTGGTGCTGCAGCAGGTTCTTGTTCGGTAAAATCATGACCGGGTGCCATGTAATAAAAACCCACGGCCATCATCAATGGTCCGCGATAAATGAACCCGAATATACCCAGTACGACGACCAGCGCGCCTAGGCCAATCAGAAACTTTTTCATATATACGCTCGCCTCTATGTACTGTTTAGTTCATTCGTTGGTGTAGCTTTACATCTCTCTGATATCTAAGTGATATCTGACTGTTAGCTACAGATAGCGCGCATATTGAACCGGCCTCTTATCAGTGAAACCGGCTTTTTCATCAATGGCGGTACAAATGCTATTACCGGCGATACGTCAGCGCTTGACCAAACGGTCCAGGTTGTACGCGGCCATCAGTATAACGTAGGTGGCCGTTGACCCAAGTTTTATCAATGCGGTGACTGAATTTGTGCCCTTCAAAAGGGCTCCAACCGCACTTGCTTAAAATGGGCATTTCTACATGTTCGTTGTCTGGTGAAACCAATATCAGATCAGCAAAATAGCCTTCGCGAATAAATCCTCGCTCTGCAACCTGATACAAAATAGCAGGCGCGTGGGCTGTTTTATGGACTATTTGCTCAATGCTAAATGTGCCATCGGTGACTCTGTCTAGCAATGAAATAACGGCATGTTGTACTAATGGCAGTCCCGCTGGCGCTGTTGAATACTTGCGACCTTTTTCTTCCCAGGTATGTGGGGCATGGTCAGTTGCAATGACGTCAATACGGTCCTCGGCTACCGCTTTTAGCAACGCTGCTTGGTCCGCAGGTGTTTTGATCGCAGGGTTACATTTGATCAGCGCGCCTTTGTCAGCGTAGTCATCTGAGTTAAAGAACAGGTGGTGCACGCAAGCTTCAGCAGTAATGCGCTTACTTTCAATTGGGCCTGTGTCAAACAAGTCCAGTTCCTTGGCGGTAGTTAAATGCAGTACATGTAACTTTGTACCGTGCTTTCTGGCCAAACCTACGGCCAGTGAACTGGAGGCATAGCAGGCTTCCACGGAACGAATATTTGGGTGTTCAGAAAAGGGGATGTCTTCGCCCCATTTTGCGGTGGCTGCGGCCTCGGCCTCTAAGATCATAGGTGTGCTTTCACAGTGGGTGGCAACCAGCAGTGAGGTGGCTGCAAAAATGCCTTCTAGGGTTGCAGTATTGTCTACCAACATATTGCCGGTGCTTGCGCCCATAAAAATCTTCACGCCGCAGGTCAGGCTGGTGTCTACGCTTTTAACCGCTTCCAAGTTGTCGTTGGTAGCGCCTAGATAAAAGCCATAGTTAGAAGCCGAGCATTTGGAGGCTCTGTCGCGCTTGTCTATGAGGGCTGCTTGAGAAATAGTCAGTGGATTACAGTTGGGCATTTCCATATAGCTGGTAATGCCGCCTGCCACTGCCGCGGCAGATTCTGTGGCTATCGTGCCTTTGTGTTCTAGGCCAGGCTCACGAAAATGCACTTGGTCGTCGATCATACCCGGCAGCAAATAGGCGCCCTTAGCATTTATGGTTTCGCAATTCTCAGGCGCGGGCACATTAATGCCCTTAATACGCTCGCCTTCTATCACTACATTACCCTCGGTAATGGTGCCTTCATTGACGATGCGCGCATTGACTATTTGATAATTCATAATTTAATTCTGACCTCTGCTTCTATTTCTACAGGTACGTTAAAGGGTAGTTCCGCCATGCCTACTGCAGAGCGACTATGTGCGCCAACCTCGGGTCCAAAGACATCCAAAATAAGATTAGAGCAGCCGTTAATGATTCCTGGCAGTTGATTAAAGCCCGGAGCAGTGTTGACCATACCAAAAACCCGCAGCCAACTGGCAACGCGATCTAAATTGCCAATACTCGCCTTAATGCTGGCGATGAGCCCTAGCCCCACTTGGCGGGCAATTAGGTTGGCGTGTTCAGGGTCTATTTCTGCTCCTACTTTGCCCAGCGCCTTGCTCATTTTACCGTCGACGTCAGTGGGAACATGCCCTGATAAATATAAATGCGTGCCATCTATGCGCACCAAGTCGAAGGGCAGGTGCCCTGTATTCATAGGCTTGGGCAAGATTAAACCTAGGTCCTTCAGGCGTTGTTCAACACTCATGCGTCTCTCTCGTATTTACGGCTAAATTAGTGCGGCGGCACTGGCGCCAAGATGATTGCCAGTACAAGGGTAGATTAATTGGCTAAAGCCATTTTAGCCAGTGAGATTGGACCGTTATTCTGTCGGCTACTTTTGCTCGATTAGCCCAAAATTTCGCATTTACTCGATGATTTATGGCGCTTTGTGGTCATGGATTGTCCAGAGAAAGCGTTTAATTGCACTTAGTGCAAATATATATTTACTGCATAATCTCGGGATGAAACCAAATACAAAAAATCACACTGCAGTTTTGCAGCACTTACAGCGCACTTTGCCTGCTGAGTGTTTGATTACTGATGGTGCCGGTCTTAGACCTTATGAAACTGATGGGCTTACCGCCATTCGAGAAATGCCTTGGGTAGTTGTGTTACCCGAGACCGAAGCTCAAGTAGTGGATGTTATGGCTATATGTCGCGAGCACGGTGTTCCTGTTATTCCTCGCGGAGCGGGTACGGGGCTTTCCGGTGGCGCGCGTCCACATAAAGATGGTGTGGTGCTTGGGCTGTCTAAGATGAACAAAATTCTATCGATAGATCCGGAGAATCGGGTTGCCCAAGTGCAGCCTGGAGTGCGTAACTTGGCCATTTCTAACGCCGCCAAGCCCCATGGTTTGTACTACGCGCCAGACCCTTCGTCCCAGATCGCATGCAGTATTGGCGGCAACGTCGCTGAAAATGCGGGCGGGGTACATTGCTTAAAATACGGCCTTACTGTGAACAACGTGTTGGGCGTGCGCGTGCTGACTAGCGACGGCGATGTGATGGAAATTGGCGGTGCGCTTTACGACAACCCCGGTTTAGACATGCTGGCACTGCTTTGCGGCTCGGAAGGCATGCTCGGTATTGTCACTCAGGTGACTGTTGCGCTGTTACCGGAGCCTGAGAAAAAGTCTGTAATTTTAGCCGGCTTTAAACAGGTAACTGATGCCGGCAATGCAGTTGCCAGCATCATTGGCGCGGGCATTATTCCCGCAGGCATGGAGATGATGGACAAGCTTGCTGTGCAAGCAGCCGAGCAGTTTGCCCATGCAGGTTACCCTTTAGATGCTGCGGCGATTTTGATTATTGAATTAGACGGCGCTGAAGCCGAGTTAAGTGCTGTGACCGCTCAGGTAATAGACCATTTAAACGCCAGCGGCGCCTATCAAATTGACCAAGCCGACGACGCGGAAACCCAAGCCAGATTGTGGAAGGGTAGGAAGTCTGCGTTCCCAGCGGTGGGGCGACTGTCTCCAGATTATATTTGCATGGACGGCACCATTCCTCGGCATCAGTTAGCTCATGTCCTCACGCAAATTGACGAATTATCTCAGCGTTTTGGGCTGGCGGTAGCCAATGTCTTTCATGCGGCAGATGGCAATTTACACCCGCTGATTTTATTTGATGCCAACGTGCCCGGACAAACTGACCATGCTATGGCAATGGGCGGCGAAATTTTACAATGTTGTGTTGCCGCTGGAGGCACAGTTACTGGAGAACACGGTGTTGGTGTTGAGAAGCTAGATACCATGTGTGTGCAATTCACCAGTGATGAGCTGGACCAGTTCTTTCGTATAAAGAATGCTATGGACCCCAGTGGCGTGTTAAATCCGGGCAAGGGTATTCCTACGTTGACTCGCTGTGGTGAGCTCGGTGGCATGCACGTGCATAAAGGCCGCCTGCCGTTTCCTGAACTGGAACGTTTCTGATGGCCGCAGATTTAAGTGCGCAGATAATAGACGGCGTTCAAGCAGCTTATGCCAATGAACAAAGTTTGGTCATCGGTGGTCAGGGCAGTAAAGTCGCTTGGTTACCAGATGTGGAGATTGGTGCCGGTAGCACGTTGGATGTAACAGGTCACACGGGCATTCAAGCTTATCAGCCCGAAGAATTGGTGATCACCGCGCGGGCTGGTACCTCGCTGGATGACATTAATCGGGTACTCGCAGCGGAAGGTCAAATGCTCGCCTGTGACCCACCTAGGCTCCAAGCAAATCCGGTAGACCTAGGGGGCGGCGCAAACGCAGGCGGCACCTTGGGCGGTGTTGTCGCCACCGGGTTAAATGGTCCCGGACGTCCGTGGAGTGGCGCTGTGCGTGACGCTATTTTGGGCGTTGAGCTGGTCAATGGTAAAGGCGAGTACTTAAAGTTTGGCGGTCAGGTGATGAAGAACGTGGCCGGCTACGATGTTTCGCGTTTGCAGGCGGGTGCTTGGGGCAACCTTGGCGTATTGGCCAGCATTAGCATTCGCGTACACCCAGCTTGGCAAGATCAATGTACGCTGGTTTTTCAAATGTCAGCCGAGCAAGCACAACAGAAATGTTTGCATTTGGCGCAGCAAAATTTGCCGTTACAAGGCACCTGTTGGCAAGACGGGGTTTTGTCTCTGCGCTTAGGCGGTCATGCCAGTGGTGTTGCCGGCGCAAAATTTGCCTTGAGCGGCGAGGTGATGCAAGGGGGCACTGATCTAGAATTTTGGGCAAACCTGCGTGACCATAAAGCAGATTTTTTTCAGCAGAATAATAGGGTTAAGAAAACTTGGCGCTTAGTGGTACCAAGTGCCGCGCCCCTGCCGGGCAGTTGGCTTAATGCCGATGATTTACTGATTGAGTGGGGCGGTGGCTTGCGCTGGCTGCGCCATGATGACGATGCGGCGGTAGTTGCCTACACCAAGAGAGTGGGCGGGTGGTGTTGGGCCAAGGGAGAACTAATGCCAATTGATCCGGTGCAGGGTCGTTATATGAGTGAGCTGAAACGCGCCTTCGATCCAAAGAATATTTTCCTCAGTCCGATGGCGCTAAAACAAACTCTGCAACAGCATCAACAAACGGGTCCGCAACATGCAGACTAATTTGCCCCCGGAGTTTATTGCCACCAGTCGCGGCCAGCGTGCAGACGAAATTTTACGCAGTTGTGTACATTGCGGCTTTTGTAATGCCACTTGCCCAACCTATCAACTTTCTGGTGATGAGTTAGACGGACCTCGAGGCCGTATTTACCTCATTAAAGAATTATTAGAAGCGGGTACTAATAAAGCTAGAGCGACCCAGCATTTAGACCGCTGTTTAACCTGTCGAGCTTGTGAAACTACTTGCCCCTCAGGTGTGGCCTACGGCGAGTTGGCTGAAATTGCTCGAGAAGAATTAGGCCCGGCGCGACCCGGAGTTGCGGGATTGACGCGCGTATTTTTGCAATGGGTTATTCCAAATCACCGCCTATTACGCACTATGTCCTATGTGGGTCGTTACTTTAAGTGGCTGCTGCCTAAGTCTTTAGCAAGCCAGGTGCCTAGTCAGGTAAGTAAGACGCTTAGTAGTCAGCCCAGCCAAAAAGCCCATGTGCGGAAGATTTTGTTGCTGCAAGGTTGCGCGCAACAGGTGACCACTGGCGAGGTCAATAAAGGATTGGTGAGGCTGTTAGATTCTCATGGAATTGGTGTTGTCACCGCGCCTGAAGAGGGCTGTTGTGGTTCTCTTGATTTACATCTCGGTGATTCAGCCAAAGCGAATGCGGCGATACGACGTAATGTGGATGCTTTGTTTCCATTTTTGCAAGGGGGAAGTCACGGAGGAATGGCAGGAGGAATGGACGGAGTGGAAGGCATTATTTCCACCGCGTCCGGCTGCGGTGTCACGGTGAAAGACTATGCTCGGATTCTAGCTGACGATCCTCAATACGCCGATCGGGCTAAAGCGCTGTCAGCTAAGACTTATGACATTAGTGAATATTTGAGCTATGCCAATTTGCCTTTAACGGCCAAGCAACCGGGTCAGGCCATTGCATGGCACCCGCCTTGTAGCTTGCAGCACGGGCAAAAGATCACTGGCGTGGTTGAAGGTTTATTGGAAAATGCGGGTTATACATTAGCGCCTGTTGCAGACAGCCATTTGTGTTGCGGTTCTGCTGGCACCTATTCGGTGTTGCAATATGAGCGCGGCGAGGCTTTGAAAAAGCTCAAGCTGAACAGTTTATTAGCAGCGGATCCCCAGGTTATTGTGACAGCCAATGTTGGCTGTCAAAGCCATCTTGCTACGGGTACCTCTCGTCCAGTGTTGCACTGGATCGAAATGCTAAAGTAATCTAGTGTTTAGGTTCGATACATCTGAGGGGATGGAAGTGACTGAAGAGAATGAGGGTGCATCTGCACGGGATTATGGGTTTTTAATGTTCCTAACGTTGCTCAACGTGATGAACTTCGTAGATCGTCAGTTGTTGGCCAGCTTCGCTAACTGGATTGTCCCAGATTTAGGCTTAACCAATACTCAATTTGGTTGGCTCACCGGTATGATTTTCATCGTTTTTTATTCGGTCGCAGGTCTGGCCATGGGCGTTTTGGCTGACCGGGTAAATCGTACCCGCCTGATTGCTGTTGGCTTGGCCCTTTGGAGTGCGTTAACCGCAATCTCCGGCATGGCGAAAGGTTTCGTGAGCTTGGCTATTCCACGACTCTTCATTGGTGTTGGTGAATCCATCATGACACCTACCTCCATGTCTTTATTGGCTGACCGCTTTCCGTCTTCACGTTTGGGTTTTGCCAGTGGTGTCTACTACATGGGTGTGCCTATTGGTGTGGCAACTAGTCTCTTCGTTGTAGCGTATCTAGAGCCAATTCTTGGCTGGCGTGGCTGTTTTTATGCGTTGGGCGGCATTGGTCTGTTGTTGGCTATTGTTATGTTCTTTATGAAAGAAACACCGCGACGCCACGAAGTGGAAGCTACATCTCCTGTAGAAAAACTCAGCGTCAAAGAAATTTTGCACACACTTAAGAGCGCACTCATACGCTCACCAGCATTAGCCATGACGGTTGCTGGCGGGGTAGCCTTCCACTTTATTCTTGGCGCAGCTGTATTTGAACAACTGTGGTTTGTTCAGGAGCGCGGCTTTGATCGCACGGAAATTGCTGAGCTCAGTGGCTGGTTGGCTTTTAGCGGCGGCATATTGGGTAACTTGTTTGGCGGCATCGGCGGTGACATGTTCCTGCGCAGAACCGGCATGGGCAGACCTATGTTCTTGTTCTGGATTATGTTGGTGTTGACCCCAATTGGTTTGGCTTATCGAGTTGCAGATCCAACGTCCATATTCTTTATGGTAGGTATTTTTGCTGGTTATTTTCAGCTGGGCAGCTTTTATGGACCTACATTCTCTACGGTTCAGGAACTGGTGCCACCACAAATTCGTGGCACCGTAGTGGCCTTCTATATTCTTTCGCTAAACTTTGTTGGTTTAGGTTTGGGTGTAACTGGCGGCGGTTACTTTATTGATTGGATGATTTCTCAAGGCCACCCAGAGCCTTATACCATCACGTTGATTACCTTCACTGCCATTTCAATGCTCGCTATTCCTATGTTTTATATGGCGGGTAAGCGCTTTGAAAGAGACCGTCAGGCACTTTATGACAGTGTCGCAGACTGATCGACTGAGCTTAAATTGCTGGCAGTAAGATGATCTGCCAGCGCTTTTTGCTCTATTGACTCATGGAGCCACTATGAGTGACTGGCCGCAACGTTTTACCCCACAAGACGTTCAAGCTTGGCTGCGGCGCACGCTAACTCCGTCAATATATGACTGTGCTCGCTGGTGTTGTAGTCGCACAGCTGATGGCGTGCGGATTGGCGATGTAGGTATTGTGCACACCCAAATACTCGAAGAAACTGTGTTTGATTTGGGCTATATCATCCATAAAGATTTTTGGCGGTAAGGTTATGGTCGCGAGGCGGTGTGTGGCGCTATTGCTTGGGCTAAGGGGCAGGTCATTGGTGAGTTGGTGGCCAATATGACTATGGATAACGTGCCGTCTTGGACACTGGCGGAATCTGTGGGTATGCAGCGAACAGGTGTTTTTGCCAATCCTAAGAATATGTGCAAAGACACTTATATATACCTTTTCCAACTGTAGCTCTTTTTCTACGCCTTTAGCCGTTCTTATGTGAACCAGCCTTTTCTCTTCTGCTTTTGCTGGCTGAAATTTTTAGGCAGCGTGGCGCTTTCAGCGCCAACTCTTTTGCCTCTGCCTCTGCCTCTGCCTCTGCCTCTGCCTCTCTGTCTACCTAGCGGAAGTTAGTGATCTAAATTTCAATTAGCTTTCAGCAAGCGTAGCGCTGACTACTGAAATTTGCACCTCGCCTTGAGGACTGACCAGTCCCGTATTAATTAGCTTGGCTTCGCTCGCGTCAAGTAGGTTGATCTGACGCCGGCTGCTTCTGGCGCTGCCTCTTTGGTCAATGTAGCGAATGGACAAAACCACGTTGTTGAATGCCCGAGGCGCTCGGTTGGCAACTTCAATTTGTATGGCGCTGGCGTCGTTTCTGCCATAGCGAACACCAATGAAAGCGCCGGGGTTGCGCGCAACATCTATCTTAATCAAAGAGTTTAAGGCTGCTTGGCCAGACGCGCTGGGGTCCTGAGAGGCGGCTGCAAAGTATTCTCTGGCCTCGTTTGTATTGCCTTGGCGTTCAGCGATATTGCCCAGCGCGTTGTAAGCTTGTGCGGTTGGCAGTAATTTTAAGCTGCGATTGAGGCGCAATTTTGCTTGGTTCAATGCGCCTTGTTTTTCGCTGGTAATGCCGCTTTTGAGGTGCGGGTAGAAAAAGCTTGGGTTTAACTCGATGGCTTCAGCATAGGCATTTTGTGCCGAGCTGTAGCGCTTTTCGTCTAACTCTAGGTCGCCTAAAAATGAGTGGAAGTGGCCTTCGTTGGGTTCCACGATGATTGCTTGGTTAACGAGTTTTCTAGCCTCTTTAGGCCGCTTGTCTTTGGTCAGTTGCCGAGCTTTTTCATAGTTTTCGTAAGCGGGTTTTGTTTCAATGAGTCGCGCCATGACTTGCTGGTAGCGGGCTTTACCCGTTACTCCACCCTTGGGAAGCGTTTGAGCATAAGCCTTGTTTGCTTCCAGGCGTTGCTGTGATGGTGGGTGGCTGGCAAATAGACCGTCAAAAAAGCTGGAGTCTTTTTGTCCAGAGAGATCGACAAAAGTCTGCTGTAAATCTACTGCGCCTTGAGGGTTGTAACCCGCTCGACTCATATAATCCATACCGTAGCGGTCAGATTCGCTTTCGGCGCTGCGACCATACCTTGAATTAATTAGCTGGGAGCCAAGTCCCGCGCTCACAGCTACATATTTGCCGTAATCCGTATTGGCTGTAGCGATGCCGGCAACAGCCGTTGTGGCTTGTAGGATGGTGCCGCGTTCTACCCCTTTGGCGCCATGTCTAGCTGCTGAGTGAACTACCTCGTGACCGAGTACTGCGGCCAGTTCTGCTTCGCTACCCAATTCTGTTAATAGGCCTCTATTGATAGATATTTTGCCACCGGGTAGTGCCCAAGCGTTGGGTACCCCATTGTTAATGACCGAAAATTCGTAAGGCAACTTGCGATCGCTCACCGCCGCTACTTTTTGTCCTACCTCATTAACATAGGCTTGCACCGCTTCATCAGCGAGATAGTCGCCGCCCTGAGATTGACGAGCAGGGGCATATTGTTGTTTACCCGTTTTTAGCTCCCAAGCCTCAGAGATAATACTGATTTCACTTTTGCCCGTGACGGGGTTGGTGGCGCAGCCGCCTAGTCCAAATGTCAGGGCTGTGGCTGCAAGTATTAGGGGTAGGGCATGAGGTCGTGACCGATGATATTTTGAACTGAGTGTAGATAGATTATTTAACTGGTTATTCATAGTAGCCTCCGGTTGCTAACTTTTTTGAAAATATACTTAGAGTGATTGTCTGGTTGAGTGCGCGGTTAAAAGCGTGTCGCTCTTTAACCCCCATAGCGCGCGTATCTCCTACGCAATGACGCTGCCTGCTCCTGCTGTCCTTGCGCTTCCAGTACATCTGCCATCTGCAACCAAGCTTGGCCGGTTTTGACTGCATCACTGCCAGCTAGTGCAATGGCCTTGCGTGCATGTTGAGAGGCTGCGCTGGTATGCCCTTGCTCCAAATGCGCCTGGCTCAGTCGTATCCACAACAAGGCTTCTCTGGGGTCAATACGTATTGCTCGCTCTAGCAGCACAATTGCTTGAGCTGGCCCTTGCTGCTTTAACGCAGTATCTGCTTGGGCTAAAAGTATTTTTGCTGCTGAGTTTTTTGGCGGCGCTGGATTAATTTTTGCGGGCTTTGGCGCTGTTACCGGTTTGTTGCGGTTTTCGGCTGTTCTAGATTGGCCAGAGCTGGCGCGACTGTCCGACGCGCTGGGGCCTTGGTTGCCTGCGCAGCCACCGATGAAAATGAAGCAGGGCAAAGAAATACAGAGTTTTATGTTCACGAGAGCCCACACAGTTAGACGAGTTAATTGTTAAAAATTGAACGCAGCCGCTGACCAAATGTCTTTTTGACACCACAACCGCGTTTGATGGGTAAAGTATCAGGGCGACGAATGGGGATAACAACCACATCAGCGCATGATTTTGACGCCCGCATACCAGTGGCAAACTCAATCTCTACAAGGTTGTCCGCAGGGTTGTGGATAATAGGGTCAACGCCACTGGATACATGCATGTTATTCCAAATACGTAGCGCACCGGATGTGCCGGTGAGGCCGGTGGATTTGTTGTCGTCGCGCCCCACCCAAACTACCGACAATTTGCTGTTGTCGAAACCTGCGTACCAGCTGTCTCGGTTGTCGTTAGAAGTGCCGGTTTTACCTGCCACCCCTTGTTTGGAGAAGGGGGATGAGCGTCCTGTACCGTGACTCATTACAATTTCTAGTCCTCTGTTGAGGCTGGCTACGGTTTCCGGGCGGATGCTTTGCGTTAAGTCAAAGGGGTGGTGTGACAACGGTTGCCCGCGTTCATTAAGCACGGCAATAACCGCTTTTGGGGTGGTGCGAAAGCCGCCGCTGGCGAAGTTGCCGTACAGCTCCGTGAGCTGCAGCGTGGACATAGACTCTGCGCCTAAGAAAAAAGATGGGTAGCGGTTCTTGGGTGCGTATCCTGTGAGGTCAGTAAAGCGGCGTTGCACCTCGCCAAGGCCAACCGTGTTACCTAAATCCACCATGGCGAGATTCAATGACTTAGCTAATGCGCGAATCATGGGCAGTTCGCCGCGAGTTTTGCCATCGTAATTTCTAGGCGTCCAAAGCTCTCCCGAGTCCGATGTCATGGTAATTGGTCTGTCGTTCACCAGGGTTGACCAATCCAGGCCAGATTCCAATGCGGTAAGCACAATGACCGGTTTGATCACAGAACCTACGGATCTTTTGGCGTTCAACGCACGGTTGAAACCGTCCACGCGTCCTTTGCGTCCGCCAATCAGCGCCAAAATTTCTCCGGTCTGAGTGTCGGTAATGACACTGGCTGCCTGTAGGCTGCCTTGTTCCAGTTTGCGTTCTTTCTCGATCATTTGCAGGGTTGAGTTTACTGCTTGCTGGGCGTTTTCTTGCTCTCTGGGCTTCAGCGTAGTGAAGATGCGCAGCCCCTGGGAGCGCAGGTCAGAGGCGGTATAACGTTCACTGAGTTCAGCTCTTACTATGTCCATAAAGGCCGGGTAGTAAGCGCCGCCATTGTTGGGGCTAGAAACTACGCCAAGGGGGGAGCCTATGGCGTCCTGATGGCGGGGGGTAGAGATTAAGCCGTCAGCCAAAAAAGTATCGAGAATACGATTGCGTCTGGCCAGCGCGCGCTCGGGGTGCCTGAATGGATTGTAGTAAGAGGGACCTCGAATGATGCTGATCATCGTGGCCATTTCATGCACTGCTAGCTCGTTAATGGGCTTGTTAAAGTAAAATTGCGAACCTAGACCAAAGCCGTGAATGGCGCGGGCGCCATTTTGCCCAAGAAAAATTTCGTTGATGTAAGAGGTGAGTAAGTCTTCCTTAGAAAATCTCAATTCCAAAATAATGGCCATGGCCACTTCGCGGAGTTTGCGCTCGTAGGTGCGCTCGTTAGTTAGGAAGTAACTCTTAACCAATTGCTGAGTCAGGGTGCTACCACCTTGGGTGCGGCTACCACTGCGGATGTTTACCCAAGCTGCGCGCAAAATTCCGGTAATGCTGAAGCCTCTGTGTTCATCGAAATTACGGTCCTCTATGGCTTTCAGGCCTCCTGCTAACAACGGCGGTACTTGCTCAGGTGTCAGAATAAGCCGGTCCTCGCCATGGGAGGGAAAGAAGCTGCCAATGGTGGCGGGATCAAGACGAATCAGTGGTATTTCGGAATTGTCTTTGGCTTGAACTCGTTTAATGACGCTATTCTGAAAACTAATTTTCACCCGTTGCGAGGGTCTGCTGCCTTCCATAAAGTCGAAGCTGCGCAGATAGGTGTACAAACTTGCCCCGCTGCTCTTGTAGCTGCCGGGCGCTGTTAGGTTCGCATCCGAGCGGTAACCTAGCCGTTTTAATTCCTCTATAAGTTGAGGATTACTAATTTTCTGACCTACGTAAATCTCTAGCGGTTGCGCGAAAACTTGAGCGGGTGCAGACCAACGCCTGCCCTCAAAAGTTTTGGTGATGGTTCTATCTAGGTAATAGCCGAAGCCAAGGCCCACTAAAGTTACGAATAGGGCTACCCACAGCATCAGCTTTAGCAAGGTGCGCAAAAACCACTTACCCAGGCGGCTTAGCCAGGAGTTAGTCTTTTTTGATCGCTTACTATTTTTCCGGTGGCCAGAATCTTTGGCTTTGCGGGAAGCTGGCGTTTTCTTGACCAAGTAGTTGTCCTATAGATTGCTTTTGACTTTTCGGTTAATCAGGTGCTCATCTTGCCTTGGCTAGCTTGGATGTTGAAGCGAAAAACCTTTGTTTTTCAATAGACGAATACAACTCGTTTAAGCTTTTTTATTGATTGGCAAGGCCTTCTAAATTATTACTCGAACTTAGATGCCGTCAAATTTTTGCTGGACTTCTTTCCTCAGATGATCGTAATATGACGCTGCCTAAGGGGGGGCGTTACGCCTGAGATTCTCCTTATTGTTTATGCTTATTCAAACTTTTAGTGCGAAGAAAGAGATTCAATAAGACAGTGAACCCTTTGAACCTGATCCGGTTAATACCGGCGTAGGAATAGGAGTTATTACTCTTCTGAATGCTGTTGGTTTGTCGCCATTTGTGTTCGGGGTAGATAACAATCCCAGACCTTAGGCATTCAGTCTAAGGAGTAGTTAATGTCAAAATTGTGTCCGTCGTTTTGCTTGTTCTCATTTGCGGCGAAGTTGCCTCGAACTGCCCAGTTGTTTCAGTTGAGTGTGTTAAGTTTCACTGCCTGTTTTTTATCGAGTCCCGTTTTTGCCGATGATGTGGATGATGTCATCGAAGAAGTCATTGTTACCGGCGAGTTTCGCGATACTTCGGTCGCTCAATTAGCCGCCAGCGTTTCTGTTTTAGTGCCTGAGAAAAATGGCGATTCGGTTAATCACCTTGAGGAAATTTTGGGTCGCGCTCCAAATGTTAATTTTTCTAGTGGCGGTTCTCGTGCTCGGTTCTTTCAAGTTCGCGGTATTGGTGAGCGCGGTCAGTTCGCCGAACCACTGAATGCCTCGGTAGGTTTGCTGGTAGATCGCGTAGACCTTAGCGGTATTGGCACGGCTGCTACGCTTGTTGATGTTTCTCAGGTAGAAGTATTTCGCGGCCCCCAGGGAACGGTCTTCGGGGCTAATGCCCTTGCTGGATTGATTAACATTGTCACGCCAAATGTTGCTGATGAGTTTTCGGGGTCCGTTGATCTGGGTTTAGGTAATTATTCCGCGCTAGACATGGGCGGCGTATTGTCCGGCCCAATCAATGATCGCGTTGGTTTTCGTATTAGCGCTCATCAGTACAAAGATGATGGCTTTATTGACAACATCCGCCTTGGCCGAGATGACACTGACAATCATGACGAGACCACCATACGCGGCAAAGTTGCCGGTGATCTGGATCAGGGGGGCTGGCAGGTAGTCTTTGGTTCGATAAAGGTTGATAACGGCTACGATGCGTTTTCGCTAGACAATGATCGTAATACCCGTTCGGACGAACCTGGTGCGGATACGCAGGACACCGAATACCTGGGCCTCAATTTGGATTTCAACCTCAACGAAAAAATTGCCCTAGACGCTTCAGTTGCTTATGTGCGCAGCGATATTGATTATGGCTACGATGAGGATTGGACCTTCACTGGCTTTGATATTGCTGGCTACAGTTCCACTGATTTGTATAGTCGCGATGTAGATACAGTAACCCTGGATCTGCGTTTGCTTTCCCGTGTTGGCGAAGGCCTAGCCGCTGGCAACGTAGACTGGGTAGTGGGTTTCTACGCCCTCGACCGACAGGTAGATTTAACTCGGCAGTACACATTCCTCGCCAATGATTTTACCAGCGACTTTGATGTTGATCGGATTGCCTTATATGGCGAAGTGAGCAGTGAATTGGCAGACGGTTTACGCTTGAGTGTGGGGCTGCGCGCTGAAGAGCATAGTTCTAATTATTCTGACAGCGGCAGTGTCAGCTTTGCCCCGGATGATAACTTGCTCGGCGGACGCGTGTTGTTGGAAAAAGTTTTGGCCGATGAGAACTTGCTTTACGCCAGTTTGACGCGGGGCTACAAGTCCGGTGGGTTTAATACCTCTGGCAGTTTAGATGCGGACCTGCGCTTGTTTGATCCGGAAACCCTGTGGAACTTAGAGTTTGGATACAAGGGATCATTGCTGGAAGACCGCCTGAATCTTCGCGCTGCGGTATTTCGTATGCAGCGTCGCGATGTGCAAACGGCGACCTCCATTATTCGGGTTCGAGCTAACGGATCATCTGAATTTATTGACTACGTGGGTAACGCCGCGGAGGGTTTTAACCAAGGCGTGGAGCTAGAGGCTGTCTTTCAAGCAACAGATCGGTTGCAGCTTTCTGCGAGCCTAGGATTGTTGGACACTCAGTTTGATAACTACATTGATGGCAGTGGTCAGAACCTTGACGGTCGCGATCAGGCTCAAGCCCCCGGCTATCAGTTTTATGTCAGTGGCGATTATCAACTCGCTCAGGGCTGGTCTTTGAACGTGAATGTTGAAGGCAAGGACGACTATTACTTCTCAGATAGCCACACTGAGCGTTCCTCTAGTTACGAGTTACTCAACGCATCCATAGCTTATTCAACCCGGCGCTGGGACTTTAGTCTATGGGGTCGCAACCTGGCGGATGAAGATTATTTTGTGCGTGGTTTCTTTTTTGGTAATGACCCGCGCGACGGCTATACAGCGCGGGGGTTTACCCAGTTGGGTGCGCCTAGACAATTTGGTATCAGTGCTTCGACTCGCTTTTAGTTCTTTTAGTTAAAGAAAGGCAATCAGGTCGGATAGATGTGTGGGCGCAATGCGTCGTGCTGGTTTGCAGCCAGCACTGACTGCATGTTGATCTAGTGCAATGAGCGTCAGTCTGTAGGTTTCGCTCATTGCCCTCTAAGGAATAGGTTCGGGTAGATTTGTGAGATGCAGACCGTTACTGCTTATTGGCTAGTCGCTACCCCGCCAGTGCGCTCAGTCCGCTCTTGGTTGATCAAATAATCTACTACCTCCAATGCGCGCTGCATGCCATTGTCCATATCTACAGTGTATTTGCCTGCAACAATCATGGTGGGTACGGATTGCACATTATAGCGTCGGCTGTCGGTCTCAGCTTGAGACAGCTTGCGGCGAACTTTCGGATTGTTAAAGGCGCGCATAAACTCTGCGGCAGGCAGTGTTTCGCTGTCTAAATAGTCTGCCATTTCTTGGCCGCTGCGGAAGGTTTTGCCAAAATCATGTACCGCGCTAAAGAGTTTGGCATGGTTGCCTTTAACTGCGTCAGCCATTTCCAGAGCAAGATAGCCTTGCCCGAGTAGGGTCCAAGTGCGTGAAAATGCGGCCGGCTTGCGTGAGAACGCAACATCATCGGCAGTAGTATCTATCCACTCATCTAGCATCGGGTCAAAGTTGCGGCAGTGTACGCAGCCGTAGGAGAAAAATTCGTAAACTTTGATCGGGCTGTTTTTGCGAATTCTGTCAGCATTTTCTATTAGCCCGTAATCTTCGCCTTCTATTGGAATGGCATTTTGTGCCAAGCCTGATGAGAGATAAATGCCAAGGCCAACCAGCGCTACACCAATGGCAATGATGACCCCGAAGATCGCATTGCGTGTGGTTTCAACATTGTCTGTGCCGCGTTTTTGAGCCATATCAATTTCCTATTTGTTTGTTGCCCCAAGTAAAAGTCAATAGGTATGAGGCTGCCTGTGTGTATGTTACTCGATTGACCTGAGTGTTCTGCAAGCTTTAATGTGAACTTCGTTAAGCGAAAATACATGCGCTATGTTAATTGTAATATGCTTAAACGTTCAAAGAATGTCACTAGGATATAGAGAAATGGAAGCTGCCGAGCAATATCAACTTTTTAAATCTGACACTTGTGGCTTTTGCCATAGAGTCAGAAGTTTTCTGCAACAAAACAACATAGAAGTACCCTTGCGTGATATCAATCAAGACCAGCAAGCTTTTCGAGAGATGTTGGCCGGTGGAGGCAAAGGTATGGTGCCATGTTTGCGCATAGAGTCTGGTGATGGCGCGGTGAGTTGGATGTATGAGTCTATGGACATCATGCGCTATTTAGCCAGCAAGCAAGAAGCCTAGCAGCTCTATCCACAAAGCCTTATTTGCTCGGGCTTTTTTTAGCCCGATGTTTAAAACAGGTTTTGGAAATAGGGTGCTAACTTTATGCTTAGCGCATAGACATGGTTTTCACATGCCATGTCGTATTTTTGTCTATTGTAAATTTGTATCGATCAATCTAACTAAACTATCAGGAAAGAGAAAGTTATGAAACTGGGAATCATTGCCGGCTACTCCGGGCGCAAATTCAGTATCTCTATGGATTCAATTAAGCACGCAGAAAACTTGGGTTATGACTCAATTTGGACAGCAGAAGCCTATGGCTCAGATGCTGTTTCACCCGCTGCATGGATTTTGGCCCAAACCGACCGCATTAAAGTGGGCACCGCAATTATGCAAATGCCTGCGCGTTCTCCGGCAATGGCTGCTATGACCGCCATGAGCTTGGCTGAGTTGTCAGGCGGGCGATTTATCGTAGGTCTGGGCGCTTCTGGACCGCAAGTGGTTGAAGGGTGGCACGGCGTACCTTACGGCAAGCCGGTCACTCGTTTACGTGAATATATTCAGATTATGAAGAATATCTTTGCGCGTGAGGGTGCATTGGAATTTGAAGGTGACATGTACCAAATGCCTTATACCGGCCAAGGTGCAACGGGGCTGGGCAAGCCGCTGAAAAGTATTTTGCATTGTGAAGAAGATATTCCGATTTACGCTGCCACCATTACTAACAACGGTGTTGCTGCCGCGGCAGAAGTTGCCGATGGCTTCTTCCCAGTTTGGATGGACCCTGAGCAGTATTCAGTTTTTGAAGGACCAGTTCAGAAAGGCTTCGATAAAGCGGGTGACAAGAACCTGACGCAATTTGAGATAGCACCGTTTGTAACGGTTTCAATGGGTGATGATTTGGCCCAATGCATGATGCCAGTTCGTGGCATGATGGCTCTTTACATCGGTGGTATGGGCGCTCGTGACAAGAATTTCTATAACGACTACTGCAAGCGTCTAGGTTTTGAAGACGCTGCTGTGAAGATTCAGGATCTGTATTTGGCAGGTAAGAAAGACGAGGCAATGGCTGCAGTGCCAGAAGAGTTGATTGACGCTTGCGCACTTGTTGGCCCTGCTGAACGCATTCGCGAACGTTTGCAGCGCTGGAAGACTGCTGGCGAGCATGGCCATGTGTCTAGCATGTTGTTGGGTTGCAAAGACCCTGCTGCTCTTCAGGTTGTTGCTGAGGAAATGCTTTAAGCTTTTTAAGGTAAACAAGAGCGGTGCACATTAGCATTCACCCAACTTCTGTTGGGTGAATGGCTGATAAGGGGATTTGGTCTAGCTACTTTGCACCAGTGCCCAACCCCTTTCTGATCGCAGGCGCGCAGCGTCTACATATTCCAAAGCTTTTTCTGAACTGGCATTACCGTCAAGTCCGCGCTTGTACACCCCTTGGATAATGCCCGCTGATCTGAACATGTTGTAGATCAAATAGAACGACCAATTGTCGATGCCATCTAGTCCTGCATGCTTGCAGTATTCGGCAACAAATTCTTCCTCAGTAGGAATGCCAAGGCCTTCCAGATCTGCGCTGGCTAAGCCTTCGTCGTTGTACGCATCGCCATGATAGTCCTGGCATAGGTACCCCAAATCGGCCAAACCGTCGCCGAGAGTTGAAAGCTCCCAATCTAATACCGCAACAATTTTCGCCTCTGATGGGTGAATGAGAACGTTGCCTAGACGGTAGTCGCCGTGCACGATAATCGAGCCAACATTGGCTGGAATGTTTTCTGGTAGCCATTCCATCAAGCTGTGCATGGCTGGAATATTTTCTGTTTGTGAAGCAATGTACTGCTTGCTCCAACGTCCAATTTGTCGCTCGTAGTAATTGCCGGGTCGGCCAAATTCGCCTAAGCCCACAGCTGCCGGGTCAACTTTATGCAGATGCGCGAGGATGCGCGCTAAATCTAGATAGACGGCGCGGCGTGTTGCATTGCTCTCTGTTGGCATTGTGGTTTCGTTAAACAAACGACCCTCAACCATTTCCATCACATAAAATTTAGTGCCAATAACTGAAGTGTCCTCGCACAGGCAGTACATCTTCGGCACGGGTACTTGCGTTTGCCAAAGGCCATCCATAACCCTGTATTCGCGGTCAACTTGGTGCGCGGAGGGCAGTAACTCTCCGGGCGGCTGCTTGCGCAGGACGTAGCGCTTAGCAGGAGTGATGAGCTGGAAGGTAGGGTTAGATTGCCCGCCCTCAAACTGTTTGATGGTTAATGGACCAGCGAAGTCTTCTACGTGCTGGTTTAAATAGTTCTCTAATGCCACCGCATCAAATTTGTGCGTCTCCCGTACTGGGGTGAGTTCTACGTCACTCATGTTTTCCTCGACTACTAATATGAAAATTATTTTGCTGCTGCTAAGGATACGGCTTGATCTCATAGAGGGCAAAATGCGAATCTACTTATTTGAACTATAAAGTATGAAGGGGATCTTATGTCGGTGACTAAAAGAATAGCTGTGACCTTGCCTGCAGGGCCAAGAGTAGCGGATACCGTGGCTCGTATTAAGTGGGCGGAAGACAATGGTATCGCCGATGCCTGGTTCAGTGATTCGGGCGCGCCAGACACGCTTACCCAGGTTGCAGGCATTGCTCATGCAACGTCCACCATCCGTATAGGCACTGCTGTGACGCCGGTTTACACCCGTTCACCCTCTGTATTAGCGGCCTCAGCTAATGTTATAGGCCAACTGTTGCCTGGACGTTTTGTCATGGGTTTGGGGTCTTCTAGTCAAACTATCATGGGCCAATTCAACGGTATTCCCTTGGAAAAACCGTTAACCCGTGTACGTGAAACTGCTGAGTTGGTAAAAATTATGTTGTCAGGCGCTAAAACCGACTATGACGGTGAAACTGTGTTTAGTCGTGGTTATCGTCAGGCACCGATGGAAAACCCTCCACCTGTCTATTTAGCTGCACTGCGTCCCAAAATGATTGAAATGGCGGCTGAAATAGGTGATGGCGTTATTTTTAACCTCTGGCCTAAAGGCGCTTTACCAAAAATGATGGAGCACGTAGCGATTGGTGCAAAGATCGCTGGTAAAGACCCAGCCGATATCGAAATTGTTAACCGCGCCATGGTTTTGTGTACAGACGACAAAGAATATGGCCGAAATCTGTTTCGTGCTGCCTTTGGTCCATATTATGCTACCCCCGTGTATAACAAATTCCTATCATGGGCTGGCTATGATGAGGCGGCAGAGACCATCTCTAAAGGTTGGGCGGCCAAGGACAGAGATATGACTGCCAGCGCCATGACCGATGCGATGATTGATGAAATTGCCATCATTGGTAATGAAGATGAGATCCGTGCGCGTATTCAAGAAGACGCAGATGGCGGTGTTGATACGCACATTATTGCGCCACTAGGCGGTTCAAAAGAGGACTTGGATCGTACTTTCTCGGCGTTTACTGGTGACATGTTCCAGTTCGCATAGGGCCGGCTGTTCGCCGCTGCAGGTTTACTCGGTTGAGAGTTGCGGCGGCTGAGTTGAAGCTAGCTGCTCTGAGTCTAATAGGTGGACGCATTGGGCACTTTTACTAGTAGTAGACATTTAGGAGTAACGGTAGGTTATGTATTGGATGGTAGGTGATTGCAAAATCGATAAAGAACAGATAGTGAAGATAGAGGGGCGTATTACCAATGGCACCTAAGGTCTTGTATGTACTACGCCACGGCCAAACCGAGTGGAATTTGGCGGGTCGCATGCAGGGAAGAATGGATTCGCCTTTGACGTCGTTAGGCGAAGCTCAAGCGGATGTGCATGGCGCGTTGCTGAAAGACTTGGGTGGTGTAGACGAGCTGTGGGTTTCATCTGCAGGTCGAACCAAGGCGACAGCTGTGCTGGTTAATAATCACTTGGCTGCGCCTGTGCGATTCTCTGATCATTTGTTAGAGCGCGATTGCGGTACTTGGTCTGGCAAAACCTTAGATGAAGTGGCTGCGAGCGAGCCAGATAACTGGTCTGCAAGAAAGAGTGATCCTTATCACCATCGTCCTGGTGGCGGTGAAAATGTGTCAGATCTAAGACAGCGTTTTAGTCACTTGTTAGATGACTTCGAGCCGGTAGAGCGCTTGGCGATCGTTGCTCACGGTGTTGTATCGAAGGCGATTTTGCAGCATTTTTTGGGCTTAGATGAGGCGCAAACAATTTCCGTTAAGCATCCCAACAGTCTGCTTTATCGCTTAACGATCAGCGGCGATCAGGTCGAAGTTACGCATTTTTTGGCTCAGGCGGGTGATGCTTTAGAACAATTGAGCTTAAAGCATACTGCTCAGCCTGTTGAGGGCATTTTTGGGCATAAAGGCGAAGATGTTAAACAGCAGGGTGCGTCTGCTGCTATGCAGTCAGAGTAAGTCCTCTTTGCTCTCCCAGCGTTAACAACGGGGCTTTTGCAAATGGCCTGTATAAAGGCCGTTTGCAGCAGTGGCACTACAAGAGTTTAGGTAACGGAGATTGCGAACTGTTTACGTAACCCGTTTTGTACGGTCTGGGTAACCCAGCCTTTTTATTAAGATTTATTATTGGAGAGTGAATATGAGAGTAGATGCAGGCATTGGCCATCACCTGAGGGAGATACCGGCCACAGTTAAAAAGTTAGAAACGGCGGGATATGACGGCGTACGCACAGCGGAAATGAACCATGACCCCTTCTTTCCGTTGTTATTGGCCGCAGAGCATAGCGAGAAGTTAGAGATTGCTAGTTCTATTGCAGTGGCATTTGCGCGTAGCCCAATGAACTTGGCAAATATAGGCCATGACCTTAATGCCTACTCAAAAGGTCGCTTTACCTTAGGTTTAGGTTCGCAGATTAAACCCCACATCACCAAACGTTTTAGCATGCAGTGGGGCGCTCCGGCCGCGCAGATGCGCGAGTTGGTGCTTGCCATGCGCGCTATTTGGGGTAATTGGTACAACGGCGATCCATTGGAGTTTGTTGGCGAATATTACAAGCATACGCTGATGACCCCAGCATTTACTCCAGAAGACAAAGACTTTGGTGCGCCGAAAGTCGTGTTAGCTGCGGTTGGGCCAAAGATGACCGAAGTCGCTGGAGAAGTAGCTGACGGCATGATTATTCATCCATTCAGCACAATGGCCTATATAAACGAAGTGACGATGCCTGCTATCGAGCGTGGCTTGGCTAAGGCCGGTAAATTTAGAGATGGATTTGAATTGTCCTATTCTTGTTTTGTTGTAACAGGCAGAGATGAAGAGGAATTTGCTAAAAGTAAAAAAGCCGCTCAAGAGCGTATTGCTTTTTATGGCTCGACACCGGCTTATAAGGGCGTTTTGGATTCCATCGGGTGTGGCGAGTTGCAGGGTGAGTTGAACACTATGTCCAAGCAGGGGCGTTGGAAAGAAATGGGCACGCTTATCAGTGATGACATGTTGGATAAGTTTGGTGTTGTGGGCGAACCGCAAGAAATTGCACCGGCTATGCTTAAACGGTATGGCAGCTTCGTTGATCGTACATCTACATCTTTCCCAGTTTCTGACGAAGCTCAGCGTAGAGCGATTATTGAGACTTTGCGGGCCGGATAAGGCTTAACAGAAGATGGTTTTTGGCCTAAATAGGTTGCAGACCATCTTCTTTCACTGCGCGCGTTTTTTTCTTCCTTGCTTTGTCTTTGTTTTGTCTTTGATCTGTCTTTGATCTGTCTTTGATCTGTCTTTGGTTGACCTCTCGTTGGTCCTAGATTTGCTCTCAATTTTTCTTCCATTATTTGTGTACTTACGACGGTTGGCGAGTTACCGTAGTACTCTGTGAATAAACGATTGTGTGCAGATTTCACCCACTTGTGGCGAAAAAACTGCGCCACATCAAAATCCCACATTGTGGGAAGGAATGGCAGAAGTGCGGAAATTTGCAGGCAATTTGTTTGATTTTGTAACCTCCTCAGTAGTTTTGTCGGGCTTTTTGGCAGTCATGCTGTTTGCTATGTGCCAACAGCTGCTGCGACAAAATGCGTTGCGTTGGGAAAGTCTGAGCGCGTACCGGAAAATAGCATTCCCTTCACTTCTCCTCGTTGCATTGAGCGCTGTACTGGTGGTTTTTAACGCCGGCTCTGGCGTTTTGAATGCTCAGCAAGATGGCTTTGCTAAAAAAACCGTAGCTGTTGCCATACCTTTTCAAGGTAGAACGCCATTTCCAGCTCAAGTCAGTTTGTTTAGCCAACGCATGAGCCTTGGCTTCGGTATTGACGAAAGCTTAGCGAAAGAGTTTTCAGTATGGATATTGGAAGCTGCTGAAAGGCAAAAGCTGAGCCCAGAACTTATTGCCAGCTTGGTGCTTACGGAGAGCTCGTTCCGTAAATACGTTGTCTCTCACGTGGGCGCAGTTGGACCCACTCAGGTGAGACCAGATTATTGGGCCAGTTTTTGCGGTGCCATTAATCTCAAAGATCCGGAGCAAAATGTATACTGTGGCGCCCAAGTGTTACGCCATTTGGTAGACCGCTGTGCCGGTAACTATAACTGCGCGCTCTCGGCCTATAACGTTGGTTTTAATGCCACCCCAGGCCCAGCTGCGGCACGTTATATTGCAAAAATTGACCTGCATATGGACTGGCTAGAAAACGCGCTTTAGTGATTGGTCGCTCGAATCAGTGCATTGAGCGCTGATTACCTAATTGGGTTTTGCTGGTTGTGCGGGCGTTGCATTCTTTGCCGTCTTCCTTTCCCCTCCCGCTCGCTTTAACACCCTTCCCCTTTAGTTTTGCACGGGCAGGGCCCTCGTTCCAGTGCTAACAGATTATAGAGTTGAGCTCACCAGTTCTTCATTAACTGATCTGCTTGTTTGGTCTTTGCGGTTCTAATTTATTCAGCACAGCACAAATATGAATAACAGAAGGTTAGACTTTGGCTATATACCGCCTAGATGAGATACATTGTGCAGCGTTATACCAATAAGCAAAACAAACTGAGATTAAATGGGGATTTATCATGATCGACTTCGGACTACTGATGTTTTCTACAGACTATGCAATAAGTCCAGATGTGTTGGCTAAAGAAGCAGAAGCTCATGGATTTGAGTCGCTGTTTTTGCCAGAACACACGCATATTCCAGCAAGTCGTAAATCTCCTTGGCCCGGTGGGGGCGAGCTACCTCAAGAGTACTGGCATACGTATGATCCGTTTGTTGCACTCTCTATGGCTGCTGCTGTGACCGAGAACTTAAAGCTCGGCACTGGCATATCACTGATTACCGAACGCGACCCTATCTTGATGGCTAAACAAGTCGCCAGCTTAGATTATTTGTCAAAAGGTCGGGTTGTACTGGGTATTGGTGCGGGTTGGAACGCCGAGGAAATGGAAAATCACGGTACGCCGTTTGTGCATAGATGGAAGATATTGCGCGAACGCATGTTAGCGATGCGCGAAATATGGACCGAGGAAGAAGCAGAATATCACGGCGATTTTGTCGACTTTGAAAAAATTTGGGCGTATCCCAAACCAGTCCAAGCGGGCGGTCCACCGGTATTGTTAGGCGCATCGTCCAAATATGTTTATAAGCGTATTGCTGAGTACGGGGATGGTTGGTTCCCAATTTATCAAAATGACAAACGCAAAGGCGCTAATGGCCCGGTAGATTATGCCGAGGGAATTGGGCTTACGCGCGATGCGTGGCAGGAAGCGGGCCGCAGTGGCGAACCCCAGTTCAGTATTTTTGGTGTAGGTTCTGATGTAGAGGCTGTTGAGTCTTTGCTGGAGATGGGCTTCGACCGCATTATATTTGCATTGCCTTCAGCCGAGCCCGATGTAGTGCTACCTATGCTAGAGAACTATGCAGCTATTGCGCATAAATTTAATGTCTAGGCAGCGACCTTCGTCGTGAGGTGGCGCTAAATGCAATGTAGGTCTGGTTGTGGGGCGTGCTGTATTGCCCCGTCTATATCTGGACCGCTGCCGGATATGCCCAATGGTAAGCCTGCGGGTGTAGTCTGTATTCATCTCACCGCTGACTTCGCCTGTGCAATTTTTGGTAAGCCCGAGCGTCCCAGCTTTTGTGGTCAATTTAAGGCGGAAGTGCTTTTTTGTGGTGAGTCTAGAGAGCAAGCTTTAGAGCTGATTGAGGCAGTAGAGCTAGATGTTGATTAGACCCGCTGTTCGAGCAGTGTTTTGAGTTGGCTGGCCACCTGAGTTTCTCCTCGTGTGAGGTATGCCTCTAGTCCAGCGGCCTTGGCACCGGTGACGTTTTCTAGCGTGTCGTCCAAAAATACCACGTCTTTGGGTGCGTAACCCATGCGTTCACACACGGATAAAAATGCCTTTGGGTCGGGCTTACGCTGTCCTACCTTTTGAGATAAATAGAGCGTTTCAAAGTGGCTAAGCTCAGTGCCAAAGTGATGGTTGAATGAGGCTGCATGGGTGGCATTGGTGTTGCTAAAAGCGCACAAGGTGTACTTTTGCGCTAACTGAGGCAGAAGCTCAATGACAGCCCCATAGGCGCCTACCCATAATGCGTTCCAACCTTTCTGCCAGCATGCATCTGACATACTTACGCCCAAAGTACGTGTCAAATGCGCACTATACTGCTGAAAAGAAATCTCGCCCACTTCATGCTGTTTGTAGGCCTTGTCTTGCGACCATTGATGGTAGAACAACGACTTATCAACCCCACTGTCTTTTGCCCAAGAATCAAAGACGCGATGAAAATCTATATCTAAGACAACGCCACCAAGGTCTAGCAGTACTGCTTTATGCATTTTAACCCTGTTATTTAATCTTGCTGAAAGTCGAGCTTTGGTCTGAAGGCAACTAAACCCTGACATTTTCTCGGGCCGGTAAGTGTCTCTTAGATCGCCTAAAAGCCGGCTTCGGCGTTATTGATCTTTTGTAGGTAGGCGTTATCTAGAACCCTATATGCTTTTTCGCCACTCTTCATAACAAATACCGGTCCTTCAATGCTGCCAATGTTAAAACCTTGCTGCCTGAGTTCGCCTTTGAGCATTTTGAAGGTGCCTGTGACATCGATTTCGGCATCTACGCGGATAAAAACCGGCACTGCATAGCGCGGCAAAGCGTCCTGTGCGAGCTGCGCAAAAGCCGTTACATCGAGTTCAGTTACACCTTCATTTAAGGTGATTGAAACCATGCCTGCGCGACCATCTGCGCCTGGTACTTCTACGCCATAAACGTTGCAGAACTTAACTTGAGGGAAGGCATTAATGATTTCGCCCACTTCGTTAGTTGAGACGTTTTCGGCTTTCCAGCGGAATGTATCGCCCACTCGGTCAACAAACTGGTAGTGGTCATAGCCAAGGGCGTAACCAACATCTACGGTGCGCATTAGGTCGCCGGTATTAAACCAAGCGTCATCTTTTTCCAGCGCACCGCGCAACACCTTTCCCTCAGTAGCCGCTTCGTCTGTATAACCTTCAAAAACGGTGTCCGGGGTTATTTTACCGAGCAGTAAGCCGGCTTCGCCCTTCATAACAGGAATACAGAAGCCTTGGTTGTCGCGGACAATCTCATCGTTATCAACATCATATTGAACCAAGCTCACTTCGGCAGACGTCATACCCACCGTCAGATCTTTGTTCATTAGATTGGCGAAGGCGACATTGCCTTCGGATGCACCGTAAAACTCGCAAATTCGCGCAATGTTGTAGCGTTTTTTAAACTGCATCCAAATATCTGGGCGCAAACCATTGCCCATAATGCTGCGCAGTGGGTTCTTTGCGTCGTCTGCTTTCGCCTCTGAGTTGACTAAGTATCGGCAGAGCTCGCCGATATAAATCATGTGGGTGCAATGATGCTGGCGCACCTCTTTAAGAAAGTTGCTGGCAGAAAATTTGCGCCGCACAAACATACTGGCGCCGGTAGCCAGAGCTGAGCCTACGCCGAGTAGTAGTCCAGTGGCATGGTAGAGCGGTAGGCACAGGTAGATTCTGTCATTGGTTTTACACCTAAGTCCACCAGCGCCAGCCATATCAGCACTGACCAAATAGCGTCTATTGGAGATCACTGCGGCCTTGGGCAAACCTGTGGTGCCCGAGGTATAAATGTAGAAGGCGATATCACCTAACGTCATGGCGGTGGTTTCCACTGGGTTATCAGCGTTGGCGGCTGCCACTAGTGGGTCTAAATCCTTGCTCCATTGGGGTGCAGTTTGCTTGCCTGCATCTGCGAGGAATAAAAAGTCTTGGCCTTGCTCTAGGGGTAGTTCGGCATAAACGTCCTGTACAGAATCGACAACTTCTTCGCCAAAGATGCATTTTTTTGATTGAGTCAGGGTAATGCAGTGAATCAGCGATTTGCCGGTTAGATTGGTATTGAGAAGGCCTGCGGTGACGCCAATTTTATTTAATCCCATGAGTAATGCTAAAAACTCGACCCGGTTTTCCATCATTACGCTGACGTTGTCACCACCAATCAAACCTTCCGCTTTCATCGCTGATGCGTAGCGATTAGCAGCAGCGTTGAGTTCTGACCAGGTCAGCGCTTTATCTTCAAAGATCAGCGCCGATTGCTGGCTAAAGCGCTCGGCATTGCGCTCAAGTCGCTCGCCTGGACTGTCGGTAACCTCAAATGGACGAGGTTTCATGCCTTTTTTAACCTTCAATAATGCCGGTAGGTGGGTCAGAGTAGAGATATCTTTTATAAGCTGCATATTGCACCTCCAGGCGTACTTTTTACTTTGTGAATGTAATAACGATAGCAAAAATAGTAGTCTTTGGGGGTGCAGGGTGGTTTTTTTTCACGGGTTTGAAGCCAATCGTCGTTAGAGCAAATTTGCGAGTCGTATAAATAGGGGGTAACTATGCATCAATGGCAAATAGGTGATGTAAAAATCACTCGAATTATTGAAATGGAAACAACGGGCGGGTCGCGCTTTATTTTACCCGACGCCACTCGTGATGCGTGTCTGGCCATAGAGTGGATGCAGCCGCACTTTATGGATGAGCAGGGTAATTTGATTATGAGCGTGCATGCCTTGGTGATAGACACAGGTACTCGCCGCATTCTGGTAGACACCTGTATAGGTAACGACAAAGAACGCAATATTCCTAACTGGTCACATTTGCAGACCAACTTTTTGCAGGACTTAGCTGATGCGGGCTATCCGCGAGAAAGCATTGATACAGTCCTGTGCACACACCTGCATGTAGATCATGTGGGCTGGAATACCATGTTGGTAGATGGTCAGTGGGTGCCGACATTTCCTAATGCGCGCTATCTCATTGCGGCTAAAGAATGGGCTTATTGGGACGCTAATGAAGATGACGCTAGTTATGGGCCAGTACTTGCCGATTCGGTGCGTCCTGTAGTGGAGGCCGGGTTAGTCGATCTGGTCGAAGAGGACCATAAGCTTTGCCCAGAGGTTCAGCTGCAATCTACTCCTGGGCATACTCCCGGTCACGTCAGTGTGCATATCAGTTCAAATGGCAATGAAGCGTTGATTACTGGCGATTGTATTCATCACCCGGTGCAGATGACTAAAACGCACTGGTGCTCATCCGCAGATTTTGACCAAGATCAAGGGCAAAAAACTCGAGAGTCTCTGCTTGAGCGCTATGTAGATGAAGACATTTTGATCATCGGGACGCATTTTGCCACCCCCACTGCTGGGCACGTAAAGCACCATCCCCAGGGCGGTTACTGGCTGGATGTGGAATGATAACGAACATTTTAACTTTTAGTGTGCGTTTGCACGCAATATCATCCATTTGTCGGGAATATTGCAACTAATGTTTTATGTTTGTTTCTGAAAAGTTTACAAAAATTTAAAGAGGTTGGATTTTTTGAAGGAAACTGTACCGACTGTCGACTAAAACATACCCCGTAGCGTTAGCTCGATACGTTAAAGCCGCTGATCAGAGACTATTCTGTTCTATAACACTCTGATTGGAGTGCCCAGTCTAGATCAGTTGATGGACAGCACGTGGTATTAAGTAAAAACAAACTTTTTCTATTTTTTTGCACTGGCAGTAAGCTGCCCAGAAATGCCTTATAGTGTTTCAATACACCTATTGCTGTAAGTAAATCCTCTGGTCCACTTCTTGATCTGTCTCTAAAATTTTGTCTTTGCTTAGCGGCTAATGTTCGAAGTTGCGCTGGAAGTGCCGCAGTTAAGCCCCTGTCTCCTCGATGTGACTTTTTTGGCGTCCAACGATGAAGTCTATGCTTTCTCAGCCAAGGCTCCTGTTTAGACTTGCAGCAGTCCTGCAGATTGGTTTCATCTAAATTTTTCGTTTTACCTTGTCTGGTGCTAATTTGCAGTCTTAATCTCTCGCTCCAAATTTTCTGCAGTAGTTTGCATAATATCCCACTGGTCAAATAAATATTCTGTGTGGTCTTGCTTGGGTAGATCTGCGAAGGGGACGCGCCAAAAATGAATTCGCACATGTTGGTTTAACCAACCGCCGCTGAGTAAATCATGTATGTCAGCTGAGCCTTCAAAACCCGCATGAGCAAGAAGCACCAAGTCTTTGCCGGGATTAGCATCTAACATGCCGCAGACGCCACCTAGTCTTGGCGGCAGAAGGTCCGGCCAGCGTTCTAGCTGGTCTTTTAGATTTGGGTGCTTAGCCGCTAATTGCTGATGTTTCTTTCTAGTGAAGCGAGTGCCTTCTGGATAAATTAATACAGATTGGTCCGCGGGTGCTTGCCTCATTAATTCACTAACATTCTTGATTGCTCTTGCTGAGTCGCTACCAGAACGGTCAACAAATACATTTGGTAGTCTGTGGCCACCGATATCCAGGCACGGCAGTAAGCGTAGTTCCTGTTTTAAAACGTAGCGTAATCCTTCCGCCCTGGCCTGACCAAAAAAAAGTAGCGGTAACACTGTATCCGCCATACTGGTATGCCTGCACAAGACTAAGGCGCAATTGCCCTCTAAGGCATCTTCGCCCGTTACTTCAATTCTTAGTTTGAACAATCGTCTGCCCATCTCAAACAACGATCGCGCCCACCAAAACTGAATGTCGCGGTCTTTGTGCATGCGTTTTTCTATGTTGTGGTAACGCAGCCACACCCATGCAAATTTACTCAGACCTATCCACTCATAAATAATGAAGCCGTAAATAAAGGCCATTGCTTGAGGAGTGGTTTTGAATTTTGCAAAAAAACTCATGACAAATGCAGAGATAAGAACAACTGGTGCCAAGACGGTGGCTACGATGGTTGCAAGGGCCAGCACTGATATGGTGAGCAAGCGTCTTAAGTACATGTGTGAAAACCTGGCTTGAATGATTTTAGAATCGAAGGTCCAGTGAAGCTGGAACGCGACGTTGCTGAGCAACAGCTATGGGCGGATTCGGTACGAGTGTTAGATATCATGATTTAGTCTTAGGTGTTTGTGCTCTGCGCCTTGGTTAACCTGGTCATATTAGCCAACCTTAGGCTAAACCATTTCCAACTAACAACACCAAATAGTGCGTTGCTGATTAGGGTGGCGATAAAAATTCCGACATAGCCCATCAGGTTGTTGAGCAGTGTGGCTAGGGGCACATAGACCACAATCATTCTTGCAAAAGACAGTGCTGTGCTTGGTAGCGGTTTGCCTAGGGCGTTAAAGGAAGCGCTAGACATCATAAGTATGCCCCATAAACCGTAGCTCCACGGTACCAGTGCTAGATAAATGCCTGCGACTTTAACCACTTCTGGTTTGGCATCTATAAGCCCCGCAATTTCTTTACCAAAGAAGAATAGCGGGATCGCCACCAAAAATCCCCAGCTTAAACTGAACAGGTAACTTACGTTGACGCCCAGGCGCACACGATTAAATTCATGGGCACCCCAGTTTTGCCCGACAAAAGGCCCAATGGAGCCAGATAATGCAAACAACAACATTGCGGCTAGCGCTTCCAGCCTACCTGCAACACCAAAACCGGCAACGGCGTCCTGTCCATAGTCGGCAATTAAATAGGTGATATATGCAGCGGTAAATGGACCGATGAGATTTGTCGCAATAGCGGGCACGCCAATGTGCAGTATGCGTTTGGTAGAGGCCATCCAGCCTCTGAATACATTTTTAGTGAGGACCATTGAACCGTGATAAACGTACCAGAGGGTTACCACTAAGGTTAAGAAGCGAGTCAATGTCATGGCAGTTGCAGCGCCAGCCAGTTCCATTGCTGGTAGACCGAACCAACCAAAGATGAGGAAGGGGTCGAGAATCAAATTAATTACAGATCCCAATGTCATTATGATGCCTGGGATGATCGCGCTGCCATTGGCGCGCATGATACTTCCGCAAATCATAGCGGTGGTGAAGAGCACGCTACCGGGCAGATAAATGTCCAAATAGCTATGTATGAGCGGCAGCATTCCGGGTTCTGCACCCATAGCGAGAAACAGTGGATCTATGGCGAGCCAGCAGAGTGCTGAAATGACCACCATTGCAAGAAAAACTAAGATCAAACTGTGGGTGCCGAGCCGGGGTACATCGTTTGCGTCACCAGGATTAGTGCCGATAGCATTGGAATACTGTTTACTGCCCACGCTGCGAGCGATCACTGACGAGGTGCCAATACTGATGCCCAGGGCGATGCTGGTAAGGATCATAACCAGGGGAAAGGTAAATGTTATTGCCGCTACATAAGCGGTACCCAGTTGTCCTATAAAACCCATTTCCAGGGTCTGCACCAGAATGCTAGATGACACCCCCATCATCATGGGCGCAGTTAGCCTGGCTAGGGAGGTGGAAACTCGGCCTTGGGTGAGATCTTGTTGAGACATAAAATCATCATCTCACGGCTAGGTGTGCAAGAGGGGTGAAATAGCAGAGAAATGTTGCCGACATTTTCTCGTTGGGGCACGGGGTCACTTTTCGGCCTAGAAGGATAGAACATTCCTGCGTACCATTGATTTTCTCATCAAAACTTTTCTTGGACCACTTTATGACTAGCTCATTTGGCTACACCTCCGCCGTTTTTGTCTCCGCCGAGCAACGCCAGGAATTTTTACAATTTGCGCAGCAGGCCGCTCGCTTGGCTGGCGCCGTTGTGTTGCCCTATTTTCGCACCTCAATTAGTGCGCAGAACAAAGTCGAAAGTAAGGGTTTTGATCCTGTAACAGTGGCTGATCAAGGCGCTGAAGAAGCCATTCGTAAAGCCATTGAAAGTACTTATCCTGACCACGGCATTTATGGTGAAGAGTTTGGTTTTAAAGCCGGCAATGGATTAACTTGGGTAATAGACCCCATTGATGGTACGCGCGCGTTTATGAGCGGCATGTTGCACTGGGGCATATTGCTAGCGTTGTTTGATGGAGAGGACCCTATCGTCGGTGTGATGTATCAACCTTATACCGACGAGTTGTTTTTTGGTGACGGTGATACCGCGTGGATGCGGCGCGGAGAGCTAACCCAACAGCTGCTTACCAGCCAGTGCGAAAGTGTGGCGCAAGCAATCATGACAACCACTGGGACCACTTGGTTCTCTCCCCAACAGTTGTTCGGTTATGGCCAGCTGCGTGAAAGCGTGCTCATGCATAAAGTAGGCGGCGACTGCTATCTCTTTGGCATGGTTGCAATGGGGCAAATCGATTTAGGCGTGGAGGGTCGCCTCAACGCATATGATATTCAGGCCTTAATACCTATTGTCAGAGGCGCTGGAGGGGTAATAACCACTTGGAACGGCGACAACCCAAGTATGGGTGGAGATATTGTTGCATCCGCCAATATGACCCTGCATGAGCAAGCGTTAGTCATGTTGCGAGAGTAAGATTTTCTCCGCCGCCCTGGGTAAATAGTATGTCGCGCTTCATGTTTGCAATTGGCTCATAGTAGGTTTGGCAGTATTTTTTGCTAAGTTGGCCGCAGCGTGAGCATTAGAAGTAGGCTTATGTTTTTTGTTCTGCCAATTGTCTAAGGGTTTCTACGAGTAATTTTTGCTCGGCAACCTTTACCCGCTCTTCTAGTGATTGGGCATCATCATTGGCTTCAACCGGCACTTTCACTTGTGCCAAGATGGGGCCGGTGTCGTAGTCGGTATCGACAAAGTGCACGCTGGCACCACTTTCAACTTCCCCGGCTGCAATAACTGCCTCGTGGACCTTAAGCCCAAAATACCCCTTACCGCCGAATTTCGGTAATAGTGCAGGGTGAGTGTTGAGTATTTTGCCGCTGTATGCCGCGAGGGTTTGCGGACCAAGTTTCTTCATGTAGCCAAGTAATAAAATCAGATCAATCTGTTGATCATGGCAAGCTTTGAGCATTGCGTTATCTGCGCCGTCGTCATTGCCATGAGTTTTGGAACTGATATGTTGGCTCTGCACGCCTGCTAAGCCTGCTCTGCGTAGAGCGCCAGACGAGCTGTTGTTACTGACTACCAAGGCGACTGTTGCGTCAATTTTGTGGGCACTGCAAGCATCTATGACAGCCTGCATAGTACTGCCGTCATGAGATGCTAAAACGGCTATTCGCACAGCTATTCTGCGAACCTAAAAATGGCGGTATGCAGAATGTCAGTGGTGAGTTCTGCACCTCGCCAAAAAGTAATATGGATGGTTATAAACTGATGACCTTTACGCTCAAATTTTTCTTTCACTACAGCCTTACTGGTAATTTCGTCCCCTACCATTAATGCCGCTCTATGGTTAGTTATCGAGCTGGCATGAATCCACGCCGGCATTAGATACTCTTCCATCAGGCAGTAGTTGGCTAACGATAAAAGGTAGTGGGGGTGGATGTGCTCGACGTACACGGGGTCATCGTCACTTATTTCTTCGCAATAGCGGATGTTTTCAGCCTTATTCAGCGACCAAGTGTTCTCAACAAATACTTCATCAGGCACCACATTAGCCCAGTCGATTTCGACTTTAGGCGTTGCTTTGGTCGGACCGTCTAAGCCGCTGTCAGCGCCCATTGCTTGCGCAGGTCCGGCAATAATTTCAGCCAAGAGCAAGTCATCTTGATTGTGGCAGGTGACCCGATATTGCCCTTCAGCTTCTTGCGCTAAAACAATACTCAACTCATCACCATCGTAGGCAGGTTTGAGTAGACGCAGCGCCGCTTGGCTTTGGTCTAACCACTGGCTACCAAATTCTGCCACTAGCGGTTGAACTAGGTGTCCATAAACAGCTACGCCTGGTACTAATGCGCCTCTAAAACCGTGGCTTTGGGCGACGGCATTACTGTGCATACGGTTTTCGCTGTCAGTGTTGAAGTTGCGAGCTGTGACTTGATAAGTGGACATGTTGGTTTCCTTAGTGCTAAGCGCTAAATGTTGAGGGCGCATTGTCGCTGGATTTTGCATCGCTGCCTATGCTGCAGAAAAGATTAGGCGAAAATTAACCAATGGACAGCGCCGCTTGGCTAACCCAGCCTAGCGCCTGCCAGTTCTTAACTGCCTTAGCCGTAGGCCTGCGCAGGTAACCAGGTGACCACAGCCTGCCAGTTGAAGATAATCAACATGCCTAAAACTTGCAGTGTTATAAAGGGCACTACACCCTTGTAAATAGTGGTGACGTCTATACCCGCAGGTGCCACACCCTTGAGGTAAAATATGGCGAAGCCTACGGGTGGTGTTAAAAAGCTTGTTTGTAGGCAGACTGCAAAAAGGATGGTGAACCAAATAGGATCGAAACCCAGGCCGGTGACCACTGGAGAAACCAGCGGTAGGACGATCAGCGTTAACTCTATCCAGTCAAGGAAGAAGCCTAGCAAAAACGTCGCAAGCAAAATACAAATCATGATACCGGTAGGCTCGAAGGGTAAATTAAGTAATACCCCTTCTATTAACTCGTCGCCGCCAAGACCGCGTAAGACTAAAGAAAAAGCGGTAGCGCCAAGCAATAAGGCAAAGATATAGGCGGTAGTTTTTGTAGTTTCGGAGAGTACCTCGCGGATCACTGACTTCGACAGCTGACCCTTCACTACTGCCAACAATAGTGCACCAGCGGCGCCTACGCCTGCGGCTTCTGTGGGTGTTGCCAGGCCAAAGAAAATACTGCCTAGCACGGCCAAAATAAGGAATGCCGGGGGTAGTATGGCGAGGAATAAATCTTTCACGGCCTGCCAATCAAAGGGTTGGGTCGGTGCGGCAGGCGCTTTTTCGGGTGATAGCCAACCCACTAGCAAAATGTACAGAATATAAAGCCCACCAAGCAGCGCACCTGGAAATACTGCGCCAAGGAAAAGGTCGCCCACACTCATAGACATGCGATCAGCCATAAGCACCAACATAATGCTGGGCGGAATAAGTATGCCTAGGGTACCCACTGCGCAAACGGTGCCAGCGGCAAACGATGTGTCGTAACCCTGCTGCATCATCACCGGCAGACCGAGTAGTGCCAGTAGCACAACGGACGCGCCAATAATGCCGGTAGTGGCTGCCAGCAAAAGGCCAATCACTGTCACGGCTAGGGCTAAGCCCCCGCGCAGTCCGCCAAACAAACGGGCAAAACTAATCATCAGCTGGTTGGCAATACCTGAGCGGTCGAGTAAAAGGCCCATGAGAATGAACATGGGTAAGGCCACCATGACCCAGTTTTCCATGACATTCCATATGCGCTCTACGCTCAGCGATGTGTAATTCCAGTCCATGCCAATAGCCAAATTGAAGTCCGCTTCCAGAACTACAGCTAACGCGCTAAAGAAAATTGCCAAGCCGCCCAACAGCCAGGCTACTGGGAATCCGGTGAACACTAAGGCGATGAAACTCACAAACATCATCACTGCAAGAACTTCATTAGCTGCCATGTGTTTCCTCTGTGTGAGAGTTGCCTGTTGTTAGGCGCGCAGGTCTTTCATCTTCGCTCTCATTACCGCTCACTTGGTCATCGATAAAAAGGAAGTACCAGACCCTGACTAGCCTCGCGAAAACGGTCAAAAGCAGCAATGCAAAACCTATTGGGAGTATTACCTTAATGGCCCAGCGATAGGGCAGCCCGCCGGGCGAGGGCGATACTTCACCGACTGAAAAAGATGACGAGACAAATTGCACGCTGTAAATAAGGATTAGGGCTATAAAGGGCAGTAGGAAAAGCAAAACGCCATACAGTTCAATCCATGCCCTCAACTGCGGGGTAAAGCGCTCGTGTAAAACGTCTACGCGGATATGCACATCTGCCTGATAGGCATAACTCATGCCGAGCAAAAATCCCATGGAATATAAATGCCATTGCAGTTCTTCTAATTCTATTCGTCCCTCGCTGAACAAATAGCGCAACAGCACATTGATGACGATGACAAATAACAGTGCTAGCCATATATAAGACAAAGTTTGGCCAATACGCTGGACAAAATTGTCTATGAGTTTAGATAAATAGGTATGGGGCAGAGTGTCGACGCGCATTAAAAGTCTCTAGGCAGGTAAGCGCGAGATTTCCATTCGGCGTAGCTGCTACGGAAGGCTCTTTGGGACGCGAGAATTTCTGCAAAATCTTCATCTTTAGCGGCTTCCTCATCGAGGATTTCATCAGCTACGCGGTTCAATTCTCGTAACAGTGCCTCGGGCAGTATTTCTGCAGAAACGCCGATGTCCGCAAATCCTGCAATCACATCGCCCTGCAATGCTTCGGCTTGAGCCAAGTTGCGCGTTACTGCGGCGGTGCAACCTATTTCAATTAATGTTTGATCAGCGACAGAAAGCTGATGCCATACTTTCAGGTTAACCACCAAATGCGAGGCGGTAAAGGGTTGGTGCCAGCCTGGGTAGTAATTGAATTTTGCGACTCTATTGAAGCCTAAGGATTGGTCAACAATAGGTAGAGCAAATTCCGTTGCGTCAATTGCGCCCTTCTCCAGTGCCTGAAATATTTCGCCGCCAGGAATCATGGTAACGCTTGCGCCCAAGCGCTCAATGACTTTACCGCCAAGCCCAGCAAAGCGGATTTTCAGGCCCTGAACATCTTCCAGTGTCTCTATCTTTTGCCTAAACCAGCCGGCGGTTTCAGGCCCGGTCATGCCGCAGTAGAGGGGCATCAAGTTGTGTTCCACATAGAGATTTTCAGTCAGTTCCCGCCCGCCTGCTTCATACCACCATGCGCTGTATTCCCAAGGTTCCATGCCAAAGGGAACCGCTGAGATTAGTGGCGAGGACGGAATTTTGCCTTGGTCATAACCCAGCCACGTGTACCCCGCAGGCACCTTGCCATCTCTTACTGCATCGGTAATGGCAAAGGCTGGGGCAATTTCTCCAGGATCAAATAGATTAAATTTGACCGCGCCGTTACTGGCTTGATTAATCACCTTTGCTAAGTAAACGGGGTTTTCTCCAAGTACAGGCATAGTCCTAGGAAAGACGATAGGCACACGCCAGTTCAGACGTACTTGGGCAGCAGTGCCTTTTTCGGTTGGGCCGACGGCCGCCGGATTAATTGGTCTGACAGCCAGGGTGCCAAACATACCGATAACAAACGCGCTGATAACGGCTGTCAGTGCTGCTTTATTAGAGATTGATTTACGCGCCATATCCTTCGACTACTCGTTGCGGCCGACTACTTAGGTCCAGTAGGCAGGCTAATTGTTTTGGTGGACCAGATTGTGGGAACCCTTGGCTTTATATGCAAGGATCGATAAGGATTTTTGCTTTGGAGGTTCAGGGTGATTGGTAGCTTCGTTGAACTCAGGCTGCTGATTTTCTTTGCTAAGGCCGGCCTGAGCGACCGGCTTGCATTCTCTCGTGGTGTACTTTTGCGGCATTTTCGATAAATTCTTAAATGGAATGTATTGCTTGTGAGTTATTCCATTTTCTTCACTTGGATGTGCTGGTAACTTGCGGCCCGCGAGCATGCTGGTGGATCTACTAATTGAGTAGACTTAGGCATGAGAAAGGCTGTCAAAGAGTGCCGCAGAGCAAATGCAGTTCTTCGACACACTATTATAAATCAAATTTTAGGGGGCTTTATGCAAATTGGAGTGCCGAAGGAAACTTGGCCTGGAGAAGTGCGATGTGCACTGGTGCCGGCTAACGCTAGTAAATTAATTAAAATCGGCTTTTCCATAAGCATGGAAAGTGGTGCTGGTGCAGCATCCGGCTTCAGTGATGATTTATTCGTTGACGCCGGTGTCACTATTGCCCAGCGCAACGACGTCATTGCAGCAGCAGATTTACTTATCTGTGTGCGCAAGCCAGACGTTGCGGAAGTAAGCATGTTGAAGTCCGGCGCCATCACCATAAGCTTCCTTGACCCGTTCAATGAAAAAACTCTTGTAGAGTCCCTCGCAACTCAGGGTGCTACCGCTATTTCAATGGAAATGGTGCCTCGCAGCACTCGAGCTCAAAAGATGGATGCGCTGTCTTCCCAGGCAAACCTTGCAGGTTATGTGACGGTGATCCAAGCAGCTTTCCATTCGCCTAAGATTATGCCCATGATGATGACGCCTTCAGGCACCATCAGACCAGCGCGCGTCTTTGTTATTGGCGCGGGTGTTGCGGGTTTGCAAGCCATTGCCACAGCCAAGCGCCTTGGTGCGCGGGTTGAGGCCTTTGATACGCGCCCGATTGTTGCCGAGCAAGTGCAGTCTTTGGGTGCCAAGTTTGTTGAGATAGATTTGGGCGACACAGGCCAAACTGACCAGGGTTACGCTAAGGCCTTGACCCCTGAGCAAATGGCAATACAACGCGAAGGACAAAAGCAAATTATCAGTCAATCTGATGTGGTGATTACCACTGCGCAGTTATTTGGCCGTCCAGCGCCCCAGTTGATTGACCGCGATATGATCGAATCTATGCAGCCTGGCAGCGTAATTGTTGACATGGCCGTAGAGACCGGCGGTAACGTCGAAGGCTCTGTGCTCAACGAAACTGTTGAAATCAACGGCGTAAAAATTATCGGTCAGGGTAACTTGCCTGGCGAAGTGGCACGCAATGCCAGCGAAATGTACTCCAATAACTTGGTTAACTTTTTGCAAGAATTTTGGGACGAAGAAGCAAAGCAGCTGACTTTAGACCCTGAAGACGAGATCGTTCAAAGCTGTGTCATTACTCGTGATGGCGCTGTGGTTAACGAGACCATCAAAAACATATATAGCGGAGCGTAACCATGGATGCTGTCTTTTTAGCGTTGATACTTATGTTGTCCATATTCCTGGGCTTCGAATTGATTTCTAAGGTGCCTGCGACCTTACACACACCTTTAATGTCTGGCGCCAATGCGATCTCTGGGATCACCATTGTGGGTGCATTGATTTCTGCCGGTTCTGGCACTGACATGCTGGCGACCATTTTGGGCGCAGCGGCGGTTATGTTTGCCACCATTAATGTGGTTGGCGGCTATATGGTGACCAACAGAATGCTGAGCATGTTCAAAAAGAAAGATGTTGATCCCAGTGGAGGCAAATCATGAGCTTAGAAATTATTAACTTATGGTATGTGGTTTCTGCTGCTCTATTTATCTTTGGTCTGAAGCAGCTGGGCTCTCCCGCTACTGCGGTTAAAGGTAACAAACTTTCATCTATAGCCATGTTAATTGCTGTAGTTGTGACCTTGTTCAACGAAAACATCCTCCCTTGGGAATGGATCATTGGCGCCATTTTAGTTGGCTCACTAATAGGCGCAATCACAGCGCAGAAAGTTGAAATGACCAGCATGCCTGAAATGGTTGCACTGTTTAACGGTTCTGGCGGTATAGCCAGCTTAATGGTCGGTTGGGCAGCGCTGTACAATGTAGGCAACACTACTTTTACTGACATTACCATTTTGATCTCTATTTTGATCGGCGGTATGACCTTTAGTGGCAGTATCTTGGCCTGGGGTAAATTGTCGGAAGTGATCAACTCGGCGGCAGTTGTGTTTGGCGCTCAGCGTTTTGTTAATGCTCTGATTTTGGTCGCAATCGTCGTTTGTTCAGTGATGTTCTGTTTAGAACCTTCTGTAGAATCGCCCTACTTGTACGCAGTTATTGCGTTGGCGCTTATCTTCGGGGTGATGGCTGTGCTGCCTATTGGCGGCGCAGATATGCCCGTGGTTATTTCACTGCTTAACAGCTACTCGGGCTTAGCAGCCTGTGCCGCTGGTTTCGCAATTAATAACAACATTTTGATTGTTGCAGGTTCGATGGTTGGCGCAGCCGGCATTATCTTGACAAATATTATGTGTAAGGCGATGAATCGCTCGCTGGGGCACGTACTGTTTTCCGGTTTTGGTACAGTCAAGGAAGCAACGAAGGTTGAAGGCGAAGTCAAACCAATTAACAGCGAAGATGCGTTTCTTATTCTTGAAGCGGCTCAGTCGGTTACATTTGTACCTGGATATGGCATGGCAGTAGCGCAAGCTCAGCACGTCGTGCGAGAGTTGGGTGAATTGCTAGAAAAGAATGGTGCGGAAGTGACTTACGCGATTCACCCAGTGGCTGGGCGTATGCCCGGACATATGAACGTGCTGTTGGCTGAAGCTAATGTGCCATATGACCAATTGGTTGAAATGGAAGATATCAACCCACGCATAGACAAAGTCGACGTGGCTGTAGTTATCGGTGCCAACGACGTAGTTAACCCTGCGGCGCGGAACGATGAGAACAGCCCAATTTACGGCATGCCTATCATCAATGTGGACTATGCGCAGACAGTGTTTGTACTTAAGCGTTCTATGGCTTCAGGCTTCTCTGGCGTAGATAATCCATTATTCTTTGGTGACAACACGCGAATGCTGTTTGGTGATGCTAAGCAGTCTATTGCAGCGGTAGTTGCTGAGTTTAAAACCTAATTTGAGATCGTAATATAGGCATAGGCATAGGCATAGGCATAGGACTAGCCGATACCGGCTAGTCAGGGTGGGGAAAGATTATGTCCACATTAGATACAGACGGTTTACTCACCCGCAGCCCTGAGGCCGAAGCGGATAGTCAATTTATCCGCCGCTGGTCTCCTCGAGCCATGAGTGGCGACGTTGTCACTCTTGGCGAGATAGAGCAGCTAGTTGAAGCTGCTCGATGGGCCCCTTCCTGTTTTAACTCTCAACCTTGGCGCTTTGTTTACGGCTTACGTGGCACTCCCCAGTGGCAGCCAATGTTTGATCTCATTATGGATATGAATCAAGCCTGGGCTAAGGATGCCGGCGCCTTGGTGGCTATTGTTGCGCGAACTACTTTCGAACATAACAACGCGCCAGCACCAACTTATAGTTTTGATACCGGCAGTGCTTGGATGAGTTTTGCCCTGCAGGCGCAAAGCATGGGCTTGGTGACCCACGCGATGTGGGGGGTGGAGCATGATCTGGCACCTGCGGTATTGAATTTAGGAGAGGTTTATAAGCTACAGGCAATGGTTGCAATAGGGCTTCCTGGAGATAAAAAAAACCTGTCGCAACCGCTACAAGATCGCGAAGTACCTAGTCGACGCAAAGCGTTATCCCAACTAGCGTTCGCTGGTCAGATGCCCTCAGAGCCACAAATGTAAAGAAGGCTTAATAAAAGAACTAAACTGCGACAGATTCTCCTGGGGCAATACCATCTATTGTCCAAGACCCAACCCTATAGCGTATAAGACGTAAAACAGGAAAGCCTAAGCCTGCGCACATACGGCGCACCTGTCTGTTTCGACCCTCATTCAAAGTTAATGTTAGCCAGGTGGTGGGTATATTTCTGCGTTGACGAATAGGCGGCTGGCGCGGCCATACGTCTATAGTTTCGTGAGGTTGCCGGCCAAAAGCCCAGCGTACGGGCAGACAAAGGCCATCTTTCAATACCATGCCGTCAGACAGCGGCTGCAGGTCTGCCGCCTCCGGCGCACCCTCTACTTGTACCCAGTAGGTCTTACTCATCTTACGCCCCGGGTGGGTGATCTTTTGATTCAGTGCACCGTCATCGGTCAGCACTAATAGCCCCTCACTGTCGCGATCTAAACGGCCCGCTGCATAGACCCCGGGCAACTCAATAAAATCAGCAAGGCATTGGCGTTCTTGATCGTCTGTGAACTGGCACAAAACGTCGTAGGGTTTGTTGAACAAAAGCGTATTTGCCATGGGACTTAGAAGTGCTCGAGAATTTAGGGTTTTAGATTTCTAGTGTCGCATAATTAACCCTTATTAATGTGGGGTAGCCGTCAGTTTAGAGCGGAAATGATTCACCCGGCGGTGTTCATGGGCTATGGTTCTATCTCACATTTCGGTTAGTTATTTGCCTTTGTGACCGACACCGCGGGCGACGCCCTCTGGGGAAATGCCCTAGGCAATTATCGCTGGAAAGTGGCTTGGGAAGAGTTTACTGGCGGATGAGCTGCATGTGTTTACTAGGCATTAGTCCCAGTGAAGGCAATGAGTTAGCTCGTTGCAGGTGAAGAATTTTGGAGAGACAAAGTTAATGGAACTATACGAAGTGATGCGCACTACCTTTGCTGCGCGAGAATTTACTGACGCGCCGGTTACTGACTTCATGTTGCAGCGTATTTTGGACAACGCGCGATTTGCGCCAAGCGGCGGCAACCGCCAGGGTTGGAAAGTTGTTGTGGTACGCAACAACGAAACTCGCCAAGGGTTAGCAGACATAATGCGTCCTGGCATGCAGCGTTATGTGGCACAAGTTAAGGCCGGTGAAGCACCCTACAATACCATCAATCCTAGCCAGGTCAGTGACGCAGACGTCGCCAACACAAAAGTTCCGCAACAAATGCTCGACAATTTGACCCAAGCGCCGGTTATCTTGTTAGTCTTTGTTGACCTGTCTGTAGTGGCGTCTTTTGACAGCGAACTAGATCGGGTAGGTGTGATTTCCGGCGCATCAATCTACCCTTTTGTCTGGAATATTTTGCTTGCTGCTCGAAGCGAGGGTTTGGGCGGCACGTTAACTACCTTTGCCGCTGGGCAGGAAGACAAGCTCCGTGAGCTTATTGGTGTGCCTGAAGAAATGGCTTTTGCCGCGATGATTCCCATGGGTCAGCCGGTTACACAATTAACCAAACTTACGCGCAACGATGTGCAAAGTTTTACCGTATTAGAACATTGGAATGGGGAGAATCTAGTTGGATCGGAACGAGAGTGAAGAGGTTGAGAACGTGATTTTTGCGGAGCAACAAGCCGCAGAGGCCGAGCAAGCATCGAGTGCTCGGTATGCCAAGTACGTTTTGTTCGTGCTGATCATAGTTTACATATTTAACTTTATTGATCGGCAGATATTGTCGATTCTGGCCGAAGAGATTAAAGCTGATTTAGGCATTGGGGATGCTGAAATTGGCTTTTTGTACGGCACTGCCTTCGCTGTTTTTTATGCGGTCTTTGGTATTCCCCTTGGTCGCTTGGCGGACATGTGGAACCGGAAAAAATTAATTTCCATGGGCTTGTCGTTTTGGAGTTTGATGACAGCAATGTCTGGCTTCGCTCAGAATTTTGGCAGTCTAGCGTTTTGTAGATTTGGTGTAGGCGTAGGTGAGGCCAGTGCTACTCCAGCTGCCTTCTCCATGCTTTCAGACTATTTTTCGCCGAAAGTCAGAGCAACCGTGTTGGCCATTTACTCAAGTGGCATTTACCTTGGTTCGGGTATTGGTCTGTTTCTCGGTGGCGCAATTGTCCACAGCTGGCATGGTTGGTATCCAGACCCCGCCTTGGCTCCATTGGGCATTAAGGCTTGGCAGGCTGCGTTTCTTGCTGTGGGTTTTCCAGGCATATTTATGGCTATTTGGGTTTGGACTCTGCGTGAACCTGTTAAGGGTGCCAGTGAAGGCATTCTAACCCCCGCGCATCCAGCACCATTTCAGGCTGCCGGTAAGTCGCTAATGAGCGTTCTTCCAGGCTTTTCAATAGCCAGCCTTTACGTCGCTGGCGGTATTAGAGCAGTGGTCATAAATCTGATTGTGGCAACCCTGATAGGCCTACTTTTTTATGCTCTATATCTCTTAATGCCTACTCTGCTGCAATGGATTGCGCTGGGCATTGGTGTGTATATCACCGCTACATGGATTCATTACCTCAAGCTTACGGACCCTGCATGCTTTGGCATGATGTTCCAATCTAAAGCCTTCATATTCTCGACTATTGGTTTCCCAGCTATCTCGTTTGTGACCTATGGCCTTGGCTTTTGGTCGCCACCGTTTATGCAGCGCTTTCATGGCGAAAGTATTGCAGATGCGGGTTTGTACTTAGGCATGGGTTCCGCTATCGGCGGCTTTATCGGCATTGTTTTAGGTGGCATTTTGGCCGACTATTTCAAAACTAAATATGTCAACGCACGACTTTATGTTGGACTGATTATTCCGTTTTTTGCCGTGCCGTGCATATTTGGCTTTTTGTATACAGAAAGTATTGCTGCAGCCTACTTCTACTCGTTCCTATTCAGTGTCATTTCTCCGGCGTGGATAGGTTGTGCAGCGAGTACGGCCAATGACTTGGTAATGCCTAGAATGCGTGCAACAGCATCCGCGTATTACTTGCTGATGAATACCTTTGTAGGTTTGGCTTTAGGCCCATTCTTAATTGGACAGTTTAGTGACCTTTACATAGCAGCAGGCACTGAGAGCAAATTTGCTTTGCAGACGGCTATGGCTTGGGGCTTGGCGCCTTTTGCTTTAAGTATTGTTATGTTGCTGTTGGCTACGCGCTTTTTGGCTGATGACGAAGCCAGTCGTCTTGAACGTGCTCGCGCATTAGGCGAGCCAGTCTAGGCGTGAGAAAATGTTGTGGATAAGCGGGGCTTCGTTGCCCCGCTTACAATTATTGTTTGAGTTGTTTAAGGAAAGTTGTGGAACAAAGTGGAACCTATGAAATTTCTTGCCCTATCGAAGAAGTATGGGCAGGACTCAATGACATCAATGTATTGGCTGCCTGTATTCCCGGCTGTCAATCTATTGAGCAAATAGATGAGCGTAACTTTTCCGCTTCGGTGAAAGCCAAAGTGGGGCCGGTTAACGCCACATTCCAAGTGAATATTTCGCTTGAAGATATTCAAGCGCCAAACAGCTATACGCTGAAAGGTGAAGTGAAGGGCGGTGCAGGGGTGGCCAAAGGCGAGGCTAAAGTTGCGCTTTTTGCAAAAGAAGAAAAGCACGCGACTGATCTAACTTATGCAGTCACCGCCTCAGTTGGGGGAAAGTTGGCTCAAGTAGGCAGCAGGCTAGTGGACAGCGCTGCACGCAAAATGTCAGATGATTTTTTCTCTGCCTTTGAGCAACAGCTACAAGGCGGGCAGCCGTCACCAGCTACCGGACCGCAAAAAGATGCAGATGGCAATATCGAACGTGCTAACGATGGCATGTTATTTATATGGGGTACCGCGTTTGTGGTGTTGATCTTAGCCATGGTACTGGCTATTTAAAAAATATTTGTGACTCTTTAAAAGCCGCTGAGGTGCTTTTTTGGGTTTTGGAGCGTTTTCTGAAAATTAAAATCGACGTAAATAATACACTGCACGAAGTTGCTATTGAGGCTAATACTTTGTTGGTCACTGTATTGCGCGAAAACCTACAGTTAACTGGCGCGCATGTAGGTTGCGATACATCGCAGTGTGGCGCATGTACTGTGCATTTGGACGGACGCGCCGTGAAGTCTTGCGCGGTCCTAGCGCTTCAGGTTGCAGGTTCTAAAGTGGTTACCATTGAGGGGATTGGCGAAGTTGATAATCTTCACCCCATGCAAAGTGCTTTTCGCGAGCATCATGCATTGCAATGCGGTTTTTGTACCCCGGGAATGATCATGCAGGCGATAGACCTTGTCACGCATGAAAAAAATTTAGATCGAAAAAAAATCCGCGAAGGCCTAGAGGGTAACCTCTGTCGCTGCACCGGTTATCACAATATTGTCAGCGCCATTGAGTCAGTGGCCGATAAGGCTTAGAAAGCAAGTCAGCTGTATACGGCCCATTTTCAGGTAAAAGGTTTTACAACAAATGTATTCATTCGATTACCACAAGCCCGCTGCATTAGATCAGGCGCTAGAGTTATTTAGGAGCGCCGATGATCCGATATTTTTGGCCGGCGGTATGACTCTTATTCCAACCATGAAGCAGCGCCTGGCCGCGCCTACTGATGTGATAGACATATCTGCGATCGGCGAGCTGAGAGGTGTTGCGCTGAGTGATAAAGGCTTGAGTATTGGCGCCTTAACTACGCACAACGAGGTGGCCTCACACCCATTAGTTGCGCAGCATTTGCCGGTACTGGCTCAGTTGGCTGCAACCATCGGGGACAATCAGGTGCGTAATAGAGGCACAATTGGCGGATCCATCGCTAACAGCGATCCTGCAGCAGACTATCCGGCAGCGCTTGTTGCTTTGGGTGGCACTGTTGTAACGCAGTCACGAAGCATTGCTGGCGATGACTTTTTTCTCGACCTTTTTGAAACGGCGCTGCAACCCTGTGAGTTGATTACCCGAATTGAATTTCCTCTGCCTGATAGAGCAGCCTATGCAAAATTTCGCAATCAAGCTTCTGGATATGCGGTGGTCGGTGCCTTGGTCGCAGATTTTCAGGGCAAAATTCGTGTCGGTATTACCGGCGCTGGTCCCTGTGCCTGTCGCGCAATATGTATTGAAAACGAGCTTATGCAAAATTTGAGTTTAGATGTTTTGGATCATGTTGAAGTGCCTGATGCTGGGTTTAACAGCGACATACATGCTTCGGCCGAGTACCGCGCCCACTTAGTGAAAGTCCTGACTAAGCGTGCGTTAAAGCAACTATTGAGCCAACACAATTGAGTCAGAAAAATGCAAGTTAACGCCATAATCTGCGAAGAGATCTCAGAGGATATTGGCAGTGTTGGGCTGCAGCAAATTGAGCTGCCGGAGCCTGACCCAGGTCAGGTGCGCATACGGCTCAAAGCCTGTGCGGTTAACTTCCCCGACTTGCTAATGATTCAGGGCAAGTATCAATTTAAACCGCCGCTACCGTTTGCGCCGGGTGGCGAAGCTGCTGGCGATATTGAAGCGTGTGGCCCCGGTGTCAGTTTTAAAGAAGGCGATGCGGTAATTGTCGGCATGCGTTACGGCGGTTTTGCCGAGGCGGTGGTGGTAGATGAATCTCAAGTTAAACCGCTGCCCAACGGCATGAGTTATGCCAAGGGAGCATCTTACCAGACAGCCTACTTAACCGCCTACGTTGCACTGCACCGCCGCGGTTATCTTGAGCAAGGAGAAACCTTACTTGTGCATGGCGCTACTGGCGGCGTTGGTATGGCCGCTGTAGATTTAGGTAAGCACTTTGGCGCTAAGGTGATTGCCACGGGTGGGCGCGACGATAAGTTAGCGGTGGTTGCATCGCGTGGTGCCGATCATGTGATTAACTACACCATGGAGAATGGCGGCTTAGGTGGCTTCCGCGACACCGTAAAGGAGTTAACCGACGGCCGCGGTGCAGACGTTATTTATGACCCAGTAGGCGGCGATGTTTTTGATGAAAGTATGCGCTGCATAAATTGGGGCGGTCGCATATTGAGTATTGGATTTACCAGCGGACGCTGGCCGCAAGCGCCAGTTAATTTAATCCTGATTAAGCAAATTTCTGTCATTGGAGTGCGCGCCGGTGAGTACGGGCGTCAAGACCCAGTCAAGGGACGTGAAAACACTCAGCGCCTTTATGCCATGGCTGAGGCGGGCGAGATCAATCCTTACATTAGCCATGCGTTACCTTTAGAAAACGCCGTTGAAGCTATGAGCTTGCTCGAGCAACGAGAGGTAGTGGGTAAAGCGGTTGTGACTATGAACGGTTATCATATCTAAAATGCCGCGCGGGCTCTTCACCCAGTGAGCCTAATTCTACTCAGCCTAAAGACGTGGCTGGGGCTATCGACATCTAGTTAAGCCTATAGTAATTTCTACTTGAGCTTCGAACGGACACCAACTCAGTCAATTTTTTGCTACGAGCTTGGCGAAGACGGATACTCAAGGGCAATCTTAAGATCCTCAGATTTAGAGATATAAGCAGTACAAAACAAGGACTTGATCCGCTTGCGGACAGGTACCCAGGTAAAAAAATGCGAAATCTAGCGCAACGATGCTATGCATTGCAGCTCCCTATCGGGGGTGAACAATGAAAATCCAAACATTCCGTCAACGTAAAGTGGCGGGCGAAAAAATTTCCATGGTCACTTGCTACGACTACTGGTCGGCACAAATTTTGGCCGAATCTAGTGTAGACACGTTACTGGTTGGCGACAGCCTAGCCATGGTCATGCACGGCTTCCCCAGCACAGTACACGCAACAATCGAAATGATGGCCACTCACATTGCTGCGGTGAAACGTGGCGCACCAAACAAGTTTATTGTTGGCGATATGCCGTTTTTGGCCGCGCGTAAGGGTCTTGGTCAGGTAATGGATGCGGTGGGCGCCTTAATGCAGGCCGGTAACAATGCGATAAAAATAGAAGGAGCCGCGGGGCAGTTACCCCTGCTTGCGCATATTGTTGAGTCCGGTGTGCCGGTGATGGGCCACTTGGGCCTCACGCCTCAGTCTGTTGAAGGTCTGGGTGGGCATAGAGTTCAGGGTCGTTTAGATGCAGACGCCCAGCGAATTTTCGACGATGCCATGGCGCTGCAAGAAGCAGGTTGCTTTAGTCTGGTGCTTGAGTGCATTCCGCAAGGTTTGGGCGATCGTATTAGTAAGGCGTTAGATATTCCCACAATTGGTATTGGGGCCGGGCCGCATACAGACGGTCAAGTTTTGGTGCTGCAGGATTTGCTGGGTATGCAACAGGCCTTTAAGCCGAAATTCTTGCGCCACTATATGAATGGATTCGACCAGTTCACCCACGCGGTAAACAATTTTCATGGTGACGTAGTTGCAAGGCGCTTTCCTAATTGCGAAGAAGTTTACTGATGCGACTGGTGACAGACCTCGACCAGTGGCAACAACTTCGTTCTGAGCAAAATGAGAGTGTGGGGTTCGTTCCCACTATGGGTGCGCTGCACGAGGGCCATTTGTCGCTGCTGCGCAGGAGCGTTGCCGAAAATCAGTTCACGGTGCTGTCTATTTTTGTTAATGCTACCCAGTTCAATAACAGCGCAGATCTGCAAAATTACCCCTCCAGCATTGAACAAGATCTTAAACTTGCTGAATCCGTGGGAGTAGATCTGGTGTTGATGCCAGACTATGCGCAGATGTACCCGGATGATTTTCGTTTTCAATTGCAGGAAGAAATATTTAGTCGCGATTTGTGCGGCAGCGACCGACCTGGGCACTTTACCGGTGTGCTCACAGTAGTGCTCAAACTGTTAAATTTGGTCCAACCTGAGAAAGCCTATTTTGGTCTGAAAGACTATCAGCAATATCTTTTGATTAAGGATATGTGCGCGGGATTATTTTTGCCGATCCAGATTATTGGCTGTGACACCCTACGCGAAAAAGATGGTCTTGCTATTTCGTCGCGTAATCGTCGTTTGGACTCAGCCGCCCGCAGTGTGGCAGGCCGTTTTAACGAAATTTTATATCGCTCTGGCTCAGATGAAGAGGCGCTTACCACCTTGCAGGTATTGGGTTGCAGTGTCTCCTATATCAAAACCCAGTGCGGCCGTAGGTTTGGTGCCATAGAAATTGAATCCCAGGGCGGCAGCGTGCGTCTTATAGATAATTTGGTGCCAGAAAATTTAGAAGAAAATTTCTCAGCCGTAGATTCATCCGTAGCGGGCATTTCACAATGATGGTGTTTACATTCCAAAAAATTTAAAGGTTTAAAGGAAACTCTAAAATGATTCTTGTACTTGATGTTGGCAACAGCCAAATTTTTTGTGGTGTATTTGAAGAAGAAAAACTGGTTATTCAGTTTCGCTACGCGTCCACCGCTCGTGGTTCTTCGGATGAGATCGGCGTTTTTCTGCGTGGGGCATTGCGTGAAAATGGCATAGCGCCAGAAGATATTGCAACTATAGCCATATCGTCAGTAGTGCCCGAGCTGAACTATACCCTTTGGTCTTGTTGCCAAAAGTATTTCGATTTAGAGCCTATGGTACTGCGCCCTGGATTAAAAACAGGCTTAAAGATCGACTATAAAGACCCCAAGGAAGTGGGTAGTGACAGAATTGCTGATGCCATGGGTGCGGTAAAAATGTTCCCGGGTCGCAATTTAATAGTCATTGATTTTGGTACTGCCACTACTGTCTGCGCGATTTCTAAAGACCGTGTATTTCTGGGCGGCAACATTATTCCAGGCGTGCGCTTGGCTATGGAAGCACTAGAGGCGAAAACGGCCAAATTACCTTCGGTGGAAATTAAGCCGGCAAAGCGCTCGGTTGGCAAAACCACTATTGAAAGTATTCAGAATGGTTTGTACTGGAGCAATGTGGGCATGGTGCGAGAATTGACCAGTAGAATCACTGCTGAAGTTTTTGCTGACGATCCTCCACTGACTATTGCTACAGGTGGCTTTGCGCACCTATTTGATAAAGAGCAATTGTTTGATCATGTGGTTTCAGATCTTATTCTAACGGGTCTTATTGAAGCACTGCGGTTGAATGGCTATCTGGATAAAACCTAGCAATTATCTCAACTCCTCGATGCATTAGCGTTCGAGGAGTTGAGCTTGGCTCAACGTGCCAGTGTATTAGTCTTCGACGTATTGAGTTTGTAGGCGACGCATACCTTTTAGCCAACGGTCATAGTCAGCGGCTTTGCGCTTCATATACTCCGCAACTTCAGGGTGTGGTAGTACTAAAAACTTTTCTTCGCGCAATGTTTCTACTACTGCTTCAACGGCGACTTCTGGTTCGATCATGCCGTCAACGCCAGCGACTCCTGCGCCCCCGGCAACTAGCGGTGTGTTTACAGCCTGAGGGCAGAGTACCGAAACTTTAATACCCTGATCGCCATAAGTAATAGACAACCATTCCGCCAAAGCTACGGCTGCGTGCTTGGTGACAGCATAAGTGACAGAACCAATTTGGGTGAGTAAGCCAGCAGCGGAGGAAGTGTTGAGAAGGTAGCCGCCGCCTCTGGCGATCATAAGCGGTACTAAGTGGCGAGCTGCCCATACATGGGCCATCGTATTGACCTCCCAAATGGTCTGCCAAACCTCATCGGGTTCATCAATATTTTTGCCAATGCCTATGCCCGCGTTGGAGCAAAACAAATCGATGGGTCCAAATTGCGCTTCGGTAGTGTCGATCAGTTCGACTATTTCGGTTTCCTTGCGTACATCCACAGCCATGGAAAAGCCGCCAATTTCCGCCGCAACTGAAGCTGCGCCGTCGCCGTTAAGATCCGCAACGATGACTTTTTTTGCACCTTCCCTCGCGAAACGTCGACACATCTCACGGCCTATGCCGCTTGCGCCACCGGTCACTACGATAATTTTGTCCTTCAACTCCATGAAACTTCTCTCCAGTGAAAATATAGTCCGTCTATTCAGCGATATGATCCAACCAATGCGCCCTTGACGGGTGCATGAGCGGTTGCCAAATGTGCTGCTAGCAGCGGAGTGCAAAGATAGACGTTTTGCAGTGCTGATTCTATAGTGTCGCTCCAGCCCGAGCGGCATCACCCATACAAGGCTTGCCCATATCGTGTCTGTAGTTACCCATTCTAAAGAATCGCCTCCCAGCAAACGTCACTATGGCTGGGTTATTGTTGCGGTCATGATGTTGGTGCAAACCGTCAGTTCAGGTCTGGGCTTTTACAACATGTCTGTGTATATCAACCGTCTGGCAGTCCAACTCAACGTGCCGTTGGCAGATATTTCTTTTGCGGTCAGTTTGTTTTTTGTAGTCGGCGGTATTGCAGGATTATTTGTCGCTGAACTGCTCAACCGTTTTAATGTCCGGACTTTGATGATTGTAGGCGCTATCGTGTCAGGCATTGCCATAGGCGCGGTAGGCTGGGCAACTAAGTTGTGGCAGGTCTACGCACTGTTTACAATTTTTGGCATTGGCAACGCTGGTATCTCAATTGTTATCGCAACGACATTAATTACCCAGTGGTTTCCAGGACCAGAGCGCTCTATGGCTTTGGCCATGACATCCACTGGTCTGTCTTTGGGCGGCGTTGTGCTTACACCTTATTCGGCCTACTTGATGAACACTATTGGCCTAGGAGAGACGATGCCGATATTAGGTTTGATTTTGATTGGTTCTATTGTGCCGCTTTCGCTGTTTATTCGGCAGGTAGAAAAACCCGCGGTGGATGCGCAAATTGGTCCGGTGGGCGAGATCAGCAACGGCGGCTTTGATAGAGTTTTATTTTCCAAGGCGGTAAACAGCCGTTTCTTTGTTCTGCTGGCAGGTGCCTATATTTTGATTATGGCGGCGCAGGTGGGAGGCATCGCGCATTTGTATAGTCGGGTAGAAACCTTAGCTGGCTTTACCTACGCCGCCTATGCCGTGCAGGCATTATCTATTTGTAGTATTTCAGGTCGCTTTTTTGGCGGCTGGTTGGTCTCACGTATTCCTATTCGCTGGTTTGCTTTGAGTAATTTGTCCATCCAGGCCCTAGGTTTAACTTTCATTGCCCTTGCACCAAGCGGCACATTAGCCGTTGTGGCGGCTGGAGTTTTTGGTCTTAGTGTGGGTAATTTATTGATGACCCAACCGCTGTGGTTGGCGGAGGTTTATGCCACCAGTATTTATGCCAAAGTATTTGCGCGTGCAAATGCCTTAAGCGTATTAGGTTTGGCGGTAGGTCCCTACTTTATTGGCTGGGCGTTTGATAATTTTGGTGCAGGTCAGTCGTATTTTTGGCCCTATATGGCGGCTGTGGCCTGCTCTATATTTGCTTTCGCGATAGTCTTTGTGGCGAGCTTTAGTCCGGTGCTAGCAAGCCAAGCTGCGGCTAAGAAAGCAGACTGATTTTTTCATGACCTAAGATTTGCTCTTGGGTCTTCTACTGGGAGGTTATGTAATGGTTCTGCGATACCTCGGCGTTGTTAGCGTTGTCTTTGCCTGTTTATATGTCAACGCATTTTCAGCGAGCGCGGTGCTAGCTGCGGCAAAAACCCCTGCAGCTTTGCTAGCTGTAGGCACGTTACCGCTCTCAATGTCAAGTGATTCGGACATTAATCAACCACTGCCTAGCCTTGCGGATATGTTGGAGCGGATTAATCCTGCGGTGGTTAATATCGCCACGCGCTCTACGGTTCGCGAAGGCAATCGCCTGCTGCAAGATCCCTTTTTTCGGCGCTTTTTTAATGTGCCGGAAAGCCGTCGGCGTTATCGACGTACGCAGAGTGCCGGGTCTGGCGTAGTCATCGACGCTGTCAATGGCTATATCGTCACCAATAATCATGTGGTGCAAAACGCCGATGAGATAAGTGTTGGATTAGCTGATGGACGAATTCTTAATGCCAAGTTGATAGGCCGAGATTCTCAAGTGGATTTAGCTTTGCTGCAAGTCGAGGCGGAGGATCTTATCGATATTAAATATGCCGACAGCGGCACTGTCAGAGTAGGAGATTTTGTTGTTGCTATAGGTAATCCGTTCGGACTCAACCAAACCGTAACTAGCGGAATTGTTAGTGCTTTAGGGCGTAGTGGTTTAGGTATTGAAGGCTTCGAGGACTTCATTCAAACCGATGCGCCGATTAATCCTGGTAACTCTGGCGGCGCACTGGTTGATTTGCGCGGCGACTTAGTGGGTATTAATATTGCCATTTTTGCACCTACTGGCGGCAACGTGGGTATTGGCTTTGCCATACCCGCTAATATGGTCAACGCCGTGCTCGACCAGCTTATTGATAAAGGTGAAGTAAACCGTGGTTTTGTCGGCGCCATAGTGCAGCCGCTGAATAGAGAGTTGGCCAGTGCTTTTGGTGTGCTGTCTCCAGGAGGGCGTCCTAAAGGTGTGGTTGTGGTTGACGTTGAGCTTGCCAGTTCTGCTGAGAAGGCAGGCCTTGAACCTGGAGATGTCATTGTCGCTATGGATGATAAGCAGATTGCGACAGTTGCCGACTTTGCTGGCCAAGCCGCCATTATGTTTATTGGCGATGAAATAGAGGTTGATGTAATTCGTCAGGGTAAGCGAAAAACCGTTACCTTAGAAATTTTCGCGGACGATCAAGAACAAGTAGACGGCCAACGCTTAACACCACGCTTGCGCGGAGTGGTTTTACAAAATTTTCATAATCCTGATGAGCAGAGCAAAGCCGCGGGTGTTTTGGTCGTTGAAGTTTATAGCAATAGTCCAGCCTACGCATTTGGCCTGCGCGGGGGCGATATTATTGTCGCTACAAATCAACGGCCGACGGAAAACATTTCTAAGTTGAGGGACGCAGCGCGCGCAGAAAAGCGCCTATTACTATTGCGGGTTCATCGTAATGGTCAGTTTGGTGATGTGATCATGCGTTAAATGAGGACGCTAAATATAGGCGTCGAAGAGGAGCCTTAAAGAAAGACGCTGTAGGACAGGTCTGCGGTTTGGAAGCCCAGTCATTCCTAATAGCCGCCGCAAATTAAAGCTAGTAAACAGAAAAAGCAGACAGAAAAAAGCCGGCATAGCGCCGGCTCTCGACAATTCGAGTAAGTCTAGTCGAACATAATAACGCTACGTGCAACTTCCCCTGTTTCCAACGCCGCGAGGCCATCGTTAACATCTTCCAGTTTAATTCTGCGCGAGATCAACTCGTCCAAATGCAGGCGACCCTGTAGGTACAAGTCTACAAATCTAGGCATGTCGACGCGGAATCTATTCGAACCCATGTTTGAGCCCTGCATCTTTCGCTCCATTAGGAACTCTGGCCCGTGTAGTTCAACCATGGTGCCTACGGGAATCATACCGATGATAGTAGCGGTGCCGCCCATGCCGAGCATTTTAAAGGACTGCTGAGCTGTCTTTGCCAAGCCGATGGCTTCAAAAGAATAGTGAACGCCACCCTTAGTCATTTCCCGTACGGCTTCCACCGGGTCTACTTCAGAAGCATTGACGACGTCAGTGGCACCAAATTTGCGCGCCAGCTCTAATTTGCTAGGCACCATGTCGATAGCGATGATGCGAGCCGCACCAGCAAGGGCCGCGCCATTGATGGCAGACAAGCCAACGCCGCCACAACCAATTACTGCGACAGTGCTGCCGGGCTCAACTTTGGCAGTATGAATAACCGCGCCAACGCCAGTAGTAACACCACAGCCAATTAGGGCTGCAATATCCATGGGCATGTCATCGCGTATTTTTGCGACGGTGTGTTCGTGCACCAACATATATTCAGCGAAGGAAGATAGGTTGAGGAATTGAGAAATCTTCTCGTCGTTCTTTGCTAAGCGGCTAGGCGCATCTTCGTCGCGTTGCAGCTCAGGTTCTGCGCATAGAGACATACGGCCCGTTATGCATGGCTCGCAATGTCCACAAAATGCAGAGAGACAGGTAATAACATGGTCACCTTTTTTGACGTAGGTGACGTCAGAGCCAACTGCTTCCACAACCCCTGAGGATTCGTGCCCCAAAATAGCCGGCAATTGATAGGGGTAAGAGCCGTTTTGAAAATGCAAGTCCGAGTGACAGACGCCAGCTGATACCGTGCGGATTAGCACTTCTCGTGGCGCTGGGTTGCCGTATTGAACGTCTTCAATGACTAAAGGTTTATTGATTTCTCTAAGTACTGCTGCCTTCATGATCTGTCCCCGCAAATTGTTCTAAAATATCTGTCTCGCATGGTGCCAAAGCAGCCAAAGGAATGCTATACCTTGCTGACGTGTAGCTATTCGTTGGGCATCTAATGGTTGCTAAATACGCGGTGTGTTTTAAACAAATCCATCAGCGTGCCGTGGCACTTGAGGTGGTAGTATGCCGATAAGGTTTGCAGTGAGACCTCGCCGTAAACAAAAGAATAAATTAGGGTGTTTGCAATGGTTTTGATCGGTCTGGGTTCAAATCAAGGTGATTCAACGGACACAGTTGTGGCTGCTATTGAGTCACTGCAAGATTTTGCGCTGCCTGCTACTTTTAAAAGCTCGCGACTATTGCGCACATCACCGGTAAACTGTCCCCCCGAATCTGGCGATTTTATTAATTGCGCGGTAATTTTTGAACCTAAGGCTGACCTAACGCCAGAGGGGCTGCTCAGTGGATTAAAGGCAATTGAGCATGATTTTGGTCGTCGCGAGCAATATATCCGCAATGCACCTAGGGAATTAGATCTAGACCTGCTGCTATTTGCTGATGAAGTTCGCAATAGCGAAGATTTCACCTTGCCACACCCTCGCGCCATTGACAGGCTGTTTGTTTTGCAGCCAGCGTGTGAGCTTATTCCCAATACTCAATGGCCTGGAACAGGGCAAACTATTCAGCAATTATTGGAACAACTGGAGACCGATGAACAGGTTCATATTCTGGAAGAAATTCCTCCTTATTACGGCGTTTAATTTAGGCTCATTTGGGCCTCTTGCGTTCGCCTACGAGGGTGATGTTCACCAGCAAATAACATTTATTGCAGCGAAACAAATGAGCCGCTGTGAGTCTTTGCCTGACCTTGCGCCAGATGCGCGACTCACTGCCTTAGATACTCGCTATATTGTAAAAGCTAATGTTGCCCAGGCTGGCAGTAACGTCTTTGTGCGCATGTTTAGATGGAATTACTACAACCCGATGGGTGATGAGGTGAAACCTGTACTGGGCATGATTGATACACGTTTTGACAGTCATTTTAATGCGCTACTCGACGAGTTGTCAGATTCAGATGAGCGTCATCAGCGCCTAAGTATGTTTGGTCGTACTCTCAGTTACGTTCAAGACGTCACATCTCCTGCCAAAGTGGTGCCGGTGTTTACTGGTCGTTGGTGGCGTTTTTCTTTTTCTGATCGCTTTGATAAATTTGCGGTGGACGTGCCGCGTCTGCAACGGGCTTTGGGCAATTATTGTGCTGACTTAGAGCCCCACTATTTGTTGGATAAATCTGACATCGGTACTGCCATGAATACGTTGGTTCGGCGTACAGCGGAAGTAACCCTAGGACATGTGGAAATGACTATTAATGGTTTTCCAGCAACTTGGGCCTCGTATTGGCAGCCCGCCAAAAATGAAGAAGAGTTTGGTTCTTACGGTGTCGCAGGCAATAACTTTGGTGTGCGTGCGGAATTTGCGTGTGGTGATGGTGAGCAATGTTTGCTGCTTAAAGATGATCCGCTTTATCAAGATTTTGCCCACCTCCAGCACCTCACAGCGGTACGCGCCACCATACAAGCGATGTTTTTGATGCAATACCAAGAGCAAGAGCGCTAAAGAGCGCTGGGCAAAGAGCCATGCCAAGATGGGTTGGACTAGCAAGAGCTGGAAGCGAAAGAACTGGAAGAGAAAGAATTGATGTAAAAAGAGCGGTTATAAAAGAACTGTTATAAAAGAAGAATAATAGGGGTACGAGCGGTTACTAATTGGACTTAATTGTTCATGCCAATCCTTTAATATCCGGTAAAAAAGAGACACCAAATTGGCGGACAAACCTCAAGAGCAAAATTCGGCTGAGACTATGGCAAACTATTCTGAGCATTCAGAGCTTACGCCTCTCCATTTGGGGCTTACGCCCTGGAACTTTCATGATATGTCGGCGGCAAGTTTGTGTGACCAAGCGCAATTTGCTGAAGCTTGCGGCTATCAGTCGCTTTGGGTGCCTGAGAATCATTTTGGCCCTCAAGCTATCCCCGACCCTCTGATGCTGCTGGCCAGTATTGCTGGTGCCACACAAAGTATTCGACTTGGTACAACGTCCTATCTTCTGACTCTGCGGAATCCCTTACAGGCAGCTGAACAGGTTGCTGTACTGGATCGTTTAAGTGGTGGTCGTTTAATGCTGGGTGTTGGTCGAGGCTATGCGCCGGAAATGCTGCGTGCCCACCATGTGCCTGTGGCGCAAAAGCGTAAAATATTTGCTTGGACATTAGACCTAATGAAGCGGGGTTGGATGGGTCACCGGATCACCTTAGATGACAATCCGGACAATGCCGTGGAAGTGCATCCGCGGCCTATTCAGCAACCGCACCCACCAATTTGGGTGGCGGCTTTTGGTCCCAAGGCCTTGGCTCAAGCCGGCAGGTTAGGTTTACCTTATTTATCTTCGCCTATGGAAAGCTTGGCTACGCTTGCGCAAAACTACGCTCAACATAGGTTATCTGCTGAAGAAGAGGGTGTGGCTAAGCCCAGTGATGTGCCGCTAATGCGCACGGTTTTTGTCAGTAAGGATGCCAAGCAGACAGCAAAGCTGCGTCAACTTATGACTGAACAGAGCGAAAATAGTCGCCTAGCCGATGGCGAGACTTTGGACGATTGGACAATTATTGGTGAGCCCAGCTATGTGCGTGAGCAAGTTGAAGAGTATAGGCAGCGCTTAGGTATGACCCATCTCATTGCAACGCGGATAAGAGTGTCTGGTCTTGAAGAAACTGAGCTGCGTGCCAGTGTGGCATTACTAGCAGAAACATTGAGTGGTCTGTAACATCATCAGCTCGAATTATTTTGTTGTGGGAGAGGAGATATGACTTTTAGAATACTTTGGCCTGCCATGCGCTGGCCTGATGGGCGTGCAATTGAAGAATCTAGCGTTGGCGAAAATACCGCAGAATTTTCCGAACGCTATACTGAGGTCACTGATGAGCAGTGGGCTAACTGCGATGCGGTGGTTAGCGTTAATGATATACCCGCTGAATACCGCGAAAAAATGACCAAGTGCAGAATTTTCGCCACACCTAAAGTCGGGTTCGACAACATAGACAGCAGGGCCTGGGCGGAAATGGGTATTCCCGTTTGTAATGTGCCAGATTACGGCACTCAAGAAGTAGCCGACCATGCCATGGCGCTGATGTTGTCTCTGATGAAAGGCATCACCTTCCACACGCGTGAGCTTAAGCTAGATCCGAAAGGTCTTTGGCGTCCTGCATTAAACCCATTTGGTAAACGTCTTTCGGCCTGTGTGTTTAGTGTGGTTGGTTTAGGGCGTATTGGTACAGCGGCTGCGCTGCGTGCAAAAGCATTTGGTATGGACGTGGTGATGTATGACCCTAACCGAGAAAACGGTGCGGAGTTATCTATTGGTATTCGTCGCGTACACTCGTTGGAAGAATTGTTCGGGCAGTCTGATGTGGTCAGCCTGCATGCGCCACTTTCCCAGAGCACTGAAAAGCTCATTAATTTCGAGGTGTTATCTCACTCTAAGCCGGGACTAATTCTAATCAATACTGCACGCGGTCCGATCATTGACCTTGATGGTCTTTATGAAGCGATGAGGGCAGATAAGATTCAGGCCTGTGGCTTAGATGTGTTGCCAGAAGAGCCAGCGAACCCCGATCATCCATTGATTAAAGCCTGGGCAGCGGATGAAGAGTGGATAGATCATCGGTTGTTGATTACACCCCACTCTGCATTCTTTACACCAGAAAGTGTATATGACATGCGTTATAAGGGCGGTGAGCTGATAGTGAAATATCTGAGCGGTGGCCGTCTGGACAACTGCGTAAATCAAGAATGGTTAGTCAACCGGCGTTAGGCTGATTGCGGGCGTCAAAAAAAATAGTAAAAATAGGCTGAGCCATGATGGATAAATCGACTGACATATCGTTAGATTTTGAAAGACGCAGGCAGCGTGTTTTTCTTATTCTATCCGGTGTGTTTTTAGGTACTTTGGCATTGCTCAACGTACTCGGCATCAGTCGATTTTTAGATTTGTCCTTCAATGTCTTTGGCCTCGAAATCCCCATGTTTGTCGCTGTGGGCGTGTTGCCATACCCAATAACCTTTTTATGCACTGACTTAATCAGTGAGTTATATGGTGAAAAGAAAGCCCAAGATATGGTTTGGGTGGGCTTATTCCTAAATGTTTGGGTGGTCTTTTTGCTCTGGCTTGGCGGTATTTTGCCAGGCAGTGGCATGGACCCAGTGACTGGCCAAGTATTTGTGGACGAAGCGGGGCGAGAACCAGTGTTTTTTGAAGTTCGCCAACTGGCCTTTGGCGCTGTTGCTGCATCAATGATCGCTTATCTCGCCGCGCAATTTTGTGATGTCAAACTGTTCCACTTTTGGAAGCGCCTGACCAACGGTAAGCATCTTTGGCTGAGAAATAACGCCTCCACTATGGTCAGCCAAATTGTTGATACAACGGCAGTGATCTTGGTCACCCACTTTTACGCTAATGCGCTGCCTATAGATGCAACCCTACCGGTATGGCCTCAGCTTATGGTGTACATAGCGTCAGGCTATGTCTTTAAGCTAATGATTGCTGCAATAGATACAGGGCCACTTTACCTTGCGGTGGCTTATCTGCGTCCGTATCTCGGGTTGAAACCTGGTGAGGAAGCTTCAGATAAGTAAGAAGCCCCTATCCATTTGGGTTGCGGGCACGTCAGAAAATACCTCTGTGCTGGCAAGGCACAGATCTTAGTCGACCATCTCAACTACGCGGCTTTTTGTGTTTTGAGTTGCTGCATTTGAGCTGCCTTTTTCCTGCAGCTGATATCTGCCGCCGTTCGCATGGAATACGCGGCCATTTGTCGTAGCTCACCTTCGTTTAACCGTTTTTCCGCCTAAAGTTTGTCCAGCGGCTGATTGAGTTCAGCTAAAAAGTCTACTTCACTGACGGAGGATAGATGTGCTTTTGGAATATAGAAAAATTAAAGGAAGACATTCGAGCGGATCGCTCTCCAGAAAAAGATCGTTTCATTTATGCGCTAATCTACCTGGGCTTGGGCGCTATCGGTGTTGAGTTCTTGACACATGCGCCCATGGAGTTAAGAGGCGAGGGCGGTTGGGATATAGTTGTTAGTGCAAGTAACGCACTCATCATCTTAGGTACAATTTTGGCGTTTAAAGCAAATGGTTCAAACGATGGAATTGATTTTCTGGGCAGATACTTGTCGATTGGGTTTGTGGTTAATGTCAGATTAATAGTTTTGGCACTGCCAATTTTTGCAATGTGCTTTTTACTTCTCGAATATGTGTTTGGTAACGAAGCGACGATAAGAATTTATGTTGGGTCAGCTCTAGTCTTTGGTTGGCAGGTTGCGATTTATTCGCGCATATATGTGTATATAAAGCAACTTGGCGGTAGCCAAAACTTGCCGCCAGAAGTAGAAAGTTCCGGTTAGATTTTTAGGTCGTGTTTAGTGTTGTGTCCGCTGTAGGTAAATTTTTTTAGCCTTAAAATGGGACAACTATGAAAATAAGATCCGACGAAGTATCGGACCTTGATCAGGTAGTCGCGCTTTGGTTTACCTGCGGGTTAACCAATGCCGCCAATGACCCGCGTAATGATAGCGAACGAAGGCTGGTAGTTAATCCTGAGCTATTTTTGCTCGGTGAGTTTGAGGGTTTGAGGGTTTGAGGGTTTGAGGGTTTGAGGGTTTGAGGGTTTGAGGGTTTGAGGGTTTGGTGGTTGCCAGTGTGATGGCCGGTTATGAGGGCCATCGCGGTTGGATCAATTACTTGGCTATGACCCTCAGTCATCGCCGCAAGTCTTATGGCCGCCTAACGATGGCTGCTGCGGAGCAACTGTTAGATGAAATAGGTTGTCCAAAGATTAATTTACAGGTGCGTAAATCAAATGCCGCCGTTGTGGCGCTCTATGAATCGCTTGGTTACGCCACCGATGACGTGGTGAGTATGGGTAAGCGTTTACATATCGATTAAAAACGAAAGTACTGTCATCACATCAGCTTTTTCAAAAAGGCCTTATCTGAAAAGCCCTTCATGCAAGTTTGACTGAGCAGAGCGCGGTTAGCGCTCTATTTGACCCAAATTCGCATTGATTGTGGCGCCATTTATGACTGGGCTTTGAGCCGCAAACAATAATGTTTCGGCAATTTCTTCTGGTCGAATTAAACGCTCAAATGCACTCATTGCTGCAATCTGTGGCATCACATCTTCGGGTACATGTGCGCGCAGCATTTCTGTGTCGGTGAAACCGGGATTGATACACGCTGTATGTATGCCTCTGCCTGCTAGGTCTTGGCAGGTGGCGCGCATCATGCCGATGCTGGCATGTTTACTGGTCACATAGCTGAAGCTGTTGGGTACCGCTTTCTCGCCCAAGGTTGAGCCAACGTAAAGAATACTAGAGCCTTTTGCCATAAGCGGGATTAGTAGCTGATTCAGACTGTTGGGAGCAACTAAGTTGATCTCCAATATGCGTCGAAACTCATCTGAGTCTGTTGTGCTAACGCTGTCATTCGCCAATAGCGCTGCGTTATGGATCAGTACGGTTTCTTCAATGCCATCTAATTGTTCTGTTAGCGGCGCTGCTATTTGTTGGGTAAAGCCAGGCTGTGAAAGGTCGCAGGTGATGCTGCTTACGCCCGCTTCTGGGCAAGGTCTGCGAGACAGATTGATGACGTTATAGCCAGCTGCATTGAACGCGGCTGCGATTGCCTGGCCAATACCGGAGCTGGCGCCAGTAATAACTAAATTTTTCATAACATTCCCATCGGACAAATAAAGAGAGATAAATCAAAAGCAGGTTAAATCGGCTTGGCCTCCCAGTTCAGTTGTTGGTGCCTACCTTGTAGCAAGTTACTGGGTAGCACTCCATTTGGCACTGGCCCATTGGCCTTCGCCGGAAGCGCAGCGCAATAACATATGATCTATTGCTAGGGCTTTTATGTCTCCGCGCTCGAGTAACTTTCCCAGTAGGTACTGGGCCAGTTCTTCGACGGTAATATTGCGAATGGGTAAAAGCGTGAGATCCCGTTGCAAAAACGGAATGCGTTCACCGTTGAAGACGATATAGGTGTAGTCGTCTTGTTCGTCTATTTCTAAATAGGGCGAGTGTGTGGGCATGAGCACTTGCTCGTCTAATTCATCACACAATTGCTTAATAGCTTTCTTCAAGATGTTGTAGTCGAAAGTTAAGCCATCGTCCTGCATAGGCGCGTCTGCATCTAAGGTCACCTGAAAGTTGTGCCCGTGCAGGTTTTCTCTTTCGATTGCGCTGAACAAGGTGAAGTGCGCGGCGGCAAAGTGCAGATATTCTTTACTGATTTCTATTGTGGTGTTTTGCATAGCTGAAGATTAACACTAGTTTGAAGTTTTCGCTTTTCTCGTCACAGGATACATTTTGCGTGTCTTGATTATGTGAAGGTTAACATCGGTAGGTTGAGCCCGATGGAGGGTGATAGATTTGGCACCAATTCAGGGTAATATCCCTTGCAGGGAAAATTGGGAGACAGAGTATGCGTTTCGACTCAACACCGGAGCAAGAAGCCTTCAAGACTAAAGTTGAGGAATTTCTCAGTGAGAATTTGCCCAAAGCCGTGGCGGATAAAGTGCGCTTTGGCGCCAGCATCTCCAAACAAGAGCTGGGCGACTGGACCAAAGTACTCAATGCTCGAGGTTGGGCTGCGCCGCAGTGGCCTGAGGAACATGGGGGTACGGGTTGGAATCTTGTGCAGAGGCACATTTTTGATGTGGCGTGCCGCGCCCATCACGCGCCGCAATTGTCCGGGTTTGGTTTCAATATGGTGGGTCCCGCCATTATTAAATATGGCAATGTCGAACAAAAAGCCGACTGGTTACCGAAAATCCGCAATGCAGAACTATGGTTTTGCCAAGGTTATTCCGAGCCTGATGCGGGGTCGGATTTGGCCAGTGTGCGTACCCGTGCAGATAAAGACGGTGACGACTATCTAGTTACGGGCTCCAAAATATGGACTTCTGGCGCTGAAACGGCCGATTGGATTTTTTGTTTGGTGCGCACCAATCACGACGTGCAGCAACAAAAGGGCATTAGTTTTGTGCTGTTCGATCTTTCTTCTCCGGGGGTTAGTGTTGAGCCCCTGTATGCATTTAATGGCAAGCGTCTGTGGAATCAGGTGTTTTTTGATAGCGTGCGTGTGCCGATGAGTCAGCGTTTAGGTGATGAAGATCGCGGTTGGACTGTAGCGAAAAGTTTGCTTGGCGATGAGCGAATGTTGGTGTCTAGGGTTGCAGAAAATAAGCGCATCCTCGGTAATGTACGTGAAGTATTCGCGGCTCAAATTGAGCGCGGTATTGATCTGCCGGGCGATGTGCATGATGAAATGAGTGCGCTAGAAATTCGTCTGCAGGCGCTGGAGGTAACCAGTCTGCGGATTTTGACCGAAGCCGATGCCGGAACTCAAATTGGTGCTGAGCCGAGTATGTTGAAATTGAAAGGCAGTGAGTTAGTCCAAGCTCAGGATGAGTTGTTGTTCCGCATGGTGGACTACTTGGCATTGCCCAGAGACTCAAGCCACTTGGAAGACGGTCCAGTAGGGCCTGTTTGGGCAGAATATGTGGCGTCAGGGCGTTACCATCATCGGGGCTATACTATTGCGGGTGGATCCTCGGAAATTCAGCACAACATTATTGCTAGGCAAGTTCTCGGACTCTAAGTTAGTAAATAGTTTTGCTAATAATACGCAATAAAAATGGGGGCTGTCGGTCCCCTTTCTTTTTCTTTTTTTTCTTATCTGCTCTGCTGAGCTTTTTAAGTTTTTCAGCCAATCACACCAGCAGCGATTTTAGGTCAGTTTCTGGGTCTGCTAATTTGGCTGCATCCGCAGGTTTGCCAATCATTTGCTTGCACAGCATAAATTCTTTCGGGCTATTTACCGCATCCGCTGCAACGACTTTACCATCCTTCAAATAAAATATTGCGAACTGGTGATTTTCCATGTCGCCGCGCAATACCTGACTGTCGCCGTCAGCTGAGAAACCCACCATCTGTAATTTCAGCTCGTATTGATCGGACCAAAACCAAGGAATGGCTGCGTAAATTTTGTCGTCGCCCAGCATATTTGCTGTGCTTACTCGGGCTTGATCCATCGCGTTGGGTACTGATTCTAAACGCAGGCGCTTATTCATCAGGGGGTTGGGATGATTTGTGCAATCGCCCGCAGCATAAATATCTGGGTCCGATGTGCAGCAGTGATCGTCTACCACGATGCCGTTGTCGCAATGAATGCCAGCCTCTTCAGCGATCTCAATATTCGGGATAATGCCAATGCCGACAATCACGATGTCTGCATCAAAGCTTTCGTCGCCGCATAACACTTTTTCTACGCTACCGTTGCCGGAAAAGCCGGTGACACCGGTTTGGGTGTGTATGTGCACGCCGCGATCAGTGTGCAGTTTGTGATAGTAGGCGGACATCTCGGGTGTGGTGACACGCTGTAAAATGCGTTCTTCCATTTCTAGCACGTGGACATTCATGCCCAGCTCTATGCCAACTGCTGCCACTTCCAAACCAATATAGCCGCCGCCGACAATAACTAAGTTAGCCCCAGGCTTAACCTCTGCGCGAATGCCGTCTACGTCATCCATGGTGCGTAGATAATGAATGCCAGAGAGGTCGCTACCTTCAATGCTCAACTTGCGCGGGCGCGAACCGGTACTGATGAGTAGTTTTTCGTAAGCAATGGTTTCGCCGTTGCAAAGGTTAATGGTCTTAGTGCTAGGGTCGATTTGGGTGGCTCGGGTATCCAGCATGAGCTGTATGTCTTTATCCGCGTAAAATTTTTCTGCACGCAAGTAAACTTTGTCAGCGAGTTGGGTACCGGCTAGATATTGTTTCGAGAGTGGTGGGCGCTGATAAGGCACATGAGCCTCATCACCGATAATGGTGATTGGGCCTTCAAATTTTGCTTGGCGTAGGCTAGCTGCGGCTTGGCCGGCTGCGTGTCCTGCGCCGACGATGACAATACCTGTCATGGAAGTTCCTTGGTGCTTACAAAGTGGTTAGTCTAACCTCTCGCGAGAGGGATTCGCACTTTAGATTTGCAGGAGAGAGAAATGTCTAAATTTCGTAGTTTGACCGAGGCGGTAAAGTTAGCCCGAGAAAATTTAAGCCAAGGCGATTGGGACTACTTGGTTGGCGCTGCGGACACCGAGACCAGCCTTAGGCGCAATCGTGGCGCAGTGGAGTCCTGGGCATTTCGGGCGCGAATTCTGAACGATGTTAGCGACGTGCAAATCGCCTCCAAGCTGTTGGGTAGTGAAATGCGCATCCCGGTCATTTTACCGCCCATTGGCTCAGTTCAAGCTTTCTCGCCCGGTGGCGGCACAGAAGTCGCTCAGGCGGCCGAAGAATTCGGTATTCTGCAAATTTTGAGTTCAGCCTGTGCTCCAGATTTTGAAGCGGTTGCTCGCGACGTGCCAGGGCCACGTATCTATCAGCTTTATTTAACCGGCGATGAAGCTTGGATGGATGAGCAAATCGAGCGCTCTATTGCAGCAGGCTACACTGGTTTTTGTTTAACCGCAGACACCCAAGTTTATTCTCGGCGCGAGCGCGACATACTCAAGCAATACACGCCCATGTCGGGGCGTTCCGCTAGCCCTGCCGGCGACTTCAATTACCAGTCTAGTATGTCTTGGGACACTGTGGCGCACATTAAGGAGAAGTTCGATCTTCCCCTCATGGTCAAAGGGGTGGTGGTGGCCGAGGATGCCAAACGCTGTGTCGAAGCTGGGGTAGATGTGGTTTACGTGTCTAATCATGGCGGTCGCCAGTTAGATCACTCGCGAGCTTGTATTGACGCCTTGCCTGAAGTAGCAGAAGCCGTTCATGGCCGAGTGCCGGTAATAGTTGATGGAGGATTTATGCGCGGGGCGGATGTTGTCAAAGGTTTATGTTTGGGTGCAGACATCGTTGGCATGGGCCGGTTTGAAGGGTTGTGTATGGCCGCCGGTGGCAAAGATGCACTGGTCCGTGGGCTGACAATTTTGGAGCAAGAGATCCGCATAACCATGGCATTAGCGGGGGCAGCAACTTTGGCTGATTTGAACCCTAGTCTTGTGGAACGCCTGGAACCCGTTGGCACACCTAGTGTCTTGAGTTCTTTCCCATTGTTGTCTGAGATCGAATAGGCATTTGATTGCCTAGGCTGGGATTGCGCTCGAGCGCGCGTTTACTTATCTGAAAGCAGGGGCATTGGAAACGGCGTTACAGTGCCACCTTTGGTGTCTGTAATTTTGGCTATGCCCTCTTTCTCTACTTCGTCAATGCGCACGATAGAGTGCATTGGAATAAAGGATCTTTGCACGCCTTCAAACTCGCTGCGTAATCTTTCCTCACTGGGGTCAATCAGCAACGAGGAGCGGTTGCCAAAGGAATAATCTTCCACCTCCACAAAGCCATATAGATCGCTTTGATAAATATTGCGGGCATAGACTTCATAAACTTGCCCCTGATTTTGGAACAATATTTTGAAGATACTTTCTTGCTTGTCTTTACCCGCCATTACTTTGTGTCACCTGGTTGTGAACCGATTGCTGAAGTGGCATTTCTGGAGCTTTGTTCGTGCTGGGATGATTGGGGATAACTGCTTGGTTTTCAAGTGCTCTTTCGCACTTGGCAGTAGCGCTAAGCCAAGGATTTTTTTGTCACTCATGTACATCTGCCATTAGGTTACCGGGCAGGATGGCGTATAATGTCCCTTCTTTCTTTGTACTAAAGTCACTATGGCCAAAAAGCTTTTCGTTAAAACCCACGGTTGTCAAATGAACGAGTATGACTCGGCGCGTATGTATGACGTGCTGCGTGATCAACAGGGGTATGAAATAGCCGAGACTGAAGAAGAGGCTGATGTACTCCTGCTCAACACCTGTTCTATTCGTGAGAAGGCCCAAGAAAAAGTTTTTCATCAGCTAGGGCGCTGGCAGAAACTCAAAAACGCTAATCCAGATTTGGTCATTGGTGTTGGTGGCTGCGTAGCTAGCCAAGAGGGCGACGCTATAATGAAACGAGCGCCTGTGGTAGATATGGTGTTTGGCCCGCAAACCATTCACCGTTTGCCAGACATGCTGAGCGCCCAGAAGAGCCAGTTACTGCCGGTTGTGGACATTACTTTTCCAGAAGTGGAAAAATTTGATCGTCTGCCCGAACCCAGTGTCGACGGCCCAGCAGCTTTTCTTTCTATTATGGAAGGCTGTAGTAAGTACTGTAGTTTTTGCGTAGTGCCTTATACGCGGGGCGAGGAAGTCAGTCGCTCGGTGTCCTCGGTGCTACAGGAAGTTAAAAGCCTGACCAAGCAAGGTGTGAAAGAAATTCACCTGCTGGGGCAAAATGTGAATTCCTATTTAGGTGAGATAGATGGCGATACCGCCGACCTTGCCGAGTTGATTTACTATGTGGCAGCAGTCCCAGGTGTGGAGCGCATTCGGTTTACCACATCGCACCCTATGGATTTTTCTGACAACTTGATCCAAGCCTACAAAGATATTCCGGCCTTAGTCAATCATTTGCACTTACCTGTGCAATCCGGTTCAGACAGTATTTTGGCGGCTATGAAGCGCGGGCATACTGCGGCGGACTATTACGAAAGAATAGCTCGGTTGCGCGAAGTGCGACCAGATATCAGTTTGTCCTCTGACTTTATTATTGGTTTTCCTGGCGAGAGTGATGAAGACTTCGCAGCTACCATGAAGCTGATTGAAGACATTGGTTTCGATTTTTCTTTTAGCTTCATTTACAGCGCGCGCCCCGGTACGCCCGCTGCTGCTCTGCAAGATGACACTCCCGAGGATGTTAAAAAACATCGTCTGAAAACCCTACAAACGCGTCTTCGAGATCAAGCAGAAGCAATATCGCATGCCATGGTGGGCAGCACCCAACAAGTTCTGGTTACCGGCCCAGCGAAGAAGGGCGCTGATGAAGGTCAGCTTGCGGCGCGCACGGAAAATAATCGTGTGGTGAATTTTATGGGTCCATCAAGTTTGATCGGCGAATTCACAAGCGTTGCCATTACTCAGGCGTTTCCAAATTCTCTGCGCGGTGAAATGGTCGAGTAATTGGCTAAGTTCGCTATTACCTTATCGGCAAAAAATAGGTCCATACTCGGGCCTAAAGTTGCTGCTAATCTCTGTCTACTGCTTATAAAAAGTTTGGTGAAATTTGGAAGAAAACACAGTTAATCCTGGAGCCGATGCTCGTGTGGTGCCCTTTACCCGCCTGATTGCCTTGGAACCAAGTGACGCCCGGCGACTTGCCAGTCTTATTGGTCCGGTGGATCAAAACCTCAAACATCTAGAGCGTAGGCTGGGTGTGCATATACGCACGCGCGGCAATGAGTTTCAAATCAGCGGTCCGCAAGGCAGGGTCCTAGCTGCCGAAGCATTACTGCATCAGTTATACCGTGAAACCGCGGCTAGAGAATCAATAGAACCAGATTTTGTACACCTCTTTTTGCAAGAGGCAGGATTGGATGCACTTATGGCTGAACAAGACAAACCCCAAGGACCTACCGTTGTAATGGATGTAGATGCGCAAACTGCGGAAGCTACAGGCAAAGAAGAAAAGGGTGCTGCGGGAGGGATAGATGAACTGGTCATTCGTACGCCAAAGAAATCTGTTAAGCCACGCGGTGGTAATCAAGTGAAGTATTGCAATTCCGTGCGCCGTCACGATATTAATTTCGGTATTGGGCCCGCGGGTACTGGCAAGACCTATTTGGCGGTTGCTCTGGCTGTGGAAGCGTTAGAGTCTCAGCAAGTGGCGCGAATACTGTTGGTTAGACCAGCAGTGGAGGCCGGTGAAAAACTAGGCTTCTTGCCCGGCGATTTAGCGCAAAAAATTGATCCTTATTTGCGTCCGCTGTATGACGCTCTTTACGAAATGCTCGGGGTAGAGCGGGTCAACAAATATATAGAGCGCAATATTATTGAAGTAGCGCCGCTGGCTTATATGCGTGGTCGTACGCTAAACAATGCATTTATTATTTTAGATGAGTCGCAAAATACTACCGTTGCGCAAATGAAGATGTTTCTAACCCGTATTGGTTTTGGCTCGACTGCAGTAGTCACAGGGGACATTACCCAAATCGATTTACCTCGAGGTGAAAACTCTGGGCTGATTCATGTGCGAGACGTGCTGCGTAATATCGAGGGTATTAAGTTCACACAGTTTGTCTCCAAAGATGTTGTACGCCACCCACTGGTGCAAAAGATTGTCGACGCCTACGAGCTATTCCAAAATTCGCCAAGGTCCACTGACAGTGAATCTCGTGATCAACGCGGCTAGCTGGCGCATAAGCGTCTGATCGACTTTTTGATGGATCACTTGGTAGTTTGTTTACTAGGTCGTTGGATAGACCGTTTGAGCGATCTTTGGGAAATAAACACAAATATGTGCGGCGAGCGTTATGAATATTGATCTGCAAATTGCAGAAGACCTACAAAGTCAATTTGAAGATGACTTTGCCGCGCTGCTAGAGCTCCTACCTAGCGGTGATGACACTCTCACGGCTTTGCATGCCTTGATCATCACCTGGCTGCTTGCCGTGCATAAGCGTGTAGATGATCCCAGATTAGAACAAGCCTTATGTATTCGACTGTGTGATTTAGGCGAGTCCCAAACACTTAACTTTACCTACCGCGGTAAAGATAAACCCACTAATGTTCTGAGCTTCCCAGCCCAATTGGATGAGCAATTTGTCCATGAGGATATACCGCTGGGCGATTTGGCGATTTGTTGGCCGGTACTTGTTACCGAGGCGAGCGAACAAAGCAAGCATCCGTTGCATCACCTAGCCCACTTACTGGTCCACGGCGTTCTGCACCTGTTGGATTATGATCACAAAGCCGATGCCCAAGCGCAAATTATGGAAACTCTGGAGGTGCGCATACTTGCTGAGCTGGGTGTTGAGAACCCTTATATCTGACCTGCAAAACACCAATCTTTTTAATAGGTTCTTGCATTTTTTCTATGCCTTACCTATACAGTAAGGCCCAATCTTGGCAAAACTTGCTTTATGAGTGATATGTCTGAGTTCTCTGACGACTCAGTTGAAAAAAAGTCTCCCCGTCGCGGCGTACGTGGATGGTTGTCTGATATGTTTTCAGAAGCACCTGACGACGTTGCAGCATTGCTTGAAGTTTTACAGGATGCGACTGAACGACAGTTAATAGACGTCGATGCCCTGAATATAATTGTCGGGGCGTTGCACGTAGCAGACATGCATGCCCGGGATATTATGATTCCTCGCTCGGCACTGGTGGTGGTTCACGAAGATCAACAACCTGCGGAGCTATTACCTTTAGTCATAGACTCTAAGCACTCACGGTTTCCTGTGGTGGGCGATGATGTCGATGACATTAAGGGCATTTTGCATGCTAAAGACCTACTCTCGTTAGTATTAGAGGGTGATGGTCAACGCTTTGATATTAAAGACTTTATTCGTCCAGCTGCAGTTATTCCAGAGAGCAAAAGGCTGAATGTTTTGCTAGAAGAATTTCGTGCCAACCGTAATCACATGGCCTTGGTGGTGGATGAATACGGACAGATTTCTGGTGCTGTGACTATTGAAGATGTCTTGGAGCAGATTGTTGGAGAAATAGAAGACGAGCACGATGTTGATGACGATAGCTTCGTTAAGCAGCTGGAGCCCGATTCTTTCCACGTTAAAGCCAACACCACAATCGAAGACTTTAATGAGTACTTTAGCCTTAACTTAAGTGATGATGAGTTCGACACCATTGGCGGTATTGTGTTGCAGGCTTTTGGACACTTACCCGAATTAGGTGAGTCCATTGAAGTTGCAGGGCTGAAGTTTGAAGTACTCAATGCAGACTCAAGGCGTTTGCGTCTGCTACGCGTGGACACGCCCCAACCCATTGAACATGACAGCGAGCTTGCGTGAAAACTAAATCAGCGCTGCTTTTAGCGCTGGTTGCTGGCGCTATTTATCCTCTTGGCTTTGCTCCTTTCGGCTACTTTAGCGTTGCTTTGCTCTCAGTATTGGGCTTTTTTTTGCTGTTGGCTCAGCGCCCGCACTTAGCACCTTGGTCTGCCCTTGCTTTTGGTTTTGGCAAATACCTTGTCGGGATTTCTTGGGTTTATGTCAGCATCAATCAATACGGCGGTGCTCCACCTTTACTCGCCGGTATGTTGGTATTGCTGTTTGTTGCGGTGATGGCCCTTTTTTGCTGGCCAATAGGTCTGGTATACCGGCGCTTGCATAGCGCCAATGAATATCTCAACGGGTTAGTTTTTATTGCACTCTGGCTAATCATTGAATGGTCGCTGACATGGTTGTTAACGGGCTTCCCTTGGTTGTTCTTAGGCTATGGTGCAATTGACTCAGTTTTAGCCGGCGTCGCGCCAGTGGCGGGGGTCTCAGCGATTTCGGCTTTAGGCTTGGCCTCCATGATGGGCTTGGGGCTAGTTGTTCTTTTCTGGATAGAAGGAGGTCGCGGTCAAACCCTTGTCCCAGGCTTGGCATTATTTATCTTGCCTTGGATCATCGGCCTGTCCCTCAGTTCGGTGACATGGGTGCAACCTCTTGGTCAATATTCCGTAGCTTTGGTCCAAGGTAATCTGGATCAATCGGTGAAATGGGAGCAAGACAAGCAGGCGGCCAATGTGCGTAAACACATAGAACTCAGTGCAGCTCACTGGGATGTGGATCTCATTGTTTGGCCTGAATTTGCGGTGACACTTTATGGCGCGCAGGCGCAACAAGCTGTGGATTTTTTACAAACGCAGGGGCTGGCTTCACAGACTAACGTCATTATCGGCATTCCTACCCTTGAGCGCTTACCTCGGACTGAAGCCGGGCGTAGCTACAACATTTATAATACAGCTCAGGGTTATGGGTTGGCCCAGGGTGGTTTCGCTAAATATCACTTGGTGCCTTTTGGCGAATTTGTACCCTTGGAAGCTTGGCTGCGCGGATTAATCGAGTTTTTTGATTTGCCCATGTCCGGTTTAACAAGGGGTGGGTTGCAGCAGAACAATATAATCCTGAGCTTGCCAGCGTCAGTTAGCCAAACTGATGCAACCTCGAAAGGCCCGCTGCTTGCCAATACGGTGGCGAATGAAAGCCAGAATGAAGTGCAGGTGGCCATCGGTATTTGTTATGAAATTGCCTATGGGAATTCTATGCGCCGTCGGGCTGAGGAGGCTGGCGTGATGCTGACGATTTCCAACGATACGTGGTTTGGTGGGTCTATTGGCCCCCACCAGCATATGCAGATTGCGCGTATGCGTGCGCTTGAAAATGGGCGCTGGTTATTACGCGGCACAAACAATGGTGTCACAGCCATCGTCAATGCTCAGGGCGAGATGGTTGCCCAATTGCCGCAATTTGGGGCAGCAGTACTGCGCGGCGAGTTTGCTGTTATGCAGGGTCGTACCCCTTACAACCGGCTTGGTGATTGGCCTATGTTGCTGCTGATGTTTGCCGCTTTGGGCTTTGCAATTAGGGCTAAAATGCGCAACTCCGCATAGCCGTAGCAGTTTTTAAATACCCCTCATTTAGGATAGATCGACAACAGATCTACCGCTGGTCCAGAATATATGCCTTAGCAGCGCCGTTAATCTTTGCTCGCCTTAGCGCTGTAAATGCGCGCTCACCTCGCTGTGCCTGAGCCACAAAGATTTGCCTAAATTACGCGGCAAGTTACGAAGATTGGGTGGGGAAGTGTTATCCTTGGTGCCGTTTTATAAGCAACCCAAGATCAAAAGCATGAACCCAGTTTACGAGCCGCGACACATTGAATCTCAAGCGCAAGAATATTGGGATGAAAACCAGTCCTTTGTCGGTGATGAACAGCGCCCAGGAGAAAAATTTTATTGCCTGGCCATGTTCCCTTACCCCAGTGGCCGACTGCATATGGGCCATGTCCGTTGCTATACCTTAGGTGACGTGATTAACCGTTACCGCAGACTAAAAGGCTTTAATGTTATGCACCCCATGGGCTGGGATGCCTTTGGTTTGCCTGCAGAAAACGCGGCAATAAAACATGACATTCCACCGGCAGACTGGACCAAGGAAAACATCGCCTACATGCGCACGCAAATGCAGCGCTTGGGTTTTGGCATGGACTGGACCAGAGAAGTGGCTACCTGTGATCCCGAATACTATCGCTGGGAGCAGTGGTTATTTGTGAAGCTCTACGCAAAGGGCATGGTTTATCGCAAAAATGCTATGGTCAACTGGGACCCTGTAGACCAGACGGTGTTGGCTAACGAGCAAGTAGTAGATGGCAAAGGTTGGCGCTCCGGTGCCGTGGTTGAGCGCCGGGAAATGTCCCAGTGGTTCTTGAAAATTACCGATTATGCCCAGGAGCTATTGGACGAGTTAGATGATATGCCCGGCTGGCCTGACTCTGTAAAGAACATGCAGCGCAACTGGATTGGTCGCTCACAGGGCGCTGAAGTTGACTTCACCGTGACCCATGACGAGAGCCAAAAGCTCACCGTGTTTACGACCCGCCCCGATACCTTAATGGGTGCCACCTACGTGGCCGTGGCGCCAGAGCATCCACTTGCAACATTGGCCGCTGAGTCCACTCCTGAAGTTGCTGCATTTATTCAAACGCACAAAGTAAATACCACAGCGGAAGCAGATCTTGCGGTAATGGAAAAAGTCGGTATTGCTACCGGGTTGACCGTCAAACACCCCTTAACCAATGAGCTATTGCCGGTATGGATCGCTAATTTTGTGCTCATGGAATACGGCTCTGGAGCGGTTATGTCCGTGCCAGCCCATGATCAGCGCGACTACGAGTTTGCGCACAAGTACGGTATTGATATTGCCCAGGTCGTCGAGCCCGCCGGCGATGATGAATGCAATTTAGCTGAGTCTGCGTTTACCAACAAAGGACGTTTGATTAATTCGGGTCAATTCGATGGACTGGGATTTGATCAAGCATTTACCGCTATTGTTGATGCGTTAGCTGCCAAAGAAGCTGGCCGCTCAATCACCAACTATCGTCTGCGCGATTGGGGCGTTTCTAGACAGCGCTATTGGGGTTGCCCAATTCCTATGATTCACTGTGCAGACTGCGGTGTATTACCTGTGCCGGAAGCGGATTTACCCGTTGTACTACCCACGCAAGTGAGCTTAAGCGGTGTTGGTTCGCCACTAGAAAACATGCCTGAGTTCCTCAATGTCGCCTGCCCGGATTGCGGCAAAGATGCGCGGCGTGAAACAGATACCTTTGACACCTTTATGGAGTCGTCTTGGTATTACGCGCGTTTTGCGTCCCCTGACGCAGATATATCAATGCTCGACGAGCGTGCCAATTACTGGGCACCGGTTGATCATTACGTGGGCGGTATAGAGCACGCAATTTTGCACCTGTTATATGCACGCTTCTACTTCAAACTGATGCGTGATGAGGGTTTGGTCAAAGATAACGAGCCTTTCAAAAAGTTGATGATGCTGGGCATGGTTCTGCAAGACGGCAAAAAGATGTCCAAATCTGCCGGCGATGCTGGCGACCCGCAAAAGCTGTTAGACCGTTATGGCGCCGATACAGTGCGCACAGCTATGATGTTTGCAGCACCGCCAGAACAATCCTTTGAGTGGAGTGAGGCGGGTCTTGAAGGTTCAATGCGTTTTCTTAAACGCCTTTGGACCGCAGTACACGAGTATGCCGCCTCTGGCCCAATACCTGAGCTGGATTTTCAGGACTTATCTGATGAAGGCAAGGCGCTACGCCGTAAAACTCATGAAACGCTGCAAAAAGCAGATGACGACTACGGGCGGCGTATGCAGTTCAATACCGTTGTTTCTGCGGTTATGGAGTTAGCTAACAGTCTGTATAAGTTCCAAGCTAAAACGGCCGGTGACCGGGCTGCAGCTCAAGAAGCATGGATGAGCGCGGTGCAAATTATTTCGCCTATTGCGCCGCATATTGCCCATAGCCTATGGCAAACCTTAGGTCAGCGGGGGTCTCTAGTGGACTGTCCGTGGCCCGAAGTAGATAGGAGTGCGTTGATTCAGCAACACTTGTCTTTAGTTGTTCAGGTTAACGGCAAAGTGCGCGGTAAGATCGAAGTGGATGCAAGCGCGACTAAAGAAGAGATTCTAGAGATAGCCAAAAACGAAAGTAACGTGGCGCGCTATCTGGAAGATAAAACGGTGCGTAAAGAAATTGTTGTGCCAAATAAGCTTGTCAATATTGTGGTGGGCTAAATGTTTGTGCGCCGCCATTTTTCGATGCTGCTCTGTGTATGTGCACTGTCTGTGCTTGTGCTTGTGCATGGCTGTGGCTTTCAACTTCGTGGCAGCGACCTTGGCGAGCTGAACTTAGACTATCGGATTACTGGAAACTTATCTGGCGGCGGGGCGAATGCGACCTCAGTGGAGTTTTTGCAACTACTCAGACAATCGCTAAATCAGGTTGGCGCGCAGGAACTAGGCGCCAGCAATATGCTGATAGAAATAACCAGCTTACGTCGTGAAGAAATCGAAGGTGCGGTAAATGCTGAGGTCAGAGTCACTGAGAAGAGTATTGTTTTTACCCTTATGTATCGGGTGGTTGATATTAACGGGGACGATATTGTCGCTGATCAACGCCTCCAAATTGAGCGCGTTTACCGAATTGACCGGAATAATCTTTTAGCCAGTAACAGTGAGCAAAAGCTGCTCGAGAGCGAACTGCTGCGCAACTTGGCAGGGCAAGTGGTTAGAGGTTTAGGTTTGGTGATGTCCAAGCAGCCTGCTTTGGTTAAATCTGCGAGTCAACCAAGTGCAAATTAAACCTGAACAATTGTCCTCTTCATTGTCTCGTGGTTTGCAGACAATATATCTGATCAGTGGCGACGACACCCTCTTAGTAGAAGAAGCCTGTGACGAAATTATTGCTGCAGCTCGTGCTCAGGGCTTTACCGAGCGCTCCATCCATCATGTTGAACCCGGGTTTCATTGGTATGACATCACCAATGACGCTGCCAGTATGTCGCTGTTCGCAGAGCGCAAAATCTTAGACCTGCGCCTTGGCTCAGGTAAGTTCGACAAAGAAGCATCAGAAGTGCTGCGCTCGTGGTGTGATGGTGAAACGAGTAACAGCGATACGCTCTTAATGTTGCGTACCGACCGCCTGCAACCTAGGCAGCGCTCTTCAGCTTGGTTTAAAGCCATAGAACAAGCCGGCGGTGTAGTGCTGATTTGGCCTATGAGTCCACGAGACATGCCCAGGTGGCTTGAAGCTCGACTGACTAAGCGAGGTCTAAGCATGGATCGCGGTGGCTTGAGCTATTTGGCTGATCGAGTTGAAGGCAATTTACACGCAGCGGCTCAGGAAATTGAAAAACTTGCTTTGCAGGATTTGCCTCAACCGATTTCTCAGCAGACACTTGTAGCCTCCCTTGAGGACACGTCGCGTTTCACCAGTTTCGATATGATTGATGCTGCGATGGCTGGAGACGCAGTTAGAGCGCGCAAAGTATTGCATTCGCTCAAGCAAGAGGGTGTCAGCGTATTTGCCATTCTTGGAGCCCTAACCAGTCAGCTGCGACGCTTGGGTCAAAGCCGCGGCCTGCCTCCCGCACGTGCACGCACTATGGAGCAATTTGCTCAGAGAGTCAGGTCGCCGTTAACTTTGCTGGCCGAATGTGCAGTGATTGATCAACAGGGTAAGGGTCAGCGTTTTGGTGACGCCTGGGTTAGTTTGGAACAATTGGTATTAGTTATGGCCGGTACCGCAGGCATGGTGCCACCATCTGTCTATCAACGCCGCCTGCGTGGGCACTAGGCACGCCCGAGTGACATGCCAGTTGGCGCAATACCTTACGGGTCATCCGCAGTTTTGCGTCACGTTTTGATTCGCCTTTTAGCTCACCTTCTAATTCACCTTCTAATTTACAAAGGTATCATCAGTTACCCCGAGAGCTACTATGACTAACTCGCCGCTGCTGTTGTCGAAGCTGGTTACTGAGCAATTGTCAGGGGCAAAAACGCGCATCTTGTCATCCCCTTGAGCAAAGCTGACCGCAGCGTTGATGGCAACATAATGACTGAAAATAATGCAGTCCTGAGAGCAGGACAGTAAGTAGTCGACAATATTTTGTCGCCATTGTTGTGAGCTTGGATCAAGGTCTGACCAGTTACCGGCCATGGCATTTTGTAGCCACTGGGCGCGCCCGGCTAAATCTTCTGTAGGTGATGGAATTTCTGCCACGCGCTCTTCAATGGCAACTTCAGTCTGCCAGAGGTGCTGCAGTGGAATAGCGGTTTCCTGCGCGCGAGCCAACGGGCTGGAGCGTAAAATAGGAAGCTTCGCAGATCCATTGGGACCTGTTCTATGTTGATGATCCAGCAACTTTGCAACTGCCTCAGACTGTGATCGGCCGAGGTCGTCTAAGCCTGGATCTCTGTGACTGCCAAAACCTGCGGCTGCTTTGCCGTGTCGTACTAATCGAATTAATGCCATCTTTCTGCTGCTCTTTTTCTATGGGTTCTCTACAATGAGAGGCTCGCTTAATTGAGTTTAGGATTTACCAGTGACAGACCAGTCAGAATCAGGATTAAGTCCTGCTCTAGTGCCCGATACACAATACAGTGTCAGGGAAGTATTTAGGATTGATCAAGATTTGACCGTCCCCGGCTTCAGTGAAAGATCTGATTATGTGCCAGCCATCGATGAGGAGTACCGTTTCGACCGTGACACCACGTTAGCGATCTTAGCAGGATTCACCCATAACCGTAGAGTTATGGTTCAGGGCTATCATGGTACGGGTAAATCTACCCACATTGAGCAGGTTGCGGCGCGGCTCAACTGGCCATGTATTCGAGTTAACCTCGACTCTCATATTTCTCGTATCGACCTTATCGGTAAAGACGCTATTGTCCTGAAAGACGGTAAGCAAATTACCGAATTTCGTGAAGGTATTTTGCCATGGGCGCTGCAACATTCAGTAGCTTTGGTTTTTGATGAATACGATGCCGGTAGACCCGATGTCATGTTTGTTATTCAGCGAATCCTTGAAATTGAAGGCAAGCTGACCCTACTTGACCAAAATAAGGTTATTAGCCCTCATCCGTTTTTCCGGCTTTTTGCCACCACTAATACAGTGGGCTTGGGTGATACAACCGGGCTTTACCACGGTACACAGCAAATCAACCAGGGTCAGATGGACCGTTGGAGCATTGTTGCTACCCTTAATTATTTAGATCACGACGCTGAGGCAGCAATCGTTTTAGGTAAGGTTGCCGCTTATAACGCAACACCGGAAGGCCAGCGCCTGATCAGTAACATGGTCAGCGTTGCAGATTTAACCCGTAAAGGCTTTATCAATGGTGACGTGTCTACGGTTATGTCACCAAGAACCGTCTTAACCTGGGCGCAAAACGCTGAAATTTTTGGCGATATTGGTTTCGCTTTTAGAGTTACCTTTTTGAATAAGTGCGATGAGCTTGAGCGTTCTATTGTGGCTGAGTACTACCAACGCTGCATAGGCGAAGATCTAGGTGATGCAACGGTAGGAATTACTCTGAAGTCTGCATAAGGCTCTATCTAGACCAGAGGCTGATATGGCTAATATAAACGAGGTAGATAATCCTCTTGAACCGTTCAAGCGGGCGACTACTGCAACTATTCGTGCAATTGCCTGTGACGATGAGCTAGAGGTAGCTTTTGGCCCGGGGGCGCCGGCAGCTCACGGTGGCAAGCTCAGATTGCCGCTGCCTGCTATGGGTGCCAGCAGTGCCGAAATCGACGCGGTGCGTGGTGTGGGCGACGAGTTTGCTCTTAGATTTCGTCATCACAACGCCAGATTACACGCCCGTTATAGTCCCGAGGGCGGACCTGCCCAAGAAATGTTCGAATGGATTGAGTCAGCCAGAATTGCCTCAATCGGCACCCTGCGCATGGAAGGTGTGGGACGCAATTTAGATGCCCATTTAGAACAACAATGTAAACAAGCCGCCTTTGATGCCATAACCGCAGAAACCGATGCGCCATTATCTGTGGCAGTAGGGCTTATCGTCCGCGAGCAGTTAACCGGCAGAGCACTACCTCCCAGCGCCGAGCATGTTGTGCAATTTTGGCGGGACCATGTATTAAAAAACGCTGGGGACGATATAGAAGCTCTGCGTGATCATATTGGCGATCAAGAACGCTTTGCTGACCTTTGTCGGAATATTATTTCTGACCTGGGTTTGCCGGTAGATTTAGATGACCCCAATGAGGGTGAGAGCAACCAAGACGACATGGATACCATGGACGAGTCTGAGGATGCAGAGTCTGATTTTAGTCCGGAAGACGTTACGCTTGATGACGATGCTGCCGGGGAAGAAAGCAGCGATGGAGACGCCACCACGGTGGAAATGGATGCTCACGCAGACATGGATGAATCTGCAGCGGAATCCGATCCGGATGAAGCCGCCGTGCCCATGCCTGATGACGCCGGCCGCATACCTGTTGATATTAACTACAACGTTTATACCGAGAAGTTCGACGAAATTATTCGTGCTGAAGATCTTTGTGATGCCGATGAATTGATACGACTGCGTCAACTGTTAGATCAGCAGTTGGTGGCCTTGCAACACGCCACTTCAAAACTAGCCAACCGCCTACAGCGTCGGTTGATGGCCAAACAAAATAGAATTTGGGAATTTGACCTTGAAGAAGGGGTGTTGGACGCAGCGCGTTTGACTCAAGTGATTATCGATCCAATGAATCCGCTGGCGTATAAACAAGAGAAAGAAACAAAGTTCCGCGATACCGTTGTGACCTTGCTAATTGACAGTTCCGGATCTATGCGCGGACGCTCAATTACCATAGCGGCTATGTGTGCAGACATTATGGGTCGCACGTTAGAGCGTTGCTCGGTACGGGTAGAAATTCTGGGCTTTACCACTAAAGCTTGGCGCGGCGGCGAATCTCGAGAAACCTGGATTAACGCTAATAAGCCTGCTAATCCTGGTCGTCTAAATGATTTGCGCCACATTATTTATAAGAGCGCGGATGACAACTGGTCGCGTTCCAAACGTAATCTTGGCTTGATGATGCGCGAGGAATTGCTGAAAGAAAATATTGATGGTGAGGCGCTGATTTGGGCGCACAATCGTTTAGTCACTCGCCCTGAGCAGCGTAAAGTGATGATGGTTATTTCTGACGGACTACCTGTAGATAACTCTACGTTGTTGGTCAATCAGAGTAATTTTCTTGAGCAGCATCTGAAATATGCCATTGATATGATTGAGAACAAATCTCCGGTTGAATTGATCGCCATTGGTATTGGCCATGATGTGACCCATCACTACAAGCGCGCTGTAACCATTACAGATGCAGAGCAATTGGGTGGGGCGATGACTGAGCAGTTGGCAGAGTTGTTCGAGATAAACAATTAGCCGCAATTAACCAATTAGTTCAAAGATAGGCAGACCCAGCGAATGCTGGGTCGAGGACTAAGTTAAGTACTAAGTTAAGGATTAGGTTAAATACTAGGCCCAGATTTAACCTACTACTTCCATGCGAGTGATCTCTGGAGCACCGCCCATCAACCCCTTAAAGCCTGCGCCTGCCGCTTTGAAGTGCTCTGATGCACCATGAGCTGCTACCGCATCAGCATCTGCGTAGAGTTCCATAACGACATAGTTGCCGTCGGCATCTTTGCACAGCTTGTAAAGGTGGCAACCAGATTCGTTGGCGTTAACCTGTTCTGCTAGTCCAAGCATGACCTTTTCAAATTCTGCTTCTTTACCTTCCAAAACGTTGAGCTTTGCGACTACTGCAAGCATATTCCTCTCCTAATTAATGATCCGAAAATTGTTAAGTTGCGGTTAGCCGGCCCATAACTGGTTACAGTTGAGTTAAGCTTTACCGCGCTATTGAGAATAAGGACTCTTATGCATCGACGCAATCTAAGTGAGGCCATTGAGCGCTATCATCTTCGTTATCCACGAGAGGCTGAGGCAGTTCAGCGCTTCAGAGAATTATTGGCAAATTACCCAAATTGTTTTGAACGTACCTGTTGGGCCGGACATATAACCGGTTCTGGCTGGTTGGTAGACGCCTCTGGCGAGCAGTTGTTATTGACTAATCACCGAAAATTGAAAATGTGGCTACAACTGGGCGGGCATAGTGATGGCGATTCAAATACCTCGGGCGTGGCCTATAGAGAGGCGGTGGAGGAGTCAGGGCTGCAGGTTGAGCTGCTTAGCGAAGAAATTTTTGATATTGATATACATGAAATTCCAGCATCAAAAGGTGGCCCGTCGCACTATCATTTTGATGTGCGCTATCAACTGCGAGCTCACAATATGGACTTTGTCGTTAGCGAGGAATCATTAGATTTGGCCTGGGTGCCGATTAGTGATTTGGAAAACTATACGGATGAAACTTCTATTCTGCGTATGCGCGAAAAATGGCGCGCAGCAGGTGCCTAAAACTTCTCGAAATAGTCAAGAAATAATGCGCAATTATTGCTTGTGACTGTGTCAAGCTTGCCCTAGGCTAAACATTCTCGCCCGATTGTTCCTGTGAGATGCCTTTTTACATATAAAAATATGTGCCAAGTCGACTCGGTTGAAAATAGAGAAATGTCGTTGGGTAGTTTTACTCAGCAATTTTCCTTTGAAGGTCCTAGGTTTGATTGGTCGATATGCTCCATTGGGAGTTAAATTCAGCGCTTATCAAACAAGGAGCTAAGAAAGCTGTGAAGAAACTATATGTAGGTAACCTCGCATGGGCGGTCACCGATGAAGATCTGCAAACTCTGTTCTCAGAGCATGGCAGTGTTGCGTCAGCTTCGGTTATTACTGACCGAGAAACTGGACGCTCAAGAGGATTTGGATTCGTAGAAATCGAAGACGGCGCTGAAGCCGCGATCGAAGCATTAAACGGTCTTGATTTTAAAGGGCGTGCACTACGTGTTAACGAAGCGCAAAGCAAGCAACGTCCTGGTGGCGGTGGTGGGGGCGGTCGTGACGGTGACGGTGGCGGGCGTCGTTTCTAAGATCGACTCTGCTATTGCAGGAATCGCATTTTGTTCTGACTTATAGGTCAGGACAAAAGCACTATTTTACATCTTTAGTAGCTTTCCCATAAGCAAAATCAGCTCCTGTAGAGCAATTCTGCTGGGGACGGTGTTAGTGGGGCTGGAAATTCCCACGCTGGCTAGCCGCCAAACTTTCATTCTCTTTTCGTATACATTTTTACGCGTTGGTGTCTTTAAGCGCGCAGTTGAGTTCGTGATTTTTTACGACTTCCGCGGGCCTATCTGCTTTGTTCCTATAATTCCGTGTTGATCATATAGGTGGCAGGCGACCTGTCTGTTTGCGTCGAAATGTTCGTCGGGCACAGGAACGGCAGGTTCTTTCAATAATGGCGTAATTTGCTTACAGACGGGCATTACCTGGGGGCATCTATTGGCGAAACGGCAGCCAGCCGGAATATTCACCGGTGACGGAATTTCACCTCGAATGGTGGTCGACACTCGCTGTCTTTCACTACGCGGATCTGCTTCAGGGTTGGAGGCAATCAGAGTTTTTGTATAGGGGTGCATGGGTTTGAAGAAAACTTCGTCAGCATCACCGACTTCCACCAGTCCACCCAAATACATCACTGCCATGCGATCACTGATGTAGCGCACCATAGATAAGTCATGGGCGATAAAAAGCAGGGTTAGTCCCATGGATTCCTTTAGTTCGGCTAGTAGGTTAACCACTTGTGCCTGTACCGAAACATCTAATGCCGAAATAGGCTCATCGCAAACCACAAAATCTGGTTCTAAAATGAGCGCACGAGCAACACCAATGCGCTGGCGTTGACCGCCGGAAAATTCGTGAGGGTAACGCGACATGTGATCGGCGCTGAGCCCCACTAGGATTAACCAGTGAGCAACCCTTTGGCTAATCTCTTCGGCGCTTAATGCCTGATTGAGTTTCAGACCTTCGCCAATAATCTCCCCCACAGTCATACGTGGATTAAGCGACGAATACGGATCTTGGAAAATCATCTGCATAGTTTTAGCGTGTTTTTGAAAGTCTCGGCTACGATACTTCTGCGGCAGCACTTCACCGGCGTAGGTAACATTACCGGAGGTTTTGTTATGCAGGCCGAGTAGCGCTTTGCCTAATGTAGATTTACCCGAGCCACTCTCGCCAACTAATCCCACCACTTCCTTGCTATGAATGTGCAGACTCACATCGTCTACCGCATGCACAATTTGGCCTTGGCCCAGATCGAAGTATTTGACCAGGTTGTTGATTTCTACCAAAGGATTCATCGGGCGCTTCCTTTTTGGCCTGCCGATTTTTCTCTGCTTTTTGACGAGTCGCGAAAATATAGGTCCGAGGGGCGCAACTGGCTGTCAGGGTGGTGCAACCAGCAACGAGACCAGTGATCAGCAGACAGTGATGCGATGGAGGGTGCGCGTTGATCGCACAACCCCATGGCATTCGGGCAACGCGGATGATAACTACAGCCTTTGGGCGGGCTGAATAAATCCGGTGGCGAGCCATCAATGGCGGTAAGACTTTGCTTGTTGTTGGGGCTGTTGGTTGGCATGGCGCCGCGCAAACCCAAGGTATAAGGATGGGCCGAGTGATAGAAAATATCGTCAACCGGTCCCTTTTCAACCACTTGACCTGCGTACATAACCAGTACTTCGTCTGCCATTCTTGCCACTACACCAAGGTCATGGGTAATTAAAATAATCGCCATATCCGTTTCTTGCTGCAGATCATTGAGCAGGTCGAGAATTTGCGCCTGAATAGTTACGTCTAGTGCCGTTGTGGGTTCGTCAGCAATGAGCATGGCGGGCTCACAGGCAATAGCCATCGCAATCATGGCTCGCTGCAACATGCCGCCTGAAAATTGGAACGGATATTGTTTAGCGCGTTTTTCTGCTTCAGGTATCTTCGTCATTTCTAACAGTTCAATGGCGCGGTTAAACGCCTTTCTGCGGCTATAGCCTCGGTGTACTTCTAAAGTTTCAGCGATTTGACTGCCGATGTTCATAGTGGGGTTGAGGGAAGTCATAGGGTCTTGAAAGATCATGCTGACTTTATTGCCACGGATATCCTGACCATTTATAAACTTGCTAGACAAAATGTCGTGGCCCATAAGTTCTGCAGAACCTTGGGTGATTTGGCCCGGCGGCATGGGTATTAAACCCATGAGGCTCTGCACTGTGACAGATTTGCCGCAGCCTGATTCGCCCACTATGGCGAGAGTCTCGCCAGCGTTAACGTCAAAGCTGACGCCTCTCACTGCATGTACAGTGCCACCGTAAGTGGCAAATTCTACATGTAGGTCTTCTACTTTTAATAAAGGCTTTGTCATTACTATTCTCTATTCCGCATGCGTGCGTCTAAGGCATCTCTTAGACCATCGCCAAGAAGATTAAACGCCAGCACTGTGATGCTGATAAATAGGGCCGGAAAAAACAGCTCGTGCGGTCTGGTAAGCATAGACTTAATGCCGTCGTTGCACATGGAACCCCAAGAAGGGGTGGGGGGCGCCACACCCATACCAATAAAGGACAAAAACGCTTCGGTGAAAATCGCGCTGGGTACTTGGAAAGTAATAGTCACCAAAATCACGCCCATGGTATTGGGGATCATGTGTCGAAGCACCAGATAGTTTGTATTTGCGCCGAGTAATTTCGAGGCGCTGACGTAACCTTCTTCACGAATTTGTAATATTTGTCCGCGCACTAACCGAGCAGGTGCCGGCCACAGCAAAATGACCATGGCGACCAACATTGGCAATACGCCGCTTTCCCCGGGTCCAATACCAAATATGACCTTGAGTAAGATCATAAAAAGTAAAAAGGGTAGGGCTACAGCAAAGTCTGCGAAGCGCATCATCAGTTGATCTACCGCGCCGCCTAAAAAGCCTGCAATGCTGCCGTAAATAACACCCAGTAGAACGTAGAGTAGGGGCGCAAAAATACCAATGAACAGTGACACCTGGCCGCCGTAGATCAGCCTCGCAAACATATCTCTGCCCAAATAGTCTGTACCGAAAGGGTGCAGGGCGAGTTTGATTTGATCGCCCTCTACCACTGAGCTATTTTTTGTTAAGCCACGCTGCTGTGCTTCAAGTGCGGTAATTACGCGCTTAACGGTGAGTTCAATGGTTGCGAAGTGATTGGTTTCTAAACCTTCGCTGTCTAATGCCACCACGGTGTAATAGTAGTCTGAGGGTTGTAGGTCCAGACGATCTTCAAAGTAGTGATTTTTGGTTTCCATCAGTGGCAAGCCAAAGGCGTCACCTGGGTTTAAGGCAAACAGAGTCCGATAAATTTTATAACCGTAATTAGTTTGGCCATTGTCAGCTCCGTTCCAATCTCTTTTCCAAGTGTTTTTCCAGGTCAGGCGCACTGCTTGGCTGGTTGCATCGCCCACCAGTACAAGGCCTAGCGCATTGTCGTCAGCGTAAGCCTGGTCATTTTTAGGTCCATACCAAGGCTGATAGGCGGGTGCGATAGTGACATTGCGGTCTGCCCCTGGCGCCATACCAATTTGATCTAAGTCTTGGGCAGAAGGATCAATTGTCCAAAGGTACGGGCCTGCTAAGGTGAACGTAACTAGGCCAATAATCAGATAGAGGGAGAAAAGCGCGCGTTTGTTTTCTTTTAAGCGGCGCCAAGCATCTTGCCAATAGGACATAGCTGGGCGCGTAATGGCGTCCGCAGTCTGTCGCTTATGTGCAGGCGCGAAGTCGCTGGGGCTAGGTTGCCATGGTGTATTTGCTTGCTCGCTCATGGGTTTATCCTCACTCGCGGGTCAATCCAGCCATATAGTAGATCTACTAGGATTACCATGAACACTAGGAACGCGCCGTAAAATACGGTGGTACCCATAATCACAGTGTAGTCCAGTTGTTGTATAGCCTCGACAAAGTAGCGCCCAAGGCCGGGAATGGCGAAAACAATTTCAACCACGAAGCCGCCAGTTGTGATTCCGGCTATTGCTGGGCCAAGCACGGTGACCACTGGCAATATAGCGTTGCGCAATTGATGGCGACTAAAGATGCGTGTTTTAGGCAGCCCTTTAGATTGCGCTGTTCGTATGTAATCGGTGTTAACAATTTCCAGCATGGATGAGCGCATGAGGCGAGTGAGGTAAGCCATAGTAGACAGTCCCAACACCATAGCGGGCACAATCATATGCCATACCGTGCCCCATCCACCCACGGGTAATACCGTTGTGCCTGCAAGGGCGTTGATGTTGACCAAAAACATCTGGCTGATAGCAGCGATGACAAAGCTGGGCACCGAGATGCCCAAAATCACCAAAAACATAATGACGCTGTCAGGCCAGCGGTTGCGATAAAGCGCTGTAAGCGCGCCCCACAAAATGCCACCTAGGGCTGCAAAGACAATGGCAAGAATGCCGAGGATCGCGGAAATGGGAAAATGTTCTTTAATGATGTCATTAACTTGGCGATTTTCTTGCGTGAATGAAATACCAAAGTCGCCTCGGGAAATGTTCTTTAAGTAGATGGCGTACTGGGTAAGCAATGGTTTATCGAGACCATATTTTGCCTCCAAATTTGCGCGAATCTGTGCGGTAGTAGATCTGTCATTAGACAGCGGGTCGCCGGGCACGGCGTGCATGCCAAAGAAAGTTGCTGTGGCAATAAACCACACGGTGAGCACGCCAAGGACCAGTCGCTTGAAGGTGTATCGCAACATCAGTTCAATGGTCCTAGGTGAATTTGCATAGGTAGTGGCATTTGCAGAGAAGTAAGCAATTTAAGCGTCCGGGTCAATGTAGGCATAGGTGTAGTCTGTTTCTGCACCAATGACGCGACGCTTTACGCCCTTCAATTGCGGATGCACTACGTAGGTCACACCGCGCTCATACATGGGCAAAATCACCACGTCGTCGAAGAGTTGTTGTTGTATGGCGCCAAAGGCCTGCATGCGGTCAGGTGTCGCCGTGGCATTTTGCGCGTTGGCTATCAGCGCATCCATTTTTTCGCTTTTGTACCTGCCGCGGTTGTTTAAATTCCATGAGGCAAAAAGGTCGCCGTAGGTCAGCGGGTCATTGTAGTCGGGGCCCCAGCCGCCGAGTAGCAGGCCAAACTCGCCTGAACTCATTTTTGCCAAGCGCTGCTTGAAAATTTGCTTATCAATTTTAATTGTTAGGCCTAGTTCTTGTTTTAAAACTTCTTGTAGCCATTCTGATTGAATATTGGAGACTGGGTTGTCGCTGGTCAGTAACGTGATTTCTGGGAATTGTGCCAAACCTAACTCTTCTTGAGCCAGTGCCAAATAAGCCTTAGCCTTGGCGCTATCAACAGTGACCGTACTGGCCGGGTACTCTTCGCGAAGGGTTTTTTCAACGCCAACTAGCCATTCGGGAAACAGTGATTTTCCCGGCAAATACCCAGGTAGCTTAGTCACTTTGTAGACAAGTTCTTCCATATCTAGGATGTGTTGGATGGCTTTGCGAAAGTTTAAGTTACGACTAAGGCGGTCTTCGCGATGATTGAACTCCAAATAAAACACTGTGCCGTCTGCAAAACGCCGAATGGGCCATTTTAGCCGCAAGGCCTCGGTAAGGTTTTCTGCTTGTAGTCGGGCCAGAGCAATTCTTTCGTCCTTAAAGAAATTCAAAGTCGCCGTGGCATCGGAGGTGATATAGGCAAAATTAATTTGCGCAAGCTTGCCGCGGGTGTCGTCCCAGTAATGAGGGTTGCGCTCTAACAACATGCTTGCGCCATGTACCCAGTTCTTAACGGTATAGGGGCCGCTATACAGTAGATCTTTGGCATCTGAGCCAAATCGCCCTTGGGTTGCGTTATAAAAATCTTCGCGGATAGGCAAAAAGGTCGGGAATACGACCAGCTTGTCGAAAAAGGCAATGGGGCGGGACAATTTCACCACTAGGGTTTGCTGGTCTGGCGCGCTAACACCTAAGGCGCTGGCAGGTAACTCACCACTGTTAATGGCTTCGGCGTTTTCTATTGGGTAAAGCAATGAAGCATATTCGGACCCGGTTTCTGGCTTTAACGCTAGTTGCCAAGCAAAGATGAAGTCTGCGGCGGTAATAGCTTTGCCGTCGCTCCATTTGGCGTCTTTGCGGAGCCAAAAGGTGGCTTGAGTAGGCGTGACCTCCCAGCGCTCAGCTATGGCTGGCCTAAGTCTGTCTTGCAGATCCATGCGCAGCAAGCCTTCCATAATATGTCCGAGCACTAAGCCAGATGTTGAGTCAGTAGTTTTGCTTGAATCTAGCTGAGGAGGTTCTTCGCGGAGTACGGCGGAAATTCTGTTATTGGCAAAGTCCACGGCTTGCGCTTCTTGGGTGGCGGTGCCCATAAGGCCAGCCAGTTGATTCAGTGCGAGCAACAAGCCGGCAACAAAGACAATTGCGAGCAAAAAATAGACACCCAGTTGGCGGCTCAACGAGTTGGCACGGGTATGCGAATTTGATGGTGTTTGGGAGCTCATACTTTTTCGTTAATTTTTAGTCATTGAGTTTTTGGTTCTGCCTTTAGCGGCGTTAGAGTTCAAGCTGCTTTGAAGCGCCATACTAATAGCCCACTGGCCTATGTGTATTGCAAAAATTCATTTATTTGGAAAATAGAGGGCGTTCATACCGAGTGACAGGCTCGGTCAGACCTTCTGCGAACGACAGTTGTTTGAGTGGCTAAATATTGGAATGAATCAGGCTATCTGCTTGAGCAGATTACTTACTACGCGCTCTAAATGCATGAGCGAATTGCACTCTTCTACTTGATGGGAGTAGGCACCATATTTACGCATTTCCGAGTCGCCTGTATTCCAAGCGAGCTTGGCTTCAGGATTGAGCCAAATGACGCGTTTGGAGCGATCGTATATTTCTTTCAATACCTCAGCGTGAGCCTCACCATGGTTATTTCTAGCATCGCCCAAAATGATGATCGTGGTGCGATTGTCTACATCGTCTAGACAGTTCTTTTTGAAATCTAGTAATGCTTGTCCATAGTCTGTGGAACCGCCGCCGTAATCACGGAGGGTTTTAGCTATGGCGTCTTCGATTTTGTTGCGGTTAAACAGCTCGGTGACTTCAGCTAAATCTGAGGAAAAGGCAAAGCTGCGTACCTTGGGCATGACTTCATCTAAGCTGTAGAGAAACATCAACATGAAACGTGCGTAGTTGGCCACCGATCCTGAAACGTCGCAAATGGCGAACACTTTAGGTCGATCAACTTTTACCGACTTCCAGTGCAGATCAAATATGGCACCGTCATAAGACATGTTGTGGCGTAGCGTGCGCGGCACATTGAGTGCCCCGCGTTTGAATACTTTTTTTCGTCGGCTATGCAAGGCGCTGAGTTTTTTTGCCATCTTGTAAACAATTTCTTGAATCAGGCGGAAATTACGATGCTCTACATTGGACAGTTTGATTTTACGTAAGAGTTCTTCACGAAGACGCTTGCCAGTCACGTCGGCATTCAGAAGAAACTGTTTCTCAACGTAATCTCTTGTTTGTTCACGCAAAAAATCTCGGCGCGCTTTTAGTTGTTGGCCTAGGCGTCTAGCCGGTATCTGAGGTGATGTGCGGAGGTCGCCTATTTCGCGATTTAGATCGGGCAATCCCATTGCGTCCATAATGCGTCGAGAGTAGAGCCCCTTTTGGGTGAAAATCTTAATGTCACGGACATTGGTTTCTTCGCCGGCAGCGGCCATCGCCATACTCAGTTCAACGCGGTCGTTGGACATAAGCAGCTGACCAAGTGCTGATTTTGCATCGGCGATTTCACCTGGTCCCAGGTCAGCTTCTTCCTCTTCTTCGTAGAGATTATTTTTCTTTGTTTTAGATTTAGACTTTTTCTTTTTGCCCTTTGGTTCTTCGCCGCTAGAACCGCCGCCTTCACCGTCGCCGGACTCGCCCTCTTCGCCGTCCTGCTCTCCAGATTGGTCGCCGCCTAAATCGCTTTCGGATTGCTCTCCGCGAACATCTTGAAAGTCAAAAAATTGATCAAAACATGCATCAAAAGTGTCTTTTTCATCCACTGTTTTAGGCAAAACTGTAGCCAAGGAGCGCTTTAAATAAGCTTTGTCTCGATAACCCACCAGCTCTACTGCGCCCAGCGCATCCAGGGTTTCTGCAGTAGATACGCGTACGTCTGCATTACGCAGTGCGCGAATGAAATTGCTGATGGTTCGATCCATAGTCATATTATTATCTCTGGCTAAGTAATGCTGGTTACTTAGTGATCCTCGCAGTGATTGAATTCACTTCGCTCGTAACGTTCTCGATGTCTTCTTGGAATTTAAGAATGACGTTCAAGGTGTCCGTGACCAGCTTAGGGTCTAAGGCTTCTGCATGCAGCAGTACCAGAGTCCTTGCCCAATCAATGGTTTCTGAAATAGCCGGTTGCTTCTTCAGATCCAAGGTTCGCAGCTCGTGGATAAACTCGACCAGTTGACGTCGCAGCTCTGGTGGAACTTCCGGTATGCGAGCAGCCACAATACGCTGTTCAATATCTGAATCAGGGAATGGGATATAAAGGTGTAAGCACCGGCGCTTCAATGCATCGGAAATTTCCCGTGTGTTGTTGGACGTCAAAAACACCATAGGCGGCTCTGCCACTGCTTTGACCGTACCAATTTCTGGAATAGAAACTTGGTAGTCAGATAAAATTTCTAGCAGCAAAGATTCAAACTCGTTGTCTGCTTTATCGATTTCGTCAATCAGCAGCACGCAGCCGTTTTCTTCTCTCAACGCCTTAAGCAGCGGGCGCGGTTCCAAAAATTCTTCAGAAAAGAAAATGTCGCCAAATTCGTGCAGGCGCTTAACAGACTCTTTAAAACCTTTGGCACCTTGCAAAATTTCATCTAAGGCTTCTTTCAGAACCTGGGTATAAAGTAATTGCTTACCGTACTTCCATTCGTAGATTGCCTTCGACTCATCTAGGCCTTCGTAGCATTGAAGGCGAATCAGTGGCAGTGCAAACATTTCAGCCGCAGTCTTAGCCAGTTCAGTTTTACCTACACCCGGTGGTCCCTCAATGAGTATGGGCTTGCGCAGTTGGTAGGCTAGAAACACAGCTGTCGCGATTTGTTCGCTACAAATATAATTGTGTGCTTCAAAGCTTTCTTGTAACGATGCTACTGATGCAGCAATCCTTTCGATATCTCCCATGATCATCCTTAATCCGAACTAATTGTTCTTCTATTACCGGTACCATCGTCCGCGCATCATTGATGCTGGAGCCGGCCTCGCGTCGCTGGTACGCGTGCGGTGGCCTCAGGCGCAAAGCCGAACATTATCCATTGGCCGGGCTTACTTGTATAGGTTGCGCAGACTTGTTCAGTGGGCTAGGGCATGGTTTCCTATGGACGGGCAATCATTGTTGCGCAGTCTGCTTGCAAAAAAACTGTAGCCCAGTCTTTCTCTGACAAGAGAAGTGCTAAAAAGTGATAAAACCAAACACAAAAAACGATGAAGGGCGGCAGCTGACATTTCAGCCACCCAAATGCCCGGCAGCAAAAGGTAAGGCGTTGGAAAATACACGGATAACTAGATAGGTCTCGGTATGGATAACAGCGAAATGAGGCAAAAGCTGCTGCAAATGCGCGAGCAGCTGCAAAGCACGGCCATTACTCGGGACGGATCTGCCCAAGTGGTGGAATTAGACCAGTCTAAAGTAGGCAGGTTGTCGCGCATGGATGCCCTGCAAGCCCAGGAAATGGCAAAAGCTTCCGTTGTACGCAGTCAACGGGCACTTATGCAGATCAGTGCGGCACTAGAGCGTATTGAGAATAACAAATTCGGTGTTTGCCAGTATTGCGACCAAACTATTGCCCCTCTGCGCCTGCAAGTCGATCCAACGGCATTGCTATGCATTAGCTGCGCCAGTGCCGAAGAAGACAAAATCTAAATAGCAGCGCCTTGAAAAAATAGCTAACCCGAGATTATTGCAGCGGCGTTAAGCAATGCTGTTGAGCTATTTCTGCCGCAGCTGTGTAATTTTTTCTGCAACTTCCTCTATTAAGCAAAGCTCACTGTCCACCGTGTACTGCGCATACTTTTCATATAAAGGTATACGCTCCTCGAGCAACTGCTCCAACGAAGCGTTGGCGGCCGCCGCAATCCCCCTTTGCATAAAGTCGCCCAGGCGTTCACTGAGTTGTTTAGGGCTCACATTTAGATAAATAATTGCGCCTAAGCGTTGTAAATTCTGCATCGCATCATCGTTGTAAACCGCGCTGCCGCCTGTTGCGATGACGCTATTTTGCACATCCAACTGTTGAATAATTTGGCCTTCAATGGCCCGTAGCGCCAGGTAGCCTTGCCGTTCAATAATTTGCTTTAGGGTGGCTTGCTCGCGGACCTGAAGCAAAATATCCGTATCAATAAATTGCATACCCATTTGTTTAGCGACGACAACACCCACGGTGCTCTTACCTGCGCCGGGCATGCCAACAAGCGATATGTTAATAATGCTTCTCCTATTATTTAGAAAAATTTGCAGAACTATTTGCAAAGCCGTTTCGTAGAGCCATTATGCAGAGTGATATTTAAGTTGCCAGCTTTAAGCTCGTGCATCCTAAACGCTTGTACTACTGTTAGTATGCCTCGCACAGCGAAAAAATAGAGGGGAACAAATTTGAAATTTTACGATTATCCAGGAGCACCGAATCCACGCAAAGTCAAAATATTCGCCGCGGAAAAGGGCATTGAGCTAGAAGTTGTCATGACCGACATGGCAAAGCGCGAGCACAAGAGTCCAGAGTTCATGAAGAAAAACCCCAGTGGCAAGATTCCTGTTTTGGAACTGGACGATGGCACCTGTATTGGTGAATCTGTGGCCATTTGTCGCTACTTGGAATCTGTTCAACCGGAGCCGAATTTGTTTGGCGTGGACCCCGTAGAGACTGCGGTTATTGAAATGCATCACCGGCATATTGAGCTAGAGCTGCTGTCGCCAATTGGCGCTGCTTGGGTGAATGGACCTATCGTTGCAAAAATGGGCTTGGTCGAGCCGATTGAAGCGGCGAAAGAGCGCGGTGATTTAATGACTAAAAGCTTTTACAAGCGTCTTAATCTTGCATTGGGCGAGCATCCGTATATTGCCGGAGAGCGCTACACGGTGGCGGATATAACCGCTATCTGCACAATAGACTTCGCTACAAGATTAGTCGGTTTGCGCCCAGCGGATGAGCACAAAAACATATGGGCGTGGCATGAGCGCGTTACTGCCCGAGCAGCTGTTACTGATTAGGCCGCTGGCTGGCTAGCTGAAAATCCAATAGATAGTCAGCTGTAGGCCTATAAGCACCATGGCCCAGATACGCAGGTCGCGCCAGCGATCTGTCTCTGGTTGGTCTGCGAGGATTGCTTTCTTCGGCACAATCCAAACTAAGCAGCCGAGGAATATAAAGATACCCATTGAGATGTAATTGGCCCAGGCCACGGGTAAGTCGATCATGTTCGGCTCCAGGGTCGGTAGGTTAGGGTTGCAAGTTTTTCGTCACTGAGCTTTTCAGTAAAGCCGCTAACGGTCCATAGGGCGACCATGGAGTAGAAGAAGCTGACAAATGCTACGTAGAGCAAATTCCATTCCAGCACGATCAGCAATACCGCCGATATTAATACACCACTAACCAAGGTCCACAAGCCGGCCATTGGCGTGGCTCTCTGGGTCATTGCGCCCAGTAGCAGCAATGCCAGCATTGGTCCTTGGAACAGTGACAGTATGGTTTGTAGGAAGGTAAAAATACCGCCCAAGTCGCCAATAAACGGCGCAATGCACATTGAAAATAACAGTAGTACTAAGGTTAAGTAGCGTCCGACCTTGAGGTCATTTGCAGGGTTGTGGTTCTTCATTAGCACGTGGCGTATGTCGCGAGTGATCATAAGCGAAGTTGAGTTCACGCCGGAGTCAATGGAGGACTGTAGGGCTGCAATAATGGCCACAAACATCAGTCCGGAAATTCCGGGGGGCAAGACGTTTTTAATCACCCAAGGTAAAGCCATGTCTGGGTATTCAATATCCGCTTTCATGACCAAGGCCAAGATGCCAGGGAACACAACCAGCAACGGTATAAAGGTTTTGGCTAAGGCAGCAAACATCATAGAGGCGCTGGCATCCCACTGGGTGCGCGCGCCCAGGGTTCTTTGTAAAATCGCCTGGCTGCCAATCCAGTAGGCCGGAGAAAGTACAAAGCCAAGTCCTAGAATGACCCCTGGCCAAGGAAAGCTTTCGTCGTCTGCGGGTAAATAGGCTTGTAAGTGGGTGGGGTTATCTTGTGTCAGGGTCGTGGCAAATGCGCTGAATCCGCCAGCGTCAGAAATACCAATGCCGACAATTAAAATTCCGCAAAGGAACATAATGCTGACTTGAATAGAGTCGGTTATGGCAACCGCTGCCAAACCGCCGGCAATACTGTAAAGACCGACTACTGTGCCGGAAACTAAAATCCCCACCCAAATTGGCCAGCCAAGGTAGGTTTCTAGAGTGAGGGCTAAAGCCCACATGGCGACCCCTAAGGCGAATACGGCGAAAATACTGGCTATTAATGCCGCCACTACGCGAACGCCTTGGTTGTATCGCAGTCCTAAGTATTCGGGAATGGAATAAACCCCGGCGCGCCAATACAAAGGAATAAAGATAAGTGAGGCGATAATCATGGCGGGAATTGCGCCAATCCATTCAAAGTTAGCTTGTGCTATACCCACGCTGTAGGCATTGCCCGACGCCCCAACGTAGCTATTGGTGTCGATATTGGTGCCGATAATGGACAAGCCAATTACCCACCAAGCTAAGGATCTGCCAGCAAGGAAAAAGTCGTGAGCATTCTTTACTCTGCTGCTGAGTTTGATACCGACAAATGTAATCAGCCCGAGATAACCAATAATCACAGCAAGGTCTAATGGGTGCACTAAATTTTTTCCATCCTTGAATTACCCGGGATACTTACATAACTGGCTCTAGAAGGAAAATTTACGGTTTTTTTGCAAAGTGTCGGCTGGTCGATATAACCGTTGGGCGAGTTGGAGCTACCATTAGCGCTTGGAAGTTTTTTGTCTTTTAGGTCTCTTCAATATATGGCTTCAACTCCCCTCCCCAAAAAAATATAGTTTTATTGTCCGCTCGAGAGCCCTTCGCTGCTGGTGATCATCGTCTTTGTTACAACCATCCGGACGATCAAAGCTTGTGCATTAAAGTTAATCGGCAGGGCAAGGCTGAAACGCAGAAAGCCAATTCGCCTTTTTATAAAAAGCTTAGGTCAGTAGCTAGCTTTGATGATAATCAAATTGAGTACCGGGCATTTCAGCAACTGGTTATTGCGCGCAATACCCCCGAAATTTGGCGACATATCCCGCGTTGCCATGGGTGGGTAAAAACCGACATTGGGCCGGGTTTAGTCACGGACTTTTACGCCGCGAATAATCGTGACACGCCAGCGATAACGCTAGAGCAATACCTTTAGCAGTTTGGCAAAACACTAACTTTATCCATAGCTTTAGCAGAGTTTGCCGAGTTTTTACTTCGCTACCTGCTGCTCACTAAGAATCTAATGCCCCACAACATACTGGTGCTAAAAAATCAAAATCAACAACAAAGAAAAAGCGAGCTGCGTCTGGTGTTGGTGGATGGCTTTGGCTTATCAACAATTTTACCGTTGGCTAGGCATGTGCCCGCTCTGGGTAGGCGGCATGTGGAAAAACGCTTGAACTGGTTGGATTTCAGGATTGCTTGGGAAGTGAGCGATAAACAACTCTCTTGGCTAAAAGCGGAAAAAATCTATGCCAAAGGTGGGGACAATATTTATGTCTAATCAAATGTTGCGGATAAAGAACAGTATTCGAGCACCGTTGTTTAAGGCGTTGAACGGGCGCAAGGGGAAATTTGTTTGTCCAGTGTGTGATTACGTTGGGCCCTTCGTTGATAAGCATCCAAAGAAAAAGATCCGTTCTCGTTTGAATGCCAAGTGTCCCTCTTGTAGTGCTACGGAGCGGCATCGATTTCATTGGTTTATCTTGCAGAAAATTTTGACCGGAGTCGACCTTGGCACATTAAGCGTACTCCATTTCGCTCTCGAACCCTGTTTAGAAGAACGGCTGCGCGCTCAATGTGGCTGCTACGTTTCTACAGATCTACTGCGCACAACGGTAGATAGCCAGTTTGATGTGATAGTCATTCCTTTTGCCGACGAGAGTTTTGACCTAGTGCTAAAGTCTCATGTGTTGCACTACTACCGGTGCCTTTGTTACACCAAAAGACGGTTGTGATGGATGTCACTGATCCAATTTTTGGTATGTATCACGAACCGGGCCCAGCCTATTACCAGCGCTGCGAGGCCTTTTTGCGCGAGTAAATTTACATCATTCCTCCGCAGAAAGTGATTCACACCACTCCTACCTCGAATTACTCAGCGATGCAGATTTCCCTCTGAAGCTGGGTGAAATGAAATATGGCGACATAATTCCCGTATGCTACAAAGATTGAATTCGTAGTGCGCCAATAGCGCTCTGATGAGGTTGGCATTTAGAGAAAAGTACATGTTGCATGGTGATGGTAAAAAAATACTTTGGTGGGGCAGGATAGGCAATTACGGCCCGGATTACCCTCGCAACAGAACTGTCATTGAATGCCTACAATCTATTGGCTTTGAAGTGGTTGCATTTCAACCAAGCCTGTCGGTTATTTCAGATTTACAAGCACAGCTGAGGAAGTTCAAAGACATTAGGGCCGTGTGGGTGCCGTGCTTTCGGCAACGAGATTTGGCCGGTGCGGCGCGGTGGTGTCGGCGCAATAATGTACCTTTGATATTTGATCCCCTTATTAGTGCCTTTGATAAGCGCGTTAATGAACGACAAAAATATTCGGCTGAATCTTGGCGTGGCCAAAATTTACTTGCTTGGGAGCAAAAGCTCTTTGCTATGACCGATCATATTATTGCCGACACGCAATGCCATAAGTCCTATTTTTCTGAATGTTTAAATTATCCCCTTGAGCAGATTTCGGTCATTCCGGTATCCGCAGAAGAAGGTCTATTTTTTCCGCAAGAGTTTCCTGTTAATCCGCTGCCGGAAGCACTTTTCTTTGGCACATTTATTGGGCTTCAAGGCGCTCAGTTTATTGCTCAATCTTTACGACATTATACCGGCCCTGCCTTTCAGCTGAGTTTTCTCGGTCAAGGCCCAGACCGTGCTGCGTGCGAGGAGATTTGCCTTGAGCATAAGAACGACCAGGTCTCAGTGGTATTTGAAGATTGGATTCCCTTTCAAGACCTGCCCAAGAGAATTTGTCAGGCTGACCTGTGTTTAGGTGTTTTTGGTACGGGTGCAAAAGCTGGGCGGGTCATTCCGAATAAGGTTTATCAGGGGTTGGCCTGTGGTAAAACAGTGTTGACTATGATTGGTGAGGCCTACCCAGTAGAGGTTCTGGAAAATAGTGCGGGTATTGCTTGGGTTCAGCCAGGCTCGCCGAAGGCTATTGCTGCGGCTATAGGTAACATGTTTGCGCCAGCAAACTTGGCCCACACCCGCTCGCAAACGTTACCCCACCAAACGTATACCCAATATTTTTCTAATGAAAGTATTCGCCAAACTTTGAGTGCACTGCTTAACGATACTGCATAAAGAATCAGGTTGATTGAGTGATTGGCTACTGGATAAGTTTGACTAGGGTTTTATTTATGCCCGTGCGCCAGTCAGAGGCTTTAATGGCAAAGCTCTCTGTGAATAACTTACTGTTGAGCGCCGAGTACGCGGGCCGAGGCGCTGGGGTTGGATATTCAGAAGTCGGTATTGCCGACAATTTATCAGGTGTTTTTAGACCTAAAGATCTTGCCGAAGAAAATATCTGTTGGGCAAACCCGAACCAAGAAACAACACTTTCTCCCGCATAATGAAAGATACCCCAAGGACACGAGTTGCTGCCGATATACGGTAATGTTGCAACAACTGCTCGTGCTAAATCTTGCGCGTAAGTGGGCGTGCCCAGTTGGTCATTCACCACACTGATATGCTCGCGTTCGCCGCCAAGCCTAAGCATTGTCTTTAAGAAGTTGCCGCCGTGCTCGGAAAAAATCCAAGCGCTCCTAATGATAATGTGTTTGCACTTGCTCGCAGCTATGGCATGTTCCCCTAACAGTTTAGTCGCTCCGTAAACTCCTAGCGGTGCAGTGGGTGCATTCTCTAAGTAAGGTGTGTTGCCGAGACCGTCAAATACGTAGTCTGTCGAAATATGTATGAGCACGCTGTCGAATTCGTAGCATAGTTTGGCGAGGTGGCTCACTGCCTTGTGATTTAGAATGTCTGCCAGTTCCGCATGCTCCTCCGCTGCATCCACAGCGGTGTAAGCGGCTGCGTTAATGACTACATCGGGGGTATGCTTTAGAAACACTTCGCTTACTTGGTGAAAATTACTTAGATCACATTCTGATTTTGCAAATGGTAGGGTGTTCAAAGTGGCTGTATGTGAATTAAGCACTGAAGAAGACAGCTGCTCTGATAGACACTGACCAAATTGTCCGTCCTTGCCAAGTACTAATATTTTCAAAGTTGCAGATCTTTTAGTAGGCCAGCATCGGCGTCTTTGGCAGATAAAATAGGTTTGGTGACCGGCCATGGGATACTGAGTTGAGGGTCTGACCACAGAATAGAGTCTTCGTCTTCTGGGTCGTAGTAAGCAGTGCACTTGTATTCAAGTTCTGTGTCGTTGCTTAGCGCAGTAAAGCCATGCGCAAATCCCGGTGGCACCCAGAGCTGTTTCTTGTTTTGTTCGGACAACTCCACGCTAATCCATTGGCCAAACGTGACCGACTTTGGGCGAAGATCTACAGCTACGTCAAATACGCAGCCGCGTACCACTCTTACCAGTTTTCCTTGCGGTTTGGTTTTTTGAAAGTGCAAACCTCTCAGCACACCTTTTGCGGAGCGCGAGTGGTTGTCTTGGACGAACTCAAGGGCTATCCCTGCGTCTTCTAGATAGCGTTGCTTGCTGAAGGTCTCGAGAAAAAAACCGCGACTGTCGCCAAACATCCTAGGTTCAATAATTACACAATCTTTAAGCTTGGTGGCCTGGACAAGCATTAAGATTCTGCTGCTATTTTTTGTAAATACAGTCCGTAGCCTGAATTGTTTAACTGGCTCGCACGCTGTAGCAGTTGATCTTTAGTAATCCACTTATTTTGCCAAGCAATTTCTTCTAAGCAGGCGATTTTTAATCCCTGCCTGTGTTCTAGCGTTTGCACAAATTGGCCCGCCTCTATGAGGGAGTCGTGTGTACCCGTGTCCAACCAAGCAAAACCTCTGCCCAATAATTCAACAGACAAATTTCCTTTGGCCAAATAGGCAGTGTTGACGTCGGTTATTTCCAACTCGCCGCGATTAGAGGGTTTTAGCGATTTGGCAATTTCGATGACATCGTTAGCGTAAAAGTACAAGCCTGTCACTGCATAGTTAGATTTTGGCTTGGCAGGTTTTTCTTCAATAGAAACAACTTGGCCTCCTGCATTAAATTCAACTACGCCAAAACTCGATGGCTCAGCCACGTGATAGCCAAATATGGTCGCGCCTGAGGTCTTCTCTACAGCTGCTTTAAGTTTTTCTGAAAAATCCTCGCCGTAAAAAACGTTGTCTCCGAGTACTAACGAAACGCATCGGTTACCGATAAACGCCTCACCAATGGTGAAGGCTTGGGCAAGGCCGTCAGGACTTTCTTGTATTGCATATTGCAGGTCTATGCCAAACTGGCTGCCGTCGCCAAGAAGACGCTTATAACTGTCGATATCGGTCGGTGTAGAAATAAGCAGTATTTCTCGAATGCCTGCCAACATAAGCACCGAGATAGGGTAATAAATCATCGGTTTGTCATAAATGGGCAGGAGCTGTTTAGAAATTCCCAAAGTGATAGGATGCAGACGAGAACCCGTGCCTCCGGCTAGTACGATGCCAACAAAGGCATGGCTCATGAAATCTCTCCTTGTCTTTGCAGACGGTATTTTCCGGACAGCACTCTTTCACTCCAATTGGCGTTAGTAAGATACCAGCTGACAGTTTTTCTTATGCCACTTTCAAAACTTTCTTCAGGCTTCCAGCCCAACTCCCTTTCAATTTTGCTGGCATCTATTGCATAGCGTAGATCGTGGCCTGGCCGGTCACTAACGAAGGTTATAAGATCTTTGTAGTTGTCAATGCCAGTGGGTTTGTTGGGCGCCAGTTCTTCCAATAAATCGCAGATGGCTTCTACCACACCTAGATTTTTTTGCTCGTTGTGGCCGCCAATATTATAGGTTTCGCCGACTTTCCCCGTGCTTACAACATGCAGTAGCGCCTTCGCATGATCTTCCACGTAGAGCCAGTCTCTAATTTGTGAGCCGTCGCCATAGATGGGCAGAGCCTTTCCCGCTAGCGCGTTTAAAATTACGTGGGGAATGAGTTTTTCTGGGAAGTGGAATGGGCCATAGTTGTTTGAGCAATTAGTGATCAATGTGGGCAGCCCGTAGGTTCTTTGCCAAGCTCTAACTAAGTGGTCTGAGCTGGCCTTGCTTGCAGAATACGGTGACGAAGGTGCATATGCTGTTGTTTCGGTAAAAAAATCACCCGCGTGCTCCAGGTCACCATAAACTTCATCAGTGGAAATATGATGAAAACGAAATGCTTCTTGTTCTTTTGGGAGCAGGGACTGCCAGTAGATCCTTGATTGCTCGAGTAAAGTGTAGGTGCCGACAATATTCGTTTGAATAAAGTCGTCGGGGTATTCTATGGAACGGTCAACATGGCTCTCCGCCGCAAGGTGCATTACGGCGGTGGGTTTGTGTTGCGCAAAAACTTTAGCGATGGCGGCACCATCGCAAATGTTTACCTGCTCGAAGGCATAGTTTGGGTTGGCATCGATTGATGCCAATGAGTCTAGGTTGCCAGCATAGGTAAGAATGTCTACGTTAACGATTTCAATATCGCCACGGCCAAGCGCCTGGCGAATAACGCTGCTACCGATAAACCCGGCCCCACCTGTGAGCAAAATTTTCATAGATTATGTTGCCATAAAAATACGCTAATTATGCTGACGCACGCATAAAGCGCGCGTTCATATGCAGGTAACCATCTGCACAAGGGTGCTTGGCCCAAATTGCCTGCCATTCAGGTGAGCCCATGGTAGCAGCGAATTGCTCTTCGCGAACGGCCCTGCTGTCCCAACGAATAATCCAAGTGATATTGGGTTGGCCGTTAGGTGAGACTACAGGCGCGGAGCCAGCAACTTCCGATTCCAGACCACAGTCCATCCAGAAGTCGATGACATCTAAGTTGGCTTTTAGCCAAGGCACAGCTAATTCTTCTGCCCAGACTTTATAAGCGTCAAAGCGGTTTGGGTCTATGGTGTAGTCGCGAATTTCAACAATTGCATCTGTCATGTTTTTTCTCTTCTTAGTTGTCTAACTGGGTTTTTCAAATTAGTTTTTAAAGTGGTTGCTAAATGTAGTCTCTTAAAATAGTTACTAGGATTTTCCAAATTCTAGTGGTGCAATCAGCGCAATGTACGAAAGATATTAGGCTTCGGCTAACGCTAGTGTTTCAAACACGTAACGAATTTGTTCGCCCCAAAACCATAATCCGGCGCAGATAACCGCTATTGAAAATACGACTGCGGCGCTTTCTAGTATGACTTGTTTGCTCATAAGTACGCTCTCTTTAAATTTCAACCTGGTATTTTTAGGTGCTGCATATAATTTATGAAAAGCCAATCCAGCGTCCGGCTGCTGCCACCGTAAACCAGATTGAAATTGATGTTACTGCGACTAGTTTAATCGTCCAAGGATTAAGTGTGTCGTGTTCAAATTTAAGTAAGGGACGCCGAATGACATAAACGAAAGTGAGACCCAAGCCCAAGCTGGTCATTTTTGCCCAGAACATGTCGTTGTAGTAGAGCTTCATGGCTACCGCAGAACTCATAAATATGCCGCTGGTCATGACGATTGCAAGAGCGACATTGAACCACTTTTGAGTGTTTTCAATGACCTGCTCTGAGGGAACATCTTTGAGTAAAATGTTCAGTAAACGTAAATCGCCCACCAGTACCATGCCGCCCAGCATAGCCATACCGAGCAGGTGAAACATTTGCACTACTGCAAAAACGCCGCCGTATGCTTTTGAGATGTCTGCCAGCATTGACGTGTCTAACCAATCAAAAAACGGATATAGATCCACTACGAACTCCTATCTGTCAGCATTTGTCTATTTATTGCGTAACTATTGTTAAAAAATTTACGGTTCTAGCGCAGCCAATTCGTTTACGCACCCTGCTGCCCAATACATAAATGCAGGTAGTTGCTTATGGCAGTCGAACCAGTCGTAGGCAATGGTTCGCCCAGTAATTACCACACTAGACCAGAGCAATAGGGACGCTGCTGCGCCCATGCGAATACGCTTCGGAGGTACTGGGTCTAGGTCCCATGTGCCGGTTGATACCTGCATTTTAGCTCTAAACATAAAGGCGTTGATGCCCGCAAAGATTAGCAGTACCACTTTTATGCGGAACCATATGCTTTGGGTGGAACGAACGGGTATCGCATAAAACAGTAGAAAGCCAGTGATTAGCATGACCACAAACCCAATCATCATTGGCTTGTCTAGCCGCTCGGCTATTTTGGATGCGGGCACGTTGGGAAAGATGACGCCAAGCATGCGTAGGTCAATCACACAGAGCATGCCAAGGAAGATCATAAGCGTTAATACGTGCGTGGTTTCGATCCATGAATACATATAGATCGACTCATGAATGTCAGTGCTCCATTGATGGGTGTCTAGCCACTGTGCAAATGTGAGTAAAAGTTCGTTTAGCATTAAAATCCCTGCCGCGTTCTATTTATGCTCGGGTCAAGCTTCAGCCTGTGTCGATTCTATGTTGTTCGACGACAAATAGAAAAAGCCGAATGCCCGATCTAAGCGTGCTGCGCAAGCTAAGGCCACTGCCGCGCTGTGCCTGCTTTACCTACTTTGGCTGTTTTTGCTAGCACGAGCATATTAGTTTATCGCTGTGTCGGCTACATTTCCGCGGTTCTTGGAGCGGTTCTTGGAGCGGTTCTTGGAACGGTTCTTTGCCCGGTTCTTTGTGGGCTGCTATGTCAGCCTAAGACGGTTGTATGCGACGCAACATAGACTCTTGCGCGCAAGACATCACCAGTTTGCCGTCTGCTGAATATATTTCGCCTTCGTTTAATCCGCGCCCGTCGGTGGCGGCAACACTGCGCTGGTCGAAAAGTAGCCATTGGCTCGCGTCACTGACGCTATGAAACCAGCAGCTTTGATCTAAGCTAGTCATTCTATGGGTTTGCATAGGTATGCCGTGAGGTATTACTGAATTAAACAGCAGGGTGGCATCGGACAAATAGGCCAAGGCAATTTGTCCTTCGCGAGTGGTCAAGGGTTCTGTATGATCGTGAGAATAAGGTGTGCGCATCCATAAGCGTAATTCCGGTGACCGATCGGCAATAAATTCATGGAATCCAGCGCTGGCAAATTCTATTTGCGTGCGACCGTCCTTTATTGGCGGAAATGGAAAGGTCTCTTCGCCGCGCTGTTGTCTTTGGGCAATCAACGATTCTGGGCCGTCCACCTTCGGCATAGTCTTCTGGTGCTCATCCCCGGCCTCCGCCACTTTGAATGAAGCAATCATGTGGAAAACCTGCTGGCCTTCTTGACTTGCACTGATTGAGCGTGTGTCGCCCCATTTGCCCGAGCGCAATCGCTGGACCTGATAATTAAGCTTAATCTCTGGATTACAGCGTTGTAAAAAGTAGGCGTGAAAGGAATGGGCCACTTTAGGTTCTTCCACTGTATGCAATGCAGCGCATAATCCTTGGCCTAAAAAGTGGCCGCCGTAGACGCCCATCATGCCGTATAACTCAGCATCGCCGGTAAAAGCGTCCGGCTGATCTGTGGCCTCCACTTGTAAGTAATTCAACAGATGTTTGGCGGGGGTTTTATGCGTCGTCATTAAAAATCCAAATTCAGATAAAACAGAATGATTCGGCTCAGGCAGCGCCAGCGCGACATTTACCAATAATATGCAGACAGTGGGCAGATCAACGGCCCACACATTTGTCGTGATGCTTAGATTACGTCTATTGACTTGTGTTAACGCATGGCGCCAGGCATCCCACCATCTATGACCATTGTTTGTCCGGTGATAGAAGACGAGGTAACAAAGGTCAAAACCTGATGTGCAATGTCGTCGGCTTGGCCAACTCTACCCAACACAGCCTGGTTTCTAGCGCCCTGGGCGACCTTGTCCGGCAGGCGTTGGGCCATGCGGGTGTTCTCGACCAGCCCAGGTGCGATGCAATTCACGGCGACGTTAGGTGCCATGGCTACAGCAAGGCAGCGCGTTAAATGGTTGAGGCCTGCTTTGCTAGAGGAATAGGCAATACTGCTGCTGCCCGGGCTGATGCCGCCAGCGGAGGAAATGTTAACGATATGGCTGCCGGGCTGTGCTTTCAGCAACTTCGCGCCGGCTCTTGCAAGAAGGAACGGTGCGCGCAAATTGGTTTCTAATACGCGGTCCCAAATATCTACAGTCAATTCATCTAAGTTTGGAAAAGGAATACCGATATTCCATGCAGCATTGTTGACCAAAATGTCGAGGTGTCCGTACTTTGCCGCAACCTGATGTATGAGCGCTTCAATGGCCTCAGGGTCACGTTGGTCCAGTTGTACAGCCCAGGCAGTGCCGCCAGCTTGCTCAATATCGACTGCGAGTTGGGCTGCGATTTCAGCAGCGCCCACATAAGTGAGTATTACGTTAGCACCTTGGGCAGCCAAACATCGGGCAATAGCGCCGCCAATATCTCCTGACGCGCCCGTGACTAAGGCTACTTTTTGTGTAAGTCCTGTGTTTGTAAGATCCATGTTTTTCCTCTCTTGCCTAATTCTGCTGTCGACTGTCTCTGTCGGGTTCTTCAGGCGCTATGACAGATTTCCCGGCAGCCCCCAAAATATGCCAAGATTAACCTACGTTTTTCCCTGCAGGGTCAAGTCCAATTGCGGCGACACAGTGGTTTTGCTGCGCGGGTTGTTATTTGCTTCGATAAAACTGGTAAAAAATGAGAAGCAAAGTTTATGTCACGTCCTGCACCGCTAGCGAATATAAAAATTGTCGATCTTACCCAAGTACTTGCTGGTCCTTATTGCACCTATCAATTGGCGGTATTGGGTGCCAATGTGATCAAAATTGAACCGCCGGGCGGTGAGCAAACACGCTTTGGCGGCAAGCTGCCGGATTTGGCCGCCCAACGTTTGGGTTTGGCTTACTGCACGCAAAATGCAGACAAAGATTGCGTAGAGCTAGACCTCAAGGCCGAGGGGGCAGTGGCGGCAGTCTTAGCGCTAGCTGCTGAGGCCGATATCTTTGTGCAAAATTATCGCCCTGGAGTAGCTCACCGATTGGGTTTGGGTATTGATGCACTGCGCGAGATTAATCCACAAATAATTTATTGCTCAATTTCGGCTTATGGCGGCGAAGGGCCTATTGGCCATCGCCCAGCGTATGACCATGTGGTGCAGGCTATGAGCGGTATTATGTCCACCACAGGCACCGATGAAATGGGTCCAGTAAAAGTGGGCGCACCGTACATTGATTACGCCACCGGGCTGAATGCCGCCTTTGCTGTTATGGCTGCACTGCGCGAGCGAGACCGTACTGGAGAGCCGCAGAATGTAGACATCAGTATGTTAGATACTGCGCTGAACCTAATGGCAAATAATGTCGTTACTGCGGCAACTACGGGTGAGGACATACCCAAATTAGGTAATGAAGCCGCTAGTGGCTCGCTTTCATCGGGATGCTTCAAGACCTTGGGCGGTGACAGCATCATGTTGGCCGCTAATAATGAGCGTCAGTTTGTAGATTTATGCGCGGTGTTGGGTCATCCCGAGTGGCTGGAAGATCCGCGTTGGGCAACGCCTAAAGTACGGCAAAATAACTTTGCCGCTCTGCGAAGCGAAATCGAGATCGCTTTTTTGCGTCAACCGGCATCTGCTTGGGAGTTGGTTTTGGACGCCAAGGGCGTGCCAGCGAGTCGTGTACGTACACTGACTGAGCTACTTGAAGAGGGCCAGCCTGAGGCGAGGGGGTTGTTGACCACGTTGCCAGTAGGAGTAGAGAAAACGCCCGTGCACTTGCCGGCTGTAGGTTTTCGCCTTAATGGACATAGTTTGGGATCTACCCAAGCACCAAAAAGTGTGGGCGCTGATAATGGGCGCTGGTTGGCGCAGTGAAGGGTAGGATTATGCGTAGCTCGTTTTATCTTTAGTCTGAACGGCCAGTCGTTTGAACATCTGGTCGCGGACGCTTTGCTTGAACCCAGATCAGACTATGAGTCAGTGGCAGCATTTTTATCTACACTCAGCGCGTGAGCGCGTTGGCCGCCAGCTAGGGCCATCAGGCCTGCCATAATTGCCAGGTTCTTAACGAAATTCTGAGTTTCGTGGGCTTGCTGAATATCGGCTTCAACATTCCAAAAATCATGCATGACTAGATTGATGATTAATGTCAATCCGGCCAAGATAAATGCCGTAATAGCCACTCGATAGCCTGCAATAAGCATTGCCCCACCGGCAAGTTGGACGGTGATGGTGAGTAGCAAAAAGAACGGCACAAATATCATGCCGTGGTCTTGCATATAAGTTGCGGTGCCTTGGAAGTTGGTGACCTTGCTAATACCGGGTACTAGAAAGTAAACGCCGAGGAGAACCCTTCCGGCTACCCCTGTATAAGTTTGCAAGGCTGTAATCATTGGATTCCCCTAATCAATTTTTAGCATTGTCTTTGTCGGATTGCCGACAAAGGGTTTAGCGCGCCGCGTGCAAACAACTTAATTTGTCTGCCAAGCGTTTTTTCCAGCCTGGAAAATTTCTAGCGCATCATCAACGGTTAAGCGTCAATAATGCAAAGAGGTTGAGCTACTGCCAGCCTGAGCGGTCGTAAACTTTAACAGCTTCTGCCTGACGTTGGCCCAGCAGTTGAACGTCTAGTACATCTTCTTTGAAACTGCCTAATGTTGCCACTGGCCCGATGGTTGCGCCCAAAATTGGATACTCATTGTTACCTTCTGCAAACAGTTTTTGCGCAAAATCACTGGTCAGATATTCCAAAAATAGCACCGCGTTATCTCTGTTGGGGGCGTACTTGGTAATGCCCGCGCCGCTGATGTTAACGTGACTACCGCGGTCGTCTTGGTTCGGAAAAATGACTCCTAGGTTTGCCGCAATAGCTTTGTCCTGAGATTTTTCAGAACCCAAAATGCGACCTAAATAGTAGGTGTTTGCTATCGTAATGCCACATTCTCCGGCAGCTACCGCTTTGAGTTGGGCGGTATCATTACCTTGAGGCGAACGGGCGAAATTGCTCACCACGCCAGTGGCCCAAGACTCTGCTGCTGTCTTACCGTCGGCTTCAAGCAGAGCGCTCATTAGGGAGAGGTTGTAGATGTTGGATGAAGTGCGCATGCACACCTGACCTTTTAATGCAGGGTTGGCTAAATCTTCATAGCGTTTAACTTCTATGGGCAGTCCACGTTGTTTGTTAAAGACAATGACCCTGGCGCGTTTGGAAAGTCCGTACCAGAAGCCATCCGAGTTGCGCAAATGGGCGGGCACGCGCTCAGTCATGGTGGTAGATTCAACAGCTTGAAAAATACCCTTTTGCTGCGCGCGCCAAATGCGCCCGGCATCTACAGTGATTAACATGTCAGCTGGGCTGAACTCGCCTTCGTTAACTATCCGCTCTATAAGCGCATCGCTGCCGCCTTCAATCAGATTGACCTCAATTCTGGTGAGCTTGGTAAACTGCTCGTACAGCGCCATATCAGTATCGTAGTGGCGTGCGGAATAGACATTGACCTCTTCCCCTGCCTGGACAAAGCTCTGCGTAATCATGGCGAGAACAAAGATAAGGGTGCCGTGCAGTCGTGCAGAGTTTTGTTTTATTGAATAAATCACGGTGTATTGACCTAAATGAGAATGGTTATCAACTAACTATAGATTAAGGCCTCTGCTGAGGCAAAATTTATCTCTACAAAAGTGCCTATGGGCAGAGCCTCTTGTTCAGAGGTTTCCACGCGAATTTGTTGCTCACCCAAGGTCACGAGTATTAAGTAGCGTTGGCCTAAGAAGCGCCTGTCGCTTATGACCGCTGGGCCTTGGGCTGATTTTAAACTCAGGGTGTGAGGGCGTAAACCGAGAGTAACTGTGGTGCCTTCTTCGAGCGCATCTTCTTTGCGCGAGCCTCGTGCATCTTCGTTGGTAGCGTCTGTTGCGCTGTTTACTGTGTGGCTTGCTAAATCTTGTCGATTAGTAATTCTGCTGAATTCAATAGCGCCAAATACTGTCTGGACGGTGTCGCCTTGAACTTGGCCCGGCAATGATTGCAGCCCGGCAATGGTGTGGGCGACAAATGCAGCCTTGGGAGATTTCCATAGGGCTTCAGGGGTGCCTAGCTGCACTGCAATGCCGTCTACCAGCACCAAAATCCGGTCGGCCATATCCATGGCTTCTTCTGGGTCATGGGTAACCATTAGCGTAGCAGTGCCGGCGGCTTTCAGGGTCAGTCTGGCCTGCTCGCGTAGTTTGCGGCGCAGAGGTGTATCTACACTGGCAAAGGGTTCATCTAGCAACATGACCGCGGGCTCGGTCGCTAAGGCGCGAATTAACGCTACTCGCTGTTGTTGTCCACCAGACAATGTATGCGGGTAACGCTGGGCCATATCAGCTAAATCTACGCTGGCCAGCTGTTGTTTTACCACCGCCTTACGCTGAGCTTTGCTTTGGTTGTGCAGTCCAAATGCTATATTCTCCGCTACGGTTTGATGCGGGAACAAAACGTGGTCTTGAAAGACTAGACCTATAGGGCGCTGTTCAGGTGGCGGATTTGTGGCCGCGTCAGCCATCAGTTGATCGCCAAGAAAAATGGCGCCTTGCTGGATGGGCTCTAAACCTGCGGCTAGGCGTAGCAGGGTACTTTTGCCGCTGCCAGAAGGGCCAAGGATGCAGACTATTTCGCCATCCGCTACTTCTAGATCAATATTACTGAGAGCGGATTGATTACCAAACTTATGGCTTATGCCGCGAAAGGCTATGGTCATTTTTAAAGGTCTTCTTTAGGGGTGTTCGTGAAAGATCGTATAAGGTTCGCTTAAATTGCTTGCAAAAAATGGGGGCGAAAAAGGCATACTGCCTTAATGTGCACGGTGGTGCATGCTGTTTACAAGATGGTATTTAAAAAAGGGACGCTGAGATTTGAGCCAAAGTCATTCACCCGTTTGGTTGTCGGGTGTTCTATTAATTACTATTCCTGTGGCTTTGCCCATTGGTGTATTGCTTTATGTGCTTTTTTCTCCTGTGTGGGCCGCTAGCGAAAGCGGCGATGTCTGGCTGCATATTCGCGCCACTGTCTTGCCCACCTATTTGTTTAATACCTTTGCGCTAATGGCTTTGGTGGGTCTCGCTGCAACTTTTATTGGCGTGGGTACCGCCTGGTTAAGTGCAAAGTTCACCTTCCCTTTGAGTAAGATTTTGGCTCCGGCGTTGATATTACCTTTAGCCGCTCCAGCCTATGTAGTGGGCTACGTTTACGCAGATTTGTTGGAATTTGCCGGTCCAGTGCAAAGTTTTTTGCGCGCCACATTAGATTTGCAATGGGGTGAATACTATTTTCCACCTATTCGCTCAATAGGTGGCGCAGCGCTGGTTATCTCTTTAGTCCTTTACCCCTACATCTACTTGCTTGCGCGCACTAGTTTTATGCAGCAGTCGGTGTCTCTGCATGAAACAGCCCGAGTCTTGGGCGCGGACAGTAAGCGGGTCTTTTGGCGGGTGGCCTTACCCGTGGCCAGGCCAGCGATTGCTGGCGGTATGGCGCTGGTGCTGATGGAAACCGTAGCTGATTACGGCGTGGTTGAGCACTTTGGCGTACCAACGTTTACCTCGGGTATTTTTCGCACTTGGTATGCCATGGGTGAGCATGCGGCGGCGCTCCAGTTAGCTGGTTGGCTGTTTGTTATTGTAGCCTTACTGGTGGTGACTGAGCAGTTTGCCCGTCGTGGAGAACATTTCAATCCAATCAGTCGCAGCGCTCCAGCGGATCTCGTACCGCTTACCGGTTTGGGCGCAATCGGTGCAACTCTTGCCTGTGCGTTGCCTGTATTGCTGGGCTTTGTTTTGCCATTCGGTATTTTACTCAATCACGCGCTGTTAGAGGGAGACCCTTTGATTGGCAAGGGCTTCTCCGAACTACTCTTTAATAGTGTATACGTGGCTACCGTAGCCGCAATACTCTGCGCTTTGGCCGCCTTGTGGCTCAATTATGCCCAGCGCCTGCGCGCCAGTATTGGCGTTAAATTAGCGGTGCGCACGGCCACGTTGGGCTATGCCATTCCCGGTATGGTCTTAGCGGTAGGTTTGTTGGTGCCACTAACTTTTCTTGACCGCGCATTGAGCGGGTTTCTGCGCGACAACTTTGATTTTGCTACAGGGCTAGTGATTACTGGTTCGGTGGCTGGTTTAGTTTTTGTTTACGTTGCTCGCTTTTTAACCGTCGCTTACAACAGCAGTCATATGGGTATGGCTGCTCTGCATTACAATTTAGATGCAGCGGCGCGCAGCTTGGGTGCCACACCAGGCCGAGTGCTCAGCAAAATTCACTTGCCTTTGTTACGCCCGGCCCTCTTGAGTGGTCTATTGTTGGTCTTTATTGATGTAATGAAAGAACTGCCTGCCACGCTCATTCTGCGTCCTTTCAATTTTGAAACTTTAGCTACCAGAGTTTACCGGTTAGCCGCAGACGAGCGCCTTGGTGAGGCGTCCACTGCTGCCTTAAGCATTATTTTGTTAAGCTTAGTGCCCACTGTCCTCATTGTGTTTACAAAACTGGTCGATAATTCCGACAGAAACTTAGGTTGATGACGCGAACAGGAGAAAAGTAGACCGCAGTCAATCAAAAGTATAAATCTTGAATCCGAAATCCACAGGCTTAGTGCTAAAGCTGCAAAAATCAGGCTCATTTTATTACGAAGTGGCAGGACGGTATTCTGTTAGACACGAGTGCTTTCGGGGCATTGAATTTGAGGACAAATAGTTCGCAATTGCTGGTGGCATACTCAATGTCAATGCCGGTTTTCGGTGGCGGTCATTTATCATGGGTTTGCATGCGCCTCTGGTCTTTTTGGGGCAAGCGCGTATGGGTATTCTCGATAAGGTTTTTCTCTATGGTCAGCCTTGGACCGCGCATCGGTTAGCGTTTGGCGACTTTACAAGCAGCCAATGCGGTGATCTTGAAATATTTCTTTCATACAGAGCCGTTGGAACAAAGCAAATTAAATTGAAAGTGGATGGCAGTTATGCCTGGGGCGTTGAGCCTTTGCGAAGTCCGATTTGGTGCCCCGCTTACTGGTTGACTTCACTCCCTCTTCACCCGCTATCGAGTACCTTACCCAAGCATCAAAAGAGAAAATATGTAATCTTATTGTTTACATTCGTGGTGGCAGTGCCTGAGTGGAAAAATTCTGCTTTAGCTCAAGATCATCCCTCATTTGAAGCAATAGCCAGTCATTTTGCTAGGGCATAAGCCAATATGCTCGTGATTTATTAAGGAATTCAGTTTGGTCGCGAAATCTCCGAATGCTCTGCTACTCATATTAGGCAACCAACTGTTTCCGTTAGACCAAGTGCTTGCCTTAGAGCCTGCTGCGGTTTTTATGGCAGAGGACCAGTACCTGTGTAGCCACTTTCGCTACCACCAACAAAAGATCGTTCTTGTTTTATCCGCTATGCGGGCATACGCCGATGAATTGCGAGCTGCTGGTCTGCTAGTGCATTACACTAAGCTAGATGATGAATCTGAGCTTTCTATCAATGCAGCTGTAGTGGATTGTTTGCAAACGCATGGTTATGCCTCGCTTCTGCACTTCGAGGTGGAAGGAAAAGCGGCCCAGGCTAATTTGGCCCAAGCCGTAAAAGCTGGGTCTATTGCTTGTGAGGAAGTTCCTTCGCCCATGTTTCTATGTGACAGGCAACGTTTTGAAGCATTTGTGCAGGGTCGAAAAAAGCCGCAGATGGCTGCGTTTTATAAAGCAGAACGCACCCGCCTAAATATTCTGTTGACCCCAGATGGCAAGCCCATCGGCGATCAGTGGAGTTTTGATGCTGATAATCGCAAAAAATTACCCAAAGATGTGCATCCACCCGGTCTGCCTGAAATTGTGCAAAATTCCCATGTGGAGTCTGTAATAACCTTAGTTAGCGAACGTTTCGCCGATCACCCTGGCAAGGCTGAAGAATTTTCCTGGCCTTCGACCAGAGCAGGTGCTTTGCTCTGGTTGGACGACTTTATTGAGCATCGGCTGGAGGATTTTGGTCCCTACGAAGACGCTATGAATACGCGTTCGGAGACTGTCTTCCATAGTGTGCTTAGTCCTTTAATGAATATTGGGCTGTTGATACCCAGTGAGGTGTTAGAGCAGGTGATTGCTGTAGCCCAGACTCGCGACATACCATTGCCAAGCTTGGAGGGTTTTGTTCGACAAGTCATGGGTTGGCGAGAATTTGTACGCGGCATTTATCAAAATTTTAGCGCAGTCCAAGCCAGCACCAATTACTGGTCGCACCATCGGCAGTTAACAGAACATTGGTACGTTGGCGGTACGGGCATAGTGCCGCTGGATGACACCATTGAGACTACTCAGCGTATGGGTTGGTGCCACCACATTCCACGACTTATGGTTGTGGCCAATCTTATGACCTTGTGTGAGATAGAACCCAAGGCCGCCCACCGTTGGTTTATGGAAATGTATGTAGATTCTGCATCTTGGGTGATGGGGCCAAATGTTTATGGCATGGGTATTTTTAGCGATGGCGGTATATTTGCCACGAAGCCTTATATTTGTGGGTCTAACTATCTGCTTAAGATGAGTAACTACTCTAAGGGACCTTGGTGCGATGTGGTAGATGGCTTGTATTGGCGGTTTATAGAAAAGAATAGAGCGTTTTTTGCGCAAAACCCGCGTTTGGCGCTGATGCCTAGAGCCTTGGACCGTTTGAGTGATGCACGCAGAGATCTTATTTTTCCTGCAGCTGAAGAATTTTTGCGCGAGTACACTCTTTCCTAAGTAATTGTTTAAAACACTGGGAATTAGGTCACTACGGCCTATACTTCCGCGATGAGAGAAAACCAATATATTCTGCCGGACAAGTTTACCGGCCTGCCTCTTCGCGCCGAGTTACAAGCTCAGTTAGAAGTCATTAAATTCAACACCATGACAGCGGTGCAAGCTGCTGCGCTGCCGAAAATACTCGAAGGGAGGGATGTGGTTGCCCAAGCCAGTACGGGCAGTGGCAAAACAGCCGCCTTTGTTTTGGGTTGTTTGCAAAAGATAGATACCAAAGCCTTTCACGTGCAGGCATTGATATTGTGTCCAACTCGAGAGCTTGCCGAGCAAGTGGCGCAATCCATGCGTAGTTTGGCCGCGAAGATCAGCAATACCAAAGTGCTCACCTTATGTGGTGGCGTACCTCTGGGGCCGCAAATTGGTTCCTTATCGCGCAGCGCGCATATTATTGTAGGCACGCCTGGTAGAGTCCTAAAACACCTGAATAAACAGACCCTGCACCTTCTGAGTATTGATACTTTGGTGCTGGACGAAGCCGATCGAATGTTGGATATGGGCTTTGAAGATGAGATTCAAGAAATTCTCAGCTATATACCCCCTACACGACAGAATTTGCTTTTCTCAGCAACTTACCCAGATGGGGTGAAATCCATTCGACGGGTCATGGGTAAAGACACAATCCATATCAATGTGACCCAAAGCGATAACAAACCGATTATTGGTGAGTATTGGTTGCCTGTAGATAGACACTACCGCCTTAAACCTTTGCTTGCCGCCATGCGAGTTTGGGGCGGGGCGCTCAATTTAGTGTTTTGTAATACTAAGATCGACTGCGCCAATGTTTGTAAAACATTGACCGCAGCAGGTTTGGACGCGGTAGCTCTGCACGGAGACTTAGAACAGCACGAGCGCAACCAAACTTTGGTACGTTTTGCTAATGGCAGCGCCAACGTTTTGGTTGCCACTGACGTTGCCGCCCGCGGGTTGGACATTGATAACGTTGACGGCGTTTTTAATTTTGAACTACCTACACACGCCGAGGTCTACGTGCATCGAATTGGACGTACAGCAAGAGCTGGTAAGCGCGGTGTTGCCATTAGCTTAGTTGCAGATAGTGAGATGACTCGCCTCAGCGCAGTAGAAGAATTTTCTGAGGGTAAAGCCATGCAGTTATGGGAAATGCCAGCCGACTTACCTGATGTATTGGACGCTAACGAAGAAGGCGAGGGCCTGCGTCGCCCTGGTGTATATACTGTTGAAATCAATGGTGGTCGGCGCAGCAAGTTGCGCCCTGGCGATATTTTGGGTGCTCTTACTGCGGATAAAACTGTGCCGGGTGATGCTGTTGGAAAAATCGATCTGATGGACAATCTAACTTACGTGGCTATTCGTCGTGACGCCACCCCTGCAGCTTTGAACTTGCTAAATGGCGCTAAGATTAAGGGCCGGCAGTATCGTGCTCGTGGTGTGAGTTAGGCCCACGCCGCGATGAGCTAATCACTGATCTAAAAGTGTGATCGGTGATTAGGTTGGCCTGCGGTAACTGTATAACGTTAGCCGCATAGGTTGGCCGCCGGTCTCTAGCGAGATTGCGGGGGTCTTCTTCTTCTAGGCGTACCGCCGCCACCACTCCCACCGTCACTACTAGATCCGGCTCGCGGTCCAACGCGCCCGTACGGGTTGACGTTTTCGTTCGTGCTATTCAGCGTGTTGCCGTTGCTGTTATTGCCGTTGCCGTTGCCGTTATTGCCGTTGCTGTTATTGCCGTTGCTGTTATTGCCGCTGCGCCCACTTGAGGCGTTGCCTGAACGTTTAGCTTGCGCTTCACCACTATTGCGGTTGCCATCGTTATTCGCTGAAGAATTGTCCCCTTGGCCAGGCTTGCCACTGCTTCTGCGCCGGTTGCGCTGTCCATTGCCGCCTTGTCCATCACTTCGGCCCTGGCTGTTGCCTTGGCCCTGACCAGGTTTGCGGCTGCGCTGCTGGCCTTGGCGTCTTTCCCCTCGATCATCGTCCTCAGCGGGTTGAGACTGTTTGTTGGGTAATTCTATATCTAGTTTAACCACCTCAACTTTGCGTTTTGTTAAGCGTTCAACCGCGCGTAGTCGGCTGATTTCACCAGCGTCGACCAGTGCCCAAGCAATACCTGTTGCACCGGCACGCGCCGTTCGGCCTATACGGTGTACATAACTTTCTGGCTCGTGGGGCAGCTCATAGTTAAATACATGTGACACATCGCTGACATCAATGCCGCGTGCCGCAATGTCTGTGGCAACCAAGATCCAGGAGTTACCTTTTTTGAAATTTTCTAGCGCGCGCTGTCTTGCAGCCTGAGTTTTATTGCCATGAATGACTTCGGCAACAAATCCTGCGCCGTTGAGTTGTTTCGCAACTTTATTAGCACCGTGCTTGGTGCGAGTAAAAACAATGGCTCTTACTAAATCTTTGTCGCGTAACAGATGCTCTAGAACAATCCGCTTGTTGGGTGTGCTGACCATGACTGCACGCTGATCAATCTTAGCAACGGTGACTTCTTTAGGAGACACATCAACCTTTAATGGCTCGTGTAAAATTTCTTTCGCGAGCCTGCCGATTTCTGTAGGCATGGTGGCGGAGAACAATAAGGTCTGTCGCTGCTTTGGCATTGCGCCAACAATTCTCCGCACATCTGGGATAAAGCCCATATCTAAAAGGCGATCACACTCGTCTAGCACTAAAAATTTGGTTTCACTCAGATTAACGTGACCTTGATTCATTAAGTCTAAAAGTCGTCCTGGAGCCGCAACCAGTATATCCACGCCCAAACGCAGCTTCTTTACTTGGGGGTTTTGGTTAACACCGCCAATAACGCAGGCAAAGTTCATTTTTGAAACGCCAGCAAGTTTACCCAGCTCTTCGTGTATTTGAATGGCCAGTTCTCTCGTAGGCGCCAGAATGAGCGCACGTGGGTGGCGCGGCGTAGCGCGCATTTTGCTGCTGTTGACGGTGGCGTCATTAATTAAATTTTGTAGCAGGGGTAGGCCAAAAGCTGCTGTTTTACCTGTGCCAGTCTGGGCAATACCTAAGAGATCTTTGCCAGCAAGTACGTCTGGTATTGCGGCTTTTTGAATATCGCTGGGTTCGGTGAAACCTAAATCAGTTACGGTTTGGCAAAAGCTGTCGTGCAGACCAAGGTCGGCAAAAACTCCATTATTCATATATTTTTCCTGGTAAGCAAACACTCTCACGTGCCTAGGTCGAAGGATTTCGATTGCGGGCATCTAGGTGGGGTCGGCTTGTTGATGTTCGCTAACCAGCTTTATGCTGGAGAGGGATGCGTGATCAAGCTCGCGCGGCGCGGAGGATGAGGCTTAGCAGTAGAGAAGTCAAGGCAAGTTGATGCGAATAGGGGTTAGGTAGAGGTTCAGGGGGCAAGTGTTGTTGCTGCCGGGCTTCCAACACCTCTATCCTTGTGGCAGGCTCTTCGCTCTTCAGTGTTGGGCCTGACCCAATCTAGTTAAGACAAATGCTTAGTAGTAAGAACGCTATTGGTTTAGAACACCGTAATTCTAAAAAAGTGTTGTTATAAAACAATTACCCGTCGGAGGTTTTAGTGACTAAATCATTGTTTTTTCGTGGCTTTGCTGCGGTTCTAGTTATGTTGGCCGCATGGGTTGGCTATGGCTGGCAGGCGGCGACTTTTGCTGCTGATGATTATTTACACCTAGCGGATCAGTACCAGGTGACAATTCGTCGAGATACGCGTGGCGTACCGCATATCTTGGGCACCACTAATCCTGACGTTGCTTTTGGTTTTGCTTTTGCCCAGGCCGAAGATAGCTGGCAGTTAATAGAAGATTCTATGCCCTTCTATCGTGGCAATAGCGCTTTATATACTGGTCAAGATGGAGCAATCACCGACTATTTGGTGAAATGGTTAGGGCTTTGGGAAATTCTCGATGAGAATTATAAGTGGGACATAAGCCCCGATGTAAGAGCCTACGTTGATGCCTACGCAGATGGCATTAACTTTTATGCAGCGACTCATCCAGATCAGGTAGACGAACGCATTTTGCCTGTATCGGGGAAAGATATAGTCGCCGGATTTATGCTGCGCCATCTACTTTTCTACGGTTTTGAGGGCAGTATCAAAGAGTTGACAAAACCGACGCGGCAACGGGTGGTGAGTGAAATTATCCGGCCTGCGGCCATTGAATCATTGCTTGATCGCGCAGAAGAGGCAGAACCGTTATTTGAGCCGCCGGCTATTTTAGAGCAAGCCCCGAGCGAGATTTCTATCGGCGGTGTGCCTATCGGTTCTAATGCTTTTGCCATTGCGTCAAAGATCTCTGCTGAAGGTGCCACTCGCTTAGCGATCAATTCTCATCAACCCACTACGGGACCGGTTGCTTGGTATGAGGCCCATCTCAAAAGCTCCGAAGGTTTAAACGTTATGGGTGGGCTATTTCCGGGAACGCCTATGGTCAGCGTTGGCTTTACCGAGAATTTGGCTTGGGGCGCAACGGTAAATAACCCTGACCTAGTGGATATTTTTGTCTTGGAGATTAATCCTAATAATCCAAACCAATACCGTTTGGACGGTCAATGGCAGGATTTGCGGGTTAGCGAAGTGGATATTGAAATTCGTTTATGGGGTTTCTTTCCATGGACTGTGACTCAGGAAGTACTGGCCTCTAAACATGGCCCCGCGCTACGCACAGATCACGGCACTTATGCAATTCGTTACGCTGGAATGGGCGAGCTTCGGCAAGTTGAGCAATGGTACCGAATGAACCTTGCGACTAATTTTGAACAGTGGCGTGAAGCAATGTCGCTGCATGCATTTGCGAGTTTCAATTTTGTCTATGCGGACAAAGAGGGCAACATTATGTTTCTACATAACTCCCTCACGCCTAAGCGCGATCCGCGTTACGACTGGTCGCTTTATTTGCCCGGTGATGATTCGTCCTTAATCTGGAAAGAACATTTATCCTTCGCGCGTTTACCTCAAGTCATTAACCCTGCTTCGGGCTATGTTCACAGCGCCAATCAAACGCCTTTTAATGTCACCAACGAGGCTGACAATGTAAGCGTTGCAGACTATGGGCCTGGGCATGGTTTCCAAATGAATATGACTAATCGCGCGGTACGTGGGTTGGAGCTTTTTCAGTCCTTTGGGCCAATGATCAGTAAGGAAGAATTTTCTGCGATTAAGCACGACAAGTTTTATTCTTCAAATACCGACTATGTGGCTTATTTAGGCCAAATTGCAGAAGTGCAATTCACTGTGCCAAAACGCCAGCAGGCACAGAAAGTTTTGGCTGCTTGGGACCTAGGTACTGATTTAGAAAATACCAGCGCAGCTATGGGTACCTGCGTATTTTTGGCGGTGCAACCGAAAGAAAATCGTCAAGAAGACGGTAAGCCCGAGATCAGCGAAATGTTGGACAACTGTATAGCTGGCCTAGAGAAAGCAGTAGGGCGTATGGACCCACCTTGGGGTGAAGTGAATCGACACGTTCGCGGAGATCTTAATTTGCCAGTGGCCGGTGGGCCGGATATTTTGCGTGCCATTTATGGTCGCGGTTTAGATGAAGATGGTTATTTGACGAATGTAGCCGGAGATGGGCTGTATTATTTGGTTGAATGGGATGCTGCCGGTGCGCTAACTGTGGAAGGCGTGCACCAGTTTGGTAGCGCAACTTTGGATAAAGCATCGCCACACTATGCCGACCAAGCCCGAGATTATACACTGGAAATACTCCACGACCCTTGGTTCAGTGAAGCTGCACTGCAGCAAAACTTACTGCGGGCTTATCGTCCGGGGGACAAGCCTTAGGGGTTTGAGTGGAGGGTTTTGTGTGGCGCTCTTTCTTTGCAAAAAGCAGTTTGTAAAAAGTACTTTGCAAAAGCGATTTTGCTAGAAAAAGTCTCTTTGGAAAAAGTTAGTGGGCGATAGCCTTAGACATCAGATTAGGAAAAATAATAATGGATACCTTGATATGCCCGGTTGCTACCTCTAAAGATGCTAAAGTGCCCGTCATCATCTACCTAGATTTTAAGAGCCCTTACGCCTATCTGGCGGTGGAGCCAACCCGCAAAATGTTGGCAGAGCTAGGTGTTGTTGCGGATTGGCGGCCATTTGTTTTAGACATTGGTAGTTATCTAGGCACTGCAAAACTGGGTAAAGGTGGCAAAGTCGCCGAGCAAAGCCGCAGCAAAGAGCAGTGGTCTGGCGTCAAATACGCATATTTTGACTGCCGGCGTTATGCCAATTTAAAAGGTATGACGGTCCGTGGCACCGTGAAAATTTGGAATACAAATTTGCCAGCTGTTGGCTGGTGGTGGGTTAAGCAGCAAGAGAGCTTACAGCAGCAGTGCGCCTCCAACAGCCTGATGGAAAAATATATCGACGCTGTTTATGCACGATTTTGGCGGCGCGAGTTTGATGCCGAAGACATAAACGCGGTGGAGCAAGTGCTAATAGATGTCGGGGCTAATATCGAAGGCTTCAGAGACTATGCAGCGGGGCCCGGTTTACATGCCAACGCGCAGTTTCAGATGGACGCATTTGATTCTGGTATTTACGGCGTGCCTACTTATATTTTGCCAAGCAAAGGCAGCGCTGGCGCAGAAAATTCAGATGCTGAGCAGAAATTTTTTGGTCGCGAACATCTGCCGCTCCTCCGTTGGTATTTGCGAGGGCAAGTAGGCGAGCGTCCAGATGTTGCCTATGAACTGGCTGACGATGCCCAGATCATGGCAGATCCTGCAGCGACTGTTGATTCGGCTCTGCCGGTTTATATAGATGTCAAAGCGCCGCAAAGTTATCTGGCCTTGGCGGGGACGCGGGCCATGGCGGAGCAACAAAACATTGCATTAGATTGGCACTTTTTCCAAGGCCAACCTTTGCGTACCCCCCCCGTAAGGGAAGAAGGCGAGGGTCGAGGCGCAATGCACCGTCGTATTCGCGGCACATACATGGGTCAAGATATTCAACGCTATGCGCCGCATAAACTGAAAGACCTATATGTGACAGAGCGCTCTAACGCGCCGGCCTTAGGTCTGGCGTGGGTGAAAGCACGTGCGCTACAAGACTTGAGTGTCAGAGTGGACAATTATGTTGAGGCAATCTTGCAGCGTTTTTGGCAGCATGATCAAGACATTGACTCTATTGCAAGTATTGAAGATGTACTCAACCATTTGGGCGTGACTCTTGATGGCTTTGCTGAGTTTGCTGACAGCGCAGGTCTAGCCGCAGTGGAAGCTGCTGCTGGTCAGGTTCAAGAGCTGGGCGTCGCGGTGAGTCCAACCTACTTTATTGGCACCGAGCCATTTCAAGGGCGCCAGCATCTACCCTTATTAGCGGCCCGTATGAAGCCCCAGGTTTAGGTCTTTTATTGCAGCATAGGGTCTTTTGTTTTGGGCTTTTGTTGACAGGTCGCGGGGCTATTCGTCAGTATCTGTGTCGCGCAAACTACTGACTTTAGCTGATAATGCTTAATGACGGCACTGATTGGGTTTGAGTTATGGGTATTAGCACCCTGATTTTTTATTTTTTTGAGGTAACATTATGAAGACAAGAATTACGGAACTTTTTGGTATTGAGCACCCTGTTATCCAAGGTGGCATGCATTATGTTGGTTTGGCAGAAATGGCGGCAGCAGTTTCAAATGCTGGTGGCTTAGGCATTATTACTGGACTGACTCAAGGCACACCGGAAAAGTTAGCTAACGAAATTGCGCGCTGCCGCAAAATGACAGACAAACCTTTTGGCGTTAACTTGACCTTTTTGCCTTCTCTTACACCTCCTGATTACCCTGGTTTGGTTAACACTATTATTGAAAGCGGTGTTAAAGCTGTAGAAACCGCTGGTAACAACCCTGCGAAATGGTTGCCTCAGTTAAAGGAAGCTGGCATCAAAGTTATCCACAAGTGCACCTCGGTTAGACACGCGTTGAAAGCTCAAGACATTGGCTGTGATGCGGTTTCCGTAGACGGATTTGAGTGCGGTGGACATCCAGGCGAAGACGATATTCCAAACTTCATTTTGTTGCCTAGAGCTGCAGATGAACTAACGATTCCTTTTGTTGCTTCTGGCGGTATGGCAGATGCGCGCTCGCTAGTTGCCTCTCTCGCCATGGGCGCTGAAGGCATGAACATGGGCACACGTTTCATAGCAACCAAAGAAGCACCAGTTCACGAAAATGTTAAGCAAGCTATTCTTGCTGCGTCTGAATTGGACACTCGCTTAGTGATGCGTCCGTTACGTAACACCGAGCGTGTACTAACAAATGCCGCAGTAGAGCGCTTGTTGGAGAAAGAGCAAGAACTGGGCGCTGATCTTAAGTTTGAAGACATTGCCGCTGAAGTAGCTGGCGTATATCCAAAGATCATGATGGAAGGCACTATGGAAGCTGGCGCATGGTCATGCGGCATGGTCGCTGGTCTTGTTTATGATATTCCAACAGTGCAAGAGTTGATGGACCGTATTATGAGCGAAGCTGATACATTGATCTCTAAGCGTCTTGCCGGTTTTGCTGCGTAGAACAAACGTTAGTACTAGGTAAAATGCAAGCCCCCAAGTTTAGTCTGCCCTGAGCAATTGGTTTGGGGCGCTAAACAAACTTGCAGTTACAAAACTCAGATACAGAAATTTATATAAGGAATTGATATGCGCGAAGCAGTCATAGTTTCAACAGCTCGTACGCCTATTGGCAAAGCCTATCGCGGGGCATTCAACAGCACTCTAGGTCAAAGTCTTGGTGCACACGCCATCAGACACGCTGTGCAGCGTGCTGGTATTGATGCAGCCCAAGTGGAAGACGTCATTATGGGCGCGGCACTACAAATGGGTAGCAGTGCTTTTAATACTGCGCGTCAATGTCTGCTAGAAGCAGGGCTGCCAGATAGCGTTCCGGGCCAAAGCATAGATCGCCAATGTTCCTCTGGCATGATGGCTATTGGTATTGCTGCTAAGCAAATTATAGCTGACGGTATGGATGTGGCTATTGGTGGCGGCGTTGAATCTATTTCAACCAACCAAACAGGCGACATGTTCACCACGCCGAGCCCGTGGTTGATTCAAAATCAGCCTGGCTTGTATATGCCAATGATTGAAACCGCTGAGATCGTTGGTGAGCGTTATGGTGTTAGCCGTGAAGACCAAGATGCTTATGCTGCGCAGTCTCAGGCACGTACTGCCGCTGCACAACAAGTGGGCGCGTTTGATGACGAGATCGTACCGCTAGCTTCAGTAATGAAGTTGGTGAATAAGGAGACCGGCGAGGTCAACGAGATCGAAATGAATCTGGATAAAGACGAAGGTAACCGTCCAGGTACAACCTATGAAAGTTTGTCAGGACTGAAGCCAGTATTTGGTGGCGGTCAGATCATTAAGGAAGGCAAGCATGTTACAGCGGGTAATGCATCCCAGTTGTCTGACGGTGCTTCTGCTTGCGTATTAATGGAAGCTAAGGTCGCTGAGCAGCGTGGTCTTCAGCCTTTAGGCGCGTACCGTGGCATGGCTGTAGCCGGTACTCAAGCTGATGAAATGGGCATTGGTCCAGTCTTCGCTATTCCAAAGTTGTTAGAAAAGAATGGTCTAACCATGGATGACATCGGCCTGTGGGAACTGAATGAAGCATTCGCTGTACAAGTGGTCTATTGCCGCGACAAGCTAGGTATTCCTGATGAACTACTCAACGTAAACGGCGGCGCTATTTCAGTAGGTCACCCTTACGGTATGTCTGGATCGCGCATGGTTGCCCATGCATTGATCGAAGGAAAGCGTCGTGGTGTTAAATATGTCGTAGCTACTATGTGTGTTGGCGGCGGCATGGGCGCGGCGGGCTTGTTTGAAGTTCTGTAGTCCCCGTATATTATTAGTATCTGCCGTTGCTAGGCGTTGATTAGATTTAACACTAGCGTATAAAAAACCAGCTAGCACCGAAGGGCGTAGCTGGTTTTTTTTGACAAATTTTTTTCTACTTCATGGATTTGCAGCATGATCGAAGAATGTATTAGCTTAGATCGTCAATAAAAGGAACATTATGAACGCATATAACTCTCCCACAGAATTCTTGGTCACGACGCTTGTCGATGGCGTTTTAACTATCGCGTTTAATCGGCCTGATGCGCTGAATGCTTTTCGCCCTGAAATGCTAGAGGGTATTGCGGAGCTTATAAATTCCGCTAACACCGACGATCAGGTATCCGTTGTGGTTCTAGAGGGCGCTGGCCGTGCTTTTTCGGCCGGGGTGGATTTGAAGGTGTTGCAAGGGACGGAGCCCGAAGGTGGTAAAGTGGGTGATATTTTTGACGCGCCAGCTAAGCGGGCCTATGTAGCCATTCGTGGTGCGCGCATGCCGGTTATCGCTAAGGTCCATGGCGCTTGTTTTACCGGTGCGTTGGAAATAGCCTTGCACTGCGATTTCATCTTTACTACTAATACCACTAAGTTTGGTGACACCCATGCTAAGTTTGGTCTGCGTCCTACTTGGGGTATGACACAAACTTTGGCTCAAGCTGTTGGCTTACGCAGGGCGAAAGAACTGTCGTTCACGGCAAGAATATTTCTCGGGTTGGAGGCAGTTGAGTTTGGTATGGCTTGTGTGGCGGTCGAGGACAAAGCCGCTTTAGATGAGTTGGTTGCTCAGCGCGCTGGGGCGATTGTTGCCAATTCGTCATCCGCGGTGGCGGCGATCAAAGATTTATATAATATTTCGCAGCAGGGCCACGCTATGCAAGATGCTTTAGATGCCGAACTTGCTCGAGAATATCCACAAATTACTGATACATCGAAAAGGTTAGCCGGGTTTTAACCCCGGCCGTTATTCGCCGTCTGTCGTTAGTTGCTGCTATGGGATTGGTGAATAGTCGGTCTTTGTCATAAATACTTTGTCGATATTTTCGACTAAACGACCATCGCTTATGGACTCCGCGTACACCGTTTGCCACGCAGGATCAGTTCCAAATGCTTTCCAAGCGATGGCTGCTTCAGCGAGGCTTGGGTGTGCAACCACATAGACTAAAGTATTGGGTAGCTCTAGCGGCTTCCAGTAACTGATATTCTCAATACCGTGTTTGGTGAAGAGGCCCATGGTGTGGTCTCTGAATCGGCTTTTCAAAGCATCTAGCTTGCCTGGAAAAGTTGTGTAAGTACGCAGTTCATAAATACGCTTGTCTGGGTGTTGGGCGTGATCTTCTTGCTTATCAGCAAAACTACTGAGGCTTAGGCAAGCCAGTACAATGCCGCTTAATAGGGTGGGCAAACTGAGAAGGATCTTTTTTGAGGAATTTTTTGTGAACATGGTGATGCCTGTATTGGATGGTTGAATTCCCCCATATACTAAATGCCCTTCTCACAGATGGGTAGCTTTCAGACGGTGCGTTCTTAGGTCGGTCTTTTTTCACCTCCTTGACCCCCATTTATCCTACGATAACCGTCTTTACCCACCCTCATCCTTCACCTTTAAAACTGTGCCTTTGCGCGGTAAGCTCAGAGCATGAGCTTATGGCTCAGCGTAAGTACAACTCGAAATGGGGAGAGGGATATGTGCGTAGGTTTTTTTCAATTCTGGTCAGCATATTTTTGACTGGACTAGTGCAAGCGGATATCAAGCGCACGGTCTCTGGTAACCCTGATCTGTCTGGCTTTTATGACAGCGGCACCCTGACACCGCTTAATCGCCCCAAAGAATTTGGCGAGAAGAAATTCATGACCCTTGCAGAGGCAGAAATACTCAAAAAGATGAGCGGTCTGTTGCAATCAGACGCAGACAAGGTCAGCGACCCTAACCGTGAAGCGCTCCCCAGTGGCGGTGATGGAGAGCATGGTTTTGGAGCAGGTGGAGTCGGGGGTTACAACTCGTTCTGGGTTGATCCAGGCAGTGATGTTTCCGAGTTTAATGGTCAAATCAGAACATCTATCTTCTACAAGCCAGCAAATGGCCATCAGCCTATTCTGACACCCAAGGGCATGCAGGCCATGGCGGACAACTTCAGTTCATTTGCTTATACCAACGATGGCACTGCGTCATGGCTGACGAAAGGCGGGCACGGTCCCTTTGATGGACCTGAAGATTTGGCTTTAGCTGAACGTTGTTTGCTCGGCTTTAGTGCAGGTCCGCCGAGCTTGCCCGGCCTTTATAATAACTATAAACGCATTGTGCAGACCGAAGACCATGTCATGATTTTGTTGGAGATGGTGCACGACGCACGCGTGACACGAATGAATTCTAAGCATGGTCCAGCAAGTCACTGCTCGTGGTTGGGCGATGCCATAGGGCGCTGGGAAGGTGACACCCTAGTAGTTGAAACTACCAACTTCCGCAACCAAACTGGCCTTTATGGCGGCGATGAAAATCTCTATGTGATAGGGCGGTTTACCTTAAAAGAAGATGGCAATCTGCTTTATGACTTTACCGTGAACGACGACACCGCCTGGATGCAGCCTTGGAGCTGTGCCTACGTTTGGCAGACCTCTCAAGATAAGGTTTATGAATATGCCTGTCATGAAGGCAACTATGCCATGGGTAATATCCTACGCGGCGCTCGGTTGTTAGAAAATGAGGCGCTAGCAGAGCAGGCCGCAAAATAAATGTTGGAAATTTTTTATTTTCAGAAGTGTTTGCTAGAAAATATAACTGAGTAAGTTGATTTAGGAGTACGCTTTGAAATTTGAGGGATTGGATATTAGACCTGCTATTGATGCAGAAATGGGTCAACTTGGGCTCATGGGCTCTTACTCCTATGCGGGCGCTTTTGGCGATGGCGAAGACAATGTAGTAGCCACTGGCACTAAGGCTGAGTGGACTCTGTGTGCATTTGACGACAGTGCTCGTACGGACAAAGACCAAGCCACTATGGCAACTTCTTTCTGTGCCTTCCCTTTTACAACGCGTGTTAATGGCAATGCCATGGCTATGGCAGGTATTTCTACCGTAGGTACTCGGCCCGAATATCGGCGCATGGGTTTGTTGCGCAAAATTATGACCAGGGCTTTCGAAGAGCAAAAAGAGCGTGGCCAAACTATTGCCGGGCTTTGGGCGTCTCAAGCGGCTATCTATCAGCGGTATGGTTTTACCCAGGCGGGTGTGAACAGAAACTATGCCGTAGACACCATTGATATTCAGCTAAGTCTAGATAAATCCAATGCTGCTTTAGAGTTGCCATTAGTGACTCGATACACGCCAGTCCAGGGTTTAGATGCTGCTCGTCAGGCATACAAGAATTTCATCGCCCAGCGCACTGGCTATCTGCATCGCGGTAAATCTTTATGGCTGAATAATACGTTAGATGAAACTACCCCTGATGGTCCTGTATATATCGCCTTAGCGGGCACACTTGAGGCGCCCCGTGGATATATTGCTTACACCTTGCGGGCCAATCTTGTCGACAACCGGGCTCGTTCCCAAGAAATAAAAATTCGCGATTTTGCGTGGCTAGACTTAGCGGCCTATCAAAGCCTTTGGCAATTCATAGGCAAACATGATTTGGTCGGGCGTGTGGTCTGGGCTAACGCGCCCATGGATGATCCAGCGTTGGCTTTATTTCAAGAACCTAGATTGCTGCACAGTCAGGACACTGAAGCCAGTTGGTGGCGTATGGTGGACGCGCCTAATGCCCTGGCTCAACGTGGCTATAGTGTTAGCGAGGATATTAAAATCGGTATTGCTGGGGATGATTTGGCGCCCTGGAATAATGGCTGTTGGCACTTACGTAGTGAAGTTGATGGAACCGGTGTTGGCTTTGCGGCTAGCGTTAAGGCCAGTCGCGATACGCCGCAAGTTAGTTTGTCGATAAAGAGCCTCACCGCCATTTTTTCTGGCATGCACCGAGCCCAAAATTTAGCCAATTGGGGTTTGATTGACGGTCAAACAAACGACATCGCTCGCCTGGACCGAATCATGGCCACCCAGTATGCGCCTCACTGCCCTGATCATTACTGATCAGAGTGAATAGTACCCCGGATAACTCAACGGAATATCTGCGCTCTGAGGTCAGATTAGGGCGTGTCTCCACCGCCACGAAGTTAACCCACGGCTTGGGCTCGATGCCAGGCAACTACAAAGAATTTGTCTTCAATACTTTTTTGCTGCTCTACTATTCGCAAATTCTAGGTCTCTCTGCAAGCTGGGTCTCACTGGTGTTGGCCGTTACCCTTATCATTGATGCGGTTACCGATCCGCTAATGGGGGCAATTTCAGATAATTTTAAGCCGCGACTGTTCCTCAATCTTGGACGTCGCCATCTTTTCATGTATTTGGCCATATTGCCTTTGGGCATATCTTTGTATTGTCTTTTTACACCACCAAACTGGGCAAGCCAGCGGGAGCTGTTGGCGTGGTTGTGCTTTTGGGCCATCGCTACGCGGTTAGCATTTACGCTTTATGTTGTTCCTTGGGCGGCTCTTTCCGCGGAGCTCACCGACGACTATGAAGAGCGGACCAGTATTGTTGTTTACCGAGTGGCCATGGCGTGGGTTGGTGGCATAGCGTTTCAAATTTTTGTTTATACTTTTGTGATGCCAGATGTTGGCGAGGGTTACGGGCAACTTGATATCGATAACTACCCTACCCTTGCTTTTTGGTTGGCGGGCCTGGTCATGATTTGGGCGACTATTACAACGCATTTTACCCGAAACCAAATTCCCTATTTACGCCAGCCCATTGACCCAGCGCCGCTAGACTTAACGTTGTTTTTAACCGAAGTGCGGCTTGCTTTTGTGAGTAAAAATTTTCGATTATTTTTTTTCGTGTCGCTGACTTTTTTTGCAACTGCAGGCACCGGCGCGGTATTTGATATTTATATGAACACCTATTTTTGGGAGCTGCGCAGCGAAGACCTTCGTTGGCTTGGGTTGTCTATCGTTTTTGCCTTCATAGCATTGGCTATGACTCGTCCCCTGCAAAGCCGCTTTGGTAAGCGGGATATAGCCACCGTTTGTTTGGTGTTATTAATCATTACGCTCGTAACTAAGGTATCTTTTAGGTTTACAGATATTTGGCCGGATAATGGCGACATCAAATTGTTGCCATTGCTGGTGCTGTTCACTTGTATACAAATGTTCTTTGTTACGTTGTTTTCGGTGATGGTAGTGTCGATGCTGCCAGATATGGTTGACGAACAGCACTTGTTGGTGGGTCGCCGCCAAGAAGGCATATTTGCCTCGGCGTTCAGTTTTGCCAGCAAAACAACGGCGGGGCTAGGGTTGTTGGTAGGCGGGCTACTTCTTGAACATGTTATTGCCTTTCCAACTAAGGCGCTGCCGGGAGAAATTCCGGCTGATACACTTATTGCATTGGGCGTTGTTGACGGCTTATTGGTGCCTTGTTTCTTTTTTCTACCAGTGTGTTTGCTAAGCCGATATTCATTGTCTAGAAAAAAGCTCACTGCCATCCAGGCCCAGTTATCTAGTCAATAAGATGTTCAGGTGGATAAAGGGGCAGTTTTTCGCACGATTCACCGACCGGCTTTTAGCCAAAAAATTTTGAGGAAATTAGATGTTAGAAAAAGTGCATCCATCCACAGTGGGAATGTGTGAAGACCGCTTAGAGCGTGTTACCCAGTGGCTAGAAGAGCAAGTCAGCGGTGAGCGCTTGGCCGGCGCCAGCGTTATGATTGGTCGCCAAGGCAAAATCTCTTATCTGCAAACCGCAGGTTTTGCAGACAAAGAAATAGCTAAGCCATTTAGTGAGGACAGTCTGGTACGGATATTTTCTATGTCCAAACCTATCACCTCAGTCGCTGCAATGATGCTATACGAACAGGGCTGCTTTCAACTAGACGATCCTCTGGCCAAGTACATTCCCGAGTTTGCGCATACACCAGTTTGGCAAGGCGGCAGTGCCAGTCTGAGTGAGACTGAGCCACAAAGTAATCCAATGTTGGTGAAACACTTAATGTCCCACACCTCTGGGCTGACTTACGGCTTTATGCACAGTAATGTAGTGGACGGCGAGTATCGTAGTGAAGATATAGAGTTTATTAATTTCCAGCACAGCTTGGCAGAAATTGTCACGCGCCTTGCTAAGATCCCGCTAATTTCCCAGCCGGGCAGTCAGTGGAATTACAGCGTTTCTACGGATGTATTAGGGCGCCTTATAGAGATTTGGTCGGGTATGAGTTTGGCTAATTTTTTCCAGCAGCGAATTTTTACTCCGTTGCAAATGCACGACACCGAGTTTCAGGTTAGAGCCGAAAATCAGAATCGCTTTTCTGCATTGTATGGTCCTGCTAATGGTGTAGATATGAGCAGTGTCGGCAAAGCTGACCTTGATTTTGCAAAGGCCGAGCTCCGAGGTTTAACACTCCAGGAAGGCTCAAGCAAGTCTCGGTACTTCAAGTCAACAACGTCTGATTCCGGTGGTGGTGGCCTAGTTGGCAGTATTGGTGACTATGGGCGGTTTTGCCAGATGCTATTGAATGGTGGCGAGTTAGATGGTGAGCGGTTGCTAAGCCCAACTACCGTTCGGTTTATGCGTACCAATCAATTGCCAGATGATTGTGATATGGCGGCTATGGGACAGCCGGTTTGGAGCGAAACCAGCTACGACGGCATTGGCTTTGGTTTGGGTTTTGCGGTGGTTCTAGATCCGCCTAAAGCTTCTATCATTACCTCTAAAGGCGAGTATCACTGGGGCGGCGCTGCCAGTACATTTTTCTGGGTTGATCCGGTAGAGGATCTATTTGTGGTTTTCTTCACGCAGCTTATACCGTCATCTACGTATCCCATTCGTCGGGAGCTGCGCACCCGGGTTTATCAGGCGTTGGTTGAATAGCGGATTTTACTGAACGACTGTTCCGAACTGCGATTTTTTGGGGGTTTTACGCACCTGGAAGTTTTTCAAGCGCTAGGGTTGGACAGAGCCTGAGGCGAGCATCATAGCTTTGAATTTCAAGTAAATGGGCGCGCCAATGCTGAAATTGAGCAAGCACTGTCTACTTTGAGCTTGGCCGTATTTTAGTCACTTCGGATTTCAGCCGCTTTGAAGTCGCGTGATTTATTCCCGGATATTTGTGCAGTTTCAGCAACTCTCGCATACATTTTGCAGCGCCCAACGGAGAGCCACTCGTGGTTAACTTCCAGCATTACAACAGGTTTTTCGAGGTTTTTACCGGGAGGTCTAGAGATTCCTTGTTCCCAATGGCTGCAGGCAGCGTGCGTTACTTTCAACCTTTCAGAGAAGGCCTTGAGTGAGACCTGCATTGGTTCTAGCGTTTTTGATACGTTTAGATAGGGCTGGCATGAGTTAAAGGCTAGCCCTGGCGAAACGACTTGAATATGATTTGGTAAACAATAATAGGGTATTCAACACACCGTAATTTTTTTGATCTTTATTCGGAAAAAATTCAACTTATCGCGCTTTGATGAGGTGCACCAAGTTCTAGAGAAAATTCAGAAGATGTTCCTTTGCGTGTCATCTTGGAATGGACACACGCTATCTAGTATTCCGAATCTAATGCAAATAATGTCCCTGCGGGTCTTGGGCTATTTAGTTTTGCAACACAACACTGTGTGACTATAGTGAGGCTCAGCTTTCAAATAGCACTGTTTTGGGACCGAACGATGACTACCTACGTGACTGCACAAATCAATATTCAAGATCGCGAAAAATATGCGCTCTACGAAAAAGGCTTTATGGAAATTTTTGACCGCTATGAAGGTAAAATGCTCGCCGTAGATGAAGCGCCGGAAATATGGGAAGGGCAGTGGTTATATTCCCGGACGGTATTAATTGAGTTCCCATCTGCTCAGGCCGCTCAAGCCTGGTATAACAGCGATGAATATCAGCAGTTGGCATCTCATCGTTGGGCTGCGTCAATAGCGAATATCGCCATGCTAGAGGGTCTTATTGTATCGAACTAGCTATTGCTAGCTTCGGCTCTAACGTTCTTGCGCCAGCTAAAAACGTGCGAACTTTACTAGTGCCCAATTAGGGTGAACCCTCTGGTCCCCAGTGCACGGCTAAGAGATTTTTAATGGGTTGCTTGTGAGAGCCAAAAGAGCGGTTGAACAAATCGCCGTAGGTGAAATGTTCTAGAGTAAATCCCGCTGGGTCTCTCCAGTAGTCGAAGACTTGGCTTCCGAGTACGTGTTTACCCACGCCCCAGCTCTGTTCGTAACCGGCGTTGCGCGAGAAAATCGTGAGACTGGATGATGTAGTCCCAGTGACAAACCCCAAAAGCCGCGTGATTAAATTCGCTGTGGCCTGCCCCGACCAAAAATAACGTATGGTGATCTACATATGTCTCGCCACGGTCCAGGCGCATAAATGCACCCAGTGTTTTGTCTTCGCTGCCGATATAAATTTCGTCACTGGTGATAAAGCCAATGCGCTTTTTTTACCAAGCCTCGCTAGTGCGAAAGTCTGTGACATTCAACACACAGTGCCCGAGCCTCTTAATACTGGTAGAGGTTGCGCTAAAGCTGACCCGTTGCCCCAGCCTCAACGCGTCTTTGTTCTCGTGGTTTTGCTGATTGAAGGGTGACCGTGACGGTGCCGGTAATTCGCTGGCTTGGGATAGACCATAAACAATGTCGACCGCATTACCGTCAGGGTCCATCATCCGTGCCCTTAGACCGCCACCAGGGAGGTCGATTTCTTCTATTCCACGTTATCAATTGCGGCAATGCGCTCTAACTCAGCTTGAGTCAGCGCTTCGAAGCCCATGCCTATGAACTTTGCTGAACCCCCCCGCTTGCTCGGCAACATAAATGTAGGGCGCGCTATCGTAGCCTCGAGCAAAAAGGCGATCTTTTCCTGTGTTACTTGAAAGCCGAAGTCCGTGAGAAATTGCGCTTGCTTGTCTAAGTCTTCGATTTCGAAGCGTACGTAAAGCAGATCTCTTATAGCAGGCATTGTCTGTCCAAAAGTGTTGAGCAAGTCTAAAGGTAAGCTGGAAAACTACCCTGCTTAAGGGGAAAGTGCGCTGTAGCTAGTGTGCCGGGCCAGCAATTTCGGCTAAACTTTTCATCAAGTAACTAAAAGACAGACATTAGGCAGTCATAAGGATAAGAACATGCCCACATCTATTAGCAACAACGGCGCGGTAAGAACCCTGACCTTCAACCGTCCGGAAGCACTGAACGCATTTAATGACGACATGTTTGATGCCGTGGCAGCTGACATTTTGGTCGCTACAGTTGATGAGCGCGTCAAAGTGTTAGTAATAACAGGTGCAGGGCGAGCATTCTCCGCTGGGATGGATTTAGCCGCTCAACGTGGTGGATCGGCGCCTAAGTATGGTTTTTCCGGCATGTTTGAGGCGATTATTGAGTTCCCCAAGCCAATTATTCTGGCAGTTAACGGTTTAGGCGTTGGCTTTGGATGTACTATTTGTGGCCTGGCGGACTTGGTATTTATGGCCGACGACGCTCGCCTGCGCTGTCCTTTTACATCATTGGGACTAACCGCAGAAGCCAGTAGCACAGTGACCTTTCCGCAGCTTATGGGTTATCAAAATGCCTTTTGGGGCCTTTTGAGCTCTCAGTGGATGGACGCTCAAACCTGTAAAGATTTAGGTTTGGTGTTTGCGCTGGCGGAAGCAGGGGAGCTAATGACCAAGGTTGATCAGCATGCGCAGATTCTCGCGGCACAGCCGCTGGCCTCGCTGGTTGCTACCAAAGAGTTAATGATGGCGCCGCGACGGGAAGCCCTGCGCGCAGCCTATAAGGTAGAAAATGTTGTTCTTGCCGATATGATGGGGGGGGCGGCTAATTTGGAGGCGGTAGCGGCGTTTAAGGAGCGTAGACAGGCAGACTTTTCTAACTTCTAGAGCAGCTAGGTCAGACTATTTGGTCAGGTACCTTTTAGTCGTGACAAGTAGTTTTCTTCTTCAGCTAGGCCTGCTCACCAGGTTTGACGGGCCGCAATACACCTTGCTGCTTCAAAAGTCTGGGTGCGCAGATGGTCTAAGCGGGCGTTTAAATTACGAAAGCTGAGAGGGTCCTCAGTTTCAATAGATTTTCCAATGATTAAGTCAGAAAAAGTATCCATGCCGCCATAGCAGCCTAGAATTAGGGTGGCGCCCGCAAGCTCGTGAGCATCTACTTTTGCCACCGCGCGCCGTAACACCATGAGCCAGAACTTTTCATCTGTCTCAACCAGTAAGCCGATTAGCTCACGAGTTGTATTGCTTAGATCGATAAACTGTTGATTCAGTGTTGTCATGGTTTTATTCGAATTTTTCTATTTAGTGCATTTTTCTATTTGCCGGCCTGCTTGTGCTTGCGAGGCACTCTAATGTTACTAGAAGAGTCGCAACATTAGTCAGGTATTTGCTTCCCAGGCTCCTCCATCTTGGCGTTATCTAATGGAATTTGTGTGCAAAAATAACGTATGGTGGAGGTTCAAAAATGCACTAGATGGATTGGTATGAAAGAAAATAAAGCACTGTCCGCTTGGCGTAATGACGAACAAACTATTGGCTGCTGGTTAAGCCTTGCAAACGCCTATTCTGCGGAAGTTATATCCAAACTAGGATTCGATTGGGTGTGCATTGATATGCAGCATGGGTTAATTGATTACACTGACGTTATAAATATGTTGCCAGCCATATCCAATTCCGACGCCACACCGCTTGTCAGGGTGCCGTGGAACGAACCTTACGAAATTATGAGAGTCTTAGACGCTGGTGCATATGGTGTCATTGTACCTATGGTAAATAATCGCGAAGAAGCTGAGCGTGCCGTTCATGCTTGCCGTTACCCGCTAGAAGGTAATCGTTCTTTCGGACCTATTCGTGCCGCACTTTATGCTGGGCGCGGATATGCTGTTGAAGCCAATGATCAAATTGCCTGTATCGCCATGATTGAAACGGCCGAAGGCATAGCCAATGCAGACGAAATAATGGCCACGCCGGGTTTGAATGGCGTTTACATTGGGCCCGCTGACCTAGCGCTGTCTATGGGCTTGCCGGCTATGGGCGACCAGCCTCAACCCGAGCATTTAGAGATGGTTAAGTCCCTGTTGGCCAAGTGTAAGGCTCACGGTATTGCAACGGGTATTCATACAGGTGGCATTGAATACACCCAGAAGTATTTGGAACTCGGGTTTAACTTTGTCACCTTGGGCAGCGAGTCTGGCCATATGACTAAGAACGCTGCGAAAGAGCTAGCGGCGGCTCGTGGTATTGCTGAGACCAAACGCGAAGGTACCGGCTATTAAATTGCTTAGGCCCCAACCTTTTGGGCCCCCGAATAGGTTCCGCGGACAGCTTACTTGATGATATTGCTGGGCTTAATACTGGTTGTCGTGGTGTTTGCGCCCAGCCTTTGGGTGCGCTGGGTAATGAATGCCTACTCTGAAGATTTGGACGGCATGCCTGGTACTGGGGGGGAGTTGGCGCAGCACCTTATTGAACGATTTGGCCTTGAATCGGTGAAGGTAGAAACTACTGAAGGCGGTGATCATTACGACTCGGTAGACAAGCGTGTGCGGTTGAGTCAGGCAAATTTTTCTGGCCGTTCGTTAACGGCAATTGCGGTTGCGGCGCACGAGGTGGGTCACGCAATGCAGGATCATCAGAATGACCCTCGACTGCTGTTCAGGACCAAGTTAGTGCCTATTGCTAACAAGGTCGCTCGCTTTAGTGCTGGTGCTATTTGGGCGGCGCCGATTTTTGCTTTAATCACTCGTCATCCTGTACCGTTTTGGGTGCTCGCGGCTTGTGGTCTTGGCGGTCTTTTGATTCGTATGATGGTTCATCTTGTAACCTTGCCGATAGAATGGGATGCGAGTTTTGGTAAAGCGTTACCTGTTTTAAAAGCGGGTTCCTATTTAGGTGCAAAGCAAGAGCAGGCAGTTACTAAGATTTTGCGCGCGGCGGCGTTAACCTATGTCGCCGCCGCATTAGCAGATGTACTAAACCTAACGCGCTGGGCTGCACTGTTGCTACGCCGCTAAAAAATCGACAAAAGCCCGTAAAATAACGTTTTTTCTAAAATGAAGACGGTCTATATAGAGACTATCGCTGGTCCGTATTTTTATTGCGAGCCAATCCTAAAATGGTTTTTATTCACTACTGAGATATTTGCTTATTTAAATGGTTAGAAAGATGCGGATTGTTAGTTGGAATGTAAATGGACTTCGTGCATGCGCAAAACGTGGTTTTTTGGATTTTTTAGAGTCCTCGAAAGCTGATGTAGTTGCGTTGCAGGAGGTTCGTGCCTTTCCAGAGCAGCTGCCACCCAATGTTTTGGCACCAGCAAATTGGCATGTTTGTTTTGCGCCAGCCAAACGCCCCGGTTATAGCGGCGTAGCCATCTACAGCAAAACCAATCCTAGCCGCATTGAAACGAGTCTAGGTGAAGATCGCTTCGATGATGAAGGACGATTTATGATCGCCCACTACGGCCGCTTAGCTGTGGTTTGTGTGTACTTTCCAAATGGCAGCGGTAAGGATCGTGATAATTCTCGGGTAACCTACAAGATGGATTTTTATAAGGCGGTGTTCAAACGCATTGAAGTGCTGCGCAAGCGCGGCCCTGTTTATGTTGTGGGCGATTACAACACGGCCTATGGGGAAATTGATTTGGCGCGGCCTAAGACAAATAAGAAATCCAGTGGATTTTTACCTCTAGAGCGTGATGAATTAACTCGGTGGATGGACCATGGTTGGGTGGATACTTTTAGAGCAACCCATGTAGATGAGCCCGATCATTATTCCTGGTGGCGTCAATTTGGCGGCGCACGAGACGACAACGTGGGTTGGCGTATTGATTATGTATTTGCCTCACGATCGGGCATGCGCAGGCTTAAAGAGGCCTTTATTTGGCCTCATGTTTTAGGCTCTGATCACTGTCCAGTGGGTGTAGACTTAGTCTAGGCTAGTCGCCATTCAGAGCAACAAAATTGGAAAGGATTCAACCTAATGGCTCAATTATTCCCCAATCACCCAAACTTGCGTGGCGGTTTTGCACCACTGCAATCTGAATGTGACGTTCACGATCTAATCATTGAAGGCGAAGTACCCAAGCAGCTCAATGGTACCTTTTACCGCAACGGTCCAAATGCGCAATATGCGCCCAGAGGTACTTACCACATGTTTGGCGGGGACGGCATGATTCACGCCTTAAGTGTCCAAGACGGTCGAGTCAGCTACCGCAATCGCTGGGTGCGAACTCAACGATTTGAGAAAGAGCGTGATGCTGGACGAGCACTGTTTAATAGTTTTAATCCTATGGATGTTGATGAAAGTGTGCAGGGTATGCAAACCGATGGCGTGGCAAATACTAATATTATTTGGCATGGCGGTAAGTTATTGGTGCTGGAGGAAGCTCACGCGCCTATCGAACTAGACCCGATCACACTGCAAACCAAGGGCGTTCATACCTTTGGCGGCAAGTTGCTTGGTCCAATGACCGCCCACCCCAAAATGGATGAAGAAACTGGAGAAATGTTTTTCTTTGGTTATAACGCTGATGGCAATATCTCAGAACACATGACCTTCAGTGTTGTAGACGCTAACGGGTTAGTGACTTGTTCTGAGTCATTTGTCGCACCTTATGCATCTATGGTGCACGATTTTATGGTAACCAAAGAGCACATTCTGTTTCCAATCATGCCCCTCACTGGGTCATTGGATCGCGCATTCGCGGGTGGTCCGGTTTATGCCTGGGAGCCGGAGAAGGGTGTGCATATTGGTGTTATGCCAAGAACTGGTTCAGTCAAAGATTTGCGGTGGTTTCGTGGAGCGCCAAGTTACGTGTTTCATCCCATGAATACATATACTCAAGGTAACAAGATCATCAGTGATGTCTGTGAATATCCAGAAGCGCCACTGTTTCCGCTAGCAGACGGTAGCCGTGGCGACCCAAAGAAAGCTCTGGCAAAAATGGTGCGTTGGACCTTTGACCTAGACAGCGAAACAGACGTCTTTAAGTCAGAACAATTACATGACATCGTTTGCGAATTCCCGCGCTTTGACGAGCGTTTGACAGGCATGAACTATCGCTATGGATATTTTGCTGGTGACACCCAGCCACAAGAAAAAGTTGGTGGTTTTAATGTGATTGGGGCGGTAGATCATAAAACTAATTCACTAGATTTATATGATGTGGGTGAGGGTTGCGCGACCGGCGAACCGATCTTTGTGCCCGCGTCGAGTACTGCTGCTGAAGGCGAAGGCTTTTTGTTGGCACATGTTTATGATGCTAATAGAGGTGCCAGTCACTTGGCCATTATGGATGCCCAAAACCTAGCTGCTGGACCACTCGCGAAAGCTTATCTCGATCAACGTATTCCCTACGGCTTTCATGGTAACTGGCGCAACGCAGAATGATATTGGTATGGCTTTAGATTAGAAGCGCACTTAATCGAGCTTTTGGGCTCGCCTTTTTTTGTTTTTTTATTGAGGCTAATGCCTAAACTAGCGAAGGCCATGATCTTGTAACCAAACATTTCGCCGGTTGAGCTAGGCTAGGGCACTACTCTTCAGCAGTGCATAAGCGGTCATGCCCGGTACGAGTTCGAGATCATTGGATGCTGCTAGGGTTATTCGCGAACGCAGGGTTTGCTCGCCAATTGTCAGAGTGATATCGGCAAAACGCTCTGTTGTTGTGACAGTTTTTATAGCGACCTGTAAAATATTACGAATACTGATGCCCTTAGGTTGCTCGAGCGCTAGGGCCACATCACTGGGTCTTAGATTGAGGGTAACTTGTTCCCCGAGCTGTAGATTTCTGTATTGGGATTGAGGAATTTGCACTTTTTGGCCCGCAACATCTAACTGGGTAAGGTGGTAGGTTCCATCTTGCCCGATGACAGTGCCTGTCAAAAATGAAAGGTCAGTGGTCATCAAATCGTTGAGCTGCGCTTCCACATAATTTACGCCTTCGTGTGTTGAGCCGTGAAAGCATAGGTCGCCGTCGGCTATCACCAGCATGTTCTGGCACAACTGCGTGACTTCTTTTAGTTGATGGCTAACGTAGAGTGTTGGTATTTGGAAATCAGTGGCCAACGCATACAAATAGGGCAATATTTCTTTTTTACGAGCCTCATCCAGACCGCTTAACGGCTCATCTAACAGCAGCAACTTTGGTTGGGTAAGCAGCGTGCGAGCCATAGCCACCCTTCGGCGCTCCCCTCCAGATAAGTTTTCAATACTTCGTTCTAACAATGTTGCTAAATCAAACGTGCCTACGACAGCGTCGAGAGAAATTATATTTGCTGCCTTTCCTTTGGGTGCGCGCTTCAAGGCAAAGTTAAGGTTGCCGAGCACATCTAGATGGTCAAACAGGCGGTCGTCTTGAAACAACAAGCCTACGGGTCTTTGGTAAGCGTGTGTTTGCTGTGTCGCATCCAGCCATGCATCGCCCATAAACGTGATTTGGCCTTGGGCTTTTACTAGGCCCGCTATTGCTTTGAGTAAACTGGATTTGCCGCAGCCACTCGGCCCATAAACCGCGGTTACGCCTGCTCCGATGACGGTGGCAATGTTTAGCTCAAAGTTGTTCCGGGCTAATTTTATATTTAGTTCTAACATGTCATAGCACCCGCATAGCGGCACGTCGATTTATGCTGTAGACCAGTAATAAGACAATAAACGAGAACGCTATAAGAATACCTGAAAGTAAATGTGCTTGGGCATAGTTGAGGGTTTCTACCTCTTCGTAAATGGCGATAGAGACCAGTCGTGTTTCACCTGGAATGTTGCCGCCAACCATCAACACTACGCCGAATTCTCCAACAGTATGGGCAAAAGTTAGCACTGATGCGGTGATATAACCTCTAAATGAAAGCGGCAAAATAACGTTTAAAAATGCATCCCAAGGTTTTGCGCCCAAAGTGTAAGCAACCTCAATAGGTCCTTTGCCAACCTGGGCAAAAGTATTCATCAAAGGTTGCACCATGAAGGGCAGTGAATAAATAAGAGATGCGACTACTAACCCGGAAAAAGAAAAAGTTAGCGTGGTACCGGTGGTTTGTAACCAAAATTGCCCAACGGGATTTTCTGGACTGAAGAGTAGCAAAAGGTAGAAACCGATGACTGTAGGCGGCATGACTAAGGGCATTGCAGTTATTGCCTCAACAGCGGGTCTAAGCTTGCTGGTGCTATGAGCTAACCACCATGCAAGTGGCGTTCCCAAAAACAGCAATATCAGGGTGGTGATAGATGCCAGTTTAAGTGTTAGCCAGATGGCTGTGAGTTCCACAGAGTATTTCCGATAGGTCTGATTAGAGCCGTTTAGATGTTGAGAGTTGAAAAAGGCATTGGGAGCTGTTCTGTCACCAATGCCTTTGCGTCAAATTCCTTTAATTAGAATATTGCAGTTAAACAGGTTTTCTAAACTTCAAAGTCATGCGATTAGATTCGCCGATAGCGAGCATTTTAGCTGTTAGTTCTGCGTCTTCCTTGGCGCCGCGCAAAGATGGTGGCAGACGCCAAACTATGTCTTCGGCTGTAGGCTGATCTTTGCTGTTTGCGTTTACGTCAGAGCTTGCAACAAACTCAAAGCCAGCCGCTTGCATTTGTGCAATGACAAAAGACTTCTTTAGATAGCCTCTAGAACCGTTTGCCCATTCATCACTTGCGTTGTCTGGCGCATGGTGCTGAACCACACCAACAATGCCGCCTGGCTTTAACACGTTATAGCTGTCTGCAATTGCTGTGGTTAAAAATCCGCCCTGGTCTTCGAACCTTGCTAAGTTGTGCAGCGCGCGAATTAACAGTACCGCGTCCGCAGTGCCGTTAAAGTTTTCTGGCGCTTTGCCAAATTCAAAAGCTGAGACGGATGCAGCGTTTTCACCGCGCCATTCTTGAGCGCCTGCTGGCCAGTCTGTGGTCCAGGTAGCAAGTTTGGCAATACGCTCCTCGCTAAAGAAACCAAACAAAGGCCACATATCATTAGGGTAGTTTGCTCCAATGAGCTGACCTTCTGTGCCAAGGTGAGGTAACAACAATTTGCTGTACCAACCACCGCTAGGGAGAGCTTCCACAACGGTCATGCCTGGCTTTATGCCAAAGAAGTTGAGGGTTTCCTCAGGGTGCCGATAAACATATCGTGCAACGACAGCGTTAGGTTGAGCGGCTAAAATTGCTGACAGTTCATTCGTTGCCTCTGTTGCAGTGGATTCTGCCATAGGGCTGGTTGCTGCTGCCGGCATAGTGGTCTGTGATTGGCCGGGTTCGGGTTGGCCGCAAGCATTAAAGGATAATGTCGCGGCTAGAATAATTAAAAAACGCATATTAGTAAGTTCCTAAGTAAATGCCGCGTGCCTGCTGGCAAGGATTTGTTTGGCTGCGGCTAGGGTTAAACAGTTTAATTTAATCCATGCTCAAGAATGGATGGTACGCTGGTCTAGCTAAGTTTGAACAGGGTTAATTTGCCCCTCATGTATAACCTGCCGAGGTCTCGCCCACCCGGTTTTCAGCACATGAGTAGCCGGTTTACAGATCAATATCCAACCAATCGCTGATCGATTAGAGAAAGAGGGCGCCAAATTACAGCAACGACTAACGAGCGTTAAATCTGAAGCGCTGGTGGCTGGTTCGTATGAGCGCAGCTGAATACCTAGCTAGCTCGTTTGCTCTAATGCTTCGCCGACAACTTCAGCTATAAATTTTATGTCATCTTTGGAGGCGGTAAACGGTGGTCCAAATTGTAATGTGTCTCCTCCCCACCTAACGTATACGCCCATTTCCCAGCAGCGCACGCCCACTTCGAAGGGCCGAATGGTTGGATCGTTGTCTCTAGGGGCAAGTTGAATTGCGCCTGCCATTCCGAAGTTGCGGATGTCTGCAATATGGCGCGTGCCACGCAGGCTATGCAGTGTTTCCTCCAGCACCGGGGTCAGCGCTTTTGCGCGATGGACCATATTATCGTTCTCAAATACGTTCAGTGCGGCATTGGCAGCAGCACAGGCAACCGGGTGAGCGGAATAGGTATAGCCGTGAGGTAACTCCACCATATGCTCCGGTGTTTCTATGGCCATGAAGGCCTCATAGATGGGCGCTGAGCTGAGCACCGCGCCCATAGGAATTGCACCATTGGTTAAACCTTTAGCCACGGTCATGATGTCTGGTGTTACACCAAAAGTATCAGCACCAAAGCGTTCGCCCGTGCGCGCAAAACCGGTGATGACTTCGTCGAATATGAGCAAGATGTCGTGCTCGTCGCAAATATTTCTTAACCGTTGTAGGTAGCCTTTGGGTGGCACAATAACGCCAGCAGACCCAGACATAGGTTCAACAATTACCGCAGCGATATTTGAAGCGTCATGCAGAGTGATCAACTGCAGTAAGTGATCTGCCAAGCTTGCGCCTTGCTCAGTTTGACCTTTGGTGAAAGCAAACTCTGGCTGCAAGGTATGGGGCAAGTGGTCAGCGTCACCCAGTTGGCCGAATAGTTTTCGGTTGGCACCAATGCCGCCTAGGCTTGTGCCGGCGAAATTAACACCGTGGTAACCCTTCATTCTGCCGATGAAACGCGTTTTGCTGGGCTGACCTTTTATTCGCCAATAGGCTCGTGCTAATTTCAACGCTGTATCTGCGCACTCAGAACCAGAATTGGTAAAAATGGCATGGTTGAGATTGCCAGGTGCCATACCGGTCAAACGGTTTGCTAACGTGGTAGCACCTGGATGCGTATATTGAAATGCCGGGGCGTAGTCTAAGGTGGCTAGTTGCTCGGTAATAGCTGCTGTGATTTCAGGTCGGTTGTGGCCGTAGCCACAGCACCAAAGTCCAGACAACGAATCAAATACGCGCCGCCCATCGTCGCTAATAAAGTGGCAGTCTTCTGCTGCTACAATAATGCGTGGATCTTTATGAAAATGGCGATTTGCTGTAAACGGCATCCAGTGAGCTTTGGTTGTAGCTCGATTTGAACCGAGGCTTTCTGCAATTTTTTTTTCTGTCATTTCCATTACTCCAACTTCTCTGCTCTTTAGCGTTAATTTTTTTCGCCCTAAGTGGTTTCTATAGCATTTAGACATTTAGCTAGTGGCTCTTATGAATGCAGACCGCGAGGATAGCCTTTGCCAATAAGGCTTGATGCTCGCGGGTAATCCATTAGGTAAAAACCTCTCGGCGAGCATAATTGAGTAGCCAAGGTTAATGTCCGCAGCACTGAACTCGTCGCCCAATATGAAGGAGTTATCGCCGATAGCGTCGCCAACAGCGATAGCACATTGCTCGCCGCGGTTTTGCATTTCTGCAACGACAGCAGGTACGCGCTTATCGCCTGGAAATTCTCTGCTGTGATTTACAATTTCGCCTAATGGACGCGCAAAGGTAGATTCAGCAAACCAGTTCCACTGCTGATAAATTGCGTGTTCGGGAGTGCCTGTTTGTGGCTGCAATTCGCCGTTGCCATAACAGTCAAGAATATACTGGACCATTGCGCAGGACTCATACATCAGCAGGTCGTTTGCAGTGTCGACCAGCACGGGCACCTTACCCAGCGGGCTTATTTTGCGCCATGCAGTTGTGGCTCTAAATTCTGGGGTAAACTCAATCATCTCTACTTCGTAGTCGATCCCTAGTTCTTCGCATAGCCAAATAGGTCTTACGCCTCGGGTGCCAGGGGCATGGTAAAAACGAATCATTGAGAACTCCCTAGTGATATTTAGCGATATTTATTATTTTTATGCTGTGCGTGGACCACGCACATTAGAGCATGTTTAACGAGTCTTGAACTTATCTCGAAAACAGATTTAGAGTGCTTTTACGATTGCAGCCTAAGTTCTCTTTTCAATACCTTGCCGGTGGCATTATGCGGTATCTCGTCGATGAATCTCACCGACTGCGGCTGTTTGAATTTAGCCAGTTTATCGGCGCAGTGTTTTAGCACAGTTGCCTCATCTAAAGAGTGCTCAAACTTAACAACAATAATCGCTTGGCCAACCTCACCCCAACGTTCATCGTTCACACCAATAACTGCGACTTCACCTACTTGCGGTAATTGGTAGATGACGTTTTCTATTTCAGCAGGATAGACATTCTCGCCACCCGAAATATACATGTCTTTCCATCGATCGACGATGTAGATAAACCCTTCGGCATCTAGATAGGCGGCGTCTCCGGTATGTAGCCAGCCATCGGTAAATGCAGTTGCATTCACTTCTGGTTTATTCCAATAGCCGGGTGTGATGTTAGGGCCTTTTACCCATAACTCGCCAACGGTTTCCGGCGTACTCACGTACTCGCCGTTTTCCGTCATGATTTTAACTTGGTTATGTAACACTGGCAGACCTGCTGAGCCGATTTTTAGCATTGCGTTCTCTGCTGTGAGCGCCGACACCAAGGGGCTGGTTTCGGTCATGCCAAAAACCTGTTGGAGGCCAATATTGCGCTTGGCGTAAGTATTGATCATTTCTCTGGGAGTGGGCGCGCCACCAATGCCGAATGTTTTCACTTTGCTCAAGTCGCTTTGTTCAAAGGTCGGGTGCTGGCTCATAAACAGGTAGTTGGTAGGCACTGCGAGCATATGAGTGACACCGTATTCTGGGTCAGAGAGCAACTTTAAGCATTCGCCGGGATCAAAGCTACGGACGATGATATTGGTGCCGCCCATATGCACTGCTGGGTTGGCGTAGCAGTTCAGACCGCCGGTGTGGAACAGTGGTAGTACCACAAGGTTAACCATATCCTCTGAGACCCTGTGAGGCGTTAAGGAGTTGATGACATTCCAGAAGGTCATACCATAGGTGATCATCGCGCCTTTGGGATTACCCGTAGTGCCTGAGGTATACATAATGACCCAAAGGTCGTCGTGGTCTAGATCAATCTCTGGGTTGTCTGTGCCGGCTGCCTCTATAAGCGCCTCATATTCAGAGGCTTGGCCGTCTGCTCTGAGGTCGAGCAGTTCTGGGGCAATGCCCTTGGCTTTTAGAGCGTTAGCTGTATCGGTAAAAATGTCTTCGTGGATGAGTACTTTGGGCGCGCAGTCGCCGACAATATATTCCAGCTCTGGCAAGCTGAGCCGCCAATTCAGCGGCACGTAAATGGCGCCAAGCTTCATGCATGCGAACTCTAGCTCTAGGCAGTCCGAGGTGTTGTTGGTCAGCGCAGCAACTCTGTCACCTTTGGTAATGGCGTATTGTTTTCTGAGGCCATTGGCCAGTCTAGCGGTACGCTCCTGCATCTGTGCATAGGTATATTGTCGGCCAGAAAAAAGATCGACGCAGGCCAAGCGAGAAGGAGCTTGGTTTGCATGGTATGCCACCCAGTCATAAACTTTAATTGTCATAGTCGGTGCTCATTTGAATTGCTTAAGCGGTGATTCTGCCCAGATGGCGCCACCGACTTCAAGGGAATTTCTGGCTTTAAACCATCAGGTAATTGGGGCACTCAACAATCTGACTTGAAGGCTTCAACTAAAGCAGACAGAATCGTTTGTCATAAAACTCATGCAGAAGACGTACAAGGGGAAAAGATGATTGATTTAGAGAGAGAGGACGATGTGTTTACTATGACCCTAAATGCCGGTGAAAATCGCTGGAACACTACCTTTGTTCGCGCCATTGCCAAGGTCTTGGATGAAGTGGAGGCATCTACTGGTGCAGCAGCGTTAGTCACGGCTTCCGCTAGCGAGAAATTTTTCTCCAACGGTCTAGATTTAGATTGGGTACAAGATCCTGAGGCATTTTCTGCCGCCGGCGATAGAAAAGCTTTTGGGCCGGAGTTTATGACTTTGATGGCGCGCTTCATGACGATGCCCATACCTACTGTTTGTGCTGTTAATGGCCACGCCTTTGGTGCAGGGTTTATGACCGCCATGTGTCACGACATTCGGGTGATGAGAGAGGATCGCGGTTTTATGTGCGCCAATGAAATACAAATTGGTATGTCTATTCCTAGCCCGGAGCTGGCGCTATTTCGCCATAAAATGCCCCGGCACGTATTCCACAAGACGGTACAGCTAGCGCATCGCTGGGCTGGGCCTCAAGCTTTACAAGCGGGGCTAGTTGAGAGCGTGGCACCTGTAGAAGGATTGCTTAAACTCGCGCAACAAAAAGCAGCTGAGCTTGCGCCTCTGGGTGCCAACAGGGAAAACTTTGGCGGCCAAAAAGAACGCTTGTACGGCGAAAACTCAGCAATTAACGAAGTCCATGGTCCAGCCTATATGTTGAGAAATGCGCACTTATACAGTCACTAGGCATTACAGCAGTTAGCAACTTTGGCGTCTAATTTTTGATTTATGGGGAGAAATATAAGTGGCTGAGCAAATAACAGCAATTGCAGGTATCAGTGACGAAGAGTGGCAGGTCAGGACGGATTTAGCCGCTTGTTACAGATTGTTTGTAAAGTACGGTTGGACAGATTTGATCTTCACGCACTTGTCAGCGCGAGTGCCGGGTGTTGAAGATCAGTACTTAATCAACCCGTATGGGCTGATGTTTGATGAGATTACGGCGTCATCTCTGCTGAAGGTGGATTTTCAAGGCAATGTGATCAGCGGCGAGCACAAATATAACGACGCTGGCCATGCTATTCACACTGCTGTGCTGATGGCCCGCCCAGATGTGAATGTTGTGCTGCACAGCCATACTAGAGCCGGCATGGCCGTTTCTTGCATGCAGTGTGGGCTACTCCCGTTAACCCAGCAGGCCAGTGAGGTGATGGACAACCTTTGTTATCACGACTACGACGTTGCTGTGGGTGCGGAGGACGAATGTGAGCGATTGGGTCGGGACATTGGAGATAAACACGCCATGATTATGCACAACCACGGTTTACTTACCTGTGCCTCTACGGTCGCCGAAGCATTTTATCAAATGTATATTTTGGAAAACGCCTGCAAGGTGCAGGTGGATGCTATGGCGAGCGGAGCAGATTTGCATCACACCAAAGAAAGCGCGGCAAAGATGCTCAGGGATTATGGGCGGGT